>Ga0326728_10000580_pt1 | contig 141862 bp, 109 predicted proteins | sample MB3enrmetagenome_FD_207602 | JGI IMG/M metagenome (GOLD analysis project Ga0326728, IMG submission 207602) | Lab enriched peat soil microbial communities from McLean, Ithaca, NY, United States - MB31MN | ecosystem: Environmental > Terrestrial > Soil > Wetlands > Peat | place: USA: New York... | reverse complement strand
TCACCGACTTCCAAGCCGCCATGGGTGAAGACAATCTGGCACAGGCCCTTGCCTTCGTTACAAGCCGTCGCCCAAAACTCACCTGAACCCTTCATGCATACGCGCTGTTACGTGCGCAGATTGGGGAGTTTATACTTCCCTGTCCCAGTGCAAGCTGGTATCCAAGCCGTGACGGCCCCTCTCGGGGGCGGGTTCACCGTCGAAGAGCATGGAATCCGACGTTGCCACTGCAAATTCCGAAGTCGCCGAAGTCATGGGCAGGCCACGATTGCGGGGCAGACGCTGCCTGGCCGGCCTGCGCCGCTGCGGCGGTCTGCTCGTCTTGCTTTGCTTTGCCGTGGCCGGGCTATCGCAAAGCGCCACCAACACAACGGCCCCCATCGAGGCTGCCCAGCAACTGCAGCAACGCCTGGCGGAAGCAAAGGGGGAATTGGCCCGCGTGCTGGCCCGGCAGGGCGAAAGCACCAATCTCGTCCCCGGCGCTACAAGCCCCGAGGCCACCGAATACAGGCTCATGGCGGAATCCCTGGTCCGGGTCTATCAGCAGCACCTGGATGAGCTGGGCCGCCTGGAAGCCGCCAGACAACGCCTGAAGGACTTCGAGCCAACGGCCAAGGCCTGGACAGGCTTCACGGAGCCTCCGCCTCATTCGATCCTGCGCGTGGACGATCTGCGCGACTCGGTCGAATCCCTCAATGCCAAGATCGCCGCCGCCGAAGCGTCGCTCGGCCTCCTGTTCCGGTTCAGCGCGGAAGCGCAAGCCGCAGCCGCCGATTCCGACGGGCGCCTGCGGCTCCTGGCGGAACAGTTGGAAGCCGCGGCGGAGCCGGAGAAGGCCGCCCGTCTCAACTGGCAACGGACCTTCGAACGACTGAAGAACCGCCTGGCCTCGGCGAACGTGGCCATGGACGAGACCCGCCGGCGCCGGGTGGAAGAGGACCTTGCCGATTACCGCCTCCGCCTTGCCTTGGCTAAACGCCAACTGGCTGTGGCTTCCCAGCACACCCGGTTCTCCCCGGCCGACCTCGACCAGGTCATCGGCAGTCTCGACGCCGAACGCCAGTCACTTGAAACCGAGATCCAATCCGCGGAAACCGACAACGAACGCCGCCAGCAGGCTCTGGCCATCGCCCGCGCCGACCTGCAAAAGCAGCTCGGCGCTGCCGGCGATGCCGCGGGAGAGAACTCCAACCGCGCGGCCCAAATCCGCAAGGCGCAGGATCTGGTTCAACTGCGGACGGCCCAGGCCGATACAAGCACGCAGGGCCTGGCCGCGTTGCGGCAGATGCTCGAGATCGTCATTCAGGAGCGCGGCCTATGGCAGTTGCGCTTTGAGAACTTCGACTCGCACAACCTAGCCAATCTTCGGGAAGGCTACCGGAGGCTAAATCATCTGGCGGACCTGGCGGAGGCCGCGAAGCCGTATTTCCAGCAACAGGTTGACCTGGCCGCGAACCTGATCACCGAGCAGAGCAACCGCATCCAAAACCGCGCTACGACTCCCGCCGAAGCGGCCCAAGCCCAGGACCTGTTGGATCTCAACCGCCAGCGGGAAGAGGTGGCCCACCGCGCTTTGCGTTCGCTGGAAAAGCTGGAACGGCTCACCCTCCGCTGGAAGCAGTCGCTCGACGAAACCCGCCAGGCTCTGCCACTCATGGCGCGCTTCCGCGACCTGTTCACTGAGTTCTCGTCCTTCACGACAAAGCTCTGGCGCTTCGAGCTGTTTGCCGCCGAGGATACCATCACCGTGGACGGCCAGCAGATCACCGGCCGCCGCAGCGTGACGGTCGGCAAGATCATGATGGCCATCCTGATCCTGGCGGTCGGCTACTGGATCTCCATCCTGCTGTCGCGCGGGCTGGAGCGGCTCGCGATCAAGCGGCTGAAAGTCGAGCCCAACCAGGCCAGCCTCATTCGCCGCTGGACGCGGGTGGTGCTCATCGCCGCCCTGGTTGTCTTCAGCCTGGTGTCGGTGAAGATCCCGCTCACGGTTTTCGCCTTCCTGGGCGGCGCGCTGGCCATCGGTCTGGGATTCGGCACTCAGAACCTGCTCAAGAACTTCATGAGCGGCATCATCATCCTGTTCGAGCGCCCTTTCCGGGTAGGGGATGTGCTCGATGTCGGCGGGAACCGCGGCACGGTCACCAGCATCGGCATCCGCTCAAGCGTGCTCCAGCTCTGGGACGGCACCGAAACGCTCATCCCCAACAGCGCCCTGTTGGAGAACAACCTGACGAACTGGACCTACTCCAACCACACCGTGCGCTTCTCGCTGACTGTTGGCGTGGCCTACGGCTCGGATACGCGTCGCGTCGCGCAGTTGCTCGCCGACGCAGCGGACCGCCACGGGTTGATCCATAAGGACCCGAAACCCCAGGTGCTATTCGTGGACTTCGGCGAGAGCGCGCTCAATTTCGAAGTCCGGTATTGGGTGGACGTGATGAAGAACAACGCCGCGCAAATCGGCAGCGATCTGCGCCATATGGTCGCGAGCGCTTTCGCTGAGAGCGGCATCGTCATGGCTTTCCCGCAACGTGACGTCCACCTCGATGCCAGCCGGCCTTTCCCGGTGCAGGTGGTCCAGCCTGAGGCGCAGCCGCGCGCGAGCGGCCCCGGTCTGGATGAGCGCCCCAGCATTGGCGATGGGGTTGGTTCCGAGGAGAAGCCAGCCTAGCCAGGGGAACGGCAGCGTCAGAAGTCGTTAAGCATTTTGGTCCGCGGTGGCCGCTCTACCGCTCTTAACGCCTCAGCCCAATCGCAAGCCTGGCTGCAACGGGTGGCCGGCCAGGAATTCCTGGACCTTGAGCCGCCGCCCGCCCTCCCGCTGGAGAAGGAGAATCCGCAGAGCCTCCTCGCCGCAGGCGACGACTACTCCATTCTTGTCGGCTTGCAGGACCACGCCGGGCGCCCCTTTGGATGGGGCGACCTCCGCCTGCCAAATCTTGAGCAGGTGAGGCTGGGGCGAGGCGGGCAGGTGCGTGTAGGCGCCGGGCCAGGGCACCAAGCCGCGCACCCGGTTCCATATCACGCGTGCCGGCTGCTGCCAATCAATGCGCCCATCCTGCTTGGTGATTTTGGGGGCGTAGCTGACGCCCTCTGCCGGCTGCGGGCGAGGGACTAGCCTGCCCGCGATGTGCTCGGGGATAGTGCGCGCCAGCAACTCGGCGCCCATCTTCGCCAGCCGGTCGTGGAGCGTGGAGGAGTTGTCCTCCGGAAGAATGGCAGTGCGCTCCTGGGCCAAGATGTCACCCGTGTCGAGCGTGACGTCTATCTTCATGATGGTGACTCCGGTCTCGGCATCGCCGTTGAGGATGGACCACTGGATCGGGGCCGGACCGCGGTACTTGGGCAGCAAGGAGGTATGAACGTTTAGACAACCAAAGCGCGGAAGGTCGAGGATGCTCTTGGGCAGTATCTGGCCATAAGCAGCGACGGCGATCAGCTCCGGGGCCAGAGCACGCAGTTCGCCGAGGAAAGCCTCGCCGCGCGCCTTCTCGGGCTGCAGGACGGGGAGGTTGTGCCGCAAGGCCAGCTCTTTCACCGGGGTGGGTTGCAGCTTCAAATCGCGCCCCTTGGGGCGGTCTGGCTGGGTGACAACCGCTATTACCTGATACTCCGGCGAGGCGGCCAGCGCCTGCAGGCTAGCACAGGACAGTTCCGCTGTGCCCATGAAAACGATGCGCAGCGCGGCCATACGGGGCGCAGACTACTTGTTCCCCAGCAGCCGGCGCGTGGCAGGGGGCCGAGGGGGACGCGCGCCAGCAGGCGCCACTGCCGGCCCGGTCACCGTGCGCTTGCCCAGGGAGGTCGCGCAGCGCATGCAGAGGAATTCGTGCAGTTCGCCTGAAGGGAGCACGAGCAAGAGCCGTTCGCGCACGGGCTGGGAGCGCCCGCACTTGGGACAATACAGCTCGCTGGCGGTAAATTTGCCGAACTGCTGAGGCATCTCACTTCGAGTCCTTGTGCTTCAGCACAATCTCCTGGATGTCCTGAAACGGGATCATAACCTCCTCCGTGGCGGCGCCGCGCTGCACCTGGAGGTGGAAGTCGTTGGCGGCAATGCGGCTGATCCGCTGGCCGACGTATTCGCCCCGGGCCGACTTGATGACCAGCACCATGTCGCGATCGGCATCGCGGCGGACAACGCCAAAGAAGCCTGGGAACTTGGTCTCGAAGAAGCGGCGGTTGAACGTAAACTGGCCGCGCTGGTACTTCGTAGCCTGGGGAAGGCCGGACGCCGGCTTCGCCGCCTCCGTGTGGGCCAGATGCAAGCCGGCAGGATGCGCCACTCCCTCAGCCTGCATCGGGTTGAGTCCGTCCGCGACGGGAACAGCCCCGGGTTCCGCCTCAGCCGGTGGGGCCGGCGCGGGCTCGGGCTCCCACGTCTGCTCGACGACCGGCATCTTGGTGCGCATGGACAGGAAGATGATCGGTCCAGCCACCGGCAGCACCGCGGAAACGCCGCAGACCAGCCCAGGGGGCTGGGCACGGAAAATCGAAACCTCATAGGCCGCGTAGAGATTCGCCGCGTAAAGCACCAGCAATATCAGGAACCCCGGGCCGGAACCCAGCATCGCGCCGAACAACGAAATAGCGCGGGGCCGTTCCAGGCGCGGTGGCTGCTTGAGGGTCACCTCTGTCTTTTTGATCTTCTCCTCGGGCGAAATAACGATGAAGGGCTCGACGAAAGGTTCCAGCTTCGGAATGCGTGCAAACTTCTTCAGGTCTTCCTGGGAGAAGTTCGCCCAGGAAACCCGCTTGTACTCCCCGTCCCCGACTTTGATCTGCGCGCCCGCGTCGTTCGCCGACGGCACGAGCACTTCGCCGGTGACGGTTTCGCCGTTGACAAGGTTGAAGGTGTCGGCGCGGACGGCCGCAGCAACGAGCCCGCAGGCCAGCAAAGCGACGATCAAAAGCAATCTGCGCACCATGGGCTTGAGATAACACACGCCCGCAGGCAAAGAAAGGAGAATAATGGCGCGCGGAGCGGCCCAGCAGCATCCACCCATCTGCCATCTGTCATCTGCCATTTGCCATTGCCTATGTGGGCTCCGGCAGGGCCGAGCCGGGTCCGTCTGTGGATGCACAGAAAGGCAGCGCGCTAGCCGGAACACGCCGGTCCGCTGCCCGGCGCCTGGGATCCGAGCGCCTCGATTAAATCCTGCACAATCCAGTTCGGCTTGGTGGCCTGGAGGTAATCGGCGGCCGCGCCGTGCTGCCACACAGCAAATCGAATCGTCTGGAGCGCATCGGCTCGCAACTCGGGCTGGACCAGCAAACCCGCAAGGTAACCCGCCAGCGTGTCTCCGCTGCCCCCTTGCGCCAGGTGGGGATTGCCGGACGAATTCACATAGACCTCGCCGGTGCTGCGGCCTACGAGCGTCTGATGGCCCTTCAGCACGACCCAGGTATTGCCAAATCGGCGGGAGACACCTCGCAGGGCTTTGAGGCGATCGGCTTGGATATGTTGGGGCGTGCAACGCAGCAGCCTTGAAGCCTCGCCGGGATGTGGCGTGATCACCCGCAGAGTGTTCTTGGGGACCGAATCCAGCGGCAGCCAATCCAGCGCGCTGGCGTCGGCCACTATCGGCAGCATCAAATCTCGCCACATGTGGCGCACCTGCAGCTTCATCGAGTCCGGCATATCCTGCGCTGCCAGACCGGGGCCGAGCAGGATTGCGTCCGCCTCGCCGGCCCACTTGTTCCCAGGCTGCCACACCGAGACCATAACCGCGGCCAACTGTGGGGCGATGGCGTGGTAAACCGATTCCATCGTTTGCAGCGTGATCAAGCCCGGCTGTGCGCGTTGTGCGCCACTTGCTGCCAGGACTGCCGCGCCGTGGTAGCCCAGGCTGCCCGCCACAATCCCGAGGTGGCCGTAGCTTCCTTTGTGGGTCGCCGCAGCGCGCGCAGGTGGAAAACCAACGAAATCCTCCGGCAGCGTCCACTGCAACTCGCCCTTGTGCGGACAGGGAACCAATCCCACGTCCGAAGCCACGACCAGCCGGCCAACATACGGCCAGGCCTTTTCCAGCAGCATACCCGTCTTCGGTGCTCCGACCGTAAGGGTGACGGCGGCTCGGACAACCGCTCCTTGTGGTTCCCCTGTATCTGCATTTAGCCCTGACGGCACATCAACCGCCAGCACCGGCCGGCGGGCCTCGTTGATGCGCTGGATGAGCTTGACCCACTCCGGGCCCAGTGGCCGATTGATGCCTATGCCGAACAAGCCGTCTATAATGAGCGCGGGACGCAACGCGAGCGCCGCCTCGAGCTTCTGCCCGTCGGCGGCCGACTCCGTCAGGTCCAGGACTTCAACCTGGCGGTCGGCAAGATGTTGGCGGGCGCAGCGGGCGTCTTCACCGTTATTGCCCTTTCCCGCGAGGATGAGCACGCGTTGACCGGGCCGTGTTAAGGGCAAGGCCTCGAGGGCGACGCACCGTCCGACGCGGCGAATAACTTCCGCTTCAGTCTGGCCCGCGGCCCAGGTGGCCTGTTCCCATTCCCGCATCTGAGCAATGCTAATGACAGGCACTGGCATGGCGGCACGTTACACACGGCCTGCCCCAACCGAAAGCAAAATGTGCGGGTGCAACCAGTGCGCCTTGAGGGCCTGAGCGCTGCGAGGCGCAGCCAACGGGCACGCGCCGACGCGGAAAGAGCAACTCCGCAACCCGAAGCCCGTAGGCCCAAAGACGCCCGAAGGCCGAAACAGGAAATGTCCCAAAGCATTGTGCCTAGGAGATTTGGGGCTTCCGGATCCCGGGCAGGGAGACTCGCTTCGGGTTTCGGGCTGCGGATTTCGGCGTTAGCCCCTTGGCGGTTTGCCCGCCGCGTGGTTCGACGGTGCTGACACGGTGCCACCAGGGAGGCATGCCGGTGCGGCTCCCATGTGGGTGTCGAAATCCCCTTTGTTGGCAGGGGGTTGCTCGCGGTTTGTGCTTCTGGCGCGCCGCCTTCGGGCTGCCGCGCGCATTCGGTGCTCACCCAATACTGCTGCCCGGTGAGCGGGCCGCATTGGCCCAGCCGTTTCCGGCTCCGCCGTTTGGCTCCCGCGGCGATGCAGGCATCCTGCTCTGCCTCGGTCAGCGCCGCGCTGTAACGCTTGGACGCGGCGGCCAGGCGCTTGCGCCAGTAACGTTGGCTGGGCGTGCGCGGGTCGCGCAGCTTGACGTCCAGCCGCCGGAACTGCTTGCCATGCCGGAGGTAGAAGACCCAATCCCCGCAACGCCCGCTCCGGAGCCTCGGGTCCAGGCACTTGCCCGAGGGCGCGCAGAACGGGCAGCCCAGGCAGCGGCGCCGACGGGCCGCTTTGGGCGGCCTGGGCTCCTGGCTGGCGCGTAGTGTGTTCATTCAGCCTTCGACATGGGATAGTTCGGACCCCTGGCCGTCGCCTCCGGCGAAGCCTGGGCCGATGCCATTCGGTCAATGTATTTAGTTTACCCTAAAATGCTTCCAGAGGCAAGCTCGCGTTGCCAGCTCCCGTTGCCAGTGGTCCGCCATTGCTTGAGGGGGCGTCCTCAGGCATGGTAAGGAAGATATGGGCAAGAGACGCGAGGCGCGCGAGCGCGCTGTCCAGTTTTTATTTCAGCATGATCTGAATCCGCCGGAGGACCTGCCGGCGGCGCTGGAGCAGTTTTGGGACTCGCAGCGGGCCGCAGCCATCGCCGAAGAGAAGGCCGGCGCCACTTGGGGGGAGCCTGTGGAATTGCCGCCGCCCACCGTGGACGAGGCCGCTGTGCGCCTGTTCGCCGACCCCTTGATCCGCGGCGCGCTGGAGTGCCGGGACCAGGCGGACGAGGTAATCAAGAAGCACGCCAAGAACTGGGAGTTGCACCGCATTGCGGCGGTGGACCGCAATATCCTGAGGCTGGCGATCTACGAGATGCTGCACAGGGACGACATCCCGCCGGTGGTGAGCATCAACGAGGCGGTGGATATCGCCAAGAAGTTCTCAACTCAGGACAGCGGCAAGTTCGTGAACGGCATCCTGGACAAGGTGAAGGGTGAGCTGATGCGTCCAGCGCGAGGCGTTAAATGAGAACCTGGAGGGCAAAGTTCAGAGCTGAGGGATTGGAGATTCGCGGCTAAGCGATGTTTGCCGATCTGCATCTGCACTCCAGTTTCTCCGACGGCACTTACTCCCCGGAGGAGATCGTGTCGCACGCCAAGAGGCTCCGGCTGAAGGCGATCGCTTTGACGGACCATGATTCCGTCGAGGGCTGTGCGCGCACGGCCCGCGGCTGCGAGGCGGCGGGCATTGACTTCATCCCGGGCACCGAACTGACTGCGGAGCAGGAGGGCAACGAGCTTCATCTCCTGGGCTACTTCCTTGACACGGAGAATGGCCGGCTGCTGGTGCAAATCGCCCGGTTTCAGACCGTGCGGCAAAACCGGATTCGGGAGATGGTGGCGAAGTTGAACCAGCTCAAGGTGCCGCTCTCGGCGGAGCAGGTGTTTGCTTTGGCGAGTTGCCGCTCGCCCGGCCGCCCGCACGTAGCCCGAGCGCTGGTGCAAGCCGGGCTCTGCCGGAGTTTGGACGAGGCCTTTGAGCGGTTCCTGAAGAAGAACCGGCCGGCGTGGGTCCCCAAGTTCAAGATGGGGGCGGCGGAGGCGATTGAGTTGATTCACCACGCGGGCGGAGTCGCGGTGCTGGCGCACCCAGGGCTGAACCGGACCGACGCGGTCATCCCGTACATGGTGGAGGCCGGGCTGGATGGCATCGAGTGTTTCCATGCCAAGCATTCCACGGTCACGGCGGAGCACTACCTGGAGATCGCCGACCGGTTCCATTTGCTGGTGACCGGGGGCTCGGATTGTCATGGCATGAGCAAGGGCAAGCCGCTCATTGGGACTGTCAAGCTGCCCTATCAGCACGTGGAAAAGCTCAGGGCACGCGCCGCCAAGATAAAGGCCGCCGCCCCGGTCGCGCCGTGAGGGCTGCAGGATAGAAATCCCATGGGTTTATTTGCGAAGTTCAAGGCCGGTTTGCAGAAGACGCACAGCAAACTGGCGCACGAGATCAAACGCATCGTCACCCGCTCGCCCAAACTGGACGCGCCGGCGCTCGAAGAGTTGGAGGCCGCGCTGATCGGCGCGGACTTGGGCATGGACATGACGGCGCAGATCATCAGCGCGGTGAAGAAGAGTTACGAGACGCAGGGCGGCGCGGGGCAGGACGTGTTCGCCGTCGCCGAGCACGAGGTAGCCCGGAGCCTTTCGGCCAACGACCCTGGGCTACGGCGCGCGCCGGGGGGGCTGACGGTCGTTTCAATTGTCGGCGTGAATGGCACGGGCAAGACGACGACCGCCGCCAAGCTGGCGCACCTGGTGCGGTCTCGGGGCGAGCTGGCCCTGCTGGCGGCATGCGATACGTTCCGGGCGGCGGCCATCGAGCAGATCAAGCTCTGGGGCCAACGGCTGAAGGTTGAGGTGGTCGCAGGCGCGTACGGGGCGGACCCGGCATCGGTCGCGCACGACGCGGTGGCGGCGGCGCAGGCGCGCAAGGCTCATTACCTTTTCATTGATACGGCGGGGCGTCTGCATACCAAGCACAACCTGATGCAGGAACTCCAGAAGCTGCATCGCGTGATGGCCAAGCAACTGGCGGGCGCGCCACACGAGGTCTTGCTGGTGCTGGACGCCACGACAGGCATGAACGCGTTGAACCAGGCGCGCGAGTTCAACAAGGCGGTGCCGCTCAGCGGCCTCATCGTCACGAAGCTCGACGGCACGAGCAAAGGGGGCATGGTGGTGGCGATTCAGAAGGAGTTGGGGTTGCCGATCAAGTTCGTCGGTCTGGGCGAACAGGCGGATGATTTGCAGCCCTTCGACGCGCGACAGTTTGCCGGCGCGCTATTCGCTGAGTGAGTTTTGCAGTGGGGGGAGAGGCAAGATTTGGCGGCAATGACCCGGGAACCAAAGGCGGCAAGGATGCCCACTGAACGCCATTACATGCGTTTGGCGCTCCGCCTGGCGCAGCGAGGCTGCGGCATGACGTCGCCCAACCCGATGGTGGGCGCGGTCCTGGTGCGCGGCGGTAGAATCATCGGTCGGGGCTGGCATCACCGGGCCGGAGAGCCGCACGCAGAGATTGAGGCGCTCCTTGATGCGCAAAAGCGCGGGCACACTGCCAAAGGCGCGACGCTCTACGTGACGCTCGAACCGTGCTGCACTCAGGGCCGCACGCCGCCATGCACTGAGGCCATCATCGCGGCTGGCATAAAACGCGTGGTAGCCGGCGCGATGGACCCGAATCCCCGGCATCACGGGAAGGGTTTTAGAATTCTACGGCGCTCCGGGGTAGAGGTCGCGCAGGAGGTTATGGCCGCCCAATGCGAACGACTGAATGAGGCGTTCAATCATTGGATTGTCCAACGCACACCCTTCGTGACTGTGAAGGCGGCCATGACGCTCGACGGCAAGATCGCCACGGCTGCGGGAGAGTCGAAGTGGATCACCGGCGAGAAGGCTCGGGCCTGGGGGATGAAGCTGCGGCAGGGCATGGATGCGATCCTGGTGGGGATCAACACGGTGCTGGCGGATGACCCGAGCCTGACTTTCAGGGGTAAGGCCGCAGGGGTGCGTGGTCACGGCTTGCGCCGGATTGTGCTGGATGCGCGGGCACGGACGCCATTAGGCGCCAGGGTTGTGAGTGACGAACATTCGAGCCTGACAACGATTGTGGTGAGCAAGCTCGCTCCCAGGAGTCGTGTGGCGGCGTTAGAGACGCGGGTGCAGGTGCTCGTTGTGCCTTTCGCCAAGGGCGGGCCACGAGCCCGAGGCGGGTCGTCGCCTGGTCGCGAGCACTTGGCCCTGGACTTGGGCTGGCTGCTGAAACAGCTCGGCTCGGAGAATGTCACGAGCTTGCTCGTCGAGGGCGGGGGAGAGGTGAGCGCCTCATTTCTGCTGGAAGGGCTCGCGCAGCGCATCGTGTTTTTCTACGCGCCCAAGGTTCTGGGAGGGCGCGATTCACGCCGCGCCGTGGCTGGCGAAGGCGCGAGGGGATTGAACCAAGTGCTCAACCTGAGTGAAGTCGAATGGAGGCGCTTGGGGCCGGACTTGCTCCTGTCGGCGCGAATGGACACAAGGCTCAGAACTGGTCCGGCCTGAGCGCCTAGGGCGCCGGCTTTGCTCGTCATTCTCGCGGCGCGATGCGCGAAAAGCACAAACCCCTCTGCGCGAACGCAGAGGGGTTTGGCGAGACGGATACCAAGCAGTCAGTCGCGGGCGAGCCCGCGGCGACTAATATGAATACACGCGGAAGAACTGCATCACGTTCTGCCGGGTCGGCGTCACGTAGCTAACCGATTCACCCGTGCCCGGGATGGGATAGCCGATGTTTTGCCAGCCGCTGCTGATGGATGAGGCAGCCTGGATCTGGTAGGTCTTGCCCACCACAGTGTTGAACGCCACTTCGGCGGCCGTGTAGATCTGGATGGTATTGGTGGGGCCATAGGGATTTTGCAGGCTACTGCCGTTGGCCCACACTACGCCGACCGACAGCCCATTGGTGACCGAGATGCCGGGCAACAAGGGATTCAGGCCGAGGAGGTACTTCATCCAATTGGGCACCCCGTCGCCGGCAGGCATCGCATTCGGCGCGGCGGCCGGGTTGGTCGGCGAGCCGAAGTACTGAATCTGCCAGGCGTCCGGCAGACCGTCGTTGTTGCTGTCGCCGGTCAAGTCGGCGATGGACGCCTTGAGGATGCCCACGGCGAAGGCTACGTTGTGGATGCCCAAGCTGCCATCGTTGTAGACAAGCTCCCAGTTGTAAGCGCCTTTCAGGAATTTGGCTGGCCAGTTCGTTTGGGTCGAACTACGGCCAAGTGTCTTCACCAAGCCATCCGCCGCGTAGTTGTTGCTATTCGCCTGGTAAGTCGAGTTTGGCAACAGCGTGGAGAGCTTGTTGAGCAGGTTCTGGACTTCGGTTTGGACGCCATTGATGACGCCATCGCCGTCATAATCCGCAGTCGGGAAATTGAACGAAGTGATCGGACCATGGCACGGCATGCATGCGCCCACCTCGTCCACGGTATTGGTCACACCGCCGGTGACGGTCTGATAGCTCATATTCCAGGAATGCCCGCCGGCCAGGTAAAGGCCCGGATCGCTCGCGGCCAAGGTTTGCATGTGACAGCCCACGCACAGGTTCGTGACGGCCACGCGATGCGGAGAACTGGGAATCGCCTGGCCGTAGGTGAAGGCGTTTACGCCTTCGATCATGTCGCCCTGTGGGTTGTCATGCACGCCAAAGCTGGAGCCGCCGAACCAGGTGTTTTGCCCCGCCGGATACTGCACCAACTGATTCGTGGCACAACCGTTGCGGTTCTGATGGCATTCCAGGCAGATAGCGCCCGTGCCGGCGTTTGTGATGACACTCCCGTCTGGCATCGTCACCGGGCCCGTCACACGGAGCAGGTGCGGGTTGTTGGTCGGCACCGTAATGCCGTGCGGTTCGTGGCAAGTCTGGCAGCTAATGGTCGCAAAGGTCACATTAGTGCTCGCAGTGACCGCATAACTTCCGTTGGTGTTCACAGTCGGCCGGGCAATGAAGCCGTTGGCTGAGTGACAAGGCAGGCAATTGGCACTGCTGGGACCGGTCGTCTGGGCGTGGGCGGAGGCATACCATTCCGTGCCGTAAATGTGGTGGCTCGGGGCGTCGTGGCATTGGTTGCAATCGCCGGAATCCACTGTTCTGGTGATGAGATTCGTGTTGCCAAGCGAGTAAGCGTGCTGGCTGCCCGGTCCGTGGCAGTTTTCGCACTGGATATTCGCCAGGTTCCGCAAGGCGGGTGGCATCGCCGCCCAGTTGCTGTTCGTCAGCACCGTGGGGAACGTCCAGCCGGTCGCGAGCGCGACGTCGTCAAAGCCGCCATTGGTGGCAGTGGCGGTTGTGTCGTAGCCGACCGTGTGGCATTTGATGCAGGAGGCGCTGTAAAACGGAGCGCCATTCTCGATAATGTTGCCCGTAATGCCGTTGGAGAAGATCATCGAATGCGCCGTGGTGGTCCAGGGTTGGTACATGTCTTCGGCAATGACGCCGCCGCTGTGGCACAGGGCGCACGTATTGAGGCCCACGTAGGTGCCGGCAGTAATGGTCTGAGTGAGATTCGTAGAGCCGCTGCCGGAGGTGACAATGGTAGCAATCACCGTGTATTGGCCCGCCTGATCCGGGCGCAGGAGCGTGCGTCGCGCCACTTGTAGTGATGAACGGGTTGACACATCATAGATGGGTACATTCGTTCCCAGCGGGCTGGTGGTGAAAGTCGCCGACGAGAGAATGGGTTGATTGGTCAAAACCCAGGTGACACTGAGGATGTTTGATGGGGCGATGGCGATGTTCACCTCAGTCTCCAGATAAACCGGCGTACCGACGCCGACGGTGTTAATGCCACCCGAGTTCTCGGTGGTCGAGGGCAGTTGATAATTGGTAACGTCACCGGGCGTGACGGGCCGCAGGACGAGTCGGCCATTAAGGGCTGGAGGAGCGGCGGCGCTCGCTGTTGTCGCGGCGACCATGGTCGTCAGCGCAACGGCCATCAGGCAGCGCTGCACTTGGTTGGTTGGTTTCATACTTCGCACGTGCTTTCTTCTCTTAGGTGTTGTCGGTTAGCCGCGACGCTAGCTGATGCCGCGGTGGATGAACGCGGCATCTACTCGATGCTGCGTGTTCCGACGGAAGCCTGGCCCGGCAGCGAGCTCGCCGCCCGGTGCTTTCGTCGAAAGAGTTTTTGCTCTCATTGCAAATCGTGATCTAAGCTGCGGCTCCTGCGAACTGGGCCGGGCGGATCGCGGCAGAGGGAATTGCCCAGCCGGCCACCCGCGCGACGCCGTTCCTCTCCGGGGCAGGCGCCAGCTTGCTCATCAGCGCCACGGTCCGTTCATGGAGGATTGCCTGGCAGCGCGCTAGTTCCTGCTCGCGCTGGCGCACGTTCTCGCGGACGATCGCCTCGAGGTGGTCCACGTTGTAGAGGAAGACGTTCTCAAGCTGGTCCACGTCCGCGTCAATGTCGCGCGGCACGGCTATGTCTATCAGGAACAGGGGCTGATTCCGCCGGGCGGACATAACGGAGGCGACCTCAGCGCGGTGCAGGATCGTATTGGGAGAGCCGGTCGAACTCACCACGATGTCCGCCTCGCTCATGGCGGCCAGGCAGTTGTCAAAGCGAACGGCTCGCCCGCCAAATTCTGCTGCGAGGCTGACCGCCCGATCATAGGAACGATTTGAGACCAGCACGGAGCGGGCGCCTTTCTTGGCCAGGTGGCGGACGCAGGCTTCGCCCATCTTGCCCGCGCCGATGATCATTACCGTCTTCGCCGATAGATCGTGGTCAAATATGCGCTCGGCCAGTTCGACCGCGACACTGCCGACAGAAGTGGCACCACGGCCAATGCCCGTTTGTGTGCGAATCTCTTTCGCTGCTTGCAGCGCGGTCTGGAAAAGGCGGTTGGTTATGCGGCCGGTCAGCTTGGCGCCTTGCGCCGCGAGGTAAGCCTGCTTGACCTGGCCCGTGATCTCGGTCTCGCCTATCACCATGGAATCGAGGCCGCTGACCACCGAGAAGAGGTGCTGGACGGCTTCGGCCCCTTCCTTGATGTAGAGGTGAGGGGCGAAATCAACCTCGCCGGCGGAAAGGTGTTGAAAGAGGCGATGGACGTTGCCATTGACTTTGGGGGTGACGCCGTACACCTCCACGCGGTTGCAGGTCGAGAGCAGCACTACCTCCGCCAGGTCGCCGCCAATCCGGAGCCGGCAGCCATGGCAGCGAAGCTGGGAAGGGTGCACCGCCAGCTTTTCGCGCACATCCACAGGCGCAGTCTTGAAGCTGAGGCCGGCGACGAACAGTTTCATGGGGCGGCAGACTGGATAATGGTGGGTAGCCGGTCAAATCTTGCGATTCGACACACTAATTTAGGCTGCCGACTTACTATCACGCGCCTACCATACGTAAAGGCTCTTGCGGTGCTCATCCTCTCTTGCCATTTGCTTTGCATCTTTTGCCGACGCCGAACAAGATATGGAGAACGCGTCCTAATCTTACCAAACTGATTAGCCTACGTTAAATTATAGCGCGGCGGCGCGACCGCTCTCCTGGGCGGTCCAGTGCCTACAATGTGTGCTCATCTTACCTGATTGATTAGTCATTATTGATTAATGAGGTTGAGTGCTCGACGGGGGTGTGTGCGAGCTTCGGGCTTGAGAAGCTGTCCCGCAATGCTGTCTTGCCCAGGCAGGGACGTGCCCGCCACGGACCCCGGACGCGTTTCCGGGCAGTTCAGTCGGCGGTTGCGCCCAGGCGACGGCAGGAATGCGCGCGCCGGCTACGCGCCGGCCGTGAGCGGGGCATCGGCCGTGCTCAACCTCCGGAAGCCCCAACGCAGGAGCCGCTCGGTTGCTTCCCAGCCAATGCAGGCATCAGTGATCGAGACGCCGTACCGCAACTCGGCAGGGTTCTTGGGAAACGGCTGGCTGCCCTCATTCAGGTTACTCTCGACCATGGCGCCGATGATGGAGCGCGTGCCGTTGGCCCGCTGCTCGATGATGCTGCGCCAGACTTCTTCCTGGCGGGCAGGCTGTTTGCCGGAATTGGCGTGGCTGCAATCCACCATGAGCACCGCCGGAAGGCCGGCTCCGGTCAGCGTGGCCTCCGTCGCGCGAATGCTGGCCGCATCGTAATTCGGTCGTGAGCGGCCGCCGCGCAGGACGATGTGTCCCGAAGGATTGCCGGTCGTGCGGATAATGCTGGTGACGCCGTCCTGGTCAATGCCGAGGAAACTGTGCGGCGTGCGGGCCGAGTGCATCGCGTCCACGGCCAGTTGCAGGCTCCCGTCCGTCCCGTTCTTGAAGCCGACCGGCGTGGACAGGCCACTAGCCATCTCACGATGCGTCTGCGACTCGATGGTCCGCGCGCCGATGGCCGCCCACGTCACGAGGTCATCAATATACTGGACCACAATGGGGTCGAGGACCTCCGTGGCGGCGGGCAGGCCCATAGCCGTAAGGTCCAGCAACAGGCGGCGGGCCTGCTTCAGCCCGGTTTCCATATCGTAAGTGCCGTCCAGGTACGGATCATTGATGAGGCCCTTCCAGCCGATAGTGGTTCGCGGCTTCTCAAAATAGACCCGCATCACGATTTCGATGTGAGCCGACACTTCCCGCCTGAGCGCGTTAAGGCGGACGCCGTATTCGAGCGCCGCCTCGCCGTCGTGGATCGAGCAAGGGCCCACGACGACCAGCAGCCGCGGGTCTTCCTGCTGCAGGATACGATTGATCCGCTCGCGGCTGGCGACGACCGTCTGGTTTGATGACTCGGTCATCGGCAGTTCGGCCTTCAGCGCCCGGGGCGTCAGGAGCCTGACGACTTCTCTGACACGCAGATCTTGAGTTCGCAGCATTCCCGGCAATATACCGGTTCACGCCAGAGACGAAAGGGTCGAAATAGGCTGGGCGCGTGAACCGGGTTGACGAACGCTCGGCGGTCCGGATTGCCAGACTGGGGCCTTCCGCCTAGCTTCAACGGACATGGTTCGCCTCGTTTTATTCGACATTGATGGCACGCTGATCCGCACGGGGGGCGCGGGGGTGAAGGCCTTTGCCAAGGTGTTCTCTTCCGAGTTCCACGCCTCGGACGGGTTCGAGCGTCTGAAATTCGCTGGGCGCACCGACCTGAGCCTCGTGCGCGAGTTCTTCAGCCTCCACCAAATCCCGCCGACGGCGGAGAACTTCCAGCGCTTCTTCGACCGCTATGTCTTTTGGCTCGACCACATTCTCCTGCAGAGCAGAAGTGTCGTGTGTCCCGGCGCATGGGAGTTCATTCGCGGGTTACAGGCATTACCGCAACCACCGCTGCTGGGTTTGCTCACGGGCAACATCCGCCTCGGCGCGGAGATCAAGCTGCGCCACCTCGACCTGTGGGATGTCTTCGCGACGGGCGCCTTCGGGGACGATCACGAGGAGCGCGCACAAATCGCCGCCGCCGCGCGACGACGCGGCAGCCGCATTCTCGGCAACGACTTGGCTGGAGGCGAGGTACTCGTGATTGGCGACACTCCCCTGGACATCCGCTGCGCCCGGGCTATTGACGCCAAGTGCTTGGCGGTGGCGACCGGCGGCCACCCGCTAGCGGAGCTGGAACTGCACCAGCCCGATTGGGCAGTCAACGACCTGTGGGAGATTACCGCGGATGAAGTGATGGGAGAGCCCTTTAGGGCCTGACAGCCATACTTGCCGGCGAGCAGGCGAGGCCGGTTCTCGGAACGCCAGCTTGTTGCCGGCTTGCCCGACTCGATCGTGCTCAGCCGGCACCGTGCCCGCGGTCCGGCCGCACGGGGAATTAATGCCGGTGTTTCCCACCGCCGCAGCAGCAACCGCACGAGCCTTTCCCGCCTTCGCACGCAGGCGCTTTTGCGGCGCTGCTTCCGGCGCCAGCCGAGGCGAACACGGAGAGCTTCTTGGACAGCTTGGTCGAGCCACAATGGGGGCACTTGCTGCCCTTCCAACGGCTGGAGCGAACCAGGATTTCGCTGTCCCGCTCGCAGTGGTCGCAATGAAATTCGTAAATCGGCATGGGGCAAGCCTAGCGGGCCGCCGAGCCAAGCACAAGCCTTGAGCGGCCCGCAGGGCCTCTAATTTGACAGTTTACCTAAACTGGAGCATCATGCCGGTGAACCTGGCAATTGGGAACACCCAGCTTTTTATGAGCAATTCGATACGAGTCTTGATAGTTGAGGATTCCCCGGACGACGCCCTGTTGATCGCTACCGAGCTTCAGCGGGGTGGGCTGGACCCTGTTTGCGAGCGGGTGGAAACGCCGGCCGCGTTGCGGGCCGCCCTTGATGTGCATGAGTGGGACCTGATTCTTTGCGACTATTCGATGCCGCAGTTGGCCGGCCCTGCCGCCCTGGCGATTTACCAGGAAAAGGGCTTGGACCTTCCCTTTATCAGCGTTTCCGGCACGGTTGGTGAGGAAACGGTTGCCGAGATGATGAAGACCGGCGCTCACGATTATGTGATGAAGGGCCACTGGGCCCGGCTGGTGCCGGCGGTCAAGCGGGAGATGCGGGCGGCGCGGGAGCGGCGCACCCGGCGGCAGAACGAGAGGACGATCGCGTTCCTGGCTTCGATTGTCGAGTCTTGCGACGACGCCATTCTGGGTGTGACGCTGGACGGAACGGTGGTGAGCTGGAACGCGGCAGCGGAGCGGCTTTACGGCTATGCTGCGAACGAGATCATCGGGCGGCCGATTACCATGCTCTATCCGTCCTATCGGCCCGAGGAGTTCCCGGACATTCTGGAGAAGATCAAGCAGGGCCAGCAGATAGACCACTTTGAGACCGTGCGGGTGCGGAAGGACGGCACGCCAGTAGATGTCTCGCTGACGATCTCGCCGATCAAGGACGCCAGCGGCCTGATCATCGGAGCCTCGAGCGTTGCAAGGAACATTACCCAACGCAGGCGGGAAGAGAACGAGCGGCTGGGATTGATCAAGGACCTTACGTCGGCGCTCTCGCACGTTCGCGTCTGACGCCGTGGCCGGAGTAAGGACGAACCCCGCCGATTCTGCCCGACCGCAAAGAAGTTGCGCTTTTGCAATAGGGCCTGCTAGCTTGCCGCGGTCATGTCCGCGTCACAGCCAGGCAACTCCCGTCCATTGCTCTCCGTTGTGTTGTCCTTCCGCAACGAAGAGGAAGTTCTCCCGGAGCTGGTCCTGTGCACCTGAGCCGGTGGCGCCAGCTCACCACACAATTACCGTTTGGGTGATCGAAGGGGCTGTAGCTGGCCACGGGACCTTCTCGCCACCTTCCAACACCGCTTCCAGGTAGTACTCCACGGCGCCCTTGGATAGGGCAGGCAGTGCGGCCCGATATGCCTGCCGGGCGCGATGGGTGGCAGCCAGATGCTTGAACTGCCCCTCGCCCAGAGGGCGCCAGTAGAGATTGACGCCAGTGCATTTATCGTCTGAGAGAACAAAGGCACGGATTTCCTGCGGTTCGCCCGCATGCACTTGAGTTCGTGGTGCGGAGACGAAAATCCGCGGGATGCCGCCATAAGCGGTGGTGATCGCTGCTTCGGGGGGCAACGGCTCTTCAAGGATTTTGGCAATGGCAGCGTCGTGCGCCAAAACAATCCTCCCGCGATTACCGCTCTCAATGCTGGCGATGGTCCCCACCTCGCCGGGCGACTTGGCGCAGGCCGTGAAGGCGGCGATCATGTTCTCCCAGCTTCGCGCGATGTCCAACCGCAGGGGGAGGACCTCGTTCCGCACCAGGCCCAGCTTCCTGTCAGCCTCCTGTGCCGCGTTGGCTTCATTCATCTTCACGGCGAGGCGATCTGCCAGCACCCAAGTTTGCACCCGCAGTTGAGTGGCGCGGATCAGGTTCACCCAGTAGTCTAGCCGCTCAAGGTTGCCGGCGCCTTTGATCCGGGGCCGGAGTGCTTCCAGTTCGCGCAGCGGGGCGAAGAACTCGGCAATCCGGGCGTCTGTGGTTTTCGCGCCACCTCCGATTAAGGCGTTGATCCCATAATGGGTGCCGTCGAGCTTCCGGATGGCTCGGCCGGCCTCCGCCCCCGCTTCCCCGCCAAACATGCCTCGGCCCCAGTCGGCCCAGAATGCGTCCATGCCTGGGGTAGGGTGGCCGACAGCGAAGGGGCGGGTGTTGGTGGTTTCCGCAGAATCGAAATCCCACCCGGCCTGCGCCAGAGCCGTAATATTGGGAGATATCGCCGCCGTGCGCCAGTGGATGGCCATCATGCCTTCGCAACCGTAGCGGGCGGCATCCGATGAGTTGGCAAACATGCGCTCGGCAAAGAGCTGCAGGTCCCAACAGGTGCAACAATGCGCCCCCGCTGCGCCGTCGTCCTCCGCCCAGGAGATTGCCCACTTGGGGCGCCCCTGCATAGCGCCGTAGGCCTTTTCTACTGGGTCGCGTCCCAAGCCGGTGTTGATGGAGGAGGCCGCCCAGCTCTTTGGTGTATGCTTGTCCATCCAGAGCGCATCAGCACGCGTGCCCAGGCGCCAGCCGCACGTCGCTAAACCGAACGGCGCATTGACAGAAGTTGCGGCCGCCTGGGCCAGGCCCAGATCGCGCAGGACGTTGCCCTCGGATGCAATCTCCCATCCCTTGGAGCCCGGATCCTGGCCCAGCCAGGCTTCCGTGGTCCATAGCCAGTAATAATCCACCGGCGCCTTGCGCGTGAGCCGAAGGAACGTCCCCTCGTAAAGGCGTTGGATGACAGCCGGGTCGTCTGGTTTCATGCCTTGGGCCTCCAGTCGGGCCGCGAGCGCTTTTGGCACGCCGAGAGGAAGCTCCATGCCGACGCAAGTCTTGATGCCAAGGCGCTTCGCCTCGCCGAAGGCCTTCCGCTGAACATCTCCATAGCGGTTGAACATGGCTGCGGCGGCTTCCTCGCCCTTGGGCCAATTCAGGCAGTCGAGCAGGAAGTCGGGACCGTAGTCGTCACCGTCAAAGAGCAGGCCGGCGCCAGAGGCATACTTGCTGGTTGGAAAAGGAGTCACGGCCCACCCTTTGCGAGTGGTGACCAGGCCGGCCTCGTACCCAAACCGGACGTTGCCTTGGCTGTCCACGTCCTCGGGCAAACCGATCCATGCGTTAGCCTCGGGCCCGGCGGCAGGGTTCCAGCTCGGGTAGGTGTGGAAGCCAATGAAGTTCAGCCTGAGCTTCGCCATTTGCGACAGCACGCTCTGGTAGTCCTGGAGGTTCCACCAGTCCGGCCCGACTGAGAAGTCATGGAAGGGCTGCAGGCCGCGCAGAGCGAACCTGGGCTTGCCGGTCTCGTTCAGTTCAGGCCAGTTGCCGGTCAACGGCTCATCCGGCACTACGTCCCCATCCAGGCCGAACCGGATGCCCAGCTTCTCGGCAAAACGGTACGCACTATACAACGTGCCAACCTCGTCACCTCCTACGATCCACCAGACCCTGTCGCCGCCCGTCGTGCCCGTCTTTAGGGCGAATTGCTGCGGCCCCAGGTCCTTCCCGAGTTCGCCGCAGAACTTGGCGTTCTTGCAGGACACTACGATACGGTCGCCGCGGCTCGCCGCGGCTTTCAAAGGCAGCAACTTCCCGGTTCGCACATAGACGTAGCGCCGGACTTCGTTCGCCGCGAATGTCTCCAGTTCAGAGGCGTCCTTTCGAATGGCGATCAGTTTCGGCGCCGCCGTGAGGCCACTGCTGGATTGGGCCGGGTTGGAGGGCGTTGTGTACGTCTGGGCATCCGCCCTGAGGCAAATTGGGTTGAACCATATACCCACTGTGAGCAGGAAGGCGGGCATTGGCGATTGGGTCATAAAGCTCGTCATCTCGCTTGCAGTGGCCACGGCTGTTCTACATGAATCATCTACCCTGAGAATGGAAAAGATGCCTGACTCTTGCCAGCGAGAACAACCACACCGACGCCTTTTTGCGATTACGGATGATCACTGCTTTCCCATTGGACCATGTGCTGGTTTCCCTGTAATACTAGTGTAGGTGTCAGAACGTGTTCTGTGTTGGCTGGCCGTTGCCACCGTAATTTCGACGTTATGTTCTCGTCTGGGATACTTGCCCCTGCTGGCGCCGGATGAAGGGCGAAATGTTGAAGTCGCGCGAGAGATGGACGAATCCGGCGCTTGGGTAGTGCCGACTTATAACGGCGCGGCCTATCTCGACAAACCGGCTTTCTTTTTCAAAGCCGTGGCCCTTTCGTTGAGGACGTTCGGCAACACCGAGGCGGCGGCACGGATCCCCTCCGCTGTCGCTGGGGTGGGACTGACGCTTCTGGCGTTTGCTTTCTGCAGGAGGGTCCACGGGACACGTTGCGGGTTATTAGCGGTCATCGTGGTCGCCACCACACCGCTTTTCGTCGCCTACGCGCGCACGGTCATCTTCGACATGATGCTGGCGTTTTTCGCTTGCGGGGCGATTTTTGCAGGTTACCTGGCAGAGCTGGAGGAAGGAGCTGCACGACGCAACTGGTATTTGGCTGGGGCGGCACTCGGCGGGTTGGCAACGCTCGTCAAGGGACCGGTAGGCTTTCTGATACCGGTGTTGGTGCTCCTCACGTTTAACCGGCTGGAAGGCCGGGCTGGCGCTTGGAAACGGTTGCTCTCGCCACTGAACATGGCGGTCGTCCTAGGCGTCACTCTTCCCTGGTTCGTCGCGTTGTGCGTCCGACACCCCGATTTTCTGCACTACGGACTGGTGGAGGAATCCTTCAAGCGGTTTACCAGCGCCAAGCGTTTTGACCGTTCGGAGCCGTTCTTTTTTTATGTGCCGATCGTGGCCGCTACGTTCCTGCCGTGGAGCCTCATGCTGCCGGAGGCCATCTGGGTGACCTGGAAGGAGCGGTGGCCGAAGAACAGCGCCGACCGTTTCTGCCTGGTCTGGGCAGTGCTGGTGGTGGTCTTCTTTTCGATCTCACAATCAAAGCTGCCCGGGTACATCCTTAGCGCAACGGTCCCGTGCGGAATTCTAGTAGCCCGGGTTTTGGATCGGGCATTAACCACGCCCGAAGGCCGGGCCGGCCGATTAGTGCGCCGGGCTACGGCGGCCCTCGCGGGGCTTTGCCTGGTCGTAGCCGCGGTTGCGGCGGCGGCGGGCGTCTCACAAATGCACGCGCTGGCCAAACCATTGCGAATATCTGAGGACGCGGCGAGCGGTCTGCACCACGCGGCCATCACCCTGATGATAGCGGTTGGGGTCTTCGCCGGCCTTGGCGCTTTTGCGTTTCTGCGGCGCAACGTCCCGCTATGTTTCCTTTGCCTGGCACTGTTCCCGCAGGCGTTCGGCCAGACCTCCTTCCCTGTGTTCTCGGTCATCTTCGAGGCAAGATCCGCCCGGCGGCTGGCAAACCAGTGTGCGGCGCTGCCGGCCACCACAGAGTTGGCTTGCGTGGAGTGCTTTCCCAACGGCCTGCCGTTTTATCTGGGCCGGACGCTCACCTTGGTGTCAAGTGATTGCGAGGAGTTAACCAGCAATTACATCATTTACTCCGCCGGGAAGCTCGGGAAATGGCCGGAGAATGTTGTACCGCTCTCCGGCTTGAACCTCTGGCTGAAGTCCCGTGAGGGTCCGGTGTGTCTTATTGCTCCTGCGGAGCGGCGCTGGGAGCTGACTCCCATTGCCAAGGCTGCCGGAGCGAAGGTCGAGGCGATGTCGCCGGGTTACCTGGCGGTCAAACTCTGTGCCAGGGAGGGCCGCTGAGGTGTGTGGCATTTGCGGAACTGTGACGTTCGATGGCCGGCTGGATGCAGAGGCCGCCGGTGGGATTGTGGAAGCAATGATGCAGGCTCTGGCTCATCGCGGTCACGACGAGCTGGGGAAAGTGGTCACCCATTCGGCTGTCCTGGGCGCGACACGGCTGGCGATCCGCGGCCTGCAGGACGGCGCCCAACCGATTGTGGACGCACAGACCGGCGTGGTGGTGGCCTGCAACGGGGAGATTGATAACCACCGCGAACTGCGACGCTGGCTTACCGATCGCGGCCGGCACGTGCCCGCACAAACCGATGTGGCGGTCATCCCCGGTTTGTATCTCGAGCTGGGCGAAGATTTCGTAAGCCGGCTGGTGGGCGCGTTCGCAATCGCCGTTTGGGATCCGGCCAGGGAGCGGCTTTTGCTCGCGCGGGACCGCGCCGGCGAGCGCCCGCTGTTTTTCGGGGCGCAGGGGGATGAAGTGGTCTTCGCGACCGAACTGGCCGCGCTGGTTTCGGGACGACGCTTGAGGGTCAATCTGGACCACAGAGCGCTGCGAAGCTACTTGCAGTTCGGGATATTTCCTTCGCCCGAAGCCCCGTTTGCGGAAATCCGCAAGGTCGCCCCCGGTGAAACGCTACAGGTTGACCGGACAGGCATTCGCCGAAGGAGATACTGGAGGTGGAATGTTGCGCGAACCCGGAAACAAACACCGTCATTGGAGGCATTTGACCGGACATTCCGGGAGGCTGTCCGGCGCCAGAGCGACGTGGACGTGGACTTCGGGGTATTCCTCAGCGGAGGCCTCGATTCCTCGCTGGTTTCCGCGGTAACCCGCTCGTTGCATCCATCACGCTCCCTAAAGGCCTATACGCTGCGCTTTCGGGAGTCCTCCTTTGACGAGGGAAGCTTTGCCGAGACCGTTGCACGGCAGTTGAACATGGAGCTGGTGAGCGTATGGGTCCGCCCGGAGGACATGTCGGAGCGGCTCAAGCTTCTGATACGTCTGGTAGGCGAGCCGCTGGCGGACCCGGCGTGGGTGCCTGCGGCGCTGCTGGCCCAGCGCGCCGCGCGGGATATCAGAGTGGCACTTGTTGGGGAGGGAGCGGATGAGTTATTCGGTGGTTATCCAACCTACATTGGGGCGGGGATAAGCGAGCATTACGCGCGAGTGCCGGCCTGGGCGAGATCCATTATCCGCCGTGGACTGGAAGCCCTGCCCCCCAGCAGCAAGAAGATGCCGCTCTCGTTCCTGCTGCGCCGCTTTGCGCAAGGCGCCGATTTGGAGGCGTTCGCGCGGCACCTGTTCTGGGTATCGAACATCCAGCCGGCGCTACAACAACGATTAGGGGTTGCACCAGCCGAACCGGAGGACGGCGACGAAGCCGGCGAGCCGCTCGACCATGTACAGCAGTGGGACCTGGAGAAATCTCTAGCCGAGGGTCTCTTAACCAAAGCCGACCGGGCGAGCATGAGCGCAACGCTGGAGCTTCGCGCACCATTTCTGGATCAGGCGGTGATGGAGTTCGCCGCATCCCTGCCGATTGATGAGCGAGTGCGCGGGTTCAAGACCAAGATACTATTGAAACGCTACGCGCTAAAGTATCTCCCGGAACGAATTGTCCACCGCCGGAAACGCGGCCTTTCCGTGCCGCTTGGTCGGTGGCTCTGCGGCCCGCTGCGGGCCTGGGCTGCCTCGGCCTTGGCCAGTGGCAGGCTTGAACTCGCCGGGATCCGCGCAACCGCCGCGACAGAGATGCTCGCGGAGCATTGCAAAGGCAAGGCCGACCATGCCCGCGCCATTTGGGCGCTGCTGGTGCTGGAAGAGTGGTTGGCCTGGGCAGCGGCGGAAACCGATTTGCCCACCCCTGCGCCTGCTACTTCAGATTGCGGCACTCGAAAAGTTGCACGCGTTTCATGATGCGTCCGTTCACCCGGATTTCCTGCACCCCCAGGTTCGTCACGGTTTCGAACTGACGCAGCAGAAAGGGCGGCGCAGGCAAGGGCGGCGGCAGATAGGAGAATCGCTCCTCCTTGCCAGCCAGCCAGCGCCAAACCCAGCCGCTTGCGAGCCGTGCCGTGCCCGGCTCCGTCACATAGATGGCGTTTTCGCCTTTGCGTCCTCGGGAATAGCGATACTCGGGCCAGAAATACAGTTGGTTGCTCGGCAGGGTCGCAGTTATGCAATAGACAACCGGTTTGCCGTGCAGAGCGGCGCGGGCCGGCGCGAGGTAAAAGGAAAACAGCCCGGTGATGCCGTAGTGGTCACAGACGATAAAAGCCGGCTTGCCCTCCTGCAGAAGCTTCTGCCGCGCGCGTTCCACATAGTCGGCGGTCGCCTTGTAGCCGCGCACCCGGCGCAGAGGGTCCATGTCTCCTGGCAGGGGGTGGCCGGCAATCCCGCCAATGAGGTCGGTGTCGTGAAGCAGGATCACCACTGTCAGCCCAAGGGCTAAGCCAGCGATGAACCAGCCTTTGACGGCTCGCAAGCCCTCCCGCCAGCGGCGATCCCAATAGATCACCATCCAGCACAACATGGGCAGCACCGCAGGCGCGATCCAGTTTGGCTGGATGCTCGAGTAGAGCGAATAAACCAGGTGCCCCAGAAAGACCGTCCAGCCCACGCAGAAGAGGTATAAGCCCAAGGGGTTCTTCCTGCCTTGTCTCCAAAAGGCCACCATGGCCCACGACGCACCGACGAACCAGACGGGGTTCAGCAGCCCCAGTTCGGTAAAGACGAACTCAGCAAGGAAGCGGAGCGTGGGATGCCATTTCGACCCCAGCCCCGCGTTGCTCGCCACGTGCTCAATGGTGATCCACTGATTGCGGGCATTCCAGATCACCACCGGCAGTGTGCACAGCCCCAGGACCAGCAACGCCAGCCACGGCCCGCGTTTGCGGAGATGCACCCTCGCCGGCGGCCAAAGCCAAAAGAACAGTGCCCAGCAAACGACCAGGTAGGCGGCGCTATACTTGCATAGGAACCCCAACCCCGTGGCCAGCCCTGCCAGGAGCCATTGCCTTGTCGTGCCTTCTGGCTGGAGTGCGCGCCATCCCGCCAGCATCGCCAGCGTCCAGCAGAGCACCAGGGGAGAATCCACTGTCATTAGAATCGTCCCCACACTCATCATTGGCGCGCTGGTTACGACCAACAGCAGCAGGAAGGCCGCCCGACCGACCGCCTCGGATGCCGTGAAGCGCAAGACCGCCACCCCCAGCACCGCGGCGAACAACGGGGAGAAGAACCTGACGCCGAGTTGCGTATCGCCCCAAAGCCAGGTCCCGGCGAATTGAATCAGGGCAATCCCCGGCGGCTTGCTGTAATATGAAAGCGCCAGGTGCTTCGACCAGAGCCACTGATACGCTTCGTCATTGCTCAACTCAATGATGCCGGAAGCCACGTAACCCCAGTGAAATACCAGCAGGCCCGCGATCAGCCAGTAGCCGGCTTGCAGCCAGCGTTGGTCCCGCAGAGCATCACAGGACTGAACGCCCTCCACTGTCTTCGGTGAGGCTCTCGTGTTCACTGGCCGCCATTATGGAGGCTTAGCCCGGCGGTGCGCAATTCATCATGCCCAGCCCGCACGTGGTAGTTGACTGGAACCGGCTGCCAAGGCCTCCGCTCCCAGCGGCGCGTACCGGTCACCCCTATTTGCCATTTGAGATCCGCCATTGCCCGTGAGCAGTCCCCCCCACCTGACGGCCCCCGTAGTCGCGGCGACTGCTTTGCCTTGATGCCGATTCCGGGGGGCGCACACTCGCTACCAGGAACTGACCTCCGGTGTGAACCCCTTAGAGGCTAAGGTTTGCTCTTCCAAGCCCTTACGGCAATAATGCGACCCGCGCATGACACGTTATTGTTTTCTGGCCTGTCTTGGCCTCCTGTTCACGGTTTATCGGGGCTCCACCGCCCCGCCGCCCGCCGACACCAACTTCTTCCCGATCATGGCCTGGAACTCGGCGCCCAAAGACCCAGCCGTGCTGAGGAAGATGCACGATTGCGGGCTGACCATTGCGGGGTTCGTCGCCCCTGACACGCTCGATGCCTGCCGGGCTGCCGGCCTGAAGGCGATTGTCTCAGACGCCCGCGTGTCTGGATACGACTGGGCCAACGTGGATGCGAGCAAGGCGCGAAAGAACGTTGCCAGCCTGGTCGCCAAAGTGGGCCGGAATCCTGCCGTCTATGGGTATTACCTGCGCGACGAGCCCGGCGCCGGCATGTTTCCTGGCCTGGCCAAGGTGGCGAACCTGGTCCGCGGGCTTGCGCTGGGCAAGTGGCCCTACATCAACCTATTCCCCGATTACGCCGAACCCTGGCAGCTTGGCACCAGCAACTACGCGGAATACCTGGAGCGCTTTATCACCACGTGCCACCCAAGCATTATCAGCTACGACAACTACTCGCTGATGGACGACGGCTCCGTGCGCGAGAACTACTGGTCGAACCTGGAAGCCGTCCGCACCGCCTGCAAGAAACACGGGATCGAGTTCTGGAATATCGTGCTGTCGGTGGCGCATTTCAGCTACCGCGAGCTGAATGCCGCCGACTACCGTTTCCAGGTCTATACCACGCTGGCCTATGGCGGGCGCGGGATTTCCTACTTCATGTATTTCACCTCGCCCACGGGCAACTACCGCATGGGGCCAATTGACCAGTTCGGGAACCAGACGCCCGCGTGGTATTATATGCAACACGCGAACCTGCAGATTCAGAAGCTCGCTCCCACGCTCCTCCAGCTCACCTCCGACGCGGTCTATCACTTCGGCCATCCCCCCGCCGGTGCGAGCGGCCCGCCCGCAAACAGCCTCCTGACCGGCGCGGGCGGCGACATGTTTATGGTCGGCGACTTCACCCACCGGGACGGCTCACGCTACGTGATGATCGTGAACAAGGACCTGGCGAAATCCCGCCCCTGCTCGCCGCAGTTCCGCCAGGCGCCGCGCCGGTTGCTGCACGTCTCCGCGTATAGCGGAGCGGTGACGCCTTTCGAGGGCGAAGATGTTTGGCTGCCACCCGGCGGCGGAGTTTTGCTGAAGGTTGAGCGATAGAGGCAATGCGGGTGGCCCGCCGCGCCACTGCTTGGGGTAGCGCAGGTTTCCAACCTGCCGTATCGCGGGTTTCCAAACCCGCAGGCCGCACGATTGCGAATGCCCTGCCGACTAGAAGTCGGCGATACAGCAGGTTGGGAAACCTGCGCTACGTGTAGCCGGTCAGGACGCGTCTCGTCGGTACTACCCTGCACTGGGCTGGGCCCCAGCAGCGCTCCTCTGCCTCTCGCGTGAGTTATTGCGGTTGAGCCGCTTCGGTATCTGGGGCTCCCTTAGCGCCTGCATTCCGCCGGCGTTCCGGCCCGTTTCAGCCGACGTAGTCACTGGCCCATGTCGGAGGGGGCGGGGCGAACCGTGGTTGTTTGCAGAGCTGGAGCCTGACTCGAGATGCTGCTTCCGCTCCTCGTGCGGAGTTCCCACTGATCCCTTCGCCATTCGATGGTCGCCGCTCCCTCCGAGCGTGTATAGATCACCGGAACTTTACGACCTGCCAGGCGCTCATGCAGCTTGGGACTCGCGCGCTCTGCGACCGGCAATTCCGAGTCTGCGACGACGATTAGCCGGGGCTGGAGGGCGTCGAGCAGCCCATCGCAAACGGCTTCATTCTGCGTCGGCAGGCCGGTTACCACAATGTCAGTGCGCAAATCGGGGCATCTCTCCAGCAGGGCGTTCTGGCCGGGCCGGCCAAGGTCTGAAAGCAGCAGAACTCGCGTGCCGCCGATGGTGGCAGACAGGACCAGCGCGTTGTCGTCCGCCTGGGAGAAGTGGTCAGTGGGCTGAGGATGCAGGACTGTCCAAAGGCCTATCTGATCGCCGCGGCTGAGTGTTCGCAGTCTCTCCGGCGTGGCGCTAAGGTCCTTGAGAATGCGCCGGTACACGGGCGAGCGCGCCCGGACAGGGCTGGCGCACAGTTTCTCCACATGGAACAGATTGGTCAGGAGTTCGGCGCCGCCAACATGGCGCAGGTCACCGTGCGTCAGCAGCAACGCTGGCAGGCGGTTCACCCCCTGGCCGCGCAGGAAGGGCTTGATGAGAAACTGAACCGAGTTCGTGGCCCCGCAATCAATGAGCAGATCGTTCTTCGTGCCCGGCGCGTCAAAGAAGAGGGCCATGCCACCGTTTGCCGGCAGGATAGTCAGCCGTGTCACGGAGCATTCCTGCCAGCAGTGCCAACCCCAGGCGCACAGCGCCACGGCGAGGGTGGCGGCTTTCCAGGCGCGCAGCCTGGGCCGGAATAACCATCCGGTCATCGCGGCGAGCAAGATTGCATAGTAAAGCCCCGTCGTAAAGAGGCCTGGCTCGGGAACGTAGAGATAGGCTCGGGGCCAGCTTGCGAACCAATGGCTCGAGACGCGGATGCACTCCATCCAGAACCAGCCCGCGTGGTTGAAGATTGCCGCTCCGCCCGGCAACCACCATGCCAGCAGAAGGCTGCTGAAATTGCAAATCAGCACCAACCCGCATAGAGGCACAGCGACAATGTTAGCCGGCGTGCTGACCGGCGTGACGATGTGAAAGTAGTAGGCGACGAGCGGCAGTGAGCCAATCCATGCGGCGAAGGAAGTCAGCAGCAAACCACCGGCATACCGCGCCGGCACGCGCACGATCTCGCGCCAGCGTGGCTGCAACTCGGGCGGGAGCAATGGATCAGGCGCCACGAGGCCCTCGCCCAGCTTCTGCAGGACCGGGAGTATTAGCACCATGCACAGTACGACGCAGAAAGAGAGCTGGAAACCCGCCTGGAAGAGTTGGCGCGGTTCCCAAATCAAAATGATCAGCGCCGCCGCGAAGAGCGAGTTCAGCAGGTCGCTAGGCCGCCTCAGGACCCAGCCGATGATGATGACCGTCAGCATCACCGTGGCCCGGATGGCTGAAGCCGGCCAGCCGGTGAGCGCGGTATAAAACCAAATCACAGGGAGCAGCAACAACCCGCAAGCGGCACGGGGCAGGCCGAGCACCCGCAGCAGGCCGAAAAGGACGCCGAAAATGATCGCCATGCGCAGCCCATCCACGGCAAATATGTGATACGTCGCAGCCTGGACGAAAGGCTCTGCGACCTCCTCCGTCAACGCGGTCTTCCATCCCAAGGCAAGGGCCCATTCCAGGCGTAATGATCCGTCTTCAACCGGCAACCCCAGCGCAAGCGCCTGGCGCGCCCAGCCCCGGAACCGATCGGCCAGGGGTGGCGCCCGCGGCGAGGCGATAACGCGCCAATCGCCTTCGGAGGCTGCTTGCAGATGATAGAAGATTCCCTGCTCGTTGAGGTAGGCACGGTAGTCGAACGTCCCCTCCGCCACCGCGATTCTCGGCAAAGCGGCGACGCCGGTGACCTCCACCGTCTGCCCGGCGAAGATATTGGTAGAAAGCATCCCTCGCGTGGTGACGGCGAGCCGGCCAGCAGCAGGCTGCCACGACTTGCGGTTGATGCGCAGCGCGGTGACATCTATCCGGGCCAGGGTGCGCCAGGATTCCTGTTCATTTTGCTCGAACACGCGCTGGACGGGGGCTTCGCGCAGCCTGCCGCGAATGGTGACAATCTGAGGCTGGTCGCCCAAAAGGACGCGCAGATCGTATGGCGAGATGATCGCGGTATGGAGCGCGCAGTTGGTCCAGCCTGTGACCACGATCAACGCGCACAGCAGTGGCAGACGCGCCTGGCTCCACGCCAGGGCGAGCACCGCCAACCCCAGCGAGCATGCCAGGAGCAGCAAAAGGGAAAGCGGGATCAGGTTAGACATTAGAATCCCGCCAACGTAGAGCAACGCCACCAACAGGAGTGGTCGTTTCATAGAGTGGAACGATCTTAGCCACATCAACGACCACAGGCCACCGAAAAACGGCGGAGCCAGAACTGGTGCCCGGATCACGCCTTGCTGGGGCGTCAATCCGTGTTCAGGTGCTTCTTTATGCCCAGGACCACGGGCGGTGGCGCGAGGGAGAAAAAGGGCCTGGAGAAGGGTACGCCAAGGGTACCGGAAGGGATAACCAAGGGTACATCATGGGATCAACATGGGCCAGGCAGGCGGGAGGGGGGCGAGTATCACCGAAGGACCAAGCCAGAGGCCTGGAGGAACGGCTGGCGTTGCTCCGCTCCAACGTCATAGACGCCAGAGCAGGCCACAGCGAATGCCGCGGAGCGCTTCGGGAGATGCGTCGCCAGGTGAACGTCGGCGCCGCCGGAAGGAAAGGCAGGCTCAGCCTTTGTGCGTGCTCTCGTGCCAGCGGACGGCTTCCCGGAGCAGCTCGGTGGCGCTGTCCAGGTTGAGTTTCTCCTTGATGCGCGCGCAGTAGGCTTGCACGGTCTTGAGGCTCACGCGGAGGGACTCGGCAATCTGGCGCGTCGTGCGGCCCTGGCCCAGCAGCTCGAACACCTCCAGCTCCCGGTCACTAAGCTGCTCGACCGGCGAACCGCTGGCGAGGGTCTTGCCCTCGACGAACTGCGTGGCCATGGCGGCGGCAATGGTTTCGCTGATGCAAAGCTTGCCTTCCAGCACCTGGCCAATGGCCGCGACTACCTTCCGGGTCGTCTCGCGCTTCATAATGTAGCCCCGTGCGCCGGCCCGCAAAGCGCGCTCCGCGTAATGCGATTCCTCGTGCATGGAAAGGACCAGCACCGCGACCTCCGGGCAGCTTTGCTTGAGGTCCTTGATGAGCTCGATGCCCGAGGAGTCCTTCAGCGCGATGTCCACGATGGCGACGTCGGGCCTTAGCGCCAGGATCTTCTCCCTGGCCTCCGGCCCGCTCTCGGCCTCGCCGCATACCATGAGCCCGGTCTGCTGGTTTATGAGATTGGTCAGCCATTCCCGCACCAGCGGGTGGTCGTCCACGAGAAACACTCGTTTGCGCAATGCCGCGGTATTAGGCTGCATAGATCACAGTTTCGAGCCCGGAGCGCCGGCATTTTGCCGGCTTAGACCACTCGAGGCGCGTAAGCCGGCAACATGCCGGCGCTCCGGTCGCCATTTCGCGCAGGCGGGGAAGTGTTCCAAGTCAGGCGTCATGCGAAGGCTTTTGTTTTGGTTGTGCAGGCGATGCAGTCGGAGTCTGGGCGAACGAGCACGTCACAATGGTTCCCCCGGTAGGACCGGGCTCAATCGAAAAGGAGCCGCCGATCATCGCCGCCCGATGCGCCATGATCTGGATGCCCAGCCCGCCGCTCTTCTCGGCGCTCTCCGGCACACCAATCCCGTCGTCCTCCACCGTCAGTGTCACGAAGCCGCCGCGCTTGGCCAAGGTGATGCCGATGCGTTTGGGCTTGCCGTGTTGGATGGCGTTCCGGACGGCCTCCTGCGCGATGCGATACAGGTGCGTGGCGGCGGCATCGTCGTGAATCAGGACCGGTGCGTCGCACTCGAACACGCAGCGGATTCTTCCCCCCTGGCTCATGGTGTCCGCCAAATCACGGAAGGCGTCCATCAGCCCTTCGGCGTCCATGTCCACGGGGTACAGCCCGCGAGCCAGGTTGCGCGCCAGGGTGATTCCGTCCTCGACCAGCTCGACCACCTTGCCCGCGTCGGCAGCCTCGGGAAGCGATTTGGCTGCCAACCGCTCGCCCAGCACCTGCCCGGCCAGGGCGGTTGCGGTCAAATGCTGGCACAGGCTGTCGTGCAGGTCATGGCCAATGCGCCGCTGCTCGCGCTCGCTGATCTGGAGAATCTCCTCTTCCAGGCCCTGGCGCTGCGCCATCTCGTGTCGCAGGGCCTGCGTCCGCTCGCGCACGGTCGCCTCCAGGTCCCGGTGGAGCGCGTGCAGGCTCGCCAGCAACCACACCACAATCAAGTAGAACACCATGAGGATGAGCGCGTTCCAAGCCGGCACGAGAGGATTCGAGTAGCGGGCGCCGGCCGCCACGTCCCCTCCAATCCACACCAGGACGCTCAGGACCGACATCACTGCGCCGAAACGCTTCCCCACAAACCATGCCGCCAGCCCGACCCCCAACAGATAGAACACCGAGAACTGGATCTCGAACCCCGTGACGTAATCTATCACGCCAATTAGCGCCAGTGCCGCCAAACAGGCAAGGATGTAGGTCCGCCGAGATTGCCGGCCCAGTCTATCAAGCACCTGCATCATGGTGTCACGACTTCCCAATCAACACCCCGGCCAGGAAAACCAATATCCCGCCGAGGACGACTTGCAGCACGGCTGAGGACCTCGGTGTGTCCATGAACCGTCGCCGCACCCACGCGATCACGCCTAACTCGGTGAAGTCGTCATAGATACGGGCATCCTCCTCCTCCAGCGAGATGGCCAGGGCGAGGGTCTCCTGTTCGGTGAGGCTGTCAAAGGATCGCATAGGCTGGTTCTAGCGCAGGACCGGGCCGTCTTCAAGCCCGCAACCGTTCGGAACTCAGCCTTCTGGCTTTTCCGCGGAAAGCACGCTAAAGGGTGAACCCCAAACCCCCTCAGGAACAGTCAACCTTTTATTGCTGCCGGCTGAGCAATCCGTGCACAACCTGCTTGCGTTTAGACTTGAAAGCTCGTACACACATAGCGTGATGCATTTATGTTGCAGGGCCACTAGCCCCGGGTTGACGCCGTGGGGGCTGGCGCTATGTGTCGGGGTTCTTGCGGGATGCGGGCGCAATGACATCCAGGTTTACCGATTGGCTAAGGCGCAGGATTCTGCATTGCCTTCAGCGATGCCGCAGGGGCACCCCGACATCTCCGCCGGCACAGGCTCGCCCACGCTTAAATACAAAGTCCCCTCGGGCTGGCAGGAAGCCCCGCCGGGTGAAATGCGCGCCGCTTCGTTCCGCGTGGCCGGTCAGAACGGCAAAGAGGCGGACGTCAGCGTTGTCCCGCTGCCGGGCATGGCGGGCAGTGACCTTGACAACGTCAATCGCTGGCGCGGCCAGGTCGGACTTAAGGGCGTCTCAGGGGAAGAGTTGGCCAAGCTGACCCAGCCGGTCGAAGTTGACCACCAAACCGCACAGCTTTACGAGCAGGCGGGCGAGAATCCCGGCTCGAGCGATAAGACGCGCATTCTCGCGGCCATTACACGGAAGGACGGCACCGCGTGGTTCTTCAAGATGACCGGTGACGACGCGCTGGTCGCTGAGCAGAAGCCTGCCTTCATTGAATTCCTGCAATCCGTCACGTTGCCCAGCCTTACCGCACAGGCTGGCTTACCGCCGTCCCATCCGCCGATTGACGGCGGGTCCCAGTTGCCTCCCTCGCATCCGCCGATTGGCGGCGCGAGCATGGACGCCCAAACCGCTCCGGCGGCTTCATCCGGCCAGGACAAGCCGAACTGGCAGGTGCCTTCCGGCTGGCAGGAAATGCCCGGCGGCCAGTTCCTCGTGGCCAAGTTCCTGATCAAGGGTGCGGGCGACGCCCAGGCGGCGGTCAACGTCAGCATGTCGGCGGGCGACGGTGGCGGCTTGCTGGCCAATCTCAATCGCTGGCGCGGCCAACTCAGCCTCGCGCCCCTGGCCGACGCAGACATTTCAAAGCAGGTCCAGCCCCTGGACGTGCCCGGCAGCAAAGCCACGCTGGCGGAAATAGCGGGCACGGACCCGCGAACCGGGCAGAAGACGCGCCTGGTAGCTGCAGTCATACCCCAGGGACAACAAACGTGGTTCTACAAGCTGATGGGCAATGAGCAGGTCGTCGAGCAACAGAAGGAGGCGTTCATCCGGTTCGTGCAGACGGTCAAGTACCCGTGATAAGATCACAGGATAAGCCGTCAGCCGATGCTGGAGTCGCCACGTCTGCTCTCCCGCCCGGCTCGTCAAAAGCCGCGGTGGCGGAGCAAATCGTAGGGAAAAGCCGTACCTTTGCTCCCCCGAATCCTTCGTCGGCGCGACCGCCTGAGGCAGGCGCGCTCCGTCTGCCGCCGCCGATGGCTCACCGCCTTGATCGCGCCCTTGGGCCTCTGGTTTCCTTCTTCACTTCGCTGCGCCTCACGGTCGTCTGCCTCGCCTTCGGGCTGGTGCTGATCTTCTTCGGCACCATGGCACAGGACCCATTGGGCCTCTACCTGGCCCAGGAAAAGTTCTTCCGGTCCTTCTTTGTCTCCGCCGCGCCCATGTGGGCCGCCATCAAAAAGGCGTTCGAGATGTTCCACATCTACTTGCGGCCATCCACGGCGGCGGATGTGCTTTACGGCTCCAGGCTGCCCGTGTTTCCCGGCGGCTACCTGATTGGCGGCGTGCTGCTCATCAACCTGGTCGCCTCGCACTTCAAGCGGTTTGCCTTCAAGGCCAGCAAGGCAGGCGTCTGGATGGTCCACGCCGGCCTTATTCTCCTGCTGCTGGGCCAGCTCGGCACCGATCTCCTCTCGCGCGAGAGCAGTTTGCACCTGCGCGAAGGTGAGGCCAGGAACTACTCTGAAACTGAGCGCGAGACGGAGCTGGCGGTGATTGATACCACCGATCCTCAGACCGACACGGTGGTCGCCATTCCCCAGGGCAAGCTAATGAGCAGCAAACTCATCAGGCATGCCGAGATGCCGTTCACGCTGCGCATCAAGGACTTCTTCCCGAATTCCAGCGTGAGCGATCGTGCCGCCGATGCCACCGGCGCGCCTGCGGCTAACCAAGGCATCGGCACCCGCGCCACCGTGAAAGATTTGCCGCGCGTGACCGAGATGGACAAGCGCGACGTGCCCAGCGCGGTCGTGGACGTCGTCACGCCGCAGGCCTCGCTCGGCACCTGGCTGGTGTCCGAATACATTAACAAGCCGCAGACCTTCACCTGGAACAACCGCACGTATCAGCTTGTCATGCGCCCGCGGCGCCATTACAAGCCCTACAGCATACAGCTTCTGAAGTTCCAGCACGACATCTATGCCGGGACGGACATTCCCAAGAACTTCTCCAGCCGGGTCGTGCTCGACCGCCCGGACACCGGCGAAAAGCGGCAGGTGCTCATCTACATGAACAGCCCCCTGCGCTATGCCGGCGAGACCTATTACCAGGCCAGCTACGACGAGGATAACCACGGCACCATTCTGCAGGTTGTTCACAACCCGAGCTGGCTGACGCCTTACTTTTCCTGCATCCTGGTCGGCGCGGGCCTGCTCGTTCAGTTCGCCATGCACCTGGTTGGCTTTACCCGGAAACGGAGGACCGCTTGAAACGCTTCATCCAAATCTCTCTCTGGCTCATGCCCTTCGGCTTCCTCGCCTTGTTCGGCATGGACATCTTCTTCTCGATGGCGCGGCCAAAGGCGGACGGGGAGTTCCAGGTGCGCGAGTTCGGCCGCCTGCCGGTGCTGCTCAATGGCCGCGTCCAGCCCTTCGACTCGGTCGCGCGCAATGCCCTGCTCCAGATTCGCAGCACGGGCGACGTGCCGCTCGAAGAAGTGCCGAGCTGGAAGTTCTGGCACCACCCTAAGAAGCTCAGGTCCAGCGAATGGCTGCTCGAAGTGATGGCCCGGCCTGCCGTGGCCGACACGCGCCCGATCTTCCTCATCCACCACTCCGACCTGCTGGGCGAACTCAAGCTGCAAGACAAGGGTATCGCCAAGTCAGGCTTGCGCTATTACACCTTCGACGAGCTGCAGCCGGTTGTGCCGGAAATTGCTGAGCAGGGCCGGAAGGCGTCCCAGGTTAAGGCCGAGCAACAGACGACTTTTCAGAAGCAGGTCACCAAGCTGGCCAACGCCGTGATGCTCTACCAGCGGCTCAAGGTCACCCTCCAGCCGGAGGGCGTGGATGACTTCGCGCAGGAGCTGGCCGAGTTCTGGAAGAACCTGCCGGCTGCCCGTGATGCCGCGCAGGCCAACGAAAGCGGCAAGGACTTCGACAAGGCCGCCTTGCAGCGGATCGCGCAGCCGGTGGAACAGCTTCAACAGATGGCCCAGTATGGCTACCCGCTCGTGGTCCCGCCGATCAATCCTGAGGCTGGCCGCGACCACTGGCAGACTGCGGGTGCGAGCCTGCTTGAGTCCTCGCAGCAGGGCGAGATCCACCCTGCGCTCACCAATCTCATCGCGATGGCCACCGCTTATCACCAGGACAAGCCCGAAACCTTCAACCGCGCCGTGGCCGACTACCGCGCGTGGCTCGGACCCAAGTTCGAGAAGGAGCTGCACAAAGGCCGCGCGGAGTTCTACTACAACGACGCCAAGCCTTTCCTGCACGCGATGATCACTTACATCTTCGCGTTGGTCCTGGCGTGCGGGAGCTTGCTGACTCTTACGACGCTGCCGAACCTTTCGGAATCGCTGCGCCGCTCGGCATTTTACCTCATCATCCTGGCGTGGCTTGTGCACACGTTCGGCCTCGTATTTCGCATGGTGCTGGAAGGCCGTCCACCGGTAACCAATCTCTACTCCTCCGCCATCTTCATCGGCTGGGGCGCCGTGGTGCTGGGGCTGGTCCTGGAATGGATTTACCGCGTGGGCATAGGGAGCATTGTGGCGGCGCTGGCCGGCTTTATCACGCTAATGATTGCCCACAACCTCGCGCTGGGCGGCGATACGATGGAGATGCTGCGCGCCGTGCTGGATACGAACTTCTGGCTGGCCACGCACGTGGTGGTGGTCACTCTCGGCTACGCTTCGACCTTTGCTGCGGGCCTGCTGGCGATCATCTACATCTTCCTGGGGGTATTCACACCTCTTTTGCGTATGCCGTTGGGCAAGCGGAGCGCAGCGACCATCGCTGCTGGTTCCGGGTTGGCCATGACTGTGGCTGCTGGTCCGGTTGACGGCGCTGCCGCAGCCGCGACCGCCGCGAAGGGCTTTGCGAATAAAGGCGATTCGATGTCCATCGGCAAGGCGCTGAGCAAGATGGTCTATGGCATCGTCTGCTTCGCCACGCTATTCAGCTTCGTGGGCACGGTCCTCGGCGGCATTTGGGCCGACCAATCGTGGGGCCGCTTTTGGGGCTGGGACCCCAAGGAGAACGGCGCGCTGCTCATCGTTATATGGAACGCCATCATCCTTCATGCCCGCTGGGGGGGCATGGCGCGCGATCGCGGCATCATGAACCTCGCGGTATTCGGCAATGTCGTTACCAGCTTCTCCTGGTTCGGGGTGAATATGCTCGGCATCGGCCTGCACTCTTACGGCTTCATGGATGCCGCCTTCAAATGGCTGATGCTCTTCATGGCCAGCCAGCTCGCCGTGATCGGCATGGGCCTGCTTCCCCTGCACCTGTGGCGCAGCTTCCGCACCGTAGAAAAACCGCCCCCTTCCGGCTCGCCGCAAGCTTCAGGAACACCGGTCCCTGCCCAGGCTTAGCAACAACTTTATCCCATCTTCCGCGCTCAATTGAGCGCGGCCCCGACCAGGCGCCGATTTTCACTATTGAGGATGAACGGGAAAACTGTAGCCCTCCCTGAGCGCTTCTGCTTAGATGATCTCGTTCCGACTGAACCCTCGGAACGGGAATGTTGAAGCAACACCGGAAGCCGTTCAAACTTGCCTCCACGGGCGCCCACTCGTGGGAAACTGGCGCCATTCCATGCGTCAAGAGGTGAGCAGGCTTGTGCCTAAGGCTGCACTGGGGCGGCAGGAGAGCGACCAAGCCGTTGTCGTGCGGCAGGAGGAAGTTGTCCTGCCCACGTATCTGCCGGCCGCGCCGGACAAGCACCCGATGTTCCTGGAGCGGCGAGTCTATCAGGGCAGCAGCGGCCGGGTATATCCGCTGCCGTTCACCGATCGAATTGCCGATAGGCCTGTGGACCGGAAGTGGAAGGCAGTGTGGATCGAGAACGAGTTTCTCCGGGTGCTGGTCCTGCCGGAAATTGGGGGCCGGGTTCATGCCATTCAAGACCGAACCAACGGCTATGATCTGATTTACAACCAGCAGGTTATCAAGCCAGCCCTGGTGGGGTTGGCCGGGCCGTGGATTTCCGGCGGCATTGAATTCAATTGGCCCCAGCATCATCGGCCCGCGACGTTTCTCCCGGTGGATTTCACAGTGGAGGAGGGGGCCGACGGTTCGAAGACATTGTGGTGCAGCGATCACGATCCAATGGCGCGCATGAAGGGCATGCACGGCATTTGTCTGCACCCGGGCCGCGCAGTGGTCGAGCTGAAAGTGCGCGCCTACAACCGCACCCCTTTGGTCCAAACCTTCCTTTGGTGGGCCAACGTCGCTACCAGGGTCCACGAGGGCTACCAGAGCTTCTTCCCGCCGGACGTCTATTGCGTGGCCGACCACGCACGCCGTTCGATGAGCGAGTACCCGCTGGCCAGGGGCACCTACTATGGCGTGAATTACGGCCAACGCGGACGCGAGGGCGTGCCGGAAAGCGAGCGCCCGGCCCAGTTCGTGCCGCCGCATTGCCTGGCCCGGCGCGGGGCTTCAGCAGCAATACCCGGAGTGCCGGATTACGCTCCCAACGACCTGTCTTTCTACGCCAATATACCTACGCCGTGCAGCTACATGTGCATAGGCAGCAAGCAAGACTTCTTTGGCGGCTATGACTACCTTGCGCAGGCGGGGATCATTCATGTGGCCAATCACCACATCTCGCCCGGGAAGAAACAATGGACGTGGGGCAATCACCGCTTCGGGTACGCTTGGGATCGCAATCTTACGGAGAAGGACTCGAAGGGAGAGTATGGGCCCTACATCGAGATCATGGCCGGGGTTTATACTGACAACCAGCCGGATTTCAGCTTTCTGCAACCCGGCGAGACCAAGACCTGGAGCCAATACTGGTATCCCATCCAAAAGATCGGCCCTGCGCAACACGCGAATGGCGAGGCGGCAGTATCCCTCCACTTTTCCGAAGGCGGACGAAGCGGTGCGAATGTCCACATCGGCGTTTCGGTGACCAGACGCTTTAAGAGCGCCCAGATCATCCTGTTCAACCACCGCCGCACGCTCTTGAGTCGGAAGTGCGATTTGGCGCCCGGGCAACCTTTTCTTGAACAGGTCAGTATGGCTGCGCCGATGAGGGAAACGGACTTCACGCTCCGAATCTGCGATGCCGATGGAGGTGGGATCATTTCTTACAGCCCCAAGCCTCGTGCACGGGGAACGGTGCCGCCGCCCGCTACTGAACCGTCCCTGCCAGCCGATATAGCCAGCGCGGACGAGCTCTACCTCACCGGCCTTCACCTGGAGCAATACCGGCATGCGACGCGTTGTCCGGCTGCCTATTGGCGGGAAGCCTTGCGCCGCGATCCGGGGGATGCCCGCTGCAACAACGCGCTGGGCCTGTGGCGCCTGCGGCGTGGAGAGTTCAGCCAGGCCGAGACTCATTTCCGGAAGGCCATTGAACGGCTCACACGCCGCAACGCCAATCCCTACGACGGCGAACCCTTCTATAACCTCGGCCTTTGCCTGCGGTACCAGGCGGACCAGTCCAGCCCGCCATCGCCGGATTTGCTGGAGTCGGCCTATGCCGCTTTCTACAAGGCTGCGTGGAACGAAGCCTGGCAATCCGCCGCCTACCATGCGGTGGCGGAACTGGATTGCCGTCAAGGCGCCTGGGCCAAGGCCCTGGAACATTTGGACCGATCACTCCGCTTCAATACCGATAACACGCGCGCCCGGGATTTGAAGGCGCTGGTCATGCGCAGGCTGGGGCGCCACAAGGAAGCCGAGGCCTTACTGTGCGAAACGCTGTCCCTGGACCCGTTGGATTGGTGGGCACGGCACCTGTCGGGCGAGCTGGTGCAGTCCGATCTGCAGGTGGGCCTTGACCTCGCGCACGATTACGCGCGCGCTGGGCTTTGTGCCGAGGCTATTGGCTTGTTGGAAAAGGCAATTGCCTCTCCGCGGGATTTGCCGGACCAAAGCTGGGGGGCGAAGCCTCTTGTCCATTACACGCTTGGCTGGCTGCATGAGAAGACGGGCGATCTCAAAGCCGCGCAGGCGAGCTTCAGGTGCGCGACACTGGAAGCTCCGGAATACTGCTTCCCGGCGCGGTTGGAAGAGATCGCCATTCTCGAAGACGCCATCCGCGCGAACCCACGCGATGCCCGCGCTCCCTATTATTTGGGCAACCTGCTGTACGACCGCCGCCGGCATGAGGAAGCCATCCGGCTTTGGGAACACAGCGCCAGGCTTGATCCAGGCTTCCCGGTGGTCTGGCGGAACCTTGGGATTGGCTACTTCAACGTTCGCCGGCGGTCTGCCAAGGCGAAGGCCGCGTATGAAAGGGCCTTTCGTGCCGACCCCACCTCAGCCCGGGTGCTCTTCGAGCGCGACCAGCTCTGGAAGCGGCTCGGCACTACTCCCGCCAAACGTTTGCGCGAGCTCGAGAAGCACGCGCCTCTGGTGCGCCAGCGTGATGACCTGACTGTGGAATTGTGCGCCTTGTTCAACCAGACCGGCCAGCACACCAAAGCTCTGGAACTCGTTTGCTCCCGCAACTTTCAGCCCTGGGAAGGCGGGGAAGGTGGCGCGCTTGGGCAGCACGTGCGATCCCACCTTGCCCTTGGCCGCCAAGCGCTCGCTTGCGGCGAAGCCGAAAGAGCCCGCTGTCATTTCACTGCCGCTCTCGACGCGCCGGAGAACCTGGGCGAGGCCAATCACCTGCTAGCCAACCAAAGCGACATCCATTACTGGCTGGGCGTTGCCCTGGCCGCGCTCGAGGACAAAGCTAAGGCCCGCGAGCATTGGCTGGCCGCCGCGACCTTCCGGGGCGACTTCCAGGAAATGAGCGTCCGCGCTTTCAGCGAAATGACTTACTACTCCGCGCTGGCTTGGGAGCGGCTGGGCAAGAAAGCCAGTGCGCAGAAGCTCTTGCGTCAGTTGCTGGCCTACGCGCTCGATCTGCAAAAAGCCGAGGCAAAGATCGAGTATTTTGCCACCTCACTGCCGACGATGCTGTTGTTCGAGGACAACCTTCAATCTCGCCAGGAGACCACGGCCCTGTTCCTGCAGGCGCAAGCGCAGCTCGGTCTCGGCAGTAAAGGCCGCGCCCGCGCGCTACTGCGGACGGTGCTGAAGCGCGATCCAAACCATGCCCTCGCGGCGGACCTGCTTGCAACGAGTTCGCAACCCCCACCAGCACAGGTGAGGTGATCTTTAAGCCGCCGCGCACAAAGGAGGCCAAGGAGGGAGAATTCACGGATTGGGTGCCCCGATTTGGGTTGCTGGCAGGGCAGGCAGCAGGTATCCTTAGCTCCGGCAATGGAGTTTGCCTGCTCGCCCCGCGAGAAAACCGCCTGAGTGATTTCAGCGCTGATAACTCCTACCAGCGCCACTGGATGGTGGCGGGGTTGGAATTATTATGCGCAACGTGCCGTGCAATTCGGGGAGGGTAGGGCTGGGCATCTCAGCCTGTCCCGTGCATTGCAGCTTAGTCTCCCGTCTGCTCGGCCGCCTCGCGACGGCGCCGCCCGCTTCTCTCATCTCCCGCGGCCGATAGGACCTTAATATGCATCTGCCCCATGAAGCCATGTTGCTCCGAATCTTTGTCGGCGAGAGCGACCGTTGGAAACACGCACCGCTCTACGAGGCGATCGTGCTCAAGGCGCGGGAGCGGCACCTGGCGGGGGCGACGGTGCTGCGCGGGCCGATGGGGTTCGGCAAGTCGAGCCGGCTGCACACGGCGAAGACCCTGCGGCTGTCCAAGGACCTGCCCCTGGTCATAGAGATTGTGGATAGCGAGGAGAACATCCGGGCTTTCCTGCCGGTGCTCGACGAGATGATGAAGGGCGGCCTGGTCACGCTGGAAAAGGCGCGGGTAGTTGATTACCGGGCGAACCCGGACCTGGAGGAGCCGGAGATTTGAGGGGGGCCTTATGATCGAGAACATCTGGTTCATTGCGGCGATTTGGATTGGACTGGCGCTGGTGGCCAGCCTCGTCTCCATTCGCGTCGGCGTTTCCGTGGCGTTGATTGAAATCGTGGTAGGCGTTGCGGCTGGCAACGTTCACTTTGGTGATGGGCACCAGATTCTGCGGTCCACGGACTGGACGAACTTTCTGGCGATGCTCGGCAGCGGTGTCCTGACGTTTCTGGCCGGAGCGGAGATTGACCCGGTTTCGCTGCGGGCCAACTTGCGGGCGAGCATGGCCATTGGGACGGTGGCATTCCTGCTGCCGTTCGCCGGCGTGTGGGCTTTCGCGCAATTCGCGCTCGGCTGGCCGATTCACCAGGCGCAGATCGCCGGCATCGCGCTGTCCACAACTTCGGTGGCGGTGGTGTATGCCGTGATGATTGAAACTCGGCAAAGCGAAACGCCGCTGGGCAAGATGATTTTGGCGGCGTGCTTCATCAACGACCTCGGGACAGTGCTGGCGCTGGGCCTGATCTTCGCCAACTTCAACCTCTGGCTGCTGGTGTTCGTGATCGTTACGTGCGCGATGCTTTGGTTTATGCCCAAGTGGACGGAACTGATCGTCGTGCGGATGGGGGCGACGCGGGTCAGCGAGCCGGAAATCAAATTCATCTTCTTCGTGCTGTTCTTCTTGGGCGGACTGGCATCCACCGCTAAAAGCGAGGCCGTCCTGCCGGCTTATCTGATCGGCCTGGTGGTGGCGGGCGTGTTTCTGCGCGACAAGACACTGGTGCATCGGATGCGGAGTATCGCTTTCGCGATGTTTACGCCGTTTTACTTTATTCGCGCCGGCTCGTTCGTGTCGCTGCCATCGCTCTGGACGGCGTTTGGTGTGATCGTGGTTTTGCTGGTGCTCAAAATGGCCACCAAATTCGTCGGCGTGCTCCCGCTGTCGCGGATGTTCTTCATGCGGACGCGGGAGGCTAACTACACCACCTTGCTGATGTCCACGGGGCTGACGTTCGGCACGATTTCGGCGCTTTTCGGGCTGCAAAACAAGATCATTGATCAGAGGCAGTATTCGATCCTGGTCACCGTCGTCATTCTGAGCGCTTTTGTGCCGACCCTCATCGCGCAGAAGTTCTTTGAGCCATCCCGCCGGACGATGGTAGCCTGGGGCCGGCTTTACAAGCGACGGATCAATGGCGGGACGGCGGTTCCGCCGCCAGCAGGTGGAAAGTGAGGAAAGGATGATAACAATGTTTCAAAAGATTCTGGTCGGTTATGACGGGTCGAAGGGCGGCAGGGCCGCCCTTGAACGCGCCGCCGTGGCGGCGAAGCATTACAACGCGCAGCTTACGGCGCTCTGGGTGCGGGAGCCGTTGCCGCGTCACTCCGACTTGCCGGGGGAATTTGAGGGCGAACAGGAGGGGGCCGACGAGTATTTCAAGGAGCGGCAGAAAGAGGTCGCCGAGATGGCAGCGCGACACGGCGTCAGCATTGGCTGCGAGACGCGGCGGGGGCACCCGGCCAAGACCATTGTGAGTTTTGCCAAGGAGGGGAACTTCGATCTCATTGTGCTCGGGCACAGCGACCACTCCGAGCTGTGGGGCCGACTGTTGGGGGACACGGCGGACCGGGTAAGCGACCACGCCCATTGCAGCGTGCTCATTGTCAAGCAACCGGAGCCACAGCCGGCGGGACAGGCAGACAGAACAGTTTAGGGAAAGAGAGGCAACACACTAACGGCTACAACAAACTATGATTACTATTCAACAAGTCAGCGCACTGGAAATTCTCGACTCACGCGGCAACCCGACTGTCTCAGTGACGGTTGTCCTGTCGAACGGTATCACCGCGACTGCCGGCGTCCCTTCGGGCGCGTCCACCGGCATCAAGGAAGCGGTCGAACTAAGAGACAAGGACCCCAAGCGGTACGGGGGCAAGGGGGTCTTGCAGGCCGTGGCTAACGTCAACAAGGTGATGGCGCCAAAGCTCAAGGGCAAATCCCCGCACGCGCAGAAGGAGATTGATGACCTGCTGTGCAAGTTGGACGGGACGGACACAAAGGCGAAGCTCGGCGCCAACGCCATTCTCGGCGCTTCCATGGCCGTGTGCCGGGCGGCGGCTCTGGACGCTGGCGTGCCACTCTACGCCCACATCCGAAAGCTCTTTGGCGGGAAGGCCAGCGCTGCCTATGTGCTGCCGGCGCCGATGATGAACGTGCTCAACGGGGGAGCGCACGCGACCAACAACGTGGACTTCCAGGAATTCATGCTCTTCCCGATTGGCGCGCCGACCTTCGCCGAGGCGCTGCGCTACGGAGCGGAGACCTTTCACACGCTGAAGAAGCTCCTGCAAAAACGCGGGCTGGTAACAGCAGTCGGCGACGAGGGCGGCTTCGCGCCCGACCTCAAGACCAACACCGAGGCGGTGGAGCTCATCCTGGAGGCCATCAGCGCGGCGGGTTACCAGCCGGGCAAGCAGATCGCCATTGCCTTAGACCCGGCGGCCAGCGAGTTCTACGACGACGGCGCCTATGTGATGAAGAAGTCCGACGGCTCGCGCAAGACGCCGGCGCAGATGGTCGAGCTTTACGGAGAATGGGTGAAAAAGTATCCCATCGTCTCGCTCGAAGACGGCATGGGTGAAGAAGATCGTGAAGGCTGGCTGGCCATCACCAAGGCGCTTGGCAAGACGCTGCAACTCGTCGGCGACGACAACTTCGTCACCAATCCGAAGATCTTCGCACAGGGCATCCGCGACGGCATCGCGAACGCCATTCTCATCAAGCTCAACCAAATCGGCACGGTCTCCGAAACGTTGGAAACCGTTGCGATGGCACAGAAGGCCGGCTATGGCGCAGTGATCTCGCACCGGTCGGGCGAGACGGAGGACGCATTCATCGCCGACCTGGCAGTCGGCACGGGCGCGGGGCAAATCAAGACCGGCTCGGCGTGCCGCTCGGAGAGGATCGCGAAGTACAACCGCCTTTTGGCCATCGAGCAGGAGCTGGGCAAAAAGGCGCGGTACGGCGGGCCGGCGTTTCAGCAGAACCGGTAACCTACGACCGAACGCCCGCCAGCGCCCCTCGTGCCGCGCTCCCGGCCCACTCGAGGCGAAAGCGCCTGCTGGCGTCCATTGACGGCCATCAGCCGGGATGGAGCAGTGCCGAAGGCTGGAGCCCAGCGGCTTTGATTCTTCGATGGGAGCATCAATTTTGTTGACCTGGGACGGCCTCTGCGTCAATCCTTCCTCAGGGCTCGCAAATGAAAATCAGCTCCATTCCAAAGCCGGGCCGGAAAGACTCGGTCATCTTTGCCGAGACGCGTCACGGCATGGTCGCACGCCAGTACACGCCGCCGCGCAATCCCCGTGCCGCTCAGCAACAGGCCCATCGCCGCAACGTCCGCGCCGTCTCCGACCGCTGGGGCACGCTGACGCCGGAACAACAGGCGGCCTGGCGCGCTGCGGTGGCGAACAAGTACTATGTAACCAAGACGGGCCGGCGGAGGCGCTGCAGCGGCTACCAGTTCTTTCGGAGCTTGAACACCCGGCGCGCCGACATCGGCTTCCCGCAGTTCGATCTTCCGCCCGCCGAGCCCGTGTTCGACGCCAGCCCGGTATCTGGGTTGGTAGTTACCTACGTCGGCGGCAAGTTTGCCCTTAAGCTCCGAGTCTCGATCATGACGGCCCAGTGCATCCTGGTGTATGGCGCCGCGCCGGTGAGGACCGGTGTCCGCCGGGTGCAGCATTGCCCCTTCCTGGGGCTGCTGCCTGCCCCGAGTGACGGCTGGAGCGACATCACCGAGCTTTACGTTGCCCGGTTTGGCGAGCCGAAAGCCGGCACGGCCATCTGGATTCGCGTCTGCCAGCACACTGACGGCTGGACCGACGTCCCCAAGGAGTTCCGCGTCCGCGCCGAGGCCCCAACCGCGTAAGGACGTTGGAATTGGGACTTTGGCCGCCTACTCACGCTTACATCTCCCTACACTCACTCGCCGTAGTCTCTCCGTAGCACCTCTCATAAATTATGAGAGGTGCTACGGAGGGGCTATGGAGAGGATAGAGAGGGGCCCGCCCGTTCACAGCAATATTGGCACTGGCGAGCTATACCCGAAGGGCATCGGCGCAATTCGTGCGCACAGAGCCAGTGACAAAGTCGGCTCAGTCGGGCCGGAGCGCTGGCATTTTGCCGGCTTACACCGTCCGTGTGGCCTAAGCCGGCAAAATGCCAGCGCTCCGGCCCCGCCTTGCAGCCTCACGAGCCGACTTTGTCACTAGCCCTGTTCGTGCGCATTGGGCGGCATGCATTCGCATTGACCTTTTCCCACGGTACGGCCATCATACGGGTGAGCGTGGCAATGGAGTTTGCCCGTCCCCGAAAGTGCTCGGGGGAACCGTCCCGCCCTTGCGGGACTAATGACTCCTACCGAAGACGATATAGTCCGCAACGGTAGTGAGTTATGGCCATGCCGAAGCCAGAACAGCCAACGAGGCCCGCAAGAACGCTGCCCCGGAACCTTGGGGGCATCCCCTTCGTTGGTCGCCAAACGGAACTCGCCCGGCTAAGAGACCTGCACGCTGAGCGCAGGCACGTCCTGATCCTTGGCCCCGCCGGGGTGGGCAAGTCCGCACTGGTGGCACAGCTTCGCGAACAACTCCTATTGCTGGTTTCAGCCGACTCGGCGCACCTGCGCCAAATCTGTGAGGGCCTCGAACCCCAACTCGGCCTCGAGTCGGCGGGGCTGCGGCTCCTCCAGCGCAAGCAGCGTTTGCGCAAGGCAGTCGCCGACGCCGGAGGAACGGTCGTCTTTGACGGCGTGGACTGGACTTCGCCCAAGGAGAGTTCGTTTCTGGAGAGCGTGACCGAGCGGGTGCCGGTGTGGATTTGCGCGCGTTCGGAGCATCCGTGGGATATTGGCCACTTCTGGCCGCTGCTGGTCCGATTTGAGCGGGTAGCGCTGCGCCCGTTTCATCCGACCGAGACCCAGGCCCTGGTCGAAGCCGCGGTCGCTGCCGGCTGCATCCCCGCTGCGGCACTGGGGATTGTGGAATGGCTGCACCGCCGGTCGGTGGGAAACCCGCTTGTGCTGCGCGAACTGTTTGAAGAGCTGGCAACCGGGAAGTACGACCTCACCAATCCCCTGGCTCTCCGCCGACTCGACCTGGACCGCCGGATACACGAGGTCTTTCCGCTTAGAGCGAGCGTGAAATGAACGAGAACCACGCGCGGCACTTGCTGGCCACGTTCCGACACATTGACAATCTTCTGTCGGAGGCAGAGCACATAATGGCAACGGCTGGCGGAAGCTCACCTTTTGCTGAATACACACAGGACTCCACGCCGGTGCAGCGCAAGGTGGTCCACGACTACATCCAGCGTGTTCGAGAGGCGATGAACCATGCGATGACGGACCTGGAATTGTCCCAACCTGCTCCCGTGTGCGGGGCGGTGTGGGCGGCGAGCGGGCGGCTGAGCTTTGCGCAGATCGCCGTGGCGGAGATGGAGCCGCAGCGAATGCGCGGTTACGGCCCGCTGAGCGAGGAAGACGTGAAGCGGATTAACCGGGCAGTAGCGGAGTTGAACGCGGCACTTGGGCGGCTCACCGCCTATCTCAACAAGGGCCCGGATGCTGATCTGCAGGCGCGGCTCCAACGACTTGACCAGACTGGCAATGAGACAACTTTGTTGCGGGAGGTGGATCGGGTCATCACGGCGCACGGCCTGGTGGAGTTTCGCGGGGCGCTGGCCGTGCTGCTGGACCGAATGGAAAACGGCTCGTTTGAAATCGGCGTGTTCGGGCGGGTCAGCTCCGGGAAGTCGTCGCTGCTCAACCGCCTGTTGGGGACGGAAGTGTTGCCGGTGGGTGTGACCCCGGTAACCGCGATTCCGACGCGTGTCGGGAGCGGCCCGGTGGCCCGCGCGATGATCGAGTTTGCGGACAGCAAGCCGGTGGAGGTGGAATTGGCGCGGCTGGCGGAGTTTTCGACCGAGCAGCAGAATCCTGGCAATACCCGGCATGTCACGCGCATCCAAGTCGAGGTTCCGTCGCCCCGGCTTTCCGAAGGGGTCACTTTTGTGGATACGCCTGGCTTAGGCTCACTGGCCACGGGCGGAGCAGAGGAAACGGTGGCTTATCTGCCGCGCTGCGACCTTGGCGTGGTGCTGGTGGACGCGGCTTCAACGGTGACGCACGAGGACCTGGCGACCGTGCAGGCGCTTTGCCAGTCCGGGGCGCGGGCCATGGTTCTGGGGAGCAAGGCCGATTTATTGCGGCCTGCCGAGCGGCAGCAAACGCTGGCTTACGCCCGGCAGCAGATCAAGGCGCAACTGGGCCTGGAAATCCCGGTGCATCTGGTCAGTGTCGTGGGCGCCGAGGCCAAGCTGTGCGACGAGTGGTTTGAGGGCCAACTGAGGCCGCTTCTGGACACTCACCGCGAGCAGGCGACCGCTTCGCTCGGACGCAAAGCCGGCGGGCTGCGCAAGGCAGTGGTGATCACGCTCAGGAGGCGCCTGCAAGGCCAGACCAGCGGCACGACGGCCGCCTCCGGAGAGCGAGTCGCGGGCACCCTCGCCCGGCTGCGGCAAGCCGACGCTCTGCTGGAAGCGGCCCAGCGTGAGGCCGACAAGCTGCTGGACGAAGTGCCCGACCTGACCGGGGAACTAGTTGAGGCTGCCGCCAGCGAGATCGCCACGGCCTGGGGGCAACGCCGCACGCCACCGGATGAGCCGGCCCCCTCGTGCACGGCGGCGCTGGGCCGTGCCCTGAGCGCGCACACGGCCAGAACGGTGGAACGGCTGGAATCAACGCGCCAGCAACTTGAGCAAATATTGGCCGAGGCGCGCCAGGCAGCAGGAGCAGTCACGGCTGGGACCGAACCGTTGCCCCGACCTTCCAGCTTGCCCATGTTTGATCCAAGCGCCGCGATGTTGAAGCTGGAGCTTCGGCCGCCGCGCCCGCTCCGCCCGCTGGGAACGCGCGTGTTCCGGCGGTGGGCGCGGTCCCAGCTTCGGCGGCAGCTCGGCGATTCGCTGCCCGAATTGCTCAGTGATTACCGTCGGCGCCTGCGCCAGTGGTTGAGCCAGACACTGACCGAACTGCGTGCCGCTTTCCATGCGCAGGCCGGACCGTTGCAGGCGCAAATGGAGTCGCGGGCCTCCGTGGCTATGAGCGAATCGAGCACGGCGAGCCTGGAGGCGGATTTGAGGCTGTTGCAGGAATGGCCAGCATGAAGTTGGTTGATTTTGGTCTGGCTATGGGTGAAGCTTCATCGGGCAATGGAGTTTGCCCCTCCGCGAAAGCGGGAAAGCGCCTTCCGGCTGATAACTCCTGCCGAGCTCTGATGGTGAACGGTAGCGAGTTATGACGATCCTAATCGTATCTGACATTCACGGCAACTGGCCAGCCTTGCAGGCGGTGCTGGCCGCTGAGCCGGACGTTGACCAGATTCTCTGCCTTGGCGACCTGGTCAACTACGGCCCGCTGCCCGCGGAGTGCGTCAGGTGGGCCATGGAGACCCTTACCCCCGATTGGCTGGTGCAAGGAAATCACGACCGGGCCGTGGCGCTGGCCGAGGGCTCGCGCTCCTCAGCAGCCTACCAAACGCTGGCAGCCGCCACCCAGGCGGTGAGCCAGCAAGCACTGACGCCGGAGATGAAGCAATTCCTGTCGAGGTTGCAGCCCCTGCAACGGTTCCAACTCGATTCCGCCGTATGTGTGGCTTGTCATGCCGTGCCCTCGGACCCCCTGTACTTTTACCTTCCCGAAATCAGCCCCGTCAGGCTGTGGGAATCAGAACTCAACACCGTGAACTACCCCGACTTCCTTTTCGTCGGCCACACGCATCTGCCGATGAAGACGCGTTTCCGCCGGACATTGGTGGTCAACCCCGGCAGCGTGGGTCAGCCGAAAGATGAGGACCCTCGGGCAGCCTACGCGATTTGGGACAACGGGGAGGTGACCCTGCGGCGAGCCGCGTACGATGTCGAGAAAACGATTGCGGCTTATGGTGGTCTGCGGCTCGAACAGCATATCGTGAACACGCTCGCTGAGGTGCTGCGCACCGGCGGGCACCTGGCGCTGGACCAAAGTCCGGAAGAGCTTTTCAGCGCCTACTACCAAAAGCATCCCGACAAGCTGGCGGCTATGTTCTTCCTCCAAAAGTTGCTTAACCGGCGTATTGGGGTGGACACGGATAAAATGGACGAGGCTCAACGGCAGCAATGGCTGCTGAACTATTGCCGGGCGATGGGGCAGGAAGTCGCCGAGCTCACAGACTGTGTGCCGTGGAAATGGTGGGCCAGCTACCAGAAGTTCAACAAACAGAATGCCCGAGTCGAGATAGTGGACCTGCTGCATTTTCTGATCTCGCTCGCCCAAGTGATGGAGATCACGCCGGACGAGCTGTTTGAGGCGTACACCAAGAAGCACCGCGTCAATCTCGACCGCCAGGAATCGGGCTACACCACCAAAGATGAGAGCGACAACAAGCATATCTGAGGCTTGAAATGACCTTCTTGACCCATCTGGAATGCACCCGCTGCGGCAAACAATACGATGCCGAGGCCTTGCAGACTACTTGCACTGATGATGGGAAGCCCATCTACCCGCGCTACGACCTCGATCGGATTGCGGCGGCGGTCACCAGGGATGAGATCGCGCGCCGGGCTCCGAACCTCTGGCGCTACCGCGAGTTCCTGCCGGTGCGAGACGAGACGAAGATCGTGTCGCTGGGTGAGGGGTTGACGCCACTGCTGCGCGTGGATCGCCTGGCCTCGGCGCTGGGCGTAAGGAACCTGTGGGTCAAGGACGAGTCGCAGATGCCCACCGGCAGTTTTAAGGCGCGCGGCATGAGCGTGGCCGTGACGCGCGCATTGGAACTGGGCGTCAAGCGAGTGGCCGTGCCATCAGCCGGCAACGCCGGGGGCGCGCTGGCGGCCTACGCGGCGCGGGCTGGAATGGAGGCATATGTCTTCATGCCGCACGATGTGCCGCTCGCGAACCAGGTCGAAGTGCAGATGACGGGGGCGCACAGTACCCTGGTCAAAGGCCTCATTACCGATTGCGGCGCGCTCGTGCGAGAGGGTGCGGCGAAGATGGGCTGGTTCGACATGTCCACACTCAAAGAGCCATACCGGGTGGAGGGGAAGAAGACGATGGGCTTTGAAATCGTCGAGCAGTTCGGCTGGGAGATGCCCGACGTCGTCATCTACCCGGCCGGGGGCGGCACCGGGTTGGTCGGGATGTGGAAGGCCTTCGAAGAACTGGAGCGGGCCGGCTGGGTGGCCGGCAGGAAGCCGCGCATGGTGTGCGTTCAGGCTGAGCACTGCGCCCCCATCGTCAGAGCATTTCAAGAAGGCAAAGACGAGGCTGTTGTCTGGGAAGACGCCGCGACCGTCGCGGCGGGCATCCGCGTCCCCGTTGCCCTGGGTGACTTCCTGATGTTGCGAGCCCTGCGAGAATCGAACGGCGCTGCCGTCGCGGTGAGCGACCGGGAACTGCTCGAAGGCGTACGACGGCTCGCCAAGACTGAAGGCCTCTTCGCCTGCCCCGAAGGAGGCGCGACTGTCGCCGCCTTACGCCATCTCATCGAGCAAGGCTGGATTGCCAAGGCCGAACGCGTGGTGCTGTTCAACACGGGTTCAGGATTCAAGTACCTGGAGGCGTTCAAGGTAGATTTGGAGACTGCCGGGTTATGACGGCCGGGCCACCGAAGCGCTGGCTCAATCCGATGGTGCTGGACCTTCGGTCGGCATGGCTATTCAGCGAATGGTCTTGTGGGCGTTGCCAGGTGAAACGATAGCCCGTAATGGTCCAAATGAACGGCATTCTCGATCGCCTCACAGAGCTGGTGGAAGAATTGAAACTGGACGCCCTTCGTCCCCAGATCGTTGCATGCCGCCAGCAATCCCAAGCGGGCGGTGGGATTCAAGTCGCTGTCTTTGGCCGGTTCAAGGCGGGCAAGAGTTCCTTCCTGAATCACCTGGCAGGGCAGGAAGTGCTGCCTGTCGGCGTGGTACCGCTGACTGCGGTCATCACCCGGTTGCGCTTCGGCCCAATCGCCCAGGCCGAAGTGCGGTTTCAGAATGGGACTGCTCGTCCGATCCCTTTGACCGACATCGCCCTCTACGTGGCGGAACGGGAGAACCCGGACAATCGGAAGCAAGTGGCAGCGGTGGAGGTGGAGTTGCCCGCGTTGAAAGAGCTGGCGCCGATGGTATTCGTGGATACCCCCGGCCTGGGAAGCGCGCTGGTGCACAACACGGAAGCCACGCTGCAATGGCTGCCGAATGTCGGCGGGGCCCTGGTGGCGGTGAGCGCCGACGCCCCGCTCTCGGAGCGCGACGTAGCCCTGATCGAGCAACTGCGCCGGCACACACCCAGGATCGTTCTCCTGCTAACCAAGGCGGACCTGCTGACCGATGCCCAACGGGCTGAAGTGCGAGATTTTGTGCGCCGGGAACTGCACCGGAAGTGGCAGGTGGAATTCCCGCTCTTCTTTTATTCCATACGACCGGGTCTGGAGCCGCTGCGACGCGAGTTGATGGACGGGCTGCTGCGTCCGCTGGCACAGCATCATGCGGAGGCCGGCAGCGAGATTCTGCGGCACAAGCTGCTATCCCTCGCCAACGAAGCACTGGATTACCTGCGCGTGGGCCTGGCGGCAGCGGAGCAGGCCAACTCTGCCCGGCAAGCGCTGGCTGAACACCTCCGGGCGGAGCGACGGGAAAGCGAACTCTTGCGCGCGGAACTCTCCGTGCTGGCGCACCAGTGGTCCGCCGCGTCGCTGGAGGCTTCGCTGTCGCGGTTGCGGCCCGTACAGGGGGAGTTGCAGGCACGGGCGGCGGCGGAACTGGCTCAGCGCTTGCCGGAATGGCGGATGCCACTGCCGGCCCTGCTCGCGGCCTGGCGCGGGTGGCTCCAGGCCTTCCTGCAGCGCGAGCTGGAAGAAATCTCCCGCGCTCAGCGTCTGGTGTTCTGCGAGCCGCTGCACCGCGCCGAGCGCCACCTGGCCCGGATGCTGCAAGCTTTCCAGGACCGGCTCAATGCTCACGTGCAAGCCGGACTCGGCGTTTGCCTCGCCAGACGCGAGATCAACCTGCGAGTGCCCGAGCCGGCCGCACCACCTGTGGACGTCGGCTACGCGTTTGATGAGGCCTTCAGCCTCGCGGGACGCCTCCTGCCGCTGGCAGTGCTCCGCCGTTCCATCGGGCGCGCGCTCGTACGCAAGACACGCTGGGAAGTGGAAAAGAACCTGTCCCGCCTGGCGGCAGCGTGGCAAGAGAAGATCAGGGCCGGCATAAGCGAATTGGTTCGGCAGGCCGAGAGCCATGCTGCCGCTGAGTTGGCCGGATTGGAGCAGATGGTCGGGCAAACACGCTCCAGCGAACCTCGCCTGCGCCAATTGCTGGCGGAGATCACCGCAATGCGCGCGGAACTGCCAGCAGCTCCAGTGGACTCCACGCTCCACGCAACGATACCGGCGTGAGCTACGCCGTCAACGGCCAGAGCCAGAGGCCGTGCAGCTTGCCAAGGGCCTTGGGCTCGGAGCAATACGGAGGCCGACTTTCGTGCCTCTAAGCCAGGTCCGCCCCTGAGGTATTGGGCACATCCGCTTGTCGCAAAGAGCGCAGTGGTGATTAGGGAGCCTTAATCACCTGGCAAAACGGGGACGCAGGGCCTGCCTACAGGCTGTGGTGCGGGAGGCAGTGCCAGGACCCTGGCGCTACCGTGTCACCACCGTAGCGCTACCGTAGCGCTACCGTGCAACTATGGGGGCGGAGAATGGGAAAGTGGCATTTTCCTCGGTTTTTCTGGAAAAACCGCAGAAAGCCGTGGAAAACAGCCCCAAGGCTGGAAAGCACCCTACCACAAGAGAATAGTGACAAACATAAGTCCGCCTTAATTTTAGCTGCTCTGAATGGGACCGCCATTTTCTCGCCGGCCAGCGAAGTGGCCGCCGAAATGGTTGGCCACGGGCTGAACCTCGACGTTTGGCGGTCGTCCGAAAGCTTCATGGGTGCTTCTGGAGCCTGAGGAGTTCGGACAGGAAGGGCTGGCTGTTGGCGCGTTCGGAGGGGCTGGCCGCCGACCAGCGGGCAATAAACGCGTTGACAGCCTCAGAAGCCATGTGCGGGGGGTTGTATCGCGTTGGCAGGGCCTTGGCAAAGGGAAAGTGCGGGCTTTTCGAATGCCGCATGCAACTTTTGGAAATACTGTTGGTTCAAAACACAGGGACGCAAATAGCCCGGTAACATGATTGAGATGTGGGTGTTTGTGGCTGGCTGTGGGAGTTAAATAAGCAACGCTGATCGGTTTTGGGGGGAAGGGCTGTCAGAAATGGCCCAAAATGGCCTAATCCTGAAGTATTCAAGACCCCCCATTGGTAAGGCAGTGGTTAGCCAGTGGTAAGCCAGTGGCACGCCAGAGGCAGGCCTGGGGCGAGATTCAGGCCTTAATATCAGTCTGGCTTGTGAATGACGGGCGTCTGGCACGGTGCGCGCGAGGTCCTGAAAGGACGGGACTGGCGGACGCGACCACAGTCCTTTCCCCGGGGCGCATCCGGGTGGGCGCATCTTGATACCACCACCGCTCTTAGCCTTCGGGATGCGGCCGGAGCGCGGCTGTCCTCAGCCGCAGCAGCACCGACCGTGCATGCTGGTGCCAAGGGTCTGAGACCCACCCCGTTGCGCACGTGCTGCGGCTGAGGACAGCCGCGCTCCGGTGGTGGTAGCAAGATTCACCCCATCCGGGTTCTGGCGTGGCTTTTTGCTTGCGGCGGGGGGCGCGTGGCGGTAGGACTGCGGCGCATGAAGACCCTTATTGCCGTTGCCGCCACCTTAGGACTGTCCTCCTTCCTCGCCGCGGCCCAGAACACCAATACTGCGGCGTCCCCGGCGTCGCCACCCAGGCGCATCTCCGCCATCGAAGCGGAGAAGCACTATGGTGAATCGGTTATTGTCACCGGGAAGGTGGTCCAGGTCTCGATCCGCCCGAGGCTGGTGTATGTGAACCTCGACAAGAAGTATCCCGAGAGCCCGATGTATTGCGTGGTCTTTGCCCGGGCGACCAACCAGTTCGGCGACCTAAAGAAGCTGGAAGGCAAGCAGGTGGAAGTCAAAGGCAAGATCGAGAAATACCAATCCAAGCCGCAGATCATCCTCAACAGCTCGAATCAGTTGGACGTGATCGAGATGCCTGCGGAGCCGGGCGATTCGAAGAAGAAGTAGCTGAGGCTCACTGCGCCGCCGGGCCGCGGCCCGCGAGTCCTTTCATCGCCTCGGCCAAATCCCGGCTGAGGTCGGCCAACAGTCCGCTCAACGTGGCCGTTGCTCCCTGCGGATTTGCCTGGGGCGCCGGTCCCTCGTGTGAAGCGCGGAACTGCCCCGCCTTGAGAAGCTTCTCTCCGCTCGGCGAGAGGATGCGCCACCAGGCGACCAGCACACCGCGGCCCGTTGTGTCCACATCGAACTGCTCGATGGTGACATACACTCCCATCGCGACATCTTCCGGCCGCCAGGCTGAGAGCCGAACCTGGTCGGTGGGCAACAAGGCGGCAAGGTCGGCAGCCAGGACCCGCTGGAAGCCGCTCTGCAATTGCTCGGCCCACAGGGCGCTTTGCAGGTATTCGACCTCGTTGGTGCCTTTGCGGACAGCCAGCGAATCCTTGAACAGGTAGGCCGGGAGCTTGACCGGGCCGACACCCACGGCCAGCGTCATCGAACCCGGCGCCGCAGCGCCCGGCAGCGAGCTCAGGACAAAGTAACGCGCGGTCGCGTGGGCGGGCTTCAGGTTGAGGCAGCCACTCAGGCTCAAGCAGGCGGCGCCGGCCAGCAGGGAACGAATGAGGGAGTAGTTCATGGCTTCTTTACGGGGGTTTCTCGACCAGTGATGAGAGCATTGGGATGGCGCTCGAGGAAATCCGCGAGCGTGGAAACGGACTGGGCCGCACCCGCCAGTTGCTCCAAGGCCAGCGAGAGGTCGTTCTGCAAGGGAGAATCGGGGGCCAGGACACCGCCGAGTTGCTGCACGGAGGTGCGGAGTTGGGCGAGAGTTTGGTTGGCCTCCGCGAGAGTGTTGGTGATATCGGCGGCGAGCGGGTCCACGCGGTTGTTCAGCTTCTCCGCCAGCAAGCGGTATTCGCCCATAGTCTTTTGGATGGAGCCCAGGGTGTTGGTAATCTCCGGCGAGGAGGCGACACGGTTTAGGGACTCCAGCAAGTTGGTAACGCGGCCACTCATTTGGCCGAGGTTCAGGCTGCCGATTGCGGTGTCCAGCTTCGCGATCAGGGCGGTTAACTTGTCCTCGAGTCCCTTGAAGTCAATGCGGGCGAGGTTCTGCATTAGTTGCTGGATCTCCGTTGATCGAGTGGGAATCTCCACATAGAGAGGTTTAACCTGGTGGAAGACCGGCGGGGGCTCATCCGGGACGAAGTCCAGCCCGACGTAGAGCACGCCCGTGACGAAGCTTTCGGCCTCGAGGGTGCCGCGCAGCCCCCGGGTGACGGCAGACATGAAATTGGTTCGGTCCTCAAAGAGGTGGGAGTCTTCCAGCCGCTCGTGCAGCAGGTTCTCCTGGATGTCCACGATAACGGGCATGGTATAGTCGTTCGTGGTCTGGTTGTAGTGGATCATGACCTTGGTGACCGAGCCGATGGTGACCCCGCGATATTTGACGGGCGCCCCCAGGTTCAAGCCGTTGAGGGACTCGTGGAAGTAAAGGACGCATCGAACGCTGCGGGTGAACAGCCGGGAAGAGCTGAACAGCAACAGGCCCAGGACGCCCAGGGCCACACCGATGACGATGAACAGTCCGATGGAAGTGGGATTGGCTTTCTTACTCATAGGCAGAAGGGATTCAGGCAGTGGATGCTTCAGGCGCGGCCTGAGCGGGGGCGGATTCGCCGCGCGTCAGGAACTCCCTCACGTAGGGATCGGTTGAGTGTTGCAGGAGGTCGCGCGGATTGCCTTGCGCGCGCATGGTGCGGGTGTTGGTGTCCAGGAATATCGAGTCGTCGCCAATGGCAAAGATGCTTTGCAACTCGTGCGTGACGACCACGAACGTCGCCCCCAGGCTGTCGCGCAACTGGAGGATCAGTTGGTCCAGGTTGCGCGAGCTGATTGGGTCCAGCCCCGCCGACGGTTCGTCGAAGAAGAGGATCTCGGGGTCGAGGGCCAGCGCGCGGGCCAGGCCGGCGCGCTTGCACATGCCGCCAGAGATTTCCGAGGGATAGTAATCCTCGAAGCCCTTCAGCCCCACGAGCGCCAGCTTCAGGCACGCAATGTCGCTAATCTCAGCCGGGGAGAGGTCAGTGTATTCACCTAGAGGCAGTCCGACGTTCTCCGCGAGCGTCATAGAGCTCCAGAGGGCGCCGCCCTGGAAGGCCACGCCGAAGGAGCGGAGGCGCTTCTGGCGATCTTCCTCGCTCGACTTCCAGAAGGGAACGCCGTCGTAGAAGATGTCTCCCTGGGCTGGCTCCTTCAAGCCGACCATCAGCCGGAGCAGGGTGCTTTTGCCGCAGCCGCTGCCGCCCATGATGATGAAGATCTCACCGCGCTTGATGCTGGCATTGATGTCGCGCATGACGACGAAGGATCCGTAGGCCATCGTAAGGTCGCGAATCTCGATCTTCGTATCTTTGGCGCTCGGGTCCATGACGCTAGCTGGCCGCCACATTCACGAAGCCGGAGCGCCGGTATGTTGCCGGCTTACGCAGTCCGGACTGTCTAAGCCGGCAACATGCCGGCGCTCCGGTCTTTAGGCATTGGGTGCTGTGCATGAAGTCTCCGGGCTAGAGGTGCAGCGCGTTGCAGATGACGGCAAAGACGCCGTCCGAGGCGATGATGGCCGTAATGCCCGTGACCACGGCGGAGGTCGTGGCCTGGCCTACGGCGGCGGCGTTCGTCCCGCATTGAATGCCCCGCAGGCAGCCGGTCAGCGCAATCAGCACCCCGAAGTACGCACCTTTGAAAATGCCGAGCAGGAAGGAGCCGAGCGTGATCGCCGCCACGGTGCGGTGCAGGTACAGGGCGGGCGTGATATGGAGCATCAGCGTCGAGATCAGGAAGCCGCCCGCGATGGATATCAGGTCGGCGAACAGGCACAGCAGCGGCATCATGGCGATGAGCGCTATCATGCGGGGCAGAACGAGGAACTCCACGGGTGAGATGCCAAACGTTTGGAAGGCTTCGATCTCCTGATTCACCTTCATGGTGCCCAATTGCGCGGCGAAGGCGGCGCCCGTGCGGCCACAGATGATGATGCCCGTCATAATGCAGCCCATTTCCCGCACGGTAGCGATCCCCACCAGATCTGCCACATAGATGGAGGCGCCAAACCGCGTCAGTTCCGTGGCGCCAACGAAGGCCAGAATGAGACCGATAAGGAAGTTGATGAGTGCCACGATGCCGAGGGCCTGCGGTCCGCATTCCTGCATCACGAGGAAGGTATCCGACCAGCGGAACTGCGCCCGTCCGCGCAGCAGGTTGAGGAAGGCCAGGACATTCTCGCCGATGAACGTGAGCATCCCCCGGGCGCCCGCCCAGCCGCCAATCGCCGACTCGCCGACCCGTTGCAGGAAAGGGGCGTGCGTCACGCTGCGAGCGGCGTCTTTCTTCTCGGGCACGACCTGCGAAAGCTGGACCAGCTTCGCCACCGCCGCCGGCAGGGTCTGAGCGCGGAATTCCAGCTTGTTGGCCTGGCAGAAGGCGTAGCACTTGAGGAGGAACGTCATCAGGCCGCTGTTCCACCGACCAAGAGCGGTCGTGTCGAATTCGAGCGCCTTCGCCGCGCCGGAGGCCGCGAGTTCCTGCTCCAGGGCGCCAATTCCAGGCAATCCCGCGCGAGCCAGCCAGTCGCCTGCGATTTCGAGCAGCAGGGAGCCGCTCGGGCTTCGCCGGACAGTCAACCTCGCGTCGGCTTGCTGGCTGGTCATAGCCAAAGACTGAAACAGGGGATAACTCTCAGCAAGGGGATATTAATACGGTATGAAGATTACCCATCTGCGAGCCGCCCGCAACTCCGGCACGGTGGTAGCCGATATGGTTTGGGGTCCCTTAAGCCGACAACATGCCGGCGCTCCGAATTGCGCAGCTCCCAGCTTAAGGCTGCGGCGCCGGCGAGCGGTTGTATCTCGTGAACGCTACTCCTTCAATCTCGACCAGCAGCTCGGGCCGGCAGATATCTGCCACCGCGTAGATAACGGGCACCGGGCCGAGCCGCCGCTCACAGACTGCCCTGCACTTGGCCAGGTCCTCTGCCCGCTTGAGGTAAACGCGAATCTTGGCCAAATCGTGCAGGCAAGCGCCCGCCCCCGCAACCCCGTGCATCGAGAAGTTCTCCGGTGCAATGAGGCGCTCGATATTGTTGATGGTCTGCTCGGTTTGCCTCTCGACGTCGCCCACGTGCCAGGTCTCCGAATTGACGATGCTGGCCGTGCCCGAAATCCAAGTGGTGACGTAATCCCCAAGCACCAACGCCACCGCGCGGGAGAACTTCGGGCTTTGGGGCGAATACTTCGGGTGATAGGCGTAAGCCGGGGTTTGCTGGGGATTCTCCAGCGGCAGAAGGAACACGTCGTCTCGCCGCGTCTCCAGCGCCAGGCAACTGAGCACCAAGCCGGTGCCGGCCATGCCGATGCCCGTGCTCGCGGGATACACACCCCGAGGGGCATTCGGATCCAGCAATGAGCAGCGGAAAGGAATGTTGTGGTAGTAATCCGTCCGCGCGCGGTTCAGCTCCTGGTAGCGCTGGCGGTTGGCCTGCGGCTCGGTGATGCTGCCCAGGTAATACCACGTGCGGACGACTTGCTCGAAGCTGCCGCCTGCCTGGGCCAGGCCCGCGCGCATCTGCCCCAGCACGTCCAATGTCTGCGAGTAAATGTCGCCGGCGGTTTCCCGAGGCGTGAAGCCGGCGCAATAAATCCAGCGGATGCTGTCGTAGCTGACGGCCATGACCTGCGACCCATAGTGCTCCACCCGAACCGAACTGCCGCCGATCGCCCAGGCCTCCACGGCCAGCGCCGCGCCGTCGCAGGGCGGTTGCAGCACAAAGTTGGTCACGGGCTGGTTGGCGCCGTAGAAGCCGGCCAGGATGCGCGCGCATTCCGGCTGGTCGGCGGCTCGGCGCAGGAACACGGTCTGCACCGTGATGCGCATCGGCTGGGGCTGGCCTTCCAGCACATGAGCCAGCCGCGAAAGGACCTCATGCACCTGATCGGAAAAGGCGCCTCGCCCCTGGGGAGTGATCATGGCCGCCACGCGGGCGGAATCGCCCAAATCCACGTAAGAATGTTCCGCTCCCTCGCCTGAGTGCGACCGGCCGTTGGCCAGCACCATGCGCGCGGACCCGGATCGCGCGGATAAACCGCTGCCGGGCAACTGTTTTAGACTTTCCGCGCGCTCGGGCGCGCCAGGCACACTCAAAGACATATTCATTTAAGGCAGCAAGTTCGCTGCCCAACCAAGCCACAAGCCTGCAAGGATAGAGGGACTTGGCAGAGTTAAGTTATGCGCATTTATTGGCATTTTCCAACCCTATTTTGCTGAGCGGGGGAGGGCGGACGTTTCTGTCTGCCTGGCTCGCACCGAAGTATTGGTGCGGACAGGAATGTCCGCGCGCCGGATTTTGGGCTATTCCTTGCCCGGCGCGGTGATATCCTCCGGTCATGCGATCGCTGGCGCAACCCGGAGTGCTCAAATCGGCTGGAACCGCTGCCTTGCTGTCTGCGCTGGCTTGCTACCCGCGGCTGTTCCTTTGGATCAGGCGCCCTTACGCCCTCTGGTACTTGGAAGCGGTGCTGTTCCTCTGCGGCATCGTGCTGTGGGCATTCGTCTTCGGCTGGCACACGAAATACACCGGACGGCCCGTCCTCACTCTCAAAGTCGGGCTCGAGCCTTTTGTCTGGGCGACCCTGGCAGGAGTAACGCTGGCGTTGCTGTTCCACAACCGGCTCGACCCGTCGCTCCGGCTCAGAACGCCTGAGGACTACCCCGCCACCATAGAACAGTGGCTGGCGCTGACGCTGTTCAACCTCGCCTTTACGCAACTCTACCTGGTATTCGCCGCCTATGCCTGGTTCGTGCGGCTGTTTCAAAACCTGTGGATGGCGGCGGTTCTGACTGTCCTGTTTGGGGTCTTCGTTCTGGCCGTCAAGAACCACAGTTCACCGTCGCCGATGCCGACCCCGCTGCTGATTGCCCTGCTCGCGTCCCGTGTCATGCTGGGCGCGCTTTCCGTTTACTTCTACCTGCGGGGCGGCGTGGTGTTGGCGTGGTGGTGGGGGCTGTTGCTCCAGTGCAGGCACCTGTGGAGGCTCGACTGAGCGCCAAGGCAAGCAGCAGCAGGCGTGAGAAGGCTCGATTCCTTGGCCTTCTGGCGTCGGCTCCTGCGCGCTTTGCGAGCCGCTAGGACAGCTTCTTCAGGACACCGGCTGCTTTGGTGGCGTCCGCGTTGTCATCCAGGGCCAGGTAGGTGACGAACCGCTTGCCGATGGCCGCTGCCGACAGCCCGCGCAGGTTGATGCCCGCTGCAGCAAGGGCCTTGGCGATCTTGGCCCCAATCCCCGCCTTGTCCGGGCCCTCAGCGCGGAGGGAGTGAAGGCTCTTGGTTCGCTGGAAGCCCGCCGCCTCCGCCGCCTTCACCTGTTTGGCGCCTTTGACCGGTGTGACGAATAAGACGCCGCTGCCGCGCTGCTCCGGCGCCCGGCGCGCAATGATGAACCCGAGATTCGCGCCAGCCGCAGCCAGCGCCCCGAGTTTCTCGGCCACCGCGCCCGGACGATCGTCCACTGTGGCAGCCCACACGTCTGTTCGGCTTATGCTGAGTTTCATAGTTATCCCTATATCTGTTTCTTCCTAACGCCTGACTATCGTGCCTGCCGGGCGGTTCCGCCACAGAAAAAGCTCAGTCTTGCAAGCTCAGCAGCGCGCCCTGGCCGGCCACGAGCCAGAGACCTTCCTTCGAGTCGAACGTGGACAGTGAGCCATCCATTGCTGAAACCACCTGGATGGTTGAGTGGGGCTGACGCGTCTTGAACGTAAACCTGGCCGACCTTTCCAGGCTCAAGTTCACGATCATGACAAAGGCCTGCCCGTTGGCGTGCCGGAACTCGCCAACCATGACCGGCGTGGGGCAGGCGACGGCTTCCACCAGCTTGCCCGGCAGCAACGGCAAGCCGTCGGCGGGCGCCGGCGCGCTGAAGAATACGCCCGTCGAAGCCAGGCGGCTCATGACCGGAGCCAGCGCGGCAATCTGGGCATTCACGTCCCGCAGGTAGAGCCAGCTCAGCGTTCGCCTCCCGGACGCGTCAACGGGCAGGTAGTGGTAGCCCGGCCCGTAATAGTTGTACCACGTCACTCCGCGGTAACCCGCCGCGAGCGTGGTGTAGGCCTGGAACTGGAAATTGGCGGGAGAAGGAATGGGTGTCTCGAGCCGGATCTGGTTGCAGGAGACGATGTTCAGAAAAGGCAGATGGTGCTCCTGCGCCACGCGCCGCACTTCGAGCAGGTTGCGGTAATAGCTCGCAGCCTGGGCCGGGTCCTTGAGGTCCTGGGAGTATTGCACCATGTAATTGTCGTAACTGATCACCTGCGGCTTCACCTCGGCGACAAAGCGCTCCAGGTACTCCGTGTAATTAGAGGTGCCAAGCTGCGAGCGGTCGGGCGCTCCGAGCGTGGCGTAATCCGGGAACAGGTTGATGTAAGCGAGCTTACCCTGCGCATACTTCTTCACGGCTGCCACCGCCTTGCCCAAGGCAGGGAAATCCTCCACGCCCGGCTCGTCCATGATGAAGAATCCTTTGACTGCGGGGCTGGAGCCGGCGGCGCGGACCATGTGCCGGACGCGGCGCTCGATTTCCGCGTCGGACAGCTTCTTCCACTCGCACAGGTACGCGAGGTTGGTGAAGGCTTCGTCCGCCGGGAGCATGATGGCGCCCAGCCCGAGCTTCTTGCAGCGCGGCAGGTCTCGCGGCAGGACAAAGCCCGCCATGTTGAAATGGCAATCCGCGATGCTCTCCAGCCCGTTTGCCCGCCTCTCAACGTATGGCTTGGCCCAGCCGTGATAAGGGTCCCAGGGAAGAATTGGAAAGAAGTCCGGCTGGGTGACGTCGCTGGCGGCGAATGCTTTGCCGGTGCCTGCGAGCGCGCCATTCATGGGCGACGCGCCCAGGCAGACTGCGAACCAGGCAACCGCCAGGCAATGGGTAAGAAATCTCGTCATGAAGCCAGTCTGCCCGCAACACCCCGCCCGGCACTAGCACGAAAGAACCCAATAACCATAGAGGCGCCGGCCGGAGAGGAGCGTGGAACGTTACAATCTCCCTAACCCGCAAACGGGGGGTAAGATGGGCACTACTCCTTCTTGCGAGCGTAGGTCACAAGATAGAGCTGCGTGCCCGCGATGCTCTTGAACTCTGTGGGGCGTTTCGCGCCGGAAAGGTCGTAGCAAATGCGGAGTGTATCACCTTTGAGTTCGTAAATGGCGGGGAAAGTCCTGCCGTGGTTCGGTCCTTCCGTGCCGGTAATGGTCATGCTCTTGGGCTTGCTGGTGGAATCGACAGTGTAAGTACCCCTGTCCGGTGCGCTTCCAACGAAGACTTCATACTTACCGTTGTCCAGTTTGAGACTGATTTCCTTCAAGACAGCATCAGTCATGGGCTGTCCGGCCAACTCGGCCTTGACGGGCTTCCACTTTCCCTGAACTGCTTTGGCATCGTCGGGCGAGTCGGCGGGGAACGCGCTCATTGATGCAGCAACAGCGAGGCCGATGCAGATGATATGTTTCATAGGGTATCAAGCCATTGAGGGTTGAGGATTACAGGGCGCGCATAAAACGCAATAACGTTCGGCGTAACTGTCGGCGTCACGGTGGAAGGTTTCCCAGTGCTTGCCCTTTCAGTGGCAGGAAGGCCAGGCGAGGGAACGAGCACGCGCCAAGTGGCAGCTCGAACTATTTGCTTTGGAGCATTCATACCATCAGGCAGAGGCTTGATACAGTTTGCCTATAGCCACGAAGTTCAGCATCGCCTTGGGCACAAAGCAGCTCACCTCCACGAACTCCGGCAGCTTGGCGTCATCCGCACTGCGCTCCGAGCAATGGTCATTGTCACCCCAAGGCCCAAGCCCGTCGAGCGTCGGCACGGCATCCCAGATGAGGTTCCCGTCACTCAGGCCGCCGCGCTCCTCGCCCTTCACGGCCTGGTTCAATTCGTCGCCAGCTTCCTTCCAGAACCGGTAGAGCCCGTCCGTGCCCGGGTTGCGCGGCCAGCCGCCGTTCTCGGTAAGAATGTCCACCTTGATCTCGCACGCGAAACCGTCCGCCGGGCTGCGCACGTCCCCTGGACCGGCCAGCGCCAGCAAGCCGGCCTTGGCCTCCGCGCAGACCTCGGGCCTGAACGCGCGGTATTCCCCCTCCGCCACCGCCTCGTGCGGCACGCGATTCAGCACCGTTCCACCCCGGATCGTAGCGACATTGATGGTCAGGTCGCGCGCATAGTCCGTCAGCGCCGCGACGCGCTGCACGGTCCGCCCGAGCTGAACAATGGCATTGGCACCCTGGCTGTGCTTGCCCCCTGCATGAGCGCCGCGGCCGTTGACGGTGACCCGCCACGTGCCCCGCCCTTTGCGCGCCACCACCATGCAGCGCGCCTTGTCCTGCCGCCCTTCGGCCTCGAATATCAGCGCGCCCAGCGTCCCACGGTCGAAGTGACGGCGGCAAACGTCGCCGAAGTCCGGTGAGTAGCATTCCTCGGAAGCGTTCCAGATCAGCTTCCAGGTGACATCCTCAAACACTGCGGGCGCGTGGGTCCGGAGCGCGGACAAAACCAGCCACATCATCACCGAGCCCCCTTTGATGTCGTGTGTGCCGGGGCCGAATATGCGGTCCCCTTCGCGCAGCCAGTGGAAGTTATTACGCGCCTCCTCTTCCGGCGGGAACACAGTATCGAGGTGTGACACGAACGCGATGCTCTTGGCCGAACGCCCGCGCCTCGTCATTACCAGGTGGTCGCCCCACTCCCGGTTGGCCGACGGCACGAACTCCGCGGTGAACCCGAGCGGGGCAAAGCACTCGGCGGTAAAGCGCCCCAGCCGATTCACCCCCTCGCGGTTGGCCGTGTAACTGTTGATGCCTATCATCTGCCGCAGCATCTCCAGCGCCGGCGCCATTTGGCTTTCCAGGAAGTCTCTCAGGGACGCATAATTGTGCATGGCGCTCAGGGTGGAAGGAACTGCCTCCCCGGTCAACCGTGACAAACTGCCCGCCAGCGGCGACTTTACACAAGCCTTGACCCCGGAGCCGAAATTGAATTCCATCTCCCGCGCAAGAGTCCTAGAACTTGCGCCCGTGGGTCGCATGGTCGGTTACATCTATGAACGATTCGATAGATTGATATGAATGAGAACGAGAACGACGCGCTCGGCTATAACCGGCGCGATTTCCTGAAGGGCGGCTCCCTGGCTACCGTGATGACAATGCTGGGCGGCGTAGAGTTGCTCGGGCAGACGAACCAACCGTCTGGCGGGGAAAGCAAATCCGAGAAGGTGAAGATGAAGGTGGCGGTCATCGGTCTCGGCACGCGAGGCCGGGAAATCATCAATACCCTGGCGCTGCTGGATCAGGCCGAGGTGGCAGCCATTTGCGACACCTACCCCGCCGCTCTCAAACGCATCGCCAGCGCGGCGCCCGCAGCGGCCCAGACCGACGACTACAAGACCATTCTCGCCAACAAGGACATCCCTGCTGTCATCATTGCCACACCCACCGCCACGCATAAGGAGATCGCGCTGGCGGCCCTGAAGGCCGGCAAGCACGTCTATTGCGAAGCGCCCCTGGCCAACACCATCGAGGACGCGCGGGAGATCGCACTCGCTGCCAAGGCGACCAAACTATATACCTTTCAAGCCGGTCTTCAAATGCGGTCTGACCCGCAGCGGCTCTTCCTGCTGCCGTTCGTCCGTTCGGGGCAGTTGGGCAAGATGGCCCTGGCCCGCGCGCAATGGCACAAGAACACAAGCTGGCGCAGCACGTCCCCCAACCCGGAACGTGAGAAGGCGCTGAACTGGCGTCTGGACAAGACCACCTCGCTCGGCCTCGTCGGCGAGATCGGCATCCACCAGATTGACCAGGAGGGCTGGTTCCTCAATGCGCTGCCCACGGCCGTAACGGGCTTCGGCTCAATCACGGACTGGGACGACGGGCGGGACGTGCCCGATACGGTGCAGTTGGTCCTCGAGTTCCCCAAGGGTGTGCGGATGATCTACGACGCCACGCTGGCAAACTCCTTCGACGGCGAATACGAGATGCTCTACGGCAGTTGGGCGGCGATCATGATGCGCGAGAGCAAGGCCTGGATGTTCAAGGAGGTGGATTCGCCGCTGCTCGGCTGGGAAGTCTATGCCGCCAAGGTCCAGTTTTACAAGGACACGGGCATCGCCCTCGTGGCCGACGCCAGCAAGCCGAAGCCCGCCACGCCGCAGCCGCAGCCCGGTCAGGAGACACCCTTTGCGAACACGCCGCTCTCGTTCGCCCTGGGTAACTTCCTGGCCAACGCGGTGGCGCTGAAGACCTCGGCGGACGATTTCAAGGCCAGCTACGGCACGGATGACGTGGACGGCCTGGTTGAGCAATTGTCCAAGGTGCCGCGCAAGCCATCCGCGGGCTACCTGGAGGGCTTCCAGGCGGTCGTAACTGCGATCAAGGCAAACGAAGCTATCACCACGGGCAAACGAATTGAATTGAAGCCGGACTGGTATGAATTAAAGTAATCGGCAGAACGTCCAGATCACTGAAGACTCCGACAAGTTAACCAATATATACAGGCATGAAGAGACATACACTCATCGCGGGCATTACCACCCTTTTCTTAGTGGGCGCAGTGTTTACTGGCTGCGGCCAGAGCAATTCAAACGCAACAGCGACCGGCTCCACGAATGCCGCAGCGCCCAGCACCGATTCACTGGCCACCGCTGTGTCGCAGTCGGCCGGGATCATCTACCAGGCAAGGCAGGGCAGCAAGATGCGCATTGAAGGCACCGCCAACATCATCCATCCCACCTGGCAAATCGAAAGCCCGATCATAGGCGGTATGATGGAGGTCGGCCCCAACTTCCCGATTGAGCCCGGCCAGGCGGCGACCCCGGGCAAGATGGATGCCAAGGCCAATGTGTTCATCATGGTGCGTTCGCTCAAAAGCATGAAGGAGGACGGCACGCAATACAGCGACAGAATGGACGAGGTCATGTGCGAGCACCTCAAGGAGACGCAGTTCAGGCAAATCCTTTACCATCTGACTGAGCTCACGCTGAAGGAAGGCCCCAAGACCAACGGTGGGCCATACGTGTTCGAATCAAAGGGCAACCTCACCATTGCAGGCGTGACCAATAACATCACGATGGTCGTGTACATACTGCCGACGGTGGCTAAGGGTGAGAAGCGCCTCGAGGTTACCGGCAGCACCGCGGTCAAGATGACGGATTTCAAGGTAGCACCGGTGGACATAAACCTGGTGCTGGGGCACATCACCACAGGCGACCAGGTCAAGCTGATCTTCAAGTGGGTCCTGGGGCAGAAGAAGGCCGTGCCGGCAGCCTCGACGCCTTAGTGCTCTTGGACCTAAGTTCGATGACGTATCCTGAGCCCAACCGTCGTAGCGCCGACTGGTAGTTTGGCAGGCACACGGTCGAGTCTGGCCGCCCGCCCCGTTGCCAGTGCCCACCGAGGGGAAGTCGGAGATACGGCAGAGCGGAAGTATGCGCTCCGACGCTTTGGGGCAGAGGAGTCCGCCCCCGCCGCTGCCAATCCTGTGCCTGTCCTCTCCGTAGCCTCACCGTAGCCCCTCCGTAGCACCTCTTATAGTTTATGAGAGGTGCTACGGAGGGGCTACGGTGAGGATAAGGAGGGAATACGGGGTTATGGCGGCGGCAAGCGGTCGGGAAGCTACGTGGAGATAGGAAGTTGCGAATCTGATGCGCGGGTGGGCCTGGCCGGGTTCCGAATCGAGCACGAGGCCTTTGGGCTTGGGAACGCCGCCCAAGGGTAGGAACTGTAGTCATCTCTGCAAGCAACTGGCGCTGGGCGACTTACGCCTTGTCCCAGTGCCATTCGGATACGTCATCGAACTTATGCTCAGGACCACTTAGCCCGCGTTTGAGGGCCTCATTAGCGGTCTCCTCAATCAAACTGAATCGTGCCGAAGCAGGTTGGCTGGTGGAAGTTGAGGGCGTCCAGCGGCGACCAGGAGGCCCAGTGCGGGTGCGAGCACTCATCGGCGCATTTCTGGAAGTTGCCCCGCCATACCTGGCCGGACACCGGGCTCAGTGGCCCGATATAGGACTCGAACAGCCCAAATGGCACATAGAACGCGAGGGTCCAAATTAGCGGCTCGATAATCTCCGGCTCGACGCGTGGCGGCAGGGAGGAGCGCACTTCGATTGTGTTCCCGATGCTGCCGGGTAGCTTCACGAACTCCTTGAAACCAGCCGGCGTCCGCTCCGGGTTCGTGATGTACGAGCAGAGAAACGCGCCGCCGCAGTTGAACTCGAGGTTGAAATAACCACCGGTGGCCTTGGGTTGCGCGAAGAACTCGACGCAACTGTCCTTCCACACCTCATCGAAGTAGTGCGCCCGCACGCAGCGCACGTAGCGGTCGTGGACCTGGAAGATGCCGTGGATTCCGTCAGCCGTATGCAGCAACCGGGCGAAAGTGCGCGGACGATGATCGCTGCCTTCGGGGCGGAAATTGCCGAGTTCCAGCGTGTCGGCGCGGCTCCAGATTGCGTCGTGCCAGTTCGGATCCAGCCTCAGCGGATTGGCGGAGGCGCGGACGGTGTAGTTCATGCCGGCCCCATTCAACTGCCGCTTGAGCGCCAGTTCAATACGGAAAAAGCAGGATTGACCCTGGCCCGGCGCTTACTTACTGTTCCTGGCTCGCTGAGCGGCGGAAGCTCCAAACCAACTCGCCCATTGCACTGTGTCAGCGATTAACGGAAAGGTATCTTTGTGAATGTAACGGTAGAGAATTTGGCCCCGTGCAAGAAGCTCGTGCGCGTCGAGGTCGAGGTCGAGAAGGTGAATGAGACCTTCGATGCGGTCACCAATGACTTCCGCAAGCAGGCGAACCTGCCGGGGTTTCGCCCCGGCAAGGCCCCGAAGGAAATGGTGGTGCGGAAGTATGACAAGGACATTCAGGATGAGGTCAGACGCAAGCTCATATCCGATTCCTATCGCAAGGCAGTGGAGGAGCAGAAGCTGGACGTCCTGGGACGGCCCGACATTGAGGAAATTCAATTCAGCCGCGGCCAGCCGCTCCAGTTCGCAGCGACGATCGAGACGGCTCCGGACTTCCAGTTACCGGATTACAAAGGCCTGCTGGTCACGCGTGAAGCACGGGTGGTAACCGACACGGACGTCGAGAAGGCGCTCGATGTGCTGCGCGAGCAGCGGGTGAACTTCAACACGGTTGATCGCCCCCTACAGGCAGGGGAAATCGCGGTCGTCAATTACACCGGCACGTGTGAGGGCAAGCCGATCACGGACATCGCTCCGACCGCCAAAGGCCTGACCGAGAAGAAGAACTTCTGGGTGGAAGCCACTCCCAACTCTTTTATCCCCGGCTTCGCCGACCAGCTCGTCGGGGCCAAGGCAGGGGACAAGCGGACGGTGAACGTGGATTTCCCAGCCGACTTCGTGACGCCGCAACTCGCGGGCAAGAAGGGCGTGTATGAAGTAGAGGTGGTCGAGGTAAAAGAGAAAGTGCTGCCGCCGCTGGATGATGCGCTGGCCAAGACCTACGACGCCGAGAGCCTCGAGAAGCTCCGTGCGGGTGTGCGGCGGGACCTGGAAAACGAGCTGAACCACAAGCAGAGCAGGGCGGTGCGCAACCAACTGGTCCGCACGCTATTGGACCGGGTGAGTTTCGAGCTGCCGGCCTCCGCTGTGGCCAATGAGACACGCAACGTGGTGTTTGACATCGTGCAGGAGAACGCGAAGCGGGGCGTGTCGCGAGACATAATCGAGCAGCAGAAGGAGCAGATTTACTCGGCGGCCACCCACGGGGCGAAGGAGCGGGTAAAAGTTGCTTTCCTGATGCAGAAGATCGCCGAGAAGGAGGACATCAAGGTCTCGCAGGAGGAGATTGCGCGCCGCGTTCAATTCCTCGCGGGCCTGTATCAGATCCCGGCGGACAAGTTTCTCAAGGACCTGCAGAAGCGCAATGGCCTGATCGAAGTGTATGATCAGATCATGAACGAGAAGGTGATAGATATGCTCCAGCAGAACGCGAAGATTGTGGACGTGCCCCCCGGCTCGACCACGCCGCCCGAACCCGCCGGAACGAACCCGAGCTGAACACGGTAGGGCGCGTCACTCCGTGCGCGCCGCCGTTCGAAGGGCTGCGCACAGGTCGCGGCGCGCACGGAGTGGCGCGCCCTGCGTGCCTGCCCGAAAAGGCATCGAAAGTCCTATGTCGCCGTACTAGGATGCGCTTACACGCCGGCTTGGCGTGATGCATGCTGAACCGAATTTGGATCATGGCAGGAGTGCTGGGCGTTCTTATGAACCCGGGGCTCCGCGCCGAGACTGAAACCAATGCCCGCACCATTCCGCGTGCGCTGCCCGCTCACCCAGGCAACATCTTTCTTGCCGGCGAGCAGGTCGTTGTCGCGGCTCCTCCACAGGCGCCTCAAGCCTGGCGGGCAGTGGACTATGAAGGGACCACAGTTGCCCAAGGACGCTTAGACGAGGACGGCCGGGCACGGCTGGGGAAACTGCCCGTGGGCTATTACGAGCTGCTCAGCGGCGCCGGAACAGGGACGAATCGCGTCACGCTCGGCGTCGTGGAGCCGCTGCGGGCACCGACGCCCCTCAGCTCCCCTATCGCCGTTGATGTCGCGTTGGCGTGGTTCTTCACCAAAGAACGGATGGCCGCGCCAGCCAACCTTTGCGCCCTGGCCGGGATCAACTGGGTGAGGGATCGGCTGCTCTGGTCGGAGCTGGAGCCGAGGCGCGGGGAATTTGCCGCCAGCACACGGTACGACACGTCGGCGGAGGTCCAGGTGGCAGCCGGCTTGCGGGTGCTGCAGGTCGGTCACGTCTCCGCGCCCTGGGCCAACGGGAACACCAAGCGTTTCCCGCTCGACCTGCGAGACATTTACCGGTTCTACCGCGAGATGGCCCACCGCTGGCAGGGGAAGGTTGGCGCCATCGAGCCTTGGAATGAGGCTGACATCGCAATGTTCGGAGGCCATACCGGCAGCGAGATGGCCTCGTTGCAAAAAGCCGCTTACCTCGGGCTTAAGGCGGGGAACCCGAAGCTGATCGCCTGCGAAAACGTCTTCGCCATCCATCGCGCGGCAACGCTGCGCGACTTTGATGCCAATGAAGCCGGGCCTTATTTCGACACCTTTAACCTGCACTGCTACGAGCCGCTGCAAGGATACCCCAAGGCCTATGCAGACTTCCGCGCGGTCTCCGCGGGCAAGCCGTTGTGGGTGACCGAGACGAGCGTCCGGGTAAAATGGCAGGGGGACGAGCACTTGCGGGAACCGTGCGCGGAGGATTTGCGGCTGCAAAGCGAGCGGGTGACTAAGACGTATGCGCTGGCGCTGCACCAGGGAGCGGCGGAGGTGTTCTACTTCATGCTGCCGCACTACAGCGAGGGAACGGTGCAGTTCGGCCTGCTCCACGCGGACCTCACTCCGCGGCCCGGCTATCTTGCGCTGGCAGCCGTCGGCCGCTTGCTCGCGGATGCCAAACCGCTGGGCCGGCTGGCGCTGCCGGACGCGGCAGGGCAGGCGTATTTCTTCGCCGCCAAACCGGACGGCCATGCCGCGGACGTGATGGTCGCTTGGGCGCAACAGGAGACTTCGTTAGAACTGCCGAAGGCGCCCAAGGCTTGCTTCGACCATCTCGGCCGGCCTCGCCCGGTTGAGGGGAAAACGCTTAAAGTCGGCCCCGCGCCTGTTTACGCCGTGTTGGCGAAACATGCGCATCCGGCGCTCACGCCGCCGCCCAAGCCTGCCAAGCTTTTGACCGGCAAACCGGGGCCGGTGGTGCTGCAGGCGCTGTTGCCGGAAGAAGATGTCGTCGTGGACAAGTCCGCTTACACGCTCGCTGGTCTTAAGAGCAACAAAGTCCCTGTCTTCTTGTATAACTTTGGTGATAGGAAAGCCGAGGGCTGCCTCAAAGCGAGCGGTCCCGACGGCTGGCGGATAACGCTACCGGAGACAGCAGAGATTGGGCCGGGCGAGCGCAAGGAATTGACGCTCGAATTGAACTGCGGCAACACTAATGCCTGGGCCGAAGGCCGTGTCCGGATCAGCGGCGATTTCGGCGCCGGCGGCAAGCCGGTGCTGGCACTGCAGTTCGTCCCAGCCGCAAAGTAAGGCGCACGTCTGCTTCCCAAAATGAAGACTCAACTTCCTCTCCTGCAAACACTGGTCCTCGCCACGAGCATGCTATTCGGCTTCCGTGCCGCCCAGGCTGCCCCGGCGCCACGCATGAACGTCGTGCTCATCCTGGCGGACGACCTGGGCTGGACAGATCTCCACTGCTTTGGCAGCGAGTACTATGAATCGCCGCACATTGACAAGCTGGCGCGCGACGGCGTGAAGTTTACCCAGGCCTACGCCGCCTGCACCGTCTGTTCTCCCTCCCGCGCCGCGATCCTGACGGGCAAGTACCCGGGCCGGCTGCACATCACCGACTGGATCCCTGGGCTGCCACCGGAGAACCCGAAGCTGCTGGTGCCTGATTGGATCAAGTACTTGCCGCTGGAGGAGTTCACCCTGGCCAACGCGCTGCATAATGCCGGCTACGCCACCGCCAGCATCGGCAAATGGCACCTGGGCACCGAGCCGTATTACCCGGACAAGCACGGGTTCGACGTCAACCTCGCCGGGACGGATGCCCCTAGCCCGAAGACTTACTTCGCACCGTATAAGATCGCGACCTTGCCCGAAGGGCCTGACGGGGAGTATCTCACCGACCGGTTGGGCGTGGAGGCCAACCGTTTCATCGAGCAGCACAAAGACGGGCCGTTCTTCCTGTATCTGCCCCATTTCGCCGTCCACCTGCCGGTGCAAGCCAAGGAAGCGCTGATTAAGAAGTACCGCGCCAAGCGGCACCCCGGCCAGAAGCAGAACAACGCCGGCTATGCCGGCATGATCGAGAGCATGGACGACACCGTCGGCAGCATCCGCAAGAAGCTGGAGGACCTGAAGCTGGCCGATCATACGCTGGTGATCTTTGCCTCGGACAATGGGGGCCGGGTGCCGACGACCTCAAACCTCCCCCTCCGTGTGGGCAAGGGTTCCTGCTACGAAGGGGGCACGCGCACGCCGCTGATCGTGTATTGGCCCGGAGTAACCAAGGCCGGCGGTGTGTGCGACACGCCGGTCATCGGCATGGACTTGTTCCGAACCATCCTGGAAGTGGTGGGAGTCAAGCAGGGCGCTGACAAGGCGCTGGACAGCGTCAGCCTGGTGCCGCTACTGCGCCAAACCGGCGGGCTCAACCGGGATGAGCTGTTCTGGCATTATCCGCACTATCAGCATTACCAGCTTGGCGGCACCACTCCTTACGGCGCCATCCGCAAGGGTGACTTCAAGCTGATCGAGTATTTCGGCGACATGCGCGTCGAGCTTTACAACCTGCGGGACGATATTGGCGAACAGAATGACCTTGCCGCGAAGATGCCGGACAAGGTGGAAGCGTTGCGCTCCCGGCTGCACGCCTGGCGCAAGGAGGTGGGCGCGCAGATGCCGGCGCCCAATCCGAAATACGACCCTTCCAAACCCGAGGCGGCTCCCAAGGCGCAGAAGCTGAATGTGCCGGACAAATGAAACGAATGGTTGCCGCACTGAGCTGGTTGTTGTTGGCCATCATGCCGGCCGCGGCGAGCCGTGATTGGGCCGACGTTAAGAGCTGGGTCTATCAGCTCACCAATTAGGGCCATCCCTGCCTCTATTGATAACGTCGCCTCCGCCGTCAGCGAGGGATTACAAGCGGACCAAAATGCTTTTTGCGCGGGGCGGCTTCGGGCTGCTAGATTGGGTAAGACACCGCATCCATGCTTGCTGGCGTTCATAGCAGCCCGAACGGGCTCACAGGCTGTGCCCTGATTTTGCTCGTGGGGACTGTTGCCTTAGCCCGGTCAACCTCTGCCTCGCCCGCGACCGTGCTAACCAATGTGTCGCAGGTTCGCCACGTGACTTCACGACACGAGCGTATCGTTTGTCCCGTGCTCCTGGAAGGGGTCGTGCTATGGACCTGTGCGGCCCAGGACGAGCTGATTCTACAGGACGAAACGGGCGGGATTTGGGTGGACGTGAAGTTGCGCGGCCAGCCGGCGGTGCGAACCGGCGAGCACGTGCGCCTGGAAGGGAGCGGCATAGCCGGCTTTGACCGGCTTCGCGAGGTGCTGGTTGATAACGACGGCTTGCACGGAAAGGTCGAGCGTTCGGAAACCATCTATCTGCCTGCGGGCCGGCATCCCATCCGCGTCTCATGGTTCAACAGGACGGGGCCATTTGGCCTGGAGGTCCAGTATGAAGGCCCGGATTTGGCGCGCCAACCGATCCCAAGCGCGGCGATCTTTCGAGCGGAGGCCGCTCGCGATGGCACCACCAACCTCGTCCACGGCCTGGAGTATCGCTGCTACGAGGGCAACTGGGATCGCCTGCCGGATTTCGATTCGCTCCCGGTGGTCAAGACGGGGACCACGACCAACTTCGACCTGAACGTGCGGACGCGGGACGAGGCAGTGGGGCTGCGATTCACCGGCTATGTGGAACTGCCACGGGAAGGGCTTTACACGTTTTGGACGGCCTCGGACGATGGCAGCCGCTTGTATATTGGCGAATCGGCTCTCCGGCTTCGCCGGCTGGGTTCGGCCCCCATGCCGGCGCCGCGCCGGATCCCCCTCGGCCAGGCAGTGCCCGAGGTTGGAGGGTGCGATTGGGCGCAAGTCGAAGGGCCTGTCACTTTCGTCCACGCCAATCCGTCGGGTGGACTGGAACTGCAGTTGGGTGCGGGGACCAACTGCCTGTATTTGGATGTGGACGATGTGGCGAACACCGCGCCCGCGCCTTTCAGCCGGATTCGCGCGACGGGAGTCTGCTGTGGCACCGGGGGGCCCGGAGGCCAACAGGCCGCCCGCATGATTGTGCCAAGCATGCAGAACATCGAACTGCTGGCAGAACCGCCTGGTTCTCTGAGCCCGAAGTCCACCGCGCTGGCGCAGCTTCGCCGCCTGGCCGCCAGCCATCCACGCAACGATTATGCGGTGCGTCTGGAGGGACTTATCCTTTCGACCAGCCCGGAGCGCGGGCTGCTGGCGTTTCAGGATGACTCCGCCGCGGCGCTGGTCGAGTTGGCGGTTCCAAGTCAAGCCCTTCGACCTGGGCAGCGGGTCGCCTTGACAGGCGACTGGACGGTAGCCGGCCCTCGGCTGACCCCGCGCAACGCGCCGTTGGTGAACAACGACGGCGTCCATGGCATGGAAGAGAAGTCTGGAGCCATTTACCTCACGGCAGGCAAACAGCCTCTTTCGCTTTCCTGGTTCAATCTGGTATCTCCCTTGGGCCTGGAGGTGCATTACGAGGGACCGGACCTGCCGCGTCAGAAGGTGCGCGCCTCAGCCCTGGTCCGCGCGCAGCTTGACCCCGTCAGCGGGGCGCCCCAATGGGTGAAGGGACTAGGCTACCGTCGCTACGAAGGCGCTTGGGTGCGTGTTCCCAATTGGACCCAGCTTAATCCCGTGATGAACGGTATCGGCCCTAATTTTGACGTCAGCCTCGCCGGACACAGCGATGACGCCGGGCTGGCATTCAGCGGCTACCTCGATGTGCCCTGCGATGGCGTCTATACGTTCTCGACGATCTCGGATGATGGCAGCCTGTTGTTCCTGGGCCAACAGCCGCCGTGCCTCGAAATAACCGGCACCAACGCCTTGCCTGACCCGCAGCGCATCGCCGCTCGCCAAATCCTGCGCAAAGACCAGCAGGACCGCTGGTCGGAAGTGGAAGGCACGGTCACATTCGTCAACGAGCAGGCGGGCTCGCTGGAACTGGAGCTTAGCTCCGGCACAGGTCGCATGCGCTTGGAGGCCGCCGACGGTTCGGGCGGCTCGCGGCTGCTCCTTTTGAACAGCCGCATTCGGGCCCGGGGCATTTGCCAGAGCACCTACACGACTGACGGACAGCAGGTGGCGGGCACACTGCTGGTTCCGACCATGCGAGACATCGAATTGCTCGAAGTGGCCCCGGGGCATTGGGTGGACGTTCCCATCGTGCCGATCGTCCGATTGGCGGACACCAATTCCCCGATGAGCGCGGAGACCGTCGTCCATGTCCGTGGTAAGGTGCTCTCGCGCTCTCCGGGAGCGTCGTTGACCGTCGCGGACGAGACGGGGCAGGTCTTCGTGGAGACAAGCCAGACGTCGCCCGCCATGATGAGCGAGCATGTGGAAGCCCTGGGCCGATGGAGCCGGGCGGGGACGAACATTGTGTTGCGCTGCGCCGCCTGCCGGGAAGTCCCGCTCAGCACACCTGAAGACTCAAAGCGCCTGCCCCTGCTGACCACGATTGAACAGGTCAAGCGCCTTAGCCGGGAGGAGGCGGGGCGCGGGTATCCGGTAAAGATACGCGGGGTGATCACCGCCCCGCAGATTGCCGGGTTCTTCATCCAGGATTCCACTTGGTCCATTTATGTCCGGCTGCAGGACCCGGCCGCCACCGAGCCACAGCACGCGGGAGACTACTGGGAAGTGGAGGGAGTCACCTTTGCGGAATTTGCTCCCAATGTCAGCGCCCGGCGCGCAGTCCGCCTGGGCACAGGGACCCTGCCTGAGCCGCTGCATCCTACCTGGGACCAGTTGATCAACGGCAGCCTGGATACGCAGTATGTCGAAGTCCGGGGCATTGTCACCGCCGTCGAACCGGACGGCATGGCCTTGCTTACCCCCGCCGGCAAGATCAAGGTGCAGTTGTCCGATGTGGAACCCGGGACGCTCAAACGCTATGAAAACGCGCTTGTCCGCTTGCGCGGCTGCGTTATCCCCGGGCGCGATGAAACGACGCAGCAGGTCGAGCTGGGGCGCCTGCGGCTGTCCAACTTCTCCGTCAATGTGGACGAGCCGGCGCCCGCCGACCCCTTCACGGCTCCCCCCAAACGTGCCCGGGACCTGCTGCTGTTTGACTCGCGCGCCGGGGCCATCCAGCGAGTGAAGATTGCCGGGCAAGTTCTCCACGAGCGCGGTGGCGAATGCTACCTGATGGATGGAACCAATGGCCTGCGCTTCATCCCCAAAGAGAAGGTCGAGCTTTCACCAGGCGAGTTGGTGGACGTAGTCGGCTTCCCGGAGTTGGGGGGCCCTTCTCCCGTCTTGCGTGAGGCCGTCGTTCGCCAGACCGGGCAAGCCCCTCTACCGCTGCCCCAACCCCTGCCGGCCGACGCCCTCATCGGCCGGCAGCATGACGCCCGGTTGGTCCGCGTCGAAGCCAGGCTGACCGGCCTCAGCCTGGACGGCTCCGGCCAAGCGCTGGAGTTGCAGGCAGGCAAGCGCGGATTCCTTGCTCGGTTGGACACCCGGCGTGGGGCGCTGCGGGGCGTTTCACCCGGCAGCCGACTGGAATTGACCGGGGTTTATGCCGGGCAAGGCGGCGACCTTGCGTCAGGCCGGGAGATTGATTCGTTTGAGCTGCTCCTCAATTCTCCGGCTGACATCCGGGTGCTGGAACGGCCCCCGTGGTGGACGCTGCGCCACACCCTGACCGTTGTCGGTGGCATGGCTTGCCTCATCCTGATTGCCCTGGTCTGGATCACCCAGCTCCGCCGCCAGGTGGAAGAACGCTCGCGCCAGCTTACGGCGGAAATCCAGCGCCGCGAGCAAACCGAACGGCAGCGCGCGCTTGAGGGGGAACGGGCCCGAATTGCCCGCGACCTGCACGACGACCTCGGGGCCACGCTCACCCAAATCCGGCTTCTCAGCGCCTTGGAGAGCCGTGACGCGCAAGTGCCGGAAACCACCCGCACCCGCCTGAACCAAGTCACCGAAAAGTCCCGCGAGATGGTGGCCTCGCTCGACGAGATTGTCTGGGCCGTCAACCCGGCCAACGATTCGTTGCCCAGCCTGGCCACCTACCTGTGCCAGTTCGCCGAGGAGTTCCTTCGCCCCACACCGATCCGCTGCCGGTTGGACGTGGACGATTCCCTGCCGCCCGTGGCCCTGACCTCGGAAGTCCGCCATCACCTCTATCTGGCCGTCCGGGAAGCGCTCAACAACATCGCCAAACACTCCCAGGCCAGCGAAGTCTGGCTCCGCATCCAATGGCGCGAGCACAGCCTCGCCATCGCCCTCGAGGACAACGGACGCGGTTTTGCCCATCTCGCCACGGTCACCAGCGGCGACGGACTGTCCAACATGCGGCGCCGCCTCGAGCAGATCGGCGGGCGGTTCGAGTGTCAGACCCAGCCCGGCGCGGGCACCGTCTGCCGCATCTGGCTGCCGCTGGACGAGCAGCCAATTCATCCATTCGGATGATGCTCGGGCCCGCCGACACGTGTTATAGGTGATGAAATGCCGACTACCGTTGCCATAGTCGAAGACAACCGGGATTTCCGGGCCACGCTGGCGCACTACCTGGACGAAGCCCCGGGCTACCGGTGTGTTTGCGCTTGCGGCACTTCGGAGGAGGCGCTCCAAAAGATACCCCGCCTCCAGCCAGAGGTCGTCCTGATGGACATTCACCTGCCCAACATGTCCGGCATCGAATGCACCCGCCGCCTCAAAGGCCTTTGTCCCACGCTCCAAATCCTGATGCTCACTGTCTATGAAGACAACGAGCGCATCTTCAGCGCCCTCAAGGCCGGCGCGGGCGGTTATCTCCTCAAGCGCGCCGACCCTGCCGACATCCTCCACGCCATTCAGGACGTCAAGCAGGGGGGCGCCCCCATGAGCAGCCAGATCGCCCGCCGGGTGGTGCAATCCTTCCGCGAAGCCGCCAAGGACGAACAGAAGGTCGAAGCCCTTTCCGAGCGAGAGGAAGAAATCCTTCAGCACCTTTCCAAGGGCTATTCCACGAAGGAAATTGCTGATCGCATTTCCGTCAGCGTCAACACCGTCCGCACCCACCTCCAGCACATCTACCACAAGCTCCATGTCCGCTCGCGCACCGAGGCCGTCGTCAAGTTCCTGCATTGAGCCCCGCCAAAATCATCCATTTGGATGATAGATGCGCTTTCCTCCTTTAAGGCAGAGTTAGGGAGAGCCGGAAGATGAAGAGTGACCCGAGTTCATGATCAGACAAATAACCAGTGAATAGTTACGACAACCACGCATCAATTAACAAAGTGATATGAAAAGCAAAACCTTCCAGGCAGTACCGCGCCTGCACCACGCTCAATACCTCACCACCCTCACCCGCCTCGGCTTGGCACTCGCTTCCGTTGTGCTCCTGACCCCTACCGCCCGCGCCCAAGTCATAATCTGGCAAACGCCTCAAGTCATCTCCGGAGCCGCCGACGTGCTCACTAATGGAACCTATTTCGGTTCCTGGGCCCCATACGATGGCGGGGCCTCCTCACTGCCGGTCAATGGCGTGACCTTTCAGGGTAACTCCGATCTGCCCGGTTTTGCCTACAGCATTCCCGGCGGGGGCGGCTACAACGGATTCGGTTCGCCGGGCACTGGCAGCGCCAATTATAACAGTCTCTTGCAAAGCGCCGCATACGGAGGTGGCGCCGACGGCACCTTCAGTTGGGGCGGAATGACGCCCGGCCATACCTACGAAGTCCAGTTTTGGGTGGAAGACACACGCGGCGTTACGGGGGCGCGGTGGGAAAACCTGAGCGGCGGTGACATCGGCACCACCGCCTACGGCACTGACACTTCAGGCCCGATAGGTTATTCCTCGCCCCTCTTTAGCGGCGACGCCAGTCCTGGATATTACATCGTTGGCACGTTTGTGGCGGACAATTCAGGCTCGGAGGAGATTCGGCTTACGGCCTGGGGCGCCAGCAGTTCGAGCGCCCAAGTCAACCTCGTTCAGGTTCGTGACATCAGCACTCCAGCCGCGTCGCTGCCCTTCGGAGGAGTTTCCGCTGCTGTGCTTGCCGACGGACCATTAGCCTATTACCGGCTCAATGAACCATCCCCATGGGTATTGGACATCGCCACCAACAGCGGCAGCCTGGGCACCGTGGACAATGCTACTAACTTCCCCGGAGTGATGCATCAGGTTCCAGGAGCAATCGTGGGCGACCCCGACACAGCGATGACATATAGCGCCATTGACACCAATTCGGACGACGGCGGAGTGCCCACGATCATTCCCTACACTGCCGCCCTCAACCCGAATGGCTCCTTCACGGTGGAGGCCTGGCTCCGCCCGACCGAGGAGGGCAACGGAAACGCGCAATGCCCGATGTTCAACCGCGACCCGAACGATAACAATGCGCCCAATCGCGAGGGCTGGGACTTCTTCCAGCGCGCGTCCGACACCGGCTGGAACTTCAGGATGTTCAACGGCATCGGTCATGATCGTGTGTTTGATATCACCGGTGGGCCTTATACCATCGGCCAATGGTGCCACTTGGTAGCGGTGTATGACGCGTCGGTTCCTTCTGCGACGCTCTACCTCAATGGCGTCCAGGTGGCTTCGGAGACCACGCCGCAGGAAGGCTCGTTCAACCCGAATACCTACTCTCCCATGTCCCTCGGCAGCTACTCGGACGGATCGCAGAATCCCTTTGTGGGTGACATTGATGAATTTGCGGTTTACGCCAGCGCCTTGTCGTCAGGTAAAGTTCTCGCGCATTATCAAAATGGAACAAACGCTGCGCGGGGCGTTTCCTACAGTTCGCTCGTCAAATCGGACGGTGCGCTGGAATACCTGCGTTTGGATGAGCCGGCGGTCAACGTGACGGTCAACAGCGGCAGCCTTGCCTCGGCGGCAAACGGCGTTGACTCCAACACTGGAACCCCGGTGCCCGGCCCTGCCGCGCCGATCTTCCCCGGCTTTGAAGCCACTAACCTGGCTTTGTCCTTTAACGGTTTCGATTACGTCGAACTGTTGAATCCGCCGGGCTTGAATTTCACCGGCCAAGTGGCGCTGGAAGCGTGGATCCAGCCGGCGGCCAATCAGGGTTCCATTAGTGATGTCATCGCCCACGGCGTCAATGACACCGACGATGCAGAAGTGGTGATGCGCCTCAATGGCACCACTTCTTACCAGGTGTCATCGTGGGATGGAAACAACAGCTACGGCGTCACGGCCCCCATCCCGCCACAGGACCTGGGCAGCGGCAATTGGGTTCATTTGGTCGGAACCTACGATGGCGCCAATTGGAATCTCTACCGCAACGGTGTGCTGGCCGCGTCAGCCCCTTCCGGCACGGGCTCACTGATGGTGGACAACGCCAACTGGGCCATCGGCGCGCGCGGAAGGTGGAAATACGCCGAAGGTTATCCAATCAACGGCTTGGATCGCCAATTCAATGGTGTCATTGATGAAGTGGCGATTTACAATCACGCCTTGACGCCGACCCGCGTCCAGGTCCACTACGCCGAGAGCATGCAACCGCTCACGATCAGCCGATCCGGCGGGCACGCGACCCTGGCCTGGGTGCTGGGCACGCTCCAGCAGGCGGATACCGTGAATGGCACCTACACCGATGTGCCCGGCAATCCGTCCTCGCCGTACAATCCGCCGACTGGCCCAACGCAGAAGTTCTATCGCCTCAGATTCTGAAGGTGAGCGTCCGGTCGCGTCGCGGACAAACTGATACTGCTGAGGCCGAGGGTATCCCGGCCTCCAGTGTTAGTAGTCGCGTTAAGGCTGCGTACGGCGGCGAAGAACCTCAGAACCACTTTAGCCAGGCCGTGCAACAGTTTCCCATCGGCTTATCCGGCGGGCAGGCAGCCCTGACCTGGTCGCTCGGGTTGCTGCTCCAGGCCACCAACGTCACCGGCCCTTGGACGACCAACCTCAGCGCCACCGCGCCCTCATACCAGGCGCCGGCGTCCAGCCCCAGGAAGTTCTATCGCGTCCAATTCTAGCAACTCCGTCGCAGGGCGCGCTCGCCGAGCGCGCCCTGCTTTTACGGTGGGACGAGCCAGGTGCGCCGCGCCGCCGTCTCCACTCAACCCTCAACCCTCAACCCTCAACCGGTCCCTCCGAGTAGGCTTTACACCGGCACCAGTGTTGGGTAGCGGTATTGGTGATGAAGGGAAAGGTTTCATCAGCGGTGAGGAGCCGGTCGCATATCCACCCAGAATAGGGAGTTATGCAGGTCCGTATAATCACTTGTTGGACGTGCGAGCCTACGATTGTTTTCCATGCGCCTCATCCGCTATAAATCCGAGTTTCAAGAGCCGATGCTGGTCCTTCATCGCAGTGCTATTGAGGGATTCACATTAGGTATGAGCCAGCAGCAGGACGAGGCTGACCTCCTGGCGATTGAGGAGGTTTACTTGCGCAACCGCGGTGAGTTCCTCCTGGGCTTCGTCGGCGCGCGCTTCGTCGCGATGGGTGGCTTCAAACGCCTCTCGGATGGTTTGGCTGAGCTTGTGAACGTGATGCCAACCAGAGTGCTGCACCGAAGAGGGCCCCGCGCTGCGGGTTGGCAATTTGGGAGTCATGGAGGGGCCGCCCTCGGTGAGCTGACTCTTTGGCCTGAGTCTTTGAGCGCCTTCGGGCATCGGCGGTCAAATGCTATGAAGTGCGGGTCCTGAAAGCGAATTTGTTGCCGTTAGTGTTCGGCTGCGCGGGTTTTATCCTGGGTTTTCTGATATGCCGCGCCTTCTTCGTCCCCTCGGCGAGCCTGGAACAACTGCCAGCCATGCTGCCCTCAGTAAGCCGGGCACTAGTACCCGTTTCGGACCCAGCACCACGGGAAGAATATCGCTGCACGATTGTGAACCCGACGTTTCCGCCTCAAGTGATGGGGGTGTGGGAACCGCTCAAGGTTGCGGCGGAGGAAATGTTCCATCCCAAAGCTGAGAGCACAAGTGACGGTCTGCGATAATGGCGGATTCCAAAAAGGTGCCCCTTATACTGTCACGTTCCAAGGCCGCCAGGTTCGAGCAGTGTGCTTTACACTAACGCAGTTTGAACCTTCTGCTCCGGCGGCCCTCGCTCCCACTGAGCCGCCGCGCGGCGATGCCGCGAATCGGCCTCGACCCCGCCTGCCCGGCTGCCGCCGGCACGCCTGCACAGCCTAACCCTTCCCGGGCGCACGCGGACTGCACGCCAGGGCGTTGATCGCCCAATCCCGAAACCCGAAGCTCGAAACCCGAGAGAAGTCCAAAGCACGAGCGAAGGAATCACCGAGACCCTTCTCCCGGGGCAGGTTGGAGCTTTCGGGGTTTCGGTATTCGGCCTTCTTTCGGGTTTCGGGCTTCGGACTTCGGATTTACGGCGCCTCAGGCTTTCCCTCCGCGTGTTCCCACGGTGCTGTCCCGGTGGTACTACGGATATACTACGGTGCAGTTCCCATGCGGGTAGCGAAATCTCCTGTGTTTGCAGGGGTTTCGTAGCGGTTTGTGCATTCCGCACGGATCCCTCGGCCCCGCCGGCGCATTGGCTCCGAACCCACCACTGCTGTCCGGTCAGCGGTCCCGATTGCGCCAGGCGGGGCCGGCTGCGCCGTTTAGCCCCGGCGGCGATGCAGGCGTTTTGCTGTTCGTCGGTCAGCGCGTCGCTATACTTTCGGGAGGCAGCGGTCAGGCGCGTTCGCCAATACCGTTGGGTGGGCGTGCGCGGGTCTCGCGGTTTGACCCAAAGATGCCGGAACTGCTTGCCGCGCAGCAGGTAGAAGACCCAGTCACCGCACCTCCCGCTCCGGATGGTAGTGTCGAGGCAGGCCCCCGAGGGCGCGCAGAACGGGCACCGGCGACATCGGCTGCCTCGCCGTGCGGTATGCGTCCTCGACGCTATCGGCGTCTTGGAACGCTTAACTGTTGCTGGTTTAGTCATGCGTCATTCGACCTTCGTCAATACGGACCGGCGGCCCTGGGTGCCGAAGCGCCGGCATCTTGCCGGTTTAGATACTTAGGAACGGTCTGAGCCGGCGAGATGCCGGCGCTCCGTTTCCAGGTGCGCCCGCTGGTATTTTTAGGCTACACCACCCGTCCCCGTATTGCAATGGGTTTTTGCTGAAAAAAAGCCCGCTCAAGAGGCCTGGTCCCGGGCTCTCCCTCGCGACGAGCGCGGTTTGGCCTTGATCTTCGTCCCGCAGCAGGCATGATAAGTGTCATGCTGCGTAAGCGCGTGCCACAGCCGCCCGTGGATCCCGCCCGGCGGGATCTGGAGCGTCACGATTTCTGGCCTGGCTTCATCGCGGCCATCATCGGCGCCGTGCTCCTCTTCTGCGGCGCCCGGCATCTCACGGGAGTTGACACGGTCGAGGGCAGCACCGCTTCTGAAGCCCAATTGACCAAGGCCTTCTCCGCCGGCGGGCTTCAATACGCCGACCAAACGCCGCCGCCCGCGCCTCCCAGGCTTGATGACTCCGCCGCCGCTGCCGAAGCGCTCGACCGCTGGGCGAGGCAAACCGCCAACGCCGCGCCGCCGACCTGGAAAGTCCGCGTGGACACCGGGGCGAAGAAGGCCTGCCCTACCTGAGTGAAGTAATCCCGGCTGCATGGCGCAGCCGACCCGCAAATGGAGTGCACTGTCCCGGAATGCAAGCAGCGTCAGCCCACGGAACTGGGCCGGAAGCTCTCGCGGCTGCGTCCCCTGGTGCAAACCGGCTTTCTGGGGGTGTGGCTGGCGCCGCTTGGACAGTGGCTGCACGGAATCCCTGGCTGCGTCTTCCACTGTTACTCCTGCCCGCTTTCCGCCTTCGGCTGCCCGGTGGGGATTGCGGCGAACTACGCCGCCTTGCTGCCCGTCACGCTGGAAGTCCCTTACCTCCTGCTGGGCGTGCTCCTGCTCGTCGGCGCCCTCGGCGGCTCAATCGTCTGCGGGTGGGCCTGCCCGTTTGGCTTCCTGCAGGACCTGCTGGGCCGAGTTACCACCCGCAAGATCGCTCTGCCGGGCTGGGCCGGCCACTTCCGTTTTGTCGTGCTTGTCGGGCTGGTGCTGCTGCTGCCGGCGGTCCTCGGCTTCAAGGGCATCCCCTTCGACGACCAGGTTGTCTCGATTTGCCGGCTCTGCCCCGCGGGTGCACTGGAGGCGGGAATACCCTATTCCTTACAGAGCTTGCTCGCGGGCAACGGCTGGCTCATGAGCGGGTTCAAGACGGGCCTGCTGATCGCGTTCTTCGGCGCGGCCCTGTTCATTCACCGCCCGTGGTGCCGGATCTTCTGTCCGCTCGGCGGTTTTCTCTCGCTCTGCAACCGCTTCAGCCTGTTCCACCTCCGATTCAACCCCAAAGAGTGTGTCGAGTGCAACCTCTGCCGCACTCGGTGCCAGTTGGGGGTTAAGGTGGACCAAAAGGTCAATGTCTCCGGCTGCATCCGCTGCCTGGAGTGTGCCACGTGCGGCGCGCTGGAGCCCTGTTTCGCCTTTCCCAAAAACGACGCCACCCGGCCCCGCAAAGAGCCGTCTGCTTCGTAAGCGTGCGTTTGAGAATCTGGTTCGGAGTCCCGCCTTTAGGCGGAGCGGCGCAAGAACCGCCTAAAGGCGGGACTCCAAACCTACCTTGGCAAGTCCCAATTAGACAGGACCAACGTCAAAGTAATCGAGGTGGTGCTTGATCATCTCGCGATCATTGCAAAGGCTGGCGAGCCTGAGGACCTTCACAATCGTGCGGAGCATTTACCTCTGCGGTAGAGCACGACTGCCCATAAGGGGGCGGCTGGATGAACACGAAGGATTTGATCCGACTCGGTGTCCCTCTCGGTAAGTGGGAGGCAATCGCCGAGGCTGCCCATTAGCGTGTTTGGCAAGCGGATTGGCGCGCTCTGCTAGTGACAGAGCTTAGCCCCGGGTTATCTTGAGACAATGACTGCAACCAAAGTCCAATCATGAACGATCGGTTCCGGATTTCCAGTCTCCTGGCCGGGCGGCTCGCAGAGCATAAGATAGCCCTGCCGACGTTACTGCGACGGTCTGGATTGCCCGCGGGGTTCTTCCAGCAGGAAAAAACCTACGCCACGACTGCTGAACTCTTCGCCCTCTGGCGCGCCATTGCGGAGACGAGCGGAGATCCCGGAATTGGCCTGAAACTGGGCGCCGAACCCCGCTTTGAGCGCTACCAACCTACGGCCATTGCCGCCGTTTGCAGCCGGTCCTTCCGCGATGCGCTGCAACGCATCGCCCGTTACAAACAACTAACTTGCCCGGAAGAAATCCGAGTGCGTACCACCCGGGACGAAGGCTCCGTGGAATTCTTCTACCTCCAGGCCGAAGAAGTCCAACCCGACGTGTTGGTGGATCTGTGCCTGTCATGGATTCTGTCTATCGGGCGCCGGGGCACCGACGGCCAAGTCACGCCTCTGCGCTTGGAACTCACGCGACCCGCCCAGAACCGCGAGTTGCTGGAAACACACTTCGGCTGCCGCGTGCGGTTCAAGGCCGATCGCAACGCACTCGTGTTTCGCAGCAGCGACCTCGACCGGCCGTTCGTGACCCACAATGAAGAGCTGCTGAAGGCGATTGGGGCTCAGTTGGAAACCGAGCTCCAAGAGCGGAATCCCAACGCGGATGTGGGGGAACAGGTGAAGCACACCCTCAAGCGCTCCCTGGCAGGGAAGCGCCCAACGCTTCAGCACATCGCGCGAGAACTGCGCACGAGCGTGCGCACACTGCAACGCCGGCTCACCGATGCCGACGTCACCTTCCAGCAACTGGTGGAAGACACCCGGCGCGAGCTGGCGCGCCACTATCTCAAACACAGCGCCGTTGAACTGAACGAAACCGCCTTCCTGCTGGGCTACGCGGATGCCAACTCGTTCTTCCGAGCCTTTCATGGATGGGAAGGCACTTCGCCTGGGGAATGGCGCACGCGACACCGCAACGCGGAGGCCGAGGTGCAGGGGAATTGAATTTTAACACCAACTCAAAGAAAGGAGTTCCATATGGACATCAAAAGAAGTGGTTCACAGCCGTCCAGCAAAGGACCGGCCGATTGGTTCACCGGCACGGTGCGCATTGACTCACCGTTCAAGGGTAGTGATCCCGCGCGTGTTACCGGCGCAATCGTCACGTTTGAGCCTGGCGCTCGGACAGCCTGGCATACCCACCCGTTGGGTCAGACATTGCTTGTCACAGCCGGCTGCGGCTGGGTGCAGCGCTGGGGAGGACCGGTCGAAGAAATCCGGCCGGGCGACGTGATCTGGTTCCCGCCGGGTGAGAAGCATTGGCACGGCGCCACACCGACCACGGCAGTGACGCACATCGCGATTCAGGAACAGCTCGACGGCAAGGCCGTGGACTGGGTGGAAAAGGTTAGCGACGAACAATATCGAACTTAATCCCGCCACAACAAAACCCACAGGAGCATCAATCTATGTATAAAACGAAGGCTTATTCCGCTGCCAGCGCGACATCGCCGCTGGCTTCCACCAACATCGAGCGCCGCGAACCGACCGCACACGACGTGCAGATCGAAATCCTCTTCTGCGGCATCTGCCACTCCGACCTGCACCAGGTACGCAACGAGTGGAGTACCATCTCCCTGATGCCAAATGCATTGGGAGTCCTTGTAAACCTCCCAGCCGCGGTGAAACGGGATGCGGTGGATTTGCCCCCGGCATCGGCGAGTGTCAGATAACGCACAAACAGGCTTCACCTGAACCTATGGCAAGTGGCCATCCGGGATTTTGCCAGGGTGAGAATTCAGCAACCCGAGCTGCTTGGGATTGCGAAGCAGGGTGGCAAAAGAGTATTCTCCCAGCATTGCCGAGGAAGAGCCACCGTCGGCGATCTTGAATCAATATGAAATACTCATTCTCCGCAGGGGCACACGTTTCCCGGCGAGCCTTCCTTGCGATTTCCGGGGCGATTCCCGCTGCCATCGCCACCCAACTCTCGGTTCGGGTCTTGGCGGCTGAGCCGGCCACGCCGGAACCCGTGGGAGCGAAGAGGTATCCCATCGGCCTGGAACTCTACTCCGTGCGAGGCGAGTTGGCGCGCGACCTGCTTGTCACGCTCAAGACAGTTGCCAGACTCGGCTACGAGGTGGTTGAGTTCTACTCACCGTACTTCAAGTGGACGCCGGGCTACACCAAAGACGTCCGCGCGCAAATGGACGATCTTGGCCTGCGCTGCTATTCGACGCACAACGGCTTCGAGTCGTTCGCTTCCAACGAGAACTTGGCCCACGCCATCGAACTGAACCAGATTCTGGGCACTCGTTACGTAGTGCTGGCCAGCGCTCCCGGTCACACCAGCGGAATTGACGGGTGGAAGCACCTCTGCGAACAGCTCACCATTGCGGTCGAACAATTGAAGCCGCACGGATTGAGTGCCGGCTACCACAACCACCAAGCCGAATGGGCCAAATTGGATAACGGTCAGCGTATTATCGAGCTCCTCGCCGCCAACACGCCCAAGGAATTCGTGCTGCAATTGGATGTGGGCACCTGTGAGGAAGCCGGCGCCGACCCGGTCGCCTGGGTCAAAGCCAATCCCGGACGCATCAAGGTCATGCATCTCAAAGATTGGGCGCCGGGGGGGCGCGCGGAAGAAAAGGGCTATCGCGTCCTGTTCGGCGAGGGCGTGACTCCGTGGAAGGAACTCCTCGCCGCCGCGGAATCCGTCGGCGGCGCCGATTATTTTCTGATCGAGCAGGAAGGCAGCCGGTATTCGGAATTCGAAACGGCCAGGCGGTGCCTCTACAATTACAGGGCGATGTTCGGGAAAGCGTGACAGGATCAACTCACGCGCCCCATGAAACGGTCTATAACCGCGATTGGAACCTCTCTTATACTCGGTTGCCTGACCCAGGCAGTGATCCTCAACGCCGCGTACGGCGCAGATCGAAAGCAAGCGCCGACTCGGAGATGGCGTGGTATCACCCGGACCCATGGCGCAGCCGACCTGGGAACTGACGCACGCCACATACTTGAGGTCGCCCGGCCGATGGAGGAGAGGAATGCGGACCGCCTCAAACTGTCCGATCCCCTGACCTTGAAACACATACCTCGTAAATCCGTCCTGCGGCGAGACGACTTTCTGGACTTGCGTCAAATGAGGAATCTCCTCAAGGCGAGCAGGTCATCCCGTAACCGGGCTGGATTGTTGGAGGGTGGTCGCCAATTCTTCCTGCTGAGCTTGCGCCAATTTGATCTCTTGCGGGCGAACGTGATCGTTCACCTTTTGGAGCGTTTGCAGGCGCTGCACCTCGCGGCCGAGGAGGCGGTTCATTTCTTTCAGGGCGGACTGGCGCAGTGCCGTCGCTCGGTTCTGGATGTCTGCGGTCTGTCCGATGTGATCCAGCCTTCCGATGCGCTGTGCAAGCAGTTCAGGATTCAGCGGCAGGTCAAACAGGACCAGATGACGGGCGAACCGGGAGTTTCGTCCTTCGCCGCCGATCTCCGAACAGATCAGCAGCCGCACTCCGCCGGGTCTCGCGAACCACGCGGCGTTGCGATCCCGTTGCACCAGCGTGAGGCCTTCGTGCAGACTCCCCGTTTTGATGGTGAGGCGACGTCGTAGCTCCAACCATTGCTCCGCTTCCTTGCCCGCCTCCAATTTGGCGAGTCGAAGGGTGCGCTTGGGAAACCCCTTCATGTTGGCGCAGCAGGCCTGAATGCGCCATTACGACGGCCCTGATTTGTTTGGCCGCGGGTGGGGGGCTTTGGATAGGTTCTGCGGCCATGATGAAGGCGATCAGGTTGATTCGGCCCGGGCTGCCCTTGGAAGCGCGGCAAGTGGATGCGCCGGCGGTGGCCGCGCGAGACGTGCTGGTGCGCGTGAAGGCGGCGGGGATTTGCCATTCGGATGCGCACTATCGGGCGGGGACATCGCGGGTGGACCCGTTGCCCCTGACGTTGGGGCATGAAGTGGCGGGCGTGGTCGAACAGACTGGGGCTGAGGTGCGGAACGTGAAGCGCGGCGACCGGGTTTGCGTGCATTACCTGGCCACGTGCGGCGAGTGCGCCTACTGCCAGCAGGGGAGCGAACAGTTCTGCACGGCCGGGGCCATGATCGGCAAGTACCGCGACGGGGGCTTCGCCGAGTTCATCGTCATGCCGGCGCGCAGTGTGTTTCGGCTGCCGGAGGAAATCCCGTTCGAGCAGGGGGCGATCATGATGTGTTCGTCGGCGACGTCGCTGCACGCGCTGAACAAGGCACGACTGCGGGCGGGGGAGTCGGTGGCGGTCTTTGGGGCGGGCGGGCTCGGGCTCTCGGCAATACAACTGGCGCGGGTGTTCGGGGCGCGGGAGGTGTTCGCGGTGGACATCAAGCCTGGCAAACTGGAAATGGCGAGGGGCTTCGGCGCGGTGCCGGTCAATGCCGCAACGTGCGAGCCCGTGGCGGAGATTCAACGTCTGACGGAGGGGCGGGGGGTGGATGTCGCATTGGAGCTGATCGGGCTGCCCGCGACCATGCGGCAGGCAGTGCAGTCGCTGGCCATCAAGGGGCGCGCGGCGCTGGCTGGGCTCATGGACAAGACGTTTGAGATTGCGCCGTATATGGAGGTGCTCAACAAGGAGGCGGAGATCATTGGAGTGTCTGATCACTTGGCGCAGGAGTTGCCCGGACTGATCGAGTGGATGCGGCAGGGCAAGTTGGATTTGTCGCGCGTCATCACGCGCACGGTGCCGCTCCATGCCGCCGCGATCAACGCGGTGCTGGATGAGCTGGAGAGTTTCGGGCAGGAGGGGAGGGTGGTGGTGGTCAATGAAGAGTGACGAATGACAAAAGGGGGCATGCGATATCTATTTTGCGTGCCATGAGCGGGCGGACGTGGTATAAAAAGATGCTTTGACTGAGGAAAGCTTAGCGTTCGAGGGTTACGTTTCCCATCCGAGCCTCGGTGAGGAAGCGGTGCAGGGTAGGATTGTCTTTGCTTTCTTCCGACTGCGGTTTGAGTCGGAGGCCGTGACGTTGGAGATGCCACTTTCCCGGCTGCTGATTGAGAAAGGCGGCGCGGGTGATGACCGGGTCTTCTTCTCCGACCCCGAGCAGCCTGATTGGTCGGTGTCCACCTTCGACATCAGCATCCTCAACCATGCCCTGCTGCATCAGCAGCCGCACACCCTCCATCAGATTCGCGACCTCTACAGCGGGCGTGAACTGGGACGGCGGGTGAAAGTGACCTTTGGTGTGCTGTGCGGGTTCGTCGTGGCGGCCATGGTAGTGTGGATGCTGATGGGGCTGATGGTGCGGATGGTCGTGGCGCGAGTGCCGGCGCAATGGGAAACCGAGCTGGGCGACAGCCTGGTGACCGAGTTGAAGGAACGCGAGGTCTTCACCAATGACGTGAAGCTCAAGGCGAAGCTGGACCTGGCGGTGGCGCCGTTGCTGCGCGTGCTGCCCAAGACGGGTTCGGGATACAAGTTCTATATCATCGAGGACCCGATGCCGAATGCCTTTGCCCTGCCCGGCGGCCATGTGATGGTGAACGACAGCCTGATCAGGATGGCGGAGCGGCCCGAGGAGTTGGCCGGCGTGATTGCGCATGAGGTGGCGCACGTTACCGAGAAACACGGCTTCCGGAAGATCATCTCTGACGCGGGGCCGGCTCTGATCCTGCGGGTCTTGCTTGGCGGCGGGCGAGGAACGGCGGGCGCGATAGGGGGCAGTTCGCAATTGCTGGTGCGGCAAAGTTTCTCGCAGGAATATGAGCTGGAGGCCGATGACGTGGGCTGGAAATACCTGGTGAAAGCCCGGATTGACCCGCGCGGGCTGGCGGACATGCTCAAGAAGCTCCAGGCGGAGCAGGACAGGATGGGCTTTGGCCAGTTTAGCCTGGGCGCCTTCAGCAGCCATCCGGCGACGGTGAAGCGCATCCAGCGGCTCGACGCGAAGTGGAACAAGCTCAAGGACAAGTCGGGCTTTATTACTTACGAACAGCCCGAGCCAAGCGCTTGAGGCGCGATTGCGTGCGAGCTAACCGCGGGGTGGGCCTCGAAAACCCCGGCATGAAAAGGCTGGGCCTACCGTTCTCGATCCCTACCGACCTTCTATCGAGGCGTGACTATGCGCGAGTCGCAGCACCTTCGTTATCGCGGGCGGAATCTCGTCTGTGCGGTGAGTCACGTAAATGGCGGTAACGGAGCCGGACCGGATAAGGCCATTCACCACTTTGAGGAAGAATCGGCGGTGGCCCAGATCAAGGCCCTGGCACGGTTCATCCAGTATGAGCAATGGCGGATTCTTGACGAGTGCGCGCGCCAGCAGGACCGCGCGCTGCAAGCCCATCGAGAGGGAGAACAGAGGCTTGGAGGCGTGCTCGAGCAACTGAAACCGTCCCAGCCACTGCCGCGCGACGGCACGCTGCCGGGAAGTCGGCCGGTGAAAAAGGCCTATGGTGTCATGGAAGCCAGAGACTGCCACCTCAAGGCAGGTGGCCGCATCACTGAAGTGCAGGTGCAACTCCGGGGATACCCAGCCGATACGCCGCTTAAGGTTCCAGATGGATTCACCGCTGCCGCGCGGCTTGCCGAAGACGGCGATGTCGTTCACGTAGGATTGGGGGTTGTCGCCGAGGACCAGGCTGAGCAGGGTGGTCTTGCCTGAACCATTGGGGCCAAGCAGGGCCCAGCTTTCGCCGGCGCGGACGGTCCAGTTGACGTTTTGCAGGATGGTGCAACTGCCGTAGCGCACCGTTACGTTCCGCATTTCGACCAAGGGACGCCCGAGTCTGGAGGCTGGAGTCTTGCGTCTCGAGTCTTGAGCCTTGGGCCGCGCCAGAGGGCTGGGTGGAGAGAGTGGGTGTGGCCGCTCGGGTGCATGCGGAACCTGTGTGCGCAGGCCGGCGGCAACGACCCGGCAATAATCCACGCGGAGCACGTGCGTCACATGGCGGGGCAAGTCCTCCGCCCGCGTGGTGATGAGCAGCACTCGTATGGACGTGCGCATAAGCTGTTCCAGGACGGCATGAAAGTGCTGGCGGTTGGCCGCATCCAGCCCCGCGAACGGCTCATCCAGTATCAGCAGGCGCAGCGGGCGCGAGAGTGCGCGTGCCAACTGGACGCGCTGCCTTTCCCCATTGGATAGCGAGATCAGCCGCCGATCCAGAAAGGGCGCGATGCGGAGCAGGGCCACAACTCGGCGCTGGCGGCATTCAAATGCGGGCCGCAGCTTGTCGTGCTGGCTGCTTACCTCGAACGGGTTAACCTCCATCACCCGGTCGTAACCCAGGAAGTCGCGCACCAGCAAGGCCCCTTCCTCCTCCAGGCTGTTCCAGCGCGACTGGACCACTGTGTCGCGGACATCCGCTTTCCGGTCCTCGAAGGCGACATGGCCAATGGAGTCCTCCGGCGCCAACCCGGGCAGCGGCCTGAAATGATACCGCAGTTCACCCTGCACGAGGGGCAATCGTCCGCGGAGAGCATCCGCCAGCAGCGACTTGCCTGAGCCGTTGGTTCCGATGATCGCCCAGTGCTCGTGCCGATGGAAACTCCAGCAGGTGTGTTCGAAGACGATCCTGTCTCCCAGTCGGAAGGCCGCATCTCGCACGGAGAGGAAAGCGCGGCCCGGGCTCTGTGGCGTCATGTTGAGGTTCGGCGCGAATTGGCTCGCTGGCGCTGCTCGGCGTCTATTAGCCGAATCCGCCTTTCGGCCGCAAGAGCCTGCGGCGTTCGCGGGAATTCATGAACCAGGCGCTCCAGGACCTTGCGGGCGGCATCCACATCCTGCCGATACTTGAGCTGCCAGGCGGCGACAAGGCCCCACCATTCGGCGCGTCTGGGCTCTGGCTGATCCGGTAGTTCCAGCAACAGGGTGATCTGTTCAATGCCCAAGTCTGCCCGATCCAACTGCTCGGTGAACAGCCGCGCCAGCTTCTCGCGAGCGGGGACATTATTCGGGTCGCGCTTGAGCTTCTCCACGCACTCGTTTGCCAGATGCGCCGCCTTATGCCGTTCCAGCCTCGAGGCGGGACCGGGCGCGTCTTCGTCCAGGCTGTCGCCAAGTGCAGGCAACGGGATAGGCTTCACCTCCTGCTGTTCACGGAGTTCCTTCGCGTTCAACGGCAACTGGTTCATGCGGAGCTGGGCCATGTGTGCCAGGTGTGTGCCTTTGAGACGGTCGCAGATGATCTGCAGCGTCCACCGCGCGGTTTCGGGGTCAGCCCCCAGCTTCAGGTGCCAATCGGCCAGCCGATGCAACGCCATGGCAAGCTGGGACGGGCTTGTTCCCGGCTGGCTGCAAGCCTCCAGGACGGTCTTCTCGGCCTCTGCCAGGTCGTGAAAATGAGTGGCATAAAGCTCGGCCAGCATCATCCAGCCCTGGAAATCGTCCTCGCACTTTTCGAGCTCGCGGAGGATCTCCCATTCCGCCTCGGTGTATTTGCCGAACTTCATCCTGGCAATGGCGCGCGCATAGACGGGCGGCCGCCTTTTCGTGTGCAGGATAGGAGGCGCGTAACCCGCGATGGGAGCGAGAATGGCGGTGGCCGCCAGGCCGTAGGTCGGCCAGCCGCCGAACCACGCCAGAGCCAGGGCTGGCAGTCCCATTCCAATCACACTGGTCCAGCACAGGGCTTTGAAGGTTGCCCGGACCTCTCCCTCGATGCCTGTCGCCGCCTGAACAAGAGCCCAGCCGAGCGTCCCCGCGGTCCAGGATGAACTGATGACGAACCACCCGCGCAACAGCACTCGGAAGAACACCGCCAACCAACCCTTGCCGCTATTCTGTGCGGCCTGGATTTGCGGCATGAACGGCTGCAAGTTCCACGAGAACCCAATGTTCATGACTGCCCATAAGATAAGTGGGACCAGAAGACCCTTGAGAGACCAGTAGAGCAGCCAGTGGAGCTTTTGTGACTGCACCGGCTCGGGCGTGAGCCGCAAAGTCATGATCCAGCCGGCGCCCACCATCGCGGCGCTCATGCCGAGGATCAAGACAGCGCTGAAACCCGCCTGGGTCATGCTTACCAGCCTTGCCGAGCCCCTTGGACAAGTAAATCAGAATCGGCCCTGCTCCCCCATTGAATTCCTTCCGAAAAGGGCGAGAATATGTTGGACAGACTGCGGGACCTATAGCTGAATGGTGGAAGTGATGAAAACGAAACTTGTGAGCGTGGTGTGCGTGCTGGTGCTGATTTTGGGGAGCGTGTCCCCGTGCATAGCCGGCGACGAGAGCGCAAGCCTTGATGCGATCGCCGACGTCTTTATCGTCCGCCCGGGCTGCTTTGTGGCGACGGTGCTCGGCTCAGCATTGTTCGTGGTGGCCCTGCCGGTCGCGGCCATCTCCCGGAGCATCCCACATACAGCCAAAGTCCTGGTTGTCCAACCCGCCAAGGCCACCTTCAGCCGCCCGGTGGGTGATATGGACGACTTGGTGGACATGGACTGGTAGGCACGGTGGTTTCCGCCAGCGCCGGTCGCAGCTCGCGCGCGCAGCGAGCGGCAGCCAACGTTCCAGAGCTGCGCGGTCAGGCGCTCGGCTCCGACCTGCTGCCAGGAATGCTTTTCAGCCAAGCCTGAGTGCGTTGTACCCCTGAATGCTATGATTACCGAAGAGAGCTTCATTGACTTCAAGTGCCCCTACTGCGGCGCGGCGGTATCCTTCCCCCAGGAGACCGCCGGGTTTGCCCAAGCCTGCCCGGATTGCACGGAGAGCCTCATCGTGCCGGAGGCTGGGAGCGAGGTGGGGAAGAGTCTGCCTCTGCCGATTAATACGCCGCGGCTGGTGCTAAGAAGGTTTGCGCCGGGCGATTGGAAGGACCTGATGGAGCTGCACGATGCTGAAGACCTGTTTGAGTACACCGCGGGCCGTGCCCTGTCGGAAGAGGAGACGCTCCGCTGGCTGGAAAGCGATGTCCATGTAAAGCTCACCACCCCGAACCAGACGTTCTATCTGGCCCTTGAGACGCGGGAGCCGCCTAAGTTGATCGGCTACATCGGCCTGACGCAGACTGATCCCCAACGTCTTACGGCTGATCTGAATGTTTTCGTGAATAAAGCCTTTCAGCGGCAGGGATTCGGCTTGGAAGCGCTCGACGCAGTGGTCGGGTTCTGCTTTGAGGGCATCAAGCTGCACCGCATAACTGCCTCGTGCGACAGCCGCCACACGGCGGCACGCGGCCTGTTCGAGAAGCTAGGCTTCAGGCGCGAAGGGGAGTCCCTGAAGGACCACATCCACAACGGCGAATGGGCGAGCACTGTCTGGTACGCCGCGCTCCGGGAGGAGTATGGCAGCGAGAGTGGTGGAACGCCGCAGGGCTGAGGTTTCCCAGCGTCCGATCCAAAAGGCGAAGTCCGAACTGCGCTGCGCGCAATTCGGACTTCTCAGCCAATAGATCTTCTTGGGGAGGTCTCGCTCCGCTGTAGCCTTACGCTACCGTGATTTCCTTGCTCAGGTAAACGTCCTGAACAGCGTTCAAGAGGCCAACCCCTTCCTTCATGGGCCGCTGGAAGGCCTTGCGGCCGGAAATCAGCCCCATGCCCCCGGCGCGCTTATTGATGACCGCGGTCGTGACGGCGCTGGCAAGGTCGGCCGCCCCCTTGGACTCGCCGCCGCTGTTAATCAGGCCCAAGCGGCCCATGTAGCAATTGGCCACCTGGTAGCGGCACAGGTCAATCGGGTGATCGCTCGTCAGCTCGGTATAGATGCGCTCGTCGTATTTGCCGTAGCTGTGCCCGCCGGCGTTCATAGCCTTATAGCCGCCGTTGTTCTCTGGCAGCTTCTGCTTGATGATGTCCGCCTGAATGGTGACGCCCAAATGGTTGGCCTGGCCGGTTAGGTCGGCGGAGACGTGGTAATCCTTGTCCTTCTTGAAGGCGCTGTTGCGCAGGTAGCACCAGAGTACTGTAGCCAGACCCAACTCGTGCGCGTGCGCGAAAGCCTGGGCCACCTCCACGATCTGCCTCGCGCTCTCCTCCGAGCCGAAGTAGATGGTCGCCCCCACAGCCGCCGAGCCCATGTCCAGCGCCTGCTTCACCGTGCCGAACATGATCTGATCGAACTTATTCGGGTAGGTGAGCAGCTCGTTATGGTTGATCTTCACCAGGAAGGGGATCTTGTGCGCGTATTTGCGCGCGACCGAGCCGAGCACGCCATAGGTGGACGCCACGGCGTTGCAGCCGCCCTCAATCGCCAGCTTGACGATATTCTCCCCGTCAAAGTAATCCGGGTTCTTGGCGAAACTGGCCCCGCCGGAATGCTCGATGCCTTGATCCACCGGCAGGATCGAGAGGTAACCCGTGCCGCCGAGACGGCCGTGGTTCACGATGCGCTGGATATTGCAGAGGACGCGGTTGTTGCGATCGGACACGGCGTAGAGCCGGTCAACCACGTCGGGTCCGGGAAGGTGCAGGCGTTCCTTGGGAATCTTAGGGCTCTTGAAACCGAGCAGTGATTCGGCTTTGTCGCCGAGAAGCTGTGTAATGTTCGTCATAGTCTTTTTATGTATTCTATTTAGTGCTATATCGTAACGCGTTCATCGTAAGAGCGGGCGCGCGAATAAGCAGAGTGCGCGGACCGCCGGAACAACGTCCAGCGCATCATACTGGGAATGAAGCCGGACGCCACTTCCATTTATACGTCCAACCCTGCGCGGCCCGGTGCTTGTCGGATACAGCCACGCGCAGATGGTGGCCGACTTCGAGTGCAAGTCCCGGCCCGAAGGCGTTCGCTTCCTGCAGGACGGTGGCCCGGACTCCCAGCCCGGGCTGGCCGGCCACAAAAGCCTCATCCCGAAGGTGGCCACTGCACGCTAAAGCGGCCCTCGATCACTCTCTCCACCAGTCAAGCGATGTATGCACAAAACGCTCAGAAACGCCTGCAAACACAGGGGATTCTGTTACCCACATGGGAGACATACCGGTATATCGCCGGTATATCACCGGCATTACACCGTCGAGACCCTGGGCGGGCAGGGAAGGATGAAGGCAGAAGAAAGAATGAAGAATGCGCTGCACAAAGCGAGCAGATTGGTGCGGAAATGACTCAATTCCAGGATGTTACGCTATCCGCCAGGCAACGTAGCCGGGGCGCTACGGGAGCAATCCGCTCACCCCTCGCGTGCCGTTTGCCTGGGGCGGGAAGGGTCCGGCTGCGGAGCCAGCTTCGAGGTGGCGGGGAGGTCCGGAGGAATGTCAAAACATGCATCAATCTTGCTCCGATTCCAATTGAGCGCAGCGCACATGGCGGCTTAGGCTGCGTGCTAAACAGAATCCAGCATACCTGCATGAATAGGCATTCCTTCACTTCAGCGCTGGCGCTAATCCCGCTGTTCGTTCTGGCCGCAGCCGCCACTTGTTCGCTAGGCCTTGCGAAGGACATCGTGCTGGAGGACGGCCAATCGCTCGCAGCCTTTGACACGGAGTCCGGGGCACTGACAAGGCTGGAGAGCAAGTCCACCCATTGGGTCATTGAGCGCCGGCCCGAGTTGGGCATGTCGTTCCGGTTGTTCGCGCCGCTGGTGGACCGCCGGGATAACTTTATCCTGGGCCAAAAGCAGAGAGCCGTTGAGGCCACACGAACATCTCAGAGCGAAGTTCGCATCCGGTGGAAGGACTTGACCAGCGAACACGGCGGCGTTCTGCCGATTACGGTCACGTCCACCATCTCTCTGACCAACGGCACCCTGACGTTTGCCGCGACCCTGCAAAACGATTCCCCGGTAACGGTCGAAACGATGGACTACCCCTGCCTGGGCGACCTCAATCCGCCGGCGCCCGACAGCTCGTTGCAAGCGCGGATGATGTGGTACGGCAATCTCCAGTCCCACGAACTCTATCCCAGCTTCAGCAACGAGAAGGGCTATTGGGGCGTGGACTTCCCGACCAAAACATTCGGCTCGCATCACAGTTTATTCTGCCTGATTCAAGCCCCACAGGCAGGTCTCTACGTGGAGATGCACGATCCCACCCAGCCGTATCTCCTCGAATACACCTTCGAGCAGCACCCGGGCCTGCTCTCCGGCTTCAACAACCGCGTGCCCAGGACGGACCAGATCGCCGGCGTGCCGGTACACTTGGAGTTCCGCACCTGCCATTTCCTGTTCGCCCGCCCGCACGCGGCGATGACGCTGGCGCCGGTCGTCGTGCGCGCCTACACCGGCGACTGGCACGCCGGGGTTGACCTCTATAAGGAGTGGCGCGCGACTTGGTTCAAGCCGCCGCACCTCCCCGACTGGGCCCGGGAAGTGCATTCCTGGACAATGCTGCGGATGAACACGCCCGAGGAGGATTACACCATCCCCTACATCAACCTCGTGCAATACGGCGAAGAATATGCTCACAACGGCGTGCGCGCCGTCCAACTGGTCGGCTGGAACATCGGCGGCCAGGACCGGGAAGACCCTTCGCAGGACACCGACCCACGGCTCGGCACGCGGCAGGAACTGCACGACGCCATCGCGCAAGTGCAGGCCAAAGGCGTTAAAGTCATTCTCTTTGGCAAGCTGAGCTGGGCCGACCGCACGACGGCGTGGTACACGAACGTGCTCTATGAATACCAGGCCACGGACCCTTTCGGCCTCCCTTACGAGCAAGGCGGTTACAGCTATGTGACGCCGACCCAACTGGCCGGGATAAACAACCGCCGCCGCGCTGTCATGGATTTCCTCTCTCCCGCCTATCGCGATCTTGCGGCCGGCGAATTCCGGAAGATCGTGGACCTAGGCGCCGCGGGCTGGCTCTTCGACGAAGTCTGCCACCACGCCTCCGCACTCTACAGCTTCGCCCCTGATCACGGCTACACCCCGCCAGGCTACATCTACGGCGGCGACCTGCCGCTGGCGGCGCAATTGCGCGCGGCGGCTGACCGCACCAGTGCCGATTTTCTTTTCGCGGGCGAAGGCCCCCAGGATTGGCTGGCCCAGTACTACCCGGTCTCCGAAACCGGTTTGACCGGGGTGCCGGTCTGCCAGTACCTGGACTCCCGGCTCTCAATCCTGGCCGGCGTGAGCGGCTTCGATGACCGCGAAACCCTGAACCAGATTCTGCTCCAGCACGACGTCATCCAGTACGAGCCTTACTACTACAAGGGCCACCTCTCCGATTTCCCGCTGACGCTGGCTTACGGTCAAAAGATAGATGCCCTGCGCCGGCAATACCGGGCTTATCTATGGGATTCCGAGTTCCGGGACACGCTGGGAGCAAAGGTCTCGGCCAATGGCTCCAGCCGCTATTCGGTGATGGTAGCACCGGGAGGAAAACGCGCGGTGGTGCTCGTCAACCAGGAGCTGAACAAGGCCATCACCGCCACGGTGGAACTGCCCAATCCGGGCAAGCTCGTCGTCGCCACGCCGGAGCAGCCCACCGCTCAGCCGACCTCCGGAACGTTGAAGGTCGCTGCGCGCTCCGCCGCTGTCGTGATGGAACAGTGACTCCGCCCGGGGATCAGTGTCCGCTCGCAGCACCTACTCCGTGCAGTGACTCAGCCCGGCTGAGCTTGGGCCAGCAGTAGCCGTAGAGGGCGATCAGCGCGAAACAGAGCAACGGCACAATGAAGCCGCGGGACATGTTGTAGTGGTCCGCCACGGCTCCCATCACCTTGGGCAGCAAGGCGCCGCCAACAATCCCCATGACGATATAGGCCGAGGCGCCTTTCGCCCGCGCGCCCAGCCCGAAGATGCCCAGGGCAAAGATGGTCGGGAACATGATGGACATGAAGAAGTAGCTCAGGAAGACGCAGATCACCGAGAGCCAGCCCAGCTTGAGGAAGATCAGGAGGCAGATCCCCACGTTCAACACCGAATACAGCCCCACGATCCGGTGCGCGGAGAATCGCCGCAACAAGGCGGCGCCACTCACGCGGCCCAGCAGAAAGCACACGAAACCAAACGACGCCAGGTTGGCGGCAAAGCGGTTCGTGACGCCCAGGACTCCGTCCTGGAAAGCCATTTCGTTGGGGTACGCGTCCGCCAGCAGCATCCGGTTGAGCCGGGGCTCGTCCCGGTGTTGGGGGTCCTGCGCCAGCATTTGCCGGGTCTTTTCCTGCAAGCTGATCCCGCTGAACCGGTCGGGGCTGTAGAGGTTCTGCTTCAGGATGAGGCTGTTGAGATCCTGCATTAGGGCGATGCGGGCCGAGGTGTCGCTGGCGGTGCCTTCCTTGTAGCGGGCCAGGGTTTGCAGGGTCGAGCTGGAGAGGCTGGTGGCCAGGTAGGCGGACATGGCATCGGCCTTCGCCGTGAGCTTGGCGGCCAGGGCCGAGACGTCCTTGAAATCCGAACCAGCGAAGGCCGTTCTGACCTCCACCCAATTGCTCGTGCTCGGCTTCAACCAGGCAGACGGCAGCGACGGCGGTTCGGAGGTCATGTAGTTGATCAGGAAACTGAAGATGCCGGACTGCGCGGCGACATAGAGAAACTGGGCCAGCGTAGCGCCGGAGAAATGCTCGTGCGCCCAGATGCTTTGATGAGACAGGCGCTTGGTGACGCCGACGAGCCACAGGGCCGCGAGCACAAACGCCAGGCAGCCGGCGGCCATCAGGGTCATCAGTAACGCGGTGTCGGCCGTGATGGCGAAGCCCGCCGGGAGCGGCAGCGCCGAGGCGACCCCCACCAGGCGCGGGCCGAGGCCCAGGGCGCCGAGGACCAGCCAGAAGATCATCCCAAAGACACCAAACAGCGCGGCCATGTTCCCCAGCAGCAGCACGTAAGTTAAGCCGCGGTTCACCTTGCGGACAGCCGGAGCGGGGGCGGCGCCGCCGTTGCTGTCGCGGTCCTCGATGTGGTAATCGTCCTCGGCCTTGATGTCAGGGACCGGGGCGAAGAAGAAAATGAGCCCGAGAATCATGACCACAACCGCCACCCCCGCATAAGGAACCCAGAGTGTCTGGGAACCCGTGCTGTGGCCCGCCGTGTCTTTGCCGTAGAAGAAGAGGCCGCCGGCAATCGGGCCAAAGATCCAGCCGACGCCGTTGCACGACTGGGCGAGGTTGATGCGCGTGGCGGCATAGCGTGGCGGCCCGAGCACCGTGGTGTAGGGATTGGCCACTGTCTCCAGAAACGTCAGCCCGGAAGCCACCACGCACACGCCGAGGAGAAAGGCCCAGAAAGCCGCGATGTGGGTTGCGGGCACAAACCAAAACCCGCCCACCGCGACCATGAGCAACCCGGCGATGATACCGCCCTTGTAGCCCAACCGCGTCGCCAGCCAGCCCGCCGGCAGCGACATAAGGAAGTAGCCCATCCAATGCGCAAACTGCACCCAGGCAGACTGGGACAAGCTCAGGTGCAGTTGCTCCTGGAAGTGCTTGTCCATCACGTCAATCATGCCGTTGCAGAATCCCCAGAGGAGGAAGAGCGAGCTGACCAGGCAGAAGGTCAGCAGGACTTTCTTGCCGTCCGGCAGGACGAACATGCCCTGCGGGGTGGTCTTGGCTCCGGACTGGCCGGCAGTGGCGGACGTGGTCTGCTTAGTGGTATTCATCAGTAGCGCCTTTGGTTAAGGGTTAGGCCGAGTAGCTCGTGCCTGGCAGGGCGGAGCGCCGGCATGTTGCCGGCTTAGACCATCCGGACCGCGTAAGCCGGCAACATGCCGGCGCTCCGATCTTCGCGGACGGGGTGCGGCGCATTTCACCGACTCTTGAGCCCGTTCTTGATGTCCGCAATGGAGACGCCCAGCGTGGCCCGAGCGACGCCATCCAGCTCAGACTCCGGCCCGCTCAAATGGATGGTGCGGTGGACGTGCGAAAGGCTCTTGCCAGGCGTCAGGGCCGCGGCCGGGGAAGAGGATTCCAGCTCGAAGAATGGGCCCATCGGCTTGGCGCCGGGCGTGGGCGGGCCGTCGTTGTAACAGTTGGCAGCGTCGCCGCTGTAGGGGTGGTCCTGGAGCTTCCAGAGCGAGTTGACGTAATCGGTGACCCCGGCGGGCACGTCGTACTGCACGATGGTCAGCACCTTGTTGTCAGCGTCATAGCTGCCCGACACCCCTTTGCTGCGCCTGGGGTTCATGCCGATCTTGCTGCGATACTTGCCGTCCGCGCAGAAGTAAATCACGTCGTCCTTCACCACCAGCCGGTCCGGCGGCACCTGGCCGAAGTAATCCGACGTCACCTTCACGCCGAGCTCGGATTCGGGACCGGCTTTGATGGGCACGACGATCGTGGCCGACGGCGAGGGGGTGAACATGCCGAGAATCCAAATCGAGAGCAGCCCGGTATCCTTCTTCCACGCCTGCTTGCCGGCATTCGTGATCTTGTTGTTCGTCTCATACGCAACCAGGCTCACGTCTTTGGATGGCTTCACGCCCAGTTTCCGCCAGGCTGCCGCCGTGCCGAGCATGCGGACTTCGCGGTTCACGGCTACCTCGAACTGCGTTCCCGAGTAGTTGGTGAGCGCGAATTGCTTGGTGAACACCGCATGGTCCCGGGATTGGCGGGCTACCTTGTAAGGCAGCGTGTCAAACACGGCAGGAGTGAACCAGTCGTCGTATTCGAACTTGGCCCCCTTGGCGAAGAAGATGGAGAACTGCCCGCCTTCCGGCCCCATCCAAAAGCGGTCCTCGCCGCCGAACGCATTCATGTGCGGCTTGATCTCTCCGGAGGCAATCAGCTCGCGGTTGATCCAGCCGAAACTGAGACCGGTATCCGCGCCGGCTGTGCTGGTCATCACCCGGCCCTGCCAGGCAGGAGCGACGGCCACCTTGGCCTGGCCTTTCTCATCGCTCAGCACAATGAGCTCGGTATGGCTCTTCAGGAATGCCGCATCGTCGCCAAAACTGGCGGCGGTAGCGCGGTGAGTGAGAGAGGCGGCTGTGCTCATAAGAAGGACAGTGGTAACAACAGAATAGCTGTTCATGGGTCTGGAGCCTATGAGCCGGAACGGGGCGATGTCAAGAGCTTGACGCGAGTGCTTCGTCAGCCCCCGAGTTCAACAAATCGTAGCAGCCGACGTAAGGAGGCTCTGATCTTCACGCCTCTAAGAGGCGAGCCAGCTTACGTCGGCTGCTACGTTCAGTTCACCCGCGCGGTGCGCGGTATTTGGAAGGCAATGGCAGGCGGCCGGGCAGCAGCATGTGCCAATAGATCCAGCGGAACCCCAGCTTGCCCCAGTGGTTCACCACGGATTCCTTGAGCAGCGGAAACGGACCAATCCGCGCGAGCGGGAAATGCCCCGGCAAGGGTTCAGCAGTGTAATTGTAATCAATCAGGAGTGCCTTGCCGAAGCCGGATTCGATGAAGCAATTGGCATGGCCGTCGAACTGGTCGGGCAAGGGTTGGCCGCGCACGTGGTGACAGAGGTTCTCGACCAGCGTATCTCCCATAAAGTGGGCGACAGACCCGGCTTTGGCGGTGTGAACGTCGGTCGCATCGCCGATGGCCCAGATGTTGGGCCACTTCTTGGACTGCAACGTCTGCGGGTTGGTCTCTACGTAGTTGAGCGGGTCACCCAGGCCGGAAGGCTCTATGACCGCGGCGCCCTTGTTCACCGGGACGGTAACGAGCAGGTCAAACGGCACTTCCTTGTTATCGTAGGAAAGCAGCTTGGTGTGCGCGTTGTCCACCTCGCTCAGGGCGAAATCGGGGACGACCTGGATGTTCTTCTGCTTGAGCAAGCCGGTGAGCGCGGCAGTGGCTTTGGGCTTGGTGAACGCACCGGAGAGCGGCGTGGCGAGGATAAGTTCCACCTTGCTCCGCATATTGCGGCGATGGAAGAACCAATCGGCCAGGAAGAGGAATTCGAGCGGCGCTACCGGGCACTTGATGGGCATCTCGGCGATGTTGACGACCAACCGGCCGCCGGGCCAGGTGCGCAAGCATTTTGCCAGGGCGACGGCGCCGTCCATGGTATAGAAGTCGAAGATGTTCTTGCGCCAGCCCCCGTCTTTCAATCCCGGCGTCTCCTCGGGCGCAATGTCGCAACCCAGCGCAACGACCAGTTGGTCGTAGGTGATGGTGCCTGAAGGTCCGGAAAGCTTGACCCGATTGGCTGCGGGCTCGATTGCTTCGACGTCGGCAAGGATGAGTTTCACCCTGCTGGACAGGAGGCGCCGCCTTGGTTTGAAGACATCTGCCGCCGAGTATTCGCCGAAGGGGATGAAGAGCAGGCCGGGTTGGTAGAGGTGCCTCTCGTCCTTGTCCACCACGATGATCTGCCACTCGCGAGGGTCGAGTCGGCGGGCCATTTGATTGGCGACGAGAGTTCCGCCAGTGCCGGCACCGAGAATAAGCAGGGTCTTCATTTATGCGCCCTCCGGGCAGTTGAGATGCTTGGCTTTGCCTGCTGCTATCGCGATTGAAGCGGGTTCGGGGTCTAACGGATTAGCGCCAAGCTGAAGGCCAGGATGGGCGAGCTAGATTTCGGAAACGGAGATCGCCTGGGGTTCGCACACCGAAATACAGCTCTGGCAGCCGCTGCATTCATCGGTGTTCCCCACGATGATGCGATCGCCTTCCTTTTTGTAAATCTCGACCGGGCACATGCTGACGCATTCGCCGCAGACCGTGCACTTGGTTTCATCAATGGAGATCACGTACATAAGCTAAAAGTAGAAAGGCGAAAGCCGTAGGATATCGGAACTCGAAATGTCAGACGCAGCCGGTGGGTTTTGGCAGGCCAGCCAGCTTGCACGCGCCCTTGGCGGGGCCGGTCGGGAAAAGCTCGTAAATGTGTTTAAGGGGGAAGCCGGTATCTTTGGTGACCTTGCGGATCATGGGCGCGACGCCGAACTCGAGGTAATAGCCGCGCAGGTAGCGAATCAACTTCCAATGCTCCTCAGTCAATTCCTTGATCCCCTCCTGTTCGGCCAGGGCGCGGGCGATATCGTCGTCCCATTTGGTCGGGTCCTGAATGAACCCATCTTCGTCCACTTGAAACTCTTTTCCTGCCAGTGTGATAGTTGCCATAGCTACTCTAATTTGTTTCTAACGATTCGAGCGCCGGTCTCCGACCCGGCGGCATTGTGTTCGTGTTCAACTCGCCGGGTCGGAGCCCGGCGCTCTGCTTCTCGCTGCTGCTACCAACGGAACCGCACGCTGGCCCGGGCATACTCCAGAGCACGCGCGTCGTATCCGTCCATGACCTTGAACGACAGCGGCAGACCGGTCCGCTGATAAAACTTCTCCCAGCCGATGCGGTTGATCCATTCCCCCACCCGTTCGTCCTTGCGGGCGTTTGCCGACCAGGCATCCACGATCTTCTTCACGGTGCCGGTGACTTCGGGCCAGTACGGCGGGTTGTTGGGCAGGTAAGGGACGACGACCTTGGCCATCGCCGGACCGTCGCCGGTGTTAGCGGCTTTGCCACCGACCACGATGGCGACGCCGTCGCCGTCGGGACTGCCGATGGGAGCGAAGGCAGCGCATGCCACGGAGCAAGCCGGGCAATGAATACAGCGTTTGGGATCAATCTCGACCATCCCCGGGCCCTTGGGTTTGATGGCGCCGGTGGGACAAACGGAGATCACGAGCGGCACTTCACAGCCTTTGAGCTTCTCTGCATGGATCGGCGGCAGGTCCCGATGGATCGCCACAATGCCGATGTCGGCGCACGAACCTTCGCCGCAGTTGTTGATGCAGCCCGAGCCGGAGATCTTGAGCTTGGCCGGAAGGGAATCGGTCTGGTACTGCTCGATGAGCATGTCCGAGAGCGCCTTCATGATGGCGGCGGGGTCGGAGGCGGCCAAGTGGCAATGGATGTAGCCCGTGCAGCAGGTAGTGTTGTGCAGCGAGCGATTGGTGCCGCCGACGGGGAAGCCGGCCTTCGCCAGCACGGCGATCAGGGCGTCAATACGCGCCGGGTCAACGCCGACGAACTCGAAGGAATTGCGCTGGGTAATGCGGAAGTAGCCTTCGGAGAACTGGTCGGCAATATCGCAAAGTCGGCGCAAGGTGGGGGTGCTGACGCGGGCATTGGGGGGCATGCCGGCGCGCACGGTGTAGCAGGCCTCGCCGCTCTCCGAGTCATGCTTGATGACGCCGGGCCGGGGATGTTCGTGTGAGATCCACTTGCCGTAGTTCCGCTTCACGATGGGTGGGAGATTGGCTTCGACGGGAGGTATTCCTATTCCAGGCATGGCGTTAGAAGGTTAGCAGGTTATCAGTCGCGTCGGGCGGGTCAGCGGGATTGCCGTTCGTCTCTCACCTCTTCAGGTTCCCAGTGGTAGAAGAGGTTCGTGCGTGGGTGCGCAAACAGGAACGGCGAGGGTTCGATGCCGACCAGCTTGTAGAACTCGTCAATCCCGACGCGCAACAGGAAGTCGCCCAGCCGCTCCTTCTTGCGGGCGTTGGCGTCATACACCTCCGTCACCCGCTCCATGAAGTCGAAGACTTCCTTGTAATCGGGCGGCTCGGCCTTCATGAAAGGCACCAGCACCTTGGCGAGCATGGGACCGTACTTCCCGCGCATCTTCCCGCCCACCAGGATGGCCACCCCACGGTCGCCGCCGGGCCGGACGCCGGGAATCTTGTTGATGCAATACATGCAGCGATAGCAGCTATCCTGGTCAATGCTCAGGCCCTGCTTGGCATCCCATTGCAGGCAGCCGCCGGGACAGCGCGTGCACACCGTCGTGACGTCGCCGCCGTCCTTGACCCAGGCCGCCACTTTCGCCTGGTCAATCCTGGGCAGGTCGCGGAAAACGCCGCAAACGAAGAGGTCGGTCTTCTGGGAGCCGCGGACGCAATCGTTGGGACAGGCGGAGAACTTGCACTTGAACTTGTGCGGAAAGCGCGGGTATTGGATGTCATCCAGGAAGCGCTTATACCACGCATAGCGGAACCCAAGCGTGTCGTAGAGGGCCAGGTCGCACTTGGCCGGCCCGACGCATTCCTCGCTGGTGCGGTAGTCGTCACCGGTCGAGCCGACATCAAAACCGAGCTTGGTGATCTCCTCAACGGCAGGCTTGAGGTTCTCGGTCGGAATGCCAAGCATTTCCAGGTCGCCGCCGGTGCTCAGGAGGTGAAGCAGGCCGTAGGCGTATTTGTCGGCTATGTCGCATAGGCCGCGCATGGCGTCGGCCTTAAAGAAGTTGCCGCAAGGGTCCATGATGCGGAGGAAATTGGAGCCTTTGGAGAGCTCGGGCCGGGCTGAAGCGCGGACCAGCACTCCAGCTGCTACTCCGGGCATCGAGACATACCCGCCATAACCCCATTGCGTAGTGCGCTTTTGCAGGGCTTCCTCGTACATGGCGACGGGATACTTCGTCTGCTTCAACTCCTTCGCGTGGCTGGGCCAGGAGCCTTGGGAAATGGCGTCCATCATCGGCGTCGGCGTCACAGCGTGGGTTTCCTGGGCCACCGGTGCCGCCGCTGAGGATTTCGCACTCACCTGTGGAACCGGGGCCGCCGCCGCCTCTTCAGTGGAACGGGCCTCCTTGAGCCTGCCGGAGGCGAGGCAGGAGGGACAGATGCTCGATTTGTTGAGCAGGTACTTATACCGCTTCGCCTTGCGTGGAACGTCGGCCAGTTCCTTGGCGGTGTATTCCTCAATGGTGAAGCCGCACTTCGCGCAACAGAGTTTGATTCTTTCCACTTGTGTGTTCTCCAGTAGTCAGCGTGCAACCCGAGCCGGATATGTGATGACCTGCGGCCTTCTGAGGGCAACCTCAGCAGGCGCTTCCGGGGCACCGACCCCGCGGCCACCTTCATGACCTGGTTTATGATCGGACATTATACGCGTTACTTGCCCCGATGATGAAACCCCATCGGCCAGCGGGCTAACCGTATTTTGATCTTCTCTTGGCTTTTTTTGATTTGGGAATATGTCGGCAAGGCTGACGTGCGACAGGACTGCTCCACTTCTAACGCGGACATTCGCCTGCAAGCCCGGAGCGCCGGCATGTTTCCGGCGTACACCCACCGAACGGTATAAACCGGCAACAATCCCGGGCTCCGGGCGGGCGGCCTCTCGTGCGGGATAGGAAATGTCCAGGCCGTAACGTGACGCGCTATTTGGTGGGCGGCGTTACCGTTCGCGTCCGTGCTCACCGTCGTCCGTGCTTTGGCGGGCTGGTTCGTCGAATTAGTGCCTTCAAGTGGAAAGGTGGAGTTTTGCTCCTTGGGCCCCTTGTCCGGCTCATGGGCCTCATGGCGTCTGGAACCTTTCGCTGCCTTTACGCGCCTCATTTCCGCGATTTCCAGCCTCCAGGGCAGTCCCGCAGCGCACTGCCCACCGTCACCCCTCCGTAGCCCCACCGTTACCTCTCCGTCGCTCCTCTGCAAAGTTTGCAGAGGAGCGACGGAGAGGTAACGGTGGGGCTACGGAGGGGATGGCGAGGGGTTGGGGTGGGCGCCTGAGCCCAGAAACCAGCCTTTTTGAGGAAAGCGGGCTCATCAGAGGCCGCCTGGCCGCTGGCTGAATCGTTGTGGCATGCCGGCGGCTGCCTGCTGACGCCTAAGTCTGCTATTGAGAGCCACTTGGGATTCTCAGAATCCTTCCGGGTCAACGAACCTATTCGCCGCCGTCGCGGCTCTGTCCCCACGAAATAATCCACTGCGTTACACCAGGCCAATACCGTCAAACGCCCGGGGACTCCTCTCTCACCGAAAGGACAATCTTATATAAGAGCGTGAGGAGCAGGGCGCCCCCGGCGTAAATGCCCACGCTGATCAGGATTTCCGGCAATGTGGGAGCGTAATCGGCAACCGTGTCCATGGGGGTGATGGCGAAGCCGCCGGCGATAAGCCCCAGCCCTTTGTCCATCCACGTCGAGAGAAACACCATCCCGCAGGCAACCGCGAGCAAGAGGTGGGTCCGGCGCCGGATGGAGGCCATCAGGACCGGGATGGACGCGACCGCCATGGCCAGGGAGGCCCACATAAATGGGACCATCCTCGTATGCCCTTCAAAGCCAAAGAAGAGATAATCGAAGTCGTGCCTATGACTGGGCACACCGCAGTAGAAGGCGGTGAAGAACTCCAGCAGGATGAAGAACACATTCGCGATCATCGCATACGTGACCGTGATGGATAGCTTGCGGAGCGCCTCCGCCCCCGCATCGAAGCCCGCTGTCTTCTTCAACAGCAGGCAGAGGAGGATGAGCAGGGCCGGTCCGGCAGCGAACGCGGTAGCCAGGAAGCGCGGGGCCAGCAGCGCCGTCAGCCAGAGGTGCCGCGCCGGCAGGCCGCAATAAAGAAACGCCGTAACGGTGTGAATGGCCACCGCCCAGGGAATGGAGAGGTACACCAGCGGCTTGATCCAGCCGGGCGGCTTGCTGCCGTTGCGCTCGCAGTCGAGCGTCGTCCAGCCGATCACCAGGTTCAGCACCAGGTAGCCGTTCAGCACGATCATGTCCCAGAACATGACCGACTGGGGCGCGGGGTGCAGGAGCACGTTGAGGACGCGCGTGGGCTGGCCAAGATCGGCGAAGATGTGCAGCACGCACATGATGACCGCCGCCACGGCCAGGAACTCGCCCAGGATGACGATGCGCCCAAACTCCCGGCTGTTGTGCAGGTAGAACGGCAGCACGACCATGACCGCCGAAGCAGCCACGCCAACGAGGAAGGTGAACTGCGCGATGTAAAGCCCCCAGATCACATCGCGGCTCATCCCAGTGATGGCCAGCCCGTGGGTGTATTGGTTGTAGTAACAAGCCAGCCCGACAGCGATCGGGATCAGCAGCCCGGCTAGCCATAACTGGTACTTGCTTTGTCCGGTGAATGCTCTTTCAAGCATAAGGTTGCTCCGAGCTCACACGAGGTAGTACACCGCCGGTTCGGTCCCAAGTTCCGGCTTGCGGCGGATGCTGTAATTCTCCCGCAATAGTTTCACCACGGACGACTTTCCGTCCTTGAGGTCGCCGAACGCCATGGCCCCAGCCGGGCAGGCCGAGACACACGCGGGCACCTTGCCTTGCGCCAGGCGCTCATCGCAGAAGGTGCATTTCTCCACGACGCCTTTGGTGCGTGTGGGGTAGTCCGGGTTGGTCTTCTTCAGGTATGGCCGGGGATCCTTCCAGTTGAAGCTGCGCGAGCCGTACGGGCACGCGGCCATGCAGAAGCGGCAGCCGATGCAGCGATGCGGGTCCATCACGACGATGCCGTCTCCGCGCTTGAAGGTCGCCCCCGTGGGACAGACGCGAGTGCAGGGGGCGTTGGCGCAGTGGTTGCACAGGGCAGGAATCGTTTGGCGTGCCATCTCCGCGCCGTGATACTCGCCCAACTGGTCGGGGAACAGGTGCCCGCCTTCTTCCCGCCAGATCCACTTCACTGCGTCCTTCTTATTCCCCAGGTCCGGTACGTTGTGAGTCTCATGGCAGGCGTGGACGCAGGCGTCGTGGCAATCCTTGGCGGCGAGACACTTCTTCAAATCAATGACCATCGCCCACCGCCCGGCTTTAAGAGCCGCCCCGGGCGCCAGCACGTCTGACGGCTTGGCAGAGGCTACCATTGCGAAAATGGAATGCTTGCGCGTCAGGCTGAACGCCGTCACTAGCGAGAGCTTGAGCGCGGTGCGACGACTGATCTTCATCGGGAACCCTCCCCGGATACGGCCGGCCGTGCCATTGGGTTTCCCGCCGCCAGCTTAATGTCGGCCGTTGCGGAATCATGGTGGCAGTTCCAGCAATCCAGCTTCGCGTTCACGTAGCTATGGCACTCGTTGCAAGCTGCTGCCGCAGTAGTGGATTTGCCCTGCGCATCGGCATGGCCGTGGCAGGCGACGCAGGTCTTCAGGCTCTTCTCCCACGCGCGGCCATCCTTTGCGATGTAAATCCGCTGATCCTCGCGCACCACTTCGTCGCGCCAGCGCCCGAGCAGGCGCATGTGCTGAGCGCGCATGAAGTTTTTCGGCTCGATGCAGCGTTCGCCCTTGGGATTGGGCGGGCTCTTGAACCCGGTATCGCGTGCCGCCACGCCGTGCCAGACTGGGAACGTCACCGCGACCAGGAAGACCCCGAGCGCCGGGAGAATGTAGCGCGCGTTATAGAGCTTCATGTCAGGCCTCGCCTCCGTTCAACGGTTCGCCACGCAGGTTGGTTGTGCGCTCCTTCTCGCCGTCGAGCACCAGCGCGTTGCCCACCAGTTCGTGCAGCCCGGCTACCCCCACCTCAGGTACCCATTTCTCCATCAAGGTCGGCAACACTGCCCGGTCAATCGCGCACATGCAGGACAGCAGGTTGACCCCATGTTTCTCCCGAACGCTGCGCACCGCCTGCGCCCGCGGGATGCCGCCACGCATCCGCAAATCCATGCACTCTTCGTTGCCGAGACCCGCCCCGCACCCGCAGCAGAACGTCTTCTCCCGGATCGTTTCCGCCGGCATGTCGTAGAAGTGCTGACAGACATTTCTGAGGATATAACGCGGCTCTTCCAGCAGCCCCATCGAGCGGGCCGGATTGCATGAGTCATGGAACGTCACCCGGTAGCGGTCGTTGCGAGCTGGCGCCAGCTTGAGCTTGCCGCTGTGGATCAGGTCGGCGGTAAACTCGGCGATGTGCACCATGCGCGTCGAGCGGGCGTTGGTGAAACGCGTTCCTGTGATTGGCGAAACCGGCTCCTGGAGAAAGTCCGCCGGCCCGTTCATGGTTTCCATGTACTGGTGCGCGACCCGCCACATGTGACCGCACTCGCCGCCCAGAACCCACTTCACACCCAGCCGGCGCGCCTCGGCGTATATCTTGGCATTGAGCCGCTTCATCAGTTCGTGCGACGCGAACAGGCCGAAGTTGCCGCCTTCCGAGGCGTAGGTGCTCCAGGTGTAATTAAGCCCGCTCTGGTGGAGCACTAGCAGGTACCCCATCAGCGTGAAGATGCCCGGCTCGGCCAGCAGGTCCCCCGAGGGGGCGACGAATAGCACATCCGCCCCTTTCTTGTTGATTGGCAGGGCGACCCGCACGCGCGTGACCTCCTCAATCGTATCGGCAAAGAACTCCAGGTTGTCCTTGAATGCGTGCGGCGTGATGCCCAGGTGGTTGCCCGTCATGAGGCACTTGGCTGCCGGGTCTATGACCCAGTTGATGTTAAGCCCGAGCAGGTTGAGCAGCTCGCGCCCAAGCATCGTGATCTCCGCCTGGTCAATGCCGAAAGGACAAAAGACCGAGCAACGGCGGCACTCCGTGCACTGATAGAAATAGTAGAACCACTCCTTGAGCACTTCGGGCGTCAGCTGGCGTCCGCCGGCCAGCCGTCCAAGCAGCCGTCCTGCCAGCGTCATCTCTCCCCGATAGACCGAGCGCAGCAGCTCGGCGCGCAACACCGGCATGTTCTTGGGATCGCCTGTGCCGATGAAGAAGTGACACTTGTCGGCGCAGGCGCCGCAGCGCACGCAGGCGTCCATGAAGAGCCTCAGCGAGCGGTAGCGGTCCAGTCTCTCCTTCAAGCCCTGGAGGATGATCTCCTTCCAATTGTCCGGCAGCTTCCAGTCTTCCTGGTCGGGCGACCAATCGCGGGGATTGGCCAGCCCCAGTGTCTGCAAGGCCTTGGGCTTGGCGCTATAGCTCCAACGGCCCGGCGCGCATTTCGCGTTGGGCTTTAGCCAGTCCGGCGGAGTGGGGTCGAAGGCCACTTTGCCAGGCTTCTCAGCGTTGCAAGGCTCGCTCATGGCGCCTCCTTTTCCACGGGAATGCCTGCCGCCTTCATCTTCCCGCGATACTCGTTCTCATACTCCTCGTAGGAGTGGATGCTGACGGGGTAATTCCACGGGTTTTCATGATGCTCCATCCGGCTGGCGCCAAGCATGTTGCGCGTCGGGCTCAGCGGCAGGCTCGCCATGTGCACCAGCTTGCTGAACGGCAGGTAAGCAAACAGGACGCAGGCCAGCGTGATGTGGGCGCAGAAGAGCGGCCCGATGCTCGCCGGCGCGGAGGGGTGCAGCCCGGCCAGGCCCATGCAAAAGTGCTTCACGGCCTGGATGTCCACGCGGGACGAGTAGCGCATCATGCAGCCGGTCAGGGCGATGCCCAAAAACAGGTAGAGAGGGAAGAAGTCCGCGGGCAGCGAGAGATAGCGCAGCCACGGCGTCCACAGCCGCCGCAGGCACAGGAACAAGGCCCCGCCCAGAAGCGCCAACCCGCTGAGATAGAACGGTACCGTGCCGATGCGCAGAAAGGAGTCCAGCCATTCCACGCCGTCCAGCCAGGCGGGCACGGGGTCGAGGAAGAACCGGGCGTGGCGCAGTAGAACCATCAGGAGCGAGTAATGAAATACGAGCGCGCCAATCCACAACCCGAGGCTGGCCCGATAGATCAGCCGAGGCGCAGCCCCATCGGCATCATCCACCCATTCGTGCCTCACATTGCGCATCAGGCTGTGAAACGAGAGCATTTCCAGCATCAGCCGGCCCGCCACTCCCCAGCGCGTATGCGGATTGCCCAGACGACTGGAACGGATCCAGGGCAGCGAATACTGCTGCCCACAAGTCGTGGTGATATTAAAAGGAACCGGCGAACGGGCCCAGGAGAGAACGCGCCAGGTCAGTCCCGCCAGAAAGGCCAGCGCCGCGCCATAGGGAAGAATCAAACCGAAGAACGCTCCGGCTCCGCTCAACCCCGCGCCGAGCCAGCCTGCCAAGGCCAGCCCCAACACGGCGAGAAACGGCACCACAGCCTTCATGACCTCGCCTGCCCGACGCTCAAACAAGACCGCACGGCCTCGCTCCGGCGCTGCGCGCAATACAGTCTGATTCTTTCCATTTGCGTTTCTGGCTAAAGGGTGAGTCTCCAGGGGAGTAGGGGCTAACCCTTTTTTGATCTTTTCTTGGCATTATTTGATTCCCAACCAAAGCGGTGCGCCGGAACAGGGCGCTGGCCGGTAACTCACCCTTGGGAAGCAGTGCTGCCGCGTCTGATCATGAAACGCGAGCAATCGGGTTGGCGCGGCGGCGGCCCGGCGCCCCGAGTATGGCGAATGGGCGCTATTCTACCCCAACCTCTGCCACAAATACGGCCACCCGTCAGGCGCACCCGTGAGCACGGGACCCTATCTTGCCAAGCCGGCGGCCAAGAATCAGTCGGCGGTGATACTCTCCGCCGGGAAGACGTGATCGGGTTGGCTCATGAGGGAGTGAAAGTCAGCGCTTGCGGCACAACTGAATCCCGTCCGCGACCGACAGCAACACGGCTTCAACGCGGGGGTCTTTCGCCAGCTTGCGATTCAATGCATCAATGGCGCGCCCGGTGGGCTCTTCCACCGGTCCGTCGCCCAAACGTCCACCCCAAAGCATGTTGTCGAACAGAATGAGGCCGTTGGGGCGGATGCGAGGCAGGAGCAGCTCGTAGTAGGCGTCGTATTCGGTCTTGTTAGCGTCAATGAACGCAAGATCAAACGCCAGCCCGGGCTCCAATTGCCGGAGTGTCTGGATGGCGGGCCCGAGTCGGAGTTCGATGCGATCCTGCAGGCGGGCCTTGGACCAGTACTTCCGCGCGATCGCCGTCCATTCCTCGTTTGCATCCAGGCAGATGAGCCTGCCGCCGGTGGCCATCCCGCGCGCGATGCACAGGGAGCTGTAACCGGTGAAGGTCCCGATCTCGATGGCGGACTTGGCGCCGATGGCCGCCGTCAGGAGGCTGAGAAACGTGCCTTGCTCGTCGCTTACCTGGCACTTGCTAACTTCCTCGCCCAGCGCAGCGGTCTCGGCGCGGAGCTGCTGCAAAAGCCGGTCGCTCGCATCGCTGCGCAGACCGCTCAGGTAACTGTAAAGATTGTCGTTGAGGGCAACGTACTTTGTTCCCATGAAGGCGAGGCTAGCAGAGGCATGGCGCATGAAAAGGCCTTTCTCGGCGCGGGAAATGCTGCTTTTGCCGGAGCCAGGCTTAAAGACCTGGAGCCGGATATGCAAACGCACTTCCATTACGACCCCGCGAAGGGGCGGCTTACCCCGGGCGCCGGCATAGGGGAACACGTAACCCTTGACTCTTAACGGCTTCGGAGGAAAGTGGAGCAAGCATTTAAGATCACGTGTGAGTGCCGTTTGACCGTACCTATGAAGATGAAGAGTTTCAGCCGCCGGAGCTTCCTCCAGCAGAGCATTACTTGGGCAGCGGGTGTTCCGCTGGCATCGCTGTGGGCCCGCACCGGGCTGCTGGCCGCCACAACTGCCGGCGCGTCCGGATTATCCGCCTCCGCCTCGAACCAGTCTGCCGCCAGGGTTGCCATCGTGCCCTGCCGTTCCTATGGGCCCGAAGTCCGCCCGGCGTTCGAGAAATGCTTTGATCTGCTGGGGGGCGTTGGCCCGCTGGTTCAGAATAAGACGGTGACCGTGAAGCTCAACCTGACTGGCAGCGACTTCAAGGCGTTCCTCGGGCGGCCTGTGGGCGAGACTTACATGACGCATCCCGCAACCGCGATGGCTTTGGGCTCGTTGCTCCTTGCGGCTGGCGCTCGGCGGGTGCGGTTTGTCGAATCCACTCAGCGCCGGGCCCTGCTGGAGTCCTCCCTGGTCGCGGCGGGCTGGGACGTGCCAGCGCTGAGCGCGCTGGGCAAGGTCGAGTTCGAGAACACCCGCAACCTCGGCCAGGGCAAGCAGTACTCGCACTTTCGCGTGCCGGGTGGTGGCTACATGTATTCCGCCTTCGACCTGAACCATGCCTACGAGGACACCGACGTGCTGGTGTCCATGGCCAAGCTGAAGAACCATGTGACTGCCGGGGTAACGCTCTCGATGAAGAACCTGTTCGGCTTGCCGCCCAACTCGCTTTACGGCACGGAGGCCGGCAAGGAAACCGCCACCGGTCATCGAGCCCCGATGCATGACCCCAAGGGCTTTGAAGCGCTGAAGATGCCCGGCCAGAAAGAGACCGGCATTTCGACCGACCCAACCTGGCGGGTGCCGCGCATCACGGTGGATGTGTGCGCCGCCCGGCCAATTCACCTGGCGATCATTGACGGCATCAGCGCGATGAGCGGCGGTGAAGGCCCCTGGTGCGGAAGGGAGAAGTTGAAGGCGACAACGCCCGGCGTGCTTATCGCCGGCTTCAATCCCGTTTCGACGGATGCCGTGGGCACCGCAGTGATGGGATACGAGAACCCGCGCGCGGCGCGGGGGACAAAACCGTTTCATTTCTGCGACAACCATCTTCTCCTGGCCGAACAGGCGGGATTGGGAACAGCCGATCTGGCACAAATTGACCTGCGCGGCACGCCGATTGAGAAGGTGCGCTATCCTTACGGCTGAGGCACTACGGCGAAGAGGGTCGTCTGGTTACATCGTGGACGACCAACCCCGCACTGACGGCTTCAGCCACCAAGTCCTTAGTCGGCCGCTGGAGGGAGATCAACTGGCCCATGCCAGCTTTCTCCTGCTTGGCATGGTCAATGTAAATCGCTCTCGGCCTGTCCGGCTATGCCCGTTTCCCGGCTTCCCTTCTTACCCTGCCCTCGCTACTCTGGGCCGCCTGCAGAAGTTTATACAGAAATCCGGGTTTGGGTGTCTATCTGAGTGACCGAGTGAACGTTGCTGAGTCAACCGGCTGGTGCGAAGACCTTTACCGCGCGAAGGCGTCCGAACTCATTTTGTACGGACGGGCCTTGGGTTTGAGCCATGCCGAGGCGGAGGACGTGTTGCAGGAGACGTTCGTGGCGCTGATGGCGCGCGCGGAGCCGCCGGAGTTGCCGGAGCATTACTGTCTGCGGAGCTTCCGCAACCGGGCGTTGAACTATCGCCGCGGCTTGTGGCGCCGGCTGACGCGCGAGCTGGAGTCGAAACGCTGGTTTGAACACTCGCCCGGGGAGAGCCCGGCGGAGCGGCAGGCGATGGGCGCTTTGGCCAAGCTGCCGCAGGACCAGCGGGAGGCGATCGTGCTTAAGATTTGGCATGAGCACACCTTTGATGAGATTGGGGAACTGCTCGGCATCTCGCCGAACACGGCGGCGGGCCGCTACCGTTACGGCCTGCAGAAACTAAGAGCCTGTTTGAAAGGACCATCGTATGAACGAGACGAACGAATTGGAGAAGCTATTGCTTTCGTGGACGCCGCGCCGCCCCTCGAAGGAGCTTGAGGCACGACTCTTTGGCGCCCCCGAGGCCGCCCCGGCTGAAGAGCTGCCGTCCTTCCGGCTGGGCTGGCTGGCGCCGGCCGCCGTGGCTGCGCTTTTGTTTTGCGTGCTCCTGAGCCAGCGTTGCGGGGCCGGCCTCACCGGTTCGGCGTCGGCCGGCCCGATGGTGGCCATGATCTTGAGCAACCAGAGCGCGGCGGCTTACATGACCGGCACCGCACAGAGTGAGCAGAACAACCTGCCCGCAGACGCCTTCAAGTGGAATGGCGGCGGGGTGACCGCCCGGCTTACCGCCTTCTCGCCTGGGAAGAGGGAGGACTGATTGCCAGCGGGCTGCCCCGCGAAGCATCCAGTTTCCCCAGGCTGAGCATGAGCGTTTCCAACCCCCTCCAACCGTCTGCATCCGCCGCGCCGCTGCCCGCGGCCCGCGAGGATTCCCCCTCAAACCCGGTCCCCCCGCCGCTGTTCCGCAGGATTGACTGGCTGACCTTTCTCCTAACCTTTGCGGCGGTCTGGATCGGCTATTACCTGACGCTTGCCCCGGAAGTGACGCTCGAGGATTCCGGGGAACTGGCCACCGGCTCGTACTATGCCGGCATCCCCCATCCGCCCGGCTATCCGTTTTGGACTATCTACACCTGGCTTTGGACCGTGCTGGTGCCATTCAAGAACGTCGCCTGGCGAGTGGCGCTGGGCGAGGCTACCGGCGGTGCGCTCGCGGCCGGCTTGCTCGGGTTGCTGGTTTCGCGCGGCAGCAGTCTGCTGATCGAGGGAATTGAGGACCTGAAGGGGATGACCGGCAAGTGGGAGAGCGCCATCTGCATGGTCTCGGGCTTCGTCGCGGGCATGCTGATCGGCTACAACGGGTTCATGTGGAGCCAGTCCGTCATCGTCGAGGTCTATTCATTCAGCGTCGCCTCGCTCATGGTGGTTCTGGTTTGTCTGCTGCGTTGGATCTATGCCCCGCACCAGCGGCGGTTCCTTTACTACGCGCTGTTCTTTCACGGCCTCTGCTTCACCAATCATCAGACGCTGATTGTCGCGGCGATGGGCATCGAAGTGGCCATTGCCGCAGCCGATTTCCGCCTGGGCCGGAGCCTGTTCCTCGGCAACGGGATCGTCTATCTGTGCGGGTTGATCCTGACCAGGCAGGGCATCCTCACCGGGTTGGCGGAGAACTCGGCAGTGTTCGTGATCTTCAATGTGGTAGGCATCTGCTCCCTCCTGGCCTACCTGCTGTTCCTGGCACTCACGATTATCGGGAACCAGGCCACCGTGCGCGACCACATATTAGAGGTCTGCCGCGACCTGCTGCTGGCGGCGGTCTGCGCGGGCGTCACCCTCACCCTGAAGGCCGGCACGCTCAACCTGGCCCTGACCGTCTGCGCGCTGGCGTTGTTTGTGGCGCTCGCCTGGCGGACACGCAAGCTCGGGTCCGAATGGCTGGTTGTGATCCTGTGCGGCGTGGCCTGGCTGCTCGGGGCCGCGTTTTACTTTTACATGCCGCTGGCGGGCATGACCGATCCGCCCATGCAATGGGGCTATCCCCGCACCGTCGAAGGCTTCCTGCATGCCTTTTCGCGCGGGCAATATGACCGGGCCAACCCCAGCGACGTCTTCCACAATCCGGGCAACTTCGCCATGCAGTTGGCCAACATGGGCCAGGGCATCGTGGACGAGTTCAATCTGGTCTATGTGTTCCTCGCATTGGTGCCGTTCCTGTTCTTCCTGCGGATGCGCCGCCGCGAGCGAGCGTGGATGATCGGCATCACCGCCATTTACTTGTGCCTGGGTGTGCTGCTGCTCATCCTGCTCAATCCGCCCGCCGACCGCGCCGCGCAGGAACTGAACCGCGTCTTCTTCACTGCTTCCCATACCCTCATCGCCCTGCTGGTCGGTTACGGGCTGGCGTTGACCGCCGCGTATATGGCCACCCATTACCAGCAATTCCGCCGCTGGGGGCTGGCGGGCGCGGGAGTCGCCGTGGCGCTGGCCGTTTGCTCTCTCACAGAACTGACCGAGAACACCTTCTTCGGCGAAGGCTCGAATGTGAGCGGCTGGACGCTGCTGTCGTTCATCGGCCGGACCCTTGTCTGTAAGGACCAATACGGGCTGCCGGTCTATGCCGGGTTAATCCTGCTCGGCATGACGCTCGTCTTTCTGACGGCTCTGGCGGTGTATCGGGAGCGGGCGCCCCTAGCCATATGCCTCGGGGTGTTTGCGCTGATGCCGCTTCACCCCATCCTCACGCACTGGTCCGACAACGAAGAGCGCAATCATTGGTTCGGCTACTGGTTCGGCCACGACATGTTTACTCCGCCGTTCCAGGGTGCCGACGGCAAGCCGCTGTATCCGCAGATGACCAAAGACGCCGTGCTGTTCGGGGGCACCGATCCGGGCCGGTTCTGCCCGACCTACATGATCTTCTGCGACAGCTTCATTCCGCACCGGCACCAGCCCGCCGCGGACCAGAGCTTTGATCGCCGCGACGTCTATATCATCACCCAAAATGCCCTGGCCGACGGCACCTACCTGTGCTACCTGCGCGCCGAATACAACCGCAGCCGGCAGTTCGATCCGCCCTTCTTCCAGGACCTCTGCCGCTCGCCGGCGGAGCGCGAGCAGGACGACACCACGAACTTCCTCGCGCGCGCAGTGGAACCGCTCGACCGCTTCTTTGCCGGGCTGGGCGACCGGGTGGAAGGACGCCGGCGCACCTGCACTTCCTGGTTCAAGGACCAGGATTTCACCGACTTGCAGGCGCTCGCCTCGAAGCTGCGCCCCGGCCCGCAGCAGGACCCCGTCTCAAAATACTTGTATGAGCGCCTGAGCGTCGCTACGCAGCAACTGCTCGACTCCCAGGGCGACCAGCGCCGCTTGCGCCACAGCCTCGCGCTCGACCTGAATCGCTTAATGGAGCGCGAGCTCGAAGTGAAGCAACAGCTCAGGGCGAAGATGCGACAGAAGGGCATTCTCGAACAGGAGATCGAAAATGGCGCGCCTGCGGGGCCGCTGCGCAAGCAGCAGGAACAGCTTGCCGCGGAAACCGCCCGCCTGGCGGGCTTCGGCTCGCTTTATGACCCGGAGCGATTCAAGCACGTGCAGTTGTCGGAGTACCTGGCCGATTTCATCAAGCAGAATCCCCGGAGCTATACCCGCGTCCGCCTGGACCGGCTGCTGCTCGAAGCGGCTTATCCGGGCGAAATTGCCAGGAGCCTCGGCGGGGTTTACCCGGACCGCGAGATATACATCCCCACGGGCCTGGACTTGAATCACAGCTACACTGAATACGTGGAGGATTACCAGCGGCGGGCAGCGAGCAACCAACTCGATCCCGGCGAGAGCGTCATCACCAACGGCGGGCACATGGAGATCGCCGGCCAGCCCTCCATCATGGCCCTCAACGGGCTCGTCGCAAAAGAGATCTTCGACCATTGCCCCAAGAATGAGTTCTTCGTCGAGGAAAGCTTCCCGCTCAAGTGGATGTACCCGCACCTCACACCATTCGGGATCATCATGAAGATCAACCGGCAGCCGGTGCCTGACCTTACCGAGGACATCCTCAAGAAGGACCATGAGTTCTGGACGAGGTATTCCGAGCGGTTCATCGGCAACTGGATCACCTACGATACCAGCATCAAAGAGATTGTGGCCTTCATCGAGAAGGTGTATCTGCGCCGGGATTTCAGCGGCTTCAAGGGCGACCGGGCGTTCGTGCGCGATGACCAGGCGCAGAAGTCCTTTTCCAAGCTGCGCAACGCGATTGCGGGCATGTATGCCTGGCGGTTCAACCCCGATTGCCCGCCGGAACTCCGGCCCAAGTCCGATGCCGATTTCCAGCGGCTGCTGCGCGAAACCGATTTCGCCTTCCGCCAGGCGTTTGCCTTCTGCCCCTACAACCCGGAGGCGGTCTTCCACTACGTCAATCTGCTGTGCAACCTGCAGCGCTACGACGACGCGGTGCTGGTCGCCTCCACCTGCCAGAAACTCGACCCGTTCAACACGCAGGTGGGCCGGGTGGTTAAGGAGCTTGAGACCCTGCGCGACCGCCGCGCCCACCCGCAATCCAAACAGGTTACCCTGGCGCAGTTGGAGAAGGCCGCCAGTGACAACCCGGCGGATTTGCAGGCCGCCTTCACTCTCGCCGCCGCTTACCTGCAACTGCAGCAAACCGGCCAGACCCTGCGCGTCCTCGAGGGCATCCTGAATCATCCCAAGGCTGAAGGCGCCGCATTCCGCGGCCTGGCCCAGGCCTATGACAGCATGAGCTATCCCAGCGGATTGCAAAAAGTGGCCGAGAAGCTCGAAGCCCGGCTGCGCGCCGACCCGGCTGATTGGCTGTCCGCCATTGCCCTGGCGGAGGCCTACCGCGACTTGCACCAGACCGACGCCGCTCTGCGGGCGCTCGATGGCATCATGAAACTACCCACGCTGTCTTCCAACGCTGCCATGATTGCTGCGCAGCAATACGGGGCGATGGGTGATTTCCCCCGGACGGAAGCCGCCTTGCAGAAGCTGACGCAGCTCGCGCCCGATCTCCCGGAAGGCTGGTATGATCTCGCCGCGCTGAGGGCTACGATGGGCAAGTTACAGGAAGCGCTTCCGCCGCTGCGGCGCGCCTTCGAGTTGGGTGCCAAACGCCAGGCCGCCAACCCCAAGGCGCCCGACCTGATAGCAAAGGCCCGTCAGGACCCCAGCTTCGCCTCTTTGCGTAATACGCCCGAATTTAAGCAACTGACCGCGCCGAAGTAAGGGGCGTCGTAGCGGCAGGCATCTTGCCTGCCGTAGAGCCGGGCATCCTGCCCGGCGGGGTGTTGGTGCAGATGCTTGTCACGCGCTAAGATTTCAGCGCCCTTCCGGTCGGCAAGATGCCGCCCTCTACGGCAGGCAGGCTGCCCGCCGCTACGTGGCGCCGCTGAGCGGACTCGCTCGCCCGAATGCATCGGCAGGCATTCTTCTGGATCTGGCCGTCTCCAACAATGCCTGGACGCGCGAGCTCAGCGTCGGCAGCAGTGAATCAGAAATCGGGGGCACCTCCAGCTCGATGCCGGGCAGGCCCAATTCCTCACGCACTACCCCACGAATGATGTCGCCTTCCCACGCACAATGGCTCGCGCCAGGGATGCGGGAAACCACGACGGCTTCGGCACGGCTGGTGCGGCATTCGGCGGCGATGCGGCGGGCGCGGTCCAGCGCTGAGCCGACCATCGGGTCCGCGAGGGCGGTGCGGGCCAGCGCTTCCGGCGGCGGCAGGTCCTCGGGAATCAGATCCAGCGCATGCGTGAACATATAGTCCGAGCCGCAAATACGTCCGCCCCAGTCTTCGAGCAGATTCATCACTCTCAGGTCGGCGACCGGGTTAACCCAAAAGACTCGAACCGCTTCCTCCGCAATCACATGCTCTCCCCTCCGGAGACGGCTCTCAGCTTCGGCGAGCAGATCCGTGAGCACGCCCAGGGCCTCTTCGCGGTCGGAACAGAAGTGGATGGCGAGCATTTCGGCAACGAGCATTTCCAAGGCGGGCAACGGGGCGGCAGGCGAGCCATAGACGGTCCTGCGCAATGCCGCCAGCACGCGCCTGATCTTATTGGCCTGGCGGATGCCCGCGGCAAGGGTGACCGCGTCCAGGGGCCGACCGGCCAGCCCACTCAGCAGCGTCCCAATGCGCTCAAGCTCGTCACGCACGCAGGCGACTTGCACCTCGGGAGCGCTCAAGCCGCCCGGCAGCACGCAAGCGGCTTCGCCCGGCTCCGGCGTTCGGCGGCGAGGCATTTCCCACCACTCGATGGGGAATCCCATCTTCTCCAGCCGCTGTGCAATGGCCGAGAAGTCGTCGCACACGGCGCCCGTGCTGCAGACCAGCAGATCGGGCCGGGGGAAGTGCTCGCCATTCTGGAAAGCGGCGGCCATCGCGCGCACGGGACAAAGCGAGGAGTCGAGGCCGAGCGTGTCCGCCTGGTGAAGCAGCCCGTCGCTGCATTCCATCAGGCACGGTGTCCACCATGCGCCGTCGGGATAAAACGCGCGCAGGCCCGGGAGCGAGTAAGCCATGACGGGCACCGTGCCCAAGTCCTTCATCGTGCCCACCAGCTTCTCGCCTTGTGCGCGGGCCTGGGCGAGCCGTTGGTTCTCCGTCAGCAGGAGATTCCAGAGGCGCAAGGCGGCGGGCGAATTGTCGAAGCGCAGATTCCGCAGACGCAAATCACTGTCGAGCAGCACATGCCGGCCAAGCCGGCCACCGTAGGCAGGTTCGCGGAGGCCCGCACGGTGAAGCTCCTCATATCGCTGCTCCCATTCTCCCAGCGTGATTTTGCGCGGCGCGTCGTTCATGCTCCCGGCCCTCTCAGCGACTCAAGGAAGGCCTGGATACGGCCCGCGTGTCGGGGCGCCTCGCTGGCCGTGTCAGTGGCTTCCAGCAGCAGCACGGGCAGATCAAAGGCTTCCCGCAAAGGCTGGGCCTCGGTCCGCCAAAGGTCACAGCCGACGTAATGCCAGAGCACGATGCCGCGCACCTGGCGGGACCTCAGCCGGGGTTTCAGCCAGGCATATAGCCGGGTATTGGGCCGCTGAAACACATCGGCGCAATTGTCCAGGCACACGCGCGCCAGGTCTTCGGGCGTCGCGGCGGGCAGCGCGCTGAGCGGCGGCAGGCTAGCGTCCGCCGCGGGCATTGGCCGATCTTCGGTCGCATACCAAAGACTTCGCTCACCTGCTTCGCTTGCGTTCAGGACCACTCGCCCGCCGGCGCTCTCGATCAGGTCCATCACATGCCAGTGCGCGCGCGGCAGCGCCCCTCCCAGAAGCGCCACTGCGACCGCCCCGTCATTCTTCTGCCCGGGTGCGGGGAGATTGACGCTTCCGTCCCAGTGGAAGCGCGCGATCGCTTCGGCATACGCGCTAGCGGGAACGCGCGTGGCGGCCTCCAGCAACTGCCTTCGAGCCGAGCCATACTGATTCATGGTCTCCGCCAGTGCTTCGCCTGAAGGGGTATGGCCGCCCAGCTTCACCAGGAAACGCCCAAGTCGCTCCAATTCGGAAATGAACAGGCGCCTGGCCGCGGCGCTCTGCCATGTGGCCGGCAGGTTGAACAGGAAGCGGCGCTCCAGGGCGCTCCCGCCAACCGTATCGAATGCACGCCGCAACTGGTCACAGTGGGTGCTGAAAACGACCGCGGAGTCAGCATGCCTTTCAGCAAAGCGCACAACGCTGTTGGCGAAGGCGCAGACTCCGGCGCCGATAGGATGCGGTTCCGCCCCCAGATCGTCGGCAAACCAAACGCCTCGCGGATCAAGGCCGTGAGCTTTGATCCACTCCGGCGGCACCCACGGGCTCGTGTAATAGACCTGCATGAGGGAGGGCGATCGAGCGGGTTCCAGACGTCAGCACCACGATGCGCCGGTTTCCGAGTGCATCGCGAAGGACTCGCTCATGTTAAGCGGCCTTCTGGGCGACAATCAGTCCCTGGATGAGCTTGCCCTCCTTCGCCAGCGAGTGCATGAAACGCATCTCGCCAAGGAGGCTTTGGGCCAGTGCGCTGTCGAACCCGATGATCTTGAGCGCGTCGTAAGTCAGTTGCTTCTCGATCATCTCAATATACAGCGGCACATAGTTTGGGAAGCGGCCCGTGTCGCGCGCCATGCGCACCGAGCAGCCATTTGCTTGGAGGACGGAACCGTAGTCTTCCAGGCTCAGCAAGCTCGGGAACTTCATGAAGCCAAGCAGCCGGTTGGCTTCTTCCTCCGTCAGAGCGGCCTTTCCCTCCATCCAGTCCGTAAAGGCGATCGTTCCTTTGGGCTTCAGCAAGCGGGCCGCTTCCGCGATGAGTTTCGCCTTGTCCTCCACGTAGCACCAGGCGTCCTCACCCCAGACGAAATCGAATTGCCCTCCCGGCAACTCGGTGGCGCAGACATTGGCTTCGACGAACGACATCTTGTCCGCCAGCCCCTCGTCGGCGCACCGGCGCCGGGCCAGTTCGAGCATCTTGGGCGTAGCGTCCACGCCAGTCATGTGTGCAACCTTCCGAAACCGCACCAGGAACCGCATGCCCGCCCCCAAGGCCGAGCACAGGTCAACCCCGCTCGTGCCCTCGCCGATGCCAGCAAACTCGGCGAGTTCCATTGAAGAGTTGAGTCCGCCGATATGGATTTGCTCGCCCATGAGCAGTTCCCAGAGCTGGCCTTCCGGACCGGAATAGACGGCTTGGACATCGGACAAGTGGATCTCTGGCGCGGTCTTCATAGGAATAGGCAACTTGTTAGTTCTCGGAGCTTGATCCGGTGCCAGAACCAAGTCAAACACTGCCTTCCGTGAGGCTCGTCCAGCCATCCCCCAGCCAGCACCCCCAAGGCCCCCCGCGAGCCACACCGTAGTGACTCAATATTCACCTGTAATCCCCCTTTATAACCCCTGTAATCCTCCTGTAGTCCTCCTGTTGTAACGTGACGCGCTATTTGGTGGGCGGCGTTATGGTTCGAGTCCGTGCCCATAGCCCGTGCCTTGGCGGGCTGGTTCGTGGAATTAGTGGCTCCAGGCGGCTCGCCCAGGCCGCCCGGCTGCTTTCTGACTCGTTGTGGCGGGGCCGGTCATGGCTGGCCGGGTGCTTCGCCGATGCGGTGCCAGGGCTGGAGTAGCGTCCCCTGCCGCCCGTTCATACCTCCATAGTCTCACCGGAGCCTCACGGGAGCCTCTCCGTATGCACACCGTAGATAACAATGTTATCCAGCGTGAGGCTACGGCGTGCATACGGTGAGACTCCGGTGAGGCTCCGGGGCGGCCCGCAGGACGGTCGGGTGCCGGTTGGGAGGAATCGGGGGCTGCGAGCTTGGCTGTTGGGTGGCGCCAGGCTGGGTTCGGATGGGTTGCCCAGACGCGGGAAAGGGTCAAACGGCCCGAGGCGGGGCACCGTCAAGCGCCTGATCATTCCGAGAAAGACCCAGTAACCCTTCCCTCGGAAAGAGCGATGAACCGCCTGCCGTTACCTACGTCCGCTATGGAGAGCTATTTGGGATTTGCAGGATTCTTCCGTGTCCACGAACCTATTTCCACGAGCGAATTCGCTGCCGTCTCGACTCCACCCCCACGAAATAACTCGCTGCGTTACACTCCTGTATGCCTGCTGTAATCCTCTGGCTGGAGAGGAGCCTGTGCCTGGTCCACTGCTCCCAGTGGGGCCGGGGGTCAAAACGGGCCGTTATTCCCGCCTATCGGGGGTTGCTCGGGACAGAAGGAAGCGCAGGTATATGCAGGTTGCCCGGCGCCGGGCTATCGTCTATCCTCACCCTATTGAAATTGCGGATAGGGTAGCAGACTTCGATGAAGAAAACCAACGCGCAGACCGACAAACAGCCGGTAGCCACAGCTACGCCGGCAAAAGCAGAGCCACTGGTGCCGCTTGAACCGGCAACCGTGGCCCCGGAACAGTTGAACGAACTTAAGGAGCGGGCCGCCAAGGCTGACGAGCACTGGGACCGCCTGCTCCGGACCACCGCCGACTTTGACAACTTCAAGAAGCGGGCAGCGCGGGAGAAGCAGGAAGCGATCAAGTTCGCCAATGAGAACCTGCTCCAGAAGCTCATCCCCGTGCTGGACAGCCTCGATATGGCGCTGACGGCGGCTCAGGCCAACCAGGCTGAAGGCGGGCAATCGCTGCAAGCGGGCTTCAGCATGATCGGGCAGCAGCTTAAGAGCGCGTTGGCGGACGCGGGCCTCGAAGAGGTGGATGCCACCGGCAAGCACTTCGATCCCAATCTGCATGAGGCCGTCTCTCAGAAGGAAACGGCGGAGGTGCCGGAAGGCCAGGTCGTCCAGCAGCTTCGCAAAGGCTACAAACTGCGGGAGCGTCTCCTGCGGCCCGCCACTGTCATCGTCGCCAAGCACCCTGCCGCCTAATCCATGTCCAAGCGCGACTATTACGAAGTCCTGGGCGTGGAGAGGCAGGCGGGCGAGGACGACATCAAGAAGGCCTACCGCAAGCTCGCCACGAAGTATCATCCCGATAAGAACCCGGGCGACAAGGCCGCCGAGGAGAAGTTCAAGGAACTCGGCGAGGCCTACGAAGTCCTGAACGATCCGCAGAAGCGCGCCGCCTACGACCAGTACGGGCACGCCGCGTTCGATCGCCGGGCTGGCGGCTTCGGACACGGCGGCGGCTTCCACGACCCGTTCGAGATCTTCCGCGAGGTCTTCGGCGGCAGCAACATCTTCGACGAGTTCTTCAACGGCGGGCGTTCCGATCCAAGCCAGCCCCAGCGGGGTTCCGACCTTCGGTACGACATGGAAATCACCTTCGAGGAAGCGGCCCACGGCTCCGAGAAGGAAGTCAGCCTTACCAAAGCGGAGCGCTGTGAGACTTGCCAGGGCTCGGGCGCCGAAGCTGGTTCCCGCACGCGGACCTGCCCCGCCTGCGGCGGGCGCGGCCAGATCATCAACTCGCGCGGCATCTTCAGCATTGCCCAGACCTGCCCGCATTGCCAGGGCGCCGGACGCGTCATTGACAAGCCGTGCGCGACCTGCCGCGGCTCCGGACGGCGCGAGCGCACCTCCAAGATCACACTGCGCATCCCCGCGGGCGTGGACACCGGCTCCCGTCTGCGCTCCTCGGGAAACGGCGAAGCCGGCTTTCGCGGCGGGCCCTCGGGCGATCTGTACGTCGTGCTCCACGTCAAGCCCCATCCCATCTTCCAGCGCGACGGCGATGACCTGCTTTGCGAGGTGCCGGTCAGCTTTGTGGATGCCGCGGTGGGCGCCGAAATTGAGGTGCCGGCGCTCGAGGGGAAGACCAGCATTCGGGTTCCGGCGGGCACACAGCCCGGCACGATGTTCCGGCTCAAAGGCAAGGGCATCAAGAATGTCCAGGGTTATGGCCACGGCGATCTGCACGTCCGCATTAACGTCGAGGTCCCGACCCACCTCTCAGCGGCCCAGAAAGCCAAGCTCCAGGAATTCGCGAGCCTCTGCAGCGGCAAAGAGAACCCCATTAGCCAGAGCTTCTTCGAGAAGGCCAAGAGCTTGTTCCAATGAGGGACGATGCACCGCTTTTACCTTCCACCGAGCCAATGCCAGGACGCGACCCTCTTTCTGGCCGGCACTGAGGCGCACCACGCGCGGCACGTGCTGCGCGTCCGTTCCGGGGAGCGCGTCACGGTGCTGGATGGCGCGGGGCGCGAGCTTCTCTGCGAGGTGCAGGACTTCGACCGCGACAAGGTCAGGCTCAACGTGGTCGAAACCCGCACCCACGCTCCCCCGGCGTGCCCCGTCACGCTCATCCAGGCATTGCCCAAAGGCAAGATCATCGAAGCCATCATCCAGAAGGCCACCGAACTTGGTGCCGCTCGCATCGTGCCGTTGCTCACCGAGCGCGTCGTTACGCAGCTTCCGGGAGAAAAGAGCGCGCGCAAGGTCGCGAAACTGCAGTTAGTGGCTGTGGAAGCCATTAAACAATGCGGCGCTCCCTGGCTCCCGCGAGTTGAAGAGCCGCTGACGCCGAACCAGTTCCTTGCCCGCAAGGAACCTTTCGAGTTGCCGCTGATTGCTTCCCTCCAAGCCGGCAGCCGCCCGGCGCGGGAATACTTTCGCGCCTTTCAGGCACAGCATGGCCGCATGCCGCAATCGGCTTGCATCTGGATCGGGCCGGAAGGCGACTTCACCCCGGCTGAGACGGAGGCGATCATGGCGCACGGCGCTTTGCCCGTCACTCTGGGAGCGCTCGTCCTGCGCGTCGAAACGGCGGCCATCTACTGTCTTTCCATCCTGCACTACGAGCTGAATCAAGGACGTCCCTGAATGAGCACCCGGAACGCCCGGCCCAGGTGCTCCGGATGGGTAAGGGTCTGAAACTGCCGAGTGCGTTGGGCCGTCCAGCCGCCGGAGGAGCCTTCTGCTTCCCAGAGCCGCGTCGCGATCCGCGTCAGGAACTGTTGCTGCGTCAGAAATGCCTCCGTCTGCAACCCGGTGGACTCGCCGGCCGCCTGAATGGCACTGAAGTTGACGTGGGCCGTGAGGTCCTGCGCTCCGGGATCGGCGAGCACGTCGCCGCACAACTGGTGGCGACGATACGCGCGCAGGGTGCCCTCCTTCCTCTCTGGCGCCAGCAGTTCCTCCGTCGTGTGGCCGTAATCCATCGTGAGCAGCCTGCCTCGCGGCAGCACGCCCGCAGCCAAACGCCACCATTCCTCCGCGGCGGGACAAACCTCGGTCGTAAATCCATCCGGCAGCAGGCTCGCAAGCTGAGCGGTGAGCGTTGCCAGGGATGCGTGCGCCGCCAGGCGGGACGCGTCGCCGGAGATCCGCGTCCAGACAAACCGTCCCGCTTGCAGGGTGACACCCCACTCGAACCACGTCCGGGCCTTGGCGTCCCAGCCCAGGCGATGAACTGGCAACGCGTCCAGAAGCTCGTTGGCGAAGATAATCCGGTACGCGCTCGCCAGTGGCCCGGCAGCCGCTCGCCCGCCATTCTCCCTGGAGGCCGCAGGCGCAGAGGCGAGCTCCGAGAGCGCCTTCGCCCAGCGAACCTTGCCTCCCAATTCAACAAGCTTCGTCTCCTGCCACTGCCGGCGCCGGTCCGAGGGCTCGACGATCCAGTAGGTGAGCCTCTGGAAAAGCCCTGGCCGGTGCCGGCGAATCCAATTCAGAATATCCCGCGCCAGCTCCCCGCGGTGCGCCCCCGCCTCCACGATCTCGACCGCTTCGGCGCCCGGCTCGCCGGGCGCTGAGCGCGAGCGCTCTAACGTCTCCACGCCGAGCCACTTTGCGAATTGGAACGCGAGCAGTTCACCGAAAAGGCTCCCCACGCTCACGCTGGTATAGTAGTCTCCGCGCCGCCCGATGGTGTCCTCTTCCTTTTCATAATATCCACAAACAGGACAATACAGGGCCAGCCCCATGAACCGGGCGAACGAGACGGCCCCGCGGCTCGCTATCTCTTTGGCAATCTTTTCAGCGGCTCCACTCAATGGCATGCGGTGTGGTGCGGATTTAGCTAACAACTCGTCCAGACCGTACGGAACCTTATGGCAAAGATTGACGCATTCTTCAACTTGATGTTCGAGCAGAAAGCCTCGGACGTCCACCTTTCCTCGGGCAACAACCCCATGCTCCGAGTCAACGGCGAGCTGCATCGCGTGGACCACCCGCCCCTGGACAACGACGAGCTCAAGAAGATGCTCTACGAGATTGCGCCCGAGTATAAGATCAAGGTCTTCGAGGAAACGGGCGACGTGGACTTCGGCTACGAGATCCCCAACATCTCGCGCTTTCGCGCCAACTTCTTCAACCAGAAGTACGGCATCGCTGCCGTCTTCCGCCAGATTCCGACCAAGGTGCTCTCCTTCGAGGACTTCGAGAAGTTCGATGCCCCGCTGCCCCCGGTGCTGAAGAAATTCTCCATGCTCAACCGCGGCCTGGTGGTGGTCACCGGCCCCACCGGCTCCGGCAAGTCCACCACGCTCGCCGCCATGGTGGATTACGCCAACAAGAACCGGCGCGACCATATCATCACCGTCGAGGACCCGATTGAGTTCGTGCACGAGAGCAAGAATTGCCTCATCAACCACCGCGAGGTAGGCGTCCACACCAAGAGCTTCGCCGCCGCTCTGCGCGGCGCGTTGCGCGAAGACCCCGACATCGTCCTGGTCGGCGAGTTGCGCGACCTGGAGACCATCGAGCTGGCGCTCGTGGCCGCCAGCACCGGGCACCTGGTCCTTGGCACGCTCCATACGCCCAGCGCCGCCAAAACGGTGGACCGCATCATTGACGTCTTCCCCGCCGAGCAGCAGAACAAGATCCGCGCGACGCTCTCAGAGGCCCTCAAGGGCGTCGTGGCCCAGAACCTCTTCAAGCGCATTGACAAGAAGGGGCGCGTGGCCGCCCTGGAGATTCTCGTCTTTACTACGGCCATCGCCAACCTCGTGCGCGAGGGCAAGACGCACCAGATCCCCGGCATGATCCAGGTCGGCAAGCGCATGGGCAACCAGCCCCTGGACGACGCCATCATGGACCACCTCCGCATGAAGCGCATTGCCCCCGAGGAGGCTTATGACAAGGCCCTCGATAAGAAGAAATTCCGCTCTTTCCTGCCGCATCCGCCCGACGACGACGAGACCTGACCTATGCGCCGACCCGAGCTTGATTACATCCTGACCACGATGCTGGACTCCCAGCCGGAGGTCTCCGACCTGCTGTTCACAGTGGACAAGCCCATGCAGGTGGAGTCCTTCGGAGAGTTGAAGCCTGTCGCGTGCGATCCCCCCATCGAGAAGCTCACGCCGTTCCAGACCGAGATCGTGGCCCTCAATCTCATGGGCGACAACCAATGGCACATCGCCGATCTCCTGCGACGCGGCTCCTGCGACACAGCTTATACGCTCGCCGAGAAGGCCCGCTTCCGCATCAGCATCTTCGCCCAGCGCGGCAACTACTCCATCGTCCTCCGCAAGCTCAACACCGTCATCCCCACCCTGGAATGGCTGCACTTCCCCGAGATCATCAAGCAGATCCCGCGGGAGAAAACCGGCCTGGTCCTCGTCACCGGCGCCACGGGCTCCGGCAAATCCACCACCCTCGCCGCCATTCTCAATGAGATTGGCCGCACCAAGCCCGTCCATATCATCACGCTGGAAGACCCCGTCGAGTTCGTCCACCCCCACGACGTCGCCACGTTCAACCAGCGCGAACTGGGCACCGACTTCGACACCTTCTCCAACGGCCTGCGCGCCGCCCTGCGCCAGGCGCCCAAGGTCATCCTCGTCGGCGAAATGCGCGACCGCGAGACCATCAAGATCGCCCTCAGCGCCGCCGAGACCGGCCACCTCGTCCTGAGCACCCTGCACACGATTGACGCCGGCCAGACCATCAACCGCATCCTCGGCATGTTCGAGACCGAGGAGCAGGAGCAAGTCCGCGCGCGCCTGGCCGACACCTTGCGCTGGGTCATCAGCCAGCGGCTGGTCCCGAAGGTCGGCGGCGGCCGCTACGCCCTGCTCGAAATCATGGGCGCCAATCTCCGCACCCAGGAGACCATTCGCCTGGGCGAAAGCGAGGGCAAGAGCTTCTACGAGATCATCGAAGCCAGCCAGCCCTTCGGCTGGCACACGTTCGACTTCTCCGCCCTCGAAGCCTACGAGCAGAACAAGATCACCGAGGATACCGCCCTGCTTTACTGCACCAAGCGCGGCCCCGTCGCGCGCGGCATAGACAACATCAAGAAGACCCGCGGCGAATCCACGCAAACCCTGCACTCGCTGCGCATGAAAGCCATCCAGAACGCCACCCGCTCCCACGCGCCCCCGCTCCCCGCCACCCTCAAGCTCAAATGACTCCAGCATCCCCCATCAACGGAGCGCGCCCGTCCTCGGGCGCAGCGCCCACCCGCTCTCGGACCGCACGCCGCAATAGCGACGTGCGATGCTCCTCCGAGACTGCTGCGCCCGATGACAGGCACGCTCCCCTCCACTAACCCGCCATGAACGACCGCTTCGAATTCGTCAGCGCCGACGATAAGCCCGCCCTGCTAGCCTTCTCCACCCCGGAATGGCTGGCCGCCGCCAAGTCCGCCCTCGAAGAACTCGGCTACAAAGTCCACACCGCCGCCACCCACACCGACTTCCTCATCCGTTTCAGCCAGGTGCACTACCAGCTCGTGATCGTGGAGGAACTCTTTGCCGCCAATAACATCGGCGAGAACCTCACCCTGCAAGCCCTCCAGGCCATGCCCATGAGCCAGCGCCGCCACGCCACGGTCATCCTGTTTGGCGACTCCTTCACGACCTTCACGCCGATGCAGGCCTTCCAGCAAAGCGTCCACGCCGTGATCAACAGCTCCGAGCTGTTCCTGCTCAAGCAGCTCATCGAGAAAGCCGTCGCCGACAACACCCTCTTCCTCACCAGCTTCCGCGAAGCCCAGAACCGCGCCTTCGCCACCGCCGGCAAGGACGAACGGGGCTAAAGGCTTTATGGTCTGCGGGCGGTTCAGCCGCCCTTCGTGCTGGGCAAGCCTGTGCTCTTTGCGCTTGCAGCCTGTCTTTTTTACGCCATAGTAGGTTCCGTTGATTTTATGACGGTACAGGCACGGAACATTTGGGACCTTGGCCAGGAGTTGCCTGCTGCTTTTCCGGTTTTCGGACGTAGGGAAAGCCTACGGGGTGACAATTGGGGGGTGTCAAACGTTTCTTGGCTTGCCTAAAAGCGTCATAAGCTCCTATAAATAGGCTGGATGGGGTCGTAGCTCAGTTGGTAGAGCGTCTCGTTCGCAATGAGAAGGTCGCAGGTTCGATTCCTGTCGGCTCCACCATCCAAAAACAAGGCCGAACCTCGCTGGCTCTTCCGTATGCCGAATCGTCGCGTCGTCTATGGGCAAGCCGGCGCCTCGCGCGTGGCCGGGAGGTGGACACCTCCGCGATGCTGGCCTGGGGCCTGCATCTGGGACCGCACAGGATGCCGGCGCTCCGGGCTGCGGAATGCTCTGGTGGTCAGTGTTGCGGATGCGGTAGCACCACAGAAGCTCTTTCGCCGGTGGGATCGCCGCGCCCTGTCCTTCAGGCTTGCCCAAGTACAGGAATGCAACGGACGACAAGCAAAACGGCTTGAGGCGGTCCGGTTTGCGAGGCTATTTCTGGCCGGAGTTTTCGGGGTCATCCTCCGCCGGTTGAGCCAATTCAGCCGGCGGTTGGTTGGTCGAGACCCGGATACTGAACGCTCCCACGTAGCAGTAATCCCCCGCCGACGCCCACTTGCCCCGCCTGACCTCGCGGGCGGTATTGTGAACGACATTCTGATCGTTGAAATGCCAGCTCCACCCACCCTGGCTGCGCGCGCACAGCCAGTATTTCACGCCGCCCTGCAACTCCGGCTTCCTGGCAGATTCGAGCCGGAGCAAACCGGTCGCCTCGTCGGCGGACACGGAGAATGACTCCAGCGTGTGTCCGGGAAATCCGTTCCTGTTCCTGGCAAGAAATATCGTCGCTTTGCCCGGATGCGGATTCCCGTCATCCGGCTCCACGGCCATTTCGATCTCGGACAGGTTCCCTGACCTCGTCGGCACGAACCACTCCGCGTGCGCCTCGCGCCCAACGGCCCAGGCGTTCGTCGCCTGGTAAGTCGTGGAGGGGCCGAACGAATTAAAGACCAGCATTGGATCACCGGCGACCGGTTTATTCGACAGAAAAGGATTGGCCGCCGGCGCCCGCGTCGCGTGATGGGCGCGAATCGGCGCCAGGAAACCGACGATAGGACCCCAAAACATCGCGATGACGATGCCAGCGAAAACCACGACGCCGAGAAACTTTCCCAAAGGCGTTCCCACCTGCCGCGCCCCCGCCCCGGCATAAGGCCAACGCATGGGCCCGGCAGCGGCCGCTTGAGCCGGCGCCGCCAGTCCCAGCGCATGGTTTAACTCCGTGGCGATCCAGCGCAGCTCATCCGGATCGCGTCCAACCAGAAAGCCAAACTTCTTCCCGGCCACCAGGCGAACCTGCAACTCCGGCACGGGGCGACGATTCACACTCACATCGCTCGCGCCCGCGCTTACGTTCGCTATCTCCGCGCGGCGGAACTGGAGTCGCTGGGTGCCAAACGGCCCAGCCTTCACGACCGTCAGTTCGTCGTGCCCGGCAGTGAAGGTCGCGCGGCGCATGCCCAGGTTGATCGCCACCGCCAGCATGCCCAGTCCCACCAGCCAGAAAACCACAAAGAACGGGACCATTACCGGCTCGAACTTCCCGCCGAAAAGGAAAGCAGCCGTGAATGCCCCCGTGAACAGGCACCACAGAATCGCGAACAACGCAAACCCCATGCTCCCCTTCCACAGGCCAGCCGGAGGAACCGCCAGAACCACGCTTGCCTCGCGCCGCTCCAGCACCACCGGGCTGCCGGCAGGCTTTTGGGTCACCTCGGCCGCCAGCTCCTTCGTTAGTCCCTGGTAAAGCTCGACCGGCGGCGCTGTCGCCTGCTCCAGGCCGGCCCGGGCTGATAAATCCTGCGCGAGCGCCTCCAGCCAGGGCCGCGGATAACCGGAGACGACGGTCCGGGACACGCCGTTTTCAAAGGTGGCCGACAATGCTGCCAGAGCGGCAAACGGTCCCGGCAGCGTCCGGTAACCCTCGACGGCTGCGCCACCCATGACCACGAATTTACGGATGGGCTGGCGCGGCAGCCGGCGCGACCAGCCGAACGGGCCGAGCCGGTCCGACACTGTCAAACGCTCGTCGCGCCACCGAATCCGGCATCGTCCGAACAGGAGCACTAGCCCCAACCCCGCCGGCACGCAGCCGGCGGCCATAAAACAAAGCAGAAACGCGCAGAGAAAGAAGTCAAAGGGTTGTGGGTGATTCGCCAGATGGCGGAATTGCGGCACGACCATCGCTCCGATAAAGCCCCACCAGACCGCGCTGAAACCAACCGGCACCAGCGCCGCCAGGCGTAATATCCCCAATGGCCGTGCCGGCAGCCGATAGGTCACCTCCTCCCCGACCGACTCGACGCCTATCTCAGGTACGTCTGCCAGCTCCATAATCGCCTGGCGGACTTGGCAACCAGGCCAGGGTCCTCACGATTGAATTCATAAACACCACAGTGCCGAACAATACCCCGCTCCGCGATTACAAAGTGCCCCGAGCTTTGCACCCCCCGGCGCCCCGGTGGCGCAGCGTGGGCGGCCTGCCATACGCTATCCACCTCCCCCCTGCCCCAGGAGCACCTCCTCACCATAAACAAAATCCCGGCCCTTTATGACCCTGGCCTTTCGCTCTTCCACGACAAGTACATGGTCATTGATTTCCATCTCCTGCTTACCGCTCGTTCAACTAAACCCCCACAGCCGAGTTTCACAGCGCGAAGAGCCTCATCTTCCTGGACTCCCCGCAGAGTGGCGCCCTCCACACCGCCCACTGGCTCGCCCGCAAAGCCCACTCGGTGGCGTAGCTCTGTCCGTTCTCTTTGACCGCGTTTGCTTTTCAGAGCGCAGAGCCCCACCAGCTCTGCTACGCTTCGCCCGTGGCCGACGTGTTCAGCAAGAAAAAGCGCAGCCAGGTGATGGCCGCCATCCGCTCGCGCGGCAACAAAGACACCGAGCTCAAATTGGCTTCGATCCTCCGCGCTGCCGGCATCACCGGCTGGCGCAGGCACCAGCCCGTGCCCGGCCATCCCGATTTCATCTTTCGGCGCGAGCGACTTACCGTCTTCGTTGACGGCTGCTTCTGGCATGGTTGCCCCAAGCATGGCCGCAAGCCGGGCAGTAACCGCGCATACTGGCTCCCCAAGCTCCGCCGCAACCAACGCCGGGACCGGGCCGTCACCCGCGCCCTGTCGAAAGCTGGCTGGCACGTCATCCGCCTCTGGGAACACGACCTCGCCCACCCGGTCCCTGCCACTAAGCGCATCAGCCGAGTCCTTACCCGCTTGCGGAAACCGCGCAAATGAGTTCAACTTGGTATAGATGAGTTTTGCCGTCCTGGAACTTTGCGCGGGCGGTGGTGGTCAGGCACTCGGTCTCGAGATGGCTGGCTTCCACCACGCAGGCGCAGTCGAATACGAGCCGCAATTCTGCACCACGCTGCGGAGGAACCAGCCGCATTGGAACGTCATCCAGCAGGACATCCGGCACCTCCGCCACCAGGACTTCCACGGCATAGACCTCCTCGCTGCCGGCGTCCCGTGCCCCCCCGTTCAGCATCGCTAGCAAGCAACTCGGTGCAGACGACGACCGCGACATGTTTCCCGCCGCGCTAGACCTAATCGAACACATCAAGCCCCGCGCCGTGCTTCTTGAAAACGTGCCCGGCTTCGCCTCAGCCAAATTCGAGCACTACCGCCGCGACCTTTTCGCCAGGCTGTCCAAGCTCGGCTACCAACCGGAGGGGAGAATCCTCCAAGCCTCAGACTACGGCGTTCCTCAGCTTCGCAACTTAGACGCCGCTGGGTTTGGCCGGAATTAGTTCTCGCAAAACATCCTCAACGGCTTCCTTGATTCGAGTAGTTGCGAATTGCTGGCAATCCCGGTAGATGGCATCGATTTCTTGACCGAGCACGGTCCGCGCCTTCGCATTCAACTCAAGATAGGGCAGATAATTCTCTCTGAAGGCCGCGATTCTGTGTCTCGCCGCGTTCAGTCTTGAAACCCGATCCGCTGCTCCCGGCCACACACTGCTCCAGTAGCCGCACGAGTTGCAGGCACTCGCGCAACCGTCGGCATTGTGCGATAGAAATGACTCCCAACCGCTCTGGGCCAGCTTCAGTACGGGGGTGGAATCATCGCGCCGCTTCTCCCGATTGCACCGGGTGCAGGCCAGAATCACATTTCCTGGAATATGCAACCCGACTCGAAACCGATTCATGCCATCCAGATGTTCGACCGCCGCTCTGTCCCTCTCCAACGGCAGCCCGCAGTAACAGCAGTTGGTCCCGAAGGCCTCAGCAACCGCCGCTGCGTATCGCGGGTCGTTTACCCTCAGTTCTAGTGAACCGCAAAGTCTTCGGCTCACGTCATGGAGGAACATGCTGACTAGCTTATTTGCCACATCAGACTTCGCCCTCCCTGTCGCTCTGCGCAAATAGGCGGAGGTGTCGAAACTCATACCCCTGGTCTCCGGCCACTGGCAGAGCGCGGTCTTCCCCCGGTAGTCCGGCTTTCGGTTCCAAGCAGCCAGACCGCCTCCACCTTCAACGCCGCGGCTAGTCCCCGAAGTTCAAAATCAAAAACGCAGCGAATCCCAGTCTCGATCTTGGCAATTGCCACCCGGTCAAGCTGAACCCCCTCGGCGGCAAGCTTCCCAGAAAGCTGGTCCTGGGTGAGCGCAGGAGAATGAAGCTTGCGCGCCGCTTTGACCCGCTCGCCAACGATATTGCGGCTCTGCCGCTTCCTGGGACCTGCTGCCATTGCGCAGTAAGTACCAGAAAACCCTCTGAACGGTGTTCCTTAAAAGAACATTGTGCCGTTTATTTCTTCACCTTGCACAGACTATAGTATGTGGTCACGCCGCCGCCTGAACCGCCCGTCCTCCGCACAAGAACATCACATCCGTCGGCGCGCAACCGCCGCACGCATCTACTCCAGTCGCCCGTGCCCGCCGCAGCCTTCAGCCACGTTGCTGGCACCCAGTCTCCAGCTTTTGCGCCAAGCAATGCCCTAACTCTATGCTTTGCGCTGTCGTGTTCTAATGCACATGCCACTGGCTCGCGCCTCCGCCACGCCCCATGCCACTTAGCCCGGCACTCCTCGCAAATCGCCCAGAGATTCTCATCCTCGTTCGGCCCGCCCCAATCCACCGGAACCTTGTGATCCACCACCAGCACGACAGCGTGCTGCGCCACAGTCCGCCCGCACATTTGGCACCGCCCGTGTGCCCGCCCCAGCACAGCCGCCCGCACCCGGATATTGACCCCACGCTCAAGAACCGGCTCCTTGCGCTCGCCCTTCAGGACATAAACCCACTCTTTGCCGGACTGGCGCTTTTCAAGAATGTACCACTTCCGCAAATCTCGCCGCCGCCGGTCAAGTTGCGCCTGTTCATCTGCCGCCAAGTTCAGCTTGGCACGGATTTGGCCCGAAGTTAGGCCCTCAGGATTCCGCCGAAGAAGCTCGGCAATCTGCCGGTGGATGGCTCCCGGCCAGCTCACGGCTTTCGCCTCCTTCCGCCCCTCTGGCCCTGAGCCTCCTTGGTCAGCCTGGGCAGTTTCACCTTAAGCGCCCTTGCAATTTGCGCCGCAACATCCAGCGTGGGATTGCGAACCCCGCGCTCCACCATGCTTACGTAAGTGGGGTGCAGCCCAGCCCGCTCCGCCAGTTCCTCCTGTGTAATACGGGCCGCCGTCCGCCGGTCACGGATCGCCCTTCCGAAGCGCTTTGATATTGCTGGCACAGGCATTGGCATGCCTTTGTGCCAGCAATATCAGCAGCCGTCCATAGACTATGGTATGTCCTGCCCCCTACCAGCCCCCGCAACCTCTACTTCCCCAGCCTCGACAGTCTCCACAGGCTTGATGCGGTCATCGCAGATAAGCTGAATATCCACTCGTCCCTTCTCCGGCTCATTCAGCAAGATAAACCGGAATTCCGCTTCAGCCGGGCTCACTGGCTTGGAGTACTTCACAATGTCGCCCTGTTTCATAGTGCGAAAGTGCCCGACCGCTCACGCATAGTCAACAGACTGCTTTAGGTCTTCTTTCGCGCCCTCGACCACCGCGCCTTAGCGGCTTTGCGGGTGCTCTCCTTCCGCTGGCGGGCAGAGAGTTTCTCAGCCCGCGCCTTGCCGCCTTTCAGCCCGCCGAGCAGCCCCAGCGCCACCGCCGCCGCATTCTTTTTGGTCTTCCCCATGCGGCGTACATCCCAGACCCCCCCCCGCCCATAAAGCCGCAAATCAGCGGTACCCTCCATGTCCGCAGCTACGACTCGCACCCAGCCCGCCCGCTCAAGGAAGGCGACCGCCAGCCCGCGGATCGCGGCTCGGACGGCCTGCTGTATTTCTGCGAGTCCAAAGACGAGCGGCGCAAAACCATCGTCCAGGTCAAGGTCGGCGGCGTGAAGCGCGGCGACTTGGCAACCTTGCTCGGCGACGTGAACAACCAGAAAGCGGCGGGCGGAATTCTCCTCACGCTCAAAAAGCCCGCCTAGCCAATGCGCGCCGAGGCGCCGGACGCAGGCCGTTACGAATCCAAGTTCTGGCAGGAAAAGGCTATCCGAAAGTCCAGATTCTCACCCTCGAAGGCCTGCTAAACAACATGGAGCGCGTTGGTCCTGAGCATAAGTTGGATGACGTATCCGAATGGCACTGGGACAAGGCGTAAGTCGCCCAGCGACACTTGCTTACAGAGATGACTAGAGTTCCTGCCCCTGGGCAGCGTTCCCAGGCCCAAGTTCCTCGGGCTCGATCTGGAACCCGTCCCGGCCCACCCGCGCCTCAGATTTGCAACTTCCTATCGCCACGCACCTTCCCAACCGCTTGCCGCCACGAAGGCACCGGATCCCCTCCTTATCCCCACCGTAGCCTTATAGGTGTTCCAAAGTTATTCACCGGTGGCGAGGAGAGCTCTGGGCGCTCTCCCCGCAGCCGACGGTGAATAACTTTGGCGCGACAAATAGTTTGATGTGTGAACAAATCCAATT
>Ga0326728_10000575_pt1 | contig 142580 bp, 111 predicted proteins | sample MB3enrmetagenome_FD_207602 | JGI IMG/M metagenome (GOLD analysis project Ga0326728, IMG submission 207602) | Lab enriched peat soil microbial communities from McLean, Ithaca, NY, United States - MB31MN | ecosystem: Environmental > Terrestrial > Soil > Wetlands > Peat | place: USA: New York... | reverse complement strand
ACTGAACCTGCTGACTTCTGAAGAATATCGGCCCTGGAAAGCCCATCGTTTCCTCCAGCACTAACGAGCAAATGGCTTGCTGATGCGGGAATCTTGACGACCTGATTAATCACGTCGGTTGTAACGCTGCCATCCAAAGCCAATAGCGTTGCCTTGAAGCCTCGTGGCAAGAGGGAGGTCAGCTGTTCGATTACATCAGGGCCTCCATTTACGTAAGCCCCATTATCGAAGATGGAATCACCGAGCAGGGCAATATGTTTCATGGCATGACAGCAGGGCTTGGACCATTGGTTGCTCGCTGGTGGAGAGCATCCAACTTGGCCCAATCCCCAGCCCGTACATACAGCTTCTCCAATTCTTCAGCCGTGGCTTTCGTGGCCTGATGCTGCGAGCCAAGCGTCGTTTTTCGTATTCTCAAGGCTCGCTCAGTAACGCGGCGTGGCCTCCGTTGAGCGCAATTTATGGCTGAGAGGTCAGGCTGAGAGCCTGAGCCGGGCTGGCGACCAAGATCTTGGCGGCCTTATCGCGGTCAGCCGCTCCAGCGGCAGCCTGGCTCGCAGCCACGCGCAGCAAAGTCTTGTCCACTTCGTTGGTGAGCCAGCGCGCACCACCAACTCCCACCAGGACGGCACCGACAAACGCGGATAAACTGAGCGTGACCTGTTCGGAGCTGGCAACGCCTGAAGTTCCGATCAGCGGATAGGCGGCGAAGGGGCCATATAGTCCCCAAGAGATCAGAGCCGCGATCCCGCCGATCAGGATATTCCCCAAGAAGCCCGGCCGCAAAATCCGACCATCATTGATGACGACTGACTTGGGAAGGACAAACCCATTATCGGTCATGAGGGCGTTGATCACGCCGCCGACTCCACCAGCCACGAAGACCCCCACCAGAATCAACACGAATGTCATCACACACCTCCAGGCTTAATCATGGATCTAATAGGAATTTACTTCTCACGCCGCCGTATTCTCATTGACGCTGCGCGGCTACCTGCGTCCATGGCAGCCACGTCAACATCGTCTTGGGTTGCAGAATGTCAAGGAGCCCGATGGTTTTCAGGGGATGGGGATACAGCGAAAAGCCGCTGAGGATGACGGCCAGCGCGATCAGCATCCATTGGTTCTTGGTCATAGGCGTCAGGAATACACGTCAGCCTGGACAAGCAGTGACTAGCCCATCTATGCGCTGCATGAGCGCCCGGCCTGGCAGCTAATCGCTACTCGTAGCCCCAAAACTTCTTTCGCTCGCTGACACGGTTTTGGTAGTGCCCGGAACTATAACGGCGGCAGTGGGACCGGATTCTCCTCCAAACAAAATGACCGCCCGCCAGAACCAGAACCGGCCCCAACCCGTAAACCAGTATCGCCACAGCGCTTTGGAGGCTTGCATGCATTGTAAGGCTAAGCGACAGCAGTTTGCGAGCCATCGAAGCGCGTTTTGGTTGCCGAAGCATCCGCACCAGAATACGACTTCCCCAACGAGGAATCTAATGGCTGTTTTGTGCACTTCTGTGGCACTCCTGTTCGTCGCCCATACCATCCAAGCCTGGAGCGGAGCAGGTCGCCAGGTCGTCGCAGCAGAGTCAAGCACCTAGCAGTGACCCCATGTTAGCTTGGACCCGTTCATAAAAAAGGCGACCCAGCTTTCACTCGGATCGCCCCCAACCCAACCACTCCCCCCAAACCTACCATGAACAGAGCAGGGCGGCGCCTGTTGGTACTGGCACCGCCCCACTCAGGAGGGTGTAGGCAAGGAACCTACAAGCTTTCTGTTCGCAAAACCTGTGCCACGCAAGACTGAGAAAGGTTTATGCCCAGCCCTGCTGTTCATCGCTTAAGGCCTTTGGCATTTCCAGGGGTGTCAGGTTTCTTCTGGGTTTTCCACAGCCGGCGAACACGAGAACGGCGATGAAGGCCGCCCATTCTGTTTGGCAATTTCGTCCCGGTTGACTGAAGACAAGAGAGGCGGAGTGACGGGCCGGCGTGAACTATGCTGTAACGACTGGCGCGGACCGTGCTGGGCCCCTCGGCATTCGGTGGAACAAGATCAAAAAGTTGTTCACCGCTGCTGTGCTTAATGGTCTGAGGTTGTGAATAATTTCCTCCTTGAGCGCGAGAAACTGCTGGCGCTATTGGGTCATGTGACTGGAGCATAGGTCATTCAGCGGGCCGATTTGGTGAATAAGCTGTGCATAAGAATTCGTAGTCAGGCGAGTTAAACCTGATAAGCTTTCCCCAGTTCATTGAAAGAACTGAGATAGGCGGCAGCAGTCAACAGATTGAGGCTGCACGTCTCAAGGATAATCCCAGGTGACTGGGGAAAGGTTAGGTCAGGCTGGTTGGCTTAGCCCCTCTTAAGCTGCGTCGAAAGGCGTGGGAGCGGAGGCAGGATTCACCAGTTCCTCTGGCGGCGTTCGCGCGCCGTCAGTAACGCGAAAGACGGAACTGAACGGTGAGGAGTGAATAGAAGCCACTCCGAATCGGGTTAAGTAGCTCGGGTGAGTTTCGGGCCCGAGCGAATCGCAGTTACCCAGAGGGTATCCGGTTGCTACTGTGCATCAGCACGGGCAGGTGGCTCTGGCGGTCTCCGGAAGGAGGTCGGCCATAAGAAAGACGCTGAAAGGCGGGACAAAGTGAGCGCTTGAACCGGGAAGGACACGGGGTCTAGGCAGGACCCGTGAAAACCTTCCGAAACGTCGGCGATGCTAAAAACAACACCGCCGACCTATGGACGAAAGGCAACCTGAGAGTTAAGAGGCGAGACCCGTGGCACCGGGCAAACGCGCTGCCAAAAGCAGCGGCTGACCCGGCGCTAAGTGGTGAAGACGCGGAGATGAAGACATAGACGTGTCTTAACCTGGTTCGCAGGCCGGTGTCGCAACCACCAGCCCAAGCGAGCTGAAAAGCCTCACTCAATAATCCAGCGCCGCAAGACGCTGGACGGCCCTGCTACGAGGCCGAAGACTCCGCTTGCCGTGGAGAATGGCGTCGGGAAGCTGGCAGCCAATTAGGCGCCTAATGCCAGCGTGGGAAAGAGAGCATGGCGAACTCCCATCCCCCATTTAGTCCCTGCTTGACCGCAAGGTCGGGCAGGGACTTTATGTTTGGGCAAATGGAGTGCGACAGCTCAGAGCTGCCACGGAAGTTCAGGCCGCAACGTTCCGCATTTAGCCACGTCACCCGAATGTGGTAAGAGTACAACAAAAAAGCCGGAATTTCGATCCGGCCTCTTTGCCACACGCTAAAACTGAGAACAACTTCAAATTCTTCCGACGCCATTAAGATACCAGGGTGCGTGTCCACTGCATGTCACCAGTTGTGGGGACAATCACCAACTCGCCAAATCCCGCGGTGTTTGGTTGTGCCGATCGAACCGCTACGATCACGGCTGACTTTACGGATGAGCACCGTTCTTCAAGAATTAGCCGTTTGGCATTAAGCTGACCATTGCATGAACGAACTGGGCAAGATGTTATTCGTTTTCGGTGTGTTCATCGCCCTCGTCGGCCTGATGTTTTGGACCGGCTTTGGAAGGGGTTGGCTGGGGCGTTTACCGGGGGACATCCATTACTCCAGAGGAAACTTCACTTTCCATTTCCCGCTCGTCACCTGCATCCTTGCAAGCTTGCTTCTTACGTTCCTCCTCTGGCTTTTCCGGAAGTGAGTGTTTTCCCATATCCGCAAACATCCACCACCGCTTCACGCCAAAACGACGATATCCATTTACCCGTAACCAGACGATCCTGTTTCGATCCGCCCTTCAATCCAACCTTGCTACCCAAGCATCTGATCCGTTGTTCCCGTTCAAAGCATCCCCGAAACGGGCGTGAAGTCGTGCTCCGCCTTGATCTTCCCGGCTTCGATGACGAGCCGGTATTTCACCCCAGGCTCCAGTGGGTCTGGCACGGCACCCTGCACCGCCGGCCGCATGCCCTCAACAGGTTGGCCTTAGGCGAAGTCCGTAATGGGAACGGAATTGGAATCTGAAACCAGGTGCCAGATGGGGTGCGGATACTTCTTGGTCTCGCTGGCGCTGACCGGGATGACCTTGAGCGAGGTCAGTGCGAGCGGGCGGTTGAAGGCGAAGAAGATGGGCTCGGTCTTCTGGCTTCCTGAGAAGCCTATGCGTGTGGGGCGGGAGCGATGAAGAATTTGAACCTCCTGTCCAGCAAACCAGTTTCTGTTCAGATACAGCGAAAAGCCGCTGAGGATGACGGCCAGCGCGATCAGCATCCATTGTTTCGAGGTCATGCGCGTCAAGAATTGACGATGAACGGGCTGAAACGATTCGAGCGTTGAAGTGCTGCTGCCTCCCAATCCCTGAATTGGACAGGGCTTGATTCAAACCTCCGATAAGCCACAGCAGGGCTTGACACAATCTGCCTTTTCCATGTTGAATCGAGCGTCCGGCTGATGGTCATTCCTTCAGCGGGATTCCCCATCCCCACCTCCCTTGACGAATCGTCACCCGGACACCTGTGATTGTTCAGGAGGTCCGTTGCTTGTAAATCCGCACAGAACCTTCCCCCACCACCCCTTCATGCCAAAACAGCGACATCCACTCCCTCGCTTCTGCCCGGTCCTGATCTGATCCTCCACGCAGTTCTGTTTTGCCGTCGAGGTATCTGATCAATTGCGCCTCACCCCATGACGCAATCAACTCGCCCTCGTCTTTGAAGGGCGGATAGTACTCTGATTTCCTTTTCATCATGCCTCAATCTAAGCCTGAACCGTCATTTCGCCTCGTCCCCTCAAAGCCCCAATTGCCGCAATCCGGGTTTTGAGCGCCCAACTACACCTCCAGATCCTCGACGGCAGCTTCTCCAATTCTTTCAATGCCTGGTCTGCTTCCCCCAGTTTCAGCCAATACTCCGCCGCTTTGATCTGGAGGGCGTCGTTGATTGGCAGCAGGTTTGGTCGTTGCTGGGCCTGGTGAACTTGGGGCTGGAATCGATCTTCCGGCACCTTCATCTGGACCTGCATGAATTCGGTTTCTGTTTTCATGCGGGCGATTGTGAAGTGGAGCATTGGACATCCGCTGGGTACGCTGAAAATAGTTTGGGGGCGAGGATTCAGATCAGCTTATTGCCCTCAGCCTTCAACCACCACGTCAATATCCCCGCGTCAATATCCCCTCTTCACCAACCCATAGACCGCCACGATTACCAGCACGCAAATCAACGACATCAACAGGGCGGAACTGACGAAATACGACACCGCGATCATCACGATTCCGCCGATCATTGCAGGTAACGTTTGCTGCTTCTTGCCGTAAATGAAGTACCCCACGCCAATCGAACCCCACACCAACGAGGCAAAGAGGAAACTGGCGCTGAACATCAGGACTGCAGAATGCCACGAAAACCGGGTCGCGTCAGGTGCTTAAGGAATTGGCCCGTTTGACGACCGAGGCGAGCCCATGCATCTTTCCAGCCATGACGCCATTTCACGTTCCTCCGGGTGCTTTTTAATGCCCTTCCGTTATGCACGAGAACCTCCTCAAAGCCATTGACCTTGCCCTATCGAACGCATGGAATGCCGCCCATGAGATCGTACAGCAACACGAGGATCCCACCGCTTCCTGGATTCATGCCGTCCTGCACAAAATTGAAGGGGACATGAACAACAGCCGGTATTGGTATCGCCGCGCTGGGAAAATGGAGCACGTTTCTGATGAACCAAAGGCGGAGTTGGCGGAGATCAGGAAAGAGGTCGCCCGTCAGGAGTAGTCGAGGGCGTGGATTTGATCGGTTTTGCTTTGAGGCCTGATTGAAGAAGTGGCAGTGGAAGGAGCAGACTAGGCCAAGTGCTCAGGCGTCTCCAGGCCCTTTTTTTAGCTGCTGACGTGGGGACCATACAGAGGGCCAAGACCTCAATACCGGTCGTTCATCCGTTGACTTCGGCCATAAAAGCCCAGAAATTCCTGCTGAACATCCCGCACATTCATGAAATACAAACGCCTGTGTTCGGTCTGCGCTCATTGTTTTCTAGCTCTGGGCTTGACTAGCCTGTTTGCTAACTCGGGAAAGGGGGCCGACCTGCATCGTGAGGCCCCGGGCAAAGCGGACGATGGCGGATACCAGGTCGGTCCTGAGTACACGATCGATCCCGATCTTCAGGACCGAGGGAATCCCAAAGGCAAGTCCTTTGAGTTCTCGATGGCGCTGGCCGATAGCAAAATCTTTCGAGGCGATGATTCCACCCTCCAGCCGGGAAAAAAGCCCGTGCGCAAGATGCGAAGAGTTTACGTTTACGTGCCCGCCACCTATAAGGACGGAGCCAAAGCGCCGATTCTCATTATCCATGACGGTCCGGGCCAGCTCAACCTGGTGCGCAATGCGTTGGATAATCTCACTATTTCAAGAAACCCAAACCGGAAACTGCCCGCATTTATCGCGGTCGCCGTTGAAAACGGCGGCAATGATGGCAAGAAGAGCGAGCGTGGCCTGGAGTACGACACCCTGTCCGATCGCCTTGCCCGATTCATCAACGACGAAGTCTTGCCGGCGGTTCTAAGCAATCCAGAGATAAAGGCCGCCTACCCTCACATTGCCATTACGGACAATCCTTGGGGTCGAGCCGTTATGGGTTGCAGCTCAGGTGGCGCTGCGGCATTGACCATGGGCTGGTTCCGGCCCGATCTGTTTCGACGAATAATCGCTTATTCCGGCACCTTCGTGGCTCAACAGGACGAGGATGCGCCGGAGGCGAGCAAGTATCCGCTCGGGGCCTGGGAATATCACTCGGGCATGAAGCTCATCGAAAGTAGCGAGCCGAAACCCCTGCGCATCTTTACACACGTATCGGAAAACGACCTCCGCCCTAATGACCCAGAGGAAACCCATCACAATTGGGTGATGGCAGGCCGGCGCACGGCGGAAGCACTTAAAGCCAAGGGCTATCACCATCGCTTCGTTTTCAGTCTTGGCACCGGACATTGTGATCACCGTGTTTTCGAGCAAACACTCGCGGACACGCTGGTATGGGTGTGGCGCGGCTATCAACCTGATTGACAGTCGATGGCCCCTCGGTCGCCGTCCGCTCGCTCAAGGAATGCGGAATGGTATCTTGGGGCGTATGGCTGCGAAAAAGATTTTAATCAATCGAGCCCGGTATTGACGCTCTGGGCTGCGGTGGTGGCTGAACGGCCAGGGTTCAAACCAGACGAGGCATTATCGCTGGGGAAGGCACTGGCAGGCTTAAACGCACAAAGCAAGGGCCGGCGGTTGGGAATCTTCAAGCCGAGCCCTAAGGAAATCAAAAAGGTGCGTGAGCAGAAACGAGGTGAGGAATTCTGGGTGGATCTTCTGGGACGATCTTTGCCGGCCGTTAACGCAGAAGAAGGGGTGCGTGCGGTGATCAAAGCTGAGGCGATTGAACCTGGGGGCGTTGAGCGATATTTGGAGAGCAAGTTCGGAGGGGCGTTGCCGGAGGTGCGTAAAGCCATGACGGGGCTGGCCAATGCACTAAAGCCAGATGAATTGGCTCAAAGGGGATTTGGCCTTTACGAGCAGTTCCGGCCTGTGATCCCAGAAGGTGTGCAAGGGTGGGGAGCAAAAGGAGAGCTGGATCTTGGGCGTATCAGGAACCTGGCTCAGCAATCAATAGGGTGAGGGAACGTGCCAGGCCAATTCAGCTCAGTCGTCTCGGGCTCTTTTTTAGCTGTCAGGGGCGGTACTGAGAATCTGGTCCAAGTTGCGGAGTTTGGTTCTTCCCGACAGCTTTGAACGGCCTTGAACGGGAATGAAAGTTGTGGGGTGGGGAAACGATGCTTCCAGCCAATTTCAGGGGCTCACCCATTCAAAACTCCTTCCTCAATTGACCCAGGACGAGTTTTTGTTGGCCGGGTGGTGTGCTGAGACCCCCAGGAAATGTGAAGGATTGAGGGAGTGGACAGAACTGCTTGGCCTGCTTTTTCTGCTTCAGCGCCAGTTTTCGTGAGGGGATCCATTTGATACTGCCATTTGATACTACTCGCTCGAAAATGGGTCCGTTTCGGGGAAGAACGGGGCAGAACGTGAGCAAGTCAGAAGTGAAGATCAGGTCCGTCAGTATTGATGATTCCTAGTGGGTCCGCTTGGGGCCACAAACCATTTCCAGGATTAGCAAACCGCCGCCTTCAGCCACTCGGCCATCTCTCCACAAACGGCTTGCGCCGGTCCATTCACACCCGCTCCGGACGCCCGTTGCACCCCCTCCGCAGGGCTGCGTTCGAAAGGACCGGCGTGTCAAAGGTGGACCCGCACGCGACCGGCACATACTACGCCAGGACCAAGCAGGCTGGCAACACCATTCGCCCGGCCGCGCGGCGGGCGGGGCCGAGCTTTGGGTGCGGGTGCGGGTGATCGGCGGCAACGCCGCCGCCGGCCCTTATAGCGACCCGGCGACCAAGGTGGTGCCTTGAGGGCGATCGAGGGTTGAGGGTTGAGAGATTTGAGGCGCGGCTGTCGCAGACCGCGCCTTTTGCTGAACCGATGGGGCGAAGGGAGCAAAGGTGGGGCGGGAATTCCGCTTGTCGGGCCGCGTGCGGTGAGCGAAGGTTTAGTGGTCCCACGCGAAATGACAGGATGATGCTATGAAGAGATTGCCGGTAACGCTCCTTGCTCTCGTGTGCTGGCTCGCCACTTGGGCGCCGGCGCCCTCACGAGCCGATGCGCCCTCGACCGTCAGCGCCGATGAAGCGCTCAAGCTGCTGCTGGCGGGCAACCAACGCTTTGTCGCCGGCAGCCTCAAGTCCGTCACCCAGGATGAATTGGCCCAGCGCCGGGCGGAATTGGCCCAGGGACAAAAGCCCTTTGCCATTGTGGTGTGTTGTTCGGATTCACGCGTCGGGCCCGAGATCGTCTTTGACCAGGAGCTGGGGAACGTGTTTGTGGTACGCACGGCGGGCGAGGTGCTGGACGCCGCCGGGATTGGGAGCATCGAATATGCGGTGGCGCACCTGGGGTCTCCCCTGTTGGTGGTGCTGGGACACGAGCATTGCGGCGCGGTCGCGGCAGCCGTGGCAGACGCCAAAGAGCCGGGCCAGATCGCGAGCATCGTGAAGGCCATCCGCCCCGCCGTGGCCAGGACCAGAGCCGAGCCGGGCGACCCGTTGGAAAATGCGGTGCGTGCCAATGTGCAGGACGTGGCGGCCCAGCTTCGGCGCATGGGCCCGGTAATCTCCGCAGCCGTGAAATCGGGGCGGCTCAAGGTCACCGGCGCCGTCTGTTCTTTGACGAGCGGAAAAGTGGAGCTGGTGCCCGAGGAACCGGCCCCCGCGAAGTGATCGGCGTTGGGAATTTCCGCTGAGGGCAGGTCCGAAGGCTTTGGAGGGGGGCGGAAACTGGGGGCTTGACGGCGGGGGGCTGGTTTACTAACTTTGGGGCGATGTTAGTGAATATTCGGCAAGTTGCACTGGTGCTGGTCGTCGTCGTAGTTAGCGGCGCCGCCGCAGGCGCTTGTCGAAGGTGAACTGAATTTCGACAAGAACCCACGGCTGGCAGACGGTCGTGGGTTTTTTTATGCGCCCGCGGCTGCCAGTCACAACCGCAACAACATATATGAGCAAGATAACTGAACAGACTAAGACCGCCCCGGCCGCCAAAAGCGTGGAACTCGGCCCCACGATGTCCGGCAGCGAAATCCTCGTGGCCTGCCTCGAACGGGAAGGCGTGGACACGATCTTCGCCTACCCCGGCGGCGCCAGCATGGAGATTCACCAGGCGCTGACGCGCAGCAAGAAGATCCGCACCATCCTGCCGCGGCATGAACAAGGGGGCGCCTTCGCCGCCGATGGCTACGCGCGCGCAACCGGGCGGGCGGGCGTGTGCATGGCCACCAGCGGACCAGGCGCGACCAACCTCGTCTCGGGCATCGCCGACGCTTATATGGACTCGGTCCCGCTGATTGCCATCACGGGGCAGGTGGCGCAGGCGATGATCGGCAAAGGCGCTTTCCAGGAGACGGACATCTACGGCATGACACTGCCGGTCGTGAAGCACAGTTACTTGATCACCGACATCAATGATATTCCGCGGATCGTCAAAGAGGCGTTCTTCATTGCGCAAAGCGGGCGGCCGGGGCCGGTCCTGATTGATCTGCCGAAGAACGTGCAGCAGGCGCGCACTCAGCCGGTCTTTCCGAAGGAAGTCCACTTGCGCGGCTATGGGACCGAGCCGCACGCGAGCGATTTGGTGTTGAACGAGATCATCGGGCTGATCGAGAAGTCCGAGCGCCCGGTGCTCTACATCGGCGGCGGGATCATCACCGGCAACGCGAGCGAGGAGCTGCGGCAGTTTGCCGAGGCGGCGCAGATTCCCGTGACCTCGACCATCATGGGCTGCGGGGCGTTCCCGGAGACCAACCCGCTTTCGTTGCGCTGGCTGGGCATGCACGGGGCAGCCTTCGCGAACTGGGCGGTGAACGGTGAGTTTGAGCAGCGCCAGAGCCCAACCGAGCCCATGAAGAAGATCGCGCACGGCGCGGACCTGCTGCTGGCCTTTGGGGTGCGGTTCGATGACCGCGTTACCGGCAAGGTAGATAAGTTCTGCGAGGGCGGCACCATTGTGCACGTGGACATTGACCCGTCCGAGATCAACAAGAACAAGAAGGCCAACTTGCCGGTCGTCAGCGATGTCAAGTTCGCGCTCGGCCGCCTGGCGAAGATGATCAAGGAGCGGCCGCTGCAGAAGCAGTTCAGCGCCTGGCACAAGCAGATTGAGGCCTGGAAAGCCAAGGCGCCCTTCGGTTACAACGTGACCGAGGAAGTCATGAAATCGCAGCACATGCGCGACCATCTCAAGGGCAAGGAGAACGAAGTCATCCTGCCGCAGATGGCGATTGAGACGCTGTATGAGCTGTCCAAGGGCGAGGCGATCATCACCACCGGCGTGGGCCAGCACCAAATGTGGGCGGCGCAGTATTACAAGTGCAAATACCCGCGCCAGCTCCTGACGAGCGCCGGCCTCGGCGCGATGGGCTACGGCTATCCCGCCGCGCTGGGCGCCAAGGTGGCGTTCCCCGACCGGCAGGTGGTGGATATTGACGGCGACGGCTCGTTCCTGATGAACATTCAGGAACTGGCGACGGCGCATATCGAGAAGATTGCCGCCAAGGTAATCATTCTCAATAACCAGCACCTGGGCATGGTGATGCAGTGGGAGGATCGCTTCTACAAGGGCAACCGCGGCAACACCTATCTCGGCGACCCGGATAACCGGAAGCTGATTTATCCCGATTACACCGCCGTTTGCACCAGCTTCAATGTGCAGTGCGAGCGCGTCATGTATAAGAAGGATCTCCGCGCGGCGATGCAGCGCATGCTCGACGCGAAGGAGCCTTACGTCCTCGACATCATTGTCCCTTACACCGAGCACGTGCTGCCGTTCATCCCGGCGGGCAAGACCGTCGCCGATATGATCTGGCAGGCCTGATTAGTGGGCGGCGAAGTCCGAAACCCGAAGCAACAAGCCGTCGGTCCCGGAACGCGGCGGTCTCGAAAGCCCCCTCGGGGCCGGAGTGCCGGGCCACGTTGGTCGCGGACGCCCCTGTCACGGTACCTCGCCGAAGTTGATGACTTCGGACCTCGGGCTTCGGCCTTCTTTTGGCCTTCTGCCCTCGGGTTTAGGATTTAGGACATGAGCATCCCCCCTCCCTTTGCCCGCCATCCCAGCATCGCCATAAAGGGCTGCAAGCCGTGTACAAGGGGTGTACGAGGGATGCTCAACGGATGCACACGCTTCAGTCCCTTGTGCATCCCTCGTGCATCCGATGTACACCCCTTGTACACGGCGCGATACCGTGGAGAATCCCTGCAGTGGGCGGCTGGCTGATGTCCCAGGTATTCCGCTTGGCAACAGAACCTCAGTCGTAGTCCGCCGGGTTTACGGCGGGTCGTTCGACACCCGGCTTGGCAGAGGAATGGCTCCGGAGATATTAATGGCCTGCCCTTGTGGCGCTGAGGTTGGTGTCCTGTTTTGAGACAATGGGGGCGTAGCCGACATTTCAGACCGACTCCGCGCGACAGCTCTGCAAGCCAATGAGAACTTCTAGTCGCTCAGGCAAACTACGAGTGTTCCACTGCTCCAGGCGTACCGATCCCGGCGACGGGCGAAGCAGGCGATTCCGCTTTCACTCCACGCTGCCTTTCCAGCTCTTTAACCCGGCGGAACAGCTCGGGGAGCTGTTGCAGAGCGATCATCTGCCGCTTGGCCTGCCGGTCGGGCTGAGCGGGCGTCCAGATCCACTTCTCGCCGTCGGGGATGTTGTTCATCACGCCGGACTGTGCGGCGACGGAGACACGGCTGCCGATCTTCAAATGCCCGGCGAGGCCGACCTGCCCGCCGAGAATGACGTAGCTGCCCAGCTTGGTGCTGCCGGCGATCCCCGCCTGGCTCACAAGGATGCAATGCTCGCCGATCGTCACGTTGTGCGCAACTTGCACCAGGTTATCAATCTTGGTGCCCTTGCCGATAATCGTCGGCCCGAGCGCGCCGCGGTCAACGGTCACGTTCGCCCCGAGTTCCACGTCGTCGCAAATGATGACATTCCCGATCTGCGGGATCTTGCGGTGCGCGCCGTTGTCCAGCACGTAGCCGAAACCGTCGGAGCCGACGACGGTGCCGGCGTGGATGCGCACGCGCTTGCCGACTTCTGTATTCGGATACAGCGTGACGTTGGGGAACAGGTGCGCGTCCTCCTCGATCTGGCAATCGGCGCCGACATTATCGTTCCCCTGCAAGACGGCGCGCGGGCCGATCCGCACGCGCTCGCCCAGCACGCAATAAGCGCCAATGTGGGCCGTGGAGTCCACGCGCGCGCTCGCGGGGATAATCGCCGTCGGGTGAATACCAGCGGCGAAGGCAGGCTCGGGGAAGAAAAGCGGCAACACCTTGGCGAAGGCCACGCGCGCGTTGGGCACGCGGATGAGCGTCTTGCGGCTGGCGTAGGGGCCGTCCACGAGGACCGCCGCGGCAGCGCTCTGCTCCGCGCGGGCAAAATAGTCCTCGTTCTCGGCGAAGGTCAGGTCGCCCGCCTGGGCGCGGTCGGCGGGGGCGAAGCCCTCCAGGGCTAGAGCGCCGTCCCCAACCACCTCGCCGCCGAGCCGTTTAGCAATGTCAAAGGCGGTATAGGGCATAAGTTGTTGACTAGGCCACAGGCTGCCACTATAAAGGGCACGGCAGCTAATTCAACCCCAACTTTGAATATGGCCAAGACACTTCGGGTCGGAATGATCGGTTACGGTTTTATGGGCAAGGCACACTCCAACGCCTGGCGCCAAGCTCCCTATTTCTTCTCCCTCAAAGCCAGGACCGAGTTGCACACCATCTGCGGGCGCAACCCCGCCGGCGTCCAAGCCGCCCGCGCCAGGCTCGGCTGGCAATTCGCCTCCACCGATTGGCAGGAACTGGTCGAGTCGCCCCTCATTGACATCGTTGACATCAGCACCCACAACGACTCGCACGCCGAAATCGCCATCGCGGCGGCCAAAGCCGGCAAGCACGTCCTTTGTGAAAAGCCCCTGGCGCTTAACGTAAAGCAGGCCGAGGCCATGCTCGCCGCGGTCCGGAATGCCAAGGTCGTGCACATGGTTTGTCACAACTACCGCCGGGTTCCCGCCATCGCGCATGCCAAGCGGCTCATTTCCGAGGGCGCGCTCGGGCAGATTCGACACTTCCACGCGCGTTACGCGCAGGACTGGCTCGTTGACCCGGACGCGCCTCTCCACTGGAAGCTGGACAAAGCGATCAGCGGCAGCGGCGCTCACGGTGACATTGGCGTGCACCTCATTGACCTGGCGCGCTACCTCGTGGGCGAGTTTAGTGAAGTTTGCGGCCTGACGCACATCTTTGTCAAAGAGCGCCCCCTGCCGCCAGAAGTGGCCGCTCCCGACGCGCCGCCCAAAGCCGCCGCCGCCAAATCCAAACCGGGCAAAGCCGCCCCGTCTGTTGCGCCTGCCGTCCCGATGGGCAAAGTCACCGTGGATGACGCCGCCGTCTTCATCGGCACCTTTGCCAGCGGTGCGCTGGCCAATCTCGAGGTCACCCGCTACGCCCCCGGGCGCAAGAACCAGTTAGCCCTTGAGATCAACGGCTCCAAAGGTTCCCTCGTCTTCGATCTCGAGGACATGAACCGCCTCAAGTTCTGTGACGCGAACAGCCTCCCCGACCGCCAGGGCTTTCGCGACATCCTCGTCCTGCAACCCAACGGCGCGCATCCCTACGTCAACCACTGGTGGAGGGCCGGCCATCTTCTGGGCTACGAGCACACGTTCGTTCACACCGTGGCCGATTTCGTCAACGCCTGCGCGGAGGGCAAGCCGGTCCAGCCTACCTTCGAGGACGGCCTTCAGAATCAGCGCGTGCTGGCTGCCGTCGAGGAGTCCTTCAAGAAGCGCGCGTGGGTGAAACTGTGACGAGTGACGAGAGGCGAAGGACGAGAGACGACGGCGGTGACGCGCCCTGCCATCGGCTGGCGGCTGCTTTCTCCCCTTGAACACCGCCCGCCATCCCCCTTATTCTCGCGCACCATTTGGTTGTCAGGAATAACATAACGCAACAACACGTTTAATCACTTAACAGCAATCGCAATATCGGAGACTCCATTATGTCCAATAGACCTCTCAATGTCGGTTTAGTCGGCGGTGGCCGGGGCGCCTTCATCGTCCACCCGCACCAAAAGGCCATCCACTTTGACGGCACGCGCCGCGTCGTCGCCGGCGCCCTCTTTCCGGACCCCAAGATTGCCCTCGAAGAGGCCGCCAACTGGCCCTACCCGATCAAAGGGTACGGCTCCTACGACGAGATGATCGCCGGCAACGCCAAGCTTCCCGACGCCGAGAAGCTCGACTACATCCTGATCGTCACCCCCAACTTCGTCCACTACGACCCCGCGATGAAGGCCATGAAAGCCGGCATCGCCGTGTTCTGCGAGAAGCCCCTCTGCCTTAATCTCAAGGAAGCCGCCGACCTCGTGAACACCTCGCGCAAGCTCAAGGTCCCCTTCGGCGTCGCCCACACCTACGTCGGCCACTGGACCAGCCGCTTCAGCAGATACATCGTCCGCGCCGGCCTGCTCGGCGACGTGCGCTGGGTGGACAGCTACTACCTCCAGGGATGGCTCGCCACCAAGCTCGAAGCCACCGGCCAGCAGCAGGCCAGTTGGCGCGTGGACCCCAAGCGCGCTGGCGGGTCGGGCTGCGGCGGCGACATCGGCACGCACGCCCTCATGCAGCTCCGCTACGTCACCGGCCTCGAAATCTCCGAGCTCAGCGCCCAACTGGAAACCTACGTCCAGGGCCGCCAGCTCGACGACCACTTCACCATCTACTGCAAGCTCAGCAACGGCGGCAAGGCCCTCGTCCGCGCTTCGCAGATTTGCATCGGCCACAAGAACGACCTCGGCATCGAAGTCGCTGGCACCAAGGGCACCCTCGTCTGGCGCCAGGAAGAACCCGAATCCGTCACCATCATGCTTTCCGGCCAACCCGACCGCGTGTATTGGCGCGGCGCCGTCAGCCCCGGCGACGGCTTCCTGCCCAAGGAGGTCCCCGCCGACCTCATGGCCGAGCCGACGGTCCCTGCCGGCCACCCCGAAGCCTTCCACGACGCCTTCGCGCGCCTGCACCGCTGCTTCGAAGCCGACGTCCGCGCCTGGAAAGCCGGCAAAGCCTTCAAAAGCGACGGCTCCAAATACGCCAACGTCGAAGACGGCTGGGCCGGCATCGCCTTCATCGAGACCTGCGTCAAAAGCAGCAAGAAGAACGGCGCCTGGACGCCGATGCCGAAATCCATTTAGTCCGCCCCAACCCGCCCGGCGGATTCGCGTTGCGCTCCGCTCGGGCCCAGATCAGGGCGTTCCGGCACGGGCTCGGAACGCCCTGATACATTTATATGGCTTTCGAGCGGGCCCCGCTCCCCTTGGAATGCGTTCCCAAACCACCCTCACGCCAGTTGCGGCTCCTCGATCTCCCTCGGCGCGGAGACCAGCGGCGTGCCGTCTTTGGCCTCGGGATACTCGAAGATTCTGCCCTCGTAATTGCGGATCACCACGCGGTCGGCGTTCCGGCTCAGCACGTAGTCCGGTGTCACCGGCACCTTGCCGCCGCCGCCGGGTGCGTCAATTACGTATTCCGGCACCGCGTAACCAGTCGTGTGGCCGCGCAGGCTCTCCATGATCTGCAGACCCTTGCGCACGCTCGTGCGCAAGTGGGCCGAACCTGCGATCAGGTCGCACTGGTAAATGTAATAGGGCTTTACCCGGCACATCAGCAGCTTCTGCACGTGCGCCTTCATGACCACAGGATCGTCATTCACGTTGCGCAGCAACACCGACTGGTTGCCCAGCGGAATCCCCGCGTCCGCCAGGCGGCCCAGCGCGTCCCGCACCTCGGTCGTCAATTCCCTGGGGTGATTCGAGTGGACGCTGACAAACAGCGGATGATACTGCCGCAGCATTGCGCACAGTTCCGGCGTGATCCGCTGTGGCAGGAACACGGGTATCCGCGTGCCGATGCGCAGAAACTCGACATGCGGAATCGCGCGCAACTTGCCCAGCAAGTATGACAGCTTCTCGTCGCTGAACAGCAATGGGTCGCCCCCGCTTAGCAGCACATCCCGCACCTCCGTATGGCGCCGGACGTAATCAATCTGCCGCTCGAACTCCGGATGGAAGTCATAACCGCTGGCGTTGCTCACCAGCCGTGACCGCGTGCAGTACCGGCAGTACGACGCGCACCGGTCGGTCACGAGGAACAACACCCGGTCAGGATACCGGTGCACCAGCCCCGGGACCGGTGAATGCGAATCCTCCCCGCACGGGTCGCTCATCTCCCAAGGCGCGATGTGCGTTTCCTCGACGCGAGGAATGACTTGCCACCGGATGGGGCAGTGTTCATCCGTCGGGTCAATGAGATTAAAGAAATAAGGCGTTATGGCCAGCGCGAGCTTGTGGTTGGCGAGCGCCGTGCCCGCAAGCTCCTCGGGCGTGAGCGTCGGCATAAGCCGCTGCAGTTGTTCTACGGTGGTAATCCGGTGCTTGAGCTGCCAAAGCCAGTCGCTCCAATCCCGCTCCGGCACGTTGGCCCAAAAGCCCCTGCCCGCCGGTTGAAACTCCTTGAGATTTCTCGCCAAGCCATACGATGGCGGCTCTTCGCCGCTCTCCGATGCACTGTTGTTTTGCATTCTTCTCCCAAAGTTTGGGTTAGCGCACTATAGTTTTGATCGAACACCTGTCAAGCGAGGCACCCCAGAAATGTTCCCGGAGCCTTCAACGGCCTGCGCCGCTGCCTGCGCTGTAGGCGCGACGTCCATAAATGCTTCGCAATCAATGTGTTACATGGCGCAGCAGTGGATGGACCACAAGTGGCACTGTTGGGAGGCTGCAGGCCTTGTGCTTCGGACCTAACCACCTGCTCTCCAGGCAATTAGGCTTCGGGAATTTGCGCTCAAGCTCTGTCCACCGCGGTGCTCTGCCATAGCAATCTCCACATCCAGCACACGCGAGGAGTGCCGAGCAACAATCAGCCAGGCGGTGGTTTGAATGCAAGCCCTTCCATGAAGGCGTTCCGAGTAACTACGTAGGGGGATTCCCCGACCCTACAATGCCGATTTTCCTGACTATTCAGGCGAAAAACCTGAAGCATATTCTCGCGCATTAGTTGGATGAAGTGGGACTGGCGGGCAGCTTTCAAGGCAAATGAGTGCGGTTGAATAATGCACCTAACGCGTGCGCAGGCGGAGTTTCACTTTTGTCACGAGAAACGGAGAGTTGGGTTGGAAACGCCCCGGCGTCTCGGTTCAGGTTTCCTTTCAGGGGGTTTGAGGAACCTGCCGAGACGCTGGGTTCTTCGCCGGGGCGTCTTCACGTTTGCCGACCCCAACGCTAACCATTACCCAACGCGCCTTTACCGGATCAGTGCGCCGTGAGGAATTTCAAGCCTCCACTACGGCGACGGCGTGCTGCGGAGACTCCGGTGCCTGACTGTCCCGGAGGGACATCCCGAGACTAGCCCAAGGTTTCAACCTTGGGAACGCGTGTTCGGCGTTGCATTAGTCCCGAAGGGACGGCTGAATAGGGGCCATGGCATACGTCAGCTCCCACTATCAATGTGCCGTTGCCGCCGCGTGCCTCGCCACGGCTTTCAGCGCCCTCTCCGCCCAGCCTGGCGCACCACGGCCTGCTGCCGACGATCCCGCCCTGCGGCCGGCGGATTACCAGCCCTCGGGCGACTACTATGACTGGCACAAAACCGGCCAGCCCGAGCGGCCCTGGTTTCACAAGTATGACCAGAGCCTGGTGATGAAGATCTTCCTCGCCGAACGCACGGACGAAGGCAGGGGTTGCAAGGTCTATCTCACCTTCGAGCAGGCGCTTGATGTCATCGAACGCCTGGACCGCATCACGTGCGGCGCGCCCAAGATTGTTTATCTGGTGGGCTGGCAATACAACGGCCACGACTCCAAGTACCCGGCGTGGGGCGAAGTCAACCCTCGCCTGAAGCGCGCGCAGGACGCCACCGCGCTCGAAAGCCTGAAGTGGCTGATGCGCGAAGGCCGCAGGCACCACACCACCGTCAGCCTGCACATCAATGCGTTGGACGCCTACGCGGACAGCCCGCTGTGGCAGGAATACCTGGACAAGGACATCATCGCCAAGGACAAGCAAGGCGCGCCGCTCAAGGGTATCGTGTGGAACGGCCAGCAGTCCTACCCGCTGAGTTACGCGCGCGAGTGGGAAACCGGCTGCGCCAAGCGGCGGATTGATGGCCTGCTCAAGCTGCTGCCCGAACTCAAGGAGGCGCACACCATCCACATTGACGCCTTTCACACCTACCCGCCGCTCCCGCCGGAGTCGCAGGTGGCGGGGTTCAAGGGCATCAGCCCGTTTCTGGGCTACGGCCCGGAGCGGGAGTCCGCCGCGCAGCGCAAGACCCTCCGCTACTTCCGCGATTACGGGCTGGATGTGACCTCCGAACACAGCACGGGCGGGCGCCTCGACCCGTTTGTCGGCTTGCAGCCGATGGCCTGGATCTACGAAGCTCCGTCGCCGGACATCCCGCCCAGCCTCTATTGCGGCAGCCCCATGCGCGCCGAAGCTGAGATACGAGCTGACCCGCAAAAGCTCCCCGGCCTGCAGGATCAGCTCTGCCTGAAGGCGGCCCCGGAAATCTGGTCCAATGCCTGGCGCGCGGCGCACGACAACCATCCGCCGCCAGCCGCCGACTTGCATCGTGTTCTCCAGGGCAATGACTGCTGCCTGCCGCTGGTATGGAAAAAGGAGCCCACGCTCCTTGCCTACAGCCGCGACGGCTGCGCGCGCAAAGCATGGAAGCTCCCCGCGGATTGGATAGGAGTGAGAACCGTCCGGCTTGCCAACGTCACCGTTGACAGCATCACGGCGGCGGGAACCGCTGAAGTCAAGGACGGCGACCTCGCGCTCGCACTCACGCCCGGGCAGGCGGTCGTGATCGCGCAGCAGTGAGGCTTATGGCCCTTGCCGCTGCGCTGGTAAGCGCATATCATCCTGCCCGAGCCAATGCCTGAGCGCGGCCACTTAATGCAATGGTCTTGGCCCAATCGCCACATAGGTTAAATCTTGTAAATCTATACCGATGGCAGAGCCTGACACCGACGCTGAGTGCGCTACGTTTTAACATCTTTCATTTGTGCAGCACTTGCTGTAGCGGGCGTCGTTCTTTGGCTGGCCGCAACTATGCCTCGGGGCGAAGGCGCTTTCGGTATTGCCAAGGCGGTGCCGATGATACTGCTGTACGGTTCCGCCGCTGCATTTTGTGTCATCTGGTTTCCTGCCAATCTCGGCGTTTTCCTTAACCATCGACGCGTTCAGCCGAATGGGTCGGCAGATGAGGCAGTGCCGCTCGTCTTCTTCAGCGGGATTGTCTTCGTCGTTTGTATTGCTACCGTCGGGATGATGTGGCATCGGGCGCATTCGCCCCAAAGCTACGCTCCCCCTGCGCCACAGCGCCCAATCGAACTCAAGGATGTCAAAGAGGTGATTGATAGCTTTTGCGCCAAGGAGCGGAAGGGAGAGAAACTTACGCCTGCCGATGGAATCTTCGCAACGATGGAACAGCTGGTGTGGCTTTCCCCGCCGGATGTCATAAACTACATGGGCGACAATTTGGACGACAATTCAGGTTTCTTGTGGGTTATCGCAGCGTGCCCTAATTGCCCATCAAACCTCTTTACTCGATTTCTCTCAGTCCCTTCTACTCACGAGTCGCTTGCAAGAAACCCAGCGACCTCGCCTCAAGTGCTCGAATCATTGTCACATTCCACGAACTGGCAGGTTAGAGCGCGTGTTGCAGCTAATGCGAACACGCCTGAAGCGACGCTGGAACGGTTGGCCGGTGATCCAGAAAGGGGTGTACGCGAATCTGTTGAGAGGAACCTAAGGCCAAGAATCCGTCAGAAGTAACGCGTGGGTAGACTGGTGGTTTTGTGTATTATTTGCACCCTACTCCAGCGTGGTATCCGCGCGTTGTTATGAATAAAGTGCCTAACGCCCAAAGCATGGATCAGACCGGAGCCAGCCGTTTAGCTCAATTACAATTCGTTCCCCAGTGGCGGCTGCGGCAGCTTGGTATGCAGTCGCCTCGGTAAATCTCGGCGGGTTGCTCGCGGCTAACTTCACGGCAACCTCGGCGGCCTTGCCTCGGGCCACTGTCTTGCCGCCCCTATCGGTGCTCCTGAGGCCTAAATCGGTGCTTCCTTGAACGCCTTGCCCTTGCTAAATCGTTCGGCCTATGGGCGACCAACAACCTCAGCAGTCCTCTGTGTATTCCCGCAAAGGCTTCCGTTTCGCCGCTGTTCGCCTGGCCATCCTGGGAATGGCTTCGTTCCACTTTTTGCCCGTCCGGGCGACGTTGGGCGCGGAAGCCGCAGGCCGCACCAAAGCGGTGGATTCGCTCCGCCTGGTTTTGCCTCCGAAGGCCGACGCGGTGACGCAGAACACGGCGCGCATCTTTGCCCGACAGGTGACGCAGCGCTGCGGGGCTAAGGTGATTACTGAAGGCGGCGGGGCGCTGCGGGTGACGCTGGCGATCGAGCCTGGCCTGGGCACGGAGGGGTTCAGAATTGCCGCCGATAGCGACGGCAGCATCCGCATCGTCGGCAACGACGCACGCGGCCTGCTCTACGGTGTCGGCAAGTTTCTGCGTAGTTCGCGTTACGACCAGGGGGGCTTCACTCCCGGCAGTTGGCGGGGGACCTCGGTGCCGGAGGGGTCCGTTCGGTGCCTGGATGCCACCGCGCACTTCATGAATTTCTATGAGGCCGCGCCCATCCCCGAGCTGCAGGCCTACATCGAGGACGTCGCTTTGTGGGGCGCCAACGAGGTGAGCACGGGGTTCCCGACGTGGGATTTCAAGGGCTTTGACGACCCAGGGGCGCGCCGGAGCCTGGAGCATTTGCGGGCGCTGCTGCGGGCCGCCAAAGCCACCGGGCTGCAAGTCGGTTTGGGCATCTGCCCGAACCAGGGCTTCACTGGCGCGCCGGCGGAGACTCGGGCCCAGAGCTTTCCGGATGGTATGGGCCGGCGCGGTTTCTTTGGAGTCAACTGCTGTCCGAGCAAGCCCGCCGGGCACGAGTATCTCCTCAGTCTGTATGGGCGCCTGTTTGACGAGTTCAAGGACGTCGGACTGGACGGCTTTTGCGTCTGGCCTTACGACGAAGGCGGGTGTGGCTGCGCCGATTGCTGGCCCTGGGGAAGCCGGGGGTTTCCCACCTTGTCGCGTGATGTCGTCCACGCGGCGCGCGCTCGCTTTCCGGCCGTCAAGTGCATTCTTTCCACCTGGTGCTATGACACGCCGCCGGCCGGCGAATGGGCGGGGCTGGCCAAATTCCTTGGGCAGGACAAGAGCTGGGTGGACTGCATCCTGGCCGACTCACACACCGACTTTCCACGTTATCCGCTCGAACACGGAGTGCCGGGCGGCCTGCCGTTGGTCAACTTTCCCGAGATCAGCATGTATGGCCGCACGCCCTGGGGCGGCTATGGGGCCAATCCCTTGCCGGCCCGGTTGGCGGCCCTGTGGCAGCAGACGCAGGGCAAGCTGGCGGGCGGGGGCCCGTACTCCGAGGGCATTTACGCCGACATGAATGAGGTCATCTGTCTGCAGCTCTACTGGCAGAAGTCTCGCGCCACGCAGGACATCGTGAAGGAATACCTGGCCTTCGAATACTCGCCGGCGGTAGTGCAGGAGCTGTCACAGGCGGTGCGATTGCTGGAGGCGACGTGGGTCGAGCGGGGCCCAAAGTCCGCCGAGGCGTGGGCGCTGCTGCAAAGAGCCGATGCCAAGCTGACCCCGCAAGCGAAGGCGGCCTGGCGCTGGCGCATCCTTTACTTGCGCGGCCAGATTGACGACGAACTGTGGCGCCGGCACGACAAGCTGCAAGGGCCGGTGCTCAAGGCCGCCTTTGATGAGCTGACTCGGCTTTATCACGCGGAGAACGTGCATGGCATGCCGGTCCAGCCGCCGCAGATCACGTTGGAGAAGCCTTAGAGCATGTTTGACAACCCGGGCGGGACTGCCACTATGGCAGAAGGATACTTATTGGTGCGAATGCGCCAACCTCGACCTTTAAGGCCCCGTTGCGGACGGGGATAGGCTTGCCGACGGAGCGGCCACGCAAGTCAACGGGCTGGGCCTGTTTGGCGTTCATGCCATCGGGCAGGCGGATCGTGACGGGGCCGGATTCGCCGGCTTGTTCCCACAATCGCAGGAGGGTGCCGGGGCCGTCGGGGTTGGTGCCGAAGGCGGTAACCTGGATGCCTTTGCGCGAGAGCGCCAGGCCGGTCTGGGCCGGGGGCATTGCGCCGGCGGGGCCGTCGGCAGCAACGGCGAGCAGAGGATTGCGCGCTTCGAGTGACGGCGTGATGAGCGCGGGCTCGGCGTCGTAGTGCCCGATGGCCCACAGGCGGAAGCGCGAGGTCCAGGTGCCGCTGTTCCAGAGGCGGAAGTTGGTATCCCACTGGTTATTGAAGAGGTTGACGTAGGCGACGGGCTTCTTCGGCACGAAGTCCACCGAGTAGCACCAGCAGCCGGGGGTGTCGAGGCTCACGAGGGGATAGTCCATCGGGCAAAAGCCGACGCCGCGGCCGGTGCCATCGGTGACGGTCACGCCGGTGTTGATGCCGAAAAGATAACGGTTGGCGCCGGTGATGATGTCCTGGGCCGGGTCAATGATGGATGCCAGGCGCCCGAGGTGGAATTGCGGGTCGTTGACGTTGAGCGGAAGGCAGAGCCAGCCGGCTTCGGGCCAGGAGTCGTAGGGCTTGTCGTGCAGGGTGATCTCCAGGTCCGCGAAAGGCAGATCGCGGTAAAGGATCAGGCGGGTGGTGACGGCGGGCAGGTTGGTCGTGGCGGCGCAATCCATGATGGCGTCCACCGAAGCAGACGATTCCTCAAAGCGCAGCTTGAAATCCTTCGGGGAAGCCGCCTGGTAAGGGTATTGGTCGGAAGGCGGCTGGCCGGGTTTGTAGAAGTCAGCCCAGAGCTTGGGGCCGCGGACGTAATTCGAGCACCATAGCATGACCCTGTCCTTGTCGAAGCGCTCATAGAGGTATTGGCCCAGGCCGAGGCCGTCGGTGTGGCCGGCCAACTCGCGGCCGGAGTGCTTGTCCACCAGGGAGAGGATTATGCCGCGGGCGGGATCGAGCTTGGCGGAGAAGAAGGGGCTCTCGAGCGTGTCGGAGGGAGCGTGGAGCGTGGAGCGTGGAGCGTGGAGCGTGGCAGGCGCTTCGGCGGCGACGTAGGTGCGGTAGCCCATCGGCGGGATGTCGCGGGCCAGGAAGGACATGTAGCCGTTCGTCTCGTCCACATGGAAGGCCTCGCGGCCATCGGTGGCTTTGAGGGCGTGGCCGCTGAAACCGGGCATGTTCAGGCTGACGAGACCGCTGCGCTTCCAGGGCAAGGGATTGTAAACCACTACCCGTGGGCCCTGGACGTTAACGCCTTCGGCCAAGGCATTCAGGTCATGCGCAAGGGCGGCGGTGACGAGCTCGTTGGCCTTCTTGATGTAGGCGGTGTGCTCGTCCCACGAGGATTCAAGGCGCTCGAAGCGGCCCTGCGCCCGCTCCTGCTTGAACTCGTCGCCGAAGCTGAGCTTGTTATCAATCCAATAGATGGCGCCGCCCCAAGTGTGCTCGCCGTAGAGCAGGCTTTGCTCGTAGGCCGCGGCGATAGCGGGGGCGTCATTCGGCACTTTGGCGCCCCAGTCTCGCAACTGGGTATTGAGGGCCTCGGTGGCAGGGAGGAGCGGGCGCGTGTTGCGGGCGAGCTTCGCGCCGTCGGGATTGGACATGGGGCCGTGGATCCAGGTGTCCGGAGCATCGCCGCGCACGACAGGCAGGTCGGGCTTCTCGGCGAGGATGGCGTCGCCGAAGTCGGAGAGGCGGCCAATGTGGACCTTCACGCCGGGGAATTCCCTGGCGGCCTGGTCGAGAACCTTCTTCACCTCGTCAGGGTTAGGCGGGCCGTGGTTATCGCCGGTGTGCAGGCACGCCAGCCAGGTCCGATAGGGCCAGTCCGGCGGCGGGGCGAGTTGCGTGCCGTATTGGGGCGAGTAGAACGTGAGAAGGCGGGAGCCGTCGGGGCCTTGCCACCAGTAGAGCAATGGCACCCGGAGGCAGCCGCTGGCGCCATTGCAGCCAATCATCATGAAATCAATCCCGGCGTGCTTGAGCATGGTGGCCATCATCCAGGTGTGCTCGGGCACGTCGGTCATCTTGCCATCGCGGGGCACCTCCAGCCCGAGACGGCGGGAGAGACGGGCGGAGTAGCCAAGGCTGCGCACGAGGTCTTCGGCCTCCAGCAACTCGGTGTGAGTGGAGAAAGGCAGGCCGTGGACGACGAAGCGGCCTTCGCACAGGGCTTTCTCGACGCGCTCCTTGCGCTCCGGCGAGTAGCCCGGCCACTCCTGGAGAATCTTGTACATCGGCCAGCCGGAGATGGTCCACACGAACTGCTGTTCCAGCGGCAGGTCGCGGTTCTGGTCAACGACCTCAAGGGCCTTATCAATCATCGTGGTGCGGTAGCGCTGGACGACGTTGGTGGCCATGTCGGTGTAGCCGATGTCGAAGTGGGTCTTGAAGACGACCACGATCTCCTTCACGCCTGGCGTCAGCGTGACCGGCAGGCTGGACAGGAGGCGGTGCCCGTCATACAGCGCGCAGGTCGTGTGAGAGACCTGGTTCACTGCCGGTGCGAGCAATTCCACGGTTTGGTGTCCATCCTTCAACTGGAGGCGCTGCAAGTCGGTCTTGCCGAGCCGGACAGCGACTTCCTTCGGTCCGCCCACGTGAAGGATTGAGACGGCGATTCGCTGGCAGGATTTGCCGTCGCGCTCGACGTAGCCGAACAGCGGCTCAGCGGAGCTTAGGGTCGTCATTGGCGTTACAGGGGCGGCCTGCACTGCGTCCGGGGCTAAGAGCGCAAGGGAATCGTAGAGGAACCAACTGCCGGCGGTGGTGGTAATCTGGACCTGGTTGTTGCCTGCCTGGAGCAAGGCGGAGGGGAACTCGATCGTGACCTGGCGCGGCTTGCCGGCGGCCAGGTTGCCGAAGAGCGAGTCGTCGCCGGTTCCGGCGGGCAGCTTGCGCTCAGCAGCCTGGCCGTTGATCTCGATCCTCAGCGTGGGCGGGGCAGTGTGTTGGGTGTCGAGTATGTCCAGCACGAGGCAACAGGTGCCCTTCGGCACGGCCTCCTTGGTGCCGAAAAGCACGGAGAAGGTGTGCGGCCGGCTGCCTGCCCAATGGTCGGCGGGGCCGGGATGGACGTAGGGCCAGGCAGTCTTCGGATCTGACTGACCGACGATAAAGAAGCCGTCCGCGGCGAACTGGTGGTAGCCGCCAGGCGCCAGGGCGAACTCGGCGTTGTTGTGGTCCTGAACGCCGATCTGCCAGAGCGTCTTGGTGTCCGCAGCGACGCCAGTCAACGCGGCGAGCACCGAGACAAAGATGAGTCGCGGGAGGGGGGTAGTGTGTGTTTTCATGGAGTTAATACGCGTTTCGAACGGAAACCGGGGCGTTGCCCTCGCCATGCCTGCGGCCACCCTCTCCCCATCCGTTGGGGAGAAGGTTGGGTGAGGGGTGGGACCCGAAATCGTTCGTGCTGAGGCGTGGCGGGCCAAGCGCGTCTGGCATCAAAAAGAGCGATCATTCCGCCGTCGCCTGCAGCACGCTCGTGAGACCGACGATTCATAGACTCATCCAGACATAAACAGACCGCTCCTGTGCGCGCGCATCGGCTGCAAACTGCGCAATCGCACCGAGGAACGGAATAATCGTCTGTGGGGTACCGCCGTCTCGCCTCCACTCTTCGGTCGCCGCCCACGCTTTGCCAAAGCGCTCAATGTCCTCCTTGCTGGCAGAAGCGAGACGCGTTTCGAGAACCTCTGGGAGCCGAAAAACCCATGGCCCCTCCTCCCCAGCCTGGCGCACCAGCATAGCGTCGAGCAACGGCATCCGCTCTTGGAATGAAGCGCCATCAATGCAGCACTGGAGCTGAACAATCTTCACTGGATCAGTCCGGCTGGCGCGCAAGCACCGGAGACTTACAGCGGGACTTTTTGTAATATCCAAAGCTTCAGCTTCGGCGAGGGTAGCGACGAAAAAGTCTGTGAGCATAGGACAGTCGGTCTAACCTACGAGATACATTGCGCACGGGTGTATCTTGTCATTGTCCCCCTCCAAACACAGCTTTAATGGCTTGAAGGTATCCATAGCCGTATTCCTGTTCCGGTTCGAGGACACTGCCTTCCGGCCACTCGTTCCAGGCGTTCACGGTGATGATCTTCGGTATGGTCGGCGCAGCGAGAAGGCGCTGCTTGATGATCTGGCAGGCCTCGCGAAAGGCGGCGGGCGAGTTGCCGACCATGACGGGATTCACGACATGCGCGGCCGGCTTGTCCCACTTCGCGTCGGGGTGTGCGCGCGGCGAGTTGTCCCAATTGATGGTGGCGTTGGGGAAGTAGGGCACGGGATAGTTGGTGACCGCGCCGGCGTAGAATTTGAGATAGACGTCGCGGCCCTGGACGTAATCGGAGATCGGGAAGGTGCTGTAATTGAGCGCGCCGTAATGGACCCAGGTGTAGCCGGTCAGGCTGTCGAGGGCGAGGTCGGTGCAGAGCTTAGGCCAGTCGGCCGGCGTTTTGCCCCCGGGAAGATTGGGGCGACCCCACAGGACCGCATTGATGTGCAGACCGGGAAGCCCGGCTCCCCTGGCCTTTTGGCGAAAGCCGTCCAGCGCGGCGCGGGCGGCGTCCACCGAGCCGAAGCTCTCCAGGAACCGGCTCATCTCGTAGATGGAGAAGTAGGGCTTGCCGTCAATCTTCCAGTAGCTCGGGTGCTTGAAATAGCGGGCAATGACGAGGTCGGTGATCTTGTCCCACGTGGCCGGGGTGACTTTGCCGGGATAGAGCAGCTTGACCTTGTCAGCGGGGTTGTAGCCTTGAATGTCATACCAGTCGTGGTTGGCCCACATGAGGCCGAACTTCACGCGGCTGTTGTTCGTGGCTTGCAGGAAGCCGCGATCGAGGGCGCCCTGGAGGTATGGGCCATCGTCGTAGTAATACCAATCGAAGATGAAGGCGTTGACGCCGTAGTTCGCGGCGGCCTCAATCTTCTGCGCCATGACGGCGGGATCGGATTCGTCGGTGTAGCCCCAAAGAGGGACCTTGGGCTGCTTATGGCCCGGGAAGCGGGGCTTGGCCTTGCGCACGAGGTCCCACTCAGTGAAACCGGGATACTTGGCCTTGTCCCAGCGCGGGTCGGGATGCTCGCAGGGATAGTAATAGGCCGCGACGGTGATTTCTGGAGTCGGTGAAGCGGCGGGGCTCAATCCCACACTCATGAGCAACAGCGTGGACACCCGCGTCAGGCACTTCAAGGCGCTCCCGGCAAAACTTGGCTGTGTGATAGGCAGGTGCATGCGGGCGGCCGAAACCCTAAGTGGCCTGCTCCGCAGAGTAAATGCAAAACCTTGACCAGGATCAAAGCGGAGTGGACGTCTCCGGTCGAAAATGGCATGAGATGATGACGGTAATGCAAACGACCGAATCGCCTGGCCTGGGGCCAGTGACCGCGGAGAGCAACGCAGCCACCCTGCGCTTTGCCGACAAGCGCCTGGCCCGGGAGTGGCAGACGATTGCGGCGATGATCGGCTGCTACTGCCGAGGCCGTCACGCCACCCACGGGGCACTCTGCCCCGATTGCCAGGGGCTCTCAGATTATGCGGCGGTGAGGCTTGAGCGCTGCCGGTTTGGGCCCGAGAAGCCCGTCTGCGCCAAGTGCCCGGTGCACTGTTATCAGCCGGCCCGGCGCGAACAGGTCAGGGAAGTGATGCGCTATGCGGGCCCGCGCATGTTGTGGCAGCATCCGATCTTGAGCCTGCGCCATTGGCTCGACGGCTTCCGCAAAGCACCGGTTTTGGTGTAAGCGGCTCGGGTGAGGAAGAGATCCAGCAGGGGGCAGGACGCGGCTGTCCTGAGCCACAGCACCAAGTGTGGCGATGCGGCTGCGCCTGAGGACAGGCGCGCTCCGGTGCTACCGTCCAGCCGGACGCGCTTGCGATCTTAAACTTGACGAAGCCTAAGGCGTAAGATAATCTTACGGCATGACAACGACAATCTGTGTCACCACCAAGCGCCAGGTAGTCCTCCCTAAGGCATTTTGCGACCGAAAGCGCATTAAGCCGGGCACTGCTCTCAGGGTGACAGAAGTCCAAGGCGGCCTCTACGTGACGCCCATCGCGGAACCAACCGAAGCGGAGTTGAAGCGGGTCATTGAGAGCGCCGGCTCGCTCCGTGGGAGGCAGACGCCGGCAGAGGAGGAACTGGTGCAGGAGCTTGTCACCCAGCATCGCGCCCGAAAAGGCCGTCGCAGGCAATGAACGTCGTTGCGGATACCAATGTGGTGGTCTCCGCGATCTTCTGGCCCGGCGAATCGAGGGAATGCATAGCGCTTTGGGCCAGGAGACGCTTCCATCTCGCCGTCTCCGTCGCTGTTCTCGAGGAATACAATGAAGTAGCCGATCGGCTTGCCCGTCGGCACGGTAAAGTAAACCCCGAGCCCTGGCTGCAATGGATTGAGCGCAGGGCGAGGGTCTATGAGCCGGCGCCGCTGGGCCATCCCCGCAGCCGAGACCCGGAGGATGATCCCTTCCTTGCCTGTGCGCTGGCGTGCGGCGCCAGGTTTTTGATCTCCAAAGACAAGGACCTGCTGGCGTTAGAAAAGCCATTCGGCATTCAAATCCTTCACCCCCGGCAGTTCCTGGCACATTTCAACAAACGTGCTATACGGCGTTGCCCCAGACAGCGTTGACCTGCGCGCCGGCTTGCTTCACCTTTCAGCGCGATTGCCGGAATGCTTCCCGGCAAACAGGACCCAGTTAGCATGAGCAATGACATTCAGGTAGTTCCGTTGTCGCGCAGCCCGCGCGAGGTGATGCGATTTCTCGAAGTGAGCTATGGCATCTATGACGGTGATCCGCATTGGGTCGCGCCGCTGTTGATGGACCTCAAGAAGGTATTCACGAACGCCAACCCGCTGTTCGAGCACGCGGAGATGCAACTGTGGGTCGCCACTCGCGACGGGCGCGTCGTGGGGCGCATCGCGGGCATCCTCGACCACAACCACAACAAGGTCACCAAAGACCAGGCCGCTTTCTTCGGCTTCTTCGAGTGCGTGGATGACGCCGAGGTGAACCGGCAACTGTTCTCCAAGGTCATCGAGTGGGCCCGGAGCAAAGGACTCAAGCGCGTGCTCGGCCCCATGAACCCCACCACCAACGACGAGTGCGGCTTGCTGGTCGAGGGCTTCGATTCAGCGCCGGTCATCATGATGACTTACAACCCCCGTTACTATCTGCGGCTGGTCGAGGCGGAAGGCTTTCGCAAAGCGAAGGACCTGCTGGCCTTCAACATGGACCTGGCGAAGATTCCCTTTGATCGCCTGCGGCGGATCGCGGCCAAAATCCGGCAGCGCAACCCCGACCTGACGTTCCGTCCCGTCCTGCGCAAGACGCTGACGCAGGACCTGGTCAAAGTTAAGGAAGTCTATAACGCCGCCTGGCAGGCGAACTGGGGCTTCGTGCCGATGACCGATGCCGAAGTGGACTTCATGGCGGCGCGGCTCAAGCCTCTGCTCATGGAAGGACTCATCTGGCTGGCGGAGGCGGGCACCGAGCCGGTGGGCTTCCTGCTGGCGCTGCCGGACTACAACGTGCCGATGAAGGCGCTGCGGGGGCGGTTGCTGACGCCGAAGCTGCTGGGCTTTATCCCTTACCTGCTCGGCTGGAAATGCCCGCCGCGCACGCGCGTCATCACCCTGGGCATGAAGGAGAAATACCGTAACAAGGGCCTGGAGTCGGCGATGCTGATCGAGGGGCTTAAGGTGGGGATGGACGCCGGGGTGACGGAGTCCGAGGCTTCTTGGATACTGGAGGACAACGCCGCGATGTGCCGGGTAATCGAGGCGATCGGCGGCGTGCGCTACAAGACCTACCGGATTTATGAACGGGCATTGTAGGCGCGGGCCGGCAGTGAGCACCCGACGCTTATTCCTCACCAGGCGCGGGAGCGCTTGAAAGCCTGGTGCGTCCGGTTGCCCCGCCCGTCTCTATCAAGCCATTATGCCGGCTTAATTCGTCCACCACGCAACACAAGGAACACACGAAACTCCAGCCGCTCACGCCTGGTTGAGACTTGGCCCTCCCCGCTACCCCGCAGTAGCGAAAAACAAGCCTCGTACCTCGGGCGCCGGGCTCAGCCTCCTTCTCGTGTGTTTCGTGTGCTGCGTGGCATTATGATATTGCTTTGCGTGTTAGCCGATCAGGTGGGTGCCGAACCAACGCCTCGCCATCCTGGCTGTCGTTTGCTTGTGATTACATTCCCGGGCTTCTTGATTCAGCCAGCGCCTGACTTCCCATAGCCAGTGCCAGGACCCGTTGCGCCTCCGCCTGGTCCATGGTCGTTGGCGGAACGGTCCCGCTGGCCGACACCTCGGGCGTCTTCGGACGCACGCGCCCGATCCGGCGAAACCCATCGCCCACATAGGCCCTCGTCTGTGCGTCAGCCGAGCCCAAGCCCGCACTGAGCTGGAGAACGTCGTCGCACAAGAGAGCGTCCAACCGCTGTGCCGCCGCGGCCACCTCTCCGTCATGGATTCTCCGCAGCGCCAAACTAATGGTCTGGTCCTGGTAGAGATGCTCCAACGTGTTCGCGAGCGATTGGGCGGACTGATTATCCCTCTCCAAGCGCACATAAGTGGTCGCCGCCACCATGCCGCCAACCACCACGCCAATTCCCAGTATGGGGATCAGCCAGTTCAACCTAAAGTATCTTGTCTTCATACAACTCGATGTTCGTTCATCATGCACTCCATCCACTGCTGCGTTGTCATGCTTTTGTAAAATCATACCGTCCTGCCGGGCCCCATCCACGAGCGTCTGCTTCGCGCGGTGCGGCCACCTGATTCTTTGGACAGCTCGGCTTGAGAGTGCTCACGCGCTTTTCAGCCGTTGCTTCCACTTATGTATTAAGCGGAACGGGGGAAAAGTTACGGACAAAAGCGTCTGCTGCTTCCTCGGCTGGACAGGCGGCCCCTGTTGGAGTTTAAGTGAAATCCGTTCTGATCTCCGGCGTGAAAACATCCCACTCGCTCCCATATTGCGCCAGGTAGTGCGCCGGATACGCGCGGAAGAAAACCAGCACCGGCAGCCTCAGCACCGTGCCGAGGTCAAATGGCTCAAAGAGCAGGCGCTTAACGCGCTCGATGGCCTGGCCGACCGGCCGCGTCACGCTGACAGATTGTGATGGAGTCGTCATAGCAGAGTGCCCATGGCCGGAGTTCCTGCGCTACGGCGCGTTGGAGCCGGATACGGCATGGAATGTAGGTTCCGATGCACTTGGGGTTAAGCAGCTCAGGCGCGCGGTTACCCGGCCTTTGCGGCACGCTTGCGCAGTTCGATGCTGCCGCCGAGCGTTTCCAGTTTCAGCAACGGCCCGCCCCCGTTGAGCGTCCCGCGCAACTTGCCCGCCTGGACGTGACCTTGGACCTGGACCGGGAGGTCGGTCCTGACAGTGCCGCCTATAGTGGAGGCATCCACCGTGACCGCCGAGGTCTCCGGGAGTCGGGCAGTGACACTTCCACCCATAGTGTGGAGTTCGCAATCGGCCTTCGGCGCGCTGGCGAAATCGGCGGACACCGACCCTCCTGCCGTGTGGGCCCGCACGCTTGGACCCGAGAAGGTTTCAATCCGGATGCCCCCACCCATGGTGTGAAGCAGCAATTCATCTGTGCAGCCGGCAGCGTGAATGCCTCCGCCCATCGTCCCGCCGTCAACCTTTCCCTCGACGTCATTGAACGCAAGGTCGCCTCCCAGTGTGTTGACCTTCATCCCGCCGTGAATGCTGGCCACCTTGACCGCGCCACCGGCAGTTTTCAGGCGCAGGTCGGATTTGCGCGGCACGGTGATTTCGTAGTTCACGTCCAGCTCGGGCCGGGGCCTGCCCCACCACCAGGCGCCGTGGAGGCTGCGGGGGTCCTGCGCACTGATGGAGACTTCGCTGGCGGTCTGCTTGAGCACCAGTTTTTCCTCCGCTAGTACCTGGCTGGCCTGGGCGGCAGTGGCGCGCCGGACGTCGCGCGTCACGTGAACCTCCACCGTGTCCTGGTCAGTGCCGACGACGTGAACGCCGCCGCGGTCCACATCCATCACTAACCGGCCTGTGCGTCCCAGGGCGAACGACTTGGAGAGGTTCGGTTCGCTCCCGGCGGTTACCGTGCGCTGGATCGGCTTGGCGGCGGCAGCGGCATTGGTCTGGCGTGCGGCGCCGGCGTCGGGGGCTTCCGCGAGCGTGGCCCCGCTGGCCGCCGCGCTGACTTCGGCCGTGTCCTGCGCAGCCACAAAGGAATTCGTCGCGGCGGCGGCGGCGCCATCGCGTCCGCTGGGGCCCGCCGCCCTCACTATGAACTCCGCTTTCGAGAGGAAGAACAGCACAAGGCCAAGGACCAGCGCAAAAGCCAGTGCGGCCGCGGCCAGTGACAGCCACTCCCGGTTGTCGGGGTCGGGCTCCCTCAGCGCCAGCTTAATGGGCTTCCGCGTCAGGCAAACGATCAGCACAGCTTCATAGGCCAGAAAGAGCAGGGTGATGAATCCATAGACGGCCAGCGCCGTGACTTTCAGGGGCTCGGTGAGATCCGTCTGGCCAAGGATGGCACTGGTAACGATGGGAATGCCGAGGAGGTCCAGCACGCAAACGCAGACGGATTTATAAACCACGACCTTCCGGCCCCAGGATTTGAACTTCCAGAGCCCGATGCCGCCGACGAGACCCCCGCCGGCCAGCAGCGAGCTCACTATCGCGGCGATGAGCAGCCAGGCGGCCATCGTCGGTTGATCCGCATATTGCTTCAGGTTGAGCGGCAGCCCTACAGAGAAGTTAAGCGGCGAACAGCACAAGAGACCGAACCCGCCGACGAGCAGGCTCAACACCCCAAGCACTTTGATGACGTTCTGCGCCTTGGCCAGCGGGTCTGGCTCGGGCGTCGCAGCGAGCACGGTCGGAGCGTCCGCAGGCGTGCCTGGAGGGGGAGCGGCGACGGGTCCCGCGCCGACTCTAGCCTGGCCGGCCGGCGGATTGGGGCGTGCGGGTGGTTTTTGCGGCGCGGGTGGCGGCGGCCAGTTCGAGCGCCCGGGGTGGAGCCAGTTGGTAATCCGTCTCCCTTGTCCGTCGGTGAAGGCCTTACACAAGATGACAATCCAATCCACCGTAGCCCAAATACAGCAGCCGACGATCAGGAACCCAAGCAACAGGCCCAGGCAAACGATCATCGGGGCGAGCACTCGATCTCCTCCCACCGTGATGCCAGTGAGAACGATGGCGACAATCGCAGGGATCCATGCGAGCAAGCCGCCCAGTTGCAGCAGCCCCGTGCGGACCTTGCCGACATAGAAGCGGTGCATGCCGAACACCCCGAAGAAGAAGGCCAGCAGAAAGGCCGGAAGAATGATCTTGTCGCTCACCGTAGGGTCGGGCGCGAGGACCGCTGCGGACGGCGCAAACAGCGCGGGCGTTGACGCGATGCTCTCCACTTGCGTCTTCACCTCGCTGGCTTTCTGGTAGCGCCGCTCGGGCTCCTTTTCCAGCGTGCGCAGGACCACCTCATCCAGGCGCACGTCCACGTGCACTTTCTGCGATGGCGGCTGGAACTTGCCGACCGGCAGCTCGCCCGTGAGCATCTCGTAGAACACCACCCCGAGGGAATAGATGTCGGCCCGGTGATCCACTTCCTGCGGATGCTCGATTTGCTCCGGGGCCATGTAATGCGGCGTGCCCATGACGTCTTTGGCGCCGGTCAGCCGCAACCCGTCCGGCTCCAGCCCCAGAATCTTCGCCAGCCCAAAGTCCGTGATCTTCACCCGCCCCTTCGTGTCGAGCATGACGTTCTCCGGCTTGATGTCGCGGTGAACGATCCCCTCGTCATGGGCGAACTGGAGCGCATCGCAGATTTGGGGAATGATCTTCAGGGCCTCGCGTGGCGACAGCTTCCCGGCCTGCTCCAATTGCCTTAGGTTGATCCCTTCCACATACTCCATGACGAAGTAGTGCAGACCGCCGGCCTGGCCGAACTCGTGCACGGCGACGATGTTGGGGTGGTTCAGCCTGGCCAGCGCGCGCGCCTCGCGCGTGAAGCGGTCGGCAAAGCCGGCATCGCCGCTCGTCTCGGGCGGCAGGATCTTGAGCGCGACGAAGCGGTCCAGCGCCGGCTGGCGCGCTTTATACACGGCGCCCATGCCCCCCTGGCCCAGCAATTCCAGGATCTCGAACTGTGGAAAGAGCTTCGCCAGGTCCGCCACCGGCGGCGGCACGAAGGTGGGAATTTTGCTGGGCTGGCCCGGCTCCGCGGCGATCCCGGTCCCGAATCCCGCCTTCATGAGGCACTCAGGGCACAAGCCTTTGGGCGCGCCGGGCGGCAGCGGTTTCTGACATGATGGGCAAATCCGTTCAGTATCCATAGCTTTGTTCCACCCGTCTGTTACGAAATGCCAGGAAGAGGTTACGCGGCAAGGCGGATAAACAGGTTGGACCTATTCAACCACCCTCACCGCGCCAGCACCTTGAACAGATGGCGCATCTCCGCGTCCACCTCGCCGGGCGTGGCCACCGTGTTGGCGATCTCCGCCCGCAGCAGCTCCCGATAACGCTGGCGCAGCCGATGCACCGCCACCTTGACCGTCCCTTCCTCCATGCCCAGCTTGACGGCAAGCTCCGCGTAAGGCTGAGATGCGCGGTCCCCTACCAGACAAGGCTTGAGCGCGGCAAACGTAGCGGCCTGGTCCCGGGCGTTGAACTCCGCCTCAAGCTGGCCGACGACCTCGTCCAGTAAGGCCAGCGCCCAACGGTATTCGAATGCCTGCTCGGGCGTCCGGGTATCCGCCGGGTCAACGCCGTAGCGCGTCTCCGCCGTATCAAATTGAATGGGGATGCTCCGCTGGCCGCCGCCCCGCTTGAGCGCGCGCGCCTTGTGCCATTCGTTCGCCAGGAACCTCTCCATCGCAGTCAGCAGGAAGGTCCGAAAACGGCCCTTGGCCTGATCGGCGCGGGCCAGCCATTGGCGTTCGAGCACCCGTGCGAAGAATTCCTGGGTCAGGTCCTGCGCGTCCTCCACCGAATGCCCGCGTCGGCGCGCGTAGGCATAAAGCGGATACCAATACGCGCGGCACAGCTTCTCCAGCGCCGCCTGGGATCGCAGCGCATCGCCGCCCCCAGCCGTGAGCACCACCGACCAATGCGTCGTAACAAAGCATCCTGCCGGCGATCGCGGCGTCTCGGCGCCCGGCCGCATTGTGCCACTGGAAGTCATGCGGAAAACCGTAGCATACCGGCCAAGCCGGACCTCTGTCGAGTTATTGCGCCGGGTTGCTCAGACTTACTTCGAGCCGGAAACGCTTTCGATCTCGCCCGCTCGCACTGAGATCGAGTTTGTTCCGTCGGTGAGTTTCAGAATGGCTCCGCCGGTCGCGAACAGCCTCCCCGTGCTTGGGTCATATTCCGAGTGACCAGAGAAGTCAGCACTCTCGACGGCGATATTGGTGGCTGCTCGCACTCGAAGCTCGGCTAACGCAGCGCCGCCCGATTTGAGCAAGAACACCCGTCCTGCCGCCCCCTGCTTCTGGGCGGACGCCGCCAGGCTGAGCGCGATGACGACAACTGTGGCGAGGGCCGCTGCATATTGGTATTTCGCTGTCCTTTTATCTTGTTGCATGTCTTTATCATCTAGTGCGAATGTTCATCCTGTAATCATGAGCTCGGCAGACAAACGGCAATGCATGGACGACTTCTTCGCCGCCCATCGCCAGGCTGGCCTGCCGGTCGCCACGCAACGCCGGGCCGTGCACGGCGCACTGCCCCAAATCTCCTGCATGACGGTCCACCGCATCATGGGGACCTTCGTTTCCCTCGGCCTGGTGGCCAAGGCTTGCCACCCGGGTTCGGCGGCCCGCTTTGCTCCCGAGCTCCGCCAGCACCACCATCTTGTCTGTCTGGATTGCGGGCGCATCATTGACGTCGAGGATTCGCGTCTTAACTACATCCAGTGGCCCAAGGTCAACCCGAGAGAATTCCCGAGCGACGGCTACCTCGTTCATTTCCGCGGTCGCTGCGCCCGCTACTGCCAAAAGCCCCGCGCGCGCCAGCGCAGGCCAAATGCCCAACATGCATTGGCGGGCACCGACGAACCTTTGAGATAAATATGTCACAGAACGAAAGGAACAATTATCATGAATGAAGCCAGCAAGTGCCCGGTAACGGGCGGAACTCACAAACAAATCGCCGGCGGCGGGAGGACGAACCAGGACTGGTGGCCGAACCAGTTGAGGCTCGATCTCCTGCACCAGCATTCCTCCAAGTCCAATCCGATGGGCGAGGACTTCAACTACGCTAAAGAGTTCAAGAGCCTCGACCTGGCGGCGGTGAAGAAGGATCTCGCGGCGCTGATGACCAACTCGCAGGACTGGTGGCCGGCGGACTTCGGCCACTACGGCCCTTTGTTCATTCGCATGGCGTGGCATAGCGCCGGCACCTACCGCGTGGGCGACGGCCGCGGCGGCGGCGGCAGGGGCCAGCAGCGCTTTGCCCCGCTCAACAGTTGGCCGGACAACGTCAGCCTCGACAAGGCGCGCCGGCTGCTCTGGCCAATCAAGCAGAAGTACGGCCGGAAGATTTCGTGGGCTGACCTGATCATCCTCACGGGCAACGTCGCCTTGGAATCCATGGGCTTCAAGACCTTCGGCTTCGGCGGCGGGCGTGAGGACGTCTGGGAGCCGGATCAGGACGTCTATTGGGGCGCCGAGAAGACCTGGCTGGCCACCAGCGACAAGCCCAACAGCCGCTACTCCGGCGATCGCGATCTGGAAAACCCGCTCGCGGCAGTACAGATGGGCCTGATTTACGTCAACCCGGAAGGCCCGAACGGCAAACCCGATCCGATCGCCGCCGCACGCGATATCCGCGAGACCTTCGCTCGCATGGCGATGAACGACGATGAAACGGTGGCGCTCATCGCCGGCGGCCACACCTTCGGCAAGACCCACGGCGCCGGCCCGGCGTCCCATGTGGGGCCTGAACCGGAAGGTGCCGGACTCGAGGAGCAAGGCCTCGGCTGGAAGAACACTTTCGGCACGGGCAAAGGCGGCGACACGATCACCAGCGGCCTGGAAGTCACCTGGACCAGCACGCCCACGAAGTGGAGCAACAACTTCTTCAAGAACCTGTTCGGCTACGAATGGGAGCTGACGAAGAGCCCGGCCGGTGCGAATCAGTGGGTCGCGAAAAATGGCGCGGGCGCCGGCACCGTGCCGGATGCTCACGACCCATCCAAGCGTCACGCGCCGACCATGTTGACCACGGACCTCTCGCTGCGGTTCGACCCTGCCTACGAGAAGGTTTCACGGCGCTTCATGGAGAATCCGGATCAGTTGGCGGACGCATTCGCCCGGGCGTGGTTCAAGCTCACCCACCGCGACATGGGCCCGCGCGCGCGTTATCTCGGCCCGGAGGTTCCTGCGGAAGAACTCATCTGGCAAGATCCCATTCCCGCGGTCAATCACAAGCTGGTTAATGGGAAGGACGTTGCCGCCCTAAAGGGCAAGATCCTGGCTTCCGGTCTATCTGTCTCGGCGCTGGTTTCCACGGCCTGGGCGTCCGCGTCCACGTTCCGTGGCTCCGACAAGCGCGGCGGTGCGAACGGTGCCCGCATCCGTCTGGCGCCGCAGAAGGATTGGGAAGTCAACCAGCCTGCCCAACTGGCGAAGGTGCTCAAAACCCTCGAGGGCATCCAGAGCGCCTTCAACAGCGCGCAGTCCGGCGGCAAGAAGGTTTCGCTGGCCGACCTGATCGTGCTGGCCGGTTGCGCGGGCGTCGAGCAGGCCGCGAAGAATGCCGGCCACAAGGTGACGGTGCCCTTCACTCCGGGACGCATGGACGCCTCGGCGAAGCAAACCGACGTGGCCTCCTTCGCCGTGCTCGAACCGATCGCGGACGGCTTCCGCAACTACCAGAAGACCCGCTACGCCGTATCGGCCGAGGAGTTGCTGATTGACAAGGCGCAATTACTGACCTTGACCGCGCCTGAAATGACGGTGCTGGTGGGCGGCATGCGCGTCCTGAAGGCCAACTTCGGCCAGACTCGGCACGGCGTCTTCACCGAGCGGCCAGAGGCACTCACCAATGACTTCTTCGTGAATCTGCTCGACATGAGGACGACGTGGAAGGCAACCGCGAAAGACAATAACGTGTTCGAGGGGCATGATCGCGCAACGGGCGAACTCAAGTGGACCGGCACCCGTGTCGACCTAATCTTCGGTTCTAACTCCCAACTCCGGGCGTTGGCGGAAGTCTACGCATGCGAGGACTCCCAGGAGAAGTTCCTGCACGACTTTGTAGCGGTATGGAACAAAGTCATGAACCTCGACCGTTTCGACCTCTCCTGATCGCAACATAATCGTCTTCGAGGGCTTTTGACCGGGCGGCGAGAAAACGGTCAATCGGGTCGCCGGGAGGATTAGCCTCTCCTGTGGGTAGCAGAAACTCCATTGTTGTTGGAGCAGGGCACTTGGTTTGGGCTCGTCGGTGTTCATCTGAGAAGATCTCCCCTGGGGCAGGAGACATGCGGGAGCGACGGCAACGCGAAGAGGGTTCCTTCAAGCGCGGACTTGAAGGTCCTTGGGACTGCCCCCGGGCGGGTCAGTCATTGGCTACAACCGCTCAGGCAGCCTTGCGCAAATAGTGCTCATGCAAACCACCGACCAGCGGCATCTCGGTTATCTTCCCGCCATCTGGGGACTGAACCGGCTGCGGGATTCGACTATCGTGTGAGGGCGATCCATGAATCGAATCATGGTCCCGCAACAGCTACCTGGGTGCGGAGTCGTAGGGGAACGCATTGATGATGTGTTGCGCGGTCCACGCTGCTGTTGGTTCCTCCGTAATGTTGAAATGAACGACTTTGCGCCGTTCATGGGTGTTAACCACCAAAACGTAGAGCAGGCGAAAGGTGACCTTGGGAATCGCCATGACATCGTGAACCCGGCGCGTTGCCAACCGATCACGGTCTCAGGTTGGAAGATGATCAATGCGGTACGCCAGTTTGGCCACCATGCTTTCAAGAGCACCCAGAGCAACCGGTCCTTGCGCTGCAGCCTGGACTTGTGCGCTGGCCGGCGGGCACCGCCATCTGGTGCCGGAGGGCCAGATTCTCCAGTGCCGGTTCGTGTTTGGTACGGAGCCAGGTAAACAGGCAGCGCAACAGCGCTGAGAGAATCGCCCACATGTTTGATTAGCTTGGGGACAAACCCGGCAGAATCAACGAAGTCCTTCCCTGAAGAGGTTTCTGCCACCTACACGGGTTGAAGCCAAATGAAAGAACCCCCTGCAACTGCTTAAGTTGAAGGGGGCAAATTGGTTGCGGGGGCTGGATTTGAACCAGCGACCTTCAGGTTATGAGCCTGACGAGCTACCGGGCTGCTCCACCCCGCGATTCGAAGTTCCGCAGCTAATAATGCCTTGGGTTTTCGCCCATGCAAGCGCTTTTGTGAAGAATTCCGCGGCGCCTTGTCCAGCCGACACGAGGCGATCCTTACGACCGCCGACAGCATCCAAACGGGCTACCCGTGGCGTTTCCTGGCGACTTCCCCTGGCGCCACACGCCATCGTAAGGGCCATTGATGTGATAAATTATTGAATTCACTGGATACTGGCGGTATGCTGTTCGCGCCCGAGCCGGCAGGCCCGGACCGGGCGGATGATTGCCGATTTGTCATGACTACAGCTACATTGCCTGTGCAGCCCGTGCCGCCGCCGGTGGCGCGAGAGACCACCGTCGGCAACTACTTTGTTGCCAATTACCCCCCCTTTTCGTTCTGGAAACCTGAGCGGCTGGGCGAAGTAGCGGCCGCTCTGAGCCGAGCGCCCGCATCGGGAACCCCGCTGGGCGTTTATCTGCACATACCGTTTTGCCGCAAGCGATGCCACTTCTGCTATTTCCGCGTCTATACGGATAAGGATTCAACAGCAATCAAGGGTTACCTGGACCTGGCGATTCGCGAGCTCCAGCTCTACGGCGCGCAGCCATTCATCGGGGGGCGCAAGCCGCAGTTCGTCTATTTCGGGGGCGGGACGCCGTCATATCTGTCGGAGGCCCAACTGCAGCATCTCACCGATCAGATGAAAGCCGTGCTGCCGTGGGACAAGGCGGAAGAGGTGACGTTCGAGTGCGAGCCAGGCACGCTGTCGGACCACAAATTGAAGGTCATCCGGGACATAGGCGTCACCCGTCTGAGCCTGGGGGTGGAGAACTTCAATGACCATATCCTTGATATCAATGGCCGGGCGCACCGTTCCCGCGAGATTCGCCGTGCCTACAACTTCGCGCGCGAGCTGGATTTCCCGCAGATCAACATAGACCTGATTGCAGGCATGGTGGAGGAGACAGAGGCGAACTGGCGGGATTGTGTGCGCCAGGCCATCGAACTATCGCCGGACAGCGTCACCATCTACCAGATGGAAATCCCCTACAACACGGGAATCTACCAGGAGATGAAGGCGCAGGGGCGACTGGTGGCGCCAGTGGCCGACTGGCAGACCAAACGCGACTGGGTCCGCTACGCGTTCGCCGAATTGGAAAGCGCCGGTTATACGGTTGCCAGCGGCTATACTGCAGTGAAGCATCCGGAGCGAACGCATTTCGTTTATCGGGACAGCCTGTGGCGGGGAGCGGATTTGGTGGGCTTGGGCGTGGCGTCGTTCTCGCACGTTGGCGGCACGCACTTCCAGAACCAGCACGATTTCGAGCCCTACGTGGCGATGCTGCGCGAAGGAAGGTTGCCGCTGTGCCGGGCGCTCACTCCTACGCCGGAAGAGCGCATGATTCGCGAGATGGTGCTCCAGTTCAAGCTTGGACGGATCAGCCGCTCCTACTTCCAAGGCAAGTTCGGGGTGGATGTGCTGGCGAGGTTCGCGGAGCCATTGGCCGCCTTGCAGCGTGAAGGGTTTCTCACCGTGGAGGGTGACTGGCTCCGCCTGACGCGCGAAGGGTTGTTCCAGGTGGACCGTTTAGTACACGAATTCTTCCTGCCTGAACACCGGACCGCCCGCTATGCGTGAGGTCAGCCTGAGCCGGACGACATTGGAGCCGCTGCGCGCCACGCCCAAGAGCCCCGACAAAAACGGAGCGCTCAGCGCGTCGAGGCCGTTGAGCAGGGTCAACGGGGAAAGGCCCCCCGCCAGGCCGTGGCACCGCCCGACCTGGGCAGTCTTGCTGGAGAGGTTTTACGCACGGATGCGACTGCCTCTCCCGCAAATCGAGCAACTCAACGGGGATGCCCTTCCCGAGCCGTATCGGAACCTGCTGGTCCATTCCGCCGACATGACGCCGACGCTGGAAGACTTCTATCAACGGCGGCTGGCGCTGACCGTGTTGAGCCGAGAGGTCATGAGTGAGGAGTATCTGCGCGAGGTGGTGCTGAAGCTCGCGGACGACGGGCAGGCCGTCGAGTACGGGGTGATTCGCATTTGCCTGGGTCATCTGCCCGGACCGGCCCGTCAGCGCGTGCTCCAGGAGCAACGGCCTATGGGCAACATTCTCCAGAGCGAGGGCATCCCGCACATTAGCTGGCCCCAGGCTTTCTTCCGCGTATTATCCGATTCGCACACCAGCGCGGTTCTCCGTCTCCCGGAGCCGTGTGAGCTTTACGGACGGCGCAACGTCCTGCTGGATGGCTCCCGGCGGTTGCTCGCGGAGGTGATCGAGATTCTGGCGCCGGTTGAGGCAGATCAGCCTCGGCGTTACCCAAGTTAAATGAGTTACATTAAGCATGAGCACTGCCTCCGTGTTTGACACCATAGTGATTGGGGCCGGGCCGGCCGGATCGGCCGCGGCGGCGCTTCTGGCCGAGCAGGGTCTGCGCGTGCTGGTGCTCGAACGCGAGAAGTTCCCCCGTTACCACATCGGCGAATCGCTGCTCCCGTTCACCTGCTTCCCGCTCAAGCGTCTGGGCGTGCTCGACAAGATGCGGGGGTCGGAATTCGTGAAGAAATATAGCGTGCAGTTCGTTTCGCCGTCCGGGAAGGCATCGCAGCCGTTCTACTTCGGCAGCCGCTACGAGCCGGAGGTCGCACAGACCTGGCAGGTGCTGCGGTCGGAGTTCGACCTGATGCTGATGGAGAACGCCCGCGCCAAGGGTACGGTAATCCTGGAAGAAACCACTGTCCGCGAACTGATTCAGGACGAGGGCCGCACCCTCGGCGTCAGGGCGGAGAGCAAGACCGGCCAGGCATTGGAGTATCGCGCGCCGATGACACTGGACTGCTCCGGGCGCGAGGCGATCGCTCCCACCCGGCTCAACTGGCGGGTGCGCGAGCCCATGCTGAACAAGGTCGCCGTCTGGACCTACTACCGAGGGGCCATGCGCGACCCCGGCCTGGACGGTGGCGCGACCACCGTCGCCTACGTTCCGGAGAAAGGCTGGTTTTGGTACATCCCGCAACATCGGGATATGGTGAGCGTCGGGGTCGTGGCGGAAGGCAAGTATCTCGCGCGCGATTGCGTCCGTGAGCCCAGGGACATCTTCAAACGCGAGGTCGAGCAGAACGCCTGGATCAAGCAGCACCTGGCTTGCGGCGTTCAGGTCGGCTCGTATCACCTGACGAGCGAGTTCTCCTGGCGCTCGCGTTATTGCGCGGCGGACGGGTTGTTGCTGGCGGGCGATGCATTTGGCTTCCTCGATCCTGTCTTCTCATCGGGCGTCATGCTCGCCCTCAAGAGCGGCGTGCTGGCGGCGGATGCCATCCGGGCAGCCTTCGACGCACAGGATTTCTCGGCCGAGCGATTCACGGAGTACAGCCGCGTCTTGCGCGAGGGCCTCGAAAACATGCGCAAGCTGGTCTATGCCTTCTATGATCAGAACTTCAGCTTCCGCGTGCTCACCCACAAATACCCCGACCTGGCGGGGGACATTACCGATTGCCTGTCAGGGGATGTAAACAAGGATTTCTCCCGGCTCTATGCCGCGGTGGCGGAGACGGCGCAGGTCCCGGAGCCGCTTCCGTACGGGGCGCCCTTGCCGCGGGAGGAGACCGCGGTGCCAGCCTGAGTCCGGTTTAACATGCCCTACGAATTCAAAGTGACCCGGCGGGTCGAATTCTCCGAGACGGACATGGAAGGCATCATGCACTTCTCCAACTTCTTCCGCTTCATGGAGACCGCCGAGCATGCGTTCTTCCGCTCGCTGGGCTACTCGGTCGTGCTGTCGCGAAACGGCCTGACACTCTGCCTCCCGCGCGTCCACGCCGAATGCGACTACACCGCGCCTCTCCGCTTTGAGGATGAGGTGCAAGTCCACCTGCTGGTGGAGAAGAAGACCAGGCGCAGCCTGACGTATCAGTTCCGGTTCCAGCGATTGGGAGCTTCTGCGGCGCAGGAAGTTGCCCGTGGCCGGCTGACGGTGGTCTGCGCTGAGCGCCGGAGCGATGGATCAATGAAGGCCGTGGTTCTGCCCGCAGCCATAGCAGAACAGATTCATGAAGCGCCTCCAGGCCTCCTGGCGGACGGCTTCGCTCACCGGCGCAACCCTGGCGAGCCAGCGCCGATGAAGAACCAACGGGGCCGTGTACCGACACGCGACACCCGTCACTCGACACATCCTTTACCGACTCGACTATTATGACAGAGATCAATCCTTCAAATTCCCAAAGCTCAGCCTGGCTGATCTTCTCCCTCTTGACCGTTGGGTGTTGGGGCTTATATGGGGTCTTCCTCCACAGCGGCCAGATGGGGATGAGCGACCCGGTCAACGGCCGCTACAAGGCCTTTCTGTGGGTGGGGCTCGCCTACTTCCTGACCGCGGTGCTGGCGCCGCTGGCGATGCTGCTGGTCAAAGGGGCGTCGTGGAGCTTCCCGGCACGCGGGATTGGCTGGTCTCTTGTCGCCGGGATTGCCGGCGCCGCGGGCGCATTCGGCGTACTGCTGGCGTTTGGAGCCAAAGGCGCGCCCGCGGTGGTGATGTCCATCGTCTTTGCGGGAGCCCCAGTGATCAATGCCCTGTATTCTCTGGTTCTGCATCCGCCCGCCGGAGGATGGCAGAAGCTTCCCTGGCCTTTCGTATTGGGCATAGCCCTGGCGGCAATTGGCGGCTGCCTGGTCACACTCTATAAGCCAGCGTCCGGGGCACCGTCCACGCGGCCCGCACTGACGCATGCGGCGCCAGCGCTTGGCCCCGATGCCGCGCGCCAGCCGCTCTGAGCTGACCATTCGGCGCCTGCCATGAAACGTCTGCAGGACGGAGCGCCGGCATGTTGCCGGCTTAGCTCATTCCCACGCAATAAGCCGGCAACATGCCGGCGCTCCGTCCTCGGCGCTGCGAATTGCGTCTAACCAGCAGCGGAAGATGATAACCGACGCTGCGCCTTCCAACCCCGCCTTGCGCGATGCCCAGAGCGGCGCATTTGCGACGGTCGCGCCTCGCCCGTTTCGGCCAGGCCCTTTTCCTCAGCGCGCGCAAATCAAGGAGGTGCAGTTTCACAAGCTGCGGTCGTTGCTTGGGGCGATCCTCCCCTCCAACCCCTTCTACGCGCGCAAGCTGGCGGGATGCGATCCCGGCTCGTCATTAAAGGACTTGGAAGATTATTCCCGCCGCATCCCCCTCACGACGCGTCATGAGCTGGTGCGGGACCGGCTGACCAACCCGCCCTACGGCACGAATCTTACCTTCCCGCTGGATGCCTACGTCCGCTGCCACCAAACCAGCGGCACGACCACGGTGCCCATGCGCTGGCTGGACACTCCGGAGAGTTGGAACCACATCGTAGGCAACTGGGTGCAGATCCTCGGCGCAGCCGGTATCACCCGGCAGGACCGTTTCTTCTTCGCCTTTTCCTTCGGGCCGTTCCTCGGCTTCTGGTCTGCGCTCGAAGCCGTGCATCATCTCGGCTGCTTCTGCTTCCCCGGCGGTTCGATGACCAGTCCCGCCCGCCTGCAAGCCATTCTCGATAATGGCATCAGCGTGGTCTGCTGCACGCCCACTTACGCGCAGCATTTAGGAGAGGTTGCACGGCAAAGAAATGTGGACTTCACCAAGAGCCGCGTCCGGCTCTTCGTAGTCGCCGGTGAAGGGGGCGGCAGCATTCCCGCCACCCGCGCGCGCATCGAGCGCCTTTGGCCCGGAACCAGCGTTTTCGACCACCACGGCATGACGGAAGTCGGCCCCGTTACCTACCAATGCCCCGCCCAGCCCGGCGTGTTGCACGTTCTCGAATCAGCCTATTTGCCTGAGGTCATTGATCCGAAGACAGGCGCGACTGTGCCCTCGGGCGAAACCGGCGAACTTGTCCTCACGACTCTGGACCGGCTTGGCTCTCCCGTGCTCCGTTATCGCACCGGAGATCTGGTCAAGACCCGGGCGCCATCTCTCTGCGCCTGCGGCCGACACGAACTTGCCCTCGAAGGCGGCATAGTTGGGCGCAGCGACGACATGGTCGTCGTGCGCGGCGTCAACGTCTATCCCAGCCTCGTAGAGGAGATTGTCCGCGGCTACGCGGAGATCGCAGAGTATCGCGTGCAGTTGGATTGCCGCGCCGCTATGGCCGAGCTGTCATTGGAGATTGAGGCCGGGGAAGAGGCTGCCGGCCTCAGTACGCTGCAACGCCGGGTCGAACAGTCCTTTCAAACCGCGCTTAATTTGCGTGTGCCCGTCCGCCTCCTGCCGCCCGGGTCGTTGCCCCGCTTCGAGATGAAGGCGATGCGTTGGGTCAGAAGGACTGAGTGATACCGAGGCGCGCCTTGCTCTGGAGCCCCGTTAACAACGCCAGGCCCGGAAAGACGGACACGCCGACAAGACCACCCAGTCCGAGAACAAAGGCCGCCGCCTTTGGTCGCTGTCCGCCTCGCCGCGCGGCTTCCAGCTCGGAGAGGCTTATTTCAGAAGAACGCGCATGCCGACTTTCAGCCCCAGCACCTTTTCCGCAGAGCCGCCGTTCACAGCGATCTCCAGGAAGCCGCTCGACCCCACAAGTGCAACCAGGCATCCCGGCGCCACGGCTTGATAGAAAGGTTTCACCGGGCAACGGCGCCGCCGCTGGGCGTGGACCTCCCACACCGCCCACTTGGCGCCTCCGAACAAGTCGCTTCCCAGGTTAGTAATGGCGTTCCCGAAGCGGTCAATATAAACCACTTCACCCTCGATCCCGCCGCGCAGCTCCCGAGGCTTCTGCCAATCCAAGCGCACAAAACCCTTCAGCGCCGGGCCAAGTTTCCCGATCGGCACTCCCCGGCTCAAATGGGCCGCTACCGGCGCAAAGATGTCGCGCCCGTGGAAGGTGCGGCTGACCGGGCTCAGGAAGTAAGCCTCATTCTCCAGCGCGTGGATCGCTCCGACCTTCTGTGTGGCCAAGGCCCAGGACAGCACGCCATTGTCCGGCCCGACGAACCAATGCTCCGCCGTCTGCACGGCAATTGCCCGGCGCGCACTTCCCACCCCCGGGTCCACCACGGCCACGTGAACTGTGCCTTTGGGAAAGAAACGACAAGCCGCCGCCAGCGCAAACGCCCCGCCCCGGATGTTCCCTGCCGGCACCTCGTGCGTAATGTCCACCACCTTGGCGCGCGGCTGAATACCCAGAACGACCCCCTTCATCGTGCCCACGAACCAGTCACGGGTGCCGAAGTCAGTGGTTAGTGTAATGACGCTCACGCCCGGGACAGTACTCCCAATTGCGCGCCGGGGACAAGCCCGTTGCATTCCGGCAAATTTGGCAGCACGTTTCTGTTGAAGATCGCCCGCGTTTGTCTCACGCTAAGAAACATGCGCAGTGCAATGGAGCATTTGCCGGCGAGGCGGGCCTGGGCGAGCAAGCGCCCGAACTGGGCAGCCGCCCATTGAAAGACCATGACCCTATGAGAACATTAGATGTGCAACAGCGAGGGAAGAAGGGAAAGGATGTCGCCAGCCGGAATCGTTACGGCCAGCACCTCAAGGAGCTCGTCCCTCCGGACCAGCCCGGGACCAAGTCGCAGCGGGGGGCACAGGGTAAAATGTCGGGCCTGTGGCCGGTGTGGAACGAGCTTTCGGATGAGCGAATGGACGCCTGGTGGAGGTTGGCCGAGCAGGTCCGAAGCCGGCCCACCCTCGCGCAGTCCGGACCGCTGGACGGACCCACTGTGTTCAGAAAAGTCAATATCGTCCTGCAGACCTGCCGACGGCCGGTGCTGCTGGACCCGCCTCCGCTGCCGGTCTTCGGACCCAATCCCGTGACCGGGTTCGCCGCCCGTGAGCGGGAGGGCGGGATCGCCCTGAGATTGAGGCTGCGCCCGGACCTGCGCTGGGAGGACCATCCGGCACTGGAGGACCTCATGGTCTATGCCTGGGCGCCGTGCCGGCCGGGCGTACGCAGGAACAGCCACTACGCCTTCCTGGGCTTGCTGCCAGCTCCGGTCAAGGGCGAGTGGGACATCACCCGGCTCTATCTCAAGAAGCTAAAGGAGTGGCGCAGGCTGGAGGATGCGAGCTACCACATCCCTCTGGAGGGCTCGCGCGTATTTGTTCAGGTTTGGCAGCAGGTCAACGGCTGGGAAAACCAATTGGGCCGCTTTGTTGATGATGCGCGGGTCCCGGCTCGGACCTGGCCCCGCTGAGAGCTGAAAAAGGCCCAAGACTACAGGAAGAATACAGGAATAATACAGGAAGACTCCAGGAAGAATCCAGACCCGCGGGCGGCTCGCAGGCCACAAACGCGCCCACCGCCAGCCTTGCGCGGGATACCCTTCCGGTCTGCACGGGCCAGCCTGCCACGCTCGTCACTAGGGCGGTTAAGGGATTCAAGTCCGAAGGCCGAAGACCGAAATCCGAATGAAGGCCGAACCCCGAACTCCGAAGAGCGGGACGTGCAAGCCTCAACCCACACGCGGAGGAATGCAGGTTAAGCCGCGACCCCGTTCCCCCTTGGCTCAGCGGCTGGTCTGCTCCTGAACAAACGCCCTCGCCTGCGTGAGAGCTGCCGCAAGGTCCTGTTCTACCACCCACGTCTTGCTAAAGGGCTTTCCTTTGTACCGGCCGAGCACGCGCAGTTCGCCAGCGGGCCGGTCATAGAGGATCTTCGCGACCGCACTCCTGGTGTCCCCGGGCCAGTTGGTTTCCCAAGTCCGCACCTTGTCCGCCGCGGAGAACAAGTCAACCGAGGCGTTGGCCCAGGTATGCTGGAAGAGCGCCAGTTCTTTGGAGTCCGCGCCGCGGCTGGCTCCGGCAGGATCCAGCATCGCTATCTGGATCACCGGGGCGGGCGCCTGCCTGAGAAGGGGAATCGCTACCAAGGCAATGACTGCCGTCGCAGCGGCCAAGCAGAGCAGCCAGCGCCAGCGCCACATCATACGGCGCTCTTCGCCGCCGGTCGGCAGACTTGGAGCTAATTCAGGAAGGGCCAGAAGCCCTGGCTGCACCTTGCGGTGTTTCTCGTCGCTTGCGGGCAAGGGCGGCGATTCCAGTCGTCCAAGGGTCTGACGCACCGTGGTTTGCAAGCGCTCGCGCGCATAAGCCGGAAACTCACTCGCCGATGCCTGCGTTGCCTCCATCAGCGGCAAGGCATCCTTTGCCAGCCGAACGTCGCCTTGCAGCCGTGCGAGCTCGGCGCGCAACTCTGGCTGGCGCGCCAGCAATGCTTCCAGTTCCGCCCGTTCGGCGTCGCTGGCCTGCTGCGCGATGGCTTTCATGGCCAGATCAAAGAACCGCTGGTCACTCATAGGCTTTCATTAGCTTCATCGGAAAACCCGGCACGCTTCTTACAGCTATTTGCCATTATCCCTCCAGATGCGCCGCAGGGCCGCCAGCCCGCGCTGCAAGAAAACCCCCACCGACCCGACCGCCAGACCGTGCTTCCGGGCAATCTCTTCGTAGCGCAAATGGTGGAGAAAGAAGTCTGAAAGGACTTCGCCCAACGGTGGCTTAAGTTGCGCGAGGGACTGACTGAGTCGCTGTGCCAACTCTTTCTGCTCCAACTCCGCCAGCGGTGAATCATTCGAGACCGGCTCGTGCCGGTTGCCATCCTCAGCGGCATCGGCGTCCAAGGGCTCCGTTTTCCCTTCTCCCCGCTTCTTGGCAAACCTCTCGCGCAACAAGCTCACCGCCCCGTGATGCGCGATGCTGGCGGCCAGGGGCCTCAATTCCTCGACGGTCTTGACCTCGCGCACTTTTGGGACCAGTTCCTCCAGCGCCTCGATGGCCACGTCCTCGGCCTCCTCTGGGAAATATGGCTGAAGTCTTAGTTGTACCACCGCGAGCACGACCGGCCAGAGCCAGCGAAATGCCTCGTCCCATGCCTCAGCACTGCCCTCCTGAAGGGCTTGGAGCTCAGGCAACATGGCTCATTAAGGCCAGATCTCCAGGAGGCTCACGCTGGCGCTTGCCTCAAACCTCCGAATGTCCTCAAGATTTGCGCGCAGCAAGCGCTCCACTTCAGCCACAGTTGAGTTGCCACAGCGCAGCCAGATGACCTTCGGCGGCGCCCCTCGCAAAAGAGACATATCCGCAAAATCCTTGTCGAGCGTTGCCACCGCAAGTCCGCCCGCTACGGCGAACTGCCAGATGGCCTGATCGGAAGCGGACCCCAGTCCCACCAGGCGCGTTTGCGTGGAATCAGGGAAAATATCCGCCAGTCGTCGGCAGAGCTTGTGGCTGAGGTTATGGTCGAACAGCAGCCTCATGCGGCGTGAGCGCGATCATCGTGTGCTGTTCGCGGTCCGCGGCATAGGCCAGGCAGGCGCGGATGTCTTCCTCGGTCAGGTCAGGGTAGTCATCCAGGATTTGCTGCCAGCTCATGCTAGCCGCGATCCAGCCCAGCACGTCCCCCACCGTGATGCGCAAGCCGCGCACGCAAGGTTTGCCGCCGCGCTTGCCCGGTTCCACGGTGATGATCTTGCGATAGTCCATAGCTGCGCACAAACCTAACATCCCCCTTGCGGGATTCAAGCCTGGTGTGCCCTCATAGCGGCACTGCCTCCCGCAATACGCGCTCCCGCCGTCGTGCCTTCAGGCCGTCTTCCGTCACCAGGTCCACCCGGCAACCCAGCAACTCCTGCAAGTCCTCCAGCAACCCCCCCAGGTCGAACAATGAGCAGCCGGCATGGGGCGTTACCAGCAGGTCCACATCGCTCGCCCCGGTGTTGTCGCCGCGCGCTACCGACCCAAACACGCGCACGTCCCCGGTTCGGTAGCGCTCGGCGAGAAGCCGTATTTGCTCTCGTCGTTCGAACAGGGTGCCCAATGTAATCATGTGCTCTAAGTTACCCAAATTCGGCCTCCGAGGGAAGGGGGTTTCCTGCCCAGCCACACCTTTCTGTAAGAAACCCGCCCCGGTTTGCGATGGAACAGGTGAAGACCCTTCGAGTGAACGAACCTGAAACTGGCGGCGAACGCCGCCGGCACTGACGACCGGCCTTCAACAACAGAAAGCAAGATTATGAAGACACTGACCAAATTCGTCCTCGCCGCCGCAATGCTCATTACCACTCTGACCGCCCAAGCCGGGTGGGTCAGCGGCTACTATCGCAGCAACGGCACCTACGTCGCCCCCTACTATCGCTCCGATTACGGCTCCCTGGGTGGCAGCTACGGTTACAGTTCCGGCTACAGCTCCGGTTACGTCTATCGGAATCCTTACGCCGCCTATCCCTCGGTGCATGTGCGCGGGTACTACCGCAGCACCGGCACTTACGTGGCGCCTTACGTTCGCACCGCGCCGAACTGGACCCCGACCGACAACCTCAGCTACCGCGGCTACGGCACCATTCGCGTGCCTAGGTACTAACGGCGTGCTGAGGTCTTTCGGCGCCACCGGAAGGCATGGACCGCCACTGACATAAAGCCCAGAGCGTTCTAAACACCGCGTATACAAACCTCCAAGTTATGAAATCCGAACTAAAGACTCGCAAGCTACAGGAATTGACCCGTGCCTACGTGAACCGTGACCTGCGCGTCAACCCCGAGTTTCAGCGCGGCACGAAATGGAGCCTGCCGCAAAAGCAGGCGCTTGTTGACTCACTGCTCCGAGGATACCAGATTCCACTTTTCTACGCTCACCTCCGGGAGGCACCGAACATATTCACGGGCGGCGTCAATATGACGGTATGGCTCGTGGATGGACAGCAACGTCTGGCCGCCATTGCTGATTACCTTAAGAATGAGTTCTGCCTTCCGAACGGCGACGGGGAAACGCTAAGGGCCGTCAGCCCTACGCTCCGGTTGGCCCAAGCCACATGGCAAGGGAGGAAGTTTGAGGACCTCGAGAAGGAGGATCGTAATCGGCTGCTAAACCGGGAATTGCTGGTAGTCGAGATGCGCGAGGAGAATGGCAACGAGAACGAAGTCCGGGACCTCTTCATCCGGCTTCAAGCCGGAACGCCTCTCACGGCTCAGGAGAAGCGGGATGCGTGGCCGGGCGACTTCACGACTTTTGTCATCCGCCATGCTGGCAAGCCGGATCACCCTGCCAGCAAGCCGAAGCCCTTCTTTCAACTGGTTCCTCGTGGCAAAACCCTCAACATTGACGACGGTGACCACTACGTTGATGGCCTTGCCGACAGGCGGAAGTTCTTCGCCGGGTTGGCCATGACTATCATGGCCCGCCAGCGGTCAGGCATTGACTTCGTGGACCTGAAAGGCAAGGCCATCAATGACTTCTACATGGGGAATCTCGAGTTGGCAGATGACGACCCCGCGGCATCGCGAGTAATCAAAACGCTGGATGCAGTACCCAGGCTGCCCGCGTTCGAGAGGCTGCTGGCCAGGAGACCAATGTCCCATCAAATGGCGTTACACTTCGCCCTGCTTGTGGACGCACTTGTCTCGGGTGATTACACCCGCGATTGGCAGGCAGACATCGTGCAGGCTTTAATAGCATTCCAAGAGGACGTGACCAATATCCGCCAGCAATACCGGAGGACCCACCAAACCACCCCGGCTTACGAGAGGTTTGTCGCCCTTCTGGCTGGCTCCGGTTCCGACACCGCTGATGTCATCAGGCGCCGTCATGCCTTCTTCCTTGAGAAGATGTATCCGACAATCAACATCAAACCTCGCGATGGCAAGCGGGCGTTCGATGCTCTGGACAAGGAGTGGATTGGGAACCGAGACAAGCAGACCTGCCTGGCTTGCGGGAAGCCAGTTGCCTTCCGCGAGGCCATAATCCACCATGTCGTCGAGCACGCCGCAGGTGGGGCTACTGCAGCCGAGAATGGTGTGCTCGTGTGCGGCGACTGCCACTCGGACAGGAGGATAATGCAGGAGTTAACGCCCCGGTTCCAGGAGTACCTCAAGTCCGTTGGGCAACGCTAGGCTGGCCACCCCAACACTCAAAAACTGCACTCTCGACCTTTTTCCCGCACTTGGGCAAGGTTGAGATGTGTGGTTTTGTCTGCAAAGGCATAGATTTTGCGCAGTAGTTTGCGTGGTCGCAATTCTCCCGTTCGCCATGCCCGCCGCAGGAGGTAACCAGTCACCGGTGAAGCCGACCTTTCAATACAAAGTCGCAACGAGCCTCGCGGAACTGACCAACTCAATTCGCGCAATTACCGCGCAGTTGCGCGCTCAAGAGGCGGCGTCAGGCAGCAATAATACTAATGTCGCAAACCTCCTCAACGACCTCGCGGAGCAGTATCACGATCTTGGGGACTATGCTGGCGCTGAACCTCTTTACCTCCGCTGTCTCACAATCCGCGAACAATTACTCGGCTCTGAGGCTGGCGCCGTCGGTGATGTGTTGAACGACTTGGCCTACCTTTACAAAGACATGGAGGACTATGACAGAGCACTGCCGCTCTTCGAGCGTAGCTTGCACATCACTGAGAACGCGCTTGGAGCCGAACACTCCGACGTGGCAGTAACATTAAACAACCTTGCTGAACTCAAATGCAAGCAGGGCGCATTTATCGAGGCGCTTGGACTATGCAACAAGGCCCTGTCCATTCGGACCAACGTCCCCTCACCCAATTACCCTGACGTTGTTGACAGTCTCGCCAATCTTGCGGAAATCTACAACGGGCTGGGAAGCTTTCGTGAGGCTCTTGCTTCGTGCCAGCGCGGTTTGGCAATCGCAGAGAAAACGCTGCCACCCGCTGACCCGTTGGTTGCCAATTTATTGTTCGTGCTGGGTAGAACCCACGCAAACCTTGGAAACTACGCTGAGTCGTTGTCTGCGTATAAGCGCACGCTCGCCATTGACGAGAAGATTTCCGGCCCGGATCATCCCGACGTAATTGAGGTGCTGAGCGAGTTAGCCGCCTTGTTCGCCAACCGGCGCGATTGGGAGCAAAGCCTTTCAACTTCTGCCGACCTCTGCAACAGGCAGCACCGCTACCTCGTTGGGCAAACTCTGGCTCTGCCTGACGCTGCCGCACTACGCTCAACTGAGCGTCTATTCCAATCCACAGAGTTTATTAATTCAATCTGCGTAGAGGCTGCGACCGGGGAATCGCACGCTCCGTGGCCTATCGGCGCACGGGCGGTGGCCATGAACAAAGCCTTCTTGGAAGAAGTCCGTGCAGCCCAAGCCGCTCTGGAAGTTGATCCTCGCACCACGACGCGTGCACTGCGGGAGCAGTATCGTGCGCTGCAATTCCAGCTAGACCGGCTAACCAATAGTGAGGCTGAGCCGGCTTATCGTGGGGCGAACCGCGGCGATCTGCAGGGCGAACTTCGCCGGGTCGAGCAGCAACTCTCGGAACGAGTGGGCGCTCTGGAGCAAGCTCTGCGTGACAGAAGCCTAGCTCTCCAGGACATTGCCCGGAACCTCACGCCTACAGCCGCTCTCGTCGACTTCGTCCAATACCGGCGCTGCGATTTCACTGCCAAAGGAACCAATCAGTGGAAGGAGCAACGTTACGCGGTTTACCTGACCTTCCCACTGTCCCGCGACTCCACCAACCTGATCGTTCAGCGTGTGGATCTGGGCGAAGCCTCACCAATTGATGAAACCGTCGGCTTGATCTGCAAACGAATGTCTGCTGGGCAGTATGAAGCGAAAGACTTGGCGCCGGCTTTGCAGCGATTGGGCGAGCTGGTCTATGCGCCGCTAGCTAGGTATCTGACGAATGTGTCGCACCTGATCGTGTGCCCGGACGGCCAGTTGAGCCGGGTGCCGTTCGAGATGCTGCGGGTGGGGGATCGGTTTCTGGTCGAGGAGAAGATGATCAGTTATGTCACCAGCGGGCGGGAGGTGGCCCGCCTGGCGGAAAATCCGAAGTCCGAAATCCGAAGTCCGAAGTCGCTTGTGATGGGCGCACCGGACTTTGATTTGGATTTGGCCAAGGCCGGTAGCAGCCGACGTGAGGAGGCTCTGGCTCAAAAAGCCGCAACCCACAAGCCGCAATCCGAACTTGGTCAGAGCCTCCTTAAGTCGGCTGCTAAGAGGACGCTCAGCCGCGACTATCGCGGGATCAAGTTCCCGCCGCTGCCGGGGGCGGAAGCCGAGGCGCGGAGCGTGGCGGCGTTGCTTGGCGCGGATTGCGTGCTGCGGATTGGCGCGGAGGCGCGAGAGTCGGAGTTGAAGGCCGTGCAGTCGCCGCGCGTGGTGCACCTCGCTACGCACGGCTTTTACCTCTCGGACCAGCAGTTTCGGCGGACGAACTCCGCGACCATCGGCTTAGCCGGAGAGTGGGGGCAGGCGGGACGCCTACCCTACGCTAAGAGCGAATGGGAGAATCCGCTGGTGCGGTGCGGGATCGCGCTGGCGGGAGCCAATCACGCCGGCCAAATCACGAATGCGCTGGCGGAGGATGGGGTGTTGACCGGGTTGGAGGCGTCGCTGCTGAACTTGCAGGGGACGGAACTGGTGATCCTGAGCGCGTGCGACAGCGGCACGGGCGAGGTGAAGATTGGCGAGGGGGTGATGTCGCTGCGCCGGGCCTTCCGCATTGCCGGCGCGCAGTCCGTGCTGGCGAGCCATTGGAAAGTGAGCGACAAGGCCACCAGCCATTTGATGACAGAGTTCATGCGCCGGTGGCGGGCGGGTGAGCCGCGAGCGCAGGCGTGGCGGGAGGCGCAGTTGTCCCTACTGCACTCGACGGAGTTCGCCAGCCCTTACTTCTGGGCCGCCTTCACACTGACGGGGCAGTGGAATTGAACCAACGAGACCGCCATCAGACCTTGCTTGCGCGGCAGCCTCTTTTCCTTCACCCTTTCAACATGGTCAAGCGTTCGCAGATACGCGCCTTCAGCCGGGCGGTCGCGCGGGAGTTTCATCCGCAGCAGATCGTGCTGTTTGGCTCTTATGCGCATGGCAATCCGACCGAGAATTCGGATGTGGATTTGCTGGTGATCATGCCTCGCATGCGCGAGCGCGGGGAGAGGATGTCGGTGCGCATCCGACACGCTATTCCACGAAACTTTCCGCTCGACCTGCTAGTCAGGACCCCCGCCGATGTAGCCAAGCGTTTGCGGTGGGGCGACCCGTTCATTTGCGAGCTGCTGCAGAGGGGCAAAGTGCTCTATGAAGCCAACGACTCGTGAATGGGTCAAAAAGGCGGAGAACGACTTCAAAGTGGCTTCTCAGCTTCTCCGCCGGCGCAAGGACGTCGTTCCCGACGCCGCCTGCTTTTTCTGCCAGCAGTGCGCCGAGAAGTACCTCAAGGCACGCTAGAGGCAGGTATTGCTTTCCCCCGCACCCACGACCTCCTGCAATTGCTCAATGCCTGCCTGCCGGTCGAGCCCCTGTGGTCAGCTTACTCGAAAGCCGTGGATGGGATGACTGACTACGCGATGGACTTCCGCTATCCGGGGCACAGCGCGACCTTGCGCGAAGCGAAGGCAGCCTTCAAGCATTGCCGTACCCTGCGGGCTGAGGTGCGGCGCAGTTTGGGGCTCAAGGAATAGCCAACGGTTCGGAATCCCGCACCGCCAGCGCACAGAAAGTGGTGGCGAGCCAATGGAAGGTGAGCGACAAGGCCACCAGCCAGTTGATGACGGAGTTTATGCGGCGGTGGCGGGCCGGTGAGCCGAGGGCAAAGGCGTGGCGGGAGGCGCAGTTGTCCCTGTTGCGCTCGAAGGACTTCGCCAGCCCTTATTTCTGGGCCGCCTTCACATTCAACGGCCAGTGGAATTAAAGTCCGGCCAGCCGTTGCCCGCGGGGCGAGCATCGTGGCTAGCTAGCGTCGGCCGGCGCGCAGCTTGAGCCGGGAAAAGTCGTCGAGGTATTGGGCGCGATCCCCTTTAAGGTATTGCTCCGGTAAATAGCGTTTGTCGGAGCAGGCCAGGACGGCGGCCAGTTCCTGCAACTTGAGCAGCTCGGGGTCGAGCGGGTCTATGAAGGAATTCACTGCTTCTTCCAGATCGGCGCGCTGGACGTCGTCGTCGCGCTTGGCCAGCACAGCCCGTTCCTTGGCACGGATCAGGACGGACTCGACGTCGCTGCCGGTCAGCGGGCGGGTACCGAGGTTCTCACGAATGTAGGCCAGGATCGGCTCCGCCAGCGCGATCTTCTTCACCTTGGCCACCGTGGTGAACAGGTCGAGAATGTCGTCCGGCCCCTGGGCCGGGAACAGCGGGATGCAGAGGCCGAAGCGGCCCTGGCGCTTCATGTCAATGGAGAGCAGGTCGGGCCGCGAGGTCATCGCCACCCACAGCTCTCGCCCGCGCAGGGTCGAATCCCCGATGTGCGCCGCGAACGCCGCGAAGACGCGCCCGGACACGCCGCTGTCACCGTCCTCCTCGCGGCTGCCGAAGACGGCGTCCGCCTCGTCCACCACCACGATAACGGGGCCGAGCGCGCGGATGGTCAGGAGGATGCGGGCTTGCTGGCGCTCGGTGTCGCCTACCCATTTGGAGCGGAACTCGCCCATCTCCATGACGGGCAGGCCGCACTCGCTGGCGAAGCAGTCTATGAGGAAGGATTTGCCCACGCCGACACGGCCCGGGACGAGCACGCCGCGTTCCAGCACGTCGGTCTTGGCATTGCGGATGAGCCAGGCCAGCTCGCGCAGGCGTTTCTTGGCGGCGACGTGCGTAGCGACGAGATCCAGGGTCACGCCCGCCTTGGGGTCCTTGAAGCGGACCAACCCCTGGCAGTATTCCTCGATCAGGCGCTTCTTGCTGGCAGTGACGTGCTCCTGAGTGACGCGGATGCCATTGCGGATGGCCTCGGCCAGGAAGTGGCGGATGCGCAGCAGGTTCAGCCCCGAGGTGCGCGCCGCCAGCTCTTCGGCGCTGAAATCGCTCCAGGTCGAGAAGGCCTTGCCCTCAGCCATCTCTTCGGCCCAGCCGGATTGCAGGAAGCGGAGGCGGTCGTCGGCGTCGGCCAACTCGATGCGGACCTGGGCGACATACGGATTCTGGAGCAGGCTGGCGCTGAGTTCATCGGCGGACTCGGTGACCAGCACCACCCCGATGTCCAGGCGCGCGAGTTCCGGCGCGGCAGCCCACTTGAGGAACGTCACCAGGTTCATGCGCTCCTCCATGCTGGCACTGGCTTCCTCGCAAGCGGGGATCAGCTTCTCCGGGAAATCAATCACCAACGTGATGCCGTGCCACTTCTCCTTCTCCTCGGCGACGCGCAGGAAGAACCGGCGGAGCAGCGGGGCGAGGTGAAGGAGATCGCGCGGCGGGCCGGAGGAGTGATAGCTGGTGTTTTCGACGTTGTCATAGACTTCGAGCCACTCGAAGAAGCGCTTCTGCATGTCGGCTGAGCCGAACGTCAGGCCATCGCTGATGTCGTAGAATAGCAGGCAGGCGCGCTCCGGGAAAAGACGGCGCACGAGAAACGTCTTGAGCGGAACGTAGTTCACGTGCGAGTTCTCCTGCACGGGGAACAGGTCAAAGATGTTGCCGTGGAGGATGAACAGCGAGTAGGTGCCGCCATTCCAGCGGCGCGCCAGTTCGAGGGCCCAGCCTTTCAGGGGAAGGCGGGGTTGGGGGGCGGCGGGAGCCGGGGTTGGGGGAGCGGATTCAGTTTTCATGGGGCACGTAGGGAAGGCCGAAATCCGAAGGCCGAAGGCCGAAAGAAGGCCGAAGCCCGAAATCCGAAACTCGAATGCGCAGCGAAGCAAGCCTGGTGGCTGCCCATCAGCATGGGCGCTATTCGGCCTTCGGAATTCGGCCTTCTTTCGGGTTTCGGCCTTCGGCCTTCGGATTTCATCACCTCTGCTTCTGGCGTGTCGGATAGCTCTTCTTAAAGGGCACGTTCTCGATAATCGGCGGCGGCACGGCGGGCGTGCCGGGGGTGGCAGGCAAAGGCGCGGCAGTCGCCTGGTAGCCCACCCGGAGGTCCGTGGACGGCATGTCGCCCACCATGTCCTTGAACTCATCCATCTCGGAGAGCCACTTGTTGGTCTGGTCCAGATGCTCGACCGTGGCGTCAATGCGGGCGGTAAGCGTCTCCGCGTTCTTGGTGGCGACAGCGTCGGCGCGGATGAGCTTGATCTGCTGGTCGAGGCGATCCTGTTCGGAGACGACCAGGGCCAGGTTCGACTCGGCCTGCTCGATGCGCTGCTGGCGCTTGCGCAGGACTTCCAACCGCTCCAGGCGCGAGCCGAGATAGCGCCGTTTGGTGTCAAGGGCAGCGCCGTTGCCTTTGGCTTTAAGGGCTTCGACTTCGGCGTTAAGGCGGGCAGCCTCGGCCTCGGCGTCCTTCACGAGGGCCGGCACGTTCTCGGTGCGCTCGGTGTCCAGGAACCGCTCCAGCGATTCCTGAATGCCCAGCAGGCGCAGGTAAGTCCACATCAGCTCGTCGAGCTTGCGCAGGCGCGGGTCGGTGCTGGGGTCGGCGGATGCCAGCATGTTGTCCGCGCTGGCAGTCTCGATGTCCTGGCAGACAGCCGCCAGACGGTTGTAGCATTCGCGGCGCACAGGCGAAAGTGACATGATAAGGGCGTTGCGGCGCTGGACAAAAGCGGCGACCTTCTGCGCCTCCTCGGCCCGTTTGGCGGCGTCGTGTCGGCGGTCCACCCAGCGCCGGAAGAACGGCAGGTCGGGCACGTAAATCCATCCCAGCGTGTAGCAGGTCACCCCGGCGATGAGCGGCAGCATCATCCCGCTCATGAAGCCCACTCCCAGGGTCAGCAATCCGAGCGCCGCGTGCTGCGGGCTGGCCAGGAACTCCCGATGATAGTTGGGCGCTTGCTCGTCCATCCGATTGTGCGCGGCTAGCTTAATGGTTTCACTAAATCAGGGACACTCAAAAGTGGCTCCTCCACATTGTCGGCGGAACCGTGCCGCCAAATCCGAAGGCCGAGTACTGGTGGCCACCTCGCAGGCACACGAACCAAATGGCGCCCTGCGCCGTTGTCGGCGCCACTGTTGCTCCCGAAGGAGCGGTGCTCCAGGATCAACGGCCGGCCTATTCGGGTTTCAGCATTCGGGCTTCTTTCGGACTTCGGCATTCGGCCTTCGGGCTTCACCGCGGAGCCTATACCTTGACCCCATGCCCCACGGGCGATTCCTCTTCGAGCCGCCGCAGCAGGACCTGGCAGAAGTTAATGAACTCCGGCTTGCGGCGGTATTCCTCGGGCGGCACCGTTGGGCGGGGCACCTTGATGATGTCCACCAATCGCCCCGGACTGGGGGCCATCAGGTAGACCCGGTCGCCCAGATAAACCGCTTCCTCGACCGAGTGGGTCACGAGAAACACGGTGCTTTGCTGCTCGTTCCACAACTGGATGAGCAACTCCTGCATGCGCAGACGGATGCCGGGGTCCAAAGCGCCAAACGGCTCATCCATGAGCAGGATGCGCGGCTGAAGAATCACCGTCGCAGCTATGGCTACGCGTTGCTGCATGCCACCCGACAGCTCGGAGGGGAACTTCTTCTCGCAGCCTTCCAGGCCGACCTTCTTTACCCACTCTGCTGCTTTGGCGATTCTTTCGGAGCGCCGGACGCCTCGCAGCTTGAGGCCAAAGGCAACGTTCTCAAGCACGTTGAGGTGCGGCAGCAGGGAGTACCTCTGATCCACGAGGCCGCGGTCAGGCCCGGGCTCCTTTACCGGCTTGCCCAGCACCAACACCTCGCCGCTCGTGGCGGGGAAGTGGGGCTTCAAGCCGGCGATGATGCGCAAGAGCGTGGACTTTCCGCAACCGGAAGGGCCGACGATCGTGATCAACTCGCCCACGTAAGGCAGGTCCTCAATAGTGAAGGTAATGTCCTGAAGCGCGGGCTTGGCCTCAGCACCGTGGCCAAACGCCTTGCACACATTGCGGAAGGTAACCACGTCCGGCGGGGCCAACTGCTTTGGCTCCGTCGGAGCAGAGAGCAGGCCCTCTGATTTGTCGGGCTTTGCGTGCTCCCGGGCGGGAGCGTCGGCTGGATGGCTGGGCTCAGGCATTGTTACTCGGCCTTGCGATAAGGAAAGAGCAGCTCGCCTCCCAGGCGCCATAACTGGTCGCAGGCCACGGCAATCAAGACTATGACGATGATGATCGCATAGACCGAACCGGTCTGACTGCGCCGGGTGGAGACTTCGATCAAGCCCCCGAGACCATACTCGGGGCGGACGAACACTTCGGCCATGATGATCCAGCCCCAGCCGACTCCATAAACGCCACGTAGATGGTCCCAGATATCGGCCTGGGCCACCGGGAACAGGACATGCCGGACCAGTTGCCATTGCGAGGCGCCTTTCGTGACGGCCACATCCAGGTAGGCTTGGGGCACGTCGGCGATGTCCTTGATCACCAGCGGCAGCAGCGCGACGAAGCAGCCGATGAACAGGAACCCGATCTTCTGAGCTTCGCCGGTGCCGAACCAGGTCATGCTCAATGGGATGAGCACTACAATGGGCACGTAGGCCCCAGCCAGAGACAAGGGACGGAAGAATGCTGCGACCGAAGGGAAGGTGGCCATGTAAACCCCTAGCGGCAGAGCTACGAGAGCGGCAAGCCCAAAACCGGAGGTGACACGCAGCCATGAGCTGAAGGCACTGCGCACCAGGCCCTGTTCCAGGTGCAGGGGCTTAAAGGCCCGCAGGACTTCCATCGGGCTGGGCAGGATGAGGGACTGAACGATCCGGTGCTCTTGGTCCCCGCGCGTGACGAGCCACCAGGCTGCCAGGACCACTCCAATGAATAGGGCCGTCAGCCCCAGCATTCTGCCGTACGACAAATCCGCATGGACGTGCAGCCGCGCAAGACGCACGACCAGCGTCAGCAGCACCACGAACACCGTGGCGAAGATCAGGAAGCGAAAGAATTCTGCCATTGACTAGATTCCGGCATATCAAGCCGGGAGATTTGCGCATTCGAGGCCGGAGCGCCGGCAGGTTGCCGGCTTACACGGTCCGAACAGCCTAAGCCGGCAACATGCCGGCGCTCCGGCCTGGCAGCGTTGCGAGCGGGCCATTGTGGTTCGATACCGGCGAGGCTCTTAGGACCCGGCTTCCAGCGGGAACACCTTCACCTCAACGCGCCGGTTCTTCTTGTTGTTCTCCGCGTTGCTGGGGTCGGTGCAGCCCGGCAGCGGATTATCCCAGCCATTGCCGACGACCTTAAACTTATTCGGGTCGAACTTATACTTGTCCATGATGGCCTTGCGCACGGCGTCGGCGCGGTCGTAGGAGAGCTGGCGCACGAGGTCGGTCGGCACGATGCCCTTGCGGCTGGCGTCGGTATTGCCCTCGATAATGATGTAGGCGTTGCCGAACTTGCCGGCCAGCTTGCCAATCTCCTCCAGCGTGGCGGGGATCGTCGTGTCGTACTCCGGGTTGAGCACGAACTTGTTCGGCTCGAATGAGATGAGCACCGCCTTGGTCAGGATCTGGCCCGACCCTGCCTCCGCGCTCAGATTCATCAGCGCATTTGGCTTGAAGGTGGGCTGCGACAAGTCCTTCACGTCCTTATACTCCTCGGACATCGCGGCCAGGACCTGCTGGGCCTTTACCCTCGACGAAGGCACGGTAGTGGTGATGGTGCCGAGCGATTTATAGATCGTGGAGGCGCTGTTCCACACCACTTCGAAGTTTGCCGGATTGAAAGGGTCCAGGAAGAACTTCGCGTTCTCCCGGTAATTGGTCAGGTGGGCGTCGCCATCGGCAATCCCGCCGTCGCTGCCGACCATCTTGATGCAGTCTTCTTCCGGCAGCTTGAAGGCCGCCGCCAGGGCCCGCGCGGCCATCTTAGGATCTTTGCGCGTCATGTCCATGCCATCGAAGATGCCCCGCACCAGGCCGGAGACCTTGTCCGGGTTGTCGTGGTAGAAATCGTTGCGCACAGCCCACACGTCCGCGATGAGGTGGTTGGCTGATCCGGTCGTCACCACGAGGCGCGTGCCCTTGAGCTTGTCCGTGATGTTGTAGATGTCCGGCGACCACCCGACAAACGCGTCGTAGGAATTGTCCTGGACGAATATCTTCGCTGCGGAAGGAGCATCCGCCGCCCACTTGAAGTCCACATCGCCCGGGTCGATGCCTGCGTCTATCAGCAGAGACATGATGAGGTAATGGCTCGGGGAGTTCTGGGCCAGCACCACCTTCTTGCGCTTGCCATTGACCATTCGGAAGTCATTGATGCTCCGGATCTCGCCACGGGCGACCACGCCGTCGCCGCCGCCGGAGAAATCAATCTGCTGGCAGACGACGGGCACGGTTCTGGAGTCTTTGACCAGTTCGGGTGCGAACAGGGCGATCATGTCCAGTGTGCCCCACAGGATATGGCTCTGGCCGCTGGCGAACAGATCGCGCGCCTTGACCGGGTCGTCCACGATGGCCAGGCGCACGTAGAACCCATACTTCTTGGCGAACACGCTCTGGTCGTTCGGCTCCAAGCCCTGATTGGCGACGATGATCGGCGCCCACCCGGGCCAGACGTTGATGGGGAACTCGACGACCATCTTGCCGTCCTTCATCTCCTTCTTGTAGTCGCTCACCCCGGTCACCGCGGGAATGCCCGAGCGCTCTACCAGCGTCGCCGCATTTGTGCCCGCCAGCAGGACCTTGCTCAGGTCCTCGGGCGGAGTGGTGGCCTCCTTGATCTGCTGCTTCACATAGGAAGGGTTGACCGAAACGTTCGTAGGCCGGCTTTGCGGCGCGATCTTGTCCCACCAGCGATACACCCCGAAGCCGACCACAGCCAGCAACAGGATCGTCAAAACAATCTTTCCTTTCGTCGTCATATAACTTTTGATTGAAGGTTCACTACTCGGCTCGCTCTCAACCTGCGAGCCTCATTCTACGTTCATGACTTTAGCCTTTAGCTTTCAGCATTTAGCCTTTGCTTCACTGTTCCGGAATCTTCTGCCGTTCGGGCTGCGCCACCGGAGCTGGCGCGGCGGCCGCAGCGGCTTCCGGCTGCACCATACCCATCTTCTTCTTGTATTCCTGGAACAGCGCCGCGCCGCGAATCTTGCGGGCTTCCTGCTGGCGCGCGACGCCCGAGCCCATTTCCTTGGCCAGGTCCAAGGTCGCACGCATCTGGCCCTCGCCGGACGCCGCCGATTGCCGCAACTGCTGCATGGACTGGCCCATCTCACCCCCCATCATACCCTGCAATTCGGTGATCGAGCTCTTCATCATGCCCGAGAGGTTCTCCAGCGAGCGGCCGATGGCGACCTTGGCCTTCACCGCCTCGAATTCGCGCTGGAACTTCTGAATCTCGCGCAGGCTCTCGGCAATGATCTCGGTGTTCTGCTTGTAGAGCTGGTCCAGGCTGTCGGCCTGGTCCTGGTTGTCCTTCAGGTCCGCTTCGAGCGTGGCGAGTTCGTCGGCGTAATGGGAGCCGTTGGCCTCGTCGTTGGCTGCCGCCGCCGCCTGCAGCAAGCTCTGGAGATCCTCTCTCTGGCGCTGCTGGCGTTTGATCTGGTCCTTGAGCAGGGCTATCTGCCCGGCCAGTTGGCCATTGGCGTAGTGCGCCTTGTCGGCCTTGGCTTTCGAGTCGCGGATGCCGCGCTCGACTACCGCCTGGTTGATCGCGTCCGTCTCCGTCGCCTTCTCCGCCATCAACCCCATCCATATAAACAACCGCTTGATCGCTCTAAACATAGGTTTGCTTTCTATTGTGCCGTGCCGGTTTGCTAACTCACGCTGATCATTTCACGTTCTAACGCCGCAACGCTTCATCGTCTTAGCGTTTCGGCTCCTCTTCTTCCAGCAGGATCTTGCGCTGCATGATGAACTCCAACTGCGTGTTGAGCTGCTTTTCATCCGATGCGCTGACCACGGTGGCCCCCTGCTTCTTGACCGGATTGAAAACCTTGGCGTCGGTGTCGAAGGCGATGAAGTGAACGGACACGCTGGTCCCCTTGCCCTGAGCCTTCTGCTGGAGTTCCGGGAGCGTCTCCTCGGGCTTGGGACCGGCGGTGTTCATCCCGTCTGTGATGATGAGCACGTGTTTATGGGGCAGCGGCGAATCCAGCACGGCCTGGCCGGCAAGCGTCAGCGCATTGCCCAAAGGGGTGTTTCCGCTGGGCGACGAAAAGCGCTCGGCGAAGCGCAGCAGAGCCGCGGCGTCGAACCCGCCGAACTTGACCGCCTGGCGCGCGCTGTCGCCGCTGAACACCCAAAGGCCCGCCTGAACTTGCCGCGGCGCGCCGGATGCCGTGTTTGTAGCAAAGGTCTGGATCTCCTGGGCAATCGCCTCAAGCGCGCGATTGGCAATGACGTACTTCGGGGAGGACTTGCCGGCGGCATCGCGAACCGCGTCCTTCATGCTTCCGGAGGTGTCATACACAATGGCCAGCGCCACGCCTTCCGCTTCGGCGGCGATCGCACGGCCTGTGCCCTGCCCCGAAACCACCAGGGCAACCATAATAGCGAGCGAAGAAACGATCTTCATATAATTCTGCCTGAACCTTTTCTCCAACTGCCACCTGCAGCCAACGACGCATCCTAAGCGGCAGCCTCGAACATTGTCAACATCTCCTTTACTGGTTGGGCGCTCCGACCGCATCTATAAAACCTGCCGGTCTTTGTAACATGACTGGGCGGCGGCGTCTGGGGCAAACCGCAGGAGCGGTCGCCTCGGAAGCCCGGACGTGATTGGGGAGCATGGCTCGCGTATGACTTTTCCTTTTGCTACTGTTGGTGTAACTTGAGGAGGCATGGATTTTTCTGAAATGGCCAGAAGCTTCCGGCAGCTCTGGGAGAGCAAACCCGGGGTCGTTGTGCTCTTGATCCTGGGGTTTATTGGTTCCCTCTACCTGGTGGTTGACGCCTGGCGGCACAAGCGGCGGCGAAGGCGCCCGAGATGAGGAAGCGGCGCGTACGGGCGCTTTTGGTGACTTTGCCCTTGCAAAAGCTGGCATCAAGGCTGCTTCTAAGCGGCCAGTGCGCAACCTTTCCGTTGATTTGTCTGTTGGGCTGGCCGGGGCGATCGCTGTCCTGTTCCTGGGCCGGCCGCTGATTGCTTTCTCGGCGTCCCCCGTGGCCGACCAAGTCCTGGCGGCATACCGGCAAGACGGCGCCTACGCACGCGTAGCAGTCCGCTACCCGGAGAACGAAACCGTCTTCCCTCCGGACATTGCGCCCTGCACGTTTTCCTGGCGGGAAGAGATCACCCCGTCGGATACCTGGCTGGTTCTGCTCGAGTTTCCTGGGGGTACAGGCGCCTTGCATTTCCTAAGCCAGCGCACCGAGTGGACGCCTGCGCCGGAGGACTGGGAGACGATCAAGCAGCGCTCCAAAGGCAAGAAGGCCAAGGTGACAGTGGTAGGCTTCCAGCAGGCTGCGCCGTCCAGAATCCTCTCACGCGGACAGGTGTCTTTCACCACCTCGGAGGACGAGGTGGGCGCGCCGTTGTTCTACCGGGAGGTGAATTTGCCGTTCTCCACCGCGGTTGCCGACCCCTCGCGCGTCCGGTGGCGGTTTGGGTCCATCGCCTCGCGGGAGCCGCCGCCCGTGGTGCTGGAACACTTGCCCGTCTGCGGCAACTGCCACTCGTTTTCAAGCGATGGCCAGACGATGGGGATGGACGTGGACTACGCAAACAACAAAGGCTCCTACGTGCTGACCCGCGTGGCCAAGGAGATGACACTGGCGACCAGCGACATCTTCACTTGGGACAACTACAAGAAGGAAGACGGACAGATGACCTTTGGCTTCCTGTCACAGGTCTCACCGGACGGGCAAGTGGTCGTGAGCACAGTCAAGGACAAGTCGGTCTTTGTGCCGCGGCCCGACCTGGCCTTCTCCCAATTGTTCTTTCCCGTCAGAGGCATCCTGGTGGTCTATCACCGGAATGGAGGCGCCTTCCAACCCCTGCCGGGGGCGGATGATCCTGAGCACGTGCAGAGCAACCCCGCCTGGAGCCCGGATGGGAAGGACATCGTGTTCGCGCGGGCCAAGGCTTACCAACTCAAGAGCACGAGCGCGCAAGGCAAGCTGCTCCTCAACGAGGAAGATTGCCTTGAATTCGTGCGTGACCGAAAGCCCTTCCAGTTCGATCTATACCGTGTCCCCTACAACGAAGGGAAAGGCGGCAAAGCGGAGCCGGTGGCCGGGGCCTCGCGTAACGGGAAGAGCAACTTCTTCCCGAAGTATTCGCCGGACGGCAAATGGCTCGTCTTCTGCCAGGCTAGCAACTACATGCTCTTGCAGCCGGACAGCCAGCTCTACATCATTCCGGCGGCGGGCGGCGAAGCGCGTCGGCTGAGGGGCAACACCTCGCGCATGAATTCCTGGCATAGCTGGTCCCCCAACAGCCGGTGGCTGGTGTTCTCCTCGAAGCGCAACTCCCCTTACACACAACTCTTCCTCACACACATTGACGAGCGTGGGGAAAGTTCGCCGCCGGTAGTGCTGGCGAACTTCACGGCCCCGGATCGCGCGGCTAACATCCCCGAGTTTGTGAACACGACCGCGGGCGCCATTGCCAGAATCCGGGAGCAGTTTCTGGACGACTACTCATACGTCCGTTCCGCCATCATGGCGGAGTTTGGCGGGGACATTGACACCGCCATCGCCGAGTACCGCAAGGCGCTTGAACTGAACCCCAACAGCGTGCATGCCCACCAGCGGCTGGGCTACTTGCTCTACAACGTGAAGCAGCAGTACGCTGAAGGGGAGAACCATACGCTGGAGGCGCTAAGACTCTATCCGAATAGCGGCCTGGCGCACTACGATATGGGGATGATTCTGCGGCACCAGAAGAAGCTGGACGATGCCGCCAGGCACTTCGCGAGCGCCGTGCGGCTTACCCCTCCGACCTTCAACACTCTCGGGTACAGTGCCGCCGAGATGAACGCCACCCTCGGGGAGGTATGGCTGTCGCAAGGACACGTGGCCGAGGCCGGTGGCGTCCTGGCCACAGCGGTGAACCTGGACAGCAAGAACGCCAAGGCGCAATACTACCTGGCGCTATGCATGGCGGCACAGGGCAGGTTCGATGAAGCCCTGGAGCATTATCCCGTCGCCTGCTCACTGGATGCCACAGTGGACACGGTCCCTGAACTGCACATGCTTTTCTACGGGCACTACGCCAAGGCTGGACGCACGGACCTGGCGCTGGCCTCAGCCCGAAAGGCACTGGCACTGGCGGAGAACAGGGGTGATCTGGCCCTGGCAGATACGATCAAGGCGCAGATAGCGGGCTACCAGGCGCAGGCTCAGCCGAAGTAACGACCTGCCCCCACTCGGGGCTTCTGCGGTTGGGTCTGACAATAATCCCTGCGCAAACTCCGGGCCGGCCCTTGACAGCAGACTGGCGGGTGCCGGAGCCTCGCTACCGGTTAAGCCGCCAGCCTGCCTGTGATAGCGTGCGAGTGGCAGGAGGCTGCCTTGCAGTTCCCTTGCAACTCGCTCGAAGACCGCGGGAAAACAACATGTTGACGATGGGAGCCACTAGCGGCAAAGTGCGTGTGAAAGTCGGCTCTTTCTGATCCTGCTCGTCGGGCAGGAGAGGCACGTTGGGGGCTGGGCGTGCCGGAACAACAATGAAACAGGTCACCTATTATCTATGAAGCCTTGGACCGCACTCCTAAGAAATCCCTCCACTTTACGAACCACTCTGCGGCGGGCATTACGGCAATGGTGTGCCGGCATAGCCGTGATCGCGGCCGGAATCGCGGCGATGCCCGAATGCGCCCTGGCGCAGCGCCCGCTGGGGATTGACGTGTCCAGCTACCAGGAGACCATTAACTGGACGAGCGTGAAGGGTGCCGGCATCACGTTCGCCTGGGCCAAGGCCACGGAAGGGCTGAGCTACATTGATGCCTATTTCACGGGCAACGAAGCCAACGCCAAGGCCGCCGGAGTGCTGATTGGCGCTTATCATTTCGCCCATCCGGAACTGCACATCGGTTCGGCGGGCGCCGACCAGGAGGCGGCTTACTTCTGGAACGAAGCGGGCAGCTACATCAACACAAATGGTAATTCGTATCTCATGCCGGTGCTTGATTTCGAGCAAGACGTCACCAACGCCAGCCCGGCTTATACCGCGGCCACCTTGTCGGCCTGGGTCAACGAGTGGTGCCAGGACATTGTCAACTATGGCAAAGCGAACGGCGTCGTCGTCGTGCCGGTGGTGTACACATACACCTCGTACGCTGCTGGCACTTCCGGCCACGGTCCTGGGCTGAACAGCACCGTGACCCAGTGGCCGCTGTGGATGGCCAGCCCCAACGGCGAGAGCGCTCAGACCGGCGCGCCCAGCGCCACCAGCCCCTGGTCAACCTGGGACGTGTGGCAGTACGGCCAGGCTGACATCGCCGGCATCACCACGGGCGTGGTGGATGAGGATGTATTCAACGGCACCGCGGCTGCGCTGACGAATACCCTGGTCATTGGCAAAGCGACTGCATCGGGGGGAGCGGGTGCGACCGTATATTGGGATCCGGGCGACAAGAACGCTTCGCCTGGAAGCGGCGGCGCGGGGACTTGGGATACTACCACGAGTGATTGGTGGCTCAGCGGAACGGGGGACACTGCCTGGTCCGCGGGTGGGGATTATGCGGTCTTTGCCGGAACGGCTGGCACGGTGAGCTTGGGAACTTTGGTGAGCGCGGACGGGATTACGTTCAATACGCCTGGTTATGTTGTATCCGGGTCCGGCACGCTTATGTTGAACGGGACCGCGCCCGTTATCAGTGTTCCTCCCGGCAGCCCGACCTACATTACTTCCGTGGTCGGAGGCTCGGGTTATACGCTGTCGGGGGGTGGCGTGTTAGTGCTTGAGAACGCCGGGAATTACTGCGGCAATTCAACCAGCGCTGAGTACGTCAATGGTCCCAACACCTGTCTGGTGGTTTTGAGCGATCACGACACAGGGAACGATGGCGTCACGCTTAATCTGCAGAACGGCGGCATCTACCAGGATAATGACACCACCACTGGCGACCAGTTCTTGCTGCCTGGTTGCGCCATCGCGCTGCTAACCGGCGGGGGAGTATTCGACAATCCGAATGCCAGCTTGACCATGTCGAACTATATCACCGGGCCAGGCAGCCTGACCTTCACCGGCTATACCAATTCCTCAAGTACCCCCTACGTATTGACGTTGACTGACACAGGCAATAATTACAGCGGCGGCACGATTGTCCAAGGTCCCGGTGAGTTGAAGGCAAACGCGGCGGGAACCCTGGGCTCCACCTCCGGCCCCTTGACGGTCAACGGCGGCATCCTGGACCTGGGCGGGGCGAGCCATACGGTGGGGGCGGTGACGATCTCCGCCGGCACGATTCAAGATGGCACACTGACCGGCTCCTCCTACACCGGTCAGAGCGGCACGGTAAGCGCGGTTCTGGCTGGTTCCGGAGCGCTGACCAAGAACGGCACTGGCCAATTGACCCTCAGTGGCGCCAACACCTTCACCGGCAAGATTTCCGTCAGCGGCACCAGCCGGTCCATCATCCAGTTCGGCGCGGACAGCAACCTGGGGGCCGTTCCGGGCAGTGCGGTTGCCAACCAAATCACGCTCAACGGCGGCGTGGGAGTTGGCCTCCGCGTCACCGGCAACACCACCATTAACGCCAATCGCGGCATCACTTTGTCGGGCACCGGGGGAAGCGTCGAGGCCACCTCGGGCAAGATCGTCTATTACCCCGGCATCATCACCGGGAGCGGCAACTTCTCGAGCGGCGGCGGCGTCACGCTGGGCTACGGAACCAACGTCCTGAGCGGCGCCAACACTTATTCGGGCACCACGACAATCACCGCCGGCACTTTGCAGTTGGGCGCCAACAATACGCTGCCTGCGGGAACGGCTCTCACGATCCAGGCGGATGACAACGGCACGGGCGGCGGCGGCGTGCTTTATCTGAGCAGCTACAATCAGACTGTTGGCTCGCTGGCCAGCAGCACCTCCAACGGCGGCACCGATACCCCCACGGTGAACCTCGGCACGGGGACCCTGACGGTCAACCAGAGCAGCAGCACCGTATTCGCCGGCAAGATTACCGGCAGCGGCACGCTCACCAAGAGCGGCGCCGGCACCCTCACCCTCTCGGGTGCCAACAATTACACTGGCGGCACTACGGTCAGCGGCGGCACACTCGAAGGCACCGGCGCCGGCTCCATCCCTGGCAACGTCAACAACCCCGCTGGCACGCTCCAACTGGACAATGCGTCCGCGATGGCCTCTTCCGCCAATCTCACCCTGGCCAGCGCACCGAGAGCGGGGGCGGTAAACGTCAACTTCGCCGGCACTCAGAACGTCGCTGCGCTCTATTTCGGTGTTACGCAAAAGGCTGCCGGGACCTGGGCCGCCTCAGGCGCCACGCACAACAACGCGGCTTTTGCGGGCTCCGGCATCCTCAATGTTACCACTGGGCCCGCATCCGCCACCACTCTGAGCCTGACGTCCGGCACTAATCCGTCTATCTACGGCAGTTCGCTCACGTTCACCGCCACTGTCGCCGGCAATGCTCCGAGTGGCACGGTGCAGCTTATCGTTGATGGTTTGGCCACGGGAAGCCCCGTCGCACTCGTCGGTGGTTCGGCGCCTTTAGTCATCAGCACCCTCACTGTGCCCGGCAGCCCGAACCAGATCACGGCCGCCTACGGCGGCGACGACAACAACAACCCCAGCAGCACCGCGAGTGCCTTGTCCCAGAGCGTCACGCCCGCCGCGCTCACGGTTACGGGTATCGGCGCCAGCGACAAAGCCTATGACGGTACGGTGACGGCAACGCTGACAGCAACACCGGGGACATTAGTGGGCGTCGTGAGCGGCGACACGGTGACGCTGGGCGGAACAGCCGTGGGAACCTTCGCGGACCCGAACGTGGGCACCAACAAGACAGTAACAGTGAGTGGCCTGACCCTCGGCGGAGCGAGCGCCGGCAACTACACGCTGACCGAGCCGACGACCACGGCGAGCATCACGGCGGCTGGCACAATCACCGCGCTGGCGTCGTCCCAGAATCCCTCAAGTCCTGGCTCGAACGTGACCTTTACGGCGACCGTGAGTTCCGGCGCGGGCACTCTGACCGGCAACGTGGTGTTCCTGGTGAACTCGGTGCCCTTCAGCACGAACGCGCTGGTTGGCGGAGTGGCGGCCGCAACCAATTCCACCCTGCCGTCGGGCACGAACACCGTAGCGGCGCAATATCCGGCCCAGGGGAATTATCTTGGCAGCACCAACAGCCTGGAAGAGGTGGTGCAGAATCTCGTCGTTGGCAGCCAGACTAACGTGATTGCAGGCATCACCAACAACCAGGATGGCACGTTCACGCTCACGTTCCTCGGCACACCGCAGGCGGAGTACTATGTAGTGGCCAGCTCGGATGCGAGTGTAGCGATGACCAACTGGGCGCCCGTCATCGGCAGCACCAATACCGTGACCAACAGCAGCGGCATTTGGCAATTGACGGTGACGAATAACGGGCTCCAGCAATTCTACCGGTCCACGGCAGCCGCGCCTGCACCGTGAACCCTTTTCTCGCTGCGACGGCCCGGCAGAGTACCGCTACGAGAGACGCTGCGGGTTCCGGATGCGACCGGGGACCGATTGCCAAATTGCCAAATTGCCAAATGCAGATGGCCGGCGGCCAACAATAGCCAATCAAGGGGGTTTAGTACACCTTGACCCGAGCGTCCTTTAAGATGTTTGATGCCATGTGCCGGCCCCATTCAACGCGACCGTGAGCGCTCCCAATAGGCGATTTCCCTCAATCCGCGCAACGGCAAGAAAGCAAACGGTGCTCGGATTGAAGGGGCCCATTCGCATGTTGGTAGGGACGCATTCCACTGCGTCCCTGATCAATTCGCTGGGAGACAGATGGGGACGCAGTGGAATGCGTCCCTCCCGGTTTTACCAAGGACTCGCGAATGCGCTCGGATTGACGTGTCTTTGTGTGCTGCTTTCGGTTCCCGAGGTTTGGTCGCAGACGGCGGGGCCAGCTTCACGCCTTGAACTGACGGTGGATGCATCACACGTGACCGGCGATATCAACCGCGAGTTGTTGGGCGTCAATCATGGTCCCTTGTCGGTGCATCAACCTGGGGCCATCTACAATGGCTCGAACGCGCTGGACCTTTCCACCTGGTATCGGGAAGCCGGCATTCGCTCGGTTCGTCTGGACGAATTCGGCTACATTGACTTCCAGGCCTTCTTTCCCAACTTTGCTGCCGACCCGGATAAGCCAGAGAATTACCGGTTCGAGTTGGCCGACCGCTACCTGCAATCTATTGTTGATGCGGGTGCGGAAGTTTTCTTTCGCCTGGGCTACAGCGAGAAACCCAACCGCGTTGACCCGCCGGGCGATTATGATAGATGGACGCAAGTCATGCTCCATGTAATCCGGCATTACCGGCAAGGCTGGGGCAATGGGCATCATTGGAACATCAGGTACTGGGAGGTTTGGAACGAACCGAGCGGCGAGGGATGGACCGGCACGCCGCTGGAGTATTTCCGCTTGTATGCCACCGTCGCCCGGGGAATCAAGAAGCTAGACCCACGCTTGATGGTAGGAGGCCCGGCGCTGGGCTGTCCCGATCCCGAGAGGGATCGTGTGTTCGCCGCGGCCTTCATTGAGTATTGCCAGCAGCATCAGGTGCCGCTGGATTTCTTTTCCTGGCATCACTACTTCATCAAGCCCCAGGAATACATCGAACACGCCACGCGTCACCGCCGTAACCTGGATGCGCACGGCTTCAAGAGCACGAAGCTGTTCCTGACCGAATGGGGCTGGTACAGCGGCCGGCCCACACACTTGGTGGACCGGGCAACCATTGATGACGCGGCGGCGGACATCTCCGCGATGATCGTTCTCCATGACCGGGTGGATCTAGCCCACTTCTACGTGGGCGACGCCATGGCCGGCCATCCGTGGGGCCTCTTTGATTTTGTGCGGAACGAAGGGACAGTCTCCACCCGGCCCCGCAAGTCTTATTACGCCTTCAAAGCGTATCACGCGCTGACGCAAACTTCTCTGCGCCTTCAATGCCAGGCCGACGAGGACGTCGAGCGGGGCGGGTGCGGATTCCTGGCCGGGTTGGCAGAAGACCATCGCCAGATCACGATCCTACTAAGCAACTTCGGCACCCAAACGGGCCAGTACAAGATCAAGGTTGCCAACCTGCCCTGGAAAGACTCAACCCTCGTGGACACATTCCTGCTCGATAGTCGGCATAATCTTGAGCCGGCAGCCCGCAAGTCTTTCACACCGAAAGCCGAACTTGCGATCGAAGGGAGCACTGAGGTGCCGTCCGTTTGCTTGATTAAACTCATGCCCGAGAGCCCCCTCGCGAAGTAAAGGGGTCGCTCCCCCCGGGCGCGGTGGTCTTGACTGCTCTCGCCGCCGTTATTCTCGGGCTGGGCGGTCTTCGCCAAAGACCGCGCTCTTAACCACCGGCGCGAGCCGCTCCGCCATGCGCTGGTTGCCTTCGTCGTTGGGATGCAGCTCATCGCTGAATGCGTCCCGGTCCGCCGCGCCGAACAGCTCCAGCCCCTCAACCACGAACATCAGCTTGTCGGCCTGGCGGCGATCGTTGGCCGCCTGGCGCATCATGAGGCGCAAGTCTTCCGAGCGCTTAAGGTAGGCCGGTTCCTTGCCTTCCCTGATCGAGTAGATCGGCGTCACGCAGAAGATGGGGGTGTCGGGATGCGAGGCCCGGATGGTATCGAGCATTCGCGAGTAGCGCTCCGGCGTGGGCGCGCCGTAGGACTTGCCGAGATCGAGCAAGTAGGCGCAACCGTCGAGCTGGTTGACCAGTGAAACGACTTCCGGCTCCGCCTTTCCGGCGCCGCCAAAGCCAAGGTTCACGAAGTCCAGGTTGAGCTTGCGGGCCAGCGCCGCCGGATAGGTGCTCGACGGGTAGGCCGCGCCGCTGCCTTGCAGGACCGACGACCCGTAGCAGACGATCGGGCGCTTGCGAGCGAAAGCGGGTGGTACTTGAAACTCGGCGTCCGGGTCCACGCCAACGGCGAACACCTGGACTTGCTGATTGTTGGGCAGATAGATCGTAATGTCCCGCCGCGTGCGCTCCTTGTTCTCGAAGAACACCAGGTCCACGCGCTGCGTTCCGCTGGCGCTCACCGAGCCGGCGGATTGGCCATTGATGTAGGCGTCGAAAAAGCAGTGCTTCTTCTGGTCGCGGGCGGCCTGGACGCTGATGGCCAGGCGTGTGCTGTTGCAAGAGAGGCGAATTCGGCCTCCGTCTGGGGCCAGCGCCCGGCTCCAGACAGCCTTGGGAACCGTGTCTTTCGCAGTCCCAGGCAGGCGCCACAGGTTCGGGGCGTTCGTATTGAACCAGGGCAATCCGCAAATCTGCAGCCGCGGGTCCTGAAGGCTGATCCACTTCATCGGTGGGGGCCCGGCAGGCGAGGAAGGCAGGGCCGCCTTGAAGAGAGAGAAGAACGTCTGCGGGGCAACCTCCTGGAAATTCAAATCAGGGTGTTTGAGCCGCAACGATGCCAGCGCACCCGCAATCGTACTGGGATCCAGCCACACCGTGCGGAAGAGGTAGAACCCGGGGACAGGATTGCCGCGGCCCTTGATGGCGTTCGCGATGATATCGGCGAGCTGGCCGGTGTCCTTGCAGTTGCATGCGTCGTTGAGCAATTCGATGATGGGCATCCCCTTCCATACCTGGCGCGCCGGGTATTTGCCGCCGCTGCCGTGCTGGTCATCCACGATTGTGGCGAAGCCATCGGGAGCAAACTGCTGGAAGGCATCTTTCATCTCGGGCGAGGGCTGGTCCTGGTCCAGCACCATTGGCGCGATGGTCATGTCGGCCTCGCGGAAGAATTGTTGGTTGTGCCGCACAAACAAGGGCAGGTATTCCTTACGGATGCGGTTGGGGTTTACGTAGCCCGCGGCGCTGGCGTCGGAGGTGAAGGTGTCCGCTGCCGAGGCGGTTTCGTAGAAGTAGGCGATGAGGTCAGGATAGGTCTCCAGCAAGTTGGGATTGATGCCCCAGGCCAGGGGGATTTTGCCGCGGTCCGCGTTGAGCCAGTGCTTGGGCAGGAAATCGTAGAGCGGTGTGGCCGAATCGTAGTCCGTCATCAGGATGCAAACGTAAGCTTTGTTCTCCAACGCAACCGGCTTCGGAGCACACCTTTGCTTGAGCGGGTGGCGCGGTGCCTGGCTATGCAGCGATTGGTTGAAGCAGTCGCTGGAGATGGTGTTCTGGTAGCAGTTGAACGGGGTCATCAGCCAGACCGACTGCCACTCCGTTGGGACGCCCTGGTGAACACTCTTGTGAGGAGGGTCGTCCGAATACTTCGTGCCGACGAAGAAGCCGGTTAGCTCCGTCATGTGTTTGCCGGCGGACTGGCGCAGCGTTTCGGCCAAAACCAAGCTATAGGTTTCCAGGTCCAATCCAATGCGCTGGCCTGGATCATCTGCCGGCGCCTCGTCGCCCCAGGGGGAAAGATCGAACACGAAGGCGCGGTTCTTGACGGCCCAGTCGCGCGTCACCACGTAGCCGAGGTCGCCGTGTGCGCGAGCAGTGAAGGAATCTTCATAGAGGCACAGCAGGTGCGAGGAACATCTGCCTTGGGCCAGGTATTCGCGAATCGCCCAACGGTAGGCATCGTTCTTCTTGCTGCCGGTCTCCGCGCCGGTGAACTTTCCGCGCAGGTCGTTGAGAACCGGGACTTTCCACTGAGCAAGGTAATGCTCGGCCAATTCCGGGCTGAGCACGACCGCATCGTGAACGCCCGCGAGCGTAGTGGCCACGTTGACGCTGGCCGGCACGCTTGGGTCCCAGATGATCGCGCCTTTGAGCCGCTTGCCAGCGAGCCTCACCAGCGCGCCGAGGTCCGGCAGCGGCTTTTGCTCGCGCCCTTGCAGCCAGCGGCCGTCCTTGGCCAGCAATTCGAGCCAGAACTGTGGCCGTGTGTTGGTGCGGGCTAGGAGGTAGAGCGCGGGCGAGTCCCGGTTGATGATCCCCTGCAAAGTCGCCGCGGCCAATGCCTCATCATAGGCGGCTGGTGTCCCGTCCTGCGCCAGGACGAAGGTATAAAGGGGCTTGGTGCTCGCCGACGCCGCAGCTTGAACTTGTCCCAATGCCGAAGAAAGCACTGCCAGGGTGGCTAGCAGAGTGCCGAGGCTACGTGGCTTTCCTCTCATGTGACGACGTTCTGGCGCTTGCTTTCATTTCCGCATCAGCTCCTTCGCTTTTGTGCGGCAGGGCAGGATGGTGTTGTCGAAGCGCTGTGCGTAAGCGCGGAAGGAGCCCGCATCCCAGCAATCAGCCAGCCAGAGCCGTTGGAAATCCACCTTGAGGACCTCGTATTCTTTGGCCAGCGATAGAAACTCTTCTGCGACATGGGCGCGCGGGACATTAGGGTCCAGGAAATGCCCCCGTGCGATCAGCTTCCGGCCCATCGCTTCGTAATTGCGGGCGGCGAAGGTCAGCCTTTCCAACGACTGCTGGTTCCGGCTGATCTGCGTCGAGGCGCACTGCAGGAGTCTCTGGGCTTCAAGGGCGGGCCGCAGAATCTCGGCTCCCTTTTGCCCAGGCTCAACAATGTCCAGCACTTTGGCATCGGTGAAAGGGTCGCCAAACAGCTCGTAGTAGTAGCGCCCGAAGGTGTTGTTGCCTGTGTAGGTCGGCTCGTCAACGCCGCCCTTCGCGTTCCGCAACCTCAGCTTCTGCCCGTTAATGTTGCCCAGGAGCAGGATGGCCCGCGCGATGGCATCACCCTCGGCGCCGAAGTAGATGCGGCAAAAGGCCTGGTTGAAGTAGTCGCGGTCGAGCTTTGCTCCGGTCCAGGCGGCGGCGGCGTGATACGTGAATGGGAACCAGGTCAGGGCCGGCAGATGGTAGTGGCCGTCGTCGCCCCAGTCACAGGTAGTGCTGCCCGCTGCGCCGTATTGCAGGCCGCGGCTGATCTCGATGTCCGAGAAGTCCATCGCATGGCCCACGTAGGGCATGATGTGCCCGTGCGAATCAATCCATGGTTGCGCGAAGAATTCCAGGCCGAGCTTCTGCAGCCTGGGGAAGTCTTTCTCCCACCCCCCGTAGAACTCTGCCGTGTAGTAGGCGCCTATGAGGATGTCCTTAGGCAGCCGCTCGGCGACCGAGCCCAGGCCCGCCAGCGAACCCTCAGCGCCAAGCTGGGCCTGGACGATCATCAAGCGCATGCCATGTCGCGCGGCGGCCTCGTGGATCTTGAGGGCGTACTGCAGGGTCAGCTCATTCAGCTCCGCCTGCGTGGTCCCGGTCTTTTTGAACGCCGCGTCATCTATCTCCGTGATGTCCACGTTGAGGAACTTGCCCGGCATGGCGGCGCAGACCTCGTCAATCAGGTTTGTGACAAAGGACACCGCCTCCGGCCTGCGAATATCCACCGTGCCGCCGTCCTCGACCATGAACTTCCGGTAGGCCGGCTTGGTGCCGATGTTGTAGAAGTGGCCGAAGGTCTGCATCATCGGATGCACGTCCATGTGGTAGCGAGCGGCGTAATCAAACAGCTCGCGTGCCTCAGCGCGCGTCAATGCTTCCGGCGGCGCGATGTCAGGGTATCGTTGCCATTGGAACTCATGCTCAAGGTAGAGCTCATACACGTTCATCTTGGCTTCCGCGGTGATCTCGGCTAACCGTTTCAGTGACGCCAGCGTCGGCATCTGGCCCCGGCTGATGTCGTATTGGAAACCCCGGTAGCGCAGCGACGGCCAATCGCGAACGACCATGCCCGGCAGGCTGGTTCGCCCGCCGGCAATCTGCGCCAGCGTCCGCGCGGCGTAATAGAGGCCCTGCTCGGTCGTAGCTGCCGCGGTGATGCCCGAACGGCCCACGCGCAGGCAGTAGCCCTGGTCTCCCAGGCTCGGCAGGTCGTCCGCCTGAAGCGACCTGACTCCTGGCGGCGGCGTCCCGTGCGGGCAAAGCACCAACGAGATGTAGCCCCGCGCGAGCTTGCCGGCAGACGCCTTGAGGCGAACGCCGCTGCGTTCCTCTAACAGCGCAGGGAAGGCGGTCTTCAGCCAAGGGTCGGTGCAGCCGACCAGGCGAATCCCTTTGCACTTCGTGAGGTCGAACGGCTCTCCGGTCATCGCCACCGCTTTGGGCTGCGGCAGGAGCCAGGTATTGGCGGACGCCAGCAGCCTCGCGACGTTGGTGGGGTTGGTTTCGAGAACGGGCGCAAGATCGCTGGCCGCCGCCCCAGCAGCAAACAGCAGGCCCACGGTCAAACAGGGCCGCCACAAAAGAGAGGGCCAGCGTGCGTGCAAGCCGCAGTTCGGCAACGTCTTCATTGCTTCAACCGCCGAGGAATTTGGCAGGGTTGACTTTCTACAGCCTGCGGACGGAAGCAACCGGGCGCGCGGAGGATGTTCTCTTCCATCGCAGCGAAGGCCTTACCACTGCTCGGCATGCACGTATTTCGGGTTGAATCGGGTGCGCGGGTGCGGGGTTTCGGCAGGGTGGCCGATGGAGATGCATGCCACGGGGATGACCGAAGCAGGCAGTGAGAGGATCGTGGTGAGTGCTTTGATCCTCTGCTCCCGCGGATGCACCCCCAGCCAGCAGGCGCCCAGCCCAAGGATGTGCGCGGCCAGCAGCATGTTCTCAATGGCGGCGGAACAGTCTTGCAGGAGATAGCTGAGCTGCTGGTCGTGGGCAGCCTGGAGGTCGCCGCAAACCGCGATGCCCAGGGCCGCGCCGGCCAACATCTGGCCGTTGGGCAGCTCGGCTGCGATGCGGGAGAGGGTTTGCCGCTGGCGGATCACCACAAAGCGCCACGGATCTTTGGCCACCGCCGAGGGAGCGGCCATGGCGGTCTCCAGCAGCTTCTGAACGGCTTCCCGGCTCACTTCGGCGGAGGTGTAGGCCCGGATGCTCCGCCGCCCGAAGATGAACCCCAGTTTCTCGTCAACATTCAATTTCATAGGTTTTGTGCGGCCCGAGACTAACATGAGGCACTACAGAGTAGCGAGGGGCGAGTCCTTCCGCCTCCCCAGCGGGCCGCGGTCTCGACACGGAAACGGAGCGCAATGCTGATCACAAGCAGCGTCTTGCACGCCGCCGCTCCCTATCTTAAGATGCAGGCGATGTTTGACGCGATTAAAGCTGACCTTGCAACCGCCGCCCAGAAGCTCGCGCATCTGCGGAGGTTTCTTTGACGTACCGGGGGCTCAGAAGCGCCTGGGCGAACTCAACGCCTTGATGGCGGGAGAGAAGTTCTGGAATAATCGCGAACAGGCCCAGAAGCTCATTGACGAGGCGAACTCCCTGCGGACGAAGACCGAACCCTTGCTCAATGCGGAGAAGCAGCTCGACGACTTCGGGGTAATGGTTGAACTGGGGGAGGCGGAACCCGAAGCGGCGCAGGGCAAAGTTCTGCGTGAGCTGGAAAAGGACCTGGCCGGGTTCTCCAAGGAGATGGACTCCCTGGAATTGAAGGTGTTCCTCAGCGGCCCGCACGACAAGAGCAACTGCATCATGAGCATCAACGCCGGGGCCGGCGGCACGGAGGCGCAAGACTGGGCGGAGATGCTTTCACGCATGTATCAGCGATGGGCCGAAAGGCGCGGCTGGCAGGTCGAGGTTACCGATGTGCTCAGAGGGGAAACCGCCGGTATCAAGAGCGTAACCCTGGTGATGAGCGGCGAGAACGCCTATGGCTTTACCAAAGCCGAGCGCGGCGTGCACCGGCTGGTGCGCATCTCGCCCTTTGATGCCAATAAGCGGCGGCATACCAGTTTCGCCAGCGTGGACGTGATCGCCGAGATCGAGGAGGACGATACGGAGATCGTGATCCCGCCCAATGAGTTCGCGGTGGACACCTTTCGGTCCGGGGGCAAGGGCGGGCAGAATGTTAACAAGGTGGAGACTGCCGTGCGCATTACGCACATTCCCACTGGGCTGGTCGTGGCATCGCAGAGCCAGCGTTCACAGCACCAGAACCGCGCCACGGCCATGAAGCTCCTGCTCTCGCGTATCTATGCCCAGCGCGTGGACGCGCAGAAGGCCGAGATGGAGCGGTTCTACGGCGAGAAGGGCAGCATCTCCTGGGGCAACCAGATTCGCAGCTACGTGTTCCAGCCGTATCGCATGGTGAAAGATCTGCGCACCGGCGTGGAAACCAGCAACGTGCAGGCGGTGATGGACGGCGACCTGGACGCATTCGTAAACGGCTGGCTGCGCGCCGGCTGTCCGGCCAAGCGCATGCAGGGTGTTAAAGATGTGGAGGAATAGCCCGAGAGAAGCGCCGCAAGCATCCCGGCACCGAAGGTTCGTGGAGCGGGTTGCCAGTCCGCGGAATGCGCTGGTCAGGCAGCCCCTCTGATACTCCCATCATGACGATCCTTGACACTATCGTAGAGGAGAAGAAGCGCGAGGTGGAGCGGCTGCCGCACGGCGCACTCTCGGCATCCGACTTCAGGGCCGCCCTGCGGGCGCGAGGGGACTCGCGCGATTTTGCGGCCGCCCTGCGCCACCCGAAAATCGGCCCTATCGCCCTGATCGCGGAGATCAAGAAGGCTTCCCCTTCCGCCGGAGTGATTTGCCCGAACTTCGACCCGGCCCGCATTGCGAGGGAATACGAGGCTGCGGGCGCGAGCTGCCTTTCGGTGCTCACGGATGAGAAGTTCTTCCAGGGGTCGCTGGAGTATCTTAAGCAGGTCCGCGCGGCGGTGAGACTGCCGCTACTGAGGAAGGACTTCATCATTGACGAGCGGCAAATCCTCCAGGCGATTGAGTGGGGCGCCGACGCGATTCTGCTCATCGTGGCCATTCTGAGCGACGCCCGGCTGCACGACCTTCACGCGCTCGCAGCCGGCGCAGGGCTGGCAGTCCTGGTCGAGGTGCATGACGAAGCCGAGTTGGAGCGAGCGTTGGGTTTGGGAGCCGGGCTTATCGGGATTAACAACCGCAACCTGAAGACTTTCAAGGTGGACCTGGCCACGACCGAGCGCCTGGCTGCCCGTGTGCGTTCAGGAACCCCCGCGATCCCCAATCCACCGCTTCTCGTCGCCGAAAGCGGCATCCATACTCGCCCTGACGTCGAGCGCCTGGTGAGGTGCGGCGCGCAGGCCATGCTGGTCGGTGAGTCGCTGATGAAGCACGGGGACGTTCGAGCCAAAGTCCGGGACCTATTGGGCTGCTGACCGAGATTGGAGCTGCGCGAGTCCTCCGGTAGCAGCCGGCCAGAATCCAGGGGCTGGCCTTGCCTGCGTGCGGGCTCCGAACAGTCCCGGTGAGCAGGGCGGGAGGTTGGCGCCTGCGCGGCGTGGGACCCGCCGGAGTGTCTGGATTCTTCCTCTATTCTTCCTGTATTATTCCTCTATTGTTCCTCTATTTCTCGCCGCTTTTCCCCGCCCGATGCGGCCATCTCCCGGGTGGATCTCGCTACCCCAGACTTCAGACGCTGACCTTAAAGAGCAGCACGTCGCCGTCGCGGACGACGTAGTCCCGGCCTTCGATTCGGTAGTGGCCGGTTTCGCGGGCGTGGCCGACGGAGCCTTCCTTCACCAGGTCCTCCCAGTTCACGGTTTCGGCCTTGATGAAGCCGCGCTCGAAATCGGTGTGGATCGTGCCGGCGGCCTTCACGGCGGTCTCGCCCGCGTGGAGGGTCCAGGCCCGGACTTCCTTGTCGTTGAAGGTGAAGAAGGTGCGCAGTCCCAGCAGGCGGTAGGTGCTGCGGATCAGTGCCGCCATGCCGGATTCCTGCACTCCCAGTTCCTTCAGATACTCCTGTGCCTCTTCCGGCGAGAGGTCGGCCAGGTCGCTCTCCAGTTGGGCGCAGACGACGACGGTGTCGCAGGCGTGGTGGGCGCGCGTGTATTCGCGGACTTTGACCACCTGTGGGTGCGTATCCGCGGCGGCGAGATCGCCCTCCTTCACGTTGGCGACGAAGATGGTGGGCTTGTCGGTGAGAAGGAAGAAGCTGCGGACAATGAGCTTTTCGTCCGGGCCCAGAGCCAGCCCGATGGTGTTGGCGGGCTTTCCCATGTTTAAGTGGGCGCCCATCTTCTCCAGCAAATGGGCCTCCAGCAGGGCGTGCTTGTCTCCGCGTTTGACGTCGCGTGAGATCTTCTCCAACCGCTTCTTGACGGTTTCCAGGTCGGCGAGCACCAGTTCGGTCGTCACGATCTCGATGTCCCGTACCGGGTCAATGTTCCCAGTAACGTGGACGATGTCGGGGTCCTCGAAGCAGCGCACGATATGGATGAGCGCGTCCACCTCGCGGATATGGCTGAGGAACTTGTTGCCGAGGCCCTCGCCGTGGGAAGCGCCCTTGACCAGCCCGGCGATGTCCACGAACTCGAAGGCCGTGGGAATCTGCGCGCTGACCTTGGCGATCTTGGCGAGCTGCGGCAGCCGTGGCTCCGGCACACTGACGACGCCCAGGTTGGGCTCGATCGTGCAGAATGGATAGTTCTCCGCCGGAGCCTTGTGCGAGCGGGTGATGGCGTTGAAGAGTGTGGACTTCCCGACGTTCGGGAGGCCAATAATGCCTGCCTTTAGCATGGGGCCATATTAGCGGCCCGACGGCCTAAGGCATACAAGAAAATTGCGGAACCGCACCGGGGGCGAGTATGGACTGCGGCGGCAAGCAAAGCGCGACGCCGCTTTGGCTGGTAATGACGCAGGCGGGTAACCCGATGGATTCCTGCTGCCGTCGAAAGCGGCGTCTCGCTTTGCTTGCCGCCGCAGTCCAAGGTGAGGCGTTTAATGACCTTCCTGGTTTGCGGAGGCCTCAGCTACCGCGTTACGGATCGTCTGCCTGAACTGCGCGAGGCCTTGGTCAAAGGCGGCGGCTATAGGAAGGACGGGTGTCTTGCGCACGCGGCGCTTGAACTTCTTCAGATTCTCCTCAGCCGCCGGCTCGTCCATCTTGTTGGCGACGACAAGGCGCGGCCTCTCCAGCAGCGCGGGATCGTAGAGTTCGAGTTCGCGCAACAGGTTCTTGAAATCGTCCCAGGGGGCGCGCCCGTCCGTGCCCGCCATGTCCAGCAGCAGCACCAGCACCTTGCATCGCTCGATATGCCGCAGGAACTCGTGGCCGAGACCGACGTTGCGGTGCGAGCCTTCGATCAGGCCCGGCACGTCACACACCGTCAGACGGTGGAAGTCGGGATATTCCACGATGCCGATCTGCGGGTGCAACGTCGTGAATGGATAGGGAGCGACTTTGGGCCGGGCATGAGAAACGGCGGTCAGCAGCGTGGATTTGCCTGCGTTGGGGTAGCCGACGAGCCCGATCTCCGCCATGGTGCGCAGTTCGAACAGAAACTCGCCCTCCGCCCCCGGCTCACCCGGTTGCGCGAAACGCGGGGTTTGCCGCGCGGCGGTGGCAAAGTTGCGGTTGCCCAGGCCGCCCCGTCCGCCCTGGCACAAAACGAAACGCTGGCCGTGTTCCGTAAGGTCGGCGGCCAGGTCGCCTCTCAGCTTGGTGCCTGCGCCGAGGAGAGCAGCGGGCGGTTCTGCTTCGAGATCAACCTCCATGGCGCGCCCGCCCCCTGAAGTGCGGAATATCGGGCGCTGACTGGAACTGGTGACCAAACCCGGACCGCCATCAGCCGGAGTGCCTTCGCTGCCCGCGCCGCTTCCTTCCACGGACGCCAGTTTCCAGACAATCGTGCCGCAAGGAACCTTGACCAGGAGGTCTTTGCCGGCGTGCCCGTCCATCCCTTTGCCCAAGCCGCCCTGCCCGTCCTCCGCAATCAGGCGGGGCTGATAGTACTGCGCGATGAGATTATTGAGGTCATGGTCGGCCTCCAGGATGATGTTTCCTCCGCGCCCCCCGTTTCCCCCGCTCGGCCCGCCCTTGGGCCGATACTTCTCGCGCTGAAAGGCGACGCACCCCTTCCCGCCGTGCCCCGCGCGCGCATAAATCTTGATCTCATCCACGAACATATCCACAGCGTGATAAACTTGGGCTGCCTCGGCGAGGCCGCCCTACTTTGCAACCAATGAAAAAGGCGAGGCGCGCGCCTCGCCTCGAAATCTGCTCGGCGGCTTTAACTTGTGGCGGCTGCCGGTGCGGCCAGCACGTTGATACGGTGGCTGGCCTTGTCGAAAAAGACCTTGCCGTCCACCAGGGCGAACAACGTCCAATCGCGCCCGGTGCCGACATTTCGGCCGGCGACAAACTTCGTGCCGCGCTGCCGCACCAGGATGCTGCCGGCGGTGACGACTTCCCCGCCATACCGTTTCACGCCCAGCCGCTTGCTGACGCTGTCGCGCCCGTTGCGGACGCTGCCTTGACCTTTCTTGTGTGCCATAAACTCTTAACTCTTGATGGGTGATGATTGCTCTTTAACCGGCTCGCTGGCAGCGCCGGGCTCGGACTGGGTCTTGATCTCTTTGATCTTGACCACCGTCAGTTCCTGCCGGTGGCCGATTGACTTGTGATAGCCCTTGCGGCGCTTCATCTTGAAGGCGAGCTTCTTTTCGCCGCGGATGTGCCCGACCACGTCGGCCACCACGGTGGCGCTGGCCACGGTGGGCGAGCCCACGGTGATTTTGCCCTCGTTGTTGACGAGGAGCACGCGGTCAAAAGTCACCGGCTGCCCGGCTTCAGTGCCCAAGCGCTCGATTTCCAGCGTATCGCCCGCGCTGACGCGATACTGTTTGCTGCCTGTTTCTAATACTGCGTACATATATATTCAGACCAAAGGGACCGTGATGAAATCAGAACCTGCCGGCGCTGTCAACCCGTCATTTTTGGAGTGATAAGCTAGGCCCCTTTTAATGCAAAAGCAAGCCTGTGTGGCGCGCGCGATCATGGACAAGATCTCACGCTTCTGGAACGAGCTTATGGAGGAGCAGCGGCAGGCATGGATTCGGAGCGCGGACATTCCTGTCCGCCTCCGCGTCAAGCCCGGCGGACAGGAATGTCCGCGCTCCGAATGCCTCGCCTGCGTTAAGGACAGGGAAGCATTGCCGTGGACCGATAGTATTGTTGGGACACGGTGTTTGTCACCGTCAACTGCCACAGGCCGTTGGTGTTGATTACCACGTTGGTGCTGCCCAGCACGGGCACCCAATTGGTCATCGCCGCGCTCGCGTCCGGGCTGGCTACCACGTAATACTGCGCCAGGGGGGTGCCAATGAACGTGAGGGTGAATGTGCCGTCCTGGTTGTCGGCGATGCCTACGATGGCATTGGTTTGGCTGCACGCCAGGACCTCCACCAATTGCTGGAGGCAGTTCGTGCTGCCGAGGTAGTTGCCCTGGGCGGCATACTGCGCCGCGACGATATTCGTGCCCGAGGGCAGGGTCGCGTTGGTGGCCGCTGCCATTCCACCAACCAGCGCATTCGTGCAGAACGGCACCGTGTTTGCCAGGAACACCACGTTGCCGGCTGGAGTGCCCGCGCCCGAGCTCACGGTCGCCGTAAACGTCACGTTCGAGCCTGGGCTGGAGGGGTTCTGGGAAGAGGCCAGCACGGTCGTGCTGCCGGCTCCGGTGATGCTCGCCGTGGTCGTCGGCTCGGTCAGCGTGTAGTTGCCGGCACCGGGACCGCCGAGCGTCTGGCCGCTCACGGTTACTGTCTTGTTGGTGCCGACGTTCGAGTCCGCGAACGTCCCCACGGCGGTCCCGCCCAAGGTCACTGTGTCGCCGTTCACAACGCCCATCAGCGTTCCTGGTGTTCCCGTCAGCGTTGCTGCCGTCGTGCCATCATAGACCTTGTCGCTGGCGCCTATGCCCGTGACGGTGAGCGTGGCGGGTGTGACGCCTTGGGATAGAGCGGTGGTCGTGCTGCTGGGATTGTTATTGTCGTCGCCGCTATAGGAGGCGGTGATCTGGTGCGGGCTGCCGGGCACCGGCAGGTTGCTGATGACCAGGGGGGCCGAACCACTGACCAGTGCAACCGGGCTGCCTGTGGGCACACCGTCAACGATGATCTGCACGGTGCCGCCGGGGGAGTTGCCGGTCACGGCGGCAGTGAAGGTCAGGGAAGCGCCGTAGGTGGATGGATTGGAGCCGGAAGTCAGGCTCAGAGCGGTGCTCGAGGCAGGGCCATTAGTGACCAGCACGAAGCCGGCGCCCACGAAAGCAGCGTTGTTGTGCATGGCGCCTGAGGCGGCCCACGTCCCGGCGGCTTTCTGGGTAGCTCCGAAATAGAGGGCATTAATGGTCTCCGTTCCGGTGAAGTTGAGGTTGACCGTCCCCGCGCTGGGCGCGGCGTTAAGAGTGAGGTTGGCACTGGAGCCCATGGCTGCAGAGTCAGCAAGCTGCAGAACGGCGCCAATGACAACGGTGACGTTGCCGACGCCCAGCGCTCCGGGGGCCTGGGCGATCAACGTGCCCGTGCTAACGGTCGTGCCACCGGCGTAGGTGCTGCCCAACCCGCTCAGGGTGAGCGTGCCCGACCCGGTCTTCGTCAGCGCGATCGAGCCGCTGGAGGTCTGGATCATGCCGGCGAAGGTGCTGCTCACGTTGTTGGCGCCCACGGTGAACGCGCTGGCAGAGGCCGTGCTGTTGGTGATCAACCCGTCGCCCCAGAGGCCGTTGATGGTGTTGCTGAAACCGGCCAGGTCAAACCTGCCCTTCCAGACATTGCTGACACACACGTCCCCGTAGCCCGAGCCGTTGGGCAGGACATTGGACGCGCCGAGCTTGAGCCACGCGGCAGTGCCGCTCGGATAGTATCCCGGCCCATTGACGCCGACGATCGTGTTGCCGGTGTAGTTGTTTGCCGTGTTGGCCAGCACCACCGGCGAGCCGTCCATGTCTATGCGCAACGCACCGCTGCCGGTGATCTTGCTGTTTATGGTGACGGAGTTGCTCGGGGCCCAGCCGGCATCCACGTAGCCACCGTTAGCTCCCAGGGTGATCGTGCGGCTTGAACTGAGGGTCGGCGCCGAGTTGTTGTTCTTCAGGCAGCCGCCGTTCAGGGTGAGGCCGGCCGAGGCCGAGCCCAGCGCGCTGTCCGCCGAGATCTGGAGAACGCCTGCGTTCACGGTGGTGCCGCCGCTGTAGGTGTTGGCAGCCGACAATGTGAGCGTGCCGGAGCCGCCCACGACTACCTTGCCAGCGCCGGACATCACGCCCGAAAGGCTCTGCGCGGCCGTGCTGTTGTAATTGAATGTTCCGCCGTTGACGATGCCGCCCGAGTAAGAACCGCTGCCCAACTGGCCTGCGCCGGCGATCGTCAGCACGGCGGGCGAGCCAATCGTGGTGGTGCCGCTATAGGTGTTAACACCGCTCAGGACCAGGGTGCCCGAGTTGTAGATGTTTAGACCAGCAGTGCCGCTCATGACGCCCGAGACGATGGTCTGGTTTCCAGCCGTGACGCCGGTTCCAAAGCCAAAGGCATTGCCGCCCATGCTCCAGGTCCCGCTAAAGGTCAGCCCGGCGGCGTTGCCGACGATGTTGTTGGTAGTTGCCGCGGTTACTGACACAGGGTTGGTCACGGTCACCGCCGATGTGCCCGTCAGCACCAGCGCGCCACCCGTCCCGGTGTTCGTCAGCACAATGGGGCCGGTGCCGAAAGCGGCGCCGTTGTTGAAGTTGACCGTGCCGCTAAAGGGAACGCCCGGATAGCCCAACGTCGTTCCTCCAGTGAAAGTGTTGGTGCCGTTCAGGAAGCTCTGTCCGTTGCCTTCCGGGTAAAGCTGGCCGTTGCCGGCAATCGTGCAGTAAATCCGCAAGTAGGCGGAAGAGCCGTCGCTGCCGTTTTGTGCGTCCAGCGCCTGAGGGCCGCTGGCCAGGTCAATGATGCCGGAGCCAGTAATGGTTACGTCGCAGGCCTTCGGCGAAAGCCCCCCGTCGAAGAAGCCCGCTACCACGTGGCTGGAGTTCATCGTGACGGTGTAAGCCGGCGTGCCGGTGCCTGTGTGGACCCCGAAACACGTTGCCTTGCCGTCAACCCAGTTGGTAGGGCCGGCCAGCCCGGCGGAGGTGTAGCTCCAAATCTTGTTTTCCCACGTGCCGCTCATGGATCCGGTGTAAGGGTTGGCTCCGGTGGTCCCTTGCGGGTCCCAATAGAAGATCGTGGAACTGGCGCTGGGGGTGGCCAGCATCGCACTCTGCAGGCCGGAGAGAGTGCCGTTATAGACATCCACGTCGCAAGCTCCCGACACGCCCGGCACAGTGCCGTCAGGAGCGGCGGACGCGTACTGCCAGACATTCCAGACGCCCGAGCCCCAAACCTCGCAACTGGTGCAGGAGCTCCAAGGGGTGCCGTTGGTAGGGTTATTGTAGCCATCCGTGGCACCGTAATTGGCAATGTCGCTGAACCACTGGTCCACGGTGCTATCGAAGTAACAGGCGTTGCACGCGCTGACATAGATTACTGGTTTCACCAAGACGCCGGCGTTGGCGGCATCCTGCACAATGTCCGTGCACCACTGGTTGACCCAGTCCGAGACACTGCTGGCGCCCACATTGCCAGTAAACGCGTTACCCTCCACATCGAGCATCGGCATGAACGTCAGGCCATCGGCCGCGATGTAGGGGCCAGCGACGCTCCAGAAATAGCTGGCCTCCGCAGCGGGTGTGTTCCTTTCGGGGTGGCAGTAATGGTAGGCGCCCATATAAACGCCGGCGGCCTTGCCATTGGCTTCGTTGATAGTGAAGCTCGCCTGGCTGACGTACTGGCCTGATGCCCCCTCCGTGGCCTTGGTCCACGCAAAGACCCGGCCCGAACCCTTCACGCTGGTCCAGTTAACGCTTGAGCCTTGGAAATCGGAAACATCAATGCCAAGCGGGCGTTGCGCCAGCGCGCGGTCGGGCATGGCCACCATAATTCCGGCCATGAGGGACATGCCCAAAAGCGAGCTTCGCACGGCTCGTCTGAGGGCGCTGAGGACAATGCATGGGTTTCTCCGGGACGGAAAGGAGGGCTTCATAGATTGGCAGACTGTAATGTTCTTAGGCCGGCCTGCGAAGTACAGCCCATCCATGGGCTGCCAGCCCGGCAGCTTCACGATGGCCAGCTTTTGCTACCTGTGCCAGCCATTGGGAGCCTTGTCAACGGATTGTTTGGCTATTGTCGGAACTCCATGAGAATGTCCCCATAGTAACTCGATAGCAATGTCCCCTTTCGACGCCGCTGGGGAACAGTGGCGGATGCGGGAAGGAAACATAGTGATGAGTCGAAGAGAACGGAATCGATTGGTGATCAGGGTTGCGATCAAGCGCCCGGAACTGACGGTGGTGCAGGCGGCGGACTTGCTGGGTTTAGGATATCGCCAAGCAGTGGCCGGGGGCTGCAGGGCGTTACTGGCCGACCCTGATCTGGTAGCAGACCTGCTTGAATTCCTGGCCCCAGGCACCCATCGCCTGGTTGAGCACTTGCTTGAGGTTGTTGAACGCGCGGGAGGGGGACTGCCCGTTGGCCACGGCGGCCTGGTAGTCCGTGAAGGCCTCGGCGATGATGTCCAGACCGGCGTCGAGGTCCGCGAGGCGGTTGCCGCCGTAGCCGGTTTGCCACGGGGTGAGCGTGCCCTTGAAGCCGCCGTACTGGTTGCGCACCTCCTGGAATTGCTGGGAGAGCATCGCGTAGCCGTTCATGTAGGAGGCGGCGCGAGTGGAGTTCTGGCAGAGCCGCACCTGGTTCAGCACGAGGTTCATGGCGTTGTTCTGGGCCATGGGGGTGGCCGGCACGACATACGGCCAGGGGTACTGGGCGCGCACGCGCAGTGCGGTAGTGGTGATGAGGCAGGACAGGAGCATCAGGACGGTTAACTGCGCGGGTTTGTGCATAGGAGATTTCATGCGGTTGGACTGTTAAGGCGGGCTTTAGTGCTTGGCGGTGGCATCGGGCGCCCGGAGCAGCGCGGACATGGTGTTCATCTCGGCGAGGATGCGCTCCAGGCTTTCCTGCACCTGCCGGCCCTTTTCATCGGCGGCCAGGATCAGGTTTTTCTGCGCGTCAATGTGAGCCAGCGTGGGCTCCTGGTCCAGCACGGCGCAGAGCTTCTGCACGTCGGTGAGGAAGGGGCGGAAGCCATCACGCACTTGTTGCGCGGCGGCGCGGACAGCTTCGAAGCTCCGCTTGAGTTCCTCCTGGTGCTGGGCAGCCCGCTGGCGCACGCCCTCGTTGCTGGACTCCGCCAGCCATTCCTGCCAATGCTCGAAGTAGGCATCGCCGCGGGTGCGCATCGCCTGCGTGTGCTCGCGCACTTTGATGGAATCCACCTCCAGTCGCTGCACAGCCTGGGCGAAGGCCTCGTAAGCAGGGCGCGCGTCGCGGTTGGCCTGCGCGGAGAGATTGTCCAGCGCGCGCAGGGTCGCGTCTAACTGGCCGATGCCGGAGACCACCAGTCGCCGGTACTCCTGGAAGTCCTGCCGGGGCGTGGGGGCTTTGCTGACAGGATCGGTGCTCGCGCAGCCCGGCAAGACCGCCGTGAGCGCGATGGCCGGAAACCAGCGCAAGCTTCGGTTTAAGCGTATGAACATAGCGCGCTAAAATGTATGCTCGAAATGAACGCCAGCTAGCCTAAAGATGCAAAGAATTTGTGGGGCGAGGTAAGCTGTTGCGCCGTGGCCGGGTCACGGATACGATCCGCCTCCGCAAGGCATGAATGTATCGGTGCTAGGTGAACTACGGGTTGTCTCTCCCCTCCGGCGCACGGTGGATGACCGGGCGCGCATCCCGGCGCAGATCCTCCGCATGCCGGACGCGCCGCCGCAGGAGGAGCTGCTCTTCGAACTGGCCGGGCCGCGGGCCAAGCTGTTCTTCGATCCCAAAGCCACGCGCGCGGGCATCGTCACGTGCGGCGGGCTTTGCCCCGGTTTGAACGACGTCATCCGCTCGCTGTTCCTGGAACTGCATCATGCTTACGGGGTGAAGGAAGTGCTCGGCTTCCGCGGCGGTTACCAGGGGCTCGATCCGGCGCGCGGCGAGGAGCCCATCGTGCTGTCAGCGGAGTTCGTGGACCATATCCATCAGCAGGGCGGCACGGTGCTGGGAACTTCGCGCGGGCCGGTGGACGTGAAGCTCGCCGTGGACAACCTCATCCGGCGGCGCGTGGACGTGCTCTTCACCATTGGCGGGGACGGCACGCAGCGCGGCGGCAATGATCTGTACCAGGAGGCCAAGCGGCGCGGCCATCCGCTGGCGGTGGTGGGCATTCCCAAGACGGTGGACAATGATGTGCCGTTCGTGACGCGCACGTTCGGCTACCTAACCGCGGTACAGGAAGCCACGCGCGTGCTGGACCGTGCGCACATCGAGGCCAAGAGCGTCCACAACGGAGTCTCGCTGGTGAAGCTCATGGGGCGCCATGCCGGGTTCATCGCGGCAGGGGCGACAGTGGCCAGCCAGGACGTGAACTTTGTGCTGATTCCCGAGGTGCCGTTCAAGCTGGAAGGGCCGGGCGGGTTCCTGGCGGCGCTGAAGGAGCGCGTGTTGAAGCGGGCGCATGCGGTGGTCGTGGTGGCCGAGGGCGCGGGGCAGGATTTGCTGGCGCAGGCGGAGTCGGCGCGCGATGCCTCGGGCAACGTGAAGCTGCACGATATCGGGCCCTTCCTGCGCGAGCGGATCGAGGCGTTCTTCAAGGCGGAGAAGGTACCGGTGGTGATGCGCTATTTCGACCCGAGCTACTTCGTGCGCAGCAGCCCCGCTAACTCGGAGGACTCGATCCTGTGCGCCCTCTTCGCGCGCCACGCGGCGCACGCGGCGATGGCGGGCAAGACGGGGCTGGTGATCGGCTATCTGCACGATCGCTTCATCCATGTGCCGATCGAGTTGCTGGCCAAAGAGAAGAAGCGCATAGACCCGGATGGCCCCGCCTGGAGCGCCGTGCTCGCAGCGACCGGCCAGCCGGAACGCTTTGAGTAACCATAAACGACAAGAGCAGAAACAAACGCTATGAAGATCAACGAGATAGTAAAGAGAGCCCGCAGGGTCGTAGAGCCGTTCCGCATCACCAAGGGCAAAGACTTCCGGCTGAAGGATGTTGACCCGGGCGACACGCTGGAGTTCACCGGCGAGGACAAGCCGCGGGCCAAGGAAGCCCTCGCGAACGGCGTCGAGGCGCTGGCCCATTTCCAGGAGAAGCTTTACGCGGATGACAAGCGCGCGTTGCTGCTCATCTTCCAGGCGATGGACGCCGCGGGCAAGGACGGCGCCATCAAGCACGTGCTGTCGGGAGTCAACCCGCAGGGGTGCGACGTGCATTCCTTCAAGGCCCCCACGAGCGACGACCTGGACCACGATTACCTGTGGCGCTCGATGAAGGTGCTGCCTAACCGCGGCCACCTCGGCATCTTCAACCGCTCTTACTACGAGGAGGTGCTCGTGGTGCGCGTGCACCCGGAATTCCTGGCGAAGCAGAAGCTGCCGCCCGAGCTGGTGACCAAGAACATCTGGCAGGAGCGCTTCGAGGACATCCGCAACTTCGAGCAATACCTCGCGCACAACGGCGTGGTGATCCTCAAGTTCTTCCTGCACCTATCCAAGAAGGAGCAGAAGCGGCGTTTCATGGAGCGCCTGGACAACCCCGACAAGCACTGGAAGTTCTCCTCTTCGGACATGGCGGAGCGCGCGTTCTGGGACCAATACATGGAGGCTTACGAGGACATGATTCGCCACACGGCGACCAAGTACGCTCCGTGGTATGTGGTGCCGGCGGACAATAAGTGGTTCACGCGGGTGGTGGTGGCGGCAGCGGTGATCCATGCGCTGGCGGGGCTGGATTTGCAGTTCCCGGAGGTGGGCAAGCCCAAGCTCAAGGAGCTGGCCGCGGCAAAGGCGGCGCTGGAGAAGAAGTGAGTGTGGAGCGGCTTGCCGGCGTCATACCGAGACGTGAAACGTGAAACGTGAAACGTGAGATGACACCGCTTACGAAGCGATTGGAAGAGAATCTGGGCGGGATCGTCCTGGTGCTCCTGCTGGGAGCCTGCCTGCTCGTACTGCGGCCGTTCATCTCGGCGGTGCTGTGGGCGGCGGTGCTGTGCTTCACAAGCTGGCCGATCTACCGGCGCTTGCTGCGGCTGCTGGGCAATCGGCGGACGCTCGCGGCGCTGGCGATGTCGCTGGGGATGGTCCTTATTGTCCTGCTGCCCTTCCTCATCATCGGCGCGACGCTCGCGGACAACGTGAAGGACCTTACGGCGGCCACACGGCATTGGATTGCCCAGGGGCCGCCCGCGCCGCCCGCGTGGCTGGAGAAGGTCCCAGGTGTCGGCCCGCAGGCGACGGAATACTGGCACAGCCTGGCATCGGACACAGCGAAACTGTGGACGGAAGCTCAACCGCTCATCGAGAAGGTCAGCGGCTTGGCGCTGATCTTCGGCCTGATGCTGGGGCGAGGAGTGCTCGAGCTGGCGTTGAGCATCTTTGTCGCGTTCTTCCTGTTCCGCGACGGGCTGGCCGCCGCCGAGCGATTGACCACCGGGGTGGAGCGCATCGGCGGGGAGCGCGGCAAGCGTCTGCTGACGGTGGCTGGAAATACGATTCGCGGCGTCGTGTACGGCATCCTTGGCACTGCGCTGGCGCAGGCCATAACGTCCGGCATCGGATTTGTGATCGCGGGCGTGCCCGGCGCCGGATTCCTGGCATTGCTGACGTTCTTCGTCTCCGTGGTGCCGATCCTTGGCACGGCGCTCGTCTGGGTGCCGGCGGCCTTGTGGCTCTTCCATCAAGGCTCGACCGGCTGGGGTATTTTCATGCTCATCTGGGGCCTTGGGGTCGCCAACATTGATAACGTCCTCAAGCCGTGGCTCATTAGCCAGGGCAGCAACATGCCGTTCATCCTGATCTTCTTCGGCGTCCTGGGCGGGGCGGCGGCTTTCGGGTTCATCGGCGTGTTCCTGGGGCCAACGCTGCTGGCCGTAGGCTTTCGCGTGGTCGAGGAATGGATTGCCACCAGGCCTGTAGTGCCTGAAGAGGAGACCGCCAATGCCACTCCCCGACCATAAGACCAAGATTGTCGCTACGATCGGCCCGGCCTCGGATACGCCCGAGATGCTGGAGCGCCTGATCCGAACGGGCCTCAACATCGCGCGGCTCAACTTCTCGCACGGCGATTTCGCCGCACACGCGGAAACCATTGCCCGCATCCGGGCGGCGGAACGCGTCACCGGACAGCGGGTCACCGTCATGGCGGACTTGCCCGGCCCGAAGATGCGGCTCGGGAAGATCGAGCCAGAGCCTATCCTGCTCCGCGCCGGCGAGACCTTCACCTTGACCAGCGAGGAAATCGTCGGCGACCAGCACCGGGTGTCCATGAGCTTCGAGCGGCTGCCGCAAGTGGTGAAGCCCGGCGATCGGCTGTTCCTGAACGACGGGCTGGTGCAGCTCGTGGTCGAGCGCGTCGCGGGTAAGGATGTGCAGTGCAAGGTCGCGGTGGGCGGCGAGTTGCGCTCGCGCAAGGGGCTGAACCTGCCGGGCGTTGACCTCGGTATCAGCGCCTTTACGAGCCATGACCGGGATTGCCTGGAGTTCGCGCTTGAATATGGCGCTGACGCCGTAAGCCAGTCCTTTGTGGAAACGGCCAAGGACATTGAGGCCGTGCGGACAACCGCCAAAGCGCTCGGCAAGCAGCCCTTCATCATCGCCAAGATCGAACGGGCTGGGGCGCTGGAGCACTTCGACGAAATCCTCAAGGCGGCCGATGGCATCATGGTCGCTCGCGGCGACCTGGGCGTCGAGGTGCCGATCGAGGATATAGCGATCACGCAGAAGCAGCTTATCGCGCGGGCGAACCTGGCGGGCAAGCCCGTCATCACCGCCACGCAGATGCTGGAGTCCATGGTGTCCAGCCGCCTGCCCACGCGGGCCGAGGCCACGGACGTCGCCAACGCCATCCTGGATGGGACCGACTGCCTTATGCTTTCGGGCGAATCGGCAGTGGGCAAATATCCCGAGGAAGCAGTGGCCATGCTGGCGAAGATCGCTGCCTCCACCGAAGCTCGCCGCCCGCCCGCGCGCTTGAAGGACTTGCGCACGCTTTCCCTGGAACAGAAGCCTTGCACGGTGGCCGAGGCCATCGCCTCAGTCGTCGAGCACGCCTTGGAAACGGTGCCCTGCGCGGCGGTGTTCGTGCCCACACGCACTGGCACGACGGCGCGAATGATCTCCCGGTTCAAGCCCGCAGTGTGGATCGCCGCCATCTGCCGGGACTGCGCTGTTTGCCAGGGCTTGGCCTTCTCCTACGGCGTGCAGCCGGTGCCCCTTGCCCAGGACCCGGAGGACTGGCGGAGATTCGCGAAGGATTGGGTATGCGAGCAGCACCTGCCCGGGTTTGTGGGCGTCCTCGTGGCCGGGCCGTCACCGCAGCACCCCGAGGCCAATCATCGGATTGAATTCATGCGCGTCGGGGACCCGCCAGGGCCGAACGCGGCACCATCGGCGAGTAGCCACTAACCTATCGCGTCCGTTCCTCTGCCTTCTGCCTGGCCTTTGGCTTCCGTATGGGCCGCCGCTATGGTGCGCCCCGCGTGAGGGCCTCGATTGTTCGTCTACTCTTCCTCTATTTTTCCTCTATTGTTCCTCTATTTCTCACTCGTTTTCCCACGCTAAGCGGCCATTTCCTGCCCTGGGTTCTGGCGGTAGCAAGGAGGCGGATTCTTCGGAAGAGCCACTATGCGCCGTGCCCTACCGTCGCGCTCGAACGACTGACTCCCTTTGCGATTCCCCCTAAATGCGGCGCCACTAGTCCAGACGAAAAGGGAAACTGTCGGCCGCATTGAAGCGGGTAGTCGAGAACTCAATGGCCTGGCCCGGCTCAATGGTTTGAAACAGGTGAGCGATGCCCGTTTGAATGCAAAGCATATCTCCCGTTCGCAGCGGCACGGAGGCGCGCTCGTTCGTCTGAATGTCCTGGAGCCGCACCAGCAGCTCGCCTTGCATCACATAAACCCATTCCACTTTGACCTTGTGGTAATGGTTCCCGCGGACGCTGCCCTCCCGGGTTTCGAGCACCGCCAGGTAGCGAATGCCTTCGTCTGAATCGTAAACCTGCGCCAGCTCGCCCTGCGGCAGCAGCAGGCGCTTGAGCGCCGGCGCCTCAGGTCCGGGGCGGCCGGAGATGAGGGGCAGCGACCATTGTACGACCTTTCCCGCCAGGTATTCAGTTTCAGCCATTAGGTGCTCCGTGGGCGGTGATTGGCATACCACATCGGAGCACACGGACGCAACCTGGTCAATCTGAGGAACTTCCTCGCGACGAGTCCGCCTTATCAGTTCATACACCCCGCCACCAATATCCCTGCCCGCTTTTACCGCGCGATATCGCCGTAGGTCATGTGGACTGCGGCGGCAAGCGAAGCGCGACGCCGCTTTGGCTCGGGTTAGGATGAACCCAAGAATCAGCAAAGGGCGTTAGCAGTGAAAGCGGCGTCGCGCTTCGCTTGCCGCCGCAGTCCAAAGAGAGAGGGTCCTTGCATCGAGCGCGCTGACTTTAGCCTTTGGGCTCCGGCATGTGGGCTTTAACCTTCCTCATGCCGTTGCGCGTGCTGATTGTTCCCGATAAGTTCAAAGGCACCCTCACTGCACGAGCCGCCGCGGAAGCCATTGCCCGGGGCTGGGGCAAGACGCGACCGGCGGACATTCTCCATCTTCTGCCCATGAGTGATGGCGGCGACGGCTTCGGCGAAGTCATCAGCAGCTTGCTCCAGGCAAAGTGCCAAACCGTCCGGACGATGGACGCAGCCCATCGCCCCCACCGCTCGATTTGGTGGTGGGAGCCAGGTTCCCGAACTGCGATCATTGAATCAGCCCAGGTCGTCGGCCTGGCCATGTTGCCTGCCGGGCGATTTCATCCCCTCGAGTTGGACACCTCCGGCCTCGCTGGCATGGTCCGTGCCGCAGCGCGAAAAGGCGCCCGGCGCTGCCTGATCGGTCTCGGTGGCAGCGCCACATGCGACGCGGGCTTTGGTTTGGCCCGCGCCCTGGGTTTGGGGTTTCTCGACGCCAATGGCCGCCTCATTGAGCGGTGGACAAGCCTAGACCGGCTAAAGCGTATTCAAGTCCCATCCCACCTTCGCTGGTTCGATGAGACTGTGGTCGCAGTGGATGTGCAGAATAGGCTACTAGGCCGAGCCGGGACGACTCGTATCTATGGGCCGCAGAAAGGATTGCGCCCACAGGACTTTGCTCTGACAGAGTGCTGCCTGGACCGGCTGGCGCGGGTCGTGCGGCAGCAGTTCGGACAGGACTTCGCGAGGCTGCCTGGCTCCGGCTCTGCGGGCGGGCTGGGTTTTGGCTTGCAGGCGTTTCTGGGCGCAAGGCTCGAACCCGGCTTTGATCTGTTTGCCCGGCTCGCTGCTCTCGAGCAGCGTCTGCGCGAGGCGGACCTGGTTATCACCGGAGAAGGGGCAATTGACCATTCTTCGTTCATGGGCAAGGGCGCGGGCCAAATCGCGCGGCGCTGCCGCCAGTTACAGATACCCTGCTTCGGTCTTTCGGGCGTGCTTGCCTGCCCCGATCAGGCGCGCCGCCACTTTATCCAAGTCGGTGCGCTCACTGATTTGACCACCGTCCGTCAGGCCATGACGCGACCGGCATACTGGCTGGGGCGATTGGCAAAGCATGTGGCGCTCGGAGTGTAGCGGCAGGCATCTTGCCTGCCGTAAAGGGCGGCATCCTGCCGCCCGGCTCGGCCCTCGAATTCTGAAGCGTCGCAGCCATGCCCGCCGGGCAGGATGCCCGGCTCTACGGCAGGCAAGATGCCTGCCGCTATGGACCGGCATGATGCTTGAAGTCCCACTGCGACAGGCTACCTTCTGACGCATGAACCTCGAAGATCATCTGGGAGATATTGTACGCAAGGCGCGGGGGATGTCCGCCGTCTCAACATCCGCCGCCGCTCAAGCCGCCGGGCTGACGGAAGCCGAGCTCGCCGCGTTGGAGGAGTCCGGTCAAGCGCCGAAGAAGGCCAATCTCTCCGCGCTCGCCCAGTTGATCGGCCTGCAGCCTGGCAAGCTTGAAGGCATCGCCAAGGGCTGGCTCCCCTCCGAAAAGGATTTGAGCGTCTGGCGCGAGCTGCGCTGCATCACCACCACGGCGGGCGGGATGGCCGTCAATTGCTACCTGGTATGGGACGAAGTCTCGCGCGAGGCGGCACTGTTTGACACCGGCTGGGAAGCGCAACCGGTGACACAGATACTTGAGGAGAACCATCTCCAGCTCCGCCACATCTTCATTACACACACGCACGAGGACCATGTGGCGGCGCTCGGCGAGCTGCGCCAACAGTTTCCCAAGGCCCGCCTGCATTCCACTTCCAAGACCACCCCTGTGGACCAGCGGAATCGGGCGAATGATTTCATTCACCTGGGCAGCCTGCGCATCACGCATCGCGACACGCCGGGCCACGCGGAGGACGGCACGACCTACATTATCGGCACCTGGCCCGACGACGCCCCGCATGTGGCCATTGTTGGGGACACGATTTTCGCGGGCTCCATGGGGCGTGGCAACCAATCGTGGGAGCTGGCGCGCCAGAAGGTGCGGGAACAGATCCTCACCCTGCCGGCGGAAACGCTGCTCTGCCCGGGACACGGCCCCCTGACGACGGTTGCCGAGGAGAAAGCGCACAACCCGTTCTTCTGAACCCGAGCAGCCTCGGTCTCTGCGGGCCGTAGCGGCAGGGAAGATGCCTGCCGCTAATTCGCGTCGTGGATGCGCCCCACTGATGAGGCTCCCCCCAGGTGCTCAGTCCACCGTCACTTCGACCGCGAACTCGCCGTGAAGCCGGTCGTTGGGCTTCAGCGTGACCTGGCCCAGCGGACAGCGCCAGAGCATGTCGGCTGTGATACCGCCGGGGGCCAGCGCGGCACGGAAGTGGGTATCGCCATGGGAGTAAACCTTGAGACCCAAACCTTCCGTTGATACCAGGGCCGCCTCATAGATGTTGTACTTGATGGAGCGGAAGTCGGCAGTGCCCATTTCCGTTTCGTCCAGCGACCACGGCCAGGCTGGACGCTGGTTCCAAGAGGCCTTGCCCCATTTCGCGTCCCGGCGCGCGCCGGCGGTGCCTTGCGTGCGGCTGATGTCCTCGTCGGGGAACACTCCCCACTCCGACCAGCGGCGCCACTGCAGCCTGTCGCAGGCGCCGTCCACGAGGAGCCGGATGCCTGCCTCGCGAGTGTCCATCGGTTTGCCGGTGTAAGTGTAATCGCAGGCGACGACACCCCGCCCATCCTGGTCCAGCAGCCAGGAGGTCCAGCCGGCGAAGTCCTTATAGCGGTCATGGACGATCAGCCGCGGGCCGCCAGCCGTTTCCTCCACTTCGGCGTTCTCAACCCGGCGGGTCTTCGCGTCCGGGAACACGGCGTAGGACGGCGAGTTTGGGCCGTTCAAGTCGCCGAAGTCGTAGCGGGTAACATGAAGGCTGGGGAAGGAGCGCACGACACAAGTGTGGCGCGGGTCGGATGGGTCGAAGTCGCCCTTTGCCCGGTCGAACACAGCCACAAAGCCCTTACCCTCAATCACAAGCTTGTTGCCGTCGTCGCCCCAGTGCGAGGCGCCGGAAGCGGGCTGAGGCAGAACTGCGGGCTTCTCCGGCCCGAGCTGAATGATTGCATCGTCTAATACGGTGCCTGAGGCTGAAGTCACCCGCAGCAGGAGTTGGTCGCCTTCGGCAGTTCCCGCGGGCACAGGGAATTCCAGCTCGCCTTTTGTTCCGGCTGCCAGATGCGGGCTGAGGCGGCCTTTGTGCCCATTCAGGTTCCAGGTGAACTTGAGTTCGCTGAAGTCGGTGAAGGCGTAGCGGTTCTCGACGGCCACGCGGACCGTCTTCTGCCCGGGCGCAAACGCCACATGCCGCGTTTCCAGCCAGACGGGGCTGAAGATATGCCGGGCCAGCCACCACTCGGGTTTGGGCCGCCGCCACGCGTCTATCAGCCCCCAGAACCCGTGATGCCAGGCATAGCCCACGTGGTTGGTGGCGGAGAGGTAGAAGGCGTCGTCGAGCGCGGCCCAGATCGCGCCGCCGATGACGCGGTCCGAATGGGTGATGTAACTCCACCCGCCCGGCTTGATGCCCGGCTTGAGCGGCGGCTTGTCATAGTCCAGCGCACACGCTCGGGCGAACGCGGAATCCGGCTCGGCACTGCCTTGGCCCCAGAGTTCGCGCAGGCCGGGATTGATGCTCACGTCCGTCTGCTCGTGGCAGATGGGGAAGAAGTATTCGCCCAGGAGCAGCGGGCGCGGGTCGTCCTTCAGCACGTCGTCGTAGGGCATTGCTGGATAGTGAATGTTGGCGATGTCCGTGGCGCGAGCGAGCGGGCTGCTCGCGAAGTCGTGGTTGAAGGTCGTGGGCCGGGTCGGGTCCAGCTCCTTGACCATGCGGGCCGAGGCGAGGAACTGCAGGTTGAAGTGCGATTCGTTGGCCAGCGACCAGACGATCACGCTCGGATGGCTGTGGTGGTAATCCACCATCGCCGAGGTGGGCGTGAGAGTGGCGGAGAGATTGGTTGAGCTGTCCAGAGCGCCGCCGACCCAGCAGAAAGGCGCCTCCACTTCCACATACATGCCTAGCCGGTCGGCGGCATCCAGCAGCTCGGCATTCGGGGGGTAGTGCGAGGTGCGGATGTAGTTCAGGTTGGCGTCCTTCAGAAGGCGCACGTCTGTTTCGGCGTGGCGGGCGGTATCGGCGCGCCCGGTGAGGGGGTCAGTCTCGTGGTGGCAGGCGCCAGCCAGCTTCACGCGCTGGCCATTGACATAGACCTGCCGGCCCCGGACCTCGATACTGCGGAACCCAATGTTCCGCTCGATGCGCTCCAAAGTGGTCCCGTCCCGGCGCAGCTCGATACTCAACTGGTAGAGGTTCGGCTTCTCCGCGCTCCATTGCATCGGCGCGGCCACGCGCGTCCGCACATCCACGGCCCGCGTGCCCGCGAAAGGCTCAACCTTGCTAGGGACGCGTTCCACCGCGTCCCTCTTATTCTCGGTTGATCCAGGGACGCGGTGGAACGCGTCCCTACCAGGTCCGGTAGCAGCCGACGTAAGGAGGCTCTGTTTAACGACTCTGCCTGCCGCGTCGCGCAAAGCGAGCACGACCGACAAGTCCTTCTCCATCTCTTTCTCGCTCTCCAGCACCAGATGCAACTTCAACTCGCCATCCCGGTAATCCTTGTCCAGCCCGGCGTCCACGTGCAGCTCGCGCACAAGCGTCGGCGGCAGCGCAAACACGCGCACCGAACGATCAATGCCGCCCAGGCTGTGGAACGCGTAGTCGGACATGTAGGAGAGCGCCTCTGAGACGGTGGCCACCTTCATCTCCAGGTCCAGCCGGTTGGTCTGGCCGGGCTGCGCCGCGTCGGTGATGTCCCACTCGACGGGTGTGAAGAGGTTCTCGCTGTAACCCAGCTCCCGCCCGTTTAGCCAGTAGCGCGTGCCGGCGTGGACGGCGTCGAACCGCAGGATAATGCGGTTCCCCGCCCAGGCCTTGGGAAGCACGAACTCCCTGGCTACTGCGACCGGCCTGTCCTTCGGCACATCGAAGCCCTGCTGCAACCACTGGCCGGGCACTTTGAAGGGCGACCAGCCCGGACTGCTGAGCGGCCGCGCGCGCACGTCGTTTGTTGGCGCAGGATTGCTAACCCATCGTCCGTCGAGCAGCAGGCAGTTCGTGGCCAACCCCGCAGTCGCTGCAGCCAGTGGGCGGTAGTGGAGCGGCTCGAAGAAGAGGTTGGTGGTGCTGAGGCTGTGGCATTGTTGCTGCCCGTTATGCTGAGCCGTGAGAATGAGCCGGCCCTCGGAGGCAAGTGGCTCGATTTCCTTCCGGGTGAAGGTGAAGACACCCTCGGCACCGGTGGTTGCGACTGGGCCGTTCGTCTTGCTGCCCGCGGACACGCTCACCGTTGCCCCGACCACGGGGTCGTAGGTCAGGTCGAGCACCTGCCCTTGCAGCCCGTCAGGCAGCCCGGTGATCGGCCCGAACCGCAGCCCGTTGACCGCTGGCTTGTTGGCCCACAGCTCGATGATGGACACCGTGGCATTCACCTCGCCGTGTATCTTCCAGGACAGGGTCATCTTGCCGTCGCGCGTGACACTCCGCGGCACGGCCACGATCAGGCGCGTGGCCTTGGCCTGCGGCAGCGCGTAGGGCCCGTGCAGCACTACGCCATTCGCTTCGAGGCTCTGGACGCGGTGATAGATGTGGTCGCTCGCGTAGGTCAGCGCCAGCACGTAGGAGGCGTCCGGATCAAGGTGCTCATACACGGCCTGGATGCCCTTGTAACTAAACACCGCGGAACGCTCCTTGAGCCCGGCGTCCGTGTCGCTCGTGGCGAAGGTCCACAGGTAGCAATCCTTCATCAGCACGTGCGGCTGTCGGCCTTCGACTCCGCAGTCGTCGTACTCCTGGAGGGAATACCCTTTAGGGATGGCCGGAAGGAACTGGCTGGTGGTCGAATCCGCCGCGCCGGCCAGCAAGGCCGCCGACGTGAGCAGGCTAAAGAGGATCGGGCGCATGGTTTCTGAATGCATTCGGGTGCCGCAAGCCTATGCCCAATTCCCGCCGCACCGCAAGGAAGCAACGGCGGCAAATTGCAAGGCGGCAGGGGCTGGGCTTTCCCCATGCTTATATCGTTCTCTGAACGGGCATTGCTTTATTGCAGCGTCGGGGGTAGGCTAAAGCAGGTAGCGCCCAACACATTAAGGATAGTCTTATGAAAGCTCGAACTTTAATCATGTTCCTGGTGCTGCTGCTGTTCTGCCGCGTCGCGGGAGCCCAAACGGACGCCAGGTTCCCGTCCAAAGTCACAACCAGCGATGGAACGCTCTACAAGGACACGGTCAAACTCAAAGTGTATCCGGATGGAATCCTGGTGAGCTACCGTCCAGAGCCCTACGGGTTCGGCCTGGCCAGACTCAAGTTCCGGGATCTGCCGGAATCCCTGCAGCGGCAATACGGATTCGATCCGAAGGCTGCCGCTGAATTTGAGAAGCAGGAGGCTCAGGCCACCGATCAATGGAGGGCGCAGTTGGCCGCCGACGACTCGCTGACCAGGTATCGCCAGCTTGCGGTACTGCACCAGGCGCTGGCGGGTTGGGACGCTACCTCATATACCGTTTCCCTGGACGGCAACGGCAAAGTCCAGGCTCAGGGCTTTACCGGGACGCCGCCCTCGATGAGCGTGACCAACGTCAGCATGCCTTCCTACGTGGCCTTCCCCGTCCGTAACGGGCTTGTTACTGACTATGTGCCGCAGCAGGTCCCTTCGAGCACGGTCCTCGTAACTAAGTAGATCACGTGCTGCGAGCCGAGGGATAGGAGTCGGCTGCGGTGCCGGCCGCGGGCGCTGCTTGCCGGAGTATTATGCGGTTGCTTCGGGCCGTACGTTGCGTTACCCGAAGAGGGAAATGACGACACCATGCGGGCTGACGCGACGAGCGTTTCTCAAGGCAGGCACCGTCGCGGCTGCCGCGAGCCTTGCCGGGTGTTCGGCGTCCTCAGGGGGTAGAACACGCCCGGACGCGACCGAGGGCAGCCTGGTTTCATTGTCCGGCACGGAGGCCTTCAACTACATCCTCGGGACCCAATCCATCGGCGCCACCTACCAGTTTACCACCGAGACCCTGCTGGTGGAGACCGCTCAAGCCACCCTCGACCTGGGATCCAACCTGCTCAAGCTCACCATGGGCCGCGACTACCAGCGCATGGTGCTCCAGCCTTCCAAGACCGCCTACCCGGAGACTATGCAGTATCTCCTGAACCAGGGCAGCGATGCCCGCGCTGCGCCCCGCATCAAGTTCCCCGGTGCTTCGATCGAGCCGCCGCCCGCCGATCCCGCCATTCAGAGCCTGACTGACCTCGCGCGGCAGGAGCCTTCCTACCGCCGGGTCTTCGCCATGCCCTTCGCTTACTACGTCATCTGGACCTACGCCTTCACGCCGCGCTGGTGGCAGAAAGGCTTCTCCCCCGAGGAGCAGGAGAAGGAATACCGGGAGATCTACGACCTCGTTGCCCACCTCCTCACGACTTACAACGGCTCCGGCAAGACCTTCTACCTCGGACACTGGGAAGGCGATTGGCACCTGCGCCCCGACCTGAACACGCAGACCGACACCGGCGTGACCCCCGAATCACTCCAGGGCATGGCCAACTGGCTGAATACACGCCAGCGCGCCGTGGACGACGCCAAGCGCCGCATTCCTCACCGCCGCGTGCAGGTCTATCATTACACCGAGGTCAACCATGTCTCGAACGTCTCGTTGGCGGGGCGGCCCAGCCTCACCAACAGCGTGCTGCCCCGCACGAACGTGGACTTCGTCTCCTACTCCACCTACGACTCGCTGGATGACATCCCGCACAAGCTCCCCCGCGCGCTGGATTACATCGAGGCCAAGCTCCCGGCCAAGCCGGGCATCGCGGGCAAGCGCGTGTTCATCGGCGAGTATGGCTTTGCCGCGCATACCTATCCGGAGGCCGAGCGCGACCGCCGCTCGCGCCAGGTTATGCGCCTCGGGCTGGAGTGGCGCTGCCCATTCGTCCTCTCATGGGCGATGTATAACAACGAATTCAGCAACGGCGTGGAGAACGGCTACTGGCTGATTGATGATCACGGTGTCAAGCAGCCGGTGTGGCACACGCTCGCTAACTTCTACGGCGAAGCCCGCCGGTACCTGGCCGACTGCCAGCACCGCACGGGCCACCTTCCCTCGGATGCGGCCTTCCGCCAGTTCGCGCTCAGTCTTATCAAGTAATCACACCCCGATCGGGTTCGGGTGGCATTCCGTGTCGTGTGAGGGATGTGCACAGGGCGTACCCGCTATGCCCATTCTTGTGGCGCCGTGACGCCAGGATGGCAACAGGCGCTGCTGCATCAAGGACATCCGGGAGGAACCCTCTTACGGTGGACAACAGTCGGAGGTGTTGCCGCGGCGGTTGGGAGGGTTCAATCGAGATGTGAGGCAGTTACAGGCCGCGTTGGGCCTCCGCGAGCCAGAGTTGGCGGCAGTCGCAAGACAGGGCGCGCAGGCCTGATAGGTCCTGGGTCCGGTTGAATGCGACCAGGGCGTCGCGGAAGGAGTTGGTGCAGCGCTCGCAATTGCGTGGTGTCTGGCCGGGGTTCATCCCTTCGTCGCTCAGGCCGACGAGCACGGGCCCGAGCGGCGCGATACGCGAGACGACCTCGACAACTGACCAAAGCCAGGGTGGCCGGTATCGCCCTTGCTCGAAGGCCTGATACAGCGGCGTCTGCGGAGCTACGAAGCACGGTTCGAGCGCCACGCGAATGGGAGCTTTCAGTTCGTGACCGAGCGCGAAGATCTTGCGGGCTGTGTCCACGGAGTCTTCGATAGCCTCGCGCTCGCCGGTGTGGATGGGTTTCAGCAGGACATAGACGAGCAGCCCCGCGCCCGCCCCTGCGATCAGCCCGGCGGCGGCGGCGAACTGCTCCCAGGTATAGCCCTTGTGGATGCGTCGGCTCAGGATGTGCGGATTGGCGCTCTCCAGACCGATGCCCACTTCAAGCGGCTTGCTCCGGCAGGCCGCTACCGCCCGCTGCAGACTCTCCGGCGTGACATACTCCGGACGCGTCTCGACCAATAGCGAGGTGACCTCGGGACAGGCGGCGGCCAGGGCGAGCATCGCCGGCTGGGCCGGCTCTGGGACTTCCGCGGGGTTGAAGTAAGAGCCGGAGTTGTAGAAATCCACTTCGACCGGCGCCTGCGTGCCTGGGGGAATCCTGGCCAGCGCGGCTTTGACCTGGGCGAGATAGTCCTCGGCGCTGACGGGTTGGCCGGTCCCGAAGGCCTGCGGGAAGCCGCAGTTGGTGCAGCCGCCGGAGGTCCGGGCGTAGGCGCAGCCGGGCGCGGCCAGAATCACCATGAGCCGGAAGCCTGGCCGCCCCTGGACCTGGGCGGCGATCCACTCGATCTGTTTCGGCAGCCGGGTCATTTGGCCGTGGGGTGAGGCACGAGGAACGGGCCCAGGGCCACCGCGTCCATAGAGGACTTAAGGAACGTGTTGAGCGCCTGGTCGGGGGTGGTGACGATTGGCTCGCCGACGTTGAACGAGGTGTTGAGCAACAGCGGAATTGAGGTCTTCCGCTCGAACTCGGCAATCAGCTCGGCATAGAGCGGGTCCACCTCCGGCTGCACTTCGTGGGCGCGGGCACCGGCTTTGCCGGTGGAGCCGTTCTCCTGGATGACGGCCGGGATTATCTGGGTCATGCGGTGCTTGCGCAAAGGCAGAGCGAAGAGCATGTAACGGGTGGAAAGCATCTCGGTCGGCAGCTCGAAGAACTTCGCCATCCCGGCGGGCAGCACGCTAGGGGCGAAGGGCCGGAATGACTCGCGGTACTTGACCCGCATATTGAGCCGATTGCGAGCGTCGAAGCGGGTGGGGTCGGTGAGAATCGAGCGATGCCCCAGCGCCCGCGGCCCGACTTCCTGCCGCCCCTGGAACCAGGCCACGATTTGCCCGCGCTCGATGCGGGTGGCGACTTCCGCGGCGATGTTGTCCGGCTTCGAGAAGGCCAGGCCGCGGGCCTTAAGCGAGGCGTGCATTTCGTCGGGGCTGTAGCCCGGCCCCCAGAACGCGTGGGCCATGCGTGGCCGTGCGTTCCCACCCTGCTGGAAATGCGCCAGGGCAGCGGCTCCCAAGGCGGTGCCGGCGTCGTTGGCCATCGGCTGCACCCAGATGCGCTTGAACGGTGTGCGGGCGGCGATCTCGTAGTTGGCCACGCAGTTGAGGGCCACGCCACCTGCAAGGCACAAGTCAACCACTGGGTCCTTGCGGTCGGCGTTGATGCGGGCATAGAGCCGGTTCGCCAAGTGCGCCATCACATCCTGCGTGACCACCTGGAGCGCGGAGGCCACGGAGGCGTCTTCGTAGCGATCCACGACCGCAAGGCGGCGCGGCCCGAAGAGGCGTTCCAGCCCGGAGAAGTCGTCTGTGCGAAAGCGGAAGGCTTCGTTATCAACGAAGAACGTGCCGCCGCGTTCCTCGTGGAAGATGGTCCTCATGCGCGAGAGATAGTCGGTGTCGGACAGCTCGCCGATGGGATCGGTGATGCAGGCGTAACCCATCACCTTGCCCGGGCCGCCATAAACGTCGAAGCCCAGGAATTCGGACATCCGCTCCCAGACAAAGCCCAGCGAGTGCGGGTAGCCCACGGCCTCAAGCTCGGTGAGCTGATTGCCCTGGCCCAGGCCCAGCCAGGTGGAGTTGAACTCGCCGATGCCGTCAATGACCAGCACCGCGGCTTCCTCGAACGGCGAGGCAAAGAACGCCGAGGCGGCGTGGCACAGATGGTGCGGCAGGAAATCAAACCTGGCTTGGGGCGCCTGCGCGACGAGCTTGTCGCGCGCCGTAAGGCTGTGACGGTAATAGGTCTCCTCGCCTTCGGGTGTGCCCCAGTCCCCGGGCTTCATGCGTTTCGCGTCGGGGAGGTTGACGTTTTGCCGGCGGCGCTGTTCGGGATCGAGCGAGTATCCGATGGCGGCAAGGTCCCTCCAGCCGATACCGCCCTGCTTCAGGCACCACGCCATCGCTTGCTCCGGAAGATCGTCCGGGTTGTCCACACGTGAATGCTTCCCATACCGGATGCGGTTGAAGCGCTCTTCCTCGGCCATGGCGACGATCTCGCCGTCGCACAGCAGGCAAGCCGAGGACTCGTGATAGGCGGTGTTTACTCCAAGAATGTGAACAGGCATAGAGCTCGTTTTTCAGAGCTCCATCTCGATGATGGACTCGGACTCGCCCACCGGGATGCGGACCTTGAAGCCGACCTTCTTGCACATGGCCTGCATATCTTTGTTCTCCCGCAGGGTATAGGCGACAAGGCGTTGAAGCTTCTCGTGCTTGGCAATCTGCACCAGCCGCTGGGTGAGCTCGGTGCCCAGGCCCTTGCGCTGGCAGCGGTCGGTGACAACCACAGCGAATTCGGCTGCGTTGTTAGTGTGCAGCTTGCTGAGCCGGGCGACGCCAACGATCTGCGAATCCCCGTTGGTGCCCTTCTCCTCGGCTACGAGCGCGATCTCGCGGTCGTAGTCGTTGAAGCAGATACGAATGAGCCGGGTGTGGGCGACGCGCTGCTGCAGCTTGAGCGGGCTGAAGTAACGCAGATACACGCTCCGCTCCGAGAGGCCCTCATGGAAGTGGATCATCTGAGGCTCGTCCTCGGGCCGGATGGGACGAATGGTCACCTTCTTGCCGTCCTTTAGCTTCCACGAGCTGATGTATTGGGTGGGATAGGGACGGATAGCCAGCTTGGGCAGGTGGTCTTCGGTGGTCTTCGGGTCGTGGAGAATGACACGGGCGTCCAATGCGACGAGGTCATCGCCGGAGGCAAAGAGCGGGTTGATGTCAATTTCCTTGATCCAGCGCTGCTCGGCGACGAGCTGGCTGAAGCCAACCATAAGCTTCTCAAGGCCGGCCAGGTCAACGGGCTTGCGTCCGCGCACACCCTTTAGGGCCTGGTAAATCTTGGTGCGCTCCATCATGCGCCGGGCCAGCGTGGTGTTGAGAGGAGGCAGCGAGAGGGCCTTGTCCTTGAACACCTCGACGAGCTGGCCGCCCATGCCGAAGAGGAGCACCGGGCCGAACTGCGTGTCAATGCTGCTGCCCAAAATGATTTCGTAGCCATCGCCGAGCTTGATCATCTTCTGGACGGTGACGCCCTGGAAGTGCTCGGCGCCCTTTTTCTCGGTGACCGAGGTCTTGATGTCATTGAAGGCCTTGCGCACTTCGGCTTCGTCCTTGAGGTTCAACTGGACGCCGCCGACGTCGGTCTTGTGGGTGATGGTCTCGGAGTAGAGCTTGAGGACGGAGGGGAAGCCGATTTCCTTGGCGAGCTTCGCGGCAGCCGCTTCCGTCTTGGCGATCTTCGTTATCACGGTCGGGATGCCGTAGCAGCCTAGCAGGTCCTTGGATTCGGCTTCGGTAAGGATCGTGCGACCGGTCTTGCGGATGGCTTCAATGAGCGCATTCGCTTTGGCGCGTCCCGAGGCGAGGTCCGCAGGGTCAGCAGACGGCACCGGCGTCTCGTAGAGGGCGCGGAGATTCTCGGAATACTGCCACATGGAGGTGAACACGGTGGCCGCAGTGTCCGGGTAGGCAAAGGTGGGGATGTCGGCGCGGTTGAGAATGGCTTCGCCCGCAGCGACTTCATCGCCCCCCATCCAGCTCGCCAGGACTGGCTTGCCTTCAATGTGGCCGAAGGCTTTGAGTTTCTCGGCGGTAGCAGTGGCATCGGTCATGGCCTGCGGGGTGAGAATGACGAGCAGGCCATCGCTGTTGGGGTCCCGGCCGGCAACTTCGAGGGTCTTGGCATACAGATCGGCGCTGGCGTCGCCGATGACGTCAATCGGGTTGTTGTGGCTCCAGACCGGGGGAAGGAACTTGTTCAGCTCCTCCATGGTCTCCTTGGACACCTCGGCCAGCGCACCACCACTGGTGAGCAGTGCATCCGTGGCAAGCACCCCGGGGCCGCCTGCGTTGGTGATGATGGTAAGGCGGTTGCCCTGAGGCCGGGGCTGCTTGGAGAGCACCTCGGACATATAGAACAGGTCGGAGATCTTGTTCACCCGCAGCACGCCGCAGCGCTTGAAGGCGGCTTCCAGCACGTCGTCCGAGCCGGTGAGGGAGCCGGTATGGGAAGCAGCGGCTTTGGCGGCGCCCTCGGTGCGGCCGGGTTTGATAACGATGATGGGCTTGGTGAGGGCGACTTCGCGAGCAGAGGAGAGGAAGGCGCGGGCGTCGCCGATGGACTCCATGTAGATGACGATGCTCTTGGTATTGGGATCATCACCAAAGTAGCTGATAAGATCGCCCCAGCCGACGTCCAGCATGGATCCAATGGAAACGAAGGCGCTGAAGCCGACCATCTCGCGCAAGGACCAGTCGAGGACCGCGGTGCAGAGCGCGCCGGATTGGCTGATGAACGCGACGTTGCCCCGCCGGGCGATGCCGGCGGCAAAGGTGGCGTTAACGCCGGTGATGGGGTTCATGACGCCGAGGCAGTTGGGGCCGACCAGACGCATGTTCCCGCGGCGAGCGTGGGCGAGCAGTTGGCGTTCGAGTTCGACGCCCGCCGGGCCGGTTTCCTTGAACCCGGCAGAAATAACTACGGCACCGGGGACACCCAGGTCCGCCGCCTCGCCAATGATGCCCGGTATAATGGCGGCGGGAGTGGTGACGACGATGAGGTCGGGCTTTTCCGGCAAGGCCGCCAGCTTGGGATAGGCCTTGATGCCCAGCACGCTGGGGCGGGTCGGGTTAACCGGGTAGATGGGGCCGCCGAACGGCGTGTTCATGAGGTTCCACACGACTGTGCGGCCGACGCTGCCAGTCTTTTCGGTGGCGCCGACCACGGCGACCGATTTCGGGGCGAAAATGGCGTCCAGGGGGTGGCGGCCAATCTGGCGATCCGAGGCGCTAAAGGGTTTTTGGATGGTAGAAGATGTTGGTGTGTTCATTGTGGGATTTGTTTATGGGCCGGGAGGCCAGGAATGGGGTTTATGGTGATCAGATTGGGGCAATGGACGCATGTTCTCGCGGCGTCGGTTTGACGGACGCCGGGATAGGGGCGGCTCTCGTGCCCCACCGCGCGCTCGGTGCGGGCCGGGTGTTCTCAACTCGCGGCAGGTCCATTCCTTCCGTGAGTGGTTTCCGCGATGATTTGCTTGTGCTCATCCTGCGTGCCCGCAATGTGCCGGGAAGCGGTATAGCGGACTTCACCGGCTTTGGCAAAAGTTCACCATCTATTGCGGCGGAAAGCAGGCATTAGGAAAGCAGAACCAGCACGCCGGGCTGCGGAGGTTTGTTAAATAGACCACGTCTGGCACCAGATCGTAGCTCAAGGTTTCAGCTTGCCGGACTTGGCCGGAGCTGCATCGCACGCGCCAACCCTCAGAATGGGAGGGACGAAAGCAAGTCGGAGGCACGCTCTGCTACCAAGGGGTAGCGACGATCGCATACGCCCGTCAAATCGGCTGTTGACCCTTAGCCGTGGCACCGATTAACTTGAGGGTGATGGTAAGTGGCGTAGAACCAATGCAGCAGCCGATTCGTAAGACCGTGGGGTGCCGCCCGAGCGTGTCGCGCCGGCTCGCTCACATGGAAGACCTCGCCGCCTTCCTCAACAAGCACGCGCATGGAGCACTCGCCCGAGCCGAGGGAGACTACTTCCCGCTTCGAAAAGCTGTTGGCCGCCCTCGTCACCAGCCGCGTTGATTTCGCGGTCGTCGGTGGCTTGGCGGTCATTTTCAATGGCTATCCGCGGCTGACGCTTGATGCCGATATTCTGGTCCACGATGCGCCCGACAATCTACGCCGGCTGCTGGATTGCCTGGCCGGCTGGGGAGAAGGCTGGGCGCGCGAACTCACACCGGAGGATTTCGTGCCTCAGGAAGGCTCCATTCGCGTGATGGAGGAGTTCGACCTCGACATCTTCACGCGTATGGGCGGCCACACGCTCGACGAGTTCCGTTCCCGCCTGCGTTACCTGGACACCAGCGGTGTCCGCATCCCCTATCTGTCGCCGGCTGACCTTGTTCTGCTCAAGAAGGATTCCTGGCGTGAGAAGGACAAGCTCGACGTGGCGGCGATGCGGGACATCATCGCCCGGGAAGGCGGGCAGTAACCAGAGAGGCGAGTTCCCTCGCGACAGACGCGTAAGGTTGCGGTAGAATGCGGCCATGCGCTATCGGGTTCTAGGCAGCACAGGTTCGCGGGTATCGGTTATCGGGGTGGGGACGTGGCAGTTTGGCGGCGAGTGGGGCCGGAGCTTCTCCCAGGCTGACGTGGATGCTATTCTCGACCAGGCGGCGGAGTTGGGCATCAATCTCATTGACACGGCCGAGTGTTACGGAGACCACCTCTCGGAACGGCTCATCGGCGACTATCTCAGCCGGCGGGACCGCTCGCGCTGGATTATCGCAACCAAGTTCGGCCATCACTTCAACAAGTTCCTGGACCGCACGGACGCTTTCTCGCCCTCCGCCGTGGTCCAACAGCTTCAGGACTCGCTGCGAGCGCTGCGGGTTGAGGCGGTTGACCTTTACCAGTTCCACTCCGGTGCTGATGCCCTTTTCATGAACGACGATTTGTGGGCCGTTCTGGCGGAGCGGCGGCAGGCGGGCGTGATCCGCCATTACGGAATATCCATTCTCGGGAAGGGCAGCGAGTTGCAGGCGCGGGAGGCGCGGCGCGTCGGCGCGTCGGCATTGCAGGTGATCTACAACCGCTTAGACCGTCGGCCTGAGCAAATGTATTTCCCGCACGCGCAGCGCGACAACCTCGGCATCCTCGCGCGCGTTCCCCTGGCCAGCGGGTTGCTGACCGGCAAATACAAGGCCGGTGTCAGCTTTCCAGCGAATGACTGGCGCTCGACATTCGACGCGGCAAAGATGCGCCAGGACTTGGCCGAGGTCGAACGCATCCAGCAGTCCGAGGTGCCGGCCGGCGTGCCGATAGCACAATGGGCGCTGGCCTGGTGCCTGAAGAACCCGCTGGTCTCGGCGGTGATTCCCGGTTGCAAAGACGCGGCGCAGGTGCGCGCCAATGCCAGCGCGGCGGAACTCGTCGCTGAGCCCTGACCCGGCGCGCCCGCCGCAAACGCTTGGCTAACCCCCGGGTTGCTGTTAAAACCGGTGCCAATCTATGGCATGCAAGTCATTCGCCCTCCTGTCTCTTATTCTGCTGGCAACCGTTCTCCTGCCCGCTCCTCCTTCCGCTGCCGCGACTGAGCCCGTTAAGCCCTATACCGGCGAGGGCATCGCGGTTTCCTATCTACGTTGCGAGTACCTGGTCAACCCGCTCGGAATCGGGGAAGCGGCGCCGCGGCTGAGCTGGGTCGTTGAGTCCGGCGAACGCGGTCAGCAGCAGGCCGGTTACCGCGTCCTGGTGGCCAGCAGTGAGGAGTTGCTCAAGCAAGACCGCGGCGACCTGTGGGACTCGGGCAATGTTGCCAGCGACGAAACAATCGGCACGCCTTACCAGGGCACGCCCCTTGCCTCGTATCAGCGCTGCTTCTGGAAGGTAAAGGCCTGGAACCAGGAGGGCCGCGAGTCGGCCTGGAGCGAGCCGGCGATGTGGGCGATGGGGTTGCTTAAGCCGGAAGATTGGAAGGCCGATTGGATTGGTTACGACCAAGCCCGGCAGCGGCCGGCGTCGGAAGCCCCGCTGGAGGGAGCGAAGTGGATCTGGCATGCGGCAGATGAGACGGGGATGGTGCCGAAATGCCAGCGCCTTTTCTTCGCCACCTTCAACCTGCCACCGGGCACACGGGTGAAGCGCGCCGAACTGTGCGCCTCCGCGGATGACGGAATGCAGTTCGCCCTGAACGGGCACGTGCGGGTGACATCAGCGGCCAAGGACGATAGCTGGCGCCAGGCGAGAAGGGCCGACCTCGTCGCCGAGATCAGGCCGGGCAGCAACGAGTTCCGCGTCCTGGTGGAAAATGCCAAGCCGGGCGCCGCTGGGTTGATCGCCAAACTCGTCATCACCACCGAGGATGGCCAGACCTTAACGCAGGTCACCGATGGCTCGTGGAAATCCACGGACACCTTCGGCGACGATTGGCTCAAAGAACCGCTCGATGCGGCGCCCTCGCTTGCTGTGCGGGTCGTGGGCGACTACGGCGTGGAACCGTGGGGCAAACTGAAGTTCAGCGGCATCTTTCTGCCTCCCGCAGCCTACCTGCGCACGCGGTTTCATGCAGACGCGCCGGTGGCACGCGCGACTCTCTATATTGCGGCGCTGGGGCTCGTGGATATGTACCTCGACGGGCGGCGCGTTAGTGAGGACTACTTTACGCCTGGGTGGACCGACTACGCGAAGCGGGTCTATTACCGCGCCTACGATGTCACTCGTCTCGTTCACCGCGGGAACAATGCTCTCGGCGCGGTGCTCGCGGACGGTTGGTTCAGCGGCTACGTCGGCTATCGCGGGACGCGGGACACTTACGGCGAGCGGCCCCGGGTGCGGGCGCAATTGCACCTGGAGTACGCCGATGGCTCCAGCACAGACGTGGGCAGCGGCCCGGATTGGAAGGCGGCAACCGGCCCGGTGCTGGAGGCCGACTTCCTCAAGGGCGAGACGTATGATGCACGGCTGGAAATCTCCAATTGGGCTGAGGCCGGCTGCGACGACATCCACTGGCAGCCTGTGGTCGTAGGCAGCGACGAAGTCCATCCGCTAGTCCAGGCTGACCCGGCGCCTCCCGTGCGCGCCATCAAGGAGTTCAAGGCGCGGAAAATTACCCAGCCCAAGCCGGGAGTCTATGTCCTCGATCTGGGCCAGAACTTTGCTGGCGTGGCGCGCCTGAAGGTGTCCGGGAGACCCGGGCAGAAGATCACGTTGCGCTTCGCCGAGCGCCTCAATCCCGACGGCACGATTTATACCGCCAACCTGCGCAGCGCCCGGGCCACCGATACTTACATTTGCAAAGGCAAAGGCACCGAGGTCTGGCAGCCGCGCTTTACTTTCCACGGCTTCCAGTACATCGAGGTCACGGGTCTGAGCGGCAAGCCCGGGAAGAATACAGTGGTGGGGGTGGCGCTCAGCAGCGACACGCCGGTGGTCGGCACTTTCAACTGCTCGGACGGCATGCTGAACCGGCTTCACAACAATATCTACTGGACCCAGCGCGCCAACTTCATTGACATCCCCACCGATTGCCCGCAGCGGGACGAGCGGCTAGGCTGGACTGGCGATGCCCAGGTCTATGTCCGTACCGCCACGCTGAATGCCGACGTGCAGGCTTTCTTCACCAAGTGGCTGGTGGACCTGGACGACGCCCAGCGCGCGGATGGCCAGTTTCCCCGCGTCGCGCCTAGTGTAGTGACTGAACCGGACGGAGGGCCCGCGTGGGCCGACGCCGGGGTGATTTGCCCCTGGACGATTTACGAAGTGTATGGGGACCGCCGCGAGCTGAAGCGGCACTTCGAGGCGATGAAGCGGTTCATTGAGTTCTGCCGCAAACGCAGCACGCCCGACCTCCTGCCGCCCGCGAAGTATCACTGCTTCGGCGACTGGCTGAGCATCAACGCCGACACGCCCAAGGACGTCATCTACACGGCGTACTTCGCCTACAGCGCCCACCTGGCCGCACGCGCCGCCGCAGTTCTGGGCAAGGCCTACGAAGAGGAGCAGTTCCAGCGGCTGTTCGACGGCATCCGCGCTTCCTTCTGTAGTGCGTATGTCACGGCGGATGGCCGCATCAAAGGCGACACGCAGACCTGCTACGTGCTTGCGCTGGCGTTCGATCTGCTCCCGCCCGAGCAGGCCAAACGTGCGGCGGCGCATCTGGTCACGGACATCGAACGGCGTGGCTGGCATCTCTCCACGGGCTTCATTGGCACCAAGGACCTGATGCTGGTGCTCTCAAAGATCGGCCGGCCCGACGTCGCCTATCGCCTCCTGTTTAACGACACCTTCCCATCGTGGGGCTTCTCGATCAAGCAGGGCGCCACGAGCATCTGGGAGCGCTGGGATGGCTGGACGCCGGAGCGGGGCTTCCAGGACGCCGGTATGAACTCCTTCGCGCACTACTCTTTCGGGGCAGTCTATCAGTGGATGGTGCAGAACATCGGCGGCATCCGCAGCGCCGCGCCTGCCTATAAGGAAATCCGCATCGCGCCCCAATTCAGTGACAAGCTCGCCTCGGCGGAAGTCTCCTACCGCAGCATTCGCGGTCTCATCGCGACCGATTGGCGGCGGCGCGGCAACAAGCTCCGTTTCAATGTCACCATCCCGGCCAACACGACGGCGCAAGTCCTCCTCCCGGCAAAGTCCGCGACGGACATCACGGAGAGCGGCCATGCCCTGGACCGCGCGCTCGGCGTGAAGTTCCTCCGCATGGAAGGCACGAACGCCGTGCTGTCGGTTGCCTCGGGCAAGTATGAGTTTGCCGTCCACCAACCGAGGTAGGAGCGGGGAAGTCGGTGGGTGCGTTGCGCAGCTTAGCGCGGTTAGAGGCGCGGGAGAGGTGAGCCACCTCGTCCGCGTGGAGCGCCGCCGCGGGCCTTCGAGTTCCCGACGCCAGCATGTCGGGGCCTTGGCCGGAACCGAGCCAGAGTACAGCGCGCGGACACGGCAGCGGCCCGGCGTATGCACGGACCCGTCGTATAGCTTTGGTATCTCCTGGGTATATCCTCTGTATCTCTTTTGTATCTCTTTTACAGGGGAATCGCGGGGTCCTTTCACCGAATTCCCCTTGCCTCACTTGTGCGTGAGGGCTGCGGTGGCGTCAGGGTGTTGGACACTCGCTCCGCCTTAATGTTCACGCTCCGGTCGGCCTTTCTCGCATTATGCCGATCTCAACTGCTTGCCAACCCGCGCGCAACGCGGCCCAGCCGGAGCGATGGCATGTTGCCGGCTTGAAGCGTACCGCTCGCGAAGCCGGCGACATGCCGGCGCTCCAGCCTCGGAAGTCGGCAAAGTCCCGATTAGAAGCGGATCACGAAAGTCACGGAGGCGGAATGCGTCCCAATGTAATCAACGTTCGATGGCCAGGTGGCCAGGAACTTATAACCCACCCCCAGTTCGGCGTTATCGGTGATTTTAAAGCGGATGCCGGCCATGCCTTGCACCGCGCCGTTGACGGAGCTCTGGCTGCCTTCGAATCGCGAGTAGAAGTCGAAGTCGGTATAGACGCCGCCGCCCGCCACACCGATGTAGGGTTCGACTATGCTGCCGGTGTGGAAAGCGTATTCGACCCCGGCCAGGAACGGCACCTGGTACAGGTCGCCGCTGGGCGAGTTGTTGAACGAATTCCAGATGACGCCGGTTTCAAACTGGAGGGAAACCCCGAATATGTCGTCGTTGTAGATGCGGTAGCCCGGCACCAGGCTGAAGCGGACGCCCGGATTGACGCTCAGGCCGGATGGCAGGCCGGTGATGAAGGAAGCGCCGATATCGGTGTTCAGGAAGGGGCCTTCGCCTTCGGCATAAACGCGTCCCGCAGCCGAGGCGAGACAGGCCAGGGCGAGCATCGCTGTCAAACGAACTGTTTTGAATGAATGTTTTCGCATACGCTGTAGTTTGTTCCGCAGTTATGTAACTCACATTGACCGTTCCGCCGGCCAGGGAATCCTTGCCCTGGCGCAACTAAACGGAGACGGTCTCGACAGATCAATTCTTGCCCGGGAAACGAGCATCGTCAATGAGGAAAGCGGGGAAAGCCCGGAGCTTTGGGATCGGCTGTGCCAATCTCCACTTGCAGCGCCTTAAACAGGGCGCTAGCATTTGCAGTAGCGAAGGCTTAGCTCCGTTCATGAACAAGAAGAGAGCAATTTGGGTGGTCCTGGCGGTGATAGCGCTCCTTTTGGTGGCTTTAGCGGCCCACACGCCCGCGCCGCGGCCAAAGGCCGTGGCTCAGCGCATCACAGCCGTGAACGTCGTCCGGAACGTCTCGATGGTGTTCACCAATACGAACGCGCTGCCCCTCGTCCGGTCGAATTCGGCGAATTAGGCGGTCGCACCCTGCTGGTTAAGCACAGGACCGTACGCAGAGTGGCCGAACTGTGTTCCGGGCGCGGCTCTCGATCAGCGGAGCGGCTTCAGGTGTGTGAATGCCTCCTGATCGGGAAGCTGGTCCCAGGCGAGTTGCTCGTCAGCGGCAGGAACGTAGCGCGGCTCGGCTCCGAGTTCTTTCAGAATGATATTGCGCGCCATCGGGATGGCCACCGTCTTGTAGAACGCGAGGTGCCGGTTGAAGCCCTGCCGTCCAAAGCCGCAGTCCGTCGAGAGCACCAGCTTATCCGCCGGGATATGTTTGAGGCAACGCCGGATGCGCTCGGCGACGACGTTGGGGAAGTCCGCTTGCAGCGTGCGGTGGCTGATCACGCCCACGGCAATCTTCTTTTTGAGCGAGTTCTTATACTTCGCGAATAATGGAAGCTCCTTAAAGTCGTTCTCGGCGGCTTCGATGGTCCAGACGTCGCCTTTAAGGCGTTCGAGGTAGATTTCAACCGAGTTCGCATAAGACTCGTCCGTGAACACCTTCTGCATGTTGGGATTGCCCCAGCAGGTGTGAATCCAAATCTCCACATTGTCCAGTCCCTCCACTTCGCGGTTGAAGGCTTTGACCAGGAAGTCGAGCAGCTCCTTCTGGCCGGGATTGTACCGGGCCATGAAGTGGAGCGTCGGTTCCTCCACCTGGATGACTTTGCAGCCTGACGCCGCGAGCTGGCGCAGCTCACGGTTCATCGCCTCGGCCATGTCCCAGATCAACTGCTTCTTGTCGTCCAGGTCATAGTTCGGGGTGTGGCTGTCGAGAAAGAACGCGAGCACCTGGGCAGAGCAGGTGCCGAACTTTACCGGCTTGCCGGCAGCCATCGCGGCTTGTTGGGCCACGCGCCAAATCTTGGCGTATTCCAGCGGGTTCTTCGGGTCATGCTCCACCTTGCCCACCACGCGCGGCCAGCGCCAGGTCTTGTAGATGGAATCCAGCATCGTGCCGACCGGGTAGGACAGCAGCGGGGAGCGGGTTTTCTCGGTCTGCAATTCCTCATGCTCGAAGCCTTTCCAGCGCTGGAGCATGTAGTGGTGCCAGGAGCGGCCGGCCACATCCTCGTCGAGGTGGTAATCGCCAGTGGTGAGGATGTCCAGTCCCGCGCGCGCCTGGTCGGAAACGACGATGGCGTGGGCATCGGTGAACTGCTCGCGATACCATGGGTCCATCATGGCCGTGTCTAGAGGGCGGCCCCACATGTTCATGGTGTACCAGCGAGGCCGCGGCCAGGAGCCGGTGACAGTCGCCGGGAGAATAAGGTCTTTAGTTGCGGTAAATGCCATGGGTCAATTGACCTATACTATATCGCATTTCCGGCCCGGCGCGAATTCTTTGTGGCAGCAGAACCGCAGAATCCGGCCCCCTCCCTTTGGGCACGGGACTGTTATTGCATCGGACGCGACTCGCCCGGAGGTTCCGCTGGAAGCTCGACGCGCTTGCCGCTCTGAGCGGAGAGTCGGGCTGCGTCGAGGATTTCGGTCACGGTGAGGTTCACCGGGAGGGAAGAGAGACCGGCAGGCTGGACTTCGCCGCGGACCACGGCGGCGAGGTAGGCGATTTCGTCCGTTGAAGGGCCTGGCACCGGCGGGCCCAAGAGCTTGAGTTCGCTCTCTTCGCCCCCGGTCTTGCGAACGCGGAGCAAATCCTTCTGCGGCACCAGGACGTAGCCGGTCCGGCCATACACTTCCATGTCCTTGCGGTCAAAGGGCCAGTTCCAGGAGGCCTGGATAATCCCCTGCGCATGCGGGTAGGTCAGCACAATGGTGGCCTCATCGTCAACGTTGGGGTAAACCTCGGGCTTTATCTGCTGGGTGACCGCCAGCACGGCGGTGGGCCGCTGGCCGTCCATCAGCCAGGTGATCAGATCAGCACCGTAACATCCGAAATCAGTTAGCGCGCCGCCCCCGTTCCGAACCGGGTCGGTCAGCCATTCCAGAAAGGCCGGGGAACAACCGATCTCCTTGGGGCCGCGATGGCCATCGTGCACGACGATTTTGCGCACGTCGCCGATAGCGTGTTCATCGTGGACAATGGTGTAGGCGTTCTGATTCCCCAGGTACCAAGTGGTTTCATAGTTCACCAGGACCTCGATCCCCCCCTTGCGGGCCGCCGCCGCCATGGCTCGCGCGTCGGCCAGGCTCACGGCAAGCGGCTTTTCCATCATGACGTGGATGTGCCGGGGCGCGCACATTTCCACGACCTGGCGGTGCTGGAGCGTGCTGGTGAAGGTTGCGACGGCCTGGATGTTGGTCCGGGCCAGCAGCGCTTCCAGGCTCGGGCTAAACAATGTAGCGGGCAAGTTGAGCAGCTTGGCATAATGCGCCACCAGGTCCGGGTTCGGCTCCACGATACCAGCCAACTGAAGTTCGGCTCGGCCCCGCATGCGAGGGATGAAGCCGTTGACGTGGTCATGGGCCAGACCCACGACAGCAATCGTTATCGGGGGCTTGCCGCCCTGGCACCATCCGAAGCTGGCGCCCGCCCAGACGAGCAGCGCAAGTGCGCATGTTCTCATAGGAGCCATAGGATGTTTATACGATCGGTGGAAGGATTTGGCCGGCCAGAGCAGGCCAAAGCACCCATGACATATCTTGTTCAACGGCTCAGTGTAGGGTTTTCCTGACTGTATGGCAGTCACATGAACTGAGGACACGCGGCTAGGGCGACGCCGTGCGGTAATAGCCCTGACCACCTGCCGGCGGATTGGTATCAGTAAATGTCACCGCGTTTGCCGTCGCGTTGGTCGTGCTCCCAGCGACCGGCGTCCAGGCGACCGCGGGGAGATTCGTCGCCGCCTCAACGTGATATGAATAACCGGGGGTGGTGGCGTACGTCAGGCTCACAAGCGATCCGCCAGTGAGAGCCACCCCTAGAATGCTCTGTGCCGGCGGGACGGCGTTCGTCTGAAGGACGCCATAGCCCGAGACCCCGAGAGTATTGGCCCCGCTGGTGGCATCGGAGTTCACCATTACGCTTCCACTATAATTGGTCGCCGCGCCCGGCGAGAAGAGAACTCCGACGTTCGTGGAGCCGCCGGCGGGAATCACGCCCAACCAACTGGCGCTGAAGCCGCTTGGACAACTGATGCTGCCAACGGTAAGGGGCGAGTTGCCGGTGTTAGCGATCGTCAACATTCGGTTACTGGAGCCTCCAACCGTCACGCTGCCAAAAGCCAAGTCACCGCTCAGGGAGATAACCCTGGCAGGAATGAGGGCAAAGCTCGCAGCTTCGGTAATCGGCGCGGTCATGGTTATCGAGGCCGGATTATTTGTTCCCGAATACGACCCTCCACCACTGCCCGTCCAACCGCCAAAGCTGAACCCGTCTGAGGGCGTTGCGCCTAAAGTCACACTCGCCCCGCTGTTGGTCCAACCGCTAGCCGGACTCACGCTGCCTCCAGTGCCCGTGCTCGTCGTGAGGTAATACTGCGTCGTGAAATTCGCCGTATAAGTCACGTTCGAGGTGGGGGTAACGGTGTGCGAGATGGCGCCACCGTCGCTCCAGGAACTCCACACATATTGGACTCCCGGCCCGCCGCTCTGCGGTGAAGTGGTGGCTATGGTATGACTCGACCCGGACGTCCACGTAAACGCTTGCGCTGCTGTGTAAGCTGCGCCATCCACCGTGAACGACAGGCCCGGCGAGCTGGGCTGGACGGTAACCCCAACGACAAAGCTGAAGGTGAAGTTGGCCGAATCGTCTCGATACTCCACGATGGTTGAATTGCTGACGGTGGCGCTTCCAATGGCATCACTCCGCGCCCACAAACCATTTCGCCCCCCAACGCCGAGCTCGTAATTTGGGATGTTGATATTGGCCAACGTCGTGTTTGACAGCGTGCCCACGCCGGTCGAGACGCTGCTGTCGGGAGCTATTATGCTCAGGCCGTCGGAAATGCTGTTGGTGATGTTCAAATTGTTCAGATTAAGGCCTGGAATACTGAGGTGCGCGCCCGAAATGCTTTCGTTGTCCACGCACACTTGTAGCGCGGCGCGCCACCCCCAGCCGGGGTCCTGTCCGCCGCAGCGGTTGAGATCGCATCTTTGCGCAACGGTGGTTCCGCTGAAAGTGTTGTTCCCCACCGGGAACGTCGTGCTAATGAGTATGCCGCAACCGTACGGCAGGTCCTGGAACAGACAGTCCTCAATCCGGTTGCTGTTGCCCCCGTAAACTCCGCCGCCGTTGGCCAGGAATGGCATTTGACCGGTGCAGTGGGTGATCACATTGAGGCCGGGGGTATAGTTCTGGCCGATGTATGTGGCAGGCCAGATGGCAAAGCAGTCATCGCCTGTGCCGCGGGCGGTGCAGTTCGTGACGGTGGTGCTGCTCATGCCGACGCAGAGGTTGATGCCGTCGGCGATGGTATCGCGGAAGCGGCAGCTATCAACCACCAACCCCTGCGAATTGACGAGCCAGGCGCCGGTCTTGGTGTGCTCCACCCACACCCGCGAGATGGTCGAACCCGTGCCATAGGCGCCCCCCAGGCCGTCATTGGGTTCGCTGTCGTTCCGGTAGTTCAACTTACCGATAATGGCAAAATCAGACAGGTGAATGTTGCTGCCATTGCCGTTCAAAGTGACTCGCCGAGAGGCATTCGTGTATAAGGTGGGATCGCCGACCAACGTGGCGTACCACATGCCCGCACCTTGAATCGTGAGGTTGGCGGGCAGGTTGATGGAAGAGGTGATTTTGTAAGTTCCCGCCGGCAGCCATACGCTTTTGCCCTGGCTGATGGCGGCTGAGATGCAATTCTGCAAGGCGCTCGTATCGTCAGTGGCGCCTGTACCGCCGGCCCCATAGCCCATGATTGAAAGCGAATTCGTCGGGGCGGTGAGGGAAGAGGCGACGTTCTCAAGGTCAACCAGGTCAATGACGTAATAGGAAGCCGCATCATCGGCGTCCTTTTGCAATGCCACAACGTCACCGGCGCCGATGGACAGGCCGTTGGTGCGAACCTCATCGTAGAAGTTGCGTGGCGAACCACTTGCAGGGGTGTTGGAAAAGGGATAAGCGCCGTAAAGCCAGGAGTACATGGACGTCACCGGCAGCTTTGCGACGAACGCCCCGTTCTTGTACAGGCTGATCGTCCAGTTGGTTCCGATTCCGTTCGTCGTGTCCGGCACGCTATAGCGGACCACGATGGCGTTGGCCGCCGCCTGCGCTGTGAACTGAACGTATTGCCCCGTTGCATTGAGCTGGACGCATTGTCGCCCGGAGGATTCTGAGGCAACCACATTGGGACCGTATTGAGGCCCCAACACTGCACCGGTAGTTGCCATGTTTTCGGCCTCGTAAGTAGTCCAGGGCACCGTCGCCCCGCTAGAAGCGACCAACGAGTGCACCGAAATGAAGAAGGCTAAAACGGCAGCGGCGCACCGCGTCCGGTTTGCCGTCCGGGTAGCGGATGGAGCAGCAGTTGCGGCATTCCAGCAACACTTCATCGGTTTTTAAGAAGAGTCATACTGCGGCACCCGATGCCCGGCGCGGGCGATCGAACCAGCTTTACGGCTCGTGGGGACGCTATCGTAGTCACATTATAGCTCAGCCAAACCGTTCGGTGCGAGTCATTTGGGTAATGGCAAAACGAGGCACGGCTTGGGAGGCACCAACGGCAAGGCGTCTTTCGTATTCTCGCAAGGACAAAGTTGCGCCGAAAGCGCAGTGCGTCGGCGCACAACTCCCTCTTTGCCCTCACCCGGAGAGGCTCATTGCTGTTGAACGCGCAGAAAGCCGGCGTTGCCGCTGGGCATGGTTACCGTAGTGCTGGTTTGGCTGCCGCCCGAGGCGATGCCGCTAGCGAGGGTGGTGAAGCTGCTGGGCGCCGCCGTCGGCGAGGTCAGCACCGCATAGGTGGCTCCCTGGACGGAAGTCCACGCGAGCGTGAATTGGCGGGTTGCGTTGTCGTATTGCCAGTAAGAAATCGTGGGACCCGGCGGGGCGGTATCAACCAGGACAAAATTGTCATAATAGTAAATGTAGGGGATGCCTTCCGACGCGCCATTGAAGCCGAAGATCAAAGCCGGGTCTCCGCCGGTCGGGCATCCGCCCCAAGCGGTGATTTGGTCGAGGGTCACCGAATAAGTGACACGTTGGAGGCCGTATTGGCCGAGGCTTTGTCGGCGGTCCTGGGCCATGGGGAGATAGCTCGAGCCGGTGCTAAAGACCATATTCGCATAGTCGCCGTCGCTCGCGAGCGCCCAGACTCCAGGCATGGTGGTGTCCCAGCGCAACGTGTAATGCGCTAAATCGGCCGGGGAATGGCTGGCGGCGAGCACTTCGGCCAGCTTGGTCCCGGCAAAGGGGAGGGCAAAATCCCACTCGAAATTGATGTTGTCGCGCCACCGGTTGCTGACTTGCAGGGCGTGCGTGCCGTCGGTCACAGCGAAGTCGCCGTCGGCAGGGCCTTTATTCGTCGTGTAAATACCGGCGACGCCATCATTCGTATTGGAGGGATTGTACAAGCCGTTGGTTACGTATCGGGACAAGGTTGCACGGTTCGTGGCGACATTGCCGAAAAAGGTGTTCACCGTCGGATACAAGTTGGTAGCTCCGCCGAGGGGATTGGCTGGGTTCTCGAACGATTGCAGCGGGTAGATCACCGGAGTCGCGCCAGCGGCATACGTGTCCACCAAGCGCACATTGTCAATGTAAATGGTGCAACTGGTGAACGGAGACTGGGTGGTTAGGAACTCATCCGTGATGACCCAGCTACCTCCCCACCAGGCCAGCGGGCCGCTGGTCGGCAGTGCAGTAGTGGCAAGGTCCAAAGCTGAGGAAAAGCTGACCACCGCATAGACCACCCCGTTGTTGGTCTTGTACACGGCTCCGCCGAGGTTCACATAATTCCAGTCATCGCCGAACAGGGCATGCTGATTGAAATAGACATACTGGTCAGCATGCTCGAAAATTACGTCATAGCGAAAGATGTAACGGGCGACTTGGTTGGACGTAGCGGCATTCTCGATCGCAGCGGTCGCTGCGGTGTCCAGCGAAACACCGAGATCATTGCCGAAACCCTGGGAAAGGAAAGTCACCGCGAGGGAATTGGTTCCTTCGGTAACGCGCGGATCACCCGGGCTCGTGGCCGTATAGACCGAGACGGTGACTTGGTCCGAAGCGCCACGCGGGCCCCATGCCGTCCATTGGCTAACGTATGCGGAGGTGTCAGGCGACCAGACATATTGTCCTGGCACAAGGTCCTGAAACCCCTCAAAGCCTTCCAGCACGGTTGTGCTCTGCGCCGGGAGGGTGGTAGTTGACAGGGCGACGAGCGCGGCCCCAACCAGAGATGCATACTGCGTTTTCATAAGAGTCAGATCGGTTAAGTGCTGAACCAGCCACACCCTACCGCCTTATTCGTCAAGGGTCAGTCGCATGAAGTGAGGACAATCGCACCCCACACGTCACGGTCATGGCGTGTCCTCACTTCATGCGACTACCCGGGGGGCGCCAGATTGGCTAAGCTGCCGCCTGAAATGAGTTGATGTTGTGTCAACCCGGTCAATATGACAAATCTAACCCTCGGTGGAACTACGAATATGAAACGAAATGTAAAGTGGCTGACGGTTGTGCTCGCAATTGCGGGCGGATTGGCGAATGTCAATTCGGCGAAGGCCCAAAACTTCGTAACGATTGATAACTTCCAGAACTTTGTTCCCAGTGCCCTGTATGCTTCATGGGCCACGCCAGCGGCGACCATTACGCAGAACCCAACATCCTGGGAGGTCGCGTCTTACGGTTACGGGAGCCTTTGGAAATATGAAGGCGACATAAACGCATCGGGTGCAAGCGCGGTGCAACTGACCATCAACATCCTCAATCCCACAGGGGACCCGACATTCGCTGCAGGACCCATCGTGGACCTGGTGGATAATAATGGGAACTGGGCACAATTCTATTGGTATGGGCAGACAGCCGGCAGCGACGTGCTAACGGCCAACTTCAACGCGCTGCCTTCGCCGGATTATATTACCGCCGGGTTCAATTTCAGCGACATCCAGCACATCCACCTGGAGTGCGACCCGGGAAGCTACTCCGGCCTGTATGATCTACAGTTCCAGAATCTTGTCCTCGAGGTTCCCGAACCGGGCACGCTGGCACTTGTGGGGCTTGGCGCACTCACGTTAGTGATCGCCAGGCGGCGCGCTCAATAGAGTAGAGTTTCCTTTAGAAAAGCCGGCTCTGTGAAGGGCCGGCTTTTTTCATGCCTTGGCAGGGGGCTCAGGAATCAGCGGCGCAAATACTTCGCGATGGCTTCCGTGCGCGATTGGACGTGCAAGGTTTCGTAGATGCGCCGAAGGTAAGTTCTAACGGTGTCAATGCTGATGTCCAATTCCTCGGCAATCTGTTTGTAGGTCAACCCCTTAGCCAGGTGATCGAGGACAGCCTCTTCGCGAGGCGACAGGTGGGGTCGCCCGCCCGGGCCCGGTTCAACCATTTGAAAGGAAGCGACCACCTTGCGCGCAATCGAACTGGACATGGGGGAACCGCCTTGGTGCACCTCACGGATGGCCTCCAGCAACTTGGCCGGAGTCAGGCGCTTGAGCAGGTAACCACTGGCGCCCGCGGCCAGGGCCTTGAAGATCGGGTCGGTGTCCTCATAAACGGTGAGCATGACGATCTGGATGGCCGGCACCAGGGCCTTCAGGCGCTGGACGCACTCGATGCCGTCCATGCCGGCCATGTGAATGTCCATGAGCACTACGTCAGGCCGGTCAGTCGGAAGTGACCGCAGGGCAGCCGCCGCGCTGCCGTACGTGCTGACACAGCGGAAGCCGGGTGAGCCGTTGATGAAGGTGGCGATGGATTGGCGCAGGCCGGTCTCGTCGTCCACTATGGAGACGGATATGATCTCCTCCTGCTTCGGGGCTGGAGCGGCGTCTGCGTTGGCTCGCACAGCCTGAGGCTGCATGGCAGTGAGGCTCGGCGCAAGCCGAACTACTTTCCCCGCGGGGTCTTCTGAGCGAGAAAGGCCAGGTCCGGGCTCAGCGTCACGTCCATCCTCTGGACGGTGGTATAGGTTACCGGGCGAACGGTGTTGGGATCACGCCAGCGATGAATCTCGGCATGGCCGTCGGCATAGCCGATGCCGCAACTTCCTCCATGGTCGCTGGCGGGCAACTCGGTAAAGCTGCCAGTGCCATTGGTGTAGCCGGGGTTGGTATAGAGAATGGCGTCGTCAATGCTGTCCGGATGTTCATCAATGAAGAGCCAGGAGTCGCTCGGGCCGGGCAACGTCAGGTCGCTCGTCTTCCTGGCCCAGAAGTATTCGCCCCACCCGAAATCGTATTTCTTGCCGTCGCCGATGGCGCCGTCCATCGCGACGCTCCGCACGCGGTTGGCCCAGCCCAGGGCTCGTTGGATGCCGTTGAGGTAGGTGTCGGTCGGGCACCAGAAGATCTTCTGGGAGTTGGCGCAATAGGTGCCCAGCAAGGATAAGGTGGAGTCCGTCAGGTCTCGCGAATTGGTGTTGTCGGGGCTGGGGGTCCAGGTCATAAGTCCACTGACCCAGGACGGGCTGCCATTGAAGGGCTGGATCCAGTCGGTATTGATGACCAGCCGCTCATTGTTGTCATTCGCGTACATGATCCATGCCAGACAAAGCTGCTTGGTGTTATTCATACACGTCACGGCACGGGCCTTTTGCTGGGCCCTGGTCAGGGCGGGCAGGAGCAGGGCAGCCAGGATGGCAATGATCGCGATGACCACCAATAACTCAATCAACGTGAAGGCGAGTCGCCGCGTTTTGGTTCTAGCCATGAGCGCAACTTAACGCGCTCTGCCAGGCTGCGGCAGTCACATGAAGTGATGTCGCATGAAGTGAGGACAGATCACCGCCCTCCGGGCGCACCTTGAGCCGCCGGTTTTGCCTTTAATCGGCTAACGCCATCCAGCGCCGCGGCATTCGCAGGGTCACTTCGGAGCACCTCCTCGAATTCCGCGAGGGCCTCGCGGTCGTGGCCCCAGAGCCTCAGGGCTTCCCCGAGTTGGATGCGAAGCTCCGGCGACTGAGGCTGCAGCCGGACCGCTTCACGGAACTGTTCCACGGCGGGTTGATACTTCTCCAGGTTCAGCAGATTCTTGCCCGCCGCCAGGCGCAGTTTCACGTTGGTTGGATCCAGCTTCAGCCCCACGGCGTAGTTGGTCGCTGCGGGTTCCAGCCACCCGCGGCTCTCGCAGAAGGTGGCGATTGTCGCCGCTTGTGCGGCATCCGTATTGCAGGCCAGGGCTTTCCGATAATAGCCTTCCGCCTCCTCGCGGTGGCCGGCATTCTCCGTGATTCGACCCAGCGTAATCCAGCCCAGGCAGAAACCCGGCTCGGCCCGTACTGCCTGGTGGCACCCTTGTAGGGCGTCCTCAAACCGGCCCACCGTAGCCATGAGGTTCGCCAGGTTCAACCAGGCCCTGGCGTCACCAGGGTCCAGGTCCACCGCGCGCCGGTACGCAGCCTCGGCCTCCTGCCACCGGCGTTGTTGTTGCAACGCAGCGCCCAATAGCGTCCAGCCGCTCAGGTCGCTCGGCAGCAACTCGGTCTGACGCTGAGCACATTCGACTGCACCCTCGGCGTCTCCGGTCGCTCGCTTGAGGAAGCCTAGCTGCGCGCACAATAATGGGTCGTCGGGAGCTGCGCTCAGAGCCTGCTCGCAAAGGACTACCGCCTGGGTGAGTTGGTTCGGTCCCATGCCCGTGGCCAGTTGCTCGAGCTCCGCGCGCAGTCGGTGTGCTTTTGCCTCGTGCCCCAGTTGCACGGCAAAGGGCGGCTGAGCGAGGCGCCCAAGCATCGAGCGCAAAGCCTCTGCCTGTGTGAAGTCCGACCACGCCAGCCTTTGTGCGCAATCCTCCTGGGTCGGCCAGGGCTGTGGACGGCGCGAGGTGACCGCAGGCGGGAGCAACGGCTCCAATTGTTCGGCGAGAGCTTTTGCCAGCAGGAAATTGCCTTTGAAAGTCAGATGGACGTGTTCATAGAACAGAGCCTCACCGGGAACGCCCTCCTGGCTTTGAGCGGCCAAAGTTTCGTCGGCGTCGGCGAGCCGGACGCGCTCGCCTTGACGGGCTGCGCCCGCTCGCCGCACGAGGTCATTGAGCCGGCTGTCGCAGCGAAAACGCAGGGCATCCAGGTCGCGCGCAGCCCGGAAATGCTCCCAGGCCTCCGCGCGCTTGCCCAGCCCCAGGGCGCACTGACCCTGGCGAAACCGCAACTCGGCGAATTGCCCATCCAACCTGGCTGCCGCTCCGAAGTGCGCCCACGCTACTTGATTTGAGCCGGCGTCCTGAGCTTGGCAACCGAGCCGATAAAGCTCATCCCACCGCGCTTTGTCCTGCCCGGAGAGGCCACGCCGATGCAGCGAGGCGAAAGGCGGACAGTCTCTCAGGTTGACCGCGACCGTGCTCAGAACGATGCCGGCGCCGCTCTTCAGGCCAGCGTCCAGGATGTCCGCCAGGTTGCGCTTGAAATGCTGGTAAAGCCGCTCCATGCGCGGATCGTCGGCGGCCACCTGTTGATGGATAAACATCTCCATGCCGCCCCAGGCGGCTCCCCCTCCCGGGGACCGCCGGAGAGCAGAGATGAGTCTTTCCAGAAGCTGGCCGCTACGGGTGGACTTCGCCCACAGGGAGGCGCGGATCAACCACAACGGGGGCGTCTGCGGGCCGAATATTGTTCCGGCCCCAAATGGACCCACCACCTCGTTGTTACCCATGTATATGACCCAAAGATCACCGCCGGCTGCGGCGCAATCACGAGCAATGGGCAGGATGGCATGAGAGTTTATCGCCGTCATGGCGGCGTTCTCGACCTCGAATTGAACCCCTGGGTACCGCAGGCTCAACATGGCCTCCAGCATGTGCGCCAAACCAAACGCCGGGTAAGGGTCCCCGTAAGCCGCCGATTCCCCGAGGACAAAGATTCGGACCGCGCCGGGAGGTTTGGGCTGCCGGATGTACAGCGGGTGAGGACGACGTGTGCGCTGGGCTCCGAAGAACCGTCTGCCGAACTGGTTGTTCTGAGCGTAGAACCTGTTCCCATTGTCCACCTGCGGCAGCAAGAAGCCGGGAGGATAGCCGAAGTTAGCGACCCTCAGGGCTGTTTCCAGAACTGCGAACCCAAGCGCCGGCCCGAGCACCACAGCGATTAACCGGTGCAGCCAGACGCTTTTGCGTCCATGGTCCAGCTCACTGCTGGAGAAGCTGGTTTTTGTCCCCTGCTGATTCATTGGCGTAGCGCGGTGGAGGAGCAATGGAACCCGATGCTAACTCACGGTGGCGTTATGCTGGAGAAGCCCTGCGGGGCGATCAACTCAATTCATCCTGGATGCCGCAGTTGAACAGCGAAGACGCGAAGACGCAAAGGCTGAAAACAAGGAACGGCTTACCTTTTCACCAGTACCAGCAGACGTCACCTGGCAGGTGAATCCAAACCACCCTTGAGCTTGCTGGTCCCTCGCCCTGTTCTTCGCGTCTTCGCGCCTTCGCTGTTCACATCCAACTGCGGATTTTAGGTTCATTGGAGTTCCTGCCCGGCTTAAAGGTTAAATGGGCTGTTGGCGAGCAGCGGGCAGGTTGGTCAGACTGACCCATTAGGCAAGTCCTTGCCATACCGCCAGTTAATCCGGGTCTGATTAACCCGGTTTCCGCCAAAAGACTGGCTTTGCGGACGAGACGCCCACCCTAAGCTCTCCCGCACCCCTCCGTTACCACGCCGTAGCACCTCTTATCGCGGATAAGAGGTGCTACGGTGAGGCTAGGGGGAGCATAGGGTGTCATGGCGGCGTGCAGATGCGCTGCGGGAGTGCCGTGGAGGGCTGGAATCGCCCATGCTCGAATACGAAGAAGTCCTCACGCGGTTAGGTGGGCTGGTTACCCAGGGTAGCTCGTTCCTCGCAACCCTGGGCTGGATGATGGAATCCCGTTGGGACTCAACGCTGCAGGTCAAGCCGTGGGCGCGATTAGCATCCGGGTCGGGGCGGTTTGCCACATCAGCGCGATGCAAGCCCCATTCTTCATTCTACGTTCTTCCTTCTGCATTCCCCCTGTCCGGTCATGGCGAGGAGCTTGTTGCTGGGCTTTTCGATGCCGTCTTACACTCGCAGTATGTCGAGCAACTTGCGCTGGCTTTGACACGGAAAAACGGGAGAGGGGACGTTGCGCCTGAAAACGCGCGCGCGTTGCTCCTTGGCGAGAGCAGGAACCTGCGCTAATCTTGACCCATGAGTTCAGACTGGATTGAGATTGATCCCAAGGTGTGCAACGGGCGGCCAGTGCTGCGGGGGACGCGCATCGCCGTCCAGTCGGTGCTGGAGATGCTGGCGGCGGGGGATTCTGTCGAGGAGGTGCTGGCGGCGTTTCCTTCGCTCCGCCGCGAGCAAGTGCTGGCCTGTGTTGATCACGCAGCCCGGCTAATGGGCAACCAATACTCGCTCGAACGCGTGGCATGAGGGGCTTTCTCTTCGACGAGAACCTGCCGCGCGTTTCATCCCTTCAAACCGGCCTGCCGGTCACTCACGCTTTGGGCCTCGGTTCGCGCCCCACCGACTCCCGGCTGTGGACCCACGCGCAACAGAACGACCTGGCCATCGTTACGAAGGATGCGGACTTCTCGCAACGCATCGTGCTTTCAGTGCCGCCACCCCGCGTCGTCCATTTGCGCGTGGGCAACATGCGCGCCCGGGATTTCGCCGCGTGGTTGGAACGCATTTGGCCGCAGATCGAATCCGCGATCGCGACGCACAAACCTTTGAACGTGTACCGGGACCGCATCGAGGCGGTTAGGTAGGCTGGACCGAAGGCCGCTTCGCAGACTGGCCGCCGGGCGGGATGGGCACGCGGGGCGGGGCGGTTTGCCACACCAGAGCAGTTCTTGCCGAGGTAAGGGCATAGCCGCCGCAGCGTTTCAGCCTTTAGCCTTGAGCCTTCAGCCTTTGCCTCGCGCTCCAGGGTCAGCGCTCCGGCCGCGAGGGCGTTGGCGGGTTCGGTGGTGCGGGAGTATTCGTTACCCAACGCGTGGAGGCCGGCGGCAGTCTGCGGCTGCTTATTGCTCCCTGGGTGCTTCGCTTGTCGCCTTGCGCCCCCTGCGCAACCTTTGTAGATTGCCACCGTGAGCACAATTTCCATAAGTGATCTGAGGAAGAAGCCCGCTAGCCAGTGGTTGAAGTCCGCTGGCAAGGGTGATTTGATTATTACGTCCAAAGGCCAGCCAGTCGCCGTGCTCCTGCGGATTGCCGCCTCATCAATAGAATCCACGCGCTCGCTCTTGCGCAGCGTGCGGGCGCTGCAGGCACAAGCCGCGCTGCAGCAAGCCGCCGCCGCCAATGGCACAGCCGGTTTGACCCTGTCCGATATTGACGCCGAAATCGCTGCCGCTCGCCACGCCCGCCGCCGGAAATGAAGGTGGTGCTCGACACCAACGTCGTCGTGTCGGGCTTGCTCCAACCCAGAGGAAATCCCGCCCAAGTGCTTTCGCTGGCGCTGGCAGGCGCGGTGCAGGTTTGCTACGACCAACGCTTGCTTGCCGAGTATGCGGAGGTGCTTGCTCGCCCTCGGTTCAGGTTTGACCCTGCAAGAGTCCGCGAGGTATTGATCAAGCTGGAGACGGATGGCCTGGCCGTTGACGCTACAAAGGAGCGAGACCTTGACCTGCCGGACCCCGACGACGAGCCCTTTCTCGGCGTGGCTCTGGCTGGGCGGGTGGATTATCTCGTCACAGGCAACCTGTCTGACTATCCAGTCGAGCGCCGCCGGGGGTGCGCGGTCGTTAGCCCGGCTGAGTTCATGGCAGCTTGGCGAAGACTCTCCGCCGGCCCCAGGCCGTAGCAGCCTTTGCCTTCTGCATTCATCCTTTTTCCTTCATCCTTCCCTGGGCATTCCACTCGTAGCCAGTCGAGCAACGTGCGCTGGGTTTGTTGCTGGCGGGGAGCAGGTTCGCCTTTCGGCGGCCTCCTGCTATCCTTCCAGCCGATGCTTCCAGTAACCAAGCCGCTTCTTGCAGTTCATCACGGCGATAATCCAGACGCGATCGGGCTCGCGGGAATAATGCGGCTTCAACGCCCGACGACCCTGCGGATTCGAGCGGATACCTCTCGCTCTGGAATGCCTGGCACTTTGCCGGCTTCAATGTCAGCCACGCGCCGGCGGGTTTCAGCCTTCCAGCTTTCCTCGATTCCCGGACTCAGATGCAGTCCTTCGGACAACCGCTCCACCAACTCCACGACTTGCTCAGTTGGCAAGTGCCGGGCCTCTTCAACAATTTGATCCAGCGTCATCGGCATGTAACCAACCTACCCACCACACTGCCGCAACTCAAGAGCGAAGCCGGAATCCTGGGAATTAAGATGATGGTGCGGAGGCGAGTGGCGGGATGGGCAGCAGGAAGACAAAGCGTTTGAGCAAGGCCTCGTCGGCAGCCAGGCGGACGGTCTCAAAGCGTTCGTAGGTCTGCTGGTGCGCGCCTTTGTAGTAGAGCCGCGTCTCGCGCATCGAAGTGACGATGATCCAGTCGCACGGGAGGTTGATGGCGTAGCGGTAGGCCTGGTCCACGGCGGACATGCGCCGCCCCGCAAACGGGCGTTCCAGGGGATCGCGCGTTCCCTTGCCTTCCAGGACGGCGATGAACTGTTCCTTGTCCTTCTGGAAGCGGCCCAGGACGGCATCGGCGAATTTGCCGTCCACCTCGACGTGGCGTTCGCGGGACAGGGTGTAGGAATCGGGTGCCTCCGCCGGGTCGGTGTAGCCGAGCAGGCCGCAGAAGATGTCGGTCAGGAAGCCGGGGAGCAATTCGGTTTCCTTGAACTCGTCGGCGCGACCCGAAGCAATGAGGTTGGCCCAATGCTGGAGCTTGGGCTGGCAGTCAGCCACGTGCTCGGGCAGGCTGAAGGCTCGCACCTGCTGGCGCATGACCTCGGGGTGGAAGAGGGGCTTGGATTCGACAGCCATCAAGGAGCTTTTACACGAAAGGAGCCGAGCGGCGCAATGCCCAGTTTAGGCGGAAAGGGGGTTAACAGCGAAGGCGGGAAGGGCGGGAAGCGCGCAGATCACTCAATGCTCTTGGAGCCACCGAAGGCCTTCGCGCTTTCCCGCCTGCGGTGTTATCTTTGCAAGTACTTGGCTACGGCCTCCGAGCGGGACTGGACGTGGAGCTTTTCATAGACGCGACGCAGGTAGGTGCGGATGGTCGTTACGCTAATACCCATCTGGTCGGCGATCTGTTTGTAGGCCAAGCCTTGGGACAAGCATTCGAGGACAGCCTGTTCGCGTGGGGAGAGCAGGGTCTCTTTGTCGGCAGCGGGGCCGGCCTTCCGGAACGAGGCCACGACCTTGCGGGCGATGGAACTCGACATGGGTGAGCCGCCGGCGTGGACCTCCTTGATGGCTTCCAGCAGCTTGGTCGGCGTCAGGCGCTTGAGCAGGTAGCCGCTCGCCCCGGCGGCCAGGGCCTTGAAGATCTGGTCGGTGTCCTCATAGACCGTCAGCATGACGATTTGGAGGTCCGGCAGCGCCGCCTTGAGGCGCTGGACGCACTCGATGCCGTCCATGCCCGCCATGTGGATGTCCATGAGCACGACGTCGGGCCGGTCGGCCGGGAGGCCCCGCAGGGCGGCCTCAGCGCTGCTGTAGGCGCTGACGCAGCGGAAGCCGGGCGTGCCGTTGATGAAAGTAGCGATGGATTGTCGCAGGCCCGTTTCATCATCAACAAGGGCAACAGAGATCATGCTTCAACTTTCTAGCGCAGGTTGGCTTAACGGGAAGCTAAAACGAATAGCAGTCCCCTTTCCCGGAGCAGAGTCTATCTGGCAGCGCCCACCGATAGTGGCCAGGCGCTGGCGCATGTTGCGCAGTCCGTTGCCGGCTTCCGCCCCGGGCCCCGCTTCGGCGGCAGGCAGCATAAAGCCTTTGCCGTTATCGGTGACGGCGATTTCGAACAGCGACGGACTGGCAGCGATGAGGACTTTGGCCCGCGTAGCCCCGGAGTGTTTGAGGATATTTGTGAAGGCCTCGTGCACGGCGAGGAACAGATGATGGCGGCATTGCGAGGAAAGCGCGTGCGCCGGCACCTGCGAGGGGATATCCAGGGCGCACTCGATGCCGGTCTCCTGGAAATAATCCTGGGCGTACTGCCCAATATAGGAGGCGACGTGCTCCAGGGTGTCGTTCTGCGGATTGACTGCCCAGACGATCTCGTCCAGAGAATGCAACACTTCGCGCGAGTCGTCGGAGATGGCGGCAATCTGTTGGCACAGGTCGGCAGGCATCTGTTCGGAGCGGCGGGCGTGGGCGCTGAGGAACGAGATTCGGCACAGCTTGGCCCCCATCTCGTCGTGCAAGTCCTGGGCGATGCGCCTCCGCTCGCGCTCCAGCAGCCGCTCCTGTTCGAGGCTCTTGAGCCGGCGCTGGGTTCTTCGCTTCTCCACGATGCGAACGCCGCCCGTGACCGAACCCAACATGCCGGCGGCCGCCAGCCCCATGAACCACCACGTTTGCCAGAAGCATGGCAGAACTCTCAATGCCAAGCTGGTGCCGCTGGCGTCCCAGACTCCGTCGCTGTTGCAGGCGGCGACTCTAAAGCGATAGTCGCCGGGCGGCACGTAGCTATAAAAGGCCGTGCGGCGAGTCCCCGCCTCCACCCATCCCGAATCCAGGCCTTCAAGTTGATAGCGGAAACGTACGCGCTCGGCCGCATCGAAGCTCACCGCCGTATAGACCAACTCGAGCCGATGCCGGCCGGGGGCAATGCAAAGCGTTTCGGACGACGGATCCGGGCGGGCCTTCGAGCCGGCAGGTTCGCTGGCGAGCTGGCCGCGGGTCTTGAAGTTGGGCTGGCGCGTCCCATCCACGAGCACTTCTTCGAGCAAGACCGGCGGCGCGGGGGTGCCGGTGGCGCGCAGATGCGTGTCGGCGACCACAATGCCTTTCAAGGTGGAGAACCAGAGCAAGCCGGATTGCGTCTTGAGCCCAGCCGGATAGAACCCGCCCGTGCATTCTTCAGACAACATTCCTTCGGCGCGGCCATAGACCTGCGGGTAGATGACTGAGATGGCGCCTGCGGCGAGCTGGTCGAGGTCGCGCTTGCTGACGCAGGCGATGCCGCGGTTGCTGCCCAACCAAAGCCGGCCGATATCGTCTTCGAGGATTTGGGAGATGGTATTGTCCGGCAGCCCTTCGCGGGTGGTAAATGTGCTGATGCGCCCATCGCGCAAGCGGCTGAGCCCGCCGCCGGCGGTGCCGATCCAGAGCGTCTGCCGGGCATCCAGGTAGAGAGTGCGAATGAGGTCGCTTAGCAGGCCTTGTTGTTTATCAAAATGAGTCCGGTTGGTCCCGGAGTATCGGTCCAGGCCGGCCCCCTCCGTGCCCAGGGCTACACTGCCGTCGCCGCAGTGAACAATGGCGGTGATGGGGTGAGTCTGCCAGAGATTGGTCTGGGCGGTCCAGTTGCCCTGGGACAGGCACCACAGTTCGCCTTCGCGTGTGCCTACCCAGACACCGCCTCTTTGGTCTTCCGCGAGCGCGAGCACGTTCCGTCCGGCAAGCGCTGATAGCTCCGCGCGGCTGGCGGCGTTGCGAGGTTCCTTGAAGTGGAGCAGGCCGCGCGCTCCCGCGACCCAGCAACTGCCATCCCGGGCCAGCAGGAGCGCATTCACCTGAGGGCCTCCGAGGGACAAACCGGCTGCCGCCAGACGGCTGAACTTGCGCCCCTCCCACCGATACAGGCCATCCCTCGGTTTGCCGGCCCATACGACACCCGGCGAAACTTCCGCCAGGCTCTGAACCGGGCCGTAGCCGAGCCCCTCTTCCTGGCCGAACACGAAAAGCTGTTTGCGCTGCAAGCGGTTCAGCCCCCCATGTGTGCCAACCCAGAGCACGCCTTCCTGATCCATGAGCAAGCATTCGGTCAGGTTGTCAGATAGGCCGCTCCGAGCGCTGAGCACCTCGGCCTTGCCGGCCCTGAATTGCAGCAGCCCTTCTCCCGCCGAACCGGCCCACACAGTGCCGTCCGGTCCCTCGGCCAATGCGCAAACGTAGGGCCGCGCCTGGTGCCGGGGGATGCGGTACGGGCTCCAGCGTTTGCCGTCCAGGCACAGAAGGAAGTCGTCCCCTGCCCCGACCCAGAGCCGGCCTTCTTTGTCTGTCAGAAGGCAGTGCGGGTCCTGGAGTAATTCGTCCACCGAAGCGTCCCGCAGGGGCGCGAATTGGCCGGCCTGGAAACGGTAAACCCCGGCCTTTGCCGCTCCCAGCCAGATAGTCCCTTTGCGGTCTTTGAACAGGGCGGTGATTCGTTTGCCTTTGAAACCTTCTGCTGCCGCCAGTGGCGTCAGACGTCCGTTCTCCCACAACACCAATCCGGCCTCAGTGCCGACCCAAATCCGTCCGAGATCATCTTCGGCCAGTGCTGTGATCGAGTCGGCGGGCAGGCCGTCCCGCAACGTATAGGTTGTGAACTCGCCTTCATGCAGGCGGGTTAATCCGCCGCCGGCGCCACCAATCCAGAGAGCGCCGCGGCTGTCTCCCAACAGCGTGCGCACCGGCCCGCTGTGCAGGCCTTCACGCAAGCCGACTCCAACAAAATGGAGCCCATCAAAGCGGGCGACTCCGTCGTCGCTGCCAACCCAAAGGCAGCCGTCGCGGGTTTGGGCCAGGGCCCGCACGTAGTTTTGCGGCAAGCCCTGCTCGGTCTGCCAGGAACGGAATCCGAAGGGCAGGCCGCCCTGGCCAGGGCCGAACCCCGCTTGGTTCCCCGGGCTGCCGGCAGGTTCGGTGAAGTCGCTGAACGCCGTGGCGATTTCGAGGTCGCTGAAGATCCACCCGCCGCCGCCGCCGGTATGGCGCAGGTGGATTTCATCGAACGAAGCATTGGCATTGAAGTGGGTAATGAGGCTCTCCGGCTGGCTCGCTTCGGTGGCTCCCGGCCCGAGGTCCGGGTTGAGCCACACTGTCACTTCGTCGTCGCCGCCGGCCACGTATTGGACCTTGAAGACGATGGTGCATTCCAGTCCGCGATGCGGGTGCTCATAGGTGTAGGAGTTTCCACGCTCGGCGGGCTCGGGCCGGGACGAGTGCAAGTCAACGTAATCGGTGCCCTTGGCCGAGTCGCCGGTTTCGATGGTCTTGAAGACGCTATAGGCCCAGGCTTTGAGGGCATTGCCCACTCCCAGGCGCTCTTCGCCCCCTTCGTACAAAGCGAACGCGGCGAGGTACTCCTCCGTGCTGGCGTCGGACAGCGGGTCAACGTGAAGTTTGAAGTATAGTGTGTCGGTGGAAGAGTCGTCGCGTTTGAGGGCGCCGTTGAGAATGTCCGTGCCCTCGCCATTTTCATGGACCAGCGTTGGGCTCAAGTCGCGCCACAAGACGGCGGCCAGCGTGTCTGCCTTCGGCCCGCCCCAGGCCAGCAGCATAAGAAGCAAGCTGTTTCGCGCCAACAGCGCGACCGCCACACGGGCCTCCCGATGCCACCTCCGCCGCCAGAGCGACCAAGGAAGGGGCCGGTGTCGAGACATGTTCCCATGCTGCCGGGAAGGGACTCACGATACAAGCCGGCAGTGCGGGAGCCGCTAACCTGACAGGAGCCCTTGAGTCTGAGAGGTGGTAGTTCACAGCATTATCGCAATGTCACCCTCTCTTCAGACTTGCGGCAGCTCAAATGCGGGAGTAATATGCCTCACATAGTGATCCCGTGTAGGCACCTGGATGCGAAGGCGGCAACTGTAGTTGCCGCTTTTTCAGAACTGGCAGGTCCTCTATTTCGGCAGCACGACCAACCCTGCCGCGGCGCCCACCGCCGACCCCGACAGCGACGGCATGAGCAACTGGGCTGAATTCCTGGCCGGCACCGACCCCACCGATCCGACTTCCGTGTTCCGCATCGCCTCCATCACGCAGCAAACGAACGACCTGCTCATCACCTGGACCATGGGCGCCGACAGGACCAACGTGCTCCAGGAAGCGGCCAGCCTTGGCACCGACAGCTTCACGGATATCGCCACGATCCAGACCGCCAGCTCGGTGACCAACTACCTCGATGTCGGGGCCGCCACGAATGGGAGCCCACGGTTCTATCGCGTGCGGTTGGGGCCGTAGGGCAGCCGGATCGGCAATAGCCGATAGCCAGTTGCCTCTTACCAATGGCACATGGCCAAATGGCCTATTGCCAATGGCAAATGCCTCTACTCACCAAACCTTGAGCGTTAGCTCTCCTTCGCCGGGACTCTCAAATGGGCCGGGAGTTGGGTGGGTGGGGTTCCGGGGGTGGCCGAAATAGTCGTGGTCAACCTCGAGCGGCGAGCCGTCCGGGCTCTCATAACCAAGCCCGGGGATTTTGGCTTTCCCCAACAGCGCAGTGGTTATGAGCGCAGTGCCTGGGTTCCGCATAACGGCTTCCCAGGCTAGGCGGAGATACACAGCTTGTCCGTCCTCTGTGACCCACACTTTGGGGTCAACTGACGGCAGCGTGACCTCCTGGGCTTCCCCGGCGTAGGGCCGTGCGCCGTTGCAGTACACGTTGCCGCCCGTCTGCAGCGGGAACTTCCGGGCGTCATATACCCACAGGCCGAAGCCCACCGCAGCATCGGTGCGTTTGCCGGCCTTGCTAGGGCCCGCTGAGGGCTCGCCATTGCCAACGAAGATGTCGTTGTAGAAGCGGTCGTCGCCGCCCTTGATATCCACGAGGCCGGCGACCGCCGTCGAGTGCGCCGGGTGAAAGGGGGTGACGCGCCGCGGTTCGGGGCGGCTGACGATTTGGCCGGTCATCAAGTTGTGCACGTAGGCCCCGCCTTCGGACATGTCCGACAGGCTGATCGGCGACAGGAACAGGTTGTTGTCCACCAGGAAGGGTCCGTGGTCCACCTCCACGAACAGGTCCTCCTGGTTATTGTCGTAGCAGAGATTTCCGCTGATGCGCGTGCCCTGGGCCATCCAGTCCATCCAAAGGCCGCGACCGACATGGTGAATGCGGTTGTGCTGGATGAGCACATCAATGGCGGCGTGGATCTTGATGCCAGCCATCTCGGCGCCGGTGAACTCGCGCTGCACCCAGATGTTGTAAATGTGATTGCTCACAATCTGGCTGAATACCGCCCCGAGGCTGCCGCAGATGCCGGTCTGCTCGCAGTCGTGGATGATATTGTTGCGCACGATGTGGTGGCCGATGGTTTCTTTGTTCCAGCCGTTCTGCAGGGCGCGCTCGATGGTTTTGACGTAGCCCTCAGCGGAGTTGGCCGAGGTGTTGTCCCATTGGTCGCCGTATTTGCCCAGCGTGAGGCCCGAACAGCGCGAGTGACTGATCTCATTGTTCTCGACGATCCAGCCCTTGCTCCAATGCGTGCCGATGAGGCCCACCTGTTCGGCGGTGGGGGGCGCCCAGGGTGTGGCTGCGTGGCGCAGGGTGAAGCCGCGCACCGTCAGGTAGTTGACGCCGGGCTTATCCGGGTAGAAAACCGTGCGACGGACATTGATTTCAACGAAATGCTCGTTGGGGTTAGCGCCCTTGAACTGCGCCCAGATGGTGGTCTTGTCCTTGTCCACCTGGCCGAACCAGCGTGGGCTCGAGTCCGCGGGTCTGAGGACGTCCTCCAGCCTGGCGGCCTCAGTCAGCCACTCGCCGTCCAGGTACACGGCGCCGGTGCGATGCTGCCGGCCTTTGGGATTGAACCAGTCGCCATGGATAAGGTCGCTGTAGGGATTGAAGCCGCCGAAGAATGCATTGGGGAGGGTCACCTTCCAGGTATCCTCCTGGACCTTCACCCAGTTGGTGACGACTTCGGAGCCCTTGATCTCCACCTTCTCGCCTGGCGCGGCTTGGTACACGATACGTTTCTTGTCGGATGCGCCCCCGCGCGGAGGGGCGATGCGCTCCCGATACACGCCGCCATGCACGGTGATGACATCGCCTGGTTGCGCGAGCAGGGCGGCGGCGGAAATCGTCCTGAAGGGCTTGGACGCCGAGCCTTTGTTCTGGTCGTTTCCGGTGACGGAGACATGGAACTCTTTGGCCGAGGCGAGGTGCGAGGCCGCAGCTAGGAGCAGCAATGCGAACATCCGTTTCATAGCATGATGAGAGGAGGGGGCTTCTCTATACGCCGCCGATTTACTGAGGCTGCGTGGGTGAGCGAGGATGCGTTGTCGGTCTCAATCATTATGGAGGCACGGTGGCGGATGGGGATGGGGATTCCAAGCAGCAAGTGATAGCCAATTGACAGCGGGGCGCACGACTGGATTCTTCGATTATTGGCTAAACCGCCAGCGCGAGGCGGTCGTTGCGGGCGGCGTGGGTGTTAAGCCGCTCCTTCCAGAACTCGCCAAGGCGGCGACTGCTCTGAAGGCAGCGCAGCGCCAGGACGTTCTCGGCGCCCGGTTCGCCCCAGAACAGGCCCGACTGCTTGCCCCGCGAGCCCACGGGTAAGGCCAAGGCCAAGCGGCGGCCAATGGCATCCTGTCGCAGGCAGGGGCCAAAGGCCTCGATCGAACTAAAGCTGGAGACGTAGGTGGTGGATTCATAGTCACGCACCGGGGGGCCCTCTTCATCGGTTTGATGCTGGGTAAAGACGCCTCCCCGATAGGCCAGACGCCTCTTGGCGCTGCCATCGGCTTGTTTACCGGCGCGCCCCACCCGTTCTGCTTTTCGCAGGGGCACTCCGGTTCCATCCGCGCTGACCTACATAATGGGCACGGCGCTGCCCCCGGGCTGAACTTGCCGTTCTTGCCAAGCTTGGGCCGCCTTGCCCACCCGTTGGATCAGGCGCTGAATTTGCCGTGCGCCCACCCGGATGCCGCCCCTTTCCAGCAGGGGGTTTTCGGCCTTCTGGTAACTGGACCCGTCGGCCTCGAAGCGGGCCATCAATTGCTGGATTTCCTGAGCTTGGGCCAGGAGGAGCTCGGGCGCGGGCTCTTTTTTTTGAGCCCGCCTCTCGCTCGGCCCGGGTCTGCGCCGCCACCAGTGCGACATACTGCCCGACCAAGGTCTGGAAACGCTCATAATTAGCCGTGTGGCTGGCCACCAGCTCGGCCTCTTCACGCGGCACGTAGCGAGCGACGGGTTTGCCCCCTTAGCGGCACTGGAGGCTGTAGTAAGGCCCCCTAGGACCAATCTCTCTAAAGTGCAGGCCGCTGTTGGGCGCTGCACGGCTACTGCCCAAGCGCCGCCCTCCAAACAAATCGTCGCGGCTTGCGACGATTCTGGCCGATACTTATAGACCGGAAGTCTGCGCTCCCCGCTTTAGGGCAGACGAGCCTGCTCCCGCCGCTCCCGATCCTGTGCCTGTCCTCGCCGGAGCCTCACCGTTAACTCTCCGTAGCACCTCTTATCGCCGATAAGAGGTGCTACGGTGAGACCTCTGAGGTAATCCGGCAATCATGTTTTAAGAATTATTCACAGCGGGGGTTTGGAGTGGCGGCAGCGCTTGATAGAGCGAGCGATAGAGTTGGACGCCGTCTCGTTGGAGGCTGC
>Ga0326728_10000573_pt1 | contig 142680 bp, 117 predicted proteins | sample MB3enrmetagenome_FD_207602 | JGI IMG/M metagenome (GOLD analysis project Ga0326728, IMG submission 207602) | Lab enriched peat soil microbial communities from McLean, Ithaca, NY, United States - MB31MN | ecosystem: Environmental > Terrestrial > Soil > Wetlands > Peat | place: USA: New York... | reverse complement strand
CCTTCTCTGAGAGGAACTGAGCGCGCTTCGTCGTCTTAGAGTATCGCTCGAAGCCGGCTGTCGCCAGCGTGATCTGCCGATTCGACATGCGTTCATTATATCAGAAAAACGGCGTACGATAAATCAGAGCATCCCTAGAACACAGAGGCTTGCTTTTCCGCAAGAGTTTGGTGTTCTGGATTATTCCAGGGGATAGAGTGTACACGCCAGTAGCTATTAGCGGCCTCTAGCTGAGAAATCGACTGAGACTGGGGAGGCGGCAATCTGAAGGGAATTTTGAACACTGCGCCCGTCGTCGTCACGACTGTATTCGCGTTGCACACGGCAGTATAGAAGAAGACCGGAGCAATGGCGAAAAGAAACCGAAGCCAAAACATAATATTATCGTAGCATATGGTCAACGCGAGTGTCAACCAGCTTGGCCGCGCGCCGACGCGGACAACCTACCCACCGTAAGAAATGGCCATCGCATTGCAGACCGGCACGGGAAGCGCGGGCTGCGCACCCACTCTCTTTGCAAGTTCTTCGCATGATGAGAAGCGCTGTCGCCGCGTGGAGGCAAGCTTATGAAGTAACAATTCTAGGAGGATAACGGTTAATTATCCTTTGGCTTTCGCCCTAACTTCATGGCGTTTTGCCTTAGCAACACGAATTTCGCAAATCAGAATAATGCGACACCGATATTTTATGTCGCGTGCATTTACGCAGCGCACCAGCGTACAACCGGACAAGAGTTTCCGAAATCGGGGCCCCAGTTTCCATCCACCCCATACGGTTCCTTGGCGTTGATTTGGTCTCCGCGCAACGGAACATGTGCACACTTCCATACATGATCCGGTTGGAGACTCGGAGACTCAGGGCCGTTCGCTGCAGCGCGTTAGGCTTGCTGCAACCTCCACGGGCTGCAACTGGCCCGCCGTCGCTTCACGTAGCACGTCCGCGATGCGAAACAGCGTCGCCCGCTCGTCGCTCGCAGTATTAGCCCGCCGTTAACGATTCGCGGGGCGGCGGCGGTAGCGGGAGATCGATGCGCGGCGGCCGGGACCGGAAACGCGGCTCGACGTGCGTCGCGGTCCAGAGGTAGAGCGTCGGCACCACGAGGAGCGACAGTAACGTCGACGTCACGAGCCCGCCGATCACGACCGTGCCGAGCGGCGCTTGCGTGGAGCTGCCGGCTTCGATGCCGAGCGCGAGCGGCAGCATGCCGCCGATCGTCGCGAGCGTCGTCATCAGGATCGGCCGCAGGCGGCGCGGGCCCGCGTGCATCAGCGCTCCGCGGGCGTCCATGCCGTCGCGCCGCAACTGCTTCGTGAATTCCACGACCAGGATCGCGTTCTTCACCGCGATGCCCACCAGCATCAACGAGCCGATGAACGCCGTCAGCCCGAAGGAGCGATGCGTGAGCACGAGCGAGCCCACGATGCCCACGAGCGCTAGCGGCACCGACATCATGATCACCAGCGGATCCAAGAACGATTCGAACTGCGAAGCGAGCAGCATGTAGATCAGCGCGATCGCGAGTAACACGACGAGCCCGAGCGCGCCGAACGTATCGTTGTTCTGCGCGATCGCGGGGCCGAATTGCCAGCGGTATCCGGCAGGCAAGGGATACGCGTCCATGATTTTCTGCGATGCTTCTAGCGCCGGTCCGAGCGGCTGGCCGATCACGGGCGCGGTGATGTCGATGCGCCGTTCCTTGTCTTGCCGGCTGATCTGCGAGGGGCCCAGGCCCGTGCGGATCTCCGCGATCGACGCGAGGGGAATGCTTGCGAGCGATTCCGAGGAGGGCCCGCCGAGCGTCGCCGCCGAGACCGGCGTCCCGGCCGCCGCCGAGGGACCGACGGCCGCGCTCGACGACAAGCCGCTGGAGACGGTCCCGTTCGAGGTTCCCGTCACCGTCGGAACGACGATCGGCAACTGCGCGAGCGAGGCGAACGAGGTGCGCTGCTCGGGCGGCGCTTCCACGAGAATCGGATACTGCACGCCGTTGATCTGATAGTACGACGCGATCGTGCCGCTGGTGGCGGTCGCGATGTCGGCGGCAACGTCGCCCGTGGTGAGGCCGTACTGCGCGGCGGCGCGGCGGTCGATCTTCACGTCGAGTTCGGGTTGCGTCGCCGTGATGTTCGTATCGGGGCGCACGAGGCCCGGAATCGTGGCGAGCTGCGGGATCACGCCCTGCGCGAGATCGTAGAGCCGGTTCACGTCGGGCCCGAAGATCTGAATCTGCAGCGCGTCGGAACCCTGCGCGATCTGCTGTTGGAGAATGTCGACCGTGCGACCGCGGACGGTCGTTCCCACCAGCGCCCGCCGCAGCTCGCGGAAGCGCTCCGCGAGCGCCGGCGGATCGTGCGGCGGTTTGCGGCCCGCACCCAGCCGCGCTTGCCACTCGCGCACGAATTGCGTGGCGGCGTTCCCAGTGATCTCCGGCCGCAAGGTCACCGAGAGCGAGGCTTGGTTCGTGATCGGCCGCGCCGCGCCGTAGGCCACGGTGCCGACCGTCGTGCCGACGTCGGTCACGCGGGGGTCGGTCGCGAAGGCGGCCTCGACGCGTTTGGAGAGCGCGTCCGTGTTCGCGACCGACGTCCCGATCGGCAAACGCAGGTCGAAGCGCGCGAAGCGCGAGTCCGACGCGGGAAAAACCTCGGTCTGCACGACGCCGGCCCGCAGCGCAGCGAGGGTCGCGAGGAAAAGCAATAATCCGGTGCCCAGCGTGATTGCCGGGCGGTCCACCGCACAGCCGAGCACGCCCGTGTAGACGCGTTCGAAGCGCGCGTATTGCCGGTCGAAGCCGCGCGCGAAGCGGCCGTTCTCGTGCGAATCGCTCGGGCGCAGCATGATGCTCGAGAGCATCGGCACCGTGGTGACCGCGACCAGCAGGGAGATCGCGACGCCGGTCATCACCGTCAGCGCGAAGGGCCCGAAGATCAGCCCCTGCAAGCCCGGGATCAGCAGCAGCGGCACGAAGACCGTCACGACCGTCACCGTCGAGGAGAGCACGGCGGAGAAGATCTGCGTCGTGGCGTTGCGGGCGGCGTCGAAGGGCGTTTCGCCTTCGTCGAGGTGCCGGAAGATGTTCTCGATCACTACGACCGCGTCGTCGACGATCAGCCCGATCGCAAGCGCGAGGCCGCCCAGGGTCATCGTGTTGAGCGTCTGGTGGAAGATGTAGGTCGCGAACAAGGTGCCGAGCACGGAGACCGGCAGCGAGACCGCGACGATGAGCGTCGAGCGCCACGAGTGCAGGAAGAGCAGGATGATCAGCACGGCGAGCACGGCGCCGAGGAGAGCGGTGTGTTCGAGCGCTGCGATCGCCTCTTCGATGAAGCCGCGCTGTTCGAAGGCGACCACGAAGTGCATCGTCGGATATTCTTTTTCGATCTGCGCGACCTTGGCGAACACACCGTCAGCCGTCGCGACGATGTTCGCATCCGGCTGCGCGTTGATGACCAGCGAGATCGCGGGAACGCCGTTGGCGCGCGTGAAGACGCGCTGGTCCTCGATCGAATCGCTGACCTTTGCGACGTCGCGCAGATAGATCGGCGCGCCGCCCTTGATGGCGACGACCGCGTCGCCGACTTCGCCGGCCGACTTGTAAAGCGCGCTCGTGCGGATGCCGAATTCGTTCGGGCCGATGGCGATGATGCCGGCCGGATCGTCGACGTTTTCGTTCGCGATCTTGGTGATGACGGCGTTGTTGGTGAGCCCGTAGCCGGCGAGCTTGCGCTGGTCGGGCGCGACCATGATCGCGCGCGTCTGGCCGCCCGCGATCGCCGCGCTGCCGACGCCGGGCACGGCGGAGAACTGGTCGGCCACGACGTTGGTGAAGAGGTCGTTGAGGTCGCGTTGCGTGCGCGTCGTGTCGGTCACGTAGAAGCGCACGACCGGCGCGGCGTTGGGATCGGCCTTCACGATCTGCGGCTGTTGCAGGTTGGGATCGGTCGGCAGCAGCGACTGCGCGCGCGCGACCTGCTGTTCGATGTCGTTGGTCGCGACGTTGATGTCGGTTCCGAACTTGAACTGCGCCCGGACGACGGACTGCCCTTGATACGAGTCGGATTGCAGGTAATCGATGCCCGACACGCGCGCCACCGCGTTCTCGATCGGCCGCGTGATCGTCGATTCCATCGTTTCCGGCGACGTGTTGCCGTAGTTGATCGTGACCGTCACGACCGGCGGCTGAAAGGACGGCAAGAGGTCGACGGGCAGGCGCGGGAGCGCGAAGATGCCGAGCACGACGATCGCGGTCGCGAGCATCGCGACCGTGACGCGGCGGGTCACGGCAAATCGGGCGATCGACAAAGAGGCGCTCCTGAAACGGGTAACCGCCCGGAACGAAGGCGCCCGGCGGCAAACTGGCTGGTTCTTAGCGCCGCGTGACCGGCCCTTGGAGACCGGGCGGGAAGACCGCGACCAGGAAGCGATCCGAATCCGCGTAAGGCGGGTCGAAGACGCGGGGTCGCTGGAGGGTCCGGTCCGAGACGCGCGAGACCTTGCGCTCTTCGCCCGGGACGATCGCGATGCTGCGCCCCGCGCGCTGCGCGGACTGCATCATCGCGAGCTGCAGCGCCGGAACGCGCCGCTGCGCGAAGGCGAGCCACTGGCGCAGCACGAGGGAATCGGGCGACTCCGCCGGGACGGCCTCGCGCTCGCGCAGCGCCTCCTCGATGAGGGCGTAGGTGAGCAGCCCGTGTTTGTAAGCGGACGATTCGAGAGCGGCCTGATCGCCCTGCGAGGCGGCCAACACATACATGCCCTTCTCGTAGGCGAGCTGCGCGAGGCCCTTCGCATTCATCGGGCCGATCCGCGCGTCGCCGAGCGCTTCGCCGGACTCACACGCGTCGATCACCAGCACGATGCGCCGCGCGTCGAGCGGCAGCAACGCCTGCGCGAGCTCGAGATCCGACAGCGAATGCTTCAGGATCGAAGCGAACCCCGCGGCGTCGACCGAATCTTGCGGACCCGCGAATCCCAGGTCGTGCGGCACCAGGTAATAACGGTCGCCATACGCGACGCCGTGGCCCGCGAAGTACAGGTAGACGGCGTCTTCGGGCTGCACCCGTCGCGCCAGCCCGGCGAGGGCCGCCCGGATGCCGTTCTTGGTGGCGCGCTCGTCCGTGAGGGTCGTGACGTGGACGGCCCCATCCCCGTAGATGCGGGCTTCCTGCGCGCCGAGTTCGCGCGCGAACGCCTCGGCATCGCTCGCGGCGTAACGCAACGAGAACGCCGGATTCGCGTAGCGGTTGACCCCGATCGCGAGCACGTAGGCCGCACCGCTCCGCGCGCCGCGGCTCGCGTCCAGCGCGATCCCGGCCGGTGCGCTCCGCACGCCGTCCGCGTTGAAGGCGTAGGCTTGCAGGTCGTTCGTGCCGGCGGTCAACGTGACCGTGGTCTCCAAGGTCGCACGCACGTTCCCGCGCAGCACGTCGCCGGACCAGAGATGCACGAGCGAGCCGTTACGGAACAGGCGGAGGTCGTGCGCGCCGCTGCCGCGCGCGTGCCCGCTATCGGGCGGCGCTTCGGCGACGGTGACGCGGATGCGTGCGGTTCGGCCGAACGGCGGATGCGCTGCCGTGCCGAGCGACACTCGAGGTGAGCGCCGGTCGATCGTGGCCAAGGTCGCGGACGCCGGTTCGCGCCGCCGAACGAGATCCGCTAAGAGCCCGGGCGTGAAGAAATCGTTGAAGAACGTCTCGGGTTCCGCGACGTCGAAGGTGCGACCGCCGAAGCGCCAGAGGATCGCGCCCCAGCCGCCCGGCGATCCGTCGAAGCTGCCGTTGAGCGCGGCGATCAGCCAGTCGTCCGCGCCGCCGGCACCGGGAAAAATCTGGCCGAGCTGCCGGTCGCGCGCGGCGTCCCAGATGCGGACCGTATTGTCCCGCCCCGCGGTCAGGAGCGTTCCGGAATCGCCCGCGTACGCGGCGGCGTAGATATCGTCGGAGTGGCCGGCGTAGTGGTGGGTCGTGCGTCCGCTAGCGAGGTCGACCACGGACGCCGCGTCGTCGAGGTCGGCGAAGAGCGCCGCCTTACCGTCGGGGGTGAAACCGAGTAGCGCCACCGCCACGTGTTGCCGCGCGGGTAACTGCCTCACCGCGGTGATATCGAAGAAGCGATACCCGACGTGCACGTCGTTGACGGCCTGCTGCGGCAGCATCGCGGCGTAGCGGCCGTTCGGCGAGAGGCCGCCTTCGAGATATCCGGAGACGCCGTTCGGCGGTCCAGGGAACGCGTTTGCGGGCAGCGCGCCGGCCGTCGTGAGAGCGCGCGTGGCGAAATCGTAGCGGCGCACCCGGCCGCCGGGTTCCATGCACGATACCGTCCGCCCGCGGTCGCCGCCGCACGCGATGCCGGCATCGAATACGTCGCGGAGCGGCGTGCTCTTGCGCGACGCGACGTCGAGCACGTACGCGTACCGGTACGTCCACGCGCCGCGACGCGGCTGCGAGTCCACCGTGGTGAAGAGCTGGGAGCCGTCGGCCGAAAAGAACGCTTGTTTGTTTTCGAGCGTCAGGCGATAACTGCCGTCCATGCGCACCGGCAACTGCCACTGTGCGATCGGCGCCTCGGAGCCGACGTTCCACACCGTCAACGTTTGAGGCTCGATGCAGGCGAGGCGGCGCGAATCGAGGCTGAAGGCGACGTCGCACGCTCCGCGCAGGTCGAGCGCGGGCTGCCCCGTGGCGAGGTCCCAGAGTTCCGAATGCGTGCCGACGCCCGTAACGAGCCACTGGCCGTTCGGGCTCGCGGCGATGCCCGAATCGCTCGGATTGTAGCGCACGTCCCAGAGCGTGCGGCGCAAACCGGAAGCGACGTCGATCAGCTCGATATCGCCGATGTCGTCGCCGATTGCGAGCGTTCGTCCGTCGGGCGCCACCGCGAACGCCTCGATGCGGCCGAACTCGGCCCCGCGGCTCGGCGACCCGTCGGAATTGCGCGGCGGCAACGAGAACGTTCGCGCTCTCCCGTTACGAACGTTCGCTAACAGGAGCGAACGCTCCGAGACCTCGAGCGCGACGAGGCGCCCGTCGGCTGAAAATCGCGCCGTGTTATCGCAGAAATACTTCGCAGCCTTACCGCCCTCGCAGATATCGGACGACGAGGCCGTCCACGCGCCGATTCTCCGGCCGTCGGGCAGCGAGCGCAGCTCGAGGGTCGTGGGCGGCAATTGCGAATCGCCCGAACCCGCCAGACCCTTCCACCAGCGTTTGACGGCCGCGCTCGATTGCGCGGCCGTGAGCTCCGCGCGTCCGCCGGGGGCGTCCAAGGCGACGCAATCCATGCCGCGGCGCACGCACCGGGGTAACGCGGCGCGAGGCGACGGCGCCGCGGCGGGAGCGGCGACCCGAGCTCCCGTGTCGAGCGAGAAGGCGCGCACCGCGCCTTGCTCGGAGGCGTTGATGAGGGTCCGGTCGTCGGACGAGAAGCGTACGTTTCCGCCGTCGATCGTGCCCGCGTAGAGCGGAGGAATGGCGCGCAGGATGCGCCCGGTGCGGAGATCCCACAGACGAATGCCGTCCTTGCTGACGCTCGCCAGCAGCCGGTTCCCGGGATCGATGGCGAGCGCCGTGATCAGCGAGCCGGTTCCCTGTTGGACGACCAGTTCGGGCGCGTCGACCTGCGCGGTTGCCGGCGGCGACGCGGCCGGGCGTTCGTTCGCGTGCGCGCACGCCGTGAATCCCAGGGCACACCCCAGGGCCGCCATCCGGACCCCGTAGGTGCGCGCGGTACCGGCGATTCGGGATAGGCCGATGAACTCTCGCACCGAGTTTCTCCCACGCGAGGAGCGAACGCTTCCGAGGATTAAAGCCGGTCCTCTCAAGAGAAATGCATGGCGGCGCGGCGGTATCCTGCATGGCGGCCGCTGGGGAAAGTTCGCGGGAGGGGATACTGCGTCTTACACCGGGTGCGTTACTCGAAGCGCTCGCTCCGCAATTCGAACGCTGGCCGAAGCTCGTCGAGGCCGCGCGGTTCGTTCGGGAACAGTGGGTCTCGCTCGGGCTGGTGTTCGTGCTGGCCGCGGCCGGTTATGCGATGGACGAGCACAAGGCCGAGGTCGCGCCGTTTCTCATCGATTGGGAGTCGCAGGCGCTCAACGTGATGACCTGGGCGGATCCGCGCGTGCGCCGCGCCGATCACGTGACGGTCGTCGAGATCGACGACGCGACGTACCGCGCGCGCAGACAGGGGGATCGCACGGACCGGCGCTTGCTCGCGGCGCTCGTGCGCGACGCGGCGCGCGCCAACGCGGCGGTCATCGCGCTCGATATCGATCTCGTGCGCGACGGCGACGACGCGACGACCCGCGCCGCGGCGAATGCGGATCTCTTGAGTGCGCTGCGCTCGACGGCGCAGCGCGTGCCGGCCGTTCCGGTCATTCTCGCAGCGGCGCTGAAAGCGAACGACGACGGGACGTGGAGCGAGCTTTCGAATATCTTCGCGGATGCGCAACTGCCCGTCGCCGATAACGCGCCGGGCCTTCCGCCGCGCGTGCCGGTCGGATTCGTGAACGCGCCGCTCGACCCGCGCCAGTTACCGCTGATATTCGATGCGAAACCGGCGAGCGGCGGCGCGGCCGAACCGTTCTGGTCCTTCGGATTGCGCACCGCCGATGCGTACGACAGCGCGCTCGACATCGTGCCGGCCGCTTCGCAGACGGGCCCGATTCGCGACGCGATCGAAAACGGCGAGTTCGTCTCGGGTACGTTCTTGCCCGCCGCGGCTTTCCTGCACGTTTCCGCTAACGATCTCTTGAACGGTGCGGCGCCGGCGCGCGCGGCGCTGAACCATCGCATCGTATTGATCGGCGGCGTCCGTCACGACGCGTACGGGGGGTGGGTCGACCAGCACGATACGCCGCTCGGACCGATGAGCGGCGTGTACATCCACGCGAACCGGATCGAAGCGATTCTCGACGATCGCATCAAACGGCCCGTTCCCTGGTGGGTGCCGTGGGTCGTCGACGTGCTGCTTGGGGTCGCGATGGTCGTGATGAGCGCGCGAGCGCGCACGTTAGCGGACCAATTGGCGCTGGTGGCGTTGTTCGCGCTCCCGTTCGTGATCGCATATTTCGCTTTCGTGAACCTGCAGTGCTCGATCGACTTCGCGCTGCCGCTCTTCGTGCTGATGATCCACCTGCTGCTCGAGAAGTACCGCGAGTTCGGCCACCACCCGGAGCCCGTGAAGCCGGCAGCCGATGCCGCGTAGGCTCGCGGCGCTCGCCGTGGCTGCGTGTCTGTGCGGCTGCGTTCCGCCCCGGAATACCGGATCCGGCGGCGCCCATCCCACGGCGAGCCCGGCCGCCCGTAGCGGAGCGGCGTTCACGCATCGGCCGGTCGGTCCGCACGTCCTCGGCACGAGTCTGGACTTCAGCCGCGGCATTCCGACGCCGAAGCCGTCCCCGACGCCGTGACCGCGGCGTTGTGCGGGGGCGCTCCCAGGCGCGCCGCCAGGCGGGTCGCGGGCGGGCAGGGGCGGGCTGCTCTTCGCAGCGCACAGGGCGCCCGCGCGCCTACGCGACCGGCGGCATTTTCGTCCCGGCGGGGCCTTGACAGGACCGGTGTGCCAGGGGGGCGGCACACCGCCGTGTCATCATGCCGGTGGAGCCTGCTGGTGAGGAGGTACCCAAGCGCTGAGTCATGGTCGCCCTTGATGAAGTTGGATTCGGCGTGATACCATAGGCGAGTTTTCCGGCGGGGCCTTCCCGCTTGGCGACTCGTGCGGGGGCGACCCAAGCACACCCACTGCTCCCACCAGGGAGCCGTTTGCCGGGATCCGGCAACGTCCGAAGAGGGATTGAACCAGAATGACCGATTACGAAGTCACGTACATCGTCCGCCCGAACTTGGAAGAAGCCGAGGTCGACACGCGGATCGAAGCCATCGCCACCGGCCTGAAGAACACGGGCGGAGAAGTCGTGGGCGAGATCGAGAAGTTGGGCAAGCGGCGCTTGGCCTACGAGATCAACGACGTACGCGAGGGCTACTACGTGGTCATGAAGTTCAAGAGCGAGGCCGCCCAAGCCAAGGAACTCGAGCGCCAGCTGCGCCTGAACGAAGACGTGATGCGGCAGCTCCTGATCAATCTCACAGACGGCTAATTCGGGAGGCACGTCATGGCCGGAAGCTACAATCGCATCGTTCTCGTGGGCAACCTGACCCGCGACCCTGAGATCCGCTACGTCGACGGAAGCGGCGGCGGCAAAGCCGTCACGAAGTTCGCGCTCGCGATCAACCGCAAGACGAAAGGCGCCGACGAGACGATGTTCATCGACATCGTCGCGTGGGATCGCCTGGGCGAGATCTGCAATCAGTATTTAAAGAAGGGCATGTCCGCGCTCGTCGAGGGCCGCCTCGTCATCCGCAACTACGAGACAAAGGAAGGCGAGAAGCGCAAGGCCATCGAGGTCGTCGCCAGCGACATGCAGATGCTCGATTCCAAGGGCGGCGGTGGCGGCGGAGCGCGATCCAACGGCGAGTCCGGCTACGGCGGCGGTTCGCGCGCCTCGTCCGGCGGCTCAGCGTCGAGCGGCGGCTTCGACGACGAGGCGATGGAAGACGAGATCCCGTTCTGAGGCTTAAGCACCGTTTTGTCCGAATTTTTCCAGAAATGGTGAAATTCGACGAAATGGTGAAATGATTCGGACGCACGTCTGAATCGGCTCCGAAACGAGAAAAAAGCCCAGCAAATGCTGGGCTTTTTTCGTTGATCTTCCGATGTAGATTATCGGCGCTCGAACCGGATGTCAGTTCAAAACGTCGGACTTTCACCATCGCCGACGTACACGCTGATGGATTTCATCATTTTCGAAATCGCGCAGAAAACGAAAAGAGCCCGGACGTCTCCGGGCTCCGTTGTTTTTCGTTGACGCTGATCTACTACGCGATGAGTTTTTCGTCGGGCGGCAACGACGGGAAGAACGTGTCGGTGAGGTAGTTCATCCGGTAGCCGGTGGCGATCTCGTACTGCACGGTCAGGCGCAGGTTGACGTAGATCACCTTGCACAGCGTCTCGTTGATCCAAGCGGTGCACGGCTCTCTCGCGTTCTCGACGCGGTAGCCGTCGGCGTCCTTGCGCGGCCGGCCGCGCGACCAGCAGAAGCTTTCCGCCACGCGCTTGACGAGCGAGAAGTAGGACTCGATTCGGGCGCAGCCGGTAGTGTTCGTGGAAGTCGGGCTGGCGCTCGTCGAACCAGCGCACGAGGGCCTGGTAGGGCTCGTAGAACTGCTTCATGTTGAGCCCGTCCCAGCCTTTCTTGATGGGAATCACGGCCTGGATGCCCAGGTGAAAGAGCCGGCCGACGACCTGCTCGGACAGATAGGCCTTGTCCCCGAGCAGATAGCGCAGCGAGAATTTACCCTTGGTCTTTTCGATCAGCGGCAACACGAAGTTGATGTCGTGGACCGGGAGCCTTCCCCCGCCGGAGTTGGTCCCCGAGAACATCACGGCCATGCAGACCAGCGTCTCCACGCCGACCAGCGCGTGCATCTTCATCCAGTCGGCGTCGTCGCGCTCGTCGTCGCCGTACTCGACCCAGCGGCTGTGGGCCGAGCGCATCTGCGACATCTTCGAGGAATCGACGATCGCCGCGCACTCGACGACACGGAACGGCTTGGCGGTGAGTTCGACCATCTTCTGCAGGATGGGGGTAAGCGCCGGATCGTTCATCCAGCGGCAGAGGGTGTTCTGGTGCGGCACCTTGCGCATCTTGAGCACGCCGGCGTCGATCAGCGTCCGGTAGACGCTGAGCATCTCGTCGTTGCTCTTGCCTTCGGCGATCTTGAAGACGAGCGCGAGCGCCCGCATCAGGTCGTGTTTTTTCTTGCGTTTGGACATCATTGACGCTCCATGGCGCGAGCGACGTCGCGCAGCAGTTCGGGGATTCTTGTGGAGAGTTGCACCCGTGCGTGGCGCTGCACCGTGTGCATCGAGAGGCCGGTCGCCGCGATGCGCTTGCGCGCAGGCCTGCGGGCCGTGACCGCGCGCTTGACGCGCCGCGGCTCGACCGTGCCGACGACCACGACCTCGCCGCGGCGCAGCCGTTCGGCGAAGACGTGCTGGCAGTCGACGCGGCCGTTCTTGTCCCAGTCGCCGCACGTGCATTCGTACGAGACGGTCAGTTTGCCGCGATGATTTTTCTGCTCGCGCTTGACCTTCCAGGCCCGATTGCCGCGCGACGACATCCAGAGCGTCGTCGAGTCGTTCAGCAGGATGGCGTTGCCGTTCGAGCGTTCCGCGGCTTTGAACCGTTGGAGGCCGCGGATCTGACGATCATCGAGATCGTCGGCGTTGATGCGCTTCGGCTCGAACACGTTCTCCGGCGTTGCCTTCGATGCGGCGTCCTGATCGACGCGCTGTTGCCGGCGCGCCATCAGATCGACCTCGCTTCGGCCGCGTTGGTCTGGTCGGTCGATCCTGCGCCGGCTCGTTGGAAGACGATGTTTCCGCGACGGACGCGTTCGGCGAACACGTGGACGCACTCCGGAGCGCCCGGGTCTGAGGTCCACGGGCAGCAGACCGAGCACGCGAACGCGACGATGAACGCGTCGTCGGCGACGAGTTCGTAGCCGATCTCGACGATGAACGGGCGATCCTGGATATCGAGCCAGAGCGTCCGGCCTTCGTCGACGACGACCGACGTGAGGATGCGTTCCCCGGCGATGTCGTGATGCTGTCCGAACATCAGGCATCACCCCGCTCGGGGTCGGCCTGACGGTCGAGGATGACATCCTCTTCGTAGACCCAGTTGAGGATCCGGATCCGCCCGCGCCAACGCCACCGGTCGTTGGGCAGGAGGTAACCCTCGATGAGTTTCCACACTTCGGGTTCGAAGAGCCGCGTGTGGTCTTCGAGGTACTGGGCCTGCGAGGGCGTGAGACCGAGCAGGTCGGCGACCTGCACGGGATGCAGCTCGGCCCGGCGGCGCAGATCTTTCAGCGGAGACGGGCGGAGCAGCTCGAGGAGTTGGTCGGGTTCATTCACGGGGTCGGGTCCTTTCTGGTGGACCCGGCAGGCCGTAGCCGCTCGACACCGTTGCCGGCGATCGAGTAGACTTGGTCTACCGGAGCCCCCGCAGCCACCAGGGGTCGAAATCTAGCGGCTGCGGGGGTGAGGTTTTTGTCGTGGGGCGTTCCTTTTTGGCAGGGTCCGACATTATACCGGATCCCGAAGAGGAGATCGAGTCTTGACCCGTCGGTCGCGATCGTGCTGCTCACGATTTGCGGCTCCGCCAGACGTCGAAGCGTCCGTAGGCGTACCAGCGGCCGCCATCCGCGCGCCGGCGCTGCTCGATGAACTTGGTGCGGTCACGGAGTTCGGTGACCGTCCAGTGGACCGACCGGCGCGGGTCTTTTGCGTTACCGAGTCGGCCGAGCCGCTGGACTTCGGCGACCATCTCGGCTTCGCTGACGCCCTTGGTGCCGGCGGCCTCGAGCATGTCGGCGATCACCGCCATGTTCGAGCCGGGGCGCAAGCGCCACGGCTGGACCGGTTTGGAAGCCCTCTCAATCGGGGCGTCCAACCCGAGCGCCTGAGCGATGTCCGGGAGGTGGATGCCCCGCTCCAGGAGCGTCCCGACCATGTTCAGGGCCTTGAGGTAGTTGTGGCACTTGAACGCGAGCTGGTCGAGCCGCCGACGGATGGTGGCCAGCCGGGCGGCCTCGGCCTTGCCGTCGGGGATCGGCACGAGCGGCTGCTCGAGCCCGGTCAGCGGCACGGGTTTGGGTTTGACGTAGTGGGTGTTGCGAGCGCTCTTGCTCATGGAAGGCAGCGTAATAGACTGGGCCGCAGAAAACGATCGGGGTGTTTCGTAAAACAGTCAACGACAGTTTTCAAAAACAATCACCGACAGTTTTCAAAAACAGTCGGCGTTTTCAAACTGCCAGATCCCGGATCTGCGGATGACCGAGACCGACGAGCCGGCGCCGGACGAGCAGCGCCCCGAATTGGCGCGGTCCGCTGCCATTCTTCGGCGACTGACCTACACGGGACATGAGAATCTTGACGACCCGCGCGTTAGAATGGTAGCTCTGGCCAAGGCGACGGATAGCGAACGTGGTACCATCCGCCTCGACGGGCTTCTAAAGAATCGCGCTGGGAGGACGAGGCCGACTCCCGACACCGCCTGGGCCGTCGGCGAGTCCCTTCGGAATCTCGTCATCCCCTGGTGCTCGGGATTGTGGACGCTCTGGACGACGGGCCATCTCGACGACGTCGTCGGCGTGGTGGTGACGTGGCTGACCAATGTGCAGCACGGGCCTGACCTCATCGACCACGTCTGGCACGCACTCGCGCTCAGCGGCCGGCTGGCGAAGGCAGCCAACCTCGACCACGAGGTTCACTTTGCCCGCCAGCATCTCGCCAACGACCGGCTGACCGGTGAGGCCCACAACGACTTGTGGGTACGATGCTCGGAACTCGAGGAACGAGCGGACCAGATTCGGACCTATATTGGATTCGCCGATCGTGAACTCGCGAAGACGCCCTGGCTCGCGATCATGCCGCTCATCCCCGAAATCACGAAGGCCTACAACGCCTGGTTGACTGCGGGCCGCACCTTGTCCGGGCCCCTTCCCCTGGATCGGCTCGCTCAGGCGACCCTCGCTGTCGCCAGCTCGAAGATACCCTTGCCAGACCGAGAGACGGCCGTACTGGTCATGCTCGCCCAGTGGCTGACCGGGATGGAGCACGAGACCCAGGTGCCGCTCTACATCCGGCCGATCTCGATGGTGTACGAAGCCGAATTGCCCGAGCAGTTTGGGCCGGTACCGGGGCAACCGCCAACCTCGGCTTTGCAAGCCCCGGCGGGATCGGCTAGGATCACCGCGCAAGACGAAAGCTAACAGGGGTCCCCGGCGGCCCCATTCGTCGCTGCGAGGGAGTGTTGATGGCGACCGGTCCGGACAACGGCCTGACAACCGAAGATACATCGCTGACATTGGGACTGGTCGGATGATCGAGAACCCTATCCTCAACTCGCCCTATGACGAGCCGACGCGACACTTCGAGGTCATCGACGGCGCGTTCACAGAGAACATCGTTGTCGGTCGGCGCCGCAGTTCGTATTTGATACCGGTCGCCAAGCCCAAAGGCTCGTCGAAAATACAGCAACTCGTGCTGCCCGGCCAACAAGTCGAAGAAGTCAAGCCAAACGAGTTCATCAACGAAATTCGTGGTAATGTCCGAGCCTGGCGCGAGGCCGGCTATCCAGGGACGACCTACACGACGCGAACCCTCCTCGACTACTGGAACGACCCGAGTCGACCGGCTCGCCTGTTCTTCGCGCAGATTGAAGCCGTCGAGACAGCCATCTATCTCACCGAGTACGCGCCGACAAATCGGCCTGCCGTCATCAACCAACTCGATACCATCAACAGAAATGATAACGAAGGCTTGCCGCGGCGCGCCTTCAAGATGGCGACGGGTTCGGGCAAGACGGTCGTAATGAGCATGCTCATCGCTTGGCATACGCTGAACCGATACAGTAACCCGAGAGACAAGCGCTATTCCGACGCCTTTTTGATCGTTACACCAGGGATCACGATCAAAGATCGTCTCCAAGTGCTGCAGCCGTACGAGCCTCAAGAATCGAATTACTATCTCCAACGCGACATAGTACCGCCAGATCTTCGAGATCGCCTCGGTTGCGCCAAAATTGAAATAATCAATTTTCACAAATTCTTACCTCGACCCGAGATTGAGGCGGCAAAACTAAATAAGGAACTTCTTGGGAACGACTTCATTGAGTCGCCGGAAGCGATGATTCGTCGAGTTTTGAAGTTAATTCGTGACAAGAAAAATATCGTTGTGATCAACGACGAAGCTCATCACTGCTATCTAGCACTCGAACGCGATGCCGACTCTGGCGAGGAAGCCAAGGCCGCACGCGTCTGGTTCGCCGGCTTGCAGGCGGTCCAGAAGAAGATGGGCATTCGCGCTGTCTTCGATCTGTCAGCAACGCCCTTCTATCTGTCGAGTTCCGGAAGAGCCGAAGGCACGCTATTCGAGTGGGTTGTTTCCGACTTCGACCTCACCGACGCAATCGAGTCCGGTCTGGTCAAGATTCCGCATACGCCGGTCTCAGACGACACGGCAAGCGAGATCCCAAAATACCGAGCCATCTGGCCGCACGTCAAAGACGAGTTGAAGCACGTTTTGAACGCTCGTAAGGATGACGATCGGACACCACCGTCCATCCCCGCCACGCTGGAAGGGGCGCTCAAGAGCCTGTACTCCGACTACGAACGTACTTTCGCGCTACATCAGGCCGGCGGCGGGGTGCCGCCGGTCTTCGTAGTCGTCTGCAACGACACTCGAACCAGCAAACTCATCTACGATTGGCTGGCGGGCTACGATGGCTTTGCTGGCCCAGTATCGGGCCAATTCTCGCTGTTCTCGAATGTCTCGGACGGCGCTTGGCTCGACCGGCCGCAGACGCTCCTGATCGACTCGCGTCAACTAGAGTCCGGCGAGGGTTTGTCGGCGGCGTTCCAAAAGGCCGCTCACCGAGAAATCGAGGAGTTTCGGGAACAGTATAAGCGCCGGACGGGGCGCGGCGACGTTGAGGACACAGACATTCTACGCGAGGTCCTGAACACCGTCGGCAAGTCGGGACAACTTGGCGAGAACATTCGCTGCGTCGTCTCCGTCTCGATGTTGTCCGAAGGGTGGGATGCGAATAACGTGACCCACATCTTGGGCGTCCGGGCATTCACGACGAAATTGCTCTGCGAGCAAGTCATCGGCCGTGGGCTTCGGCGCATGAGCTACACCGCTGTAGACACTCCCGACGGTGAGCGCTTCGAGCCGGAGTATGCCGAAGTTTACGGCATCCCATTTGACTTCTATCCGGCACAAGCCGGGAAGGGTAAGGCCACGACGAAGGATGTTCACCTTGTGGAGGCCTTACCTGAGCGGCAACAGGCCTTAGAGATTACGTTCCCGATCGTTGTTGGCTACCGCCGTGAAAGCCGGCCACCGAAATTGCGAGCGGTGTGGCCGAGCAACCGGTTTATCGTTTCGCGGAAGCGATTCGACGTGGCACAGGAAACGTACGTCGCCGCCTACGTCGGCGAAGAGAAAGTGATCGACTACAATCCGGAGCACCGTCGACAAGCGTTAACGTTCGAACTGGCCAAGGCCGTGATGGAAGACCACTTCACGACGCCTGATGGCGGCGAGGAAGCCTGGTACTTCCCGCAGGTCCTCCGGATCGTCCAGGACTGGATGCAGAACCAAGCCATTTTCGAAGACGATGATGCGGTGCAGCTGCTCGACGTCGCGGAAGTCCGAAAGGCGGCTGCAGCCAACGTCGCTCAGGCCTTAGACCGTTCGCCCGAAGGCCAGTCCTTGCTCCGTGCCGAGGTGCGTCGTTGGGATCCGATCGGAACGACAACGCGCGTCAGGTTCGAGACCACGAAGAACGTGATTCCGACCGACAAGTCGCACGTCAGCCATGTGGTGTGCGACAGCAACTACGAGAGCATCGCTACCGAGTACCTTGAAGCAATTCCTGAAGTACAGGCCTACGTCAAGAACCAAAGTCTCGGATTCGTCATCCCTTACGTCTACGAAGGGCAGCCGAGGTCGTACATCCCTGACTTTATCGTACGCTGGCATGACGGTGCCGGAGATGTCAACGTCGTGCTTGAGGTGAGCGGGGAGCCGCTAGACGACAAACGCGTTAAGACCGAGACCGCACGCGAACGCTGGGTCAAAGCGGTAAACAACGTCGGGGATTGGGGCCTCTGGGCATTCGCCGAAGTTCACGACAATCTCAACGACATCGAGGCTCTGCTTCGGCACGCAGTCGCGGAAGCACGTGCTCACATCACCGAACCGGAAAAGGTGGAGGTCTGATGGCTCGCAACGGCAGCAAGAAGCCTACCGGCGGTGTCGTGGCGGTCAAGTCGCTCAAACACGACGAAGCCACTCGTCGAAACATTCCGACGATCGAGAACGAGGCGCTAGTCGCTGACGATCTCAAAGCACCAATGGCCGTGGACTACAAGCGAACGTCGGTTCTGCTCTACCCTCGGAAGATGGAAGCCGATCCCCAACTGGTTTGGCGAGGCAAAGACCAGGAAGACTACGACGGCGATCTTATCGTTCGATCGACCCCCATCTATGTGCATGAGCACATCACACCACAACAAATCATCAAGTCGCTGCAAGACGATACGCTTGAACGCGCTGACGCCCCGGAACTCTTTGAGCGTGACTTTAATGGCTTAACTGAAGAGCAGCGATTACGATTCTACGAATTCGATGGTCACTGGACTAATCGAATGATCCTCGGGGATTCGGCCGCGATAATGGCAAGTCTCTCCGAACGAGAGAAACTTCAGGGCCAGGTCCAGACCATTTTCATGGACCCACCCTATGGAATTCAATTTCGCTCGAATTTTCAGCCTGAGGCAAATCAAACTCGGGTAAAAGACGGTAAGGCCGAGTCTATCTCAACCGAGCCGGAACAGATCAAGGCGTACCGCGATACCTGGAGGGATGGAATTCATTCCTTCCTTTCCTACCTCAGGGACCGTCTCACGGTTAGTCGAGATTTGCTGACAAAGTCTGGCAGCATTTTCGTCCAGATTGGTGAGGACAATCTCCATCTTGTCAGATGCTTACTTGATGAGATATTCGGCGCAAAAAACATTGTTGCTCAGATAGCGTTTGTTAAGACCACTGGCTTCAATCAGGATACCCTTAATTGCGTGGCCGACTACATTTTGTGGTACGCGCGAGATGTCGAGCACGTGAAATATCGTGCCCTTTACCAGAAGAAAAATGAGGACCTCACCTCAATCCCTGGCCTACGAGTAGAATTGCCAGACGGTTCGCGGCGCTCGGTTACAAAGCAAGAGCGACAAAATCCGTCCCTGCTCCCTCCCGGTGCCAAACTGTATACACCCGGAGATTTGACTTCTAGCGGTAACGGCGGCGATACGCGATTCCCGTTTGAGTTCAGTGGTCATGAGTACTGGCCGAAGGCTGGTCGCTACTGGAGCACGCATCTACGGGGACTTCAGCGCTTAGTTTCCGCGAACCGCGTAGAGAAGGGGGACAAGGGTGTCTACTATACGCGGTTCTTGGATGATTTCGGATACACGCAATATTCGAACATCTGGACGGACACCCAGATAGGCGGCTTCGGCGACAAGAAAATTTACGTCGTACAAACTAACACAAAGGTGTTAGAACGGTGTCTTCTGATGACGACTGACCCCGGTGATCTTGTGCTTGATCCAACGTGCGGTAGCGGAACGACAGCGTACTGCTCGGAAAAATGGGGACGTCGTTGGATCACAATGGACACGTCGCGAGTCGCCCTTATGTTAGCCAGGCAGCGACTCTTGAGCGCTGAATTTGCCTTCTATTATCTAGCTGACTCCCAGGAAGGACGACTCGAGGAGGCACGTCTTTCCGGAACCTTGGTCCCGACGGACATACCTTCGCCGCAGGGTAACGTCGCCAAAGGATTTGTCCTTGAGCGGGCGCCGCGAATTACCTTAGGCATGATCGCCAACAACGAGGAGATCGTTGATGGCATGAGTCGTGAGTCGCTCGATGTGGCCATCCGAAAGAGCGGTGAGGTGACTTACTTTGTAGATCGGCCTCTGATCGATAAGTCCGCAGTTCGTGTATCCGGACCGTTTACTGTGGAGTCGCTCGCGCCAACTGAGGCGGAGCCACTCGACGACGAATATCGTCAATCGTCTAGCAATGGCGATCAGGGAGACTTCGTCTCGTTGGTCATTGATAATATTCGCACTTCGGGCATCGTCAACGGAGAGAAGGGCGGGCGAACTCGCTTCACGAGCGTAGATCCGTTCCCGGGCGAGTACGTGAACGCGGTCGGTGTCACCGAAGACGGACATCGATTCGGCATTGCCGTTGGCCCAAAAGAAGGCACGGTTGGACCCGGCTTCATGCGCGCGGCCGCACGCGAGGCGATGAACGTTGCGATCGTGGAGACGCTCGCAGTCTGCGGCTTTGCCTTCGAAAGCGCCGCGACAACCGAAAAGATGGGCACCTTGCTTGTTCTCAAGGTTCGAATGAATCAGGACATGCAGATCGGCAACATGCTCAAGAAAGGTAAGAGCGAAACGCTATTTCGCGTGTACGGTGAGCCTGATGTCCGTATTGAAAAGGTTGATGCACAGTATACGGTCGAGGTCCGAGGTATGGACGTTTACGATCCAGCCAAGCGTGAGGTGCGCAGCGCCGGCACGGACAAGATTCAGGCTTGGTTTCTTGATACCAATTACGATGGCGAACGCTTTATCGTCCGCCACGTATACTTCTTGGGTGACACCGGCGTCTTCGACGATCTTCAACGTGCTCTCAAGGGTGAGATTGACGAAGAAGGTTGGCAGAGCATCTACTCGGCCACGAGTCGACCATTTTCAAAACCAAAGACCGGCAAGATTGCCATCAAGGTGATCACCGTCTACGGCGATGAGAGCGTGGTCGTTCTCAAGGTCTGAGACGGGGCCGGGATGCTGTAGCTCATACCGCAGCACCGGCAACGCACCCAGAGCGTATCTCCGAGGCGACGCGCTAGTGAGATTTCGCCCCCGCAGAATAGGCATGTCGGACGCTCTTCCATGTCGTTCCATCACGACGTAGGCTATCGAAATCTAGGGTGCATCCCTTCGGCCGAAACCCGTGTCGATCGTGATCGCCATGCCCAAGCCGCCGACCAGCGACACGACGCCTTCCACCGAGGCGGACGGACGCGGTGCCGCATCAGGCCTGACCCCACATCGGTCAGGCCCGCACCGATTCTCTTCGGCTCCGAAAAGCAGCAGAATCTCCTGATCGCCATCGCGCGCGACGGCTCGACACCGATCCCGCAGAACGGTCTCGGGTACCACCGGGGGCTGGTCAAGACCGGCATCTGCCAAGTCGAAGAACGAGGCCGGCGCCACCACCTGGTGCTAGACCCGCGGCATCCAGCGGCCGCCGAGATCCGTACGGTGCTCAGCGATCTCGCCGGGGTTGATATCTCAAATGCGAAAAGCAACGGCGTCGTCGGCCGCTTCGACCCGGCCGTGCCGTTGGGGCACGTCGGCCCCGCCGCCTTCCGCGTGGTGCTGGTGATCGCTCGAGCGGGCGGTCCCGTAGATGAAGAGACGATCAGGCGACGGATACCCGAGCACTGGCAAGGCACCGTCAGCAAATGCGTCGATCGGCTCGTCGCAGACCGTGTGATCGATCCAGGGGCGGGCCGGTCGTTCTCGTTTTGCGGCCGGGGTGCCGGCCTCGTTCCGGACGCTCGTCCTCGCGATCGCGGAGCACATCCCCGAGCGCCGGCTCGACCGCGTCGATGTCTCGGGTCCGCGGGCGTTCGCCTTCATCCAAGCCGACGACGGCGCGCCGCGCCTGTTCGGAACCGACGCACGCTTGAGGAACCTCATGGCGCTGGCCGTGCACGGGCCGATGCTCTACCGGGATCTCCGGAAGCTCACCGGCGCGTACCATCTGCGCGAGCACGACAGCCGGAACGACGCGCCCTTCGGTCGCGGCGCCGTCGTCCGGACGTGGGAGACCCCGGACGGCACGGCGGTCGCCCTCGACCCGGACTACCCCTGTGCCCTTCCCCTTTGCCGACTGCTCGTCCGGCTTGCGGAAATCTATCCGCTCCCGGCGCACGACCCGGCCTACGGCAAGCCTGACCTACCCCCGCGTCAGGCTGGAACGGAGACCGCCTAGCACTGCTCGGCTCCCACATCCCGACCCAGATCCTGTTGACGCTCGCGAAGCGGGGCTGGACGTTCGAGGCGATCTCCTGCGAGAGCGCCAGCGGAAGCCGGGATCCCAACTCCAACAGCGGATGGTCACGAAGAAAGTCATCCGCCGGCTGGAGGACGAGGGCGTGCTCGCCGGGAGTCGCCCCCGCGGCCCCGGCTTCGGGCCTCGGCTCCTGCGGCTGGCCGAGACGTGCCCTGCCCGCGAGGAGCTGCAGGCGCTCATCGAAGCGGCGATCGTTGGCGTGGCCCGACCTCGGAGAGCGGGTCGAGGCCGAGTTCGCCGCGCTGCCGGCCAAGACGAAGGAGTACTTCCGTCGACGTGGGCTTTGGTCGACGGACGTGCTACAATAGTTGCTCTGGATTTCATGATGCCCTACGACAAAGACTGGTTTGAGTTCAAGACCCTGAAGCGGCGTGGCTACGATAGCCAGGTCTGGGTCCCGTTACGGGCCGCCTACTCGAAGATTCGGGAAGGCGAATACGGCCACGTCGGCTACGTCGATGAGTACCTGAGTGTCGGTGTCCTGGGCGTTCCAGTCGATCATGAAACGGTGGTCAAGGGTGCCGACTCCCAGGAAGTGCGCAATGCTGGCCGGAGCGTGCCATACGTTGATGACAACGGCGTCTACGTACCGGCCGATCGTGCTGCCCAGTTCTATGAAGCGATCGACGGACTTCGTCTTGTGCTGGAGCAATCGGTCCCGGGCGTTGGCTACCAAGAGTGGCATCTAAGCCAGGACTTCGTCCTTGGCTTGAACCTCGTTCGCGAGGGTGATAAATGGGTCCGAGTTGAGGAAGGTCGCGAAGAAGTCGTTCGTCTCACCCGCGATCAGGACGGTAAGCCGCTTCTGCTTGAAGCGAAGGTTGCGTTCGTCAAAGACTACCTAAGCGCCCGAAAAATGGGGCTCGTTGTCGGCATCTTCACGAGCCGAAAAATTGTACAAGACGGTGAGCCGGATCTGCCGTGGGACCGCCCTGCCGCCTTCGATGAGAACGAAGCCGAAGGATGGCGTTGGCGCGGCGATATCTCGCCCATTCATGAGGGCGGACATCAGTACGGTTCTACGATGCGCGTCTTCTCCATGAGCCGCACGGATTACGACGATGAAGACGAAGCGCCGGCACTCGAGGTCGGTGGTGAATTCGAGAGCGAAAAGTGGACTGTCCCGCTCGGAAGAGGCAAGAAAGTCTTTCTGGTAAGCGGAGAACTTTGGAAAACCGAGTGGATCGCCCCGGCGGAGAACTCGCCGCGCGTCGCCGAGGACAAAACACCATCAACGGCCCATTTTGCCGTCGGCGGCGCTGGCCAGAAAGTCAGCGGCGATGACTTGCCACACGGCCTTGTTTGGCTTTGGTTCCGGCCGGAGATCGTCAACAGCGCGTTGGGCTATCCAGACGGCGGGGTCGCCTGGCATACATCGGATACGGGGCACCTCCGATTCACGCCAGACACCGACGTTCATTTCGGCGTGAACGAGATGGGATACGTGACCGTGCTGGCCGTCGACATCGAGAGGCTCCCTCATTGGGATCAGGATCGCTGGGCCGCCTTCAACGCTGCTCCGACTGGCAAGGTTTCCAAAGAACTCGTCGCTTCACAAGTTCGGACGAAGCTCGCCCCTACCGTGGCGCCGGAATCCGAAATCGAGCCCGCCCTTGAGCGGATCGGGGCCGCCGTCCAAAAGCGCTACGGGATCGCGCTATATCATGCCGATATCGACCGTGGCATCCTGCGGAACGCTCATCGCTTCACCGCTGTGAACCATGACGGGCTCCTCAATCTTGCGAAAGATTTGACCCGGCTGTTCAGCGACCGGGTTGACGCGGTGACGTTGCAACAAACGACTCTACCTAAGCCGCCGAAAGAGCCGTATGCAGCTATCAACGCGATTCGGTATACCCTCGCGACCATGATGCCGGGCGAGGACGCCGAGGCCATGTGCGCCCCGCTTTTCGGGATCTACTATCTGCGCGTGGCCGACGCCCATCTTCCGGGTGGTGATCTCGAACGTGCCTACAAGAGCGCAAATATTGACCCATCGAAGCCGTTCGTCGTACAGGCTTACGATATGCTCGAAGCGTTCGTCGTGGCGCTCGTTCGTATTGCGACGATCATCGAAGCGTCGGTCGGCGACGAGAGAAATGGTGAAAATGGCTGCGAGAATCCAGAAATGGTGAAAAGTGCTTAAACCGTGCAATCGCACCGTTCTGAAATGCGATATACTCGTTAAGTTAAGATAGGCATCGTAACAACGATTATAGCCTGTCTATTCAAGTGAAGATTCGCATGAGGGCTTCCGTTACCAGAGGTCCTCATTCGTTAACAAGCCTCGAAGCAACCTTAACGACAGACTTGCATAGGCGAGAAACTTCGCGTAGCATCGAACGTGTGTCTGGTGCAAGCGCTAATGACCAGGACGCAAGTCCTCTTTCGTGTTCGCGTATGTCGCATGGCGAGCGGCGAGAGGCTGCCGCTCATCGTAGGCCCCGACCACCTTCGTGGTTATTAGCCAAACTTTGAAGATGCAGATTCACGGAGTCTGGCTAGTTCCTCGAGACCCCATTCGGTCAAAGAGTTGCAGTACTCTGGTTGGCATGGTTTCCGCCAGCGTTGTAGTCATTGTGGGCGCCGGGCTAAGGTGAACCCACCCCCGCCGCGTTAAGACGGACCCACCTCCGAGCCGGGCCGGGCGCCCGGAAGCGTGGCGAGTCCCCCCAGGGAATCCCGTTGGTAACTACCCACAACGGACCACCTGGAGGGACTCGCATCGAACGTTCGGAGCGTTGGATGGATTTTCATATGCTGCATCAGCAGGGGCTGAGCATTCGCAAGATCGCGGCGCTGCGTGGCGTCAGCCGCAACGCCGTCCGGCGGGCTCTACGGAGCTCGTCACCGCCCACCGGCAAGCGCCGCCGGGAGAAGGGCTGCAAACTCAAGGCTTTCGAGCCGCTGGTCACCACCTGGCTCGCCGATCCGGTCACGTCCCAGTGGACCGCGCGGCGCATGTTCGAGGAACTCGAAGACCGCGGTTACGTCGGGGGCTACACGGTCGTCAAGGATTTCGTCGCCCTGAACCGGCCACGTCCGGTGCCGACGGCCGAGGCCCGGTTTTTCGTCAAAGCCGGCCAGCAACTTCAGGTCGACTGGGCCGAAATGGGCGTTGCTCGCGTCGACGGAATCGAACGCAAACTCTACGCGTTCGTTGCGGTGCTGGCATGGTCGCGAGCGATGTTCGTGTGCTTCACCATCAACATGTCGCTGCTGACGTGGCTGGATTGCCACGTAAAAGCATTTCAGTTCTTCGGCGGCGTTCCCGCGGAAGTGCTTATCGACAATCTGAAAACCGGGGTCAGCTCGCGAGCCGGCGGAACGGTCCGGTGGCATCCAAAGTACGAGGAATTCGCCGTCGGAATGGGTTTCCGTCCGATTGCTCATTTTCCGCGCCGGCCGAAAACCAAAGGGCGCGTCGAGCGGATGGTCCGCTTCTTACGCCAGGCATTCTTCGAAGGTCGAGAGATCTCGGCGCTTGAGGAGTTGAACCGTTCTGCACTCGTGTGGCTCGAAGAACGTGCGAATCGGCGACTTCATCGTGTGATCGGAGCGCGGCCGTGCGACCGTTTCGCGATCGAACGCGAGTCGCTCAATCCGGTTCGCGATTACGACATCGTTCTGGAGGAAACACGCGTCGCAGACTCCTACGCGTTGGTCGCGGTTGACGGCGTTCGCTACTCGATTCCGGCGAAGTACCCCCGCCACAATGTAACGGTCCAATTCCGCACCAGCGGCCTGCGCTTCGTCGTCGACGGCACGATGGTCGCGGCGCACGACTACGCCAAGCCCGGCCAGCGACTCGTGCAGGATCCGTCCCATCTGCCGGCGCCTCCCCGTCCGAAACATCAGGCTTTCGCGCACCTTGCCGATGCCGTCGCTGAACGTTTCGGCGAGATCGGGAGAACGTACGCCGACGCAATCGAGCGGCGTGCACCGCACGCACCGCTAGCGCTGCTGCGTGAGGTGATCGAGCGTGGCAACGAGTACGGCGATCTTCCGCCCGAGCTGCGGCGCGCGCTTGCCGACCATGCTCGCCGCGTGCAGCGGCCGCAAGCTGAAATCATACGTGAAGCGATCGCAACGTACGTGGGTGCGGCGCCGCGACCACACATGACGTTCGTCGGAACGGGCGAGGACAGTCAGTTGAGCGGAGCTTCAAGCGAAGACTACCTGTGCAAGCGTTTCGGAAAGACATGATTACGCTCGACACGTCGGCTGTATTCGCATTGGCGAACCGCAAGGTCCCGACCACAAACGTGTGCGACGTACCTTCAAGGCGGATGGCGGACCGTATCTTGTTCCAGCGGGAGCGCTGGCCGAGATGACCTTTCTGATCGAAGATCGACTTGGTTGGCAATCACTCGACGCATTTCTTTCCAACCTTGCAGACCGCGCGCTCAGTCTCGAATGTGGGGAAGATGACCTTCACCGCATTCGGGAGCTCGCTACGCGTTATCGCGACCTTCCGCTCGGCGCCGCCGACGCGAGTGTCATTGCTTGCGCGGAGCGTAACGGCGGGCGCGTCTTGACACTCGATCGCCGCGATTTCGACGTTGTCGGGCGCGAGGGTAAGCTCGTTATCGAGCCGTAGGTAGGTGGTGTCCGATCTTAGCATTCGTGTTGCATTTGACCGTTCTAGCGTTCGAACGGAGCCGCCATCGCCATCCGGGAGAGCATCCGTCCTGCGTAGGCCGCGATTAGGGGGCCGCCGGCGAAGACACCAAAACCTCTGGAGTTCAAAAGGCAATCCAAAGAAACGTGCGCGCATAACGGCGAATCCAAGTATGCGTAGTGGTTCGAGATTGTCTACCGCGGGCCAGCGGCCGTCCGGCAAGCCTTTACCGATGTGGATTTCACCGTAGCCGCCGACTTTGATGAGCTCTGGTAACGAAGCTAACGTGACGAAATAGTCTCGACATCTCAAACGCCGATTCGCGGGCTTTCCGCACACAGCGCCTCGTGCATCTGATTCGGAACCCTCATTGCGAACGCCGAGCGCGACACCGTCTTCACTAACCGACCAAAGGCAAAATGAATAGCGATGCCGCGAGGAGCAGCCATGCTTTTCATGGTGATCGACCGCTTTCTCAGCGGACCTCAGGCGGCATCCTGAAGGCGACCCCTTGCTCGACGTCCCATCGTGGTATGCTCCTGCTAGCCCCGGACTAAGTGAGGATTACTACGGGTGCTGGTACCAGAACATCCTGAGACGCAGGGCAATCGAAGGGGCAACGACTGTGCGTATAACCCCCGAGACAAAGCTCTGGTCCTTGAGGTCGCTCCCCGGTTAATGCGGTAGGTGGAAGACGGCGAGCGTGTCACCTGTGGCGGAGTGAACTCGCGTATTTCCGCCGACTGCCACTGCAATGTACTCGGTACCGCCGGCGGCGAACGCGACGGGCGGGGCGTTGACACCAGCTCCGAGTTGAAAGTGCCACAGCAGTCGCCCCGTGTCGGCTGCGAACGCGTCTATAAAGCCCGAACTCTCTCCCACGAAGACCAGGCCCCCCGCGGTCGCAAGCGCGCCGCCGAGCGCGCCTCCCGCAAAGCGGTTCTGCCACAAGATCGTCCGGCGCGTCAGATCGACAGAGGTCACGAGGCCGTAACCGGGGCCAGCATCGGCGAGGTCGGTAGCGGTGTATCGTCGCCGATGATGCCGCCGGCGGTGACCTTCGCCGAAATGGTTGCCGACGACGATCGCTGTATTGAGCCCGCGCTCCACGGCAACAACCGACCAGGTCGTCCGGCCGCCGCTCCCCGGCTCTTGGGCCGCCGGCAGCGTTTCACCGGCGGGTGCATCGGCCGGGACCGCGTGGCCGATCAACGCTCCAGTATCGCGGTTGATCCAGTACTAGCGTTGCGAAGAGCGTGAACCGATAATTCATGAGCGGCTCGTCCTTACCTAGTTGTGGTGGTAGTAAGTGATGGGGCCGTTGCCTTCGCTAGCGTTTTCGTTCGCGGGCGAATCTTCCCAGTCGAAGAGGCCCGACGTCGAGCCGTTCGAGAGCATTTCACCGCCTCCGAGATATATTCCGACGTGCTGGCCCGACAAGTCGACGATATCGCCCGGCACGGGTGACGACGTCTCGGAGTATCCGCTGGTCGACAACGCGCTCACGAAATCATCCACGTCGAGGTACGGATTGCCGGCGCTGTTGAGCATCTGGGAAAGGCCGGCGTCAGCCAGAACCTGTTGTACCGCAGCTACGCACTCTTCTCGGTAGGGCGCACCATACAGGTTGCGGTCGCTCATGCCTTTGTCTTTGACGGCGGCATTATAGATTCGCCGCGCATAGGGTGTAGGGGTGGGATTCGGATTTCCACAGTTGCTCGTCAGTTTACCCCTGTCTTTGAGCGAACTGCAGGACGTAGGTTCAACGCTAAGCGTCGGGGCGGGGGATGCTGGTCCCATCGTGGAGACCACCGACGCAATAGTAGTCGGTGCCGTAGACGTACCAGCACTCGGTGCGGTCGTCGGAGACGAGCCGCAAGGAGGCGGGGCGCGATCTTAGCACACTTTGTTGCATAGAACCGTTCTGGCGGTTCTCTATCGAGTTCCAGCAAAGCCCAAAGCGAGTTGCTTGTGAAGGGCGAGCAACTCGCGTCCGTCTTTACCGGGATACACCTACGCTCGTGCGCAGCGAGCGGCGCGCGTGAGCAGTAATTCGCGGTCCCGGGCGTTGTGTGCCATGGCTGCGGCGCGTTCGAACTCGGCACGCGCTTCGCCGAAACGTTGGAGCTTCTCGAGAAGGTCGCCTCGAACGCTAGGTAGGAGATGATAGGTCTTCAGCGCTGGTTCGCCGAGGAGCCCATCGACTAGCGCGAGACCGCTCTCCGCTCCGAAAGCCATACCGACGGCGACCGCGCGATTCAGCCGGACGACCGGAGTGGGATACAACTCGGCGAGCGCGGCGTAAAGTGCCGCGATTCGCCCCCAGTCGGTCTGTTCCGCGGTACGCGCGCGCGCATGGCATGCGGCGATCGCCGCTTGCGGCGTATAGGGGCCCAGCGGTTGGCCTAAACGTTGCGCACGCTCGAGCGCAGCAAAGCCGCGCCGGATCAACATCTGGTTGCCAGCGGTAACCTAACCGCCCCCGGGTCTCGGTAAAGAAAACGCCCCCACCCTTACTACCTCGAAGTTAGGCTCCCCGAGCCGCCATTGGCCGACGGCTCGGGGAGTAAGGGTGATTTCTGTGGCTCTTTTCGAGACCATTCGTCACTGGCGATCGTCGGGTATGCCCACCCGCGAGATCGCCCGGCGCCTTAACGTGGACGTCAAGACCGTCCGGCGCCACCTTCGCAAGATCGACAAGGGGGCAAGGGCCCCGTACCGCACCTCGCCGGGTTCCAAGCTCGACCCTTTCCGGGAGCGGATCGCCGAACTGGCCGGCACGCGGCGAACCGCCTGGCGGATCTACGTCGAGCTGCGCGAGAATCCGGCGTTCACGGCGTCCTACGAGCTCGTCAAGAAGCACGTAGCTCGGCTCCGCGTCGAACGACCGCGGATATTCGAGCGGCTCGAGCATCCCGCCGGCGCCGAGATCCAAGTTGATTTCGGCGAACTGGTTCGCGTTGAGCACCAAGGTCGCACTCTGCGCACGTGGGCCTTCGTTGCGGTGTGGCCGCATTCGAAGTTTCGCTATGTCGAGATCGTCTTGGATCAAACGGTGCCGACGTTCTTGAGCTGCATCCAGAACGCGCTGATAGCGGCTGGGGCGGTTCCGGAACGCATCAGCATTGATAATCTGGCCGCCGGCGTGCTGCGCGAACACTTCCATGAGCGTGCATATCAGCGTGAATTCGCGTTGTTCTGCGCGCACTACAGCACGATGCCCAACGCGGTTCGTCCCCGAACACCGACCGACAAAGGATCGGTTGAAAACGGTGTGGGTGCACTCAAGAAAGGCTTACGTGGCCGGGACTTCCAGAACCTGGACGCGCTTCGACAAGCCGTCGCAGCGTGGATGCGTGCGATGAACGAACGTCCTAACGCGCTCACCGGAAAACGTCCCGCCGATCTCATTGCCGATGAGCGTCGCGGCTCGTTGCCGGAAGCCTATCCCATCGCGGCGTGGAGCGAACATCGCGTCCGCAGCGACTGCCACGTGCAGGTCCGCTCGAATTTCTATTCCGTGCCCTACGAGCACGTCGGTAAGCGCGTCGTCGTCCGCGTCGACGCCAACACGGTTACCGTCTATGCCGATTTCGAAGTCGTCGCTCGTCACGAACGGCAGATTGGTCGAGGCCGTACGGTGACCGATCGCCAGCATTATCCGGAGCACAAACGCAAAGCTACGCAAGAAATCCGGCGCGAACGCGTCGATCGCATTCGCTCCGTCGGCAGCGGTGCCGCCGCCTTCTTTGCCGGGCTCCTGGCTCAACGGGAGCATGTCCACAGCGACGCATTTCGCGCGCTGATGGTGCTGGTCGAGAAAACCAATCCAGCTGCTCTCGATCGAGCCTGCGCCAGAGCGGCGCACTTCGGCAACTTCTCGCTCGCAGCGTTACGAGATATCATCGATCGCAAGCTCTACGAACTTCCTCTCGATGACTTCGGCACACCCGCGAGGATCGATGCGACCGCGATCGTCACGTACCGGCCGCTTGAAGCTTACACCTTTCTGCTCGGAGGTGCCGCATGCTGAACGCCAAGCTACGCAGACTACGCCTCGGTCACGCCGCATCCGTCGTCGAAGCACATCATCAGGCGGCAATTAACGAGAAGCTCGGCTATCTGGAGTTTCTTGAGCGGCTCGTTGATGACGAACTCGCAACACGAGAACACAAGGGCGTCGACAAGCGGCTGCGAGCCGCACGTTTCCCGGTCCTCAAGACGCTTGAGGAATTCGACTTCAACTTCCAACCATCGCTCGACGCAATGCGGATCAAAGCGCTCGCATCGTGTGAGTTCGTCGCTAAACACGAGACAGTGTTGCTCGTCGGTCCACCCGGTGTTGGTAAGAGTCACCTCGCGACCGCGCTTGCCGTCAAGGCCTGCATGCGCGGTTACAGCGTCATCTTCGCAACGATCCAACATCTGGCGTCACAGCTCAGCGCGGGCATGGCGGATCTCTCGATCGAGAAAGTCGTCGATCGATTCGTCTCGGCGGACTTGATCGTCTTCGACGAATTGGGGTTCACGCCGCTCAACCGCGTCGTCGCCGATCATATCTTCCGGATCGTTTCCGAGCGGTACGAGCGCGGCGCGATCATCATCACGTCGAACAAACCCTTCGAAGCCTGGGGCGAGATGTTCGCAGACCCAATCCTGGCGACCGCCGTGCTGGATCGCCTCGTCCACCACGCACACATCGTCCCGATCATGGGCGAGAGCTACCGGACCAAAAACCGGCGGCCGCCGTCCCCGCCGCCGGCGGCGGGAACGCGCCCGCGGGGCGGAAAATCGGCCAGTTAGGTGGGGGCGTTTTGATTACCGCGCCCGGTCCCGATTCGATTACCGCGCGCACATCTGGTCCCAGCGCGCGCGATCCTGTTCGAGAAGGAGCACGTGCTCGCCGGACGGGCCGATGCGCGCTCGCGCTCGCGAGGATTGCAGTTCCATCAACGCGACGAGCCCGTGGACCTCGCCCTCCTGGGGCGCGAGCTCGGCGAGAACGCGTCCGAGTCGCAACGCCTCTTGCATGAGCCCGGGGCGGATGATATCGTCGCCGCTCGATGCAGAGTAACCCTCGTTGAAGATGAGGTAGATGACCTCGAGTACCGAGGTCAAGCGTTCGGCGCGTTGCGCCGCAGCGGGAACCTCGAACGGCACGCGTGCCTCGGCGAGCGAGCGCTTTGCACGGACGATGCGCTGCGCGATCGCCGGCTCCGATGAGAGAAAGGCGCGCGCGATCTCCGTCGTCGAGAGACCTCCGAGCAGGCGCAGCGTCAGAGCAACACGTGCTTCGACGGAGAGCACGGGGTGGCACGCGACGAACATCAGGCGCAGTAAGTCGTCGGGGATGCAGTCGTCGTCGAGTGCGGCGAAGATCGTGTCCTCCGATTCCTCCGTCTGGACCTCGTGGCCGAGTAGCCGGTACTTGCCTTCGGCGGTTTGCGCTCGCCGAAAGTAGTCGATCGCGCGACGCTTCGCGACCGACATCAACCACGCTCCCGGATTGCGCGGGATACCCTCGCCCGGCCATTGAGAAAGTGCCGAGACGAACGCATCCTGCGCGAATTCCTCGGCGAGGCCGACGTCGCGAACGACGCGGGTGAGTGCGGCAATGAGTCTGGGCGATTCGATCCCCCAGACGGCCTCAATCGCGCGAACCGGCTCCGAACTCATCACGGTTTCGCGTTCGGCGCCTCCGCAGCTTCGCGCACGTCGCGCGCGCGGGCCAGGCGGTTCACGGTAGCCTCATCGATCTCCGCAAAGTCTTCGGCTTCGAAGATCTGCCGGATTTCGATCGTTTCGCCGCGCTCGAACGGACAGCGCGAGAATCGCTCGATGAGTTCCTCCTTCGAACGCGCTTGAATGATCCAGAAACCGGCTATCAATTCCTTGCTTTCGGCAAACGGACCGTCCGTGACGACGGGGTGCGCGTTCGCATAGCTGATCCGCGCGCCTTTGGAGCTCGGCTGCAGCCCCTCGGCGGCGAGCATCACGCCGTCCCGGATCAACGCTTCGTTAAACGCTCCCATCGCGGCGGTGGGGAGCTCCCCGTCCCACTCTTTGTTCGCCTTGACCATGACGAGAAATCGCATGGGCCTCTCCTTGTCGGGTGTCTTTCTACCTTCCCGTCGAACGGGGTTGGTGGAAATCGACACCGATCGCGGCCCCCCAGGGGCTCCGGTCTGCCCGCGCAGCCCCTCAGGGGCCGGTGATCCTAAAGCGAGCCGTGCGCACCGGCATCTCGAGAAACGTCACGAATGCATCCACTTCTGCTCCGCGTCGACGAGCTTTTCGTACGGCGTTTCCGTATAATGCATGCCGAACACCGTCTGTGGTTCGAGGCCGTACCGCTGAATTGCGCCGATCGCTTCGTGCAGGTATTGCGGCGTGAACCAGTCGTCTTCGCTATCGGCCTGCGAGAACAGGTCGCTGGTGTAGAGCAGATGATGGCCGGGCAGGTAAACCATCATTTGACGTTCGGCTGTGATCGTGCGATACGGATAGATCGCGATCCGATTGGGACCGGTGCCGAGCGTTAACGGCTTCGTCACGAAAACGAAGTGCGTCCGGCGGTGATTCCTCGCGAGTGCGTCGGGACGCATCGCGAACGGCGCAGCGACCAATCGGCTGAGAATCGGCCGATTGAGATCGAGAGCGTACACCGTGATACCGTCGGCTACGGCCTGGCGGATCCCGGCGATGTGCGGCCAGGAATCCGACGTCGTGACGACCGCCTTCACCGGAAGCCCGAAGGTCTTGCGGGCGAGATCGATGGCTCGCTGGGTGTACCCCGCCGACCACGGCGCCTCCAAGAGAACGACGCCGTCGCTCTGACGAACGAACGTGACGTTCCACCCACCGGGCACTTCGAGGATTCCGTCGGCCAATTGGTGCGGCTGGCCGCTGCCCTCGTACCCGATCGGATACTCGTCGATCGCCTGGGGGTGCGGATGATCCCGAAGCATATCGGCGGGCAAGGTGAGCGTGGCGTCGTCGAGCCGGGGATTGAACTTGAGGTCGAGGATGAAGATCTGTTGGTCCGGCAAGTTCATCCGCGTCGTCGTCCATTCGCGCGGATACGAGATGCCGAACGGTTCGAGCGACCACGCGGAATAGGTAATGCTCGTCGACACGTCGCCCCAGGGATTGAGGAACACGTTGTAACGGTACGGATGGGTGAACGTGACCTTCCACGGGAGCCCGGCATCGGCATTGATGTAGAGCTGCACCAAACCGCCGTTATAATGGAACTCGAGCGTACGATGACGAACGCCGTGCAGGTAGACGTCCGAACCAAGGTGGAGGTCCGAGGCGCCGGCCGCAGTCAGTAACACCTGGTCCGGCTCGAAAGCAAACCGGTCGTCATTGTTCTCGACTTGGTAGCCCCCCGCGTACTGGAAGGTACCATCTTTCTTCGCAACGGCGCTGGTCTCGCCGTTGAGCACGACCGCGGACGACGCGGGCTGGTCGCCGGTCCACCAATGATCGGCTGCGTAGCCCTGGTGCGTCGATTCGATCCGCGCGCGGCGGCCGGCAAAATCGCGCATCTCGGTGATTCTGAAGTGATCGATGAAGTACGGGCCGGAGGGCCGTTCGGATTGCTCGACCATCTGACGTTCGCCGACCGCGCTAAAGCTCACCGCCTTGATCGCCCGGAGACGCTCTTCGCCGCCCATGGCCGTCATTGCGGCTCGTAAGACGTCGAGCGCGTTTCCCTGGGCCGCAGCGGGCAACGGGCCGGCGAGCCCCACGAACGTAACGAACGCAAGGATCGCACGTAAGCTCATTTCTCGTGTCGAGCGTCGACCGCATCGCACCGGTACGCGAAAATGTGAGGATCGTCTCCTCGCGCCGAATTTCACCGAGTTACCTCATACCGCTCGCTCTTGCGCTGCCTCCCGGGCTCAGACCGTGAGTTCTACAAAGTAGAACTGACGGTCCTGCTAGGCCGGCCGTTTTCGCAGCGAGCGCACGAGCGAGGCGCAGACCACGATCGTGAGTGCGAGCCGCGCGAATCGCCAATAGAAGTCGGGTTCCCCGAGCTCTCGGCGTTCCGGACCGAACACGGTGAAGAGCAGCGCCGTTACGACGAGCGCCGCATACATCGAGAGCGCCGCCGCGTAGGGCCGCGTCGCCGCGAGCGTGGCGGTCGCGACGATCGCGTGAGCCGCAAGCAGCGACTCAACGCCCGCACGCGACGCTGCCCCTTCACCCAAGATGACCGCCGCGCACGCTGTCAAGCCAAGGGCGACGGCGCGTAGCCGAGCGTCGCGAGCCGCGCTCTCGCACCGCAAAAGCGCAAGCGGTGCGAGCGAGGCGAACACATCGCGGTAAAATGCGGCGAGCGCTCGGCCCTCGCCCGCTTGTGGAGCGATCCGGCGGTAGCGTTCCTGAAGGTCGCCCTCGATGTCGTCTCGCAACCTGCTCGGCGCGACGAGCGCGAGCAGGATGTACCCGAGTGAGCGAAGCGTCATCCGACCCCGGGAAGACGGAGACCGCGCGACATCGATGCGATGGCCGCGCGTGTTACCGCGAGCGCATCGAAGGCGGAGCCGGTCAACGTATAGACGCGGCGTGGCCGGTGCTCGCGCGCTTCTCCGCCCGGCGTCACGCGGGATGAGAGCAGACCCTTGCGCTCGAGGCGCTCGAGCGTCGTATACACCGCGCCGGTCGAGACGGTCCGCCCCGTTCGTTCGATGATTTCGTCGCGAATCGGCAGTCCGTATGCTTCATCCCCGCAGCGCAGCACGGCTAGCAGTACGAGGTGCTCGAAGTCTCCGAGAAAAGTGCCGCGACCCACGATACGAGTACTCCGCCTCCCGCAATCTTCGGCAAGCTCGAAGCTGGCCGGTTCCGTGGCGGTTTCGGCAGCCCTCCCAAGGGGCGCGTTTGCGGGCGAGCGGGCCCCTCTCAGCCCGCGATGAAGTTCAACGTTCGCCGAACGATATCAGTCCACGGGTCCGCTATCGGGTAGGCTGCGCATGATCTCGTGCGCGATCGTATTGGCGTCCTCACCATCGGCGAGTTGGACCGCGATGCGCGGGAAACGTTCGCCACGCGTCTCGACGACCAGGGCGTCTTTGGCACCGCTCACGTCGGCGAAAATCAGGCCCTCCGGGTTAGCGAACACGCCCGCCGACTTGTAGAAGCCCGCATTGAGGCCTTCGAGCTTATACTGTAACTCCAGATCCTCGAAACTACTGACGAACGCATTGGTCACGTGCGCGAGCGGGATGTGAAACGAACCGTGAAAGGATAGCATCTGGTCGAGCAACGATAACTTGATCTCGAGCGAATCGCCGTCGATCCTCACCTGCGCCACGCGTCATCCTCCGAAAAATGAGAGACGGTCGGCTTCGCCACCGTAGTTTGGAGAGGCCTGCGTCACGCTCCCAACCGTCGTGCCGCTGCGGTGCTCTCCGGGTAAGGGCAAAGTTTCGTCCGCCTGGAACTGCTTCCGCGATGAAACGGTTCGCGCTGCTTGCGCTATGTCTATCCATCGCGGCCGGCCTCGCGCCGGCAGGCGCAAGCCCGCAAGCGGTGCCGGCCCGGGCGTTATCGGACGGGGAAGCGCGAGCGCTCGTGGCGCGAGCCGTGGCTCCGGTCATGAAACGGTATGGCATCCCCGGCATGGCGATCGGCATCAGCGTCGGTGGCCGGCACTACGTGTGCGATTTCGGCCTCGCTTCGAAAGCGACCGGTCGACGTGTCGAGGACTCCACGCTGTTCGAAATCGGGTCGATCGCGAAGACATTCACGGCGAGCTTGACCTCGTACGCGGAGCTGACTGGGAGATTGTCTCTCGAGGACGAGGTAAGTGCGGCCTTTCCTCCGTTGCGCGGGACGAGTTTCGACCGGGTGCGCCTCGTCGATCTCGCCACGCATACGTCCGGCGGCCTCCCGCTGCAGTTTCCCGACGGCGTGCGCAGCGACGCCGATGCGATGAGCTATTACCGGCACTGGAAACCATCGCACCCCGCCGGGACGTACCGGCTCTACTCCAACACCGGCATCATGCTGCTCGGAGTCGTCGCGGCACATCGCCTTGGCGGGCCGTTCGAAACGTTGATGCAGCGCAACGTGTTCGCGCCGCTGGGCTTGCACGATACGTATCTGGAGGTTCCCGCCGCCGCTTCTTTACGTTACGCGCAGGGATACACCGATGCCGGCAAGCCCAGGCGTATGTCGCCTGGCCCCCTCGCTCCGGAGGCCTACGGGATTCGAACGACGGCACCCGACATGCTGCGTTTCATCGACGCCAATATGGCAGCGCCGCAAGCCGGCGACGTCCTGCTGCGAGCGATTCGCCGGACGCACACCGGTTACTATCGTATCGGGGCGATGACGCAAGATCTGGTCTGGGAACAGTATCGTTATCCGCTGTCGCTTTCCGACGTGCTGCGAGGAAATTCCGACGATATGATCTTCGAGGCAAATCCTGCGGCGAAGCTCGACCCGCCGTTGCCCCCCGGCGCTGACGTGCTGATCGATAAGACGGGATCCACGAGCGGCTTCGCCGCCTACGTGGCGTTCGCTCCGGAGCGAAAAATCGGGATCGTACTGCTGGCAAACAGATCGTATCCGATTGCAGCCCGCGTGGCCGCAGCCTATCGTATTCTAACCGCTCTCGTACGCGGCGAATAGGCGGCACGCCCGGCGCCGGCCGCGTTCGCATCGCTCGACGCCCCAAAGGAAACGCTCGCTCGGGGTCCGCACCAGAGAGCCATGGCACGCTCGATCGGACTCCCTCGCTTATCGCTCGCGCGCGGACCCGTTGGTTTGCCGGCGCTTTTCATCGCGGCTCTGCTCGCAGGCTGCAGCGGCGGGTCATCGACCTTGACGCCCGCCGATAACGCCGGCGCAGGCTCTGCAGCGGCCAAGCATGCTTCGTTGACGCTGCGCATCAAGATTCCGCCGAAACACGCTGCGCAAGGTGCGCATGCACCGAAATACGTGTCGCCGGCGACGCAGTCGATCGCGATCAGCTTCACGCCCGCGGCCGGCGGTAGCGCGCAGACTTTCAACCAAAATCTCACGCCGTCGACCCCAGGCTGCGTCGCGAGCCTCGTCTCACCGCTGATCTGCACCGTCACGCTTTCCGTCGGGCCGGGCAACTACGTGGCGACCTTCACCACGTACGACGGCGTGCTCGACGGTAACGACGCTCCGCAGGGCAACATTCTCTCGGAGAACCAAGGCGTCGCGGTAACCGTCGCTTCCGGAAAGACGAACGACGTGAACGTCACGTTGCAAGGCGTTCCGGTTTCCGTCGCGATCGCCGCCGTCGGCGGAACGGCGTCTGCGCGGGGCGCGACGGCCTTCACGATCGATAAGTGCTTTACCACGCAGAAGTTCGAGATCGTCGGCGTCGACGCGGACGGGAACTACATTCTCGGGCCGGGAGCGCCGACGGCCACGTTGACCGGAGGCACGGGTATCCTGACGATTGCCGGTCCCGCGCAGGCCAATCCCAACCTCTTTACCCTGACGCGCACGGGGCTCCCCGCCGGGTTGACGACGGTGGCTCTCAGTGCGACCTTGACGCCGGGCACCGGAGGGCCGCCTGCCGCACCGGCGACGACGCTCGCGCTCACCTTCAACACGAGTAACTGCGGAGTGGACTCGATCGTGGGGTCGGGGTTCAATACGCCCGTCGATGCGGTAAGCGACGCGCACGGGAACGTGTACGTTGTGGACGCAGCCGCCGGGGTCGAGGAAGTCGCGAATGGCGGCACGACCGCCGTGCCCGTGGCGCCGGGCCACTTCACGACACCGACGGCGCTAACCATCGATCAGAGCGGCGATCTCTTCGTGACGGACGCCACGCTCGAGTCGGTCCAGGAAATCTCCGCGAGCCGGGCGGTCACGACCGTTGCGACCGGCTTTGTCTTTCCAACCGGAATCGCGATAACGCCGGGCGGCAATCTCTACGTAGCGGACTCTGTGGCCAACCGCGTCGAGCTGATCCCGCGCGACGGTAATGGGGTACCCGTCTCGGTTGGAACCGGGTACGAAGCCCTTTCCGGTGTGGCGCTCGATGCGAACAACATCGTTTACGTCGCGGACCAGGACCTCGGAATTCTCGAGGTAGAGCCCGGCGGCTCGCTCCAAACGATTGCTTCCGGCAACGCCTTGATCCTCCAGCCGTTCGGGATTGCCGTCGACCCGGTCGGCAACATCTATTTCTCCGATCTCGCCCTCGGCGCCGTCAATAAGATCGCGCCGGACGGTACGGTCACGGCCTTCGCCTCGAATCTCGCCGAGCCTGAGGGCGTCTTCGTCGCGCCGAACGGCGACATCTACGTCGCTGATGCGAACGGTCCCGCCGTGCATCGCTACCGGTAAGTCGGCAGCAGCGCGCGCAACTGCGGCTCATCGATCTTCCCCATCGCGTTGCGCTGTAGCGCGTCGATCCGGGAGACTGCTTTCGGCACCTTGGCCGCCGCGATGCACGGCACCGAGGCGCAAACGCAAACTTTTCATGCAGGGAAGTCGTAAGCTCGTCTACCCCTAGTCAACCGCCTCTCGACCACGTCGTTTGCGCCTACCTTCATCCTGGGCGGCGCGATCGCGCCGGAGACGAAACTCAACGTCGAGGTCGCGGGCAGCACCGCGAACGCCCCGGTACGGGAGGACAGTACTTCGATAACCCGTTCCTGCAGCACCAGTTCGCGAGATTCGTACTCATCGACGTGGAGGTGGCGCAGCGCTTGACGGTCGTCAACGGAAGCACGCCCATTATTTTGGAGCGGGCGGTTCGCTCAAGCTCTGAAGCGCCGCCTTCAGGCCCGGACGAGCATCGCGCGCAACTGCGGCTTATCGACTTTGCCCATCGCATTGCGCGGCAGCGCGTCGATCCGGTAGACGGCTTTCGGCACCTTGAAGCTCGCGAGCCGCGTCCGAAGCGCCGCTTCGATTGCCGCCGCATCGAACGAATCGTCGCACTCCACGAAGGCGACGGGAACCTCGCCGCGCGCGGGATCGGGCCGGCCGACGACGGCGCTCGCGCGGATGCCCGGCAGCCGGAGCAGCTCGTCCTCCACCTCGCGCGGGTACACGTTGAAGCCGCCGGTGATGATCAGTTCTTTCGTGCGCCCGACGATCGCATAGCCGCGCTCGGGATCGAAGGTCGCGAGATCGCCGCTGCGATACCAGCGCACGCCCGCCGCGTCGGTGAAGAAGGCGGCCGCGGTTCCGTCGGGATCTTGCCAATACCCGGCGCAAACGTTCGGCCCGCTCACGAGGATCTCGCCGATCTCACCGGCCGCGACCTCGCCGTCATCTTTACCGCCGAGCCGCACCGCAACGCCGGGGAACGGAAAGCCCACCGTGCCCGCGTACCGCGGTCCGTCGTAACGATTGGTTAGCGCGAATCCGAATTCGGTCGAGCCGTAGCGTTCCAAAATCGAGGAGCCGAAACGCCGCGCGAACGACTCGTGAACCGCCGCGGGCAGCGCCGCCGACCCCGAGACGAAGAGTCGCACCCGCGAGAAATCCGAGGCTTCGTTGCGTTCGAGGAGCCGCACGTACATCGTCGGGACGCCGAAGAACAGCGTCGCGCCGCCGCTTTGTAGCGTGGTCGCGACGTCGTCTGCGTCGAAGCGTTCGCGCAGCAGGATGCGGGCCCCGGCCGCGAGCGTGCCGTTGACGCCCGCGCACAAGCCGTGCACGTGGAAGAGCGGTAGGGCCAGCAGCAGCGCGTCGTCGCGAGTCCAGCGCCAGGCTTCGTTCAGCTGCGAAGCGATCGCGGCGAGGTTGCCGTGCGTCAGCATGGCGCCCTTGGCGCGTCCCGTCGTGCCGCTCGTGTAGACCAACAATGCGAGGTCGCCGGGTTGCGGGCTCGGAAAGGTTGCGATGTCACGGTCGAGCCGTGCGTCGTCCGCCGCAACGGCGACGTCGGTGAGGCGAAGCCGCGCGGCGCGCAACGTATCGCCGAGGTGCTCCGCAGCAGCGTCCGAACAGGCGATCAACTTCGCGCCGGAATCGCTAACCACGCGCGCGAGATCCGCCTCGCGATAGAGCACGTTAGCCGGAACCGCGACGGACCGAGCACGCAAGATACCGAGGTATGCATAGACATAGGCGAGCGAGTTCTCCGCGTAGAGTGCGACCCGGTCGCCGGGGAGCACGCCGCGCTCGCGAAGCAGCGCCGCAACTCGTCGCGACGCCGTTTGCGACGAGGCGTACGAAACGTCATCGATCGCCGGTGCGTCCGGCGCGACGGCGGCGCGAGCGTCGAGCGATTCGAGGATGGTCATGGGCTGATCTCCGAGGGCGAGGAACCAGTCCCTCTTCCGACCGGCAACCGCGCGGGGAATTTCGCCTCGGGCAGCGGCGTCTATCACCGTACGCACCGGCTTCGGCGTTCGGTTTAGAAGCGGCCAAGCAGGGTAGATGTGCCGCAAGCATGATCCGGGGAACTCCTTCGTCCCGACCCGCCTCGCGTCACCCGCGGCACCACTCGTCACATGCTGGAGCGCCGGTCTGAGGCAGTCGTGGCTCGCGTAGATCCGAGCCCCGGCGCGGCCTTCACGATCACCGGGCGCAACCAAGTTTCGCCGATCATGGCGGAACTGGTCGCGCGTACGGACTGGGCCCGGACGCCGCTTGGGCCCATCGAGGACTGGCCGCTTGAACTCCGCACCACCGTCGATACCGTGCTTGCCAGCCGGTTCCCGATGGTCTTCTGGTGGGGGCCCGAACTCATTCAGCTCTATAACGATGCGTATCTCCCGATCATGGGCGGTAAGCATCCGGCTGCCTTCGGTCAGACCGCGGGCGAGTGTTGGGCCGAGATCTGGGATGCGATCGGACCGCAAATCGACTCCGTCTACCACGGCGGTCCGGCAACCTGGAACGAAGACGTGCTGCTCGATATCAACCGGCACGGCTTCGTCGGCGAATCCTATTTCACGTGGTCGTACAGCCCGCTCCCCTACGCGTGGGCGCCGAGCGGCATCGGCGGCGTGTTGTGCACGGTGCAGGAAACGACCGAGAAGGTCATCGGCGAGCGTCGCATTCTGCTCCTGCGCGACCTCGCCGCGCATGGTACGGAAGCCAAGAGCGCGGAGGAAGAGTGCCGCGTCGCCGCCGCCACACTCGCTCGATACGCGCGCAGCGTGCCGTTTTCGCTCGTCTATCTTATCGATGAAACGGGCCGAACCGCCCACTTGGCCGCGCATTCGGGAATCGACGGCGACGACGCGAGGACGGCGCCCGCGACGATCGATTTGGAACGCGACGACGCAACGGCGTGGCCGTTGCGCGAGGCCTTGCGCGAGAAAGGCGTCGTCGTAGTCGACGAGCTCGACCGGTTGCTCGCGCGCGTGCCGCCCGGGCCGTGGACGGAGCCGCCCCGCCAAGCCGTGATCGTTCCGATTCAGTCCGGTTTGCTGAACGAATCCGCGGGGTTTCTGGTTGCGGGCGTAAACCCGCGCGAGCCCTTCGACGAGCGTTATCGGAGTTTCTACGAACTGATCGCGGGTCAGATCGCGTCGGCCATCTCCAGCGCCCGCGCGTACGAGAACGAACGTAAGCGAGCCGAAGCTCTCGCGGAGCTCGATCGTGCGAAGATCGAGTTCTTTTCCAACGTCAGCCACGAGTTCCGGACGCCCTTGACGTTGATGCTCGGACCACTCTCGCAACTGCTGCGCGATGCCGAGCCGGAGGACGCACCGTTACTGCATACCGCGCACCGCAACGCGTTGCGCCTGCTCAAGCTCGTGAACACGCTCCTCGAGTTCGCCCGGTTGGAAGCAGGACGCGGTGAGGCGACGTTCGTCGAGACCGATTTGGGGGCGGCGACTCGGGACCTCTGCAGCCTCTTCCGTTCGGCCGTCGAAAGCGCGGGGCTGCGTTTCGAGGTCGACGTCGATCTTCGCGACCCGGTCTACGTCGACCGGTCCATGTGGGAGATGATCGTTCTCAATTTACTTTCGAACGCGCTGAAGTTCACGCACGACGGCAAGATCGCGCTCGGCTTGCGGGCGCGCGACGGCGCCGCGGAACTCCGCGTCTCCGATACGGGGATCGGCATACCCGCCGTCGACTTGCCGAAAGTATTCGAGCGCTTCCGCCGCGTGCGCGGCGCCCGCTCGCGTTCGCACGAGGGAAGCGGTATCGGGCTCGCGCTCGTCGACGAGCTCGCGCGCTTGCACGGCGGTTCGATCGACGTCGAGAGCGAGGTCGGGCGGGGCACGACCTTCACGGTGCGGATTCCGCTCGGGCGCGAGCATCTCGACCCCGCCAAGATCGGCGACGCCGTACGCACGAACGCCTACGCGAGCGTCGTCGACCAATACTTAGCCGATGTCGATTCGACGATCGGAAGCGCGGACGCCGGACTCGAGCGAACCGCCGAAGGTTCGCGCTCGGAGAGCGGCCTCACGGCGGCGCGCGTCCTGCTGGCCGACGATAACGGTGATTTACGGAGTTACGTCTCGCGCGTGCTCGCGAAGCAGCACGACGTCGTCGCCGTGCGAAACGGCGTCGAAGCGCTCCGTGCGCTTCGTGAAAGCCGCTTCGACCTCGTCGTGAGCGACGTCATGATGCCTGAAATGGACGGCTTCGAGCTGGTCGACGCGATCCGCCGCGATCCGGCTTTGGAAACGCTGCCCGTCATCATGCTGTCCGCGCGCGCCGGCGAGGGCTCGGCGGTCGAAGGCCTCACGCGCGGTGCCGATGACTACTTGGTCAAACCGTTTTCGTCCGAAGAACTCCTGGCGCGCGTGTACGCGCAACTGAACGCGGCGTCGATCCGCGAACGCGCCACGCGCGATCTGCGCGCCAGCGAGCAGCGTTTCCGGACGCTGACCGCCTCGATGCCGCACATCGTCTTCGAGGGCGATCCGATTCGCGGCGTCACGTTCTTGAGCGAAGCGTTTGCTACGTACACCGGCCTCGCCGCCGACACGGGTTACGGCCGCGGCTGGCTCGACCTGGTCCATCCCGACGACGCCGTCACCACCGCAACGTGTTGGCAAACCGCGCTCGACCGGCACGAGAGCTTCGTTAGCGAATTCCGCCTGCGGCGCGCCGACGGCGAGTATCGCTGGCACGTGGCGCGCGCCTTGGTGCAGCCGGAAGACGGCGCTGCTCCCGTACGCTGGACGGGCACGATCACGGACATTCACGAGATCCGGCGCTCGGCGCAGGAGCGGGCCTTCCTATCCGATGCGAGCCGGATACTCGCGCAATCCCTCGATCTCGAGACGACCCTGCAGAGCTTGGCACACATCATGATTCCGTTCTTCGGGGACTGGTGTCAGATCGATCTGCGCACCGACCGGGGCATCCGCACGGTAGCGATCGTACATCGCGATCCGGCGAAGCATGCACTCGCGCAGCCCTTCGTGGGACGCGTTCACCTCAATCGCGATGCCTCGCGCGCGACGCCGTACGCGATTCGAACGGGTCGCAGCGACGTGATCGAAAACGTTCGCGCGGTGGCGCGCGAAGTCGTCGATAACGATGAAGAGTTCGGGGTCTACGAGCAATTGGGTCTCGGTTCGTGCGCGAGCATTCCGCTCGTGGCGGAGGGGAGAACGCTCGGGGCGATCGCGGTGGTGTACGGCGAGTCGACGCGGCGTCACAGCGTCGAAGATCTGCCGGTGCTCGAAGAGCTCGGCCGGCGCGCGGGCGTAGCCGTGCTCCGGGCCAGCGAATTCGAACGGGAGCACCGCGTCGCGCAATCGTTCCAAGAGGCCTCGTTACCGGCGGATTTGCCGACCTTGCAGGGCGCCACGTTCGACGCCGTGTACGTTCCGGCCAACGACGAAGCGCAGGTCGGCGGCGATTGGTACGATGCGGTCCGCTTGACCGACGGTCGCGTCGTCGTCTCCATCGGCGACGTGGCCGGCAACGGTTTGCGGGCCGCGGTCACGATGGGCAACATGCGTCAGATCATCCGAGGCATCGCGCAGGTCCACGCCAACCCCGCGCTGATGCTGGACGCTGCCGACCGCGCGCTGCGTCTCGAACATCCGGACCGGTTCGTCACGGCGTTCGTGGGCGTCTTCGATCCGGTGACGTCGTCGTTCTCGTACGCGTCGGCGGGGCATCCGCCGCCGATGGTACGCAGCCCGGACGGGACGGTCGAACTCCTCTCGGACGGCGGTTTGCCGCTCGGTCTGCGACAGGGTGCCAAACAGAGCGGCGATACCGTGTATCTGCATCCCGGCGCGGCTCTCGTCTTCTACACCGACGGCCTGACCGAGGCACTTCGCCGGCCGCTCGACGGCGAAGAACGCGTGCGCGAGATCCTGCACGACGGAGCGATCTTGAAGGTTCCGCATCCCGCGCACGCACTCCGCGATGCCGTGTTCGCGGGCGAACCGCCGAAGGACGACGTGGCGATCCTGGTCATGAAAATCGCCACGGAAGATTCCGGTTGCGCGGGCGGTGGGGAGACGATCCAACGCTGGTATTTCGATGCGAACGATGCGGCCGCCGCGCAGGCCGCGCGTCGCGAATTCACCGCGGGGCTGCGCAAACGCGGCGCCGACGTCGAATGCATCCATCGCGCCGAGGTCGTGCTCGGGGAACTCGTCGGCAACGCGGCGCGGTATGCGCCGGGCCGCGTCGAGGTGAGCGTCGATTGGAGCGGTGCGACGCCGGTGCTGCACGTGCTCGATCGGGGTCCAGGCTTCCATCACGTTCCCGCGCTGCCGCGCGACGTCTACAGTGAATCCGGTCGCGGCCTCTTCATGATCGCGAAGCTCAGCGACGACTTCAGCGTCTCGAAACGCTCCAAGGGGGGTAGCCACGCGCGCGCGGTGATCTCGCTGTTCCGGCGCCCGTTCCGCCGGTAGGTCCGTTTGCGTTGCACAAAGCATGCTCTTGCGAACCGTGAGTGTGCGCGCGCCAACGTACTCGCGTTCCCGCGCGATCTGGGTGGAGCTATCGCTTCGTCTTGACGCTTACTCGATGCCGAGCCGTATCGCGTACGGAACGAGCACCTCGGGGTCCGCGCCGTCGCCGCCGAATACGAAGATATCGTACGAGCCGGTGGCTGGGAGCCGGCCGGCCCAGCGGTGGCCCGCGACGACGGCGAGGCTGCGATCGCCGCTTGCGAGGACGACTTCGGGGCGCGCGTTCGCATACCGCAGGAGCGCGATCGTCGCGCGCTGGCCGCGGCGAGCGCGGAACACGTAATGGTCTCCAAACGTGCCGGCCGTGCTGCCGGTCAAGACCTGCGCCGAGGTTCCGGGTACGAATTCGACGATACGCTGATAGGGCCGGCGCTGCTCCAGAGGCACGTCGTAGACGCGCGTGAGCGAGGCCGAGAACGCGTAGGTGCGCCCGGTCCAGACGTAAGCGGATTCCAGGATCGTCGCCGGCGTCTCGTGGGTCGGCAGAATCGCCGTCCCGTCGTTTTTGACATCCGCTAACCCGGGGATCGTGACGCTACGAAGGACCCGGCGATACGTCGCCCCGCTTCGTTCGAAGATATAGATTCGCGTCGACTGTCCGAGCGCGAGACAGGCGTCGTTCGCTTCGGCAAGGGTCATTGGCACGCCGCCGCGCAGACGCACGTCGCGCAACGCGAACGCCCGGCTCACGTACGCTCGCGCCGTCGCATCTGATTCCCGTGCGCACGATGCGACATCCGGATCGCGCATCAGCGCGGCGATCAACGCGGTCGTCATTTCGATGCGAGACGCGACTCGATGCGCGCCAACCGCGCCGCGAGCGCGCGATTCTGCGCCGAGAGCGCACGCACGTCGCTTTCGGCGGTCGCGAGCTTGCGGTTGAGGGCTTTGACGGCTGCAAGCGCCACGCCGTCCTCGTCGATTGTCGTGATGTGCCGGTCGTCCTCGCCGACGTGGAAAGCGGCGTAGAAGTCCTGCGCCATCGGGCCCACGTGGCGCACGCCGGGTTCGCTGCGGTAGGTCCACTCCGTCACCGGCAGTGCCGCAACTTTGGCGAGCACCGTAGCGCCGTCGAGCGCGCGGATGTCGGTCTTCACGGTTCGGTCGCTGAGCGACGCCCACGATCCGCTGCCGGGAGCGAGTCGCACGCCGCTCGTCAACGCGGGATCGGAATAGAGCACGACGCCGCCGCTGGCGCGGACCGCGAAGACGTTCGAAGCCGTTACCTTCAATTGTGTGGCGCTGCCGGCATCGTCGCTCCATACGAAATCGCCCGTTGCGGCGGCCCACGAACCGGTGCCGGCCGCGAACGTATCCGGTGCGGTCGCCGCATTGCGAAGGCCTCCGGGAATCACCGCGTATGGGGCCGATGCGGAGTTATCGCCTCCTCCGCCGACGGACGCGTTCGCGGAGTCGACGTGGTTCGACGTTCCGCCTCCCACGAAGCCGCCCGCACCGGAGACGGAGTTCTGGCGCCCCGAGCCGATCGCAGCCCATTCGCCGGTCAGGGTGTTGGATTGGCCTCCGCCGATAAAACCGTATTCGCCCTGGGTCGCCGGGCCGCCCAGCGCGTTGCCCGATCCGCCCACGATCGACGCGAAGTCGCCGCCGTTACGATTTTGAAGGCCGCCGCCGATGAAGGCAGCTTGGCCGTCGGCGACCGCCGCGTTCGAGGCGGCGATGACGTTTGCCGTGCCGCCACCGATGACGGAGGCCGGCGCGGTGATCTGATTGCCCTGGCCGCCGCCGATGAACGAGACGTTGGAGTTTGCGTAGGGAGCGGCGAAGCTCAGGAGATTGGCGTACCCGCCAACGATCGCCGAGGCTCCCGACATTTCGACCTCGTTGTATGCGCCCCCGGTAATGGCGGCTTGAAAGGCTCCGCCGTCGCCGCCGACGATGTTGGCGACTCCGGACCCGATGAAACTGAGGTCGTCGCAGGATCGGTTGGCGTAGCCCGCCACGACCCCGGCGTAGCCTTGGTCATTTCCATCCGGGCCGGCCTTAAACGTATTGTAGCCGGCGTAATCTCCTACGCCCGAAAGACCGACGAAGCTCGCGAAGTCCGAAGTGCATCCGGTCGGGGTCGGTAAGCTCGAGGCGAACCTCGTGGCGCCTCGAACGGCGGGAAGCTGCTGCGGCCGCGTTCGATTAGCGCGCAACTCGGGCCCGACCTGCGCCGGCCGGACCGCCATGGCAGCGGAAACCGGCGCAATTGCCGCCGCAAAGAGTGCGGGCGCCATGCATATGGCGACGGCCCGGAAATCCTGTAAAGAACTCATATCACGCCCCTCGAATGTCGAAAGCTCAGACGAGCCTCGATCCGCGCCAGGCGCGCGGAGAGCGCCCGATTTTGAGCGTTCAGCGCACGCACGTTGTCCGCGAGTTTGACGTTGAGGGCCTTGACCGCGGCGAGCGCCACGCCGTCCTCGTCGATCGTCGTGATGTGCCGGTCGTCCTCGCCGACCTTGAAAGCCGCGTAGAAGTCTTGCGCCATCGGGCCCACGTGGCGCACGCCGGGTTCGCTGCGATAGGTCCACTCACTTACCGGGAGCGCCGCGACCTTCGCGAGGACCGCGGCGCCGTCGAGCGGGCGGATGTCCGTTTTCACGGTCCGGTCGCTGAGCGACGCCCACGAGCCGCCGCCGGGAGCGAGTCGCACCCCGCTGGTAAGCGTGGGATTGGAATAGAGCACGACCCCGCCGCTGGCGCGCACCAGGAATTCGTTCACAGCGCTCGATTTTAGCTGCTTCGCTCCGCCCGCCGCATCGCTCCAGACGAAGCTTCCCGTGGTTGCGGCCCATGAGTTCGTACCTGCCGCGAAGCTGTCCGGGCCGGATGCGGTGTTATAGCCTCCGCCCGGGATGGTCGCGAAGTTGCCGGTCGCGCTGTTGATAGCGCCCCCCGCTACGACGGCCTCGTCGCCCGACGCTATGTTATCGCTTCCCGCCCCAACGAAGGCGGCTGCGCCCGAGACCTTATTTCCATCGCCGCCGGCGAGCGCCGCCCATTCGCCGGTCAGGGTATTGGTTTGCCCGCCGCCGATGAAGCCGTACTGGCCGAGCGCGCCGGCACCGCCGAGCGAGTTCTTATCGCCACCGACGATCGAGGCAAAGTTGCCTCCGTTCCTGTTGCTGAGGCCGGCACCGATGAACGCGCTCTGTCCGTTCGTGGCTATCCCGTTGGAAGGCACGACCTGGTTATCGTATCCGGAGCCGATGAATGAGCCCGGCGAGGCGATCTGGTTGCGTGATCCCGCCCCGATGAATGACAAATCGGAGTTACGATATGGCGACGCGAAACTGAGCAGGTTGCCATACCCCGAAACGATCGCGCTTGCCGCGGACGTGACGGCTCCGTTGTAGGCGCCCGCAACGATCGCCGTCTGGTATGCGTCGTCGGACCCGCCGACGGTGTTGGCTTGGCCGGCTCCGACGAAACTCCAGTAGTCGCAGGCCTCATCGGTGCTCCCGCCGGCGACTGCCGAATACTTGTCCGCATAGTTTGCCGCAGTTGGTAAGCCGACGAAGCTTGTGTAGGTGCTGGTGCACCCGGTGGGAGTCCGCAGATTCAGGCCGATGCGGGTAGCCCCGCGGAGCGCGGGATGAGGCGAAAGCGTGGCGCGTTGGGTCGCCTGCGGCACCCGGGTCCGGACGGCAGCCGAGTCCGCGGGCAGGGGCGTCGCGAACACACCAACGAGTACGGGCGCGACGAAAGCCGCGGTGAGAGTACGAGAAGCGTTCATCAGTCATTCTCCTGTGCGTTCCATTTTGCCGTACACCCCGTCCCAAAGTCGTCCCGCGCCGCCGTCACGGCGCTCCGGCCTCAGCTCCCCAACGGGTTCGGGTCGCGCCAGGCGCGTTCGAAAGGCAGCCGCCAGGCATGCGGCGCGACCAACTGATGAATGGACTTCGGTCCCCACGACCCGGGCGGGTAGAGGCGCACGGGCGGCGGCGACTCGAGTAGCGGGATCGAGATCTCCCAAAGCCGTTCGATGCCCTCGGCCGTGGTGAACAGCGTGTGATCGCCGCGCATCGCGTCGAGGATCAAGCGTTCGTAGGCCTCCAGCACTTCGCCGATGAGGGCGGTATCGTGCATTGCGAACTGGAGGCTCAGCTTGTCGAGCCGCATGCCCGGCCCCGGCCGCTTACCGTAAAACGATAGCGACATCTTGGAGGCATCCGCGAGATCGAAGGTGAGGTGATCCGGGCCTTCGGCGCCGATGCCCGAACCGGCGGGAAACATGCTCTTGGGCGGTTCGCGGAAGGCGATCGAGATAATGCGCTGACCCTCGGCGAGCCGCTTGCCGGTGCGCAAGAAGAACGGCACGCCGGCCCAGCGCCAGTTGTCGATCCAGCACTTCAGCGCGACGAACGTATCGGTATCGGATTCCGGGTCGACGCCTTCTTCCGAGCGATATCCCGTGTATTGGCCCCGCACGACGTCCTTGGGATCGATCGGGAGCAGGCTGCGGAAGACCTTATTCTTTTCCTCGCTGATCGGCCCGGGCTCGAGCGAAGTCGGCGGTTCCATCGCCATGAACGCAACGATCTGGAAAAGATGCGTGACGACCATGTCGCGATAGGCGCCCGTCTGTTCGTAGAAGGCCGAGCGTTTTCCGAGGCCCAGCGTTTCGGGCACGTCGATCTGCACGTGATTGATGAAGTTCCGGTTCCAAATCGGTTCGAAGAGGCCGTTGGCGAAGCGGAACGCCAGGATGTTCTGCGCGGGCTCCTTGCCCAGGAAGTGGTCGATCCGGAAGATCTGCTCTTCGCTGAAGACCTCGTGCAACTCGGTGTTGAGCGCTCGCGCGCTCGCGAGGTCGGTTCCAAACGGTTTCTCCATGATGATCCGCGAGCGTTCCACGAGCCCCGCGTCGGCCAAGAGGTGAACGGCCGGTAGCGCCGCGCTCGGCGGAACGCTCAAGTAGTGAACGCGGCGGCAGTCGTCGCCCAGGGCCGCTTCCGCGCGCGCGACGGCGGCCGCCAAGGTTTCGGCGCCGGCCGCGAGCGGCACGTAATCGAGGATTGCGGCGAAACTCTCCCAATGCGCTTCGTTGAGGTGCCGGCTGAAGAAGCGATCCAGCGCTTCGCGCGCGAGGGCGCGAAAACCGTCGGCATCGAGGCCGTCGAGCGAGACGCCGATGATCCGGCAACCCGGAATGAAGCCCGCGCTAACGAGGTGGAACAGCCCCGGCAGCAGTTTGCGCTGCGAGAGATCACCCGTTGCGCCGACCAGCACCACGACCTGCGGAAATTTTGGACCGACCCCGGGCGCTATCTTTTTCAACGCGTGCCCCCCTCGGCATCGATGGAGGTATGCGCGTTCGCTCGCTTGCGGGGAGCACCACTCGACGACTGCACAAGAGCGGGTGAGGCTTTGCTGCCTCTAGCCAAGAGGGAGCGGGCGGGTGCTAGTAGATCATCGGTCCACAGCTCGACGAATTCGTCCAGGTTCCGCCGCAATCGTAAAGCGTGATCTCCGTGTTGTAGCCGTAGGCTTGGCCCAGCATCAGATACTCGGAGAGCGTGATCCGTCCGGCCACGTAGTGCTGGACCACCGTCGCGGTGATCGATTGCGAGTACGGCGGGGTGGCTGAAGGCGCCGGCGACGGGGTTGGGCTCGGCGTCGGTTTCGGCGTGGGGGACGGCGCTGGAGACGGTGTCGGAGTGGGACCGCCGCTCGGGGTCGCGGTCGGCGCGGGCGTGCCGGTGCCGCCCTCGAGGTGTTTGACCATCGCGTCGATCGCGGCCATCTGGATGCCGGACTTCAGCGCGTAACTGCTGTTCGTGTAGCCCCACCAGTCCCAGCAGCCGTTGGGGTTACTGCTTCCCGTCGTCTGATACGGATAGAGCACGATGATGCCGTTCGTGTCGGCCCACTGATCGAGGCCCGATTGCGTGACGAACTCATCGTTGATGACGGCTTGGTATTGCTCGCAGCCGTCGAGCGCCACGACGAGCGAACACGTCTTCCCGGCCGCGCATGTGGACGGAACGAAGACCCAGCCGTTGGTGTCGAAATCGTTCGAGCCGCCGCCGAAGGGCGTCTGATCGAAGTTGATCAGCGAACCCGTCAGCGTTCCGGTATTCTTCGCGCTCAGCGTTCCGAGGAATTTCGTGAGCCACGTCTTCTCGGAATCGTAACCGCTGCAATCGATCATATAGGGGCTACCGAGCGTCCCGCAGGCGTTCGCCCCGTAGGGCGATTCCCAGCCGTGTTCCGCCGCGTAGGAATTATCGTAGGTAACGGACGCGCCGTATTTCTGATACTCGGTTTGCAGGTCGTTCATCGTCTTCTGCGGGACGACCGTATCGCCGGTTCCGGACCAGAGGTACACCGGCTGTCCGCTCATATTGCTGACCGGGTCCATACCGGCCGTGTTTTGGTTGGCGTTGATGAAGGCTTCGGACGGTGCGAGCTCGCTCGTGTAGAGTCCCGCGCCGCCGCAATCGATGTCGGCGGTCGTCTCGCTATCCTGGCCGCAATAGTCGGGGCCGCCGGCGTAGATCGCGGCGCCCTTGAATGTCCCGGAATAGGCGAAGTGCAGCTGCACGGCCATGAAACCGCCCGACGAAATTCCCGACACGTAGACGTGGCTCGGGTTCACGTTGTAGGTTCCGAGCGTCGCAACGCTCTGCGCGTGCCGCCGGACGTGGCCGGCCTCCGGCAGCGCCCCCGGGGGCGAGCCGGTTCGACCGCTGCAGCCGCTGACGATTGCAAGCGCGGCAAAGGCGAAGAGAACCGGATTCGAGCGCATGGAGCCTCCTTGCCCGGGCGGCGAACGACCACAAGTGTCATTCAGAAATCGACAGGGAGCATGGAATTACTTTTCATGCCTGTCGAAGCCCGACGTTATTCGTTGCCCGCTCGAAACCTCTCGGCGCAAAAACGAGGGGACGAAGCGCTCGCGCTCCGTCCCCTTCGGCATGCCGTGCGGTATCGTTACTTAAAGGGATGCGGCGGCGGCGCCACCTCGTTCGCATCGAGGGTCTTCACCAGTTGCGGTTCCGAACCCGAGAGCTTGGCCAGATACATCGGCTGAAGCACGGCGTGATCCGATCCGCGAATCGTCTCGCGGCCCTTCGGCGCGTCGAAGCTCCAGTCGTTGAGGGCGGCGGTCGTCTTGGCCGGATCGTCGCCGTCGGCTTTCTCGACCGCGTGCACGATCATCTGCGCGGCGACGAAACCGTCGGGATCGAAAAGATCGGGTACTTTCCCTTGCTTCTTGAGCGCGTCGATCAGGAAGTCGTTGGCTTTGGTTTTCGGCGCTTGATAGAAATAGTACGACAGGAACGTGATCTTCGACTCGACGGGTTTGAACGTCGCGTACGAAGCACGATCGGCGAGGCCGGTCACGACTTTGGTCACGCTGAAAACGCCTTGATCGTCGAGCGTCTTGAAGAGCGCTTCGCCCGTCGCACCGGCCCAGGCAACGAAGAGCAGGTCGGGCTTCGCGTCCTTGATCTTCTGTGCGAACGGGGCGAAGTCGCTCGCCGAGAGCGGCACGTAGAGGCTGGAAACCGTCGCGCCTTTTTCCGTCCCGAGCACGGCTTCGACGGCCTTGAAATTCGCCTGACCGAAGGCGCCGTCTTGCGCGAGCACCAGCACGCTCTTGCCGTGCAGGTTGCCGACCGCGGTGCCGGCCGTCGCGACGTCCTGGTAGGTTTGCCGGCCGGACCGGAACGTGTAGGCGTTGTCCCCGGTGATCGCGTCGGCTGCGGCGGGACCCGAAATGAACAGCACTTTATTTTCCGCCGCTAACGGCGCGACTTGCAGCGCGACGCCCGACGACGTGGAGCCGGCGATGATCTTGGTACCGCCGCCGATCAGTTCTTTCGCGGCGGCGACGGCCTTCGACGGATCGCCCGCGTCGTCGCGCTCCGTGACCACGATCTTGTGGCCGTTGGCCATGCCGGTGCCATGCGTCGCGTAATCGAGACCGATCGCGAAGCCCTCGGCATACTGCGCGCCGTAACCGCCCAGTAAGCCGGTTTTCGAATAGATCAAGCCGACGTTGACGGGCGCTTTGTCGGCGGCCGTGGCGATCTCCGGCCGGACGGTGCCGGAGACGGTCAGAACGGCCGCCAGCGACGCCGCGGAAAGCGCCGCGGCAATCGAGCGTTGTTTCATGGTAAGAATCCTCATGAGTCCGGGAATACTACAGTTCCCGGGCGTCATTCAACGGCGCGCCTCCAATTGCTGCGTCGCCGGCGCTCTTTGCACCAGAGGCGGTTCGCATGTAGGAGGAGCGGGCGCGACCCGGAACGCATCGTGCGGCGTGCAACTGGAAACCCGCGGGCTCGGGCTGCGCATCGGCGCGGTGCCGATCGTCGATGATGTCTCGCTCGACGTCCGGTCCGGCGAGTTCCTCGTCATCATCGGGCCCAACGGCGCGGGTAAGACCACGCTCTTCAACCTGCTCTCCGGCGTCACGCGGGCCACGGCGGGTTCGATCGCGCTCGGCGGCGTCGACGTCACGGCCGCACCCCCGCACCGGCGCGCACGTCTGGGCCTGGGCAGGACCTTTCAGACCTCGACGATCTTCCCGGCGCTCACGACGCTGGAGAACGCGCGCATCGCGGCACAGGCGGCGCTCGGCGGAAACGGCGCCATCTGGCGCTCCGCCGATCGCCCTGGGCCGGCGCTGGAACGAGCGCACGCGGTGCTCGACACGGTCGCGCTGGGCACGCGCGCCGGCGTCACGGCGGGTTCGCTTTCACACGGCGAGAAACGCAAGCTCGACCTCGCGATCTTGCTCTGCGGCGAACCCAGCGTCATCCTGTTGGACGAGCCGACCGCGGGCATGGCCGCGGAAGACGTTGAGGACATGGTCGGTCTCGTAGCCGCGATCCATCGCGACCAAAGGAAAACCGTGCTGATGGTCGAGCACCGGATGGACTTGGTGCTCGGCCTCGCCGACCGTATCGCCGTCATGCACCACGGTGCGCTGCTCGCGATCGACACGCCCGAGCGCATCGTCGCGAACGAAACCGTGCAGTCCGCGTATCTCGGAGATCCGCTATGAGCGAGCGGCCCGTGTTATTGGAGGTTCGCGACTTCAGCGTCTCGCTCGGCGAGTCGGCGATCGTGCACGGCGTCTCGCTCGACGTTCGCGCCGGCGGCATCACCGCGCTCCTGGGTCGTAACGGCGCCGGCAAGACGACGTTGTTGCGCGGCATGCTCGGCCTCGTGGCACGCACGGGGAGCGTGCGCCTCGCCGGCGAGGAACTGACGGCGCTACGCGCGCACGACGTGATCCGGCGCGGCATCGGCTACGTGCCGGAAAATCGCGACGTCTTCGGCTCGCTGACCGTCGCGGAAAACCTGCGCCTGGCGGAGCGCCCGGGCGCGACCTTGCGTTACGACGCCGTTTACGAACTTTTCCCGGAACTGCGCGAACGGGCCGCGCAGCGCGCGGGGACGCTGTCGGGCGGCCAACAGCAGATGGTGGCGCTCGCGCGCGCGCTCCTCAACGCCGAGAACCGCGTGATGCTCGTCGACGAGCCGACCAAAGGGCTCTCGCCGCTGATGGTCAAGCGCGTGACCGACGCGCTCGCCGCCGCCTCGCGCGAAACGACGATCCTGCTCGTGGAGCAGAACCTCAGCGTCGCGAACCGGCTCGCCGAGGATGCGATCGTCATCGATCAAGGCCGCGTCGCCTTCACGGGCAACGTGAAGGAGCTGACCGGCGACCGGGAGCTCGCGCGACGTTATCTCGGAATTGCGGCGCACTGATGTCGACGCTCGTCTTATTGCTGGTCACCGGGCTCGGACTCGGCGCGCTCTATTTCCTGATCGCCTCCGGCCTGTCGCTCATCTGGGGCCTGATGCGGGTGCTCAACTTCGCGCACGGCGCGTTCGTGACGGTCGCGGCGTACGTCGCGTGGTCGGCGGCCCGCGCGCTACCCGGTGACTCGGCGTGGGGACACTGGCTGGTGTCGCTCGTGGTGGGCGTGCTGGTCGGCGGGGCGTTCGCGGCGCTGACGGAGATCGTGCTGATCCGGCCGCTCTATGCCCGGCCGATCGGCCAGGTGCTCGTGACGGTCGGCTTGGCGCTCGCGACGGTGGCGGTCGTGCAGGGCGCGTACGGAACGGACCCGTTGCAAGTCGCTCTGCCCGACGCGCTGACGAAGACGACGCCGATCTTGGGCGCGTTGATCCCGAATTCGCGGTTGGTCGTCATCGTCGCCGCGGCCGCGGTTCTCGTCGCGCTGTTGTTCTTCCTCAAACGCACGCGGTACGGGCTGATCGTGCGTGCGGGTGTGGATAACCGCGAGATGGTGACCGGGCTCGGGATCGACGTCCAAACCGCATTCACGCTGGTGTTCGTGATCGGTGGCATGGCTGCCGGTCTGGCGGGCGCATTGACCGCGACCTACGACGGCTCGATCGACCCCGGCCGCGGCACCTCGATGTTGATCTTCGCCTTCATCGTCGTCGTAATCGGCGGTCTCGGGTCGGTGACGGGTTCCGCGGTGGCGGCGGTGCTGGTCGCCGAAGTGCAACAGTTCTTGAATTTCTACGGCGCGTCGGGGACCGGGGATTTCGCCGTCGTGCTGCTGCTGGCCGGCGTGCTGCTCGTGCGGCCGGGCGGCCTCGGCGGGGCGGCACCGTGACGCGGCCCGTGCGTTTGGCGCTCCTGGGCGCGCTGGTCCTCGTGCTGGCCGCGATGCCCGCGCTCGGTATCACGATCCCGGGCCTTTTCGATGGTCCGCTCTCCTCGCCGGGCACGCTGAATTTGCTGGCCCTGTGCTTCGTCTTCGGCGCGCTCGCGCTGACCTACGATCTGATCTTCGGCTACGTGGGGCTGCTCTCGTTCGGGCACGCGCTCTATTTTGCGCTCGGCGTGTACGTGCCCGCGATCGCGCTCGCGCGCTTTCATTGGTCGCTGCCGGCCGCGCTCGCGCTGACGGCCGTCGTCGCGCTCGTCGTGCCCGCGATTCTCGGTGCGGTCTGCTTGCGCGTGCGCGACATTCCGTTCGCGATGGTGACCTTGGCCTTCGCCCAGGCCGGCTCGATCCTCGTGCTGCAGAACCCCTTCGACCTCACCGGCGGCGAGGAGGGTCTCGCGCTCGGCGGCGACGTGCTGCCCGCGGCGCTCGTCGGCGTGGCGAACACGCGTAACCTGTATTGGCTCGCGCTGGCCTTTCTGATCGTCGTGTATGCGATCGCGTACGTGGCGGTCAATTCGCCGCCGGGCCGCATCTGGCAGGCGATCCGCGAGAACGAGAAGCGGGTCTCCGTGATCGGGCTCGACGTCTACCGCTTCAAGCTCGGCGCGTTCGTGTTATCGGCCTTTCTGGCCAGCGCCGCGGGCGTCGTGTACGTGCTCTTGCAGGGCGGCGCGAATCCCGGCGTCACCTCGGCGAACTTCACGCTCGCGCTCCTGGTGATGGTGGTGCTCGGCGGCGTGGGAACGCTCTGGGGTGCGGTGCTGGGCGGCGTCGCCTACGAATATCTCGACTTCCGGCTGGTCGGCTTCGCGAACGCCGGCGTCGTTCAGAGTCTGCCCGCATTCTTCCGCATACCGCTCTCGGAGCCGCTCTTCGTGCTCGGCGTGCTCTTCATCGTGCTCGTGATGTTCTTCCCGGGCGGTCTCGGCGGCGCGCTGCAACGCTTCAGTGCCGCTCGCATCAGCGGTAAGGCGACGTCTAGTTAGCGCTGCGGAGCGCCTTCTTCAGGAGCTTTTCGAGCACCGCGCGGTCGACGTCGGCGAGGCGTTTGATGTAGAGGCAGCCTTTGCCGGTCTTGTGCGGACCGAGCTGCGCGAGCAGTTCGGCGTTCGCGTCGAGGCTCGAGCCCACGTAGAGCGTCAAGGCGCTCTTCCGGGAAGAGAAACCGATGCGGGGCATCGTGCCTTCCCGGCCGTCCGCGTAGAGGTAGGTGTGCGTGCCGAAACCCACGATCGCCGGTCCCCACATCGCCGGCTTCTCGCCGCTCACGCGCCCGAGCGTCGCGACCAGTTCTCGGCAATCCATCTTTCGTTGCGGGTCGTCTACCGCCTCGAGGTAGGCATCGACGCTGAGCGCCGTCGGTTTCGTCTTGATATCGGCCACGCGAAATCTCCTTATGCGAGAATATTGAGGTGGCGTCTCCACGTGCGAATGCCGGCGAAGATCGGGATGACACGACGCCCTCGCTCCGTCAGGCGATACTCGACGCGTCAGCGACCATCGTCGGTCGTATCCGGTGTCTTCGACAGCGGCTGCGCCGGGGCTTCGTCCATGATCAGGAGCGGGCCGTTCGTCCGTAAACTCGGCCAGCTGGTCGATCCCCGCAGCACGAGGTCCGCAGCGACCGTGCCGATGTCGCCATCGGTCATCCACTTCGCGCCGGCGACGTTGCGCGATTCGGGGGTGTTCGCCGGACCATTGACCACTAACTCGAGAATTCGCGGACCCGTTCCGCTCGACTCCGCCGCGAGGACGCGTGTGAGCATGAGTTGTCCGGCGGCCGCGATCGACATCAACCCGGCGCCGGGCACCGGCGCGTAGGCGGCGCCGCCTCCCAGCGCGAGATACGTGCTGCCCGCGCGTTCGCGCAGCAACGGAATAGCCGCGCGCGCGAAAGCGAAGTGACTCGTGAGCATCTCGTCGAGCACCGAGCGCCACTCGCCCGGTGCGAGGTCGAGGATCGGGCCGCTCGACCAGAAGCCGCGCCCGAGCGAGGCGATCGCCGCGTCGGCCCCGCCGAGCGCGCGGACTTGCGCGACGATGTCCTCGGCGCTCGCGAAGTTGCCGGCGTCTCCGCGAATCGTCAGCATTCTTGACTGCGCTTGCGAATCGAAGCCGGCGCGAAGTTCCGCGAGACGCTCCTCCGTGCGCGATGTTGCAATCACCCGGACCTCGCCGCTACCCAGCAGCGCGCCGACGATGCCGCGACCGATACCGCCGGCCGCGCCGGCGACGATGACCGTCTTCACTGCAGCGCCGCCTTCGAGGCCGAGTAGCTCGCGGCGACGAGCGTAAACACCGCGCGATGTTTGGCACCGAGTTCGTATTCGTCGAACGCGTCGTCGATCAAGAAGAACGCGCCGAAAAGCGCGAGCGAGAGCGCGAATCCGAGCTCGCAGGCGTCGCCCGCGCGGGCGCTGCGGATGAACGACAGCGCCGCGGCCGCCTCCACCGCGGACGCGCCCGTCAATAACGCGGCCACGGAACCGCGCGGCGGATGCAGGGGCGCGGTGAGCTTCGCGATCAGGCCCATGTTGGTCGAGGCGAGCGGCCGCAACCCGGGCGCGACGCCCGTTTCGGCGAGCACGTCGAAAACGTTTTGAATGGCCGCAAGCCCGTGCCAGAGGCCGAGGACGCCGAGCAAAGTTCTCCCGACGAGCTTCATCGGGCGCTCTTGCGCGCGGCGCCGCACGAACCTTGCCGGCGGGCGCAGCTCGGCGCTACGCCAACAGTTTATCCGGGGTGATCGGGAGATCGCGGACGCGTTTGCCCGTGGCGTGATAGACGGCGTTGGCGATGGCGGCGGCGGCGCCGACCAGGCCGATTTCGCCGATGCCCTTGACGCCGATCGGGTTCACGTGCGGATCGTCCTCTTGCACGATGACGACGTCCATCTGCCCGATGTCCGCGTGGCAGGGCACGAGGTACTCACCCAGGTTCGCGTTCATGAAGCGGCCGCTGCGCAGGTCGGGGCGCGTCTCCTCGAGCAGCGCCATGCCGATCCCGAAGACCATGCCGCCCAGATACTGGCTGCGCGCGGTCTTGGCGTTGATGATGCGCCCCGATGCGAAGGCGCCCACCTGCTTCACGACTCGCACCGTCCCGAGATCGGGGTCGACGCGCACGGTCGCGAACTGTGCGCCGAAGGCGTGCATCGAGTACGGGCTTTCCTTCTCGAACGACGCGTCGCCGCGCACTTCGACCGGCGTTCCGCCGTTCGCGGCGACGATATCGGCGAATGCGACCCGCCGAGACGGGCTCTTCGTAGAGAAGAGGTAACCGCCGGCTGCGCCGACGTCTTCGACGGCCAGGCCGTGCAGCGGCGACTTCGGGTCCGCCACCGCGAGCTGCGTGAGTTGCGCGCGGGCGTTGAGCGCCGCGAGCTTCACCGCGGAGCCCAAGCTCGCGGTTAGCTGCGACCCGCCGGCCGGTGGCGCTTCGGGGAACGACGAGTCGCCGAGTTCGACGGTCACGTGCTCGACCGGCAGGCCGAGCGTGTCCGCGAAGATTTGCGTGAAGGCCGTGTAAGCACCCGTGCCGATGTCGACGCCGGCGCTGCGCACGAGGGCGCTGCCGTCGGGGCGAATCTGGGCCGACGCGCTCGCTTTACTGCGATTGGTCGGGTAGGTCGCGGTGGCCATGCCCATGCCGATCAGATAGCGGCCGTCGCGCATGCTGCGCGGTTGCGGGTTCCGCGTCTTCCAGCCGAACGCCTCGGCGCCGCGCGCGTAACATTCGCGCAGCGACTTGCTCGAGAACGGCTTGTTCTCGGTGGGATCCGTCTCGGCGTAATTCCGCAGCCGCAATTCGATCGGATCGAGCTGCGCGGCGTACGCGAGCTCGTCCATCGCGGATTCGAGCGCGAACGAACCGCTCGATTCGCCGGGCGCGCGCATGTACGTTGGCGTACCGTAATTGAGGCGATTGATGCGATGCGTGACCCGCAGCGCGGGCGACGCGTAGAGCATCGTCGTCAGCACGCCGCACGGTTCCACGAACTCATCGAACACCGACGTCTCCGACGTGGTCTCGTGGATCTGGGACGCGAGCCGGCCGTCCTTATCGGCGGCGAGCGCGACGCGCTGCCGCGTGGCCGGCCGGTTGCCGACGGGGCCGAACATCTGCGGCCGCCAGAGCGCGATCTGCACCGGCCGCTGCGTGAGCTTGGCGGCCATCGCGGTCAAGATCGTGTGCGACCACACCGAGCCCTTGCAGCCGAACGCGCCGCCGGTGAATTGCGTGATGACGTCGACGTTCTCGACCGGGATGCCGAAGACGCCGGCGATGCGCCCGCGCGCGGGCGTCGTGCCCTGCGTACCGTCGTAGAGCTTGAGGCGGTCGCCTTCCCACATCGCGATCGTCGCGTGCGGCTCCATCGGGTTGTGATGTTCGATCGGCGTCGTGTAGACGTTATCGACGCGGACCGCCGCCTGCGCGAGTCCGGCATCGGCGTCGCCGCGCAGCGTGTCGGGCGGCTTCCCGTGGATGTCCTTCGGTTTGACGAGGATGCCTTGCTCGAAGCGCGTCCGCGGCGCTTCGGTCGCGTAGCGCACCTCGACGAGCGAGGCGGCGTACTTCGCCCGCGTGAAGCTGTCCGCGATCACGACGGCCACGGGCTGACGGTCGTAGTGTACGACGTCTTCCTGCAATACCGCCATCTTGCGGTCGTTCGGACTCTTGACCTCGGTATTGACGCGCGGCGCGTTCTCGTGCGTCATCACCGCGATCACGCCCACTTCGCGTTCCGCGCGCGTCGTATCGATCGAGACGACGCGGCCGTTGGCGATGGTGCTTTCGACGATGTAGCCGTAGGCGAGGCGGTCCGCCGGCCAGTCGGCGGCGTAGCGGGCGCCGCCCGTCACTTTGAGCCGTCCATCGACGCGATTGCGCGGGGCGCCGATCGCCGGTAACGTCTCCGCGCTCATGCCCGTCCTCCCGGCAGCGTAATCGCGAGCGCCCGGCGCACGGCCTGCCGGGTCATCGGAATCTTGAAATCGTTGTGTCCGTAGCCGCGCATCCCGCGGGTCGCGACGTCGCCCGCGGCCGCGAACGTGGCATCGTTCGCGGGTTTTCCGATCAGTGCGGCTTCGACGTCACGTGCCCGCCACGGCTTGGGGGCGACGCTCCCGAGGGCGACGCGCGCCTCGCGCACGACGCCGCCGTCGACGGCGACCGCCGCGGCGACGGAGACGAGCGCGAACTCATACGACGCGCGGTCGCGAACCTTCAGGTAAGCGGAGGTGCGCGCGTGGGCGCTCGGACGCAGTTCGATCGCTTCGATCAATTCGCCGGGGCGCAGCACGTTTTCGATCTCCGGACGGTCGCCGGGAAGCACGTACAGATTCTCGATCGGTATCACCCGGGTACCGGCCGTGCCGCGCGTGTGAACCAGCGCGTCGACTGCAACGAGCGCGGTCGCGAAGTCCGAGGGGTGCGAGCAAATGCAGTGCTCGCTCGTCCCGATAACGGAGTGGAAACGATTCTGTCCCTCGCGAGCCGAGCAGCCCTTCCCCGGCGCGCGCTTGTTGCACGGTTGGGATGCGTCCCGGAAGTAATTGCAGCGCGTCCGTTGCAGCACGTTGCCGCCGATCGTCGCCATGTTGCGCAGTTGCGGCGACGCGGACGCGAGCAACGCCTGCGATACGACCGGGAAGCCGGAAGAAACCAGTGGGGAATCGGCCACGTCGGCCATCGTCGCGAGCGCACCCAGGCGCACGCCGCCGCCGGCGGTCGCGGCAATCGAGCGCATCGGCAGGCCGGTGATGTCGACGAGCACCTCCGGCTCCTCGATATGCAGCTTCATCAGGTCGATCACGTTCGTGCCGCCGGCGATGTAGCGGGCGTTCCGTTCGTTCGCGACCGTTGCAATCGCTTCGCCGGCGTCGCCGGCCTTTGCATAGCGCAGCGGATTCACGCCGCACCGCCCGCAACGGACTGCACGGCAGCCGTGATGTTCGCATACGCACCGCAGCGACAGAGGTTTCCGCTCATCCACTCGTGCACGCTTGCGGCGTCGGTCGGGCGGTGTTCCGCTAAGAGGCCGATGGCCGACAGGATTTGCCCCGGCGTACAGTAGCCGCACTGAAAGCCGTCGTGATCGAGAAATGCCTGCTGCATCGGGTGCAGTTCGTCGCCCTTGGCCAAGCCCTCGATCGTCGTTACCGGCTTTCCTTGCGTCATGATCGCGAGCGTGAAGCACGAGTTCACGCGCTTGCCGTCGACGAGCACCGTGCAAGCTCCGCACGTGCCCTGATCGCAGCCTTTCTTGGTACCCGTGAGACCGAGCTTATCGCGCAAGGTGTCGAGCAGCGTTTCGCGCGGCTCGAGCGGTACGTCGACGCTGCGTCCGTTGACCAGCAAGGTGACGGGAACGGGCTGCGGCCCGACGCGGGGCAGTCGAGTGACGCGCGTGACGTCGGCCGCGGAGACGAGTTGCGGATTCAGCCCGAACGCGACTGCCGGCACGACGACGCGAACGAGGAACTTTCGGCGGGACAGATCGGCCATGGCGCCGTCGTTCCCGCAACGGCGATTCAGGAAACGGCCTACGCTCCCGGCGGCGGCGCGTAGATCGAACGCCGCAACGCGGGCAGGTGCGGGTTCCGCCAGATCGTTCCGTCCTCGTACGTCACCCGGAGCGGCACGCAGCGAGCGAGCGCGGTCCCGAGGGGAAATGCGTTGGGGCTAATGCCGAAGGTGTGCTGGATCTCCGCGCCCGGCGAGAACGTGCCGACATCGCGCACTTCGGCGACCAGGCGCCCGTTGGCAACCAAGCCGAAGTCGATCTTCGTCATCGTGTTCGAGGTGGCGTTTACGTAGTCGATCGCGAGCGAGCCCGACGGTTGGATCGGCGGCTGAACGTAGGGATAACCGTAGACGTCTATCCAACGGTAGCGCGGCCCGGCGTAGAAGGCGGGCGTGAAACCGCCCGTGCCGGCTTGGAACTGCGGATCGCAGCGCTTCACGCTCAGGACGTGACGAGCCGTCGCGGGAACGCCGACGGCGCCGGCCGGCACCGCGATCGCACAGAAAGCCGCGAGGGCCAATCCCGATATAGTGTTCGCTGCGCTGACGAATTTTTTCATAGCGCTAGCGTACTCCTCAACGCGACGCGACGCCACCCCGCGGCGCAGCCGAGAGAACTTGCCCGCTCGCCGACGCCTCCGCGATCTTCAACTTCCAACCGCTCAGCGGCGTGCCGTCGAGCTGCAAGGTGCCGACCAGCGCGCGCAAGCGCTTCGACGCGAGGTCGGGCTGCGAGGTCCGTTCGGCGAGGAAGTACGGCGCCCACGACTGGTAGTTCAACGTCGCGTCGACGCGCACGCGTGCGGGATCGACGCCGGCCGGTAACGGAATCTCGTAGCGCACGATTGCGTGCCCCGCGCCGTCGATGAATGCCGGATCCTTGGCGGCTCGCCCCTGCGGGAACGTCGCATCCAGGAAGTGTGCCGGAAGCGTGACGCCGGCCGGTCCGCGTGCGCTCCAGCCCGCCGGCAGCAGGCGATTATCCTTGACCACGTGGTCGCGCCGGATGAAGCTCGTCGTGAAGTCGCCGCTCGCGTCTTGCGTCAGCTCCTCGAAGATCTGCGCCCGATCGGGGCTCGTGACCGGATCGGCCACATCGTAGTGCGGCTGATAAGCTTGGCGTCCGTCCGGTAGGCGCGCGAACGATTCGCTCGGCAGCGGATTGCCGTCCGCACCCACGATGATCCCGCGCTCGTTCGTGCGGCCCGAGGCGAAGAAGGTTCGCTGCGGCGACGCGCTCGTGTCGCTTGCCTCGACGTCGAGAAATGCGCGCCGGAAGCCGACGCCGCTGGGGAACCGGTGCCCGGTGAGGTTCGTGACGGTCACGTCGGCGATCAGTTTGCCGGACTCGACGTGCGCTGCGACCGATACCGTCGCGGTGCCGCCGCTCGTGCCGCTCTGCGCCTGCGTCATGACGTTCGCGATCGCGGCCTCGATGTCGCCGGACGTACCGGTCATGTAGTCGCTCAAGCGGACGCCCATGACGCCGGGATTCTGCTTGAAGACTTCGAGCAGAAAAGCGTTGAGCCCCAAGAGTTCGTGCCGGCGGAAGCCCGTCGTCCGATACCGTGCGTCGACGTCCTGGGGCTTCGCCAGGTTGGCGCTCTGCGGATAAGTCGCGTCCTGCACGAGCGCGATACGCGTGCCGATGCCGGGGTCGGGCATGTGGCAGTCTTGGCACGACTTTGCACCGGGTTGCGGTTTGTACTCGGTCTGGAATTTACTATTGATCCACTCGACGTACGTGTTCTGCTCGACGTCGTGGCCGAACGTCGCGGGCGGCGGCAGCGGATGGTCCAGCACCGGCAAGTTGATCGTGTGGCAGCTGCCGCACAGGCGCGCGTCCGTGACGTATTTCGAGAACATCGGCTTGCTGCCGAGGGCCTCTTTCATCTGGTGCGTGACGATCAGCTTGTCTTCGAACGGCCCGTAGAGCCGGTCGGAGGGGCCGGTGTCGAACTCGCCGTTGATCTTGTTCGCCAGAAAGTATGCGAGCGGCGCCTGGCCGGGCGGCGTCTTCGTGGCAATCGTGCGATGGCAGACCGTGCAGCTGATGCCGTCGCGTGCGAGCCCGCCGTAATGGAAGCTCTCGTGCGCCGGATCGGCGTCGAAGACGAACGACGTCGAGTACGTCTGCGCCGGGTGGTCGATCGCGAACGTGCGTTTTCCCATCGCGTTGTGACATTGCGTGCACGTGTCGACGACCAACTGCTGCAACTGGGCGGGATGACGCGCGGGCGGCAGCGAGCCGAGGTACTCGAGTTCGCTCTCCAGTTGTGCGTAAAACACGGGATCGCGCCCTGCCAGCGCCATCGGCGACCAGCGCCACTCGCCGTATTCGGACACGTTTCGTCCGTCCGCGCCGCCGATCCACATCTCGGGTCCGTAGGTTTGCGCGCTCGTCGCCGCGCTATGGCAGCCGATGCATTGATCGGAGGTGACGAACTCGTGCGTGCCGTGCGGGTTCTCGACCAGCGTGTCGAGCGGTTCGGCGGGGAACGTCTGGACGGCGAGCGGTACCGGCGATGGAGCCGGGTGCTCCGCGAGCGTGAGGTTCTTCTCGTGCTCGGATTGGGGCGTCGCTTCGACCGGCGGCGCACGCCACGAGTCGTCGACCCGGTAGACGATCGGCTCGCCGGGAAAGCCGCGGATGTTTTCGAGCGACGAGAACGTGCCCGCATGCTCGGCCGAAGCGTGGCAGCGCAGGCAGTACAATCCGAAACCGGCGTTGGGATATTGCGTGCCGCCGAAGGTCATGCCCGGCGTGTAGACCTCGGCCCAGAACCAGCCGTCGCGCGATGCCGACGAGCGGCGGATCATGATCGTCCAGTCCGTCGGCTTGAGGTCCTCCGCGCGGACGCCGTCGTACCGCGCGGCGGGCGCCGGATACTGTTCCTTGATCATCACGGCGCCGTCGGGCGGGACGCCCCGGCGACCGCCGCGTAGCCAAGCCATCATCTCGCCCGAATAATAGATGCGTACGGCGGGGTGCGTTCCGTAATAGGCGCCGTGCACGTAGGGCCCGGTGTCGCGAACATATTTGTCCACGCACCAGCCGAGATTTCGATAATCGTACGTTTGCAAGTACGCGAGCATCCGCTGCTCCACGGCGGTCGGTTCGCCGGGCGGCAGCGTTGCGGGAAGCCGTAACGCGGCCGGGGCGGGTTGCGGCGCGATGCAGGCGGTCTCCGAAGCCGCTAAGCGCGCGACTTCCGGAAATCCGGTAACCAATACCAACAGCGCGGCAAGAGCGAACGCCGCGAGAAACGCAGAACGCATGGCACACTCCCGCCAGCGGGCGATGGACTATGCGCTCCGCCTTTCCCCATGGCTCGGACCGTCGCCTTCGGCGGCGAGCTACACGTCCGGGTTCTCCGGGTCGTAGGTTCCGAAGCTCCAGAGGAACCCCTCGGGGTCGCGGACGGTGTAGTTGCGCGAGCCGTAGTCGGTATCTTCGAGCGGATGAATGACCTCGGCGCCGGCGGCTTTGGCGCGGGCGTGGTGCGCGTCGATATCCTTCACGACGATGTAGATGCCGTGCGTCACGCCTCCCGCGTCCTTCGGCGAACGGTATGCGCGGGAATCGGTGCGCGTGCTGCCGAGCATGACGATGCCGCCGTTCTCCCCGGCGCGCAGCTCCGCATGGGCGACGGCGCGGCCGCCGTCGCCGGGGTAGACGGCGTGGCGCGTGAAGCCGAACGCTCTCTCGAGAAAATCGATGGCGGCGAGCGCGTCCGCGTACTGCATGCCGCTGAAAACGTTATGGTGGATCGGTGCTTTATCGCTCATGCGTGCATGATACCGTTACCCGGTGGCCGCGTCTTGGAAAAAATCTTCGGCGAGGCTGGCGGAATCCGGGTAGCGCTGCGCGCGCAGGAACGTGCCGGGCGTCATACCGGCGTGGGCGCGGAATTCAGCGTTGAAATGCGCTTGATCGAAATAGCCGGCGGCAGATGCAGCTTCGGGAGCGGACGCGGCTCCGGCGGCGAGGAGGTCGAGGGCGTGGCGGAACCGCAGGATGCGCGCGTAGCGTTTCGGTAACACGCCGACCCGTTCGCGGAAGCGCGCACCGAGGCGCGTCGCCGAGATGCCCGTGCGTTCCACGACATCGCCGAGCCGCACGTCGCCTGCGTCAGCCACGATCCGAGCGCAGAGCCACGCCACGGCCGGGTCGGGATCGATTCGACGCGAGCGTTCCAGCGCGAAAGCGAGAGCGATGCCAATGCAGTCGCGCGCGGACGCGGCGGAACGGCAGCGCTCGCCGAGTTCGGCCGCGGCGCGGCCGGCAAGTTCCGCTACGTCGACGGACACGTTCGTAAGGTCGTGAATCGGCCGGCCTAGCACCGCGAACGCCCCGGCGGGCCGGAAGCGGACGCCCATCACGTGCGAGCGCCCGAGCGGTGCCTCGACCAGGAGCGCACCGGTCGCGACGCCGGTCATCACCAGGCTCGGGAACGTGTGGCCGGTCGACGGGTCGCGATAGCGCTCGCCGAGATGGACGATCAGTTCGAGGTTGCCGTGCGGGAACACGCGCTCGCGGCGATGAGCCATGCAGCCGTCGAAGTGCCAGATCTGCTCGACCGGGCACGCGGTGTCGCCTGCGTCCGGCGTCCACGCCGTGGACGTCCAGCTTCCGAGGGGCGATTCGGCGTGCGTTTCCCGTAGCGGCACGGGCGGTGCTTCGGCGTGCGAGCGTGGAGCCCCGCGGAAGTATCGCGGGTTCAGGCCGACGGCGAGCTCGTTGCGGCTTGCCAGATCACGCCGATCGAGGCGACGAAAAGCACGACCGTCGTGATCGTCAGCGCGACGTTCGGCCGGCCTTTGATCGCGAGCCACGCGCCGTTCGCGATCCCGAGCGCGCCGCACACGATGATCATGCTGAACGCGAAGGTCAGCCGTTCCGCCTCCGGCGCCGCAACGTGCAGCGTATGCGCGGCCACCAGGGAAACGATCGCAGCCCATACCACGATCATCACCACGATCAACAGGAAGCCGGCGCCGATCAGCAATAAGCCGCGCCGCTTCATGGGGTTGCGTCCCTCATGCCGGGGCTGCGTTCGGCCCGTGCCGGACCGGCTCCCGGCGCATCACGAGCTTTCGAAACGTCCGGTCTTCTCGCCGACGCGAATGCGGTAGACGAAGGACGGGCGGTCCGATTGGTCGCCGTGCGCGGGCGGCGGGTCGTTCGGGTCCAGGCCCATCAGCGGCGCGAAACGCTGCATGATCAGCTCGAGTCCGCGCACCGCGTCGGGCCCGCTCAATTCCTCGTAGCGGCCCCAGGCGATCACGCTACGCCAGTTGCCGATGCCCTCCAGACGGTCGACCTGGAAGCAGACCTCCGGATTATTGCGCATCATGCGCAGCTTGAGCCCATCGTAACTGTGGGCGTAGATCGACTCTCCGTCATAAGCGTACGAGGTCGGGATCACATACGTGCGGCCGCCGTCGCTGCAGCCGAGCCGGCCGACCGTTGCTTCGCGAAGAAGATCCTCTATATGTGATTCGTCGAGCGTTCCGAGCATCTGCGTCCTCTGGCGACCGTCGCACGGGCACCGTAGCGCGCACGCATGACGGGCTCGCGAAGAGCTCGTGAACGCGTTATCGATGCCTAGCCGGGCGGCAAGATCGCCGTCGCCTCGCGCACGAAGTTGATCGCGGATGCGGCCACGACGAGCGCCACGATGGTCAAGGCGATGTTGATCTTCCCCCGGCGAACGATCCACAGGCCGTTCCCGATCCCGATGGCCCCGGAAAGTGCGAGCAGCGCGAATCCGAGATCGAGCTTTCCGATGAAGTCGGAGGCCACGGCTTGCGGCAGCTCCATCGAGCCGCTCGCGACGAGGTGTCCGAAGAAGAGGTAGAGTCCGGCCATCATCACGATGAGAAAGATACCGGCGCCGATGGCGAGGTAACCACGAAACTTGTTCATTGAATTCGATCCTCCGTGGCTCCAGCGTACCGGCCGCACGTCCCAAAGCCGTCCCATCGCGTCCGCGGTAGCGGTGGGTGATCGGCGCGGCGGCGCGGAAAACGGGACGCGGCCGGTACGGCGGCCACCCGTCCGCGGAGAGGGCCGAGCCCACCGGAACCGATCGTCGTACGATGGTTCGCCTTTCCTGCCCGCCGGCGGACACCGGGCAATAATGGAAAGGACGTTCCATGCCCGCTCTTCCCGAGCGCCCGTCGGCCGAGTATTTGCGCAAGTACGCGAAGCGTCTCGCTCGCGACCGCGCACTGCGGCTGGCCGAGGCGCAACGCCTGGTCGCGCGCGATTACGGTTTCGCCACCTGGGCCGAGCTGCTGCACGAGGTGGACCGCATGAGCGGAACCGAAGCCGTCGCGGGCGCTTCCGTTCCCCCGCTCTTGGCGGCCGTTCGGCGGGGGGACGTCGCCGCGGTGCGAGCGTTGCTCGCGAGCGGAGAGAACCCGCAACGCGGCGACGGACGCGAGACGCCGCTGCACGCGGCGGCGCGGCGCGGTCCGCTGGCGCTCGTGGAAGCGCTGATCGAAGGCGGCGCGTTGGAATGGCAGACCGATCGGGACGGCCGTACGCCGCTCGACGTCGCGCGGCGAAATCGACCTCTCGAGCGCAAACGGATCTTGGCGCTCCTCGACCGTACGCGAATCGACGACCCGTCCTTCCGCGCCGCAGTCGCGGCGATCCACGCGGGCGACCTCGCGACCCTTGAACGCCTGGTCGACGCCGAGCCGCGTCTCTTGCGGGAACGGATCGCCGGACCGGAAGCGTACCGGCGCGCACCCCGCCACGATTACTTTCGCGATCCGAAGTTGTTCTGGTTCGTGGCCGGTAACCCGGCGCAGGCCGAGCGCATGGCGCCGAACACCACCGAGCTCGCGCGCGCGATGATCGCGCGCGGCGTCGATCGGGCCGATCTCGACTATGCGCTGGAACTGACGATGTCGAGCGCCGCCGCGCGCGAAGCCGGGCTGCAACAGCCGCTCGTGCGGCTGTTACTGACTGCCGGCGCGCGACCGGCGCGCGAGGCGATCGGCGTGGCCGCGGCTCACCGCGAGGTCGAGGTTTTGCGGGCTCTCGTCGCCGACGGTCTGCCGTGGGATGCATCGCTGGCGGCTGCGCTCGGCGACAACACGCGATTGCGCGATCTCATCGCCGGCGCGGATCCGGCGAGCATCTCGGCGGCACTCGGCCTCGCGCTCATCAACGGCAATCTGGAAGGCGCGCGGATCGCGCTCGATGCCGGAGCCGATCCGAACGCGTACATGCCGGTCCACGCGCATTGCACGCCGCTCCATCAGGCGGCCGGGGACGACAACGTCGCGGCGATCGACGTGCTGCTCGAGCGCGGCGCCCGTGCCGATGCGCGCGACACGCTGTGGGGCGCGACGCCGCTCGAATGGGCGATTTACCTCGACAAGCCGGCCGCGCGCGAGCGGTTGAGTTAGCTAGATCGAGACGGAGAAGACCGTCCCGCAGCCGTACTTGCCGCCGATACTCGTCGTTCCAAAGAACCTGCCGCCCGCGTACAGCAGACCGGCTGTCGGCGCCGCGCCGTCCTCCGGCACGGAGCCGAAGCTGTAGAGCACCCGTTCCGCGCCGGACGTTCTGGTCTCGAAGACGGAACCGTAGTCGCCGTACGCCAGACCCGAGGTCGTGCCGTAGAGCGCGCCGTCGACCGCGATGACGCCGCCGTTGGGCTCGGCGCTGTCCGGCCCACCCGCGAACTGGTGCAGCAGGCTGATCTTGCCGGCGGTCGTCATCGCGTAGACCGTGCCGGTCCCGGCGCTGCCGCCTGCGGACGTCGTTCCGTAGAGGACGTCCCCGATCGTCGCGAGCGGGCCGGTGGGATCCCCGGCGCCGCCGGAACGCGGAAAATTATAGATGACGCGTTCCTTACCGGCGGTCGTGACGGCGAAGACGGCGCCCACGCTGTTCGCCCCGCCGCCCGCCCCGCCGTACAAGGTGCCGTTGAGGTAGGTGACGCCGTTCGGCGACTCGGCGTCGTAGGGTACGGCGCCGAAGCTGTGTAGGACGTGTTCTACGCCGGTGGGACTGATTTCGTAGACCGTGCCGTAGATATCGAAGATCCCTACGCCGGCGAGCGTATTGGTGCCGTACAATTCGCCGCCGACGTAGACGAGAGCCGAGTTCGGGCTCCCGCCGTCGACGTTGTCGCCTTGAAAACTATAGATGACCCGTTCCGTGCCGGCCGAGTCGATCGTGAAGACCGTGCCGTCACCCAAATAACCGTTAACGCCGCCCTCCGTCGTCGTGCCGTACAGTTTTCCGTTCACGACGGTGAGAGGTGCTTCCGGAGTCGCCCCGTCGGGAGGTCCCTTGAAGTCGTGCACGACCCGTTCGCTGCCGGACGACGACACCTCGAAAACCGTTCCCAAACCGTACTTGCCGCCGTTCTCGGTGGTACCGTAGACGGAACCGTTGAACGCGGTGAGGGGCGCATCGGGTAAAGAGCCGTCGGACGGAGCGCATTTGAAACTGTAGAGCGATTTGTAGGCGACGGGCGGCGGCGTGGGCGCCGGCTTCATCGAGGGTTTCGAGACGACGGTCCACGCGTCGGTGCCGTCGGTCTGCACGTAATAGGAACCGGATCCGGAGCGATCGTCGGAGATACAATAATTTCCGTTGCTGGAAGGCGACCGGTAGTTGAGGTAGACCGTGCCGGGAAGCTTGCCGTCGATGGGAACGAACGTGCCGTTGACCAGGAAGCGTACGCCTCCCGAGGTGATCGCCGGGATGTCGGGGCAGGGTTGCGAGACGTCGTAATAGTGGGTTTCGAACGCGTCCCACGCTCGGTGTCCGTCGGTCGCCGCGTCGGCCGGGATGCCGGTATCGGCGCCGGAATGCGGGTACACTTTGACCCAATAACTGCGGTTTCCGTGCGCGGCGTCCGGATTGTGGGAGAGCAACATCTCCCACGAATGCGGCGCGACTTCGACGACCTCCACGACGTACGAGCGGGTGCTGTGATACGGATACGACTTCGTGTACGCGGCTAAGAACGCCGCGTCGAAATTCGCGATCTGAACGAAGGACGGTGTCGCGGCGCACCAGTCGTATGCGAAGAGGTATCCATAGTTGGTGCCGTACGACGAACCGGCTTCGATGCAACTGCCGGCGGCCCGCAAGGTCGGTGCGTAGAGCCGGCTCACGAGCTTGCCGGACGTCGGCTGCATGGGCACGGCGCCGGCCGAATACACGTCTTGGACCGCGAACGCGCCGGTGAGACCGGTGTTCGACCACTTCTCGATGTCGAACCCGAGTTGGCCGCCTTCGTTGGAGACCCGGAGGATCGACTCCGGCAGCCGCACCGGCAGCGACGTTTCCGCGTTCGTTCCGGCCGGTGCGAGAACGTCGCGCACCGCCGCGGCTTGGGCCGGGAGCAGCGGCTCCGGGAGCATCGCGGCGGGGTCGTTGCCGATCGTCGCGACCGGCGTTGCGGCCATTTGCGCGGCGCAGGCCGCGAGCGCGCCGAGCGCCAGCGCGAACGCGAAAAACCTGAAGGTCAGTGAACCCGCCAACGTCCTCACGCGCCAGCCGTTAGGATGCGAGTTACCCGATTCCTTGGGCCGCTCGGCCCATCAGCCGTGGCCCAGCGGCCTCGCTTCGTCGCGGGCCGCTTCGCGCAGACGGCCGTTGAGTTCCACGAGCAGCGACTCGATGCGCTCCAGGCGGGCCTCCTGGGCGTCGCGCTCGCGCCGCTGCAGATGCAGTGCCATGGCGCTGGAGAAGAGCGAGATCGAGGTCAAGCCGCCGAGCACGAGCAGTCCGCTGACGATCCGGCCTTCGGGGCTCTGCGGCTTGGCCGACGAAAGCCCGATCGTGAACACGATCGAGGTGGCGAGCCAGAACGCCGAGCTGAAATCGGTAACCTGCGGGTTGGAGCCCTTCTCGAAAACCAATAACGCGAGCGCTCCGAAGAAGATCAAGCCGGTCAGCCCCAGAATGCCGTAGGCCACGAGCGGCACGCTGAGCGCGCGGTCGAAGGAATCGGTCGCGCGGTACAAACGCGCGAAGGCTTGCGTGAAGGCGGCCAGGCGCGCGAGGCGCAGCAGCCGTAAGAGACGCAGGCCGCGGACGAGCCGCAGCGTCGAGACGAGCGCGAGCAGTTCGATGACGTGCGTGCGCACGAAGTGCCAGCGGTCTTCGGCGGCATAGAGCCGCGTGACGTATTCGAGCAGAAAGATGCCGGTGACGATCAGTTCGAGGCCGATCGTCGCCGGCGTCGCCTTGTATCCGAAGAGGCCGTCGTTGAATTCGCCGACCACGACGTAGACGACGGCCAGGGCGGCCATCGCGACGTCGAGCGGGATCGCGTAGCGTTCCCAGAAGCGTCGCAGGGCCGTCCGCACGTGCGCGCGGCCGGAACGTCCGTCGCTCGGGTCGGCCGGCACCGAGTTCGTCGGCCGCAATGCTCCCTCCCCGGCTACCGCTTCCGGTTAGCGATTTTCCCGGAGCGTCGAGGTGAGTTTCCCGGGTCGCTCCGAAGTTCCCGTTGCACGGCCATCTATCGCATCCGCGTCCCGAAGCTGCCGCGGTTCACAGCCGTAGCAGTTCCACGCGGCGGTTCAGCGCCTTGCCCGCATCCGTCGTATTGGGCGCGACGGGTTTGGTGAGGCCGAAGCCCTTCGCGACGAGCCGGCTGCGCGCGATGCCGTAGCGTTTGACCAGATCGTCGACCACGGCTTGCGCGCGGCGCTGCGAGAGGCCGAGGTTGTAGGCCGCGCCGCCGTCGGAATCCGTGTGGCCTTCGACTTGGAAGCGCAGGCCGGGGTTGATCTTGAGAATCTGCGCGATCTCCGCGATCACGGGTTCCGAACGCGGTTGGATCACGGCGCTATCGACGTCGAAGTGGATGCCGTAGATGCGGATGCGCTTCTGGGTTGCGGGTTTGAACTCTTTGACCAGCGGCGCGGTTCCGGTCAACGTGAACGACGCCCGGGCCGTCTTGCCGGAACCGTTATCGGCCGCGGCGTTCACCGTATAGACTCCCGCCTTCGCGGTTGCGGGAACGTGCACCGCGAGCGCGAGGTCTTTCGTACCGCCCGCCAGGTCGAACCCATTCGGAGAAACGGTCGCTGGAAGATCGCCCGTGGTCTTGATCGTGACGTGGCCGTTCCAACCCTGGTTCGCGAGGATCTCGAGGGGCGCGGTGACCGTTTGCGCCTTCCCCGCGGAGAACGTCGCTTCTTGATTCGGTTCGAGGATGAACGAATCCGTGACGTGCTGCGTGCAGGGCAGATCCGCCCCGACCGGCACGGCGAGCTCGAGCTGGCGGATGCGTTGCATCACCGGGTTGTCGTCGTCGGAGTTGAACCCGTCGTAGATGATGAGGCCGTTGCCGGCAACCGCGTACATCTGCGCGAAGCCGTTGAGATTCGTGGTTTTTGCGACGAAGAAGTGTCCGCACCAATGCGGGTCGTTGGTGGTGACCACCGCGGTGGCCGCCAAGCTGTTCTGGACGGAGACCAGCGCCTTCGCGTCGACGAAGTGCCCGGCGTCGTTCTTGTCGTTGGTGCCGAGCGCGCTGTTCTCGATTTGAATGAGGCTGGCGTTCGTGGATTCCGGTCCCGGACCCGCGGAGGTGAACGGGTACGTGAGCCACGTGAAATCCGACCCGTTGTAGCACGTTCCGCCGCTGACGATAAGTTTGTGACCGCCCGCCACCCACTTCAAGAGCAGATCCCGCTGCTCGGGAGCCAAGAGCTCGGGAATATTACAGACGTCGCGGACCCAGACGGCTTCCTTACCGGCCAGCATCGAATCGTCGAGCATGCCCGCGCCGATCGCTTCGAAGCGATACCCCGGCAGCGGCGGCTGCGCGTCGATCGGGTACATGTCGCGCACCGGGTTCGAATCGAGGACCAGCACGCGATGCGCTCCCGTGCCGCTGACCCGCGGGATGCACCATGCCGGCACTTCGGTCGTACGCGTGAAGTAGTGGCCCGGTGAGGTGCCGATGAGGCCTGCGACGACCGTCCCTTCGTCGTTGAAGTCACCGCTAAACGTCGTGGGGTTCGCATCCTTGTTTCCCGCGAGCGTGGCGCTCCAGTGCCGGCCCTCCAACCGGCCGACGTACGTGGCCCGAAGCGCGTCCGAGCGGCATTGCGACACGACGAGCGCCGGCCCGACCGCGACGAAGCGCGCGCGGTCGTACCCGTCGCGCGCGCCCGTTTGCACGAAGGTGCCGTTCTTGTCGGGGTCGTCCTGTTCCACGTAGATGCCGTCCGGCTTGATCGGCGCGGGAGGCGGCGCGATCGTTCCCGTCGCGCCGATCGATTCGTAAAGCTGGTTCGCGGTAACCCGGACCCAACGCGCCTTGGTATTCGCGGTCAGCGTCTTCGCCGTTCCGGAGATGGAGCCGACGTCCGTGAAGCCGCTGGTCGCGCTCGTCGTGGAGACCGCGAAGGCGACGCTGGGGGCCGGCCCGTTCGTTTCCGGATTGCCCAGGCTCGCCTCGAATTCTGAAATCGTTGCGACGCCCGGGAATTCGAAGGTGAATACGTACGGCGGCTTCGCAGCGGCCGGCAGTTCCGAGCCGATGCCGCCTGCGGCGTTACGCAGGTTGCCGTCGTTCATCCCGTCGAGTTCGGGGGGCGAATAGCTGCGCAGAATCGTCCCGTTGGCGGAGCTGAGGATATTGGGGTCCGGCGTGGGCGTCGGTGCGGGGATCGGGGTGGTGCCCGTTTGAACGCCTTCGGGAGCGGCTGCGATGGAACTCGCCGTCGGGCTCACCGCCGACGCCGCAGATCCCGCATCGCTCGGTTGGGCGCTCGCGGTCGCGACCGCTGCGGGGCTTTCGGCCGGCGCCGCCGGCTCGGCGGACATCTCCGTCGCGGCGCCCGGCGCGGGACTCGCCTCGCTGCTCGACGCGTTATGACTGGCGCAGGCGGCTAGGCAGAGGGACAGCGCTGCAGCTGAAAAAGCGACCGCAAAAGAGCATCGCACGGGAGCCTCCCCAGGATGACGGATCGAGCTTGCATTCTCATACTCATGCCGAACGGTAGCTCCTTCAGTATCGAACCGAGCCCATACCAGGGGCTTCGGAGGGAGCGGGTCCCACCGGCGACGATGGCCAACACTGCGAGCCACCGCTCCAGCGGGAGGCTCTCGATGCTCCTCAACGATTCCGAACTCGCTCAGTTCGAGCGCGACGGTTTCATCCGGTTCGAAAAGCTCTTCAGCGACGATGAGGTCGCGCTCCTCAAGAGCGAACTGGCGCGCGTGGGCCGCGCCGACAGCGACGCGATCATCAAGGAACGAACGGGCTCGCCGCGGTCGATCTACCGCTGCCACGAACCGGACGGCCCGACGGCTTCGCCCGTTTTCGCGCGGCTCGCGCGCACGCCGCGGCTACTGCAACCCGCTCGCCAAGTGCTGCACGACGACGAACTCTACGTGTATCACTGCAAGAACAACATCAAGACGGCGATCGACGGCACTGTCTGGCTGTGGCACCAAGATTACGGCTACTGGCAGCACGACGGCGTGCCGGTGCCCAACATGGCGACGTTCCTGGTCATGCTCGACGAAGCGACCGAATTCTCGGGTTCGCTCTATTTCGTACCCGGGAGCCACAACGGACCGGTGCACCCCGCGTACAAGGACGAACAGACGACGTCCTATCCGCAATGGGCGATCGAAAAGCCCGCGATCCAACAGTACTTGAGGAACAGTCCGCGGCCCGTAGCGATCACGGGATCGCCGGGAACCGCCGTGCTGTTCCACTGCAAAGTCGTGCACGGCAGCGGCCACAACCTCTCGCCGAACGACCGTTGGCACGCGTACATGGCCTACAATCCGTGCGCGAACCGCCCGAACCCCGTGCCGCCCAACCCGCGGCCCGATTACGTCGTGTCCCGCAACTACGCGCCGCTCGAACTCCTCACGAGCGACGACTTGCGTTCGCCGGAGCCGGCGCCCGCGTAAACGCGCCGGCCGGGCGATACGGCGGTTCCGATCGGGGTAGCGTAAGGCATGGCTAGCAGAAAACGCTCCGAGAACGGACACGACGGTACCGCGGGGACGCCCAAGACCGCGCAGAAGAGGCAGAGCGAAACGGCGGGCCGCAAGGACGGAAGCGAGCGCCGCACCGGCGTCGATGCGTGGCAGCGCCATCAGGGCGCGCACGACGACGCGAAAACCGTGACGCAGTCGAACGCCAAGCGCGCGCGCCCCGTCGCGCTCAGCGCCGAAGATCAAGCGAACATTGGTTCGCTCAGGGAAATCGCGCAACGCGACCGCGGCGAGAACGCGATGTAGTATGCTTGTCGCATGAAACAGCGCAAACTCGGCCGCAACGGCCCCACGGTCTCCGCACTCGGGCTCGGTTGCATGGGGATGACCTTCGCCTACGGTGCCGGCGACGAAACAGAGTCGATCGCGACGATTCATCGCGCGCTCGACCTTGGCATCAATTTCTTGGATACCGCCGAGATCTACGGGCCGTACACGAACGAGGAGCTGGTGGGACGGGCGCTCGCCGGCCGGCGCGAGGGCGTCGTCGTGGCCACGAAGTTCGGGTTCGCCTTCCAGAACGGCGAACGGCGCGGCGTGGACGGTTCGCCCGCCAACCTCAAACGCGTCGCGGAAGAGTCGCTCGGCCGCTTGAAGATCGACGTGATCGATCTCTTCTATCAGCACCGGCGCGATCCGAAAGTGCCGATCGAAGAAACGGTCGGCGCGATGAAAGAGCTGGTGGAAGAAGGCAAGATCCGCTACCTCGGCTTGTCGGAGGTGGGGCCGGACACCTTGCGCCGCGCCAACGCGGTGCATCCCATCGCGGCGTTGCAGAGCGAGTATTCGCTGTGGGAGCGCGGCGTCGAGGAGCAGGTGTTGCCGGCGTTACGCGAACTCGGCATCGGCTTCGTGCCCTATAGCCCGCTCGGCCGCGGTTTCCTAACGGGTGCGGTCAAGATCGAAGAGCTCGCCCAAGACGACTTCCGCCGCACGAATCCGCGCTTCAGCGAGGAAAACGCGAAGAAGAACTTCGCGCTCGTCGACGTTGTGAAACGAGTCGCCGAACGCCGCAACGCGACGCCCGCGCAAATCGCGCTGGCCTGGGTGCTGGCGCAGGGCGACGACGTCGTGCCGATCCCGGGGACGAAGCGCGTCAAGTACCTCGAGGACAATGCCGGCGCCGTCGACGTGCGCTTGGACGACGAGGATCTGCGCGAACTCGGGGCGCTCGAGAAGAACGTCGCGGGCGAGCGCTACGACGAGCGGATGATGGCGCTAGTCGAGCGCTAATGCTCGTCGGGGCCGGCCGAGGGAAGCAGGCGCGGTCTTCACGTGCTCGCGAAGCGGTGCGATCATGAACGTCGCGGCGTTGCCGTCCATCGCGGAGATCCGTCGTGCCGCCGCCGAGGTGTATGCCGTCATGCCGGCGACGCCGCAGTATGCCTGGCCCCTGTTGGCCGAGCGCGCGGGCTGCGACGAACTGTGGGTGAAGCACGAGAACCACACGCCGCTCGGAGCCTTCAAGGTGCGCGGCGGCGTTAGCTATTTCAACCGATTGCACGAGCGGGGCGACGTTCGCGGCGTCGTGTGCGCGACCCGCGGCAATCACGGACGCTCGATCGCCTTCAACGCCCGGCGAACGGGACTCGAAGCGACGATCGTCGTGCCGCACGGCAATTCGCGGGAGCAGAACGCCGCAATGCGCTCCTACGGCGCGCGCGTGGTGGAATTCGGCGAGGATTTCCAAGCCGCATTGGAGCGCGCTCGCGAGATCGGTGGCCGGGAATCGCTGCATTTCGTGCCGTCGTTCGACATGGCGCTGTTTTGTGGTGTGGCGTCGTACGCGCTGGAGTTTTTCACGGCGGCGCCCGCGCTCGACGCCGTGTACGTGCCGGTCGGGCTCGGCTCCGGCCTCGCCGCAACGCTCGCCGCGCGGGACGGACTCGGTCTCGATACCGAGGTCGTGGCCGTCGTCGCCGGCGGGGCGCCCGCATATGCGCTCTCAATCGAGGTGGGACGGCTCATCTCGGCGCCGGTCTCGACCTTTGCCGACGGGATGGCGTGCCGCACGCCCAATCCGGAGGCGCTCGCGATCTTCCTCACGGCCGGCGTGCGCTGCGTGCGGGTGAGCGACGCGCAGATCGCGGAAGCGATGCGCCTGTACTTCAGCGCTACGCATAACGTGGCGGAGGGCGCGGGGGCCGCATCATTAGCGGCGGCCCTCGCCGACGGTCCCGCGCGACGCGGACGGATCGGCGTCGTGCTCTCCGGCGGCAACATCGATCGCGATCGCTACGCACGCATCTTATCGGATCACCCGGCGGAACCGAACAGCCGGTAAGGGTTGGAGCAGTGCTTCTCACTGCTTGGACGGCGGCCTCCGGTCACAGCGAGCTTAGTGCAGTTTAGCCGCCTTCTTGGCACCTTTCTTCTTTTTCGCGCCCTTCTTACCCGCGTTCTTTTTCTTGCCGCTTTTTCCGCCCTTGCCGCCTGCCGGCGGCGTCGCGCCTCCGCCCGGCCCGATGGTGACGCCCGGCGGCGGCTCGACCATGAGCTGATAGGAGCGCTCGTTCATCCACGCGTAATTGCGGAGCGCTTCGAACTGTTCGACGAACTCGTCGCGCCACGTTTGATTGTTGAAGGTCATGACCGTGTTGACTTGCAGCCACGCCGTCTGCGAGAAGTTGGTCGAGCCTTCCCAACAGCATGGAACCGGCGTATCGTCACACACGAAGCCTTTGGTATGCGTAATGTAAGCCGTGCCCGAGGGCGACGTACCGATCGTGACTTCGACGCCGGCGTCGACCAGCTTCTTGATGTTCGGCAGTTCGTTACTCGAGACCGATTGGCTGCGGTCGAGGTAGATATGGATGGGATCGCCGCCTCGAGCGTTGGCGATGATTTCGTCGAACATCGGCAGCAGGGTGAAACTGTACGCGATGATCCACATTTCGTGCGGATCTTCGAGGTGCTCGAGAAACAGCGCCTTCGCAGCCGCACCGTCGTCCGGCAGGAGATAGCAATCGATGGTCGTCGAGATCGTGAACACGGTCCCCCCCCGCAATCCGTCGCTCCGCGTACGCGCCCCTTGGGCAGGGCGCGCGATGCGCCCTCTCTCAGCGTGTCGTCGGTCACGAGGCCGAAGATTCGGAGTCATCGATGCGGGCATCCATGCACGTGAAGATCGCGACGTGCTTCCTCGGTATGACGGAGCGGTGGCCCTCGAAGCGGGCCTCGGAGAGAACCGGGGCTCCGGACGCCTTGACGACCAGAACGTAACCCCTTATGATGGTTACATGGTCGGCTCGTTCGCGAGTCCGGCGCCCCGAAAGCAGCGAGGACGACCCCAATGCCTATGATCACCGTACAGATCGCCACGCCCGAGCCGTCGGCTCAACTCGCGGCGACGGTCGCGCAGACCGTCACGGAACACACGGCCCGGCTCCTGCGCAAGGATCCGCGCGTCACCGCGGTCAGCGTCGACTTCGTCGATCCGCACCGCTGGTTTGTGGGCGGCAGCAGCAGCGCGTACCTGGCGCAGCCGGCGTTCTTCGTCGACGTGCGCGTCTCCGACGGTACGAACACGAAGGATGAGAAGAGCCGCTACATCGCCCAGACCTTCGCGGCGCTCGACGCGCTGCTCGGGGGCGTGCGCGCGGAGAGCTACGTCTATGTGGACGACGTTCGCGCCGACGGCTGGGGCTACGGCGGGCTCACCCAGGAGCGGCGCTACATCGCAGCCCAGGTACGCGCGACCGGAGAACCGATCCCGGCGTGAAGCCCGCGAGCGAGCCGTTCTCGTTCCACCGCGGGTCGCCGGCGCTCGATTTCATCGGCACGGTCGGCTTCCGCGCGTCGGCGGAGCCCGTCGAGCGTTTGCCCGACGCCGCGGCGGCAGCGCGTTGGTTCGTGGCGGCCGGGCTCGCGCCGGAAGGGAGCGAGATGCGCGTGTCACGCGCAGGGTTGTCGCGCACCATCGCGCTGCGCGAGGCGCTCGCGCGCGCCGGCAATGCGATCGTCGACGGCGCCGAACCGGCTGCGGCGGACGTGGCGAGCGTGAACGCCGCGGCCGCCGATCTCGCGCTGGGCGTTCCGTATCTGGACGCGGGCGGCGCGCAACGGTGGAAGACGAAACATCCGCTGCGCTTCGCGCTCGCGCGCCTCGCGGCCGACGCGATCGCGATCTTCAGTGCCGAGCGCGCGCGCCTGACCCGCTGCGCGCTCGACGATTGCGGCGCCTTGCTGCTCTCGCGCGCCCGTAACGAGCCGCGCCGCTGGTGCAGCATGGAAACCTGCGGGAACCGCGCGAAAGTGGCGGCGTTCAGGGCGCGGAAGAAGCGGACGTAGGCGCGGCCGGAATCGCGACGCCGATCATCGCGTCGCGCGTCACGAGCGCCGCGCATGCGGCCTCGTCGAGATGTTCCGTACCTTTGGGCCGCAACGGTAAGACCAGGTAACGCATGTCCGCCGTGCTATCGTGCACGCGCACCGCGACGTCCGGCGGCAAGCTGACGCCGAATTCCGCCAAGACCGCGCGCGGTTCGCGCACCGCGCGCGAACGGTAGGCGATGCTCTTGTACCAATCGGGCGGCAAGCCCAGCAGCATGCGCGGATAGCACGAACACAGCGTGCAAACGACCAGGTTGTGCGCTCGCTCCTCGTTGGCGACGACCACGAGCTTCAAGGTGCCGACCTCGATGCCGAGCTCGCGCACGGCCGCGCTGCCGTCGGCCAGCAAACGCGCCTTGAAGGCGGGGTCGAACCAAGCGCGGGCGACGACGCGCGCGCCGAGCGCCGGCGTTCGCGAATAGATCAGCTCGACGCGTTCGGCGACCTCGTCGTCCCTCACCACACCCGCGGCGATCAGCGCCTCGCGAAAGGCCGCTTCGAGCGCTTCGAAATCGCGCGATCCGGCTTCGGCGCTCATGCGTCGTCGCGTTCTAGCCAGTGCTCGTAGATCTCGACGTCGAGCGTGTCGAGCGCGGATTCGGCAGCCGGCCAGACGTCGGCTTGCGCGAAACGGATGCGATACAACGGTACGACGGGACCGTCCCACACGCCGTAGGCGAGTTGTTCGGGATTGCGAAACGCACCGCAGATGCGCTCGACCACGCCGCGCTTGCCGCGGATGTACCCCGGCGTCCGCACGTGGCCCGTCACTTCGCGTTGCGCGACCCGCACGCGGTCGCCCGGCACGAAGCGCGCATGCGCCGCGGTGCTCACTCGTGCGCGTGTCCGCGCTCGTGCGCGATCGCTTCCGCTCGCCGCCGGATCGCCTCCGCATCGATCGTCCCACGCTCGCCGAGAACGCGCAGCATCGATAAGAGCCACTTCTCATAATAGCCGAGGGTTCGATACTCGTCCGCGGGCAGCGACTCGATGCCGCGGCGCAGCTCGTCCACGGTCATCCGCGGGCCGCCGGGCCGCCCCGCATCGGTCAGCAGCCACATCAGCGCGTCGACCCGCATTTCCCACGGCATGAAGGGATGCTGTTCGCGCGGGATCGCTTCGTGCGCTGGCCGGCCGCCGACGTCGTGGACCATCGAGGCAACTGCCGTGCGGTGCGCGGCGCTTCCTCCCGGGAACCCGAACGGAATGCTGCGAAGGCCTCCGACTTGCAGAAGCTCGATGCCGGCCTCGTCCATTCCGCCTCGGACCTCAACGCGTACACGGAATGCGTGCACCTCACGGCTCTCGAAGCCGAGGTGGCGGCGGGGCTGAAGGTGCGGCCCGAGCGCACGGATGCCACCGCCGATCTCTTGGCGCGCAAGGGTGACGAACACGAACGCCGTTACCTGGAGCGGCTGCGCGAACGGTACGGCGCGGGCCTCGTCGCGTTCGAGGAGCGGCCGGCTCAATCGCGCGCCGCCTATATGGCCGCGGAGGCGGCCGGCGTGGCGGCGATGGCGCGCGGCGTCCCCATGATCTACCAAGCGACGTTCTTCGACGGTACCTTTCTCGGTCGCGCGGATTTTCTGCGGCGCGTCGAGCGGCCGTCGGCGCGCTGGCCGTGGAGCTACGAGGTCGTCGATACGAAACTCGCGCTCTCCGCGAAACCGTATTTTCTCGTGCAGCTCTGCAATTACAGCGAACACGTGGCGCGCATCCAAGGCACGGCGCCCGAGTGCGCCGCGATCGTCCTGGGAACGGGCGCCGAATGGAGCTTTCGCGTCGAAGACTTCGCCGCGTATTACCGGCGGCTCAAGGCCGCCTATCTCGCGGCCGTCGCCGCCGGCGAGGATGCGTACCCGCTCGAGTGCGCGCACTGCGACCTCTGCGCCTGGCGCGAGGCGTGCGCGCGCCGCCGCGACCGGGACGACCATCTGAGTCTGGTGGCCGGCATCCGCCGCGACCAGATCGTCAAGCTCGAAAGCAGCGGCATCGCGACGTTAGCGGCTTTGGCGGCGGCCGGCGACGACGCCCGCCCGAAGAAGCTCGCGGCCCAAACCTACGCCACGCTCCGGCTGCAGGCGGCCGAGCAGCACAAGTATCGCGACGCTCGCGCGCGCAACGGAACCGCGCGCCACACGTACAGCTTTCGCGCGCCGGCCGATGCGAAATCCGGCTTCGCCCGCCTGCCCGAGCCCGATGCGGGCGATATCTTTTTCGACATGGAGGGCGACCCGATGTACGCACCGGGCCGCCCCCTCGAATACCTCTTCGGCATCTACCTGCCCGCGAGCGACGAGTACGTCCCGTTCTGGGCGACCACGCCGGCCGGCGAACGCCGGGCCTTCGAAGCCTTCGTGGATTTCGTGGTCGCGCGGCGCCACGAGTATCCGAACCTGCACGTCTATCACTACGCGCCCTATGAGACGACCGCGCTCAAGCGTCTGATGGGCGTCTTCGGCTCGCGCGAAGAGGAGATCGACGGTTTCTTGCGCGCGGGCACGTTCGTCGATCTCTATCCGGTCGTCAAACAGGGCGTGTTCATCTCGCAGCCGTCGTACTCGATCAAGAAGGTCGAGGCGTTGTACGGCTTCGAGCGCAAGACCGTCACCAAAGGCGGCGACGATTCGATCGTGATGTTCGAGAGCTGGATCGAAAGCCAAGATCCCGCCACACTCGAAGATATCCGCGCCTACAACGAGGACGATTGCCGTTCGACCTTCGAGCTGCGCGAGTGGCTGGTGCGGTTGCGCGCGGAACGCAACGCGCGGCTCGACGAACCGGTACCTTGGCGACCCGTGCCCGAGCAGGCCGGCTCCGAGGAGCACGTCGTGCCGAGCGAACTCGAGCGGACGTTACTGTCGGGCATCGAGGCGCCGGTGTCGCTCGACGAGTTGCGCGCGCTGCCCGGCGACGCGCGCGCCCGGTGGCTGCTGGGCAACCTGATCCACTATCACCGCCGCGACGCAAAGCCGGAGTGGTGGGAGCACTTCTACCGCCTCGAACATCCCTCGGAACTGATCGATGAAGACCGCAAGTCGCTGGGCGGACTCGTGCTGTGCGCAGAGATCCAGCCCACGTTCCACGGCGAGCGCGATCGCAACCTCGTGTACACCTACCGCTTTCCCGAACAGGAACACGATCTCGGAACGCATCCCCTCGACGCGGCGACCGGCCGCGGCGCCGGGTCGATCGTCGAGGTCGACGACGCCGCGGGCATCCTGCGCATCAAGCTGTCCGGGAAGATCGAGCCGGGGCAGCTGCGCGCGTTGATTCCCGGCAAGCCGCTCAACACGACGCAGAAGCGCGAGGCCGTCGAGTACATCGCGCGTTCGTACGTTGCCGGACGGCTCGAACGCGACCATCCGGCGCTCCACGCCATGCTCTTGGGACGCACGCCGCGTTTCGCGGACCGCCCCGCGGGCGCGCGGGTGCAGCCGGAACGCGTCGACGCCCGATCGCTCTCACGCCTCGTGGCCGCGCTCGACCGCAGCTATCTCGTCGTGCAAGGGCCGCCGGGTTCGGGAAAGAGCACGAACGGCGCGCACGCGATCCTCGACCTGCTCGCGGCCGGCAAGCGCGTCGCGCTGGCGGCCCTCAGCCACAAAGCGCTGCACAACCTGCTGCACAAGATCGAGGAGCAAGCGCACGAGCGCGGCCTCACGTTCCGGGCTTGCCACAAGAGCAGCAGCACGAGTGAGGGCTCCGGCTTCGAATCGCGTTGTCCGGTGCCGCTCGTCGCCGACGCGAAGACTCCCGCGGCATTCGCCGGCTGCGCGCTCGTGTCGGCGACGACGTTTTTCTGGTCCGACGAGTTGCAGCGCGGCGCGTTCGACGTCGTGGTGATCGACGAGGCCGGGCAGATCTCGCTTGGGGATGCGCTCGTGACGGCGCTCGTCGCGCGCGACGTCGTGCTGCTGGGCGATCCGCAGCAATTACCCCAAGTCTCGCAAGGCACGCATCCCGTCGGCAGCGACCGCTCGATCCTCGAGCACCTGCTCGACGACCGGCCGACCATCCCGGCGGACCGCGGCGTCTTCCTCGACCGCTCGTACCGGATCCATCCCGACATCGATCGCTTCATCTCCAAAGCGTTCTACGAGGGCCGCCTCGAAGCCGACGCGCCGAACGCCCGGAATCGCATCGATCTCGACGGAATCGCTCGGGCGGGCGTGCGCTATCTCGCGGTCGCGCACGACGGCAACGCGCGGCGCTCGAACGAGGAATCGGAACGGATCGTCGCAGCAATCGCGGAGCTGCTCCGCACCGGCAGCGCGACGATCCGGGATCGCGCGACGCGGCCGCTAACCGAGGCCGACGTGCTGGTCGTGACGCCGTACAACGCCCAGCGCTCGGATCTCGCCGGACGCCTCGCGGCGCGCGGGCTCGGCGGCGTGCGCGTCGGAACCGTCGATAAGTTTCAGGGCCAGGAGGCGCCGGTCGTGTTCTACTCGATGGCGACGTCGAGCGCCGAACTCGCGCCGCGCGGGCTCGAGTTCTTACTGAGCCCCAACCGCTTCAACGTGGCGATATCGCGCGCGCAGGCCCTCGCGATCGTGGCCTGCAGCCCGCTGCTGCCCGCGTCGCGCGCGAAGACGATCGGGCAGATGCGCCTGCTCAACCTGCTCTGCGCGTATCTGGAGGAGGCGGCGTCAGGCGGTGCCGAGCGCGACGCGAGCGAATTCGGCTAACTGCTCGTCGGTGTTGAAATCGTGCGCGCTCAGATGCGTCGTGAGCACGACGCGGCTGCCGTTCCAGAAACCGGCGCGGTGGATTCCACGATCCTCCCAGCGCACGTTACCGAAGATGTCCGCGAAATCCGGCCAATGGCTCTTTCCGTAACAGACGATCAGCTTGCGCGGGCTCTCGGCGAGCACGTCGCGCAGCAGCGCCTTGCGTTTGGGAAGTACGTCGCTCTCGTACGCGGCGCGGGTCGGGTACTTGGCGAAGCGCTCGTAGAGCCAATCCGACGCGCGCGGGTGCGGATACGGCAAGAGTTCGGTCAGCAAGGTCTCGCCGTCGGAGCGGCCCAGGCGCAAGGTCCGGTAGTGCCGCCGGTCGTCTTTGGTCGGGCGGATCGTGCCCGCATGGCGCAGCATCAGATCCGCCATGACGCGCCACGTCGGCTCGATGGGGGCGTGGTCGGGATCGAAGTAACGCTCGCCGTCCGCGCTGCCGCGGAACGACTCCTTGAGATCCATGACCGGCGTATCGTAGGTCGAGCGAATAGCGAGTTCTTCGAGCAGCGCCTCGGCGGCGCCCAGGCCTTCCTCGAGCCCCACGAACACGAACGGTGCGTCGCGCCGCCCGAACCCGATGAAGTTCTCGATGCGCTGCCAATTGATGCTGCGGACCGGCCCGTCGTGTTGCGTCATACCGTTGCGGCGTCTCCGAAATAGCGAAGACCGAGCGGGCGGAACGGCCCGGCCCCGACGTGCGTGCCGGTTTCGCGTGCGTCCGCAGAATCGACGCGCACTTCCATGGCGGTATCGTGCGCGCGCGGGTTAGCGGCGTCAACCGGTTTTGACGGCGCTTCCGCGGCGATGCGCGGCAAGAACTTTCGTGCGAAACGGCCGGTGGTGAAACGAGCTTTGCGGGCCCGAGCCGAGCCGTCTCGCCGGCGCGCTAGCTCTTGACGGTACCGTCGCGCAAGCCGGAGAACAGGGACTTCATATGGAGCAAGACCCCACCCCGGCGCAACTCGAGGCGGATCGCAAACTCGAGCGCGCGCGGCTCAAGAAAGCCGCGACGCGCCTCGGCTGGAAGCTGATCGGTCGCGAGACCGTCGAGATCCGCGTCGTGCGCGAGTTCCGTTTCGGCGCGCGGACGGTCGTGGTGCGCGGTCGCGTCGCGGTGCCGACGCCCGAGGAGCTGAGCGCGGAAGCCGGTGAAGCCCTCGTCGCGCCGCTGGTCGATCCCGTCGTGGGGAAGTTCCGCCACGCGATGGAACGCGCGGCCGCCAAGATTCTGAGCGCGCCCGACGACGTCGAGCGCAAGCACGTCTACGAGGCGTCGTCGTTCTTCACCGCGATCGAGGACGCGCGGCGGGGCCTGGTGCGCGAGTATCAGGAGCTCGAGAACCGGCGCCTCGAGGAGCGCGTCGAAACGGAGCTCGGGCTGCGCTTCTATCTCGAGAGCTTGACGCACGACGCGCGCACCTTCGAGTATTTCGCCGGACCCACGAATTCCGGTAAGACGCATGCGGCGCTGGAAGTCTTGCGCGAAGCCGAGAGCGGCGTGTATCTCGCGCCGCTGCGGCTGCTCGCGCTCGAAGTGCACGAACGTCTGACCGAACTCGGCGTGGCGGCGTCGCTCGTCACGGGCGAGGAGCGCATCATCGATCCGTCAGCTCGGCACGTCAGCTCGACCGTCGAAATGGTCGATCTGCGGCGCGAAGTCGAGGTGGCGGTCGTCGACGAAGCGCAGATGCTGCGCGACGATCAGCGCGGCTGGGCCTGGACCCTCGCGATCGCCGGCGTGCGCGCCAAGCGGGTCGTGCTGTGCGGTTCGCTCGACGGGCTCGCGCCCGCGCAACAGCTGGCCGCCCGGCTCGGCATCGAACTGACGGTCCGCCGTTTCGAGCGCAAGAATCCCTTGGCCGTGGTCGATTCCGTGACGCTCGCCGACCTGCGCCAGGGCGATGCGGTCGTGGCCTTCTCGCGCAACGCGGTCGTCGAGCTGCAGGGGCAGATCCGGCGCCACGGCCGTTCGACCGCCGCGATCTACGGTTCGCTCTCGCCTGCGGTCCGGCGCCGCGAAGCGGAGCGCTTCCGTTCGGGCCAGGCCGAGATCTTGGTCGCGACCGACGCGATTGGTCTGGGACTGAACCTTCCGATCAGGCGGCTGGTCTTCGCCTCGCTCGAGAAGTTCGACGGCGTCAGCGAACGCGCGTTGACGCCGCCCGAGATCCGCCAGATCGCGGGCCGGGCCGGACGGTACGGCATCCACGAAGCCGGCCAAGTCACGACCTTGGATCCGCGCGCGCTACGGATCCTGCGCGAAAGCATCGAGCGCTTCGATCCGCCCGACGCGACCTTGCCGATCTGGATCTCGCCCACCGACGAACATCTGCGCCGGCTCTCGCTGATCCTGGGCACGACGCGCGTCGGCCAGTTATTGCAATTCTTCCAAACGCGGATGCGGCGCGCCGACGAGACGGATCTGCGCATCGCCGATCTCTCCGAGACGATCGACGTCGCCACCGTGCTCGAGATGTCCGACCGGTTCATGGAACTTCCGCTCGCGGTGCGCTGCACGTACAGCCGCGCGCCGGTGTCGACGCGCGGCAACAGTCTCGCCGTCCTCGCGCGCTGGGGCGAACGCCACGCGACCGACGGCGTCGTGACCGGCGCCGAACTGACCGCCGGGCTCGCCGCCCGCGACCGCCTGCTGCTCTTCGAAGATCGCTCGCGCTTAGCCACGCTGTACCTCTGGCTCGCGCAGCGTTTTCCCGGCGTCTACGTCGACGGGCCGGGCGTCATGCGGATGCGCGAGCGGATCGACGACGACATCCACGACGCGCTGCTGCAGCACGGCACGCGGCCCAAGAAGGAGCGTGCGCCCGCGCAGCCCTTCGTGCGTCGCAAGGGGCCGCCGCGTTTCGACCGGCGGCGCCTCAAGAAGTGACCGAATCCGACGCGGACGCGATCGCGCGGTTCGTGCGCGAGGCCGGTATCCCGATCGTCGAAGGCCCGGTCGCGGAGGCGACGGTCCTGCCCGGAATCGCCGTGCGCGACGGCGGTCTGATCGTCGACCGCGCCCGTCTGCGCTATCCGGGCGATCTGCTGCACGAGGCCGGTCACTTAGCCGTGATGACGCCGGCCGCCCGGGCTCGCGCGAGCGGCTCCGTCCCCGGCAGCGCGGGCGCGGAGATGGCCGCCATCGCGTGGTCCTACGCCGCGTGCGTGAAGATCGGCCTGGATCCGCGCGTCGTCTTCCACGAGCACGGCTACCGGGGCGGCAGCGCCGCGCTGCTGGCAGCCTTCGCGTCCGGCGCCACGATCGGCGTGCCTCTGCTGCGCTGGATCGGGCTCGCCGGCGACGACTTTCCGGCGATGCTGCGCTGGACGAACGCTACCGGCAACGAGCCCTGACGGGGTCGCGAGAGAGTGTCGGCGCCGTGGCGCCGAACCGGCCGTTTCAGATGGAAAGTCCTCGACCTCGACCCCGGCGGGCTCTGGTCCTCAGCGGCGGCGGCGCGCGCGGCGCGTACGAAGCCGGCGTCGTTTCGGCGTTGTTCGAACGCGAAGATTTCGATATCGTGTGCGGCACGTCGATCGGCTCCATCAACGGGGCGCTCGCAGCCCAGGGCGCGAGCGGCAAACTGCGCGATCTGTGGCTCGGCGTGCCGGAACGCGCGGTCATCCGCGGCGTTTCGCCCCTCGAGGAGTTGCGCGCGGTCCTGCGGCGCGGACCGAAAGGCAAGCGCCGAAGCTTCGCGCGGTTCGTGGGCGACGTGACCCGCGTTGTCGGGGCCTTGCGCTTCGCGCACCCCCGCCGCTTGCGCGCGCTGACGCACGTGCTCGATCCCGCACCGATGATCGCCATGCTGGCGTCGATTCTCGACTACTCCAAATTGGAGCGGACGCTGGTTATCGGCGTCACGAACCTGACGCGCGCGCGCCCGGAAGCGTTCTACGCCTTCCCGGAGCGCGACGCCGCATACGAGCGAACGTTCGCGGCTCAGGAGTGGGCCAGCGTGCGGCTCTCGTCCGATAATTACCTCTCCGCGATCCTCGCCTCCGCGGCGATTCCGCTCGCGTTCCCGAAGGTGGCCGTGACCGATCGCAACGGCGTGCGCTGCGAGTACATCGACGGCGGCGTCGGCAACAACACGCCGATCCGCCAAGCGATCGACGCCGGAGCCGACGAGATCACGGTCGTGATCGCGGACCATCTGGCGTTGCGCGATCGCGACCAGCGCCTCGACGACCTCGGTACGATCGCGCTCGTCGCTCAGGACATCTTGCAGCAGCAGGTGCTCGAACTCGACCTCAAGCTGGCGCGCCGCGTCAACGAGGCCGTGCTGCACGGCGCCGCACCCGATAAGCGCTTCGTGAACATCCGAACGATCGGTCCGAGTATCATGTTACCGTTACCGGTCCTGGGCTTCCAGGATCTCGCGACGATCGAGCGCGCGTTCGACCAGGGCGTCGTCGACGGCCGCGGTGCCTGCGAAGCGAGCGGCTTGAAGGGCTTATTCGTGATCGACCCCACGGCGCGGCGCGTCGCTGCGGGCGAGCAACTCTTCGACGAAGGCGACGCCGGCGAGGTGATGTACGTGCTGCGCGAGGGCGCGATCGAGTTGCGCGCGCACGGCCGGCCGATCGCGACCGTGGAGCCCGGCGGCGTCTTCGGGGAGCTCGCGTTGCTCGGCATGTCGAATCGCCTGGCCTCCGCCGTCGCGAAAGAAGATTCGACGATCGTGCCGATCGATTTCGCGCGCTTCCGTTACCTCGTGCAGTACGCTCCAACCTTCGCGCTCGTCGTGATGCGCGCGTTGGCCGGCAACCTGCGCACGCTGGACCCGGGCGGCGGACTCGGATTCGTCGAGGCGCTCGCTGAAACCGGCGATCCCGCGCATACGTCCGCGCACCTCGATCATCTCCGCGGCGACCCGGCGGCCCGCTGGTATGCGGCCGGCGAGACGATCTTCAACGAAGGCGATGCGGGCGGTTCGATGTTCGTCGTCGTCGACGGTGAGGTGGAACTGCGGAGCGGCGCCGCCGCGCCCGTCATCGCCAAACCCGGCGAATTCTTCGGCGAGCTCTCGCTCTGTGAAAGCGAGCCGCGCGGCGCGTCCGCCGTCGTTCCGGCGGGCGCACGGGTGCTGCCGATCGACACGTTGCGGTTCACGTATTTGGTTCAAGCCGAACCGTCCATCGCGATCGCGGTCATGCGCTCGATGGCCGAGCGGTTGCGCCTCCTGGCGACGTCGCGCTGAACGTTTCGCGCGGCGAACTCGCCGCCGCGGCGCGCAGCCGCTCAGCGCGAGAGCGACGCGCGATCGATACGCCTCAGGTACGCATCGTACAGCGTCTTCGTGCTCGCCGGTAACGTCCGATAATAGTAATTCGCCGCGATCGTCGGCGGGTCGTTCGCGCGCAGCACCGGGCGCCGCTCGCGCGCGAACGCGGAAAGCGCCGCGGCTACGGGTTTTTCTGATCCGTCGGCGCGCACGATGCCGTAGGTGCGTTCGCCGGGCGCGAGGCCGCCGGCCGGCTCGTCGCACGCTTCGTCGGGATAATCGGCCCAGCACCACCAATAGGCGCCCAAACGCCCGTCGGCGTGCAGGCGCTCGAGTACCGCCCGGCAATACGCCGCGTTCTCTTCCTCGGTGCGACACGGATAGGTCGCGAACGCGGTATCGTCGGGCGAGATCGTGGGATTCGGCGGCTCGCCGGGTTCCGCGTAGCGGTCGAAGGCCGAGAATTTTCCCGGCGGGCAGGTCGGGTTGCCGAACGCGTTCACGAGCACGGGCTTGAACGAGAACGAGGCGGCGAGCGAGGCGAGAAAGGGTAACGCCTCGGGGTCGAGCCGGTTGCGCGCGAACGCGCCGCGCACGCCGTAGCCGGACATCGAAGCGAAGGCGAAGGGCGCGCACAGCGATCCGAGCCGGATGTCGCGATCCTCGGTCAGATCGGCCCACTGCGTGCCCGCCGTGACCGGTAACGCGGAACTCTCGCGTAGCGCGCTCGCGAGCCGTGCGCTCCACGCCGCGACCTCGCCTTCCGCGGCCGGCGCCTTGGAGTGCTCGCCCGACGACACTTTCGCGTGCGACGGTTGAGCGACGTCGCTGAACGCGTGACCGAGATCCCACGCGCGGATCGCCGGGTGGGCCCGAGCGCGTTCGCCCAGCGCGCGCGCGAGCACGATCTGCGCGTCGAGCAGCTCGCCCGCGTACGGGTTCGCGATTCCGAAGGGCGATGGGACGCCGCCGGCGATCGTACGATACGCTCCGCGCGGTCGCGAGCGGTCGAGCGTCCACGCCGGTAACCAGTTGACGCCGGCCATGTGGCCGCAGAAGAGCACGGGAATCGTCTGCACGCCCGCATCCGCAGCGAGCGCGAGGACGGCGTCGAAGCGTTCGAGCATCGCGGGATCGACCCACGCCGGGTCGGGCTGGAAATCGTCCCAGCGCAGGAAAAACCGCACGCCGTCGAGCCCGAGTTCGGCGATCCGCCGGAAATCTTCGCCGATCTCACCGGCATCGAAACGGCGCCACATCGCGAGCCAACTGCGTCGCGGCCAGTAGTTGATGCCGACGGAGAAACGCTGCGGCGGCGCCACGTCAGTCGGCGCAGCAGACGCGATTGCGGCCGCTGCGTTTGGCCGCGTACAGCGCGCCGTCGGCCCGCGCGTAGAGCGCCGTCGCGCTTTGGGCGTGCGCGGGGTACACCGCGACGCCGACGCTGGTCGTGATCGACAGCGGCTCGCCGCCGTCACCGGTGGCGAAGGGTTCCTCGGCGACGCGACGCCGCAATCGTTCGGCGAACGAGAGCGCGCCCTCCAAATCGCTACGCGGCAAGATCAGCGCGAATTCCTCACCGCCGATCCGCGCGGCCACGTCGGTCGTGCGCGCGACCGAGGACAGCACGCCCGCGATCTGCTGGATCACCTTGTCGCCCGCGGGATGGCCGTGGGCGTCGTTGACGTTCTTGAAGTGGTCGATGTCGGCAATCAATAACGCGAGCGAGGAGCCTTCGTTCTTCGCATCGGTCAGCGCCCCATCCAACAGCTCGTCGAAGCGACCCGCGTTGACGAGCCCCGTCCGCGCGTCGGTCTGGCCGCGATGTTCGAGCTCGGCGACGCCGAGCAGGCCGAGCCCTTTCCCGAGCGGCGCGAGGGTGAGCAGCGCGAGCCAGAGATTCTCACGCCAGAGGAACGCGAACGGGATGCCGACGAGCAGTAACGAGAGGCGCGCGACGAAGCGTCGCGCCGAAAATTCGATTGCCGAGAGCGGCAGCCCGGCTGCGAGCGTGACCAAGATCCAGGTCAACACCTCGTCGAGCACTTGCCACATCAAGGTCGCGCAGAGCAGGATGCCCACGAGTCCCGGCGTCGCCCAGCCGCTCGAAAGCGCCGGCCGCAGCAGCGGCGAGAACGCGCGTACGATCGCGGCGCCGCCGAACCCGGCGAGGACGAACATGCAGACGTTGAAACATCGAACGTACCACATCGTCGGATTCGTCCGCCGCGCATACTCGGAGACGAACGTAAATAACTCTCCGAGCGCGGCGCAGGCCATGTAGTGCCGCCAATCCAGCACGAGCAGCGAGGCGAGGTAGATCGGCAGGGCGAGCGACGAATATTCAGAGAGTCCGCCGACGGTGACGAACGTGCCGAAGGCGCCCGTCACGGCGGCCAGCGCGGCGAGCAGCACGACCGCGACTTCCGGGTAGGGCGCGGCCCACAGTGCGGGTGCGTTGAAGAACACCGCGCAGGCGACCGACGCGAGGGTGCCCGCGAGCATGAAGAGGCGCGCGGACGCCGGCTCGATCGGCTTCGCGCTCTCGGGCTTCGAAAAGTTCTTCCCCACCTTAGCCACGTGCGTTCAACCCGACGGCACCGCCGCGGCTTCGAGATTGCGTTGGCTCGCGACGGCCAGGATCGCGGCCGCGACGGCGGCGAGCACGACCGCGGCGCCGACCAAGGCGGCGAACAGGCCGATGCGGTCGGCCGCGATGCCGATGCCGAGCGCCGGTACGGAAAAGCCTAAATAGCACGCGACGAGAAAAGCGGAGAGCGTCTCCGCGCGGTGCTCGGCGGGCGCGATCGAGCCCACGATGTTCAGCCCGGCCAGATAGGAAAGTCCGCCGCCGCTCCCGGCAACGAGCGACGAGAGCGCCAGTAACGCGTACGCGTGCCACGCAACGGCGGCCAGCAGCATCCACATGCCCCCGCAGAGCGTCAGCATCGCCCCTGCAATGGCGACCCGGTTCGGCAGGCGCTGCCCCAGCAGCGACGCGGCGGCCGAACCCGTCTGAATGCCGGCGACGACGAGCGCGCCGACCATGAGGTTGTGAACGTCGAGCGAGCGCGCCAAGAATGAGGGTACGAGCGCGATGAAGATCGCGAACGTCGCCCAGCCGATGAACGCCTGGAGCGACGCGATAAAGAAGGGGCGCCGGATCGCCGGTGCGATCGCCGGGAGCGCGCCCAGCGAGGCGTGCGCGGGGCGTGGATGGGCGCTGCCGGGAACGGCTGCGACCGCCACCGCGGCGGCCGCGAGCAGAGCCATGTGGACGAAGTATGCGAGCGATAGCGGCCAAGGTGCGTACTGGCCGAGGGCGGCGCCCAGGAGCACGCCGAACGCCGACCCCGCGCTAGCCGCCACGACGGTCACGTTGCCGGCATTGGCGCGGTGGCGCTCCGGCATCCACTCGCGGATCGCCGCGGCGGCGGCGCCGGTCCCGATGCCCATCGCGAGTCCCTGCACGACGCGCGCCGCGATCAACCACAGCAAGCCGTTGGCGAAGGCGAACAGCAGCGATCCCAGCGCCAAAATCGCAAAAGCCAACAGAATCGCGAAGCGCCTGCCGAAGCGGTCCGAGAGGCCGCCCAGAAAGAGCAGCGACGGCACGAGCGAGGCGACATAGACCGCGAATACCAAGCTTATTTGAGCCGGCGTCAGTGCCCAGACCCGGTGATACAGCTGAAATAAGGGCGTCGGGAGCAGCGTTCCGGCGAGCATCAAGGCGAATGCCGCAGCCGCCACCAGATAGCGTCCGGAGGCGGGGTTCTCGTCGTTCATACCGCTGGGTTCCGTAGTTCAGGGCCGCGCGTCCTGTGCCGTCATACCTTCTCACTTTCGTCTCCACAAACGGCGGTGTCGTACCGCCCATCGTTCCGCGACGACAGGTGTGACCTCGGCGAGAATTGACAGGAAATTGTTAACCGATGCGCGCGGGCTCGCTGGAAGCGAGTTCGGAGGCAACGATCCGGCGCTGAACCTTCCCGGTCGCGGTACGTGGTATCGACTCCACGACGAACACCGACGTCGGCACTTTGAAGGAGGCGAGCCGGCTGCGAGCGTGCGTCAGCACGCTTTCGAGTTCGGTTCCCGGCCGCAGCACCAGTGCCGCGGCAACGGCCTCGCCGTACTTTTCGTCCGGAACGGCGAACGCGACCGCCTCGGCGACGCCCGGGTGGGAAAGCAGGGCGTCGTCGATTTCCACGGGAGAGATCTTCTCGCCGCCGCGGTTTATCAGTTCTTTGAGGCGTCCCACCAGCGTCAGGTAGCCGTCGCCGGAGAGCACGCCGTAGTCGCCCGTCCGGAACCACCCGCGCGTGAAGGCGGCAGCGTTGGCATCGGGGTTGTTGTGATATCCGGGCGTGACGTTGGGGCCTCGCACCGAAACCTCGCCGACGTTACCGGGCGGAAGCTCGTTTCCGAGCTCGTCCAGGATCGCGACGTCGACGAAGGCGCCGACGCCGACCGAGCCCGCGCGGCGCTCGCCGCGTAACGGGTTGGCGCACATCTGATGCGATGCTTCGGTCATCGAGTATGCCTCGATGACGGGTACGCCGAAGCGAGCCTCGAGGCGCTCCATCTCGACGGCGGGTAGCGGAGCGCTCGAGGACCGCAGGAAGCGTAACCCGTGCTCGCCCGGGCCGGGCGCGCCGTCCTCATCGGCTCGCAGCAACAGCGTGCGATAGATCGTCGGCACCGCGCTGACGATGGTGACGCGGAAATCGCGGACGGCCGGCCAGAACGCGGAGGCCGAGAACTTGGGCGGGATCACGACCGAAGCGCCCGCCGCGAGCATCGCAAACGTCGAGAACACCAGGCCGTGGACGTGGAAGAGCGGCATGACGCAGAGCGAGACGTCGCGTTCGTGCAAGTCGTACCAGCGCACGATATTGCCGGCGGACGCGCACAGGTTGCCGTGCGTGAGCGGCACGCCCTTGGGGTGGCTCGTCGTCCCGCTCGTGTGCAGAAAGAGCGCGACGTCGCCGTCACGCGGGACCGCCTCCGCCGCCTGCGGCAGGCGCGCGCCGTCGAGCACGACCGTGCCATCGGGGTCGAGCGAGAGTTCCGCGAGCGGAATGCCCGCCGCGTTCGCGGCCGCGCGTGCGGCCGGAACGGCACCGGGCGCGAGCAGCAAGAGCGCCGGCGCGATATCGTCGAGGTAAAAGCGGAATTCGTCTTCCGTGTACGCGCTGTTGAGCGGCGCGAAGGTCGCGCGCGCGAACGCCGTGCCGAAGAACGCCACGACGATCTCCGCGCCGTTACCGAACGACGCGCAGACCCGCGCACCGGGCGCGATGCCACGCGCGGCGAGCCCGGCGGCGAGTGCGTTCGCGCTTCGCCGAAGCGACGCGTAGGAGAGCGTCGGCCCCGCCGGGACGATCAGCGCGGCGCGCTCGCCCGCGCCCGTGCGGAGGAGGTCGGCGAGGTTCACGCGCGCGTTACCGTCATCGTGTCGTCCGTAGTGGAACGAGGAGCGCGCCGCTTCCTCTCGCATCCTAGGCGAAATGAAGGTGGCGGTGGTCGGAGCCGGCGCCGTCGGCGCCTACGTCGGCGCGGCGCTGGCGCGCGGCGGCGCCGACGTCACGCTGATCGCGCGCGGCGCGCATTTGGCGGCGCTGCGCGAGCGCGGCGTCTCGGTGCGCAGCGAGCGCGGCGATTTCTTCGCACACCCGGCGGCGACCGGCGACGCCCGCGGCGTCGGCCCGGTCGACGTGGTGATCCTGGCCGTCAAGGCGCATCAAATCGAGCCGCTGCTCGACACGCTGCCCGCGCTCTTCGGCCCGCAGACCGCCGTGGTGGCGATGCAGAACGGCATTCCGTGGTGGTACTTCCAGGAGAACGGCGGCGCGTTCGACGGGCGGCCCGTCCGCAGCGTCGATCCGGACGGCCGAATCTCCGCGACGATCGAGACGCGGCGGGTCGTGGGTTGCGTCGTCTACGCGGCGACGGAAATCGAGGCGCCGGGCGTGATCCGGCACATCGAGGGCACGCGTTTTTCGCTGGGCGATCCCGCGCGCGGCGTCTCCGAACGCACGGCGCGCATCGCCGAGGCGTTCGTCGCGGGCGGCCTCAAGGCTCCGGTGGAAGCCGACCTGCGGCCGGAGATCTGGTTCAAAGTGCTCGGCAACGCGACGTTGAATCCGATCAGCGCGCTGACCCGCGCGACGTTGGAAGACATGTGCAGCGATCCGCACGTCGAGCCGCTGGCCGCGGAGATGATGCACGAGATGGTCGCGGTCGCGGCCGCGCACGGCGTCGTCATGCCGATGAGCGTCGAGAAGCGCATCGACGGCGCGCGCCGCGTGGGCGCGCACAAGACGTCGATGCTGCAAGATCTCGAAGCCGGTAAGGCGCTCGAACTCGAAGCGATGACCGGAGCCGTGCTCGAACTGGGCGAGCTCGCCGGCGTTCCCACGCCCGCGACGCGCCACGTGTACGGGCTGACGAAGCTGCTGGAACGAACGGTGCTGGCGGCGAAAGCGACGCCATGAGCCCCGAACGGCGCCGCTTGGTCATCGCTTCGTCGGTCCTCGCCATCATTGCCGCGAGCCACAACATGCTCACGAGCACCTTCGGCATTTCGCCATGGGCGGTGATCGCCGTCTTCGTCGTTGGAGAGGTCGCGGTGATCGCGGGCTTCGTTAGGCTCAATCGTCGCGAGGGCTGCACGTCGATCTGGCGGCGCGTGCTGCGCCGGGACGGCGCACCGGCTTCGTCCTCGTTCGTCGACACGAGCGAATAAAGCGCCCCTCACCGATCGATGAGGGGCGCCGGGGGGATTCCGGTGCAACGCGCGGTGGCGCGTACGTAGCACCAGGTAGAATTTTTCGGCGGATCCGAGTACGTTCCCCCCGTTAACCGGCCGGCATGGCGGCCTCGGCCGTCGTAATGTGTTCGGCGATCAGCCAGCGGTGACCGTAGGGATCGACGAACATCGCGCGGCGTCCCGAATTGGGTCCGTCCGCGGGGAACGCTTCGGGCGTGGCTCCCGCGGCGATCGCCTCGGCGAACACCGAATCGACGCCGGCCACGCGGACGTGCAACGTGATCGCGGCCGGCCCGGGCGCCGGCGTGTTCTCGCTGTAGTCGGCGTCGGCGAGTTGCAGGATCGCGCCGTGCACGTCGAGTTCGGCGAAGCCGATCTTACCGCCGGGCATCGGATAGCGGAAGAGTTCCACGGCCCCGAACACCGCGGCGTAGAACGCGATCGCGCCCTCGCCGTCGGCGACGCGTAAGTAGGGAACGATCTGCCATTTCTCGGTCACTCGAATTTCCTCGCCGCACGATTTCTCGCGGAAACGAAGACGCCCCTCGCCGGGCGGCGAGAGGCGTTCGAAGCAGGGAGCGCCCGATTCGGCGCTCCGGCGCTAGAACAGGTTCCAGAGGTACTGGTTGTAGACTTCGTGGTGGTACTGAACCTCTTGAGTCTTCACGAACGTGCCCAAGAGCCTCGGGCAACGGTCGGCGCTGGCCTGCTTGAGATCGGCGTATCGTTCCTTGATGTCCTCGCCGAGCAGCGTCGTCGTCCACTCGGCGGCGCGGAAGTTGGCGAGGGCGTCGTAGATGTTGTCGGGCAGATAGCGATCGGCTTGGCGCAAGTTATCGACTTGCGCGATGTTGCCGTGCAAGCCGGTCTTGAAGACCGCGAGCATCACCATGTACGGGTTCGCGTCCGGCGCGACCGAGCGCACTTCGACGCGCGCACTGCGCTCGTTGCCGAAGGGGACGCGCACCATCGAACCGCGGTCGATCGCCGAGGCCTTGATCTGATTGGGCGCTTCGAAGTGCGGGTCGAGCCGGCGGTACGCGTTGACGCTGGCGTTGAGCATCAGGCAGATATCGTTGCCGTGCGTGAGGATGCGGTCGATGAAGCTCCAGCCGAGCGAACTCAAACGCTCCTCGCCGGCCGCATCCCAGAAGAGGTTCTTCCCGTCTTTGCTGATCGAGACGTTGGTGTGCATGCCGTTGCCGTTGACGCCGACCACGGGCTTGGGCAAGAAGCTGGCCGTCATGCCGAGCTTGGTCGCGACCTGGCGGCAGACCAGCTTGTAGAGTTGGATCTGGTCCGCGGCGGCCACGACCTCGCCGTACTGGTAGTTGATTTCGAACTGCGAGGGCGCGACTTCCGGATGGTCTTTTTCGTTTTGGAAGCCCATCGCGCGCTGCACTTCGGCGACCGTATCGATGAAGAGCCGCAGCGGGTCGCCCGGCAGCGAATGATAGTAACCGCCGGTGTTGACGTATTCGAATTTACCGGTCTCGTGATAGCGGCGTTCGGCATCGAGACCTTGGAAGACGAAACCTTCGATTTCGTTGGCGGCGGCCAGCGTGTAGCCGTCGCTCGCGTAGACGTCGTTCGAGAGCTTCTTGAGGATGCCGCGAATGTCGGCGGCGTAGGGCGAACCGTCGCGGGCCAGGACGTCGCCGAACACCAGCACCTTGCCGGGGCCGAAGATGTCGCCCGGCGCCCAGTAGAACGCGCTCCAATCGATCGCCAGCCGGAGATCGCTCTCGCGCTGCGCGCTGAAGCCGCGGATCGACGATCCGTCGAAGGTGAGGTTGTCGTAGGACTTCAGCAAGAACTTCTTGTCGTAGTCCAGCATGTGCAGCCGGCCTTCGAGATCGCTGAAGAGGACGGAGACGGCCTTGATGCTCGGCGTGTCCGTCAGATACTTGAGCCGCTCTTCCTGGATCTGATCCAGCGGTACGCGATTCTTGCGCTGCTCCTTGGCGGCGATGTTGAGCTCTTCGAGCTCGCCGTAGGGGAGCATGAGAAAGTCGCGCAGTTCGTAAGGCATCGTGTGTTTCTTTACTCCTTGAGTGCCGTCGGTGGTCCCGTCGTTCGGCGCGCGGAGCGCCGGGTCTGCGCACTTAACCCCGAAAAGAGCGTGCTCCGTTAGCCAGGAGTCGAAAGGTTGGCCGCTTCGGAGCGGCATCTTCGGCCGGTCGCTTACCGACCAAAGTAGGGTTCCCCCCCATTGCGGCGGCTTTGCTCAGGTGGGAGCCTGAGGAGGCGATGTTCCAGGGGGCTACGATCCCGGCTCGTCCGGCCCACTTCGCCTCGATCGAGGCGATCGTCATCGAACGGTTGCACCCGCTCGACGGGGCGACGCGCGCGGTCGTGGAACTGGCGGCGCTCGTCGTGCGGGACGTCGACCCGGCCCTGCTGGCCGAGGCGCTCGGGGCCAGCGTGGCGGCGGTTGCAGCGTCGCTGGAGCGTGGGCGCGCCTGCCACCTGCTGAGCTGGGACCCGCGGACGCAGCGGCCGCGCTTCGCGCATGCCTTGATCCGCGGCGCGGTACGCGGGCAGATCGAGCCCACCCGCTGCCGCCGGCTCCATGCGCGGCTGGCAGAGGCGCTGGAACGCCGCCCCGGAGGATCCGCGCGAACGTTCGAACTCGCGCATTACTGGTGGGAAGCCGGTGTGGCGGCGCGGAGTCGCGTGTACGACGAGCGCGCCGGCGACGCGGCGCTGGTCGTGAACGCTTTCGATGCCGCTGTCGCGCACTACCGACGCGCGTTCGCCGCGTGCGAACGCGGCAGCGCGGCGCGGCGGCGCGTCGCGATGAAGCTCACGAATGTGGTCTTACACGAAGGTGAGGTAGCGGGCGGCTCGTAGTTAATGGAACCGTGATCGTGCCGCCGGTCGCCAGTCGCACCTTCGTCGGTCGCCAAGAAGAGCTGGACGCGCTCAAGGAGCGCCGCCGGGCGAGTTCAGGGGGCCACGGCTCCGTCGTGCTCTTGGGCGGTGAGGCCGGAATCGGGAAGTCCCGGCTCGTCGCGGAATTTCTCCGCTCGCTGACGGGCGGCCGCGGTCCTCTCGTGGTCAGCGGAGAGTGCCTCGAGCATGCGCCGCGCCCGCTCGGGCCGCTCCGCAGCATCGTGACCGCGCTCGCGGCGGCCTCACCGTGGCTCGCCGCGGACGCGCCGCCCTTCGTGTTGCGGGCCATGGCGCAAGTCGTGCCGCACGCGCTCCCGGCATCGGATGCCTATGCGGACGCACCGCGCCTCGGCAAGGCCGACCTCTTCGAAGCGCTCGTGCTCCTACTGCAGTTGGCATCCAACAAACGCGCGATCGTCGTGACGATCGAAGATATTCACTGGGCGGACTCCGCGACGTTGGATTTCCTGCGCCACCTCGCGCCGCGCGTCGGAAACCTGCGCATCCTGGTCGTCGCATCCTTCCGCGACGACTCCGTCGCTCACGATTCGCCGCTCGGCGCGGCGCTCGCGCGCCTGCAGCGCGAGAGCACCGTCCATCAGATCGCGCTCGAACCCTTGCCCCGCGACGACGTGCGGCGTCTGCTGGAATCGGCGCTCGAAGACCGCGAAGCGCCGGCCGACGCGGTGTTGCGCGGCATCGAGCGCATGTGTGAGGGCAATCCGTTCTTCGCCGAGGAGCTCTTGAAACGGTCGCTCGAGCGCGAGGATGCGGGAACGCCTCTCCCGATTTCCATCCGCTCCACGATCGCGACCCGGCTCGGCAAGCTCAGCGCCGCGGAACAGTCGCTCCTGCTGCACGCCGCGGTGCTCGGGTATCGTTTCGACCCGACGACGCTGGCCTTGATCGTCGGCTTGGATTCCGCGGCCGTCATGCCGGGTTTGACCCGCGCTCGCGACCTCAACCTGATCGTGGAAGAATCGCGAACGCGGATCACGTTCCGCTTTCGCCACGCGCTGATGCGTCAGACGCTCTACGAGAGCATGCTGACGCTCGCGGCGCGGCCGCTCCACGAACGCATCGCGCGGACGCTCGAATCGCTGCCCGATGCCGCCGATCGCGTGGACGAACTCGCCTATCACTGGTTCGAGGCGCGCGATCTCGCGAAGGCGCTCGAATACTGCGATCGCGCGGGCGACGCCGCGTTCGCGGTCAACGCCTTCGCCGACGCCACGACGTATTTCGAACGCGCGATCGAGTGCGCCGCGGACGACGCGGATCGCCGTTCGCATCTCTTGCGAAAGCTCGCGTTCGCGCTCAACGCGGCAGGGCTCGCGGAACGTGCGCTGCAGGCGCTGCGCGAGTCGATCGATATCCGGGTCGCGCTCGGCGATTTGGAGCTGGCGGCGCGCATGGTCGCCTCCGCCGCGGGCCAGCTCAACAACGCGGGCGATATGGAGAGCGCGATCGGATTCGTGGAACGTTTCGTTCGCGCTCACGCGGACCGGCTCTCGCCGTTCGCGCTCGACGAATTGCGCTCCACCCAAGCCTTCATCGTCAGTAACCTCTCCGACGCGGAGCGGGTGCGGCATTATTTGGAGTTGGTCGGTACGCCGGACCACCTCAAACCCACCGGCCGCATGCACTATTGGGGAGCGCGCGTCTCGATGGATGCGTTCCTCGAAGACCGCGACGCCCTGCTCGCCGACGTCGAGACGCTCTTAGCGGGAATTCCCTCGGAACTGGCCGTCGCGGACATCGCGAGCCTGCTGCATGCCGGCCGCACGCTGATGATGGCGGGTTTCCCCGAACCGGCCGCGACGGAACTGCTGCGCGCGATCGAGATGTCGGAACGCCTGGGCTTCACCGGGCTCCTCGGCGCCGCGCACGCGCTGCGTGCGGCCAACTCGTTCTTGGCGGGCCGCTTGGAAGAAGCGCGCGCGGCCGTGCTGGCCGCGCTCAAACACAACGACCTGGCGACGACGAAGTACTGCCTCGAAGTGTGGGGCCCGCTCGTCGCCACGGCGCTGGGCGATGGCGATCTCGTCGAACGCTGTCTCGCCAACGGAATCGCGGAACAATTGCGGGCGCGCAAGAACGACAATTCGCTCGGCATCGCGCTCGCGTCGGCGGCGTACGCGGCGGGCGCCGCGGGCGCTCCCGAGCGCGCGCGCAAGGTGATGGCCGAGGCCGTCGACCTCATCGACGACGCGTTTTCCGCAACGCGCGTTTTGCCGCTCGCGGCCCGCTACGTCGACGGCCCGCACCTCGAGAAGCTGCTCCGCTTGACCGATACGCACGGCGAGCCGCGCACGGTGGTCAACGCCGCGGGCGCGCACGTGCGCGCGATCGCCGCCGAGCGCGGCGGCGACGCCGCGGCGGCGGCCCGCTGGGGCCTGGAGGCCGCGCGGCTCTACGGCGAGATCGGATGGCCGCTGCTCGAAGCGCAAGCCCTCGAACTCGCGGGCAGGACGCGCGAAGCGCTCGCGCTCTTCCGCGCCACGGGAAGCGTCGAGGACGTGCGCCGCGTCGAGCTACGCGATCGCGTTACGGTGCCTGCCGCGCGCGCGGCCTCCGACGGGCTTTCGGAACGCGAACGCGAAGTCGCCGCGCTCGTCGCCCGCGGGCTGACCAACCGCGCCGTCGCGGAACTGCTCTTCGTCGGCGAAAAGACGATCGAGAAGCACGTGAGTTCGATCTATCAGAAGCTCGGCTTCTCGACGCGCGCCGGCTTGGCCGGCTACGTGGCCGCGCAACGCGCGGGAGACGACGCCGCCGTCTCCTGAAGCCGCGGACCGGCATTAGCGGTTTCGGCGCTCAGTTGACGATCGAGAGCTTCATGAAGACGTACTCGTTGAACGAGTCCGAAATTTGGAGCTGGTACTCCGTGGGGCCGCCTTTGTACCCTTTGATGAGCGAGATCGTAAACGTCGCCTTCGGACCCTTCGCGGCGAGCGGCGCGATCGTCAAGACGCCCGGATTCGGATTGGCGACCGAGATGCCGTCCGTGTAGCCCGTTTCGGTGACCGTGAGGGTGACGGGCTGCGGGTTCGAGATGCTGATCGTCGCCGCGACGGGGTTTTGGATCATCGTGTATCCGACGATCGCGACGTCGACCGTCGCCGGCTGGGACGCCGAACTCTGGAAGGCCGCCGTGCACTGATCGTGGCCCGGCGCCGGCCCCGGCGGGGCGCCTTCGAACGTGAAGACGAACGGCGTGGTCGGCCCGACGGAAACGGGCGGCAGGATCGCCACCTCGGTCGGACTGCAGTTCGAAGCGGCGGTGATCAGTCCCGTGTAATTCGGTTCGGTGGCCAGGACCGTAACGGCCGCATTGTCGGGCGACACGACGATGGTCGAAGGTTTGACGGACAACATGCCCGGCGAGCCGGTCGGCGTCGGCTTGGCCGTGGGCGTCGCGGTCGGCTTGGCCGTGGGTGTGGCGGTCGGTTTCGACGTGGGCGTCGCTGTCGGTTTCGGGGTGGGCTTCGGCGTCGGTTTCGGGGTGGGCTTCGGAGTTGGTTTCGGGGTTGGCTTTTCGGTGGGCTTGGGCGTCGGTTTCGGGGTCGGCTTTTCGGTGGGCTTGGGCGTCGGCGTCGGCGTCGGTTTGGCGGAGGTGACCACGACGTCGACGGCGGTTGCGTGGTTCGCGCTGTCGGAGATGACGAGTTTCGTGCTGCCGTCCTTCTGGGATTCGACGGTGAAGGCGTGGCTCGAGACGGCCGGGGCGACGGTAACGATGCCCGGATCCTCGCTCTTGGCGCTGAAGACGCCGCGGTAGAGCAGCTCGATCGCATGAATCGTCGCGCGTTCGTGCAACGCGGTGAAGCGCAGCGAGGGCGGCGTCACTTTCGGGAAGTTGATGTACGGCACGATGGCAGGCGTCGCGGCCGCAAGCGGCAGCTTCGCCTGCGGCTCGACGGGCGGCACCGGACCGGCGACCGGCGCATGGAACCCGCCCGAACAGGCCGCGATCGAACCGGCGAGGAGCCCGAGCAGCCCAACGCGACCGATCCGATCCGCTCCGCGAGCCGGTTTCACTCTCGGAGCCTAGCACCCGGAGCGTCTCGAAAGCGTCTACATGCAAGGAAAAGCGACCATCCGGCGGCACCCGGTCCACCTGATGCTGATCTCGTTTCCCATCGGACTCTGGACCGGGGCCTTCGCGACCGACATCGCGGGCGAACTGATCCGCGATCCGTTCTGGTTCCGGATGAGCGTCGTACTGCTGGCCATGGGCGACGTGACCGGGTGGGCGGCCTCGATCTTCGGGGTGATCGACTACCTGACGGCGCCGATGGGGACGGCCGCGAAACGCGTTGCGACCTCCCACTTCGTATGGAGTGCGGTTGCCTTGGTCTGCTTCACGGCGGCGCTGCTCGTGCGGCTCGGGCACCACGGGTCGCCGCTGGGCATCGGGTTGACCGCGGCCGGCACCTTGGCTTTCGGCGCCGCGGGATATCTCGGCAGCGCCCTGGTCATCGGCCACCGGGTCGGCATGCCGGAGTAGGTTGCTCATCGAGGCGTTTTGCGATACCATTGGCGGGTTGTCCCGAGCCTGCGGCCCGGGACCGCGATCCGAGCTCCGCTCGGTCGTGGCGCTCACGCGTCACGTGTGTAGGGTTGCAAGGCGCCCGTCGCGCCGCGCAACCGTTTCCACCTACATTCGAAAGAAGGACTCATGGCCAGCAGCACGTCGAAGAAGCGGAACGCCGCGAAAAAAGAGCGCCGTCCCAAGCGCAAGGTCTGCAATTTTTGCGTCGACAAGCAATCGGACATCAACTACAAAGATGTCACGCGCCTGCGCAAGTACATCTCGGAGCGCGGCAAGATCCTCCCGCGCCGCATTAGCGGCAACTGCGCGAAACATCAACGCCTGCTGACGGTCGCCGTCAAGCGCGCCCGCGTCATCGCATTTCTTCCCTTCGTCTCCGAGTAACGCCGCATGAAGATCATCCTGTTGAGCGACGTCAAGTCGCTCGGTACGACCGGTACCGTCGTCGAAGTGGCCGACGGTTACGCGCGCAACTATCTGCTTCCGCGCGGCCTCGCGGCCGAAGCGTCGAAGGGCTCGCTCGCGCTCCTGGAACAGCAACGCAAAGCCAAAGCGCGCCGCGACGCCGAAGCCGTCGCGAACGCCGAGGCGCTCGGCAAGCAGCTCGAGGAACTGCAGCTCACGGTTCCGGTCAAGGCGGGCGGTAACGGCCGTCTCTTCGGCGCGGTCACCAACGGCAACGTCGCCGACGCGATCCACACCTCGCTCGGCGTGGAAGTGGACCGCCACAAGATCGACGTTCCCGAAAACATCAAATCGCTCGGCACCTATCCCGTCGAGATCCGGCTCGCGAAGAACATCGTCGCGAAGACAACGGTCAAAGTCGTCGCAGCGACGAACTAACCGGACTCGATGGCCCAAGGCGCCGATCCGGCTCACGTAGCGCGCTTCCGCCGTAAGTATGGCGGGGACGACGGCGTGCGCCGTTACGTCGCGGCGCTGTACGACGTGCTCGCCAGCACGATCGGCACGGACAAGATGGTGCTGCGCGCGGGCAAACTCAACGCGCTCAAGCTGATGCGTTCGAGCCAGTTGCCCGAGCGCATTCTGGCGTTGCAGCGGCTGGTCTTCGAAGATCCAACCCTGGAGCGGCTGCCGCAGTCCGGAAAGTACGCCGACGTGATCGCGGAGATCGAAGACGGATTGGCCGACCTCGTCGCGCAACGGACCGTGGAAGACAAGATCGAGATCAAGGTCAACCTCAAGATGGCCGAACGCCATCACGAGTACCTCAAGGATCTCAAGCTCGAAGCGCTGCGCGAAGACGGCGGCCCGGAAACGCCCGCAACGCAGCGCAAGCTCGAAGAGTTGGTCGCGCTCGACTCGCGCCGGCTCTCGACCTCGGCATTGCAACTGCTGCGTCCCGCCGTCCTCGCCGACGTGGTGGGCCAGGAGTCGGCGATCCGTTCGCTGCTCGCGAAGATCTCGTCGCCCTTTCCGCAGCACGTAATCCTCTACGGGCCGCCCGGCGTCGGTAAGACGACGGTCGCGCGCCTCGCGCTCGAAGTGGCGAAGACGCGCAATTACACGCCGTTCGCCGCCGACGCGCCGTTCGTCGAAGCCAGCGGCGCGACGCTGCGCTGGGATCCGCGCGAGACGACCAATCCGCTCCTGGGCAGCGTGCACGACCCGATCTACCAGGGCAGCCGGCGTGAGTTCGCCGAGAGCGGCATTCCCGAACCGAAGCTCGGCCTCGTGACGAAGGCGCACGCGGGCGTGCTCTTCATCGACGAGATCGGCGAGATGGATTCCATCCTGCAGACCAAGCTCCTGAAGGTGCTCGAGGACAAACGCTTCACGTTTGAATCCTCGTACTACGACTCCAGCGACGCGAGCCTTCCCGCCTACGTGAAGAAGCTCTTCGAAGACGGGGCGCCGGCCGATTTCGTGCTGATCGGCGCGACGACGCGCGATCCGAGCGAGATCGATCCCGCGATCCGTTCGCGCTGCGCCGAGGTCTTCTTCGAGCCGCTGACCGAGGCGCAGATCAAACGCATCGTCACCGGCGCGGCCAAACGTCTGGGCGTGAAGCTGGCGCGCGCGGTGCCCGATCTGATCGCGTCGTACACGATCGAGGGCCGTAAGGCCGTGCAGATCCTCGCCGACGCGCACGGCCACGCGCTCTTCCGTTCGAGCGGTCCCGGCGACGCGCCGGCGGCGAAAGCCGTGGTGACGATCGCCGAGGAAGACGTGACGACGGTCGTGCAGACCGGCCGCCTCGTTCAGCACACGCCCGTTCGCGCGCGCCGCGGAAAAGACGTCGGCAAGACGCTCGGGCTCGGCGTCGCGCACCACGTCGGCAGCCTGATCGAGATCGAAGCCGTTGCGTTTCCGGCGCCGGAGAAACGCAAGGGCGGCGTCCGTTTCAACGACACCGCGGGCTCGATGGCCAAGGACAGCGTTTTCAACGCGACGTCGGTCGTTCGCGCGCTCGCCGGCGTCGATCCGCTCGACTACGACCTGCACGTCAACGTCGTGGGCGGCGGGAACATCGACGGGCCCTCGGCGGGCCTCGCGGTCTTTTTGGCGCTCTATTCCGCGATCACCAAGACGCCGTTGCCGCGCGACGTGGCGATGACGGGCGAACTCTCGATCGCGGGCCACGTGCGCGGCGTAGGCGGCATCGTCGAGAAATTGCACGCCGCGCGGCAAGCCGGCATGCGCCTCGTGCTGATTCCCAAGGAGAACGAACGCGACGTCGATCGCGCGATCGGCGGCATCGAGATCGTGCCGGTCGCCAAGGTCGACGACGCGCTGCGCGCGCTCGGCATCGAACGCGCGGCGCGCCGATGACGACGGTCGCCGCGAGCGGCGTGGGCGGGGTCGACCGCATTCCGCCCAACAACCTCGAGGCCGAGATGGCCGTGCTCGGGTCGCTGCTGGTCGACCGCGAGATGATGCCGCCGGTCATCGAGATCGTGCAGGCCGACGACTTCTACGCGCACGTGCACGAGACGATCTTCATGGCGCTCGTGCAGCTCTACGAGCGCGGCGAACCGCTGGACAAGATCACCGTCGCCGAAGAATTGCGCCAGCGCGGATTGTTGGATAAGGTCGGCGGCCTGCCGTACTTGACGTCGCTGATGGACATGGTGCCCACGGCCGCGTCGGCCGAGTACTACGCGCAGATCGTGCGCGAGAAATCGGCGCTGCGCGGTCTGATCCACGCGGGCACGCAGATCACGCGCATCGGCTTCGAGAACGAAGAGGACGTCGAGGGCGCGCTCGACCGCAGCGAACAGATCGTCTACGAAGTCGGGCGGCGCCAGAAGCACGGCGAGTTCTTCCCGATCTACAAGCTGCTCAAGGGTACCTTCGAGCAGATCGACAAGCTCTACCACAGCCGCGGCGACCGCACCGGCCTCACCTCGGGCTTCCGCGACATCGACGAGTACACGGCGGGCTTCCAGCCCGGTAATTTCGTGATCCTGGCCGCGCGGCCCGCGATGGGCAAGACGTCGATGGCCCTGACGATGGCCGCCGCCGCCGCGAAAGAGGAGCAGAAGCCCGTCGCGATCTTTTCGCTCGAGATGACGAACGAGGAACTCGTGACGCGCCTCCTGTGCGCGGAGGCGCGCATCAACTCCCAGAACCTGCGCCGCGGCAACATCCGCGACCCCGAGTGGGAGAAGATCTCGAGCGGCATGAGCACGCTCTCGCAGCTGCCGATCTTCATCGACGACTCGGGCTCCGTAACGGTCACGGAAATCCGCAGCCGCTGCCGCCGCCTGCAGAGCGGCGACGGTCTGGCCGCCGTCTTCATCGATTACTTGCAGCTCGTGCGCCCGTCGACCACGTCGCGTTCGCAGAACCGCAACGACGAGTTATCGGAAATCTGCCGCACCCTCAAGGCGACCGCCAAGGACCTGCAGATCCCGATCATCGCGCTCGCGCAGCTCAACCGCGGCGTCGAATCCCGCAACGACAAACGCCCGATGTTATCGGATTTACGGGATTGCCTGGCGGGTGACGCGCTCGTGACCAACGCCGATACGGGCGAACGCGTGCCGATCGCCGAGATCGTGGAAAAAGGCCTGCGCTTCAACGTCTGGGCTTTGGACCGCAAACTGAAGCTCGTGCGGCGGCCGATCGTCGATGCGTGGGCCGTATCTGAGAAACCGATTTTCCGGCTCACAACGAAAAGCGGGCGCACGGTGCGCTCCAGCGCTGGGCACCGTTTCCGGACGGTCGCCGGCTGGAAAACGCTTGAAGAATTGTCGGTGGGCGATGTCGTCGCCGTTCCCCGCAGCTACGAACCTCCTACATCCGTTGCGGCTCCGATGTCACCCGGAAGGGCCCTACTGCTGGGCTGGATTCTCGGCGACGGTCACCTTGGCGGCTCAACCACGGTCACGGTTTCGAGCCTGGACGATGCAAATATCGTTGCGGGTATTGCCGAGGCCGAATTTGGCTTGAAGCCCGTCATAAGGCCGGAACATGAGGGCACTTCAGCCCTCCGCGTCGTCCTTACTACCGGTAAGATGTGTGGTGCCGGCAAGAATCCGCTCACGACTTGGTTGCGCTCGCTCGGCATCTGGAAGGTAACTGGAGCCGAAAAGTTTGTTCCTGGTCTCGTGTTTTCTCAGAATAGCGACGTGGTTGCCGCCTTTTTACGAGGGCTCTTTCACGCTGATGGGAGTTTCTCGGCGAGGACCAATTCGACTCGCGCGACTGTGCGGCTCGGGTCGATTAGCGAACAACTGATTCGCGGTTCTGCGGCGCTGTTGCTACGATTCGGGATCAATGCGATCGTGAAATGCGATACGCGAAAGATTGGTGGTTATCGTACGAGAACCGAGCGTATTTGGACGCTTTCGATTCTTCAACGGGGCGCGGTCTGCAACTTCATGGATTCGATCGGCTTCGTAGGCGAGAAGCAGTCTCGAGCCCTTACGAAGTTCGTACGGGAAAAACTGAACGACGCCGGCCAATTCGATCGACTTCCCTTGGAGGCAAATGGTTGGGTCCGTGAGATCAAGGATGCTCTGCGCCTATCCCATCGCATGATCGGTTGGAGAGAGCAGGGTAAAGCTATGTCTAGAGATACTTGCGCCATGCTTGCTGATCGGCTTGGCGATGTGGATCTCGAGGCGCTTGCGTACTCTGAAGTGCTGTGGGATTCTGTCGCCTCGATCGAGGCGTCCGGCTCCGAAATGACATACGACATTACGGTTTCGGATCTTCATAATTTTTGCGTTAACGACATCGTCACGCATAACTCCGGTGCAATCGAGCAGGAAGCGGATATGGTGACGTTCCTGTATCGCGACGCGTACTATAATCCGGAGAGCGCGCCGGAACCGGACCTCACCGAATTCATCATCGCCAAGAGCCGTAACGGGCCGACGGGGACGGTGAAGCTTCGCTTCCTCAAGGAGCACACGCTCTTCGTCCCCTACGGCGCGAGCGACCATTTCGCCGGTCCTTAGGAATGCTTTCGGTCCGCGCTTCGAGCGCAATCTGTCGCGCGAGTTGCTCGTGAGCCCGCGCGCTCGGCTTTGTGCAGTCAACGGAATCGAGCTGTTTCCGGCAACCTTTGACCCGATGTGATCTCGAAACGTCGTCGCTGACGCGAATAGCAGTATCAATGGGTCGGCGCGACATGGAAGCGGAATACTGGGAACGAGAGTCGAAGAGTTTTGCCCTTATTCACCTAATCATCCGTCTTCGCGGCGACTAAGTTAGCGTCTCGTTTCGGTAACGTCTCCTCGTTGAGCCAGATTGGGATAACCGGTACGAGGATCTGGGCCTCCTTGATGGCGTTCACGGGCCGTGCGCGGAGCCTTCATGGTAAGGGCGCTCATAATCTCCTTGATCGCAGTCGATTGTCAGCCTTCCTATCGGCGGCGAACCGGTAATGCCGCGTTCGGCTGCCGAAGTTGCGACGGTAGCACTTGACTCCTCAAGTTGCCAAGCGAAAGAGCGAAAATGTCGTGTACGCGATGGTCTGCGTGGCGCCCATGTGACAGACGATATATGAAGCAAAACAACTGAGCAGACGAGGTAGATAGCTTCATTTTGGACTTGGCGCAGGCGTAGGTTTTCCGCTCTCCCGGCAAGGCTCGCCGCCTCCGGCCGGCTTTGGAGTGCCGGTTGGCTTGTCACTGGTGCTCACTGTAGAATTCCTTCCGTTGTTCAAGGAAGATGTTTGTGGTGTTTTCTGTGGGCCGCTAGTAGTATGGGTTGAAGCGAAGCCTTTAATGATTAGGTCGCCGGATTTTTCTTTGGTACGCACGCGAAGAGCATTAACTGCAGTCGTAAGTAGCACCGCGGATGCGATGTACAATACACCTGACAGAAATGCAAAAGCTGAGACCATCACGCGTCGTGAGACAGTCCTATTGACAGCGCCAATGGCTAATTCGCGAAATGCCCATGCTTCTGCTAGTGCCATGGCGATTCGCGCCTCATTTCTGTTGTCGCGAAGAGTAGTTGCTGCGTTGAACAGTGTTGCGTCGGGTAAATCGTATTCATTGGTAGCTATTGCAAGTGTAGCGGAGACGATCGAAAAGCATTGAAGCACGAGTGCCGGGAGCCATTCCCACCAGTTGAAGTTAATAAGGCTTGCGGCGTTCGCTGTCACGCCGAAGGCTAAAACTGCTGTCGCAAAACCAATGAAGCTGCTTGCCTTTGACTGCAGTTGGCGATTGGAAGCTCTCTTAATGTCAACCTGTGATTTTACTTCGCCGAGGATTAGTCGAGCGATCGAAGGATCCGCGCTTAAAATATGATTTAGATCGTGCGCGGCTTCCTCGCGACGAGCACGGGACGGAACGTCATGGGGCTTTTAAACGTTCCAAAATTCCGCCCAAGCCGTTCTAAGGGTGTGGAGTGTCCACAGCGTTCCTTGTCTAGGGATCGTAATGTGCTCCTGAAAAGACGCATCCATGTGCGTTAAGTCGTCCCGTGGATTTGTGGTCACTTTCGCGCAACTCATTGGCGCGTAGGCGATCGATTCGCGCGCCGCCGAACGCTGGCTCCCTAGTGCGCCGGCGGAGGGTCCGATCGCGGGCTCGTGATTTCCGCGGGCGTTACGCGCTTCGGATCCGGCCTGTATTTGGGAGACCTCCCTCGATCTCCTCATTGGGCGAGTCCGAGAGTCAACGCCTCTTGCGCCGTCAAGCGCGCGCCCTCAGCGTAGGGCGGTTTCGGTACCGCATCGTCCAGCCGCTCGCATAGTCCGGCCATCAACCGATCATAATTGGCGCGCTCGCCCGGTTCGCGAGCCGCGGACATCGCGCTGCGTCGCGCGTCCGCGAAACCCGCCAGTCGCGCCGCCTCCTCGGGTTTGCCGGCCGCGAGCGCTACGTGAGCCAGACTCTCGAGCGCGGCGGCTACCAGAAACGACTCCTTATCCGAAGCCAGTAACTCCAGCGCCTCGCGTGCGTGCCTGCGTGCATCGTCGATGCGCCCGGCGCCGACCGAGTATCCGGCCAGATTACATAACAGCAACGCGACGTTGTCGTGGTCGTTGACGCGGCGCGAGACGTCGAGCGCGCGGGCCGCCAGCTCGAGCGCGCGCTCGGGGTTCCCGTCGTTGAATTCGAGCTCGGCGAAGTTCGTGAGCGCGATGGCCTGCGGGCCCGCGAGCCCCGCAGAGGGTCCGGTGCGCTCGAACAAGGCCAGCACCTCGCCGAAGGCTTCGCGGGCCTCGGCGATCTGGCCGCGCAGGCAGCGCACGGTCGCGAGCTGCGTCAGCACCGTTGCGATCGCGCGCGCCGTGCCCACGCGGCGGTCGATTTCCAGCGCCTCCTCGAGCGCGGCTTGCGCGCGCGGCAATTCGCCCGCGGCCCAGAGCGCGTCGCCCTGGCGCATGAGCGCGGTCGCGAGGCGCCGTTCGTCGCCGAGCGCGCGGTACGCGGCAACGGCGGGCTCGACCGCCGCTAACTGCTCGCGCCGCGGCACGAGGAACGCCTTGCCCAGCAACAGCGACGCCACCAGCGCCGGATCGCCCTGCGCCTCGGGCACCGCGAGTCCGCGCTCGATCCAGCTCAGCCCCTCCGACGGCTCCACCTGGAACTGCCAGAAGCGCCACAGCGCCGCGGCCAAGCGCGCGCCGACCAGGCGGTCGCGTTCGGTCTGCGCGCTCCAGGCGAACGCCGCGCGGAAATTATCGAGTTCCGGCTCCACGCTGGCGAGGCTGGCCGATTCGGGCGCGCTGCTCCAACGCTCCGACGCGTCGGTCGCGAATTCCGTGAAATATTCCGCGTGTCGCCGGGCCAGCGCCTCGCGCTCGCCCTCGGATTCCAAGCGTTCGAGGCCGTACGCGCGGATCGTCTCCAACATCCGGTACCGCTTGTCGCCGTCGCCCGGTTCCACGACCAGCAGCGATTTGTCCGCGAGGGACACGAGCGCTTCCAGCGCGTCGAGTTCGTTTGCAACGCCGTCGAAACAGACCGACGCGGCGGCGTCGAGCGTCCAGCCGCCCGCAAAAATCGATAACGCGCGAAAGGCGCAGCGTTCCCGTTCGTCGAGCAGATCGTAACTCCAATCGATCAGCGCCCGCATCGTCTGCTGGCGCGGCGTCGCGATGCGGCTGCCGCCCGCGAGCAACCGGAGCCGGTCGTCCAGCTTCGCAGCGAGCCGTTCGACGCCGAGCACGCTCGTGCGCATCGCGGCCAGTTCGATCGCGAGCGGAAGGCCGTCGAGCCGGCGGCAGATCTCGTCCACGAACGGGGCGTCGCGCTCGCTCAACCGGAACGCGGCGTCGACGGAGGTCGCGCGTTCCACGAAGAGCTGCGCGGCCGGCGCGAGCGCGAGCGGCGGCAGCCGGTAGAGGCGTTCGCCCGGAACGTTCAGGGCTTCGCGGCTGGTCGCCAGAATCGTCAGGTTCGGACACGCGGCCAGCAGGTGCGCGCTCACGCGCGCCGCCTCGAAGACGACGTGCTCGCAATTGTCGAGGATCAGCAACGTGTGCGAGCCTCCCAGCGCGCTTGCGACGCTGGTCAGCAGCTCGCCGCGGCCCTCGTGGACGCCGAGCGTTGCCGCCGCCCGCGAAACCACGTATTCCGGCGACGTGAGCGGCGAAAGATCCACGAAGGCGACGCCCCGTCCGGTTTCCGCACGCGCGCGCTCGCCGATCGCGAGGGCGATGCGGGTTTTCCCGACGCCGCCGGGACCGAGCACCGTCACTAAGCGCGCCTGGGCCGCGATGGCCTCGATCTCGCGCACCCCGTCGTCCCGCCCGACCAGGCTCGTGAGCGCGCTCGGAAACGGCGGGGCGTGGTCCGGGGCACCCGGCACTGCGGTGGCCCGCGCCGGCCGTCGCGCAGCCTCCTCCAACTGCGCGCGCTGCGGCCCGTCGAGCTCCAGAGCCGCGGCCAGCAGGCGGACCGTCTCGCGATACGGCGATTTCCGGAAACCGCGCTCGAGTGCGCTGACGGCCTTCGCGCTGATGGCCGCGCGCTCGGCGAGCTCTTCCTGCGAGAACCCCGCGCCGTTACGGAATTTCCGTAGCAGCGTTCCGAAATCGGCCGCGGCGCTCTGGGTCATACGGTTTCCTTACGACGGAACCGTATCGGTCAACTGTACCAGCGGCGTAGGTGTTGCGTCCTCCGCCGGCTTGCGAAAATCGCTCCATCGCAACCGCCGCCACCAATAGGAGCGACTCTCATGTTAGCAGCCTACTCCGGAGCGACCCGTCTCATCCTCGCCGTCGCCGCCCTCAGCGCCTTCGCTCAGCCGGCCGCCGCCTCGGCCGCGACGTGCGAGAGCCTGATGTCCGACCTCAACACCTGGTTCGTGAAGCAGCCGCAGGGACAGGGCACCTATCAGGTCCTGACCCGCATCACGGTGCTCCGTTCCGACGGCCGGTACGCCGGGTACGTCGAGGGCCCGAGCTCGGGGACGACCGCGAGTTATGCCGGCGTGCTGACGTATCATCCCAGCTCGGCGCCGAAGTTCGGCCTGCCGTTCCCGGCATACCTACAGGACCCGGCAACGCCGGCCGGCACAACGCGTGGTTTGAGCGCCTATTTCAGCGACCGGCGTTACACGACGTGCACGGGCACGTGCCTGATCGCGCCCGAGTTTCCGTTCAACGCGCGTGCCACGGATCGCCAGGGCGTGCAAATACAGTTGCAAGACTCCTTTAACATCGTGAGCCGTACGTCCGTTCCCGCCGGTACGGTGACCTTTACCCTCTATTCGTGGGGCAACGCCCAGTATACGATGTCGGGTAACCAGTGCACCGTCAACGGCGACGGAAAGGGCGGCATCGTCTACGGGTTTCTCTCCACCGGCTCCGGCGACACGGAACTGATCGCCTTGAGCCTGAACGAATCGTTCGCCCCGCCGGTCCGCCTCCAATAATTTGCCGGCCGTCCAGCGTTCCGTCCGTTCGCAGCTCGCGGCCGGACGGAACGAACCGGCATGAAGGAATGATGATGAAGAAATCGATTGGGCTCACCGCGCTCGTGCTCGGCCTCGTCGCGGTGGCCGGCAGCGTCATCGCCCGCGGTGCCGCTAACGCGGATATCCGGCTCCCGCTCACCTATCAGCAGGGACGCGCCGATTCGTACACGTGTCCGTCGCCGGCCCCGCAGGGAAGCAGCGGAAAGATCGTGACCGTGCCCGGAACGACCGAATTTTACGGGACCGTGAACTGCACCGGGCCGACGACCGCGCAGGCGTACCTCTATCATGGCCGGCCGCCCGGACAGCCGATCGTCACCCGGTTGCGGCTCGCAGAGGGCGCGAACGGTGCGCATGCGTTCGGTGTCGCGGCCAACGGCGAGGTCGTCGGATACATGCGCTTCGGCAGCGTGCTGCGCCCCTATCGCTGGGTGGCGGGCGGCGAGGCGATCGCGCTCGACTCTCCCAGCGCCGGTTACGCTACCGCCGTGGGCCGGACCGGCCTCCCGATCGTCGGGAATGCCGTCGACAAGCTCAAAGTCACGCAGGCGGCGTGGTTCGCACCGGCGCCGGGATTCTTCATCCCGCCGGCTCGCGCGAGCGGCGTGTTCGCCGTGATCGCTTCCTCGACGCCGGCCGGCGGCATCCGGTATCTCTATGCCGGCGACCTCGGCGGGTACGCGGCCGATGGCGTGGCGCCCGGTCCGCTGACGCAACTGCCCGTGGGTCATCCCTCGACCGCGCTCGCGATCAACGTGGAGGGGTACATCGCCGGGCGGGAGCTGCTGAGCGGAAAGTGCGGCCCGTACGACCACTTCAGCGGGTTCCTCATTCCGTTCGCGGACGGAAAGGCGGCCCCGGTGCCGCCGCTGCCCGGCGACTGCGCGTCGAGCGCGGAAGATCTCAACGACGGCAATGCGGTCGTCGGCTATTCGCTGCACCCCAAACCGGCGGTGCAGCGCGCCGAGGGCTTTAACCTGACCGATTACCCGCGCGGCCTCGTCGATCTCAACACGACCCAGCGCTACGGCGCGCCGCCCTGGGCCCAGAAGGGCCACCGGCTCATCGCGGCCACCGGCACCGACGATCGCGGCGATATCGCCGCCACGGATTCGGCCGGAACGGTTTGGTTCTTACACATCCCCTGAAAATTAGGAGAGATTCGCCTCCGCGAGTTCGTGCATCTCCGGGTCGCCGATGCCGTGCTGCAAATAGCTGCGCGAGAGATGCACGTACTCGGGCGAGGCGATGTCGATCCACATGGCGGTGGCGCCTTCGAGCTTCTTCTTGACCACGGCGGGGGCGCCGGCCGCCAACACCTCCGGCGGAATCTTGGCCCCCATGCCGACCACGCTACCCGCCGCGATCATCGCCCGGCGTCCCACCGTCGCACCGTTGAGGACGACCGCATTGCTGCCGATCACGGCGCCGTCCTCGATGCGGCAGTCCTCCATCGTGGCGCAGTGGCCGATCGTCACGTCGTCGCCCACGACCGTGCTGTTATTCTCGCTGACGTGCAGCACGGCGTTATCCTGAACGTTGGAGCGGGCCCCGATCAGGATCGGTCCGTTATCGGCCCGGATGACGGCGCCGAACCAAATGCTCGCCCGTTCGCCGACGTGAACGTCGCCGATCAGGACGGCGGTCGGAGCGACGAACGCGGTCGGGTGGACGTTCGGCGACTTGCCCCGGTATTCGATGAACATGCGCGCTCCTGCATCGGCGATTGGGGGCACGATTCCCCAAATGGGCGAAGTTCCCGCATTCTCACCATGCATCGAGGTCCCTCGTGAAAGCGCACCGCCATAAGACCCCCTTACGCGGAACCAAGGCGATTCCGCGCCCGGCGCCCGGGCAATCCGGCTACGCCGAGGTCAATTACCGATACGCCGGCCAGGTGGGCCACATTCACGAAGTCGTGACGATCGGGGGCAAAGAGCTCGCGAAAGTCGGCTTCGACGACCGGAAAATCGTCTATTACCTGCTGGCGGACCTCGAACTCGACGATTCGGCGCCCCGGGGTACCTTCCACGACAAGGCGCCGGACTGAGGGCGGGTCGGGGCGCCGGGTCCCGCGAACAGCCCGTCATGACCGACGGTACGCTCGAACGCGCGCAGTTCCACGCCATGACCGAAGGGACGGCCGAAGACTGGCAGCGCATCTCCGCTCAATTTTTCCCCTTCGCGCAAGGCCTGCCGGACCGGGTGCTCCGGCACCTAAAGCTGCTCGACGGCGACTTCGGCGGGTTCGCGATCGACCGCCTCCAGCACTCGCTGCAGACGGCGACCCGCGCCCAACGCGACGGTCGCGACGACGAATACGTGGTCTGCGCGCTCTTGCACGATATCGGCGATACGCTGGGCACCTACAATCACGCCGACATCGCGGCCGCGATGCTCAAACCTTTCATCAGCGAACAAAATCATTGGATGCTGGCCCACCACGGAATCTTCCAAGGGTATTATTTCTTCCAGTATCTCGGGCTGGATCGCAACGTGCGCGACGCGTACAAAGATTCACCCTGGTATTCGTATACCGAAGAGTTCTGCGCGCTCTACGATCAGAACTCGTTCGATCCCGCCTACGACACCTTGCCGCTCGAAGCGTTCGAACCGGCCGTGCGTCGCGTGTTGGCAGCTCCGCGAGTGTCGCTCTATCTCAACCGGGAAGAGTGACGATCCGCTAGCGGGCGAACGCGCGGCCGGCCGGGCCGCGCGCGAACGCGTTCCGCGTTCGTCGCACGCGGCGTGGCAGCCGGCCGCCGATCGTCCCGACCCCGTCGCGCTGCTCGCGCGCGACGACGAAGGCCGCCTCGAGAACCTCGTGCGCATCCGTTATGAACGGATGTCGAGTTCCCCGTTCGCCTTCTATCGCGGCGCCGCTTCGCTGATGGCGAGCGACCTGCAGAGCACGCCCTCATCCGGGATCCGCACGCAGATCTGCGGCGACGCGCACCTGCTGAATTTCGGCGCCTACGCGTCGCCCGAGCGGCGCTTCGTCTTCGACGTCAACGATTTCGACGAGACGATCGCGGGCGGGGTGTGGGAGTGGGATCTCAAACGTCTGGTCACGAGCCTCGAGGTGGCGGGCCGGCATCTGAACCACAAGCGCCGCCAAGTCGAAAGCGCCGCGCGCGCCGCGGCGCAGAGCTATCGCGAACACGTCGCGGCCTACGCGCGGATGCCCGTGCTCGACGTCTGGTACGCGCGGCTCGACGAACGCATGCTGGCGCGCGCGGTGCGCAGCGCCGAGGTGCGCGCGCGCGCGAAAGCGCGCGACGCGCACGTCGAAGTGCACGGCGCGGACGCGAGTTATCCGGGGCTCGAGCGTGACCCGAGCGGAGCTCTGCGCTTCAAGGCGCACCCACCGCTGATCTTTCGCCCGGACGACGTCGAGGACTTCGTCGCGTCGGTACGCGAGACGTTCGAGCGCTATCGGCGCTCGCTGCCGATCGAGCGGCGGGCGCTGTTCGATCGCTTCCGGTTCCTCGATGCGGCGTACAAAGTCGTGGGCGTCGGCAGCGTCGGAACGCGCTGTCTCGTCGGGCTCTTTTTGGGTTCGGACGGCGGGCCGCTCGTGCTGCAATTGAAAGAGGCGCGCGCGTCGGTCTACGCGCCGTATCTGCACGAGAGCACCTTCCACGATCAGGGCGAGCGGGTCGTGGTCGGGCAGCGGCTGATGCAGGCCGTGACCGACCTCTTCTTGGGTTGGACCGAGGCGCACGACGGGCACACGTTCTACGTACGCCAACTGCACGACCGCAAGACCGGCGCGGACGTCGAACGCATGACGCCGGGCGCGCTCGAGCGCTACGCCGTACTCTGTGGTTGGGCCCTGGCCCGCGCCCATGCCAAGGCCTCGGGCCGTCCGGCCGCGATCGCGGCGTATCTGGGGCGCGGGCGCACCTTCGATAACGCCGTCACCGCGTTTGCGGCGGCGTACGCGGACCAGAACCAGCGCGATTTCCAGGCTCTGCTGGCCTCGCAAACCAAACCCGATCCGCCGGCACCGTAGCCCGGCGTCAGGTCTCCTCGGCAGGGTCCTTGGGGAGCACGGGAAGCCGGATGCCGGCTCCCGCGAGCGCGTTGAAGAGCTGGGCCGGAAGCGCGGGCGAGAAGAGCCAGCCCTGCGCGTGCCCGCAGCCCAGGCTCTGCAGGGCGCGCCGCTGCGTTTCGGTTTCCACGCCCTCCGCCACGACGCGCGCGCCGAAAGCGCGGGCCGCGCCGATGACGGCTTCCGCGACGGCGCGCGCGCTCGGGCTCGTGGCGATGTCGGCGACGAACGATCGGTCGAGTTTGACCGTGTCGAAGGTGTAATCGCGCAGGCTCGTGAGCGCGTTGTAGCCGGTGCCGAAGTCGTCGATGCCGATCTTCACGCCGAGCGCCCGCAATTCGCGAATCGCCTTGGCCGCGCGGTCGAAGTCGCGGTTCATCGCCGTTTCGGTGATCTCGAGCTCGAGCAGGGCCGGCGAGAGGCGTGAGTCCGCGAGCGCCGTGCGGACGGTCTCGACGAAATCGGGCGCGATCAACTGCGACGCCGACACGTTGACGGAGACGCTCAGCGGATAGTGCGGGTTCTGCCAGAACGACATCTGCCGGCAGGCCTCGCGCAGGACGAGCCGGCCGAGCGGAATGATCAGCCCGCTATCCTCGGCCACGGGAATGAACTCGCCGGGCGAGCGCAGGCCGCTGAGGTGATTCCAGCGCACGAGGGCCTCGCTGCCGACGACGTCGCCTTCGATCGTGACGATCGGCTGGTATTCCACGGCTAATTCGTCGCCGGCGATGGCCTGGCGCAATTCGGATTCGATCTTGTAGCGCGCGATCGCGGCGCTGCGCATCTCCGCCGAATAGAAGCGGTACGACCCGGGCTGGTCGCGCTTGGCGCGGTACATCGCCGTATCGGCGTTGGTGATCAGCGCATCGGCGTCGCGCGCGTCGCGGGGAAAGCACGCGATGCCGATGCTCGATTCCACGAAGAACGTGCCTTCCGGAATGCTGAGCGGTAATTTCAGTTCCGTTACGATTCGTTCGGCGATCGCGGCGGCATCGCGATCGCCTTCGAGGTCGCCGACCGCCACGACGAACTCGTCGCCGCCGATGCGCGCCACGACGTTGTCGGAGTCGATGATGCGGCGCAGGCGCGTCGCGATCGATTGCAGGAAGCGATCGCCCGCGGCGTGGCCCAGCGTGTCGTTGACGCGCTTGAAATTATCGAGATCGAGAAAGAGCACGGCCACGCGCCGTTTGTGGCGTTCGGCCTGCTCGAAGAGCGACGCGAGGCGGTCGATCAGCAGCGAGCGGTTGGCGAGGCCCGTCAGGCCATCGTACTTCGCGAGGAACTCGAGGCGCGCTTCGGTTTCCTTGCGTTCCGTGATATCGATCATCGTGCCGACGAGGCGGCGCGGCTGGCCGTCCGCGTCGTCTTCGCGTGCCGCCACCATCTCCACCCAGTGCCGGGTGCCGTCGCCGCGGATGCCGCGGTAATCGACGCGGCGCGTCTGGCCCGTATCGGCCACCGCTTTGAGTTCGGCGATCACCCAGGCGAGATCGTCGGGGTGCACGTGGCGTTTGAGCGTTTCGTAGCCGGAACCCGGGGAGCACGGGAACGGGCCGGGCTTGACGACGCGCGCGATCGCGAACGCCTCCTCGGACCAGAAACAGACGTCGCTCTCGAGATCGGTCCACCAGTGGCCGACCCAATTCAAACGGCTGATCCGTTGCAGCGCGGCGGCCGATTCGCGTAGGGTCCGGTCGGCGCGGACGCGCTCGGTCACGTCGCTGACGATCACGACGTGCAGCGCGCGCCCGTCGATCGAGAGCGGCGCGACGGTCTGTTCCACGAAGAGTTCGCTGCCGTTCTTGCGGCGCTGCGCGACCGTGACCGGGCGCTGCGGCTGGAACGTCTGCTGGGGCTTGGCCGGCGTGCCGAGCGCCCGTCCGAGGAATTCTTCGCGTGAGAAGCCGTAGGTCGCGACGGCGGCGTCGTTGGCTTCGATGCACCGTCCGCTCTGCGCGTCGTAGATCAGCACGGGCCATGGATTGACCCGGAGCAGCTCCAGCACGCCCTTGGCGAGGTCGCGGGCGTCCGAGGCCACGCGTTCGTTGGCCGCGAGCGACGCCAAGATCGCGAGGATGACTTCGGTAGCTTGAATCTCGCGTTGCGCGAAGCCGCGCTCGGGGCGCACGACGTTGAGGACGATCGAGCGGTCCGGAGCCGGGATCGCGGCCCACAGCGAGTGCCCCTCTTTGGTGCGCGTCGCGAACGCCTCGCGGCGCAAAACCGCGCGGCGGACCGAGCCGTCGAGCGTCCGCGGCCGTGCCGGCGCGCATTCCCCGGCTTCCGCGATGCGCTCGACGCGCGCGTCGACTTTCGTGCACGTGAAGACCGTCACAGCCCGGGCCGCGAACAGCGTCCGCAGTCCCGCCGCTGCCTCGCCCGCGAAATTCTCGAACGAGCCGAGCGCGGCGCCGCGGACGATCGACGCGAGCGTCTCGACTTCTTCGTGGAATCGATCGGGGGCGAAACGGCTTGCCTCGGGGAGAGCGGCCACGGCTATCTAGGAGTCCTCATACGAGACCCAGGGCATCAGGAGCATCCGGGCTTTACCCGATTGTTCGACCTCGGCATCACCGTCGCTTACGGCCGCGGTACGCGCGTGACCGAACGCACGCAGTGCGTTCCTCCCTCAGTGTGACGGCGTGCCGGAGGACACAGGAGAAGCGCGCAGATAACGGTCGAGCCAGGCGAGCCAGGCGTCGGTGAGGTCCTCGGTTTGCGCGGGATCGGCGGGTCCGTGCGTGGCGGCGGGAAAGACGATCAGCTTCACGGGCACGTTCCGGTCGCGCAAGGCGTGGAAGAGCGCGTACGACATCGTGACCGGGACGACCGTATCGCCCGTCGTGCCCCAAATGAGGGTCGGCGTCTCGATTCGCGCTGCGAACGTGATCGGCGACTGCGCGCGATAGAACGCGTCGCCGCCGGAAAGGTACGGTGACGTACCGAGATAGTAACGGTTCTGTACGTTGCTGACCGAGAGCGCGTAGGACTCGATCTCGTCGTTCACCGCCGCGCCGCTGATCGCCGCGCGCCACGGCTGCCGTCCTTCGATGAGCCACGACGTCAACAGCCCGCCGTACGACCAGCCGCACACCGCGGTGCGCGCCGCGTCGGTCTGCGGCAGGCGCTCCACCGCCGCGAGGCCCGAGAGGATGTCCGCGGACGGACCTGCGACGGTATCGCGCGCGATAGCGTGCATGTACGCGTTGCCGTTATCGTCGCTGCCGCGATAATTCGGTTGGAAGACGACGTACCCGTGCGCGGCGATCAGCTGTGCGAGCGGCCAGCCTTCCCAGGCGAAGCTCGCCACCGCGGCCAAGCCGGGCCCGCCGTGCACGAGCACGACGATCGGATAACGCCTCCCCGCGCGACGTTGCGGAGGCTCGGTGACGACGCCGGTCTCGCGTCCCAGTGGGCCATTCCACGTGAACGGTGCGGCGGCGCCGAGTTCGACGCCGCGCAAGACGTCGCCGAAGTGCGTCAGGCGGCGCGGCGCGGCGCCCAGTTTCGGGGCGTAGTAGAGTTCGCGCGGCGAGCGCGCCGTGGTGGCGAGAAAGGCGAGCTGGCCGTCGCGCGAAAAACTCGCCGCGATCCCGGCGTCGAACGTGCTGCTGCTGTAGGAATCGCAGACGATGTCGAGACCGCCGAGCGCGACGCGCCGCGCCGTTCCCGAGAGCGGCACGACCCAGGCGCGCGTGCGCCCCGCGTCGTCGCCGCACGCCAGGAATCCGTCGCCGTTCGGCAGCCAGAGCGCGCCCCCGACGTTGCGGTCGAGCGCGCGCGTGAGGTCGCGTTCGCCGGCCGGGCCGCGCACGTAGAGTTCGTTTTCGGAAAGAAAGTCGCCGTCGCGCGCGTAGGAGTAGGCCAGCCGCGTTCCATCGGGCGAGAACTGCGGCGCGAACTCCAGCGCGCGGTGCGCGGTGAGCTTGCGGATTCGTCCGCTCGCGAGATCGAGTTCGGCTAGCGTCGAGTACTCGTTGTCGCCGGGTTCGGTGTTCGCGACTTGCACGAGCGCGAGCGCGCGCCCGTCGTGCGTCCAGGCGAAGCCAGGTGTGAAAATGCCGCCGCGATCCGTCGGCGGCAAGGTCCAGGTTCCGGCGGTCAAGCGCCGCGCGCGCGTGCCGTCGGCACGCACGAGCCAGAGGTGCACGGCGGGGGTGGGACCGGTCGCGGTATAGTCGTTGTCGCCGGCGCTGAAATACGTATGGTGGCGCCCGCCGGGATCGTGGAAGGCGGGCGCGTCGGTGGCCGCGTACGCGAGTTCGTTGCCGCCCCGGCGCCAGGCCATGTCGATCACGTCGCCGGCGGCGCGCGTCACTTGCACCGGGCTCGGCGCGTCCGGCGTCATATCGCGCACGAACAGCTGTGATTCTCCGTTATCGGCGGTCGCGAGGTAGGCGAGGCGCAGGCCGTCGGGCGACCAGCGCGGATCGGAGACGTCGTGCCCCTCGACGAGCGTCTGCGACGCGCCCGAGGACACGTCGATCACGTCGAGCGCGCTCGCGTACGCGGCGCGCGCGACGTCCGGCCGGACGACGACCAACGCGATCTGCCGTCCGTCGGGTGAGATGGCCGGCTGCTCGAGGTTGACGATGCGGCCGATGTCCGCGCTTTCCAGCGTGCGCGCGCCGAGCGGAGAGCCCGCGGCGATGAGCGCGACCCCGAAGGCCACGCAGGCCGCGGCGCGACCCGCCGGCGCGATTCCAACCGCTGTCTGGTACGTCAATCGTCGTGTTCGCTTTCTCGGCTCTCGTTCGCGGTATTCATCCGTGCGCAGCGCCGGTACACCTTCGTCGCAGCGGCGCGGCCCGGCGCTTCGCTAATCTCAGAAGAGCTGCCCCAGCACCTCGTACGTGATGCGGCCGCCTTGGCTGCCGTATGCGAGGTTGAATCGAAAACCACGGTACATCACGCCCGCTCCCGAATCGGCTCGCCACACGAAACTGCCCGGCGCGAAGGGTTGATCGCCGCCGCGAACCCGGCTGGACGCCGTCTCGGTGAACAGGATGAATTTGAGCGGCCCGGGGCGCCCGTCGGCGATGCGAAACTCGGCTTGAAATAAGTTGGTGTCGGTGCCGCAGGTCGCTTTGGCGTAGCCGAACGTGTACGCGCAGAGCAGGCCGCTCGTCGGGAGGACGCCGCCGCTGCGATTGAGCGCGCCGTGAAACACGAGCGTCGACGCGCCGACGCGATTGTATTGCGCCGCATCGGCGAAGATCGAGCGGTATTCGGAGGTCGCGCCGAGCCCGCCGATCGCATCGAACGCCTCGACGCGATACTGCAGATAACAGTGCGGCGGATACCACTGCGTCGGCGGGGCCGGGCAGCGGTGGGAAACGCCGGCTTCGAGCGTGGTGCTCCGCGCCGGCCGGTAAAACGTATCGTAGAGCGAGGGCGCCGTGATGTAGGTGGGCTTCGCGCTGGTCGAGCGTAGGGCGCGCACGCCGAACTCCACCTGCGTGCCGTTCGTCCCGTGCACCAGGTAGAGGAGTTCGTTGCCGGTGGCCCAGCTGTACACGTCCTCCGTCACCGGTTCGCTCGCGCGAAAGACACCGCGCGCGCCGAAGGTGTTGGCGATCAGATCGCCTTCTCGGCCGGTCTTGGGATCGACCCAGAGCGGCTCCGTGTAGACGATGCGGGCCAACTGCGCGCGCAGCGCGACCTGCGAGTACGACGATAGGTTGGCGCCGTTGGAATCGAGCGGGCGCGACGTGAACACCCAGCCGAAACCTTCGATCGGGATCGTGAGCGGTTGATCGCCGTAGAACGGATGGTCCGTGGTCGCGAACCACGGGGCCAGCACGATCCAATGGAGTGAAACGCGCGACGATGCGTCGTCACGCCGTATTTCCAAACGCGTGCGCAGTCCGGCGAGCGTCAGGAGGTTCGTGTAGTCGCGGTCGACGGCGGCTTGTTCGAGCACGTCGCCGGCGTGCAGTGAGAGGTAGCGCATCGCGACGGCCGCAGTGGTGACGCCGTACGTTTCGATGGAGACGTCGTCGATCCGGGCGCCGCGGTCGACCGCCGGCACCTGCGGTGGAGGCTCCGGTGCGGCGCTCGCCGATGCGACGCAAAGCACGATCGATGCGAAGGCGATGACGGCGGCCGTCGCCAGGACGGCGCGCAGCGAGGCCGGCGCCGTCCGCATGCCCGCTTGCACGCGGGGACGTTTGGCCACGCGCTTCAACATGGCAGTTATGATATCATACCAGGCTGTTGCGATACAGCCGAAGGGTGGGCGCAGCGCTACGCGGCGCGGCGCCTCAGAGTTTCACGCGCAGGCTGAAATAGGCGGAGAAGGGGGCGATGGTCGAATCGCCGTTGTCGTTGTAGACGCCGAAGGCCGGCTCGTACGGATACTTCAGGAACGTTTGGACGTTGTCTCCGGGGTTGTAGGCGTTGCCGACGGGCGGCTCGCTCGCGGCGAGGCTACCGTAGCTGCACACCTCCGGCGTGGAGTAATAGGTGAAAGCGGTCTTCTGGCCGCCGAAGCAGCGGTTATAGAGGTTCGTCAACGTCGCGACCAGTTCGACGTTCTTGTTGACGCTATACGAGAGGCGCAGGTTGGCGAGCAACTGCGCGGGTTCGCGGAATTCGCCGATACCGTCGAAGTGGCCGGTGTAGGGATCGGGAATCGCGCCGCCGAGCAGGCTGCAGCTGTTGGCGTTGTACGGTGCGCCGCCGGGCGCGCCGTAGGGATAGCGCGGGTCGCCCGCGACCGAGCCCAGCAGGCCGGCCGTGCACGACGTCGGGTCGATGCCGGGCGTCGTTTCCGGCGCGCCGTAGCGGTTTCCGGCGACGAATTGCAGCGAGGGCGTGATTGCGAAGCGGTCGTGCTTGTAGTTGAGCACGAGCGTCGCCACGTAGGGGTAGTCGAAGCCGTTGCTGCCCGTGCCGATGCCGGCCGGGAAGATCGAGTACGGAATGTAGCGGCCTCCCGGGTCGAGCAGCGATTGCACGGGTGCGTTCCAATAGGGATTGGCGACGGAGCCCGCACCGCAACTCGGATCGGCCGCGCCGTCGAGATAACACGGCGCCGCCGGCACGCCGTTGGACGGAAGCACGTTCGGAACGCCTTTGGCGTTGACGCCGCCGCAGCGCGCGTCGGCCGGATGCGCCGCGCAATACGACGTGTACGCGTTGTACTGCTCGATGTCGCCGTTGATCGGCGTGACGATCGTGCTGCCGTTGGGCAGGGCGGAGTACGTGACGTAGCTGTTCGTGTACGCGAACGAGAGCTGGCCCGCGAACCCGTTGCGCCCGAAATCGCCCTGGTCGAGCGCGAACTCGAAGCCCTGCGAGGTCTGCGCGCCGATGTTGAGACCGGAGATCAAACCCGCCTTCACGTTGAGATAGAAGTTCTCCACCTGATCTTGCGTGTGGCGATAGAACGGCGTGAGCTTCACCGACAGATCCGTATGTTTGAAGTGATGCTCGAGCGAAAAGTCGGCGTTATAGGAGACCGACGGGCGCACGGGATGGCCGGGCGTGTTGAAGCCGTACGCATAGAACTCGGGGCCGAGCAGATCGGGCAGGTTCTGCTGCAGTGCGTTGTACTGCTGGTACGCGGCGCTCGGCTGCTCGTTGTACTTGCCGTAGCTCGCGCGCAGGACGGTATCGGGATCGACGGTGTAGCTCGCTCCGAAGCGCGGCTGCAAGACGTCGTAGCCGAACACCTGACCGGACACGTTCTGCAGGTTCACCGGCTGATAGGGTGCGCCGGTCGCGCTCGAGCAGGGCGCCGTCATCGCGAGCGGGTTACCCGCGGAATTGGTGAGATTGGTCTTGTCGAAGAGCTGCCCGTTCTGCGGATCGAAGCACGTGTCGGTGTTGAAGGCGTTGAACCAGAACGCGCGCGCCGGCGTTCCGGTCGTGTTGTCGCCGAAGAAGGTGTAGTGGTCGAGCCGTAAGCCGAGGTTGAGCAGCAGCCGGTCCGTCGGTTTGAATTCGTCGGTCAGCGAAAATCCGGTAAAGGCGGGCTTGACGAAGTTGTACTCGCCGTACTGGCCGTTTTCGACGACGTAATAGGCGCACGGACCGCTGCCGCAGGTCAGGCCGGAGACGTTCGGCGGCGGGTTCGCGCTGCACGCATAAGGGACGCGCGCGCAACCGATGCCGGCCAGCGACGCGAATTGCGGCGCGACCGCGTTCGCGCCGAGCGCGAGCGACCCGTCGTTACACGTGGTGGGGCTGACGTTTCCGGAGGCGTTGAAGCCGTAGCAGATCCCGCTGAACGGAGCGTTCCGGTTCACCAGCACGGCGAAATTGTCGGCCTCGCCGAACATCTGCTCGTTGTAGACGCGCGTTGCCGTCGAGGTCGTGTACGACGCCTGGAGTTCGAGCAGGTTCTGCGAATTCACTTGGTCGGCGAAGGTGGCGCTGAGGCCGCGGGTGTGGGCGTTGAGTTCGTAGTCGCCGGAATAGTAGCCCGTGATCGGCTGGTACGACGTGTCCGGCCCCGTATCGATGTAATCCGAATAATACGAATATCCGTACAGCCGGAAGTACGCCTGGGAACTGAAGTTCTTCTGGTATTGGAGCTTGAGGATGCCCTGCTGATTGTAGCCGACGTCGCGTTGGTCGTAGGGGATCGGGCCGTCGAAAGGCCGGTCCCGCGGCGACGACGGAAAGAGATACGGCGTGACCAGCGATGCGTAATTGGCGGGCAAGAACGCGCCGACCGGACCGTTGTACTGCCAGCTATCGGTGTAATACAGGTGGTTGGAGTTGATGCCGTAGTACGATGCGTTGGTGATCGCGACGTTGTTGAGACCTTCGTCGAGCGCCGAACTATAGATCGGCGTGAAGATCTCGTCGTTGTCGTAGAGGACCTGGATGTCGTCCTTGAGCCCGTTCTTGTGCGGGATGCCGAAGTGCAGGTTGACGACGCTCGAACGCGTGGCCAGGGACGGCGGCACGATGCCGCCGTAGACCAGCGGCCCCAGCAGGTAGCTGGGCTGGCCCGCCGTGCTGATCGCCGGCTTTCCGTTCTGCAGACAGGCCGGCGGAACGGGGCCCGAGCTCGGAGGCGGGCACTGAACCAGCACGGAGCCGAACTCGTTCGAGAGCGAGGCGCCGTTGAACTGATCGATATAGCGATGGTCCTGATTGTAGCCGCCGATGCCCACGTAGTACGAGAAGTTGCGCGACGGCGTCGCGCCGCCGATCTCCACGTTGAGGCTGTGGTAGAACGCCGGTGCGCCGAGCGAGAAATCGACGGTCTCGAAGCCGGGATAGGTGCCCGTTTTGATGACCTGGTTGACGAAGCCGGCCAGGCCTTGGGCTTCCGAATTGGCCGGCGAGGCGCCCGTGTAGACCTGGAGTTCCTGTTGTCCGAGCGACGAGAGCGAACTCGAGGGGTAGTTATCGAAGCCGCGGTTGACCGGCACGCCGTCGAACTCGAAGCCGACTTGATCGGAATCGCCGCCGCGAACGTGGATCGTCTGGTTGTATCCCGATTGATTGGCGGGCACGAAGGCGCCCGGCACGGTGGCGATCGCCGAGTATGCGCTATTGAGGTCGCCGCCGCCCCCGAGCGCCGCCACCCGGTCCTGCTGGGCCGCGTTGACGGAGTAGACGTCGGCCGTGGTGCCCGGTTTAACGAGGTTGGATGAGGATCGCGCGGCGACGCGGCCGATTTCGCGCAACGCCGCGCGCATCGTGAGCGACAGCGTCTGCTGCGCGTCGGCGAGCACGCTGACGCCCGAGAGCGCGAGCGGATCCAAGCCCTGTTTCTCGACCGAGAGGGTATACGTGTCGGGCGCGAGGGAGACGAACGCGAAGCGACCGCCCGCATCGGTTAGGGCCGTGGCGATCTGGGACGGGCTCGTGACCGTGACCTTGGCTCCCGCGACGGCAACCCCGTTCGGGCCGACGACTCGGCCGCTGAGGCCGCCCGTCGTGCCCGCCGAGGCGCGACCGCAAAGCCCGCTCGGCGCCGCGAAAGCGATGCCGAGGAAAGCCCAGACGAAGACCGCCCGCCAGATGAGCATTGCATCGCCTCGTAAGAGCGAATGGAATGCTCGCCGATTGGCGGGCGGTCAGGGGAACCCTCTCGACGTTGGTCTGAGGGTTAGCCGCCCTTGCGCCGCAGGGTCGCGCCGCGCGACCGGAGGTGTTTGGCTACTTTGGTATTGCTTTTCTCGACGAAGAGCTCGCGCAGAGCGACTTCGACGATCGAGCTTTCGCTGAGCCGTTCCTGAAATGCGATCTGACGAAGCCGGTTGCCGATCGACTCGTGCACGTTGACCGAGAGTTTCAGGAAGGCGGTCGGCTCCTCTAACGTTCCGTTTCCGTTAACGTCAAGGGGCTGGGTCTCTTGCACCATGTGATCCGCTCTCCGTGTGCGTATGAGGTAACGAGTGGAGCGTAGCGTATTGATGCGAAGAAGCGTCGAAAAACTCAATGCGTACCCTTCATAGGTATGAAGGGTCCTTAACTACCGTCCCTCCAGGCCATTCGTACTACGGGGTACCCACGATGACGGTAACCGGAGAACCGGCCGTACGCTCGGTCGTATACATCGGCTTCGGCGTGGCTGCCGCGGCATCGGGCTTTTTCGGCTTCGTTTTAGCGGAGGTTGAATCGGAGCTCGTACCCGACCCCGTCCCGGAATCGGAGGCGACCGACGTGTCGTACTCCGGCGGCAGACCGGCGGCCACGAGGATCTGGTTGACGTAGCCCTGGCCGGCGTAGAGGCTGCCCGTGTTGTAGGCGCCCAGGGCGTGGCGCAGCGCGATTTGCCCTGGCCCGAAGCGGGCGACGGCCTCGCGATAGTCCGCGGAGAGGATCGTGGCGCCGGCCTGCAGGTTGGTGCACGGGTCGAAGACGTCCTCGACGCTCAGCCCGAGGGAAGGCAGGTTGGCGCTGTTGATCTGGCTGAGGCCGAGGTCGACGGAGTGCCCGAAGCCCATGAGCTCGCGAGCCCAGGCGACCGCCGTCGCGGAGTTCGGGGGTTTATAGGAAGTGCGCCACGTGTTGTCGTGGAGCGCCAGCGAGTCGCCGCCGCTCTCCACGTGAACCAGGGCGGTCATGGTGCGGGGGTTCACCCCGACGGCGCAGGACGAAATCAACTGCGCGAGTGAGAGGGCAGCTGCCAAGAACATGTTGGGGTTGTCGGCGGGCCGGTCGAGTGTCCTGAGCCGAGCCGCTGCTCGGCCGGGCGGCATTCCTCTGAGGTCTGCAACCCGGGCCGTCGGCACGGCGTCATGGTGTCATGGTGTATGTCCGATGAGCATCCGCACGCAAATCTACTTGGAGGAGCGGCAACGTCGTGCCCTCAAGCTGCTAGCCGCCTCGACCGATTCGAGTCTGTCGGACCTTGTGCGCCGTGCAGTCGATCGCTTGCTGGAAAGTGAGTTTGACGGCAAGGACTGGACTGCTGAGATGACCGAGGTGGTCGATCGTATCCGGTCGGGCGGCTCACAGCGTTCGGATAATGAGGTCGACGCTGCCGTCTCAGCGCGCCGGGCCCGCAAGCACGCGAAGGCGTCGTAGTTTCGCGCTTTGCGCGCCGTCGTCGATGCGATGGTCTGGGTGTCGGCGTTAACCGGCAACCCGAACGCTTCGAGCGGGCGCATTTTCGAGGCGTTCACGACAGGGGCGATCACAGTCGTCACGAGCGGCCCGCTCGTCGACGAGATCGCCGACACGCTCGTTGAGTACATGCGCGTGCCGCCGCCGTCGATACGCCACCAGGTGATGGGCTGCAGCGATCCAGGCGACGACCCGGTTCTCGAAACCGCCACCGCCGGCGGTGCCGACTTCGTCGTGACTCGTGACCGGCGTCTGCTCGAGCTGCCGCCGCACGTAGCTCGCTACCTCGAGCGTGCCGCTGTGGCCGTCGTTCGGCCGGAGCAGTTCGTCAGGCTCGTGGCATCAACGTGAGTCGGAGAGGGCGCCCACCGGGGTGGCGTATCGCGCAGAGGGCCGAGCGGGTTCAGGACCCGGTCGCCGTGCACGAACGCGACAGGGGCGCGGCAGGCGCCCCGTCCAGATCGAGTGTGCATCCTGCAAGGGACGGCCTCCGGGCCGTTGAACTTGGGAGGTCGGTCCAGGCCTCTGTGAATGATTCTTGGATCAAGCGCGCCGACGTAGCTCAGTTGGTAGAGCAGCTGATTCGTAATCAGCAGGTCAGCGGTTCAAGTCCGCTCGTCGGCTCCAGGAAAAGCCTTATACGTTGGGAATTTTTCATTTGACCTCGGCCGGCAGTTCGGATTCGGGGGTAACCAGGGGGGGAACCGGCTTCTCCATTCCATGTGCACTACGTTTCTCTGTGCCGGCACGCCCGCTATCTCGGTGAGCTCTGACCCGTCGACGACACCCCCCACGTATCCCCGCCGTTCTTCGCCGATTTGAACAGCGGCGCTAATCCAGCCGAGGCACTGCGTCAGGCGGAGCTGACGATGTTCCGGTCTCCCGATACACGCTTGCGCCACCCGTTTGCCTGGGCGCCCACCGTAACGGCGACGGGGACAGCGCTCGCCAGCCCCTTTCACTGAACGAATCAAAGCTGCGTTGCCGCGTACAACAACTACACTTCCCTATCGGGAAACTTGCTAACGGGCGTTCCCTTGGATCGTGTGGTCTCACTTCTCACATCCTACACGGACAGTGTGAATCGCGTTAGGTCGGCCGGGAGCAGCCGCGAACGTGATGCCAGCAAACCTAAACAGCATAAAGCTTCTCAGGATTGTCAGGGATCGCCCGGAACAGCTGACACAGGGTTGGAAATCCCAGTCGGCTTAATTTTAGAGCTTCCGTTCGAGCTGACTTTACAGAATCAGCTCATATCGGGCGCTGCACTAATTTCGGCCGCAAGAAATCGATCGCGGCACCAATCTCGAAGCTGCGCTTAAATCGGCTCCAATCCGTGCACCACGACGCGTGCCAGCGGCTGCGCCCTACGAGACCCTCAGGAAGCTCATCGACGCGCCGTGCGGCTGAGCTTGAGAAACAGACCGCCGCCGCGGCGATCCTGTTGCGGGACCGGGCACTCGTGCTCTTCGGCTTCCCGATCGGCCGAAGCAGTTCAGCGCGCGCGTGTCGCGGGTGCCTCGGGTGGCGACTCGACGGCGTGCCTATTGTAGTCCAATTCGCAAAGACCAATGAGCTCGGCTAACGGCGCGTCGGAGTGCCGAACTTCGTCGGCGATCCACTCTGCCTGATCATGGCTGGCCCGTTTTTCGTGACCGTTCTCGCTGGTTGCCGGCAAGGCCGGAGAACGGGTCGCGCCCCGCGATATCTCGCCGCCCCGAGGCGGTCGCGGCTAAGGCGGGTGTCCCGGGAATTAGCTTAGCAATGCCGTAATATGGGTCGAGTGGAGTCTTGGTTCGCTGTCCTTTGAGGCCCAGCGATGTCACGTGAAAGAGTCATTTTCGGCCCTCGAAGCATTGAGGACCCGTTCTGCGCCATTTGTCGGGTCTAAGCTATATTGTGCGCCGCGAATGCGCTCTTAAGCAAGGTTTCCCCTATCTCGCGAAATGCTAAATATTGAGGTCGCTCAACTCAATCAATTTGGAGGCATCGATGCAAACAAAATGTATTTCATGTAAAGGTTCTCGCTACTGCACGTCGTGCGGAGGAAGTGGCGAACGAGGGACCGGGCGGTGTGGGACCTGTGGTGGGAGCGGTCGATGTAAAGTATGCGGTGGGCGCGGGTGACGTTTCATGGGATTTTTAGTAGAGCCCGGAGACGGTTACGACTTCTTTCGCTCAAGATGGTTTGGTCGGCTGGCTCTGTCGTTGGTTGTGCTCGTCGTTGCTATTAATGCTTATGGTAGGCTTATGGAAGCCGGATCACACGTCTTGGCATCCATCCGCACTACCCCGCACTTGATGACACCAAGTGAGACGGTTCAGTCTTTCTACTCGGACATCTCCGCTCGCGACTACGAGGCCGCGTACAACCTGCTCGACGCCCGCTACCGCCATGGCACGTCATACGACGAGTTTGTGAACGGCTATGTAACGACCCAACACGTCGGCGTGATTCTTGGCGGTTACATTCGAGAGGGTCAGTTGGTAAGAACAGATCTTCTTGCGACGGATCTTAAGAACGGCGTGACGGTGACCACTCGGCTTCGTGGCTACTGGCATGTCATCGGCAGCGCTGGTCATTGGCGACTTGATAGTGGTTCGTTCAAGAGAATGAACTAGATGCCAAATGCACTATTGTTGCCGGGAGTCCGTGCTGGGCTAGAGGGCACTGCTCACCGTGGATTCCCATGTCGGAGAACGTGTGTGGCGCGCGCTTCACAACGGTCACGCCCATTAGTAACGTGGCGCTTCCGGAGGGGCTCGGCTTCCGAAACCCCTCCGGAACGAGGGTCAAGCGATTCGCATGGTCGCCCCTCGCCTGGCACTTGTGACGGTCGACCTCACCTTGTAAGTTTGTGTGAGCTGCTCGGATTTCGGCTCACACGTTATCGACGAGTAGCTGAATTCGTTAAATGCTCGCGCTCAGCGCGGTCGCTGATTCTTGATCTCTGTCGTCCGTTGGGGTCGCTTCGAAGCCGTGCTCGATCGGCGGCTGCCGCGGCGCGCCGGCGCGAAGCCGGCAGGTCGACGCCGTGTGGTGCGGGCACGCTCTCCGGGCCGGGGAAGGGGTAGGTCGGGAAAATCATCACGGCGCGCGAGGACGATCAAATTCAGACCTACGAGAACCTGTAGGAGACTGCCGTGGCAATCCCGGCCCCGCCTCCACCCGGTTTCATTGTACCGCTCCGGTATGATGAAATCTTTGGTGCCCCCGCCTCGCGTGAAGCCCTACGAGCACTCCTAAGCAAGGTCGATTGGCGCGGGATCGTCGAGGTTGCGTCGATGGTAAGCTCCGTGAGCTGGCAGGACGGCATCGAGACGCCGCGACATCAAATTCCCTTTTTTCGAAATCTGGAACCGCACTTAATTTATGGAGCAGCCCTCGCGATGCGACTGCTTACTGAGCCGCATCGCCCGGTTGTGACCAGAGAGAGCCTTCTTGCAGTCCTCCGCGTCGCCATCACATTGTCGGTAGAAGTCGAGACCGATCAGCGGACCTTTAGCGACACATTCGTGAAGGCGGCGTTGATGGCGAATGAACTTTTGCAGGGTGAGGTTACAGCTCCTGAACACCATGGAGCTGCGGAGGATCTGCTTCCATCGGAATTACGTTCGGCGGTGCTCCACTTCGAGAACTTGCACGACCTATTGGGCCGCACCGATGCCCTCTTCTTATGGTCGCGCACGGAGAGAGCTCGCGCCTCGCCGCACTATCTTCCAATTGAGGCCGATCTCCAACGGTTTTCGGGTTTAACGTGGCCCGAATACGCTGCTAGCGGCTATTTGTGTCTCGCGAGGTGCACGTCTATTTCACATCCAGCATTCGCTGGTCGGTTGAGCGCCCTGTTCTATTTGGATCAGTGGTTAGCAGGGTTAGCTGAATCCGCGAAAGTACGGCAGTGGTTCAACGTAAGCAGTGTTGCCGTTGCTCAATTGCGTGTCGATTGGAGTGAGGCGGAGTCTCTCTCATTTGCGGCCTCCGGAGCCCTGTGGCGTAAGCCGGTCGTACGTGCGGACCGAGGGGGGTTCTTCGTTCCCCACGCGCCATTGGTCCAAAATACGATTGGGGACGGCATGTTCTTCTTGCTTTTGGACGGGTACCGTTCTGACTCCCCGGACGGAGCAGTCAGGCGTAGGTTCACCCAGTTTTATGGCGACTTCTTCCAAGATTACATCGCGGAGCGACTTACGAGTGGGTATGCTGGAAGGGCAGACGTGGTGGTTCGAACTGAGGGGCCGTATTTCGTCGGAAGAAATCGCGTGATGAGCACCGATGTGATCGTGTTCGAATCTGACGACAACGTGCTCTTTGTTGAGGTAATGGCAAAGCGTCCGAAGCTAATTGAATCGGTCGTCGCGCTTTCAGACGAAGCGATTGAAGAAGATTCTAACGTGTTCATCTCCAAGGCAAGGGAGCTCAGTAATCGCATCCATGACTTTCGCGAAGGTCTGTTGTTTCCAGATATGCCGCGGCCGCCTGGACAGCGGATCTACCCTATCATCGTTACACCGACAACGTGGCCACGTATACACCTCTTACACACGATCTTGCCAAGGGCGATCGCCAGGGAGGATCTCCTGCTCGGAACGGAACCCATCGAGATATTGGATGCCGGAGACGTCGAGCTGCTCGAAGCCGGACTTCAGAACGGCATCCGCCTCAGCCAGTTGCTACTTAGGAAGAACGGCAGGGGTCAGATCACTGACGGGCGCTACAAGTCGGTCAGAGACTATCTTAGCCTTTACGAGCCAGGGCTTTTGGGCAATGTCCGCCGCCCGATACGTTTACGCGGAGACGACGTCGCACACGGTATCCTCGAACTCGCGCACTCTTGGTGGGGAGTCGGGCCTCCAGTATTCCCGTTGTGACCAAGTCATGAGGCGATGAAAGGAGGTGGAACCAAGAGAATATTCTTGACCCTGTCGCCGCGGTGATCGAAAGGCGGAAAGCGGATCGCGCCCCTGATATTTTGCACCATCCTACGAATCGCCAACTTAAGTGGATGGAAGAGGTATCGCGCGGATTCGTAATCAGCAGGCCAGCGGTTCAAGTCCGCTCGTCGGCTCCAGAAAAGAAAGCCCGCAAACACGGGCTTTTCTTCTGTTGTAAGGGAAAATCGAGCCTGACGAGGCCCTCTGCCGCGGGCCCGGGATCCGCAAACTCGGCAGAAGCGGCAGTTCGTGACGAAAAACGGCCCAGAACGGGCCCTGGAGAGCGGCCGTGGGTCGAGGGCTCCATCGGCCAGCCCGGCGTCGAGGATGGATCGAAGTCCGCGTCTCCCTTCGCTCCGTCGACGGCAAGCGGCGGCGCGTGAAGGCGCGCGTGCGATCGTACGCCGAGGCGCAGGCGAAGCTCGACGAGCTGCGCAACACCTACGTCGTCGGCCGCCGCGAAAAACGATCCCGACGATCTCCGAGTACTTCGCGTCCTGGCTCCAGTGCGGCAGCTCGCCGAGAAATCGGTGCGCAGCTATGAAGAGGAATCGCAAACCTCAAGACGATCGCGCACGTGCGGCTCGACCGCCTGACCGCGGACCACGTGTGCGGCGCCCTGACGGCGATGCGCGAAAAGGGGCGCGCACGCGGCGCCGCCGGCGAACGGGCCGCCCAGGTCGCCTACGACACCCTGCGCGCCGCGCTGAACTGGGCGGTCAAGAAAGATCAGCTCATCCTCGCTCACCCGCTCGGCGCCGTCGAACGGCCGAAGGTCGAGCGCAAGATCGACTCCTGACCCGGAACGAGGCGAAGGCGTTTCTGAAGGCGGTCGCCGCCCGCGCTCTTTCACGTCGCCGTCGCCCTCGGGCTGCGGTTCGGGGAGATCGCGGCGCTCCACTCGCGCGACGTCGACCTCGACAACGCGCTGATGGTCACCCGGGCGCTCAAGGAAGATCGTGCGTTCGGCAAGACCAAGAGCAAGAAGTCTCGCCGGCGGATCGATCTGCCGGGAACGATCGTCGCCGAGCTGCGCGCGCACCAGAAGAAGAACCGGAAGCTCCAGAAGACGACCGATCTGGTCTTCGCGACGACCCGCGGCACCGCGCTGCACGGGTCGAACTTCGAGTGCCGGCACTTCTTCCCGGCGCTCGAGCGCGCAAAGCTGCGCCGGATCCGCTTCCACGATTTGCGGCACACGTGCGCCTCGATCAGGTTGCTCGCCGGCGAGCACCCGTCCGTGATCCAGGCGCTTCTCGGTCACTCGTCGATCCGCACCACGCTCGACACGTACGGGCATCTGCAACCGACGCTTGGGAAGGCCGCGGCTGCGCGCTACGACGAGACAATGGGCTAGACTTTCCTGAAACCGCTAGATGAACAATATCTGTTGCAGCCGATATATGACACGCACGATGCGGATGGCGAGCAGCGCCATTATCGCCAAGCCGACGACAAACCAGACGGCGTTATCGCCGCTCCTATCCAAAATCCACGCCATGAAGCAATAAGCCACCGCGAACACCGCGCTGGTCATCGAGTCGCGGAACGAGACAACCACCTTGCGATAAACCGGCGGATTGGCCGCCTTGACGACGGCAAGCGTAGAAGACGTCGTGATTATCGCGACTGCGGCCAACAGGAATCCGAGCAATGACGCCGCGACTTGCGCCTCCACCGAGTACAGGGCCGCTTTCTGTTGGTTGACCCCCTCGGCAAAGCCGAGGAAATTCTGATGCGCTGCAACTTGGAATCCACCGCCTAGCGCGACGCAAATTAGCAGATCGAACCAGAGCTCATCGTTGTTCCACGGGTTAGATGTCGTCGGGGACATCGGTGATGACCGAGAAGCTCGGGAACTCCCTAAAGTACTCTGCATACGATCCCTCAATCTCTCGAAACGCGGACTCACTTTCAAGCTCGGTCCCCTGATCTTCCACGTCGACGTCGACGGAGGCCCTGATCTTCGAGAGAAGAAGGTCGACCGGCCGGATCTTCCTCTTCGAATACTTATCGGGGCCATAGATCATGAATTTATCGACATCGAGGTCGGGGGGAGCGCCTTGCCCGAATGTCTTTTCAATAACCTTTTTTACTCCACGGAGAGGACCACCGCCTTTCATCTTCGACTTCACGCCGACGGTGATCTCGGCATCTTCGTTCAAATCCGAGTACGATCTCATCACCGAGTCGATGTCCTTGCGCTCGGCGGCAAATAACGACGGCGTTTGAGAGGCTCGGTAGCGGACGACGAAGCGCGTGACGCTCTCGAGACGCTCGAGCTCTTGGCGAATGTTCGGCCTGGCGAGCTCCTTCGCTTCGAGCGCGTGCCCATATTGAGCGGCGTCCTCGAGGTACTGGCATATCTGAAACATCCGAGGGCCGCCCTTGGAAAAGATCGCGCCCACGATGTTGCCTTTGGGGAAGAATACGCAGAATGACGGAGCAATCCAGCGCGCATTCGCGGACGGAACCTTGGCCACTTTGAAGGCCCCCGACACTTCGTACTGCGGGGCCGGCGTCTTCTTCGCAATCCGGAGCCGGAGGTTCCGATTCGAGATCATGGAAATGCCTACGAACTCGTCGCCGTCACCATTCTTGTAGTAACGTGTGTTCGGCACGTCTACGTCGTACGCAAGCGCCTCGAGTTTTCGGTGTAATTCTTCAAGGTTTAAGGCGGCCTGCGGTTCTTGCAGCCCGTCGACATAAACCCGGAAAAAGCGAATTGTCACTTTCCGTGTTCGCGGGGCGTCTGCGACTGTCCGGTTCACGGGCTTTCGCCCACGCTTCCGTGCCATCGGATCGCCCGTTACTCGCCGCGGCGCTCGCGGGCGTGCGCCAATGCCCTCACGTAAGCGGCACGCGGCAAGATCAGCACCGTCAACGCTTTTTCTTCGACGGTGACTTCGGCGCGGTCGGGTACAGGCGCCGCCACTGATCCGGTTTTCCGTCCGCTGTATTGCGGACGCGTGCTCCAAGGACCGTCGCGTTAGGGTGCATTGCCTTCGCGTTCGCTGCGGCTTCCGCTTGTGTAGCCCCCGTCGCGCTGGCACGCTTGGACGTACCGAGCCGCGCCGCGAAGTCGCCTTCCTTCTGGCGTTTCTCGACATACAGGATCTTCTCGTTAAGTGGTTTCTTCGGCTTGCCGGTGGGTTTCATGGCGATCTCCTTTCAATCTGACCTTTTGACGTTTGCGGCGGATCCCGTCGCGCATGAGGATCGACACGCAGGCCCGTCGACCGCGGCGTCTGCCCCCAGCGGTTGACGTGTTGCGAGAACCAGCCGACGAGGCGCTCGAGATCTGCGTCGTCGAGCTGGGCGATGGAACGCAGCATCGCGCGCAGATCGCCAAGCACCGGGCTCGGTCATCGCGCCGAAGAGCCGCGCGAGCCGTGCGCGATCTCCGTCCTTGAGCGCGAGGATCCGATCGCGCACGGACGCGAACGCCGGCGAGTGGCTCAGGACTTGTCCGCGTCTTTCCGTGGGGGCACACCGCCGGTGATCGGCTTCCCGTCTTCAGACTCGATGATGTCGCCCTTCTCGTCGCTGATCTCGGGGCCGGTCGGACCGCCGAGACCTCCTTCTTCGGGTTCCCCGAGCTCGGCGCTAGGCGTGCCGAGAGCGAACCCCTTCGCGGGGACCTTGGGTTCGGGCTGTGATGTGTGGCCTGACATGAGGTATCGCCTTCCTATTGGTTCGAGGGATTCGGGTTCTTCGGCGCCTTGATGGACGCGGTGGCGCCAAAGAACGGAAAAGACTGATGTACGGGCCGCTTGCGTTACGTACCATATTTGGTCTTCGCATGAAGATTTCTGTTTATGCCGACTCGGGCGAGCTGCTCTGGGAGCGGGTGGAGCGTGGCGAGGCAAGCTCGACGTTCACGAAGCGGGGTTTCTCCGAGGATGGGACGATGCTCGAGATCGTCGACGCTCGCGTGTGCGCAGGTCCAGGCCATCGGCGAGCTACTGCCGTCGAAGGAACTTTATCGAATAGCGGATGCTGGCCACGTAACCGCCGAGATCTAACACGCACGTCCAGAAGCCACTCGTCGGGGCGGCGATATGGACGGGAAATCGCCGGTAGCCGCCGCCGTAGGAGTAGAAGCTTTCGCCCCGCTGATAGCGGGAGAAGTTGACGTCGTCCATCAGGCGCACGTTGCACTGATGGGAGCACGTGACGACGGCGAGCTCGCCCGCCTCTAAGTACTCGCGCTTGTCGAAGAACTTCATTGGTCCGGCTTCCCGACCGGATCGCGATCGTCTTGAGCGATGGGCTCAGGGCCATCGTCGTTCGCCTTGAGCCACGCGAGCCGGGCGCGGCCGGCCGCCGGGTTTCGACGAGGGGCGTTGATCTTCGCGGTCCCCACCACTTGCACATCGCCGGAAGCGATCACGATCGTGGCGATGCCGCGTTTCCCGCGCTGCTTGTCGACGTCGTCCTCGGGTAGCTCGTTGCTCTTCATCGACGAATGCGCGGTCGCTTCGAAGGCGGCAACGAGACGTTTTCCAAACGCGGCAGCACCGGCTTCACGGTTGTCGTGGTTGCGGTCGACGGGATCCCGATCCAGCCACAACGCTGGCACATGAAGCTGCGGCCCCAGCGATCCGAAAGAACCGGGTACTCGTCGCGCATCCACTTCCGCGGCGTCTCGGCTGCGAACGCAATGATGGCGCTCACAAAGAGTAGCCAGTAGGCTTGCGCACCCAGTGCGATGAATGCAAGTAGTCCGGCCCAAACATAGTAAGCGCCGTATGGCCGAGGTTTCGGTGGAGCGAGCTTGAGTGCGAGGGCCGTTGTGTGCGTGCCGCGGTTGCGGGCGCCGCCGACGCCGACGCCCATAGTTCCCACGCCGGCTCCGCGGCTCTGGGTGTCGATAAAAGTGACGCCGCTCTCGTAGAGGAGCGAAATCTTTCGAAGATCTGGGCTTTGGCATTCGCTGCAGGTCACGTGCCGTCTCGCGGGTCGGACGCTTCAACGACAAAACGTTGCCAAGTTCCTGTCTTGACTAAGGCCGATGAAATCTCTACAGCTTCAGGATCGGTGCGAAACCTTCGCGAGTACACGGCTCGCGTAAACCCTTCCGGGATCGTAAGGAGCCTTGGCCGTTGTCCCATTCGAAGGTTTCTCCTACTTGTATGGTTGGGCACTCGCTCGCTGTACCTGCTTTCTCGGTTCGTCGGACCGGGCGTGTCGGCGCGGTGGTCGTCGTCAATAATTCGGCCGAAGATTAATCCCGTGGCAGATGACAAGGTCGTGCCACTCACGACAGACCGGTTATTTCTCGACGCCCGCGACCGTTTCCGCTTGAGGGAAGCGTGCCTTCGGCGCCCTCGATCGCGGGCTAGGCCCGCGGCGAGGTGCACGAATGGCAAGACGATCACCCCCCGCGAGCGCTGCTCCGAGTGGTGAGAAAAAGCTGGTTCGCGTCATGCGACCCTCCCGTTGCGAGCGTAGCTTCGCCAGGTCTCTCTCCGAGTACTTCGGGCCCAAAACGGGCCCGGAAAGAGATTTGTGTTCCATGGTACACTCAGACGGTGCTTCGCTTTTTCTCGTCGTTGAGGAGCTGATTAGTAATCAGCAGGTCAGCGGTTCAATTCCGCTCGTCGGCTCCAGGAGAAGCCTTACTTGACGAGTTTTACTGTTTGACCTCGGTTAGCAGTTCGCATTCGGGGGTAACCAGGGGAACCGTATTCTCCATTGTATTTGCACTGCGTTACTCTATGTCAGCGCGCCCACTGTCTCCGCGCTGCTCTCACCCGTCGGCGCCGACCCCCCCGGATATCTCCGACCTCGCCGCCCGCGGGCGATGCCAAGTAGTGCCGGAGCGCCTCGGAGCTAGCGAAGGCAGAGCGGAGCTATATCGGCCCGACCGGCCTCGCGCTCCTGACCGTCCGGCGCCGCCTCGCTGCGATCGCCGTGCGCTACACGGCGGCCGTCCACAAGGCGACCAACGGACCATTGGCTGGTCCGCCGGACGCTGCGGCGCTACGCGCGCACGCGCGGGGCGGCGGTGGAAAAGAAGGAGCCTCTCACGATCGAGCGGCTGCCGGCGCTGTTGCTGGCGATGTCGAAAGAGGGGCCAGCCGCCGAACAGGATCGAGCGCTGCTGCTGCTCGGTTACGCAGGGGCGTTCGGGCGCAGCGAGCTCGTCGCGCTCGACGTCGAATATCTCACATTCTCCAAAGCGGCGCTGCACGCGTGGATCGCTGCCGCCAAGAATGATCCGCGGAGGAAGGGGCGGGAACTCTACGTGCCGCGGCTGCTGAAGACGGATCTGTGCGCCGTGGCCGCGATCGAAACATGGCTTGATGTCGTCGGCGCGGCCGGCCCGGTATTCCGGACATTCGATCTGCGCGGGCGCCTCACCGCGCATTGCCTTGACCCGGGGGACGTCGCTCGCATGTTACGCCGCCGTGCGGCAGCTGCTAGCGTCGTCGGCGAGTTCGCAGGCCACTCGTTGCGGCGTGGCTTCATCATGAACGCCGCGAGGAAAAAGATCCCGATTGAAAGCACCAAGCCGGTGACAGGCAAGCGATTGAGGGGAGTGGTCCTCGAATATTTCGGTGTCGCAATCCTCGACGACGATCCGCCGCTTCTCGAAATAGTTGGGCGCAATCCTAACTTGGCCGTACCTATACTCGTCGGGGACTAGCAGGTTGCGGAAAAAATAGTGGTCGAGTGAGCTGACGACTACTACATGTGGTGCTTTCATGCTGCTATACTTTCATCATGCGTGGAGAGCATTCGCAAGAAGTCGGCATGTGGAGCTACATTTC